>Ga0209437_100095_pt1 | contig 236997 bp, 216 predicted proteins | sample AraplaL_Cvi_mTSA_FD_184266 | JGI IMG/M metagenome (GOLD analysis project Ga0209437, IMG submission 184266) | Arabidopsis root microbial communities from the University of North Carolina, USA - plate scrape CL_Cvi_mTSA (SPAdes) (version 2) | ecosystem: Host-associated > Plants > Roots >...
AAGATAATTCTATCATGGGCGTCTAGGAAGTCGTGGATATCCCTTCCGACGCGAAAGCCCGGCAGAAGTTGAGCGACATTCGCAAGGGCTGAGTTTGCCTCCATCATCTCGCCATTCGGAGCCAAGATAGCTGCCGCGAGCTCGGCGTCGGCCAACCACGCCGTAGCTGGAGAGCAATCATCCTCTTGAAGGCAACGGGCTGTCTCGATGACTGAATTCAAACGAGTTATCTCCAATACTTCGAGATCACGAGAGAACAAGCTTCATCGAGGCAAATAAATTTGCCGTTAACAGGGTGCGAGAGCGGTGAAGGAAAATCAGTCCGCGGCGCCTTCCGCAGGCTCGCCGCCAGGCAGCCCGCCAGATATGCTTCGACGGCGGCTGCCCTCGCGAACCTGCAACAATTGCCGTCAGTATCCGTGAAGGTCCCTACAGGGCCAAATCGCCAGCGCGATGCCGGCAATCGGATAATAATAGAAGGCGGCCATCAGGAACTCGCCAACTGCGATCAAAATACTCTCCGGGATGGCCGCGACGAGGAGAAAGAACCAGCAAGTAGAACTGGTCCGAGTCCGACCATCTCAGCAATTGAACCGTTTTTTTCTGGAGCGCTTTAACCCTCACCTCCCTCGGCCGTCATAGAGTGTTCGACCTGGCATCGCAATCGCTGCGGCGGCGCACGTTTGAACACCACTCTCCTATTAGCGGGCATGAAAGCACATGAGACCTTGTCCGGTTAAGGGACAGTCTATTGATAAGATCACGGATTGGCATAGTGTATGCGAACCTCAGCAGCGGGATCGTCATGACCATCAGCGCATCTTGGAATAGACCTTATAGTCGTGAGATTGACGCCTCGCCACAGACCGTCTGGAAGGCTCTCGCCGACATTTCCAACTGGAAACTGTGGAACGCCGGCGTGAAGTCAATCCAGATAAATGGAAACTTCATCACTGGATCTCATTTTTCGATGGAGCTGGCGGATGGTGAAGTGATTAACAGCGAACTGATAGATGTCAGCGCACCGAGGCACTTCATCGACGAAACCTGGGTAGGCGAAACAGTCATTCGCGTTGAGCACCGCATTGAGGTGGTGTCGGGTGATCGATGCCGGGTCGTCTATGCAGTCAGCGCCGAGGGGCCCGAGGCGCAGATCATAGGTGAAGCGGTGAGTGCCGACTTTCCCGAGGTGTTGGCGGGCTTGGCAACGTACGTTACCGGACGAGCTGCTGAGTGATTCTGTCGACGCGACGGTGAATTGATACCGGAAAATCTGATCCTTCTGCCGAGCTAATGATCGGCACTGGGCTCCGACCGCATCTGCGAAGATCACGGCCTTGGAACTGTAACGTGCGACATCACCCGGCCCACTGTCCCTACAGGTTCAGGCTGAGGGTGCACCCGATACAAGCCTATCGTTCCGCGTATCATATATCCTCGAACTCAACACGATCCTCGCGTACCCGATTGATGGTTAAGAAGCTTTCGCATCAGCCGCTTGTTGGCTTTGGTATTGCAGCGGCTCTGCATCAGCACGTCGAGAACGAAACCATCCTGATCGACAGCCCACCAAAGCCAGCTTTTCTTTCCGCCGATCGCAACCACAACTTCATCGAGATAACATTTTCGCCAAGCCGACTGGCGGATCGCCTGCGGATTTCGTCGGCAAGGTGCCGACCGAATTTCTCCGCCCACAGGCGCACGGTCTGATGCGAGACAATGATCCCACGTGCCGCCAGTAAATCCTCGACCATGCGCAGACTGAGCGGGAACCGACTACGGGTTCTCCTTCCAAATCCACTTGCATGACAGGCAGTTCTAGGTTCTGTTATCGTTGAGTTTTCCGACATTTGAGCGGAACTTCTTCGTTAACGTCTCGAGGCAATCCAATGCGTGTCGTGTTTCGCTGTGATCCTGCGCTTGTCGACCATCTGCCTCGCCCCGTTCCAGCTCGCAGCATTCTGCCGGACTGGCTCCGTGCCATGCCCGCGAAGGCGCATTCCGAGATTCATGGCCGGGAAATTCGAACCGTAAAGCAGTGCCCTCCCTTTGTTGACGCCATGTCCCATGGTTTTATGATTCTGCTCCCGTGCGACGTAACCGTTCGAAGCGGTGTGTTCGCATGGGATTGGGGTATCCCAGAACCCTCGACGGAAGGTCATCCGCGATCACCGCTCAGCTTTCATGTTGCTGAGCAGCTTGCTGGCGCGCCGTTTTCCAACGGGTTGGCAGCGGTGAAATTCAACAGCTTTTGGACGATCGAACTGGAGGAGGGCTGGTCACTTTTTGCCATGCACCCAGTCAATCGCAATGAGCTTCCCTTCCGCTTGTTGACGGGTGTCGTGGATTCGGATCGCTTTTATGATGCGGGAATCAATTTCCCGGCAATCTGGACCGATCCTCATTTTTCAGGCGTCCTGCCAAAGGGCACCCCGATTGCACAATGCTTTCCGGTACCGCGCGCAGCTCCCGATCTGATCTTTGAATATTTCGATGGGACGCATAAGACTGCCTACGAGAAAACCGTCGCCGAGGTTCTCGCCAATCCCGGAGTCTACCGAAAGCGCTTTCGCGTAAAGCGCCCGCGCGTAGCGCCAGAATCGGCTTGAATGTGAGCTGCATCTAAGATTTGAGCGTTCGCTGCAACGCCTGTCGATCCAACCATAGCTGGCCTCGCGGTGCCGAAGTTAGCGACATGGCGATTGCGCCCAATGTATCGGGCCTCAGGCTGTAGGCCGTCCGATAAGCCGCGATCGCGTCGTCCATATCGCCCATGTCCTGCAACACGATGCCTAGATTGACGGCTGCCTCGGCGTCGTCAGGCCGCTGTTCCAGCGCTTTGCGATAAGCTTCGGCGGCGCCCGCCAAGTCGTGCAAGTCTTGCCGCACCAAGCCCAAGTCAAACCACATCGAGGGAGACCTGTCGATTGCTGCTACACCCTCCAGGATCGCAGCCGCGTCATCGGGCGATCCGTCTTCAAAAAGTATCCGACCGAGGCGTGCGGCAGCCTCCGGAGAAGCAGGGTTGGCACGATTTAATGCCCTCCAAGCGCCGACTGCCCGGCTTCGATCTCCTGCGGCATCGAAGGTGCGAGCCTGCTCAAGAAGGATTTCGACATTCGCAGATAATGTGGCGGCGCGACCAAGGTGAAATATAGCTCGGTTGAAATCTCCCAACGATCGCGCGATACGGCCGGCAAGCAGTTGGCCGGGTGCGTTATCAGGCATGCCCGCCAAACTAATTTCAATGTGGATGTTTGCCCTTGCAGCATCGCCGGTGGCGAACAAAATCGCCGCGAAAAGGTGGTTAAGGGTCGGGTCGCTCCGATCCTTCTGCAAGCCTGTCTCACACAAGGACATCGCTTGGCTGAAACGACCTGCATTGAAATCAGCCACGATTTGCCGCACCTGATTTTCGACCGTCGCAGTACGCATGCCCCGCTCGCCTTTATCCGCTGCCGCCAGGAAAAGCGGCCGATATCGCAGTCATAAGTGCAGACTAAACGGCGCGCCACACAAATTCTATCGCTTGGGACTTAACGGTAAGATTCCGACCATTTTTCGAGACCGGTAATTTCTCTAATAGCCGGTCTGTTCGGGGTGAATATGCGTCATGAGCATGGCGTCGACCGCTTCCGGTCGGACTGCCTCGGCCAGTCGTTCCAGATCCCATGTTGTTAACATGAACATCGCCTGTCTCAGGCTATCCTCGCTGGAAGGTACCAGGCGTGCTCGACTGGTCGATCGGCGTCTACAACCCGCACGTCGACATCACCCAGGACACCACGACGCTCTAAGGGCGAGGGCATGCCTACAGCAAGGGAGCGATCGTTTGGTGCCGAGTGGCTATGCCTGATACAATACAACCAAAGCAGGCAATATTCATCCGGAAAAAACTAAACGTTGACGTCGTACCCCTAAGCCCGTATAGAATGGTTATCGATCTTTTGCTTGCCGAGCTTTGTCTACCGCACGATCGACACCGTGCTCTAAGCGAACTTTTCTTTCAAAAATAGTCGGTCTTTAACTGCGTGGCATCCGCTCCGCGGTTCCTTACTCTATGCTTTGAAAGGGTTCATCATGACCACTGGCACAGTAAAATGGTTCAACTCCACCAAGGGCTTCGGCTTCATTCAGCCTGACAACGGCGGCGCTGACGCCTTCGTTCACATCTCGGCAGTCGAGCGCGCCGGAATGCGCGAACTCGTCGAAGGCCAGAAGATCGGCTTCGAGCTTGAGCGCGACATGAAGTCGGGCAAGATGTCGGCCACCAATCTTCAGGCTGCTTAAGTGATATCGGCTTCTCTTTGACCACGGATGTACTGGCATTGCCGGAAGCACGCTATCATCTGAGGCCAGGCAGTTCGCCTGGCCTTTTCATTTCGGCCCGTTGCCGACATCGAGGAACCCAATGACAGAGACATACAGTAAATCTCGCCAGCAGGCAGAGATCGCCTTCGGCAATGTCCAGGGGGAGTTCTTTGCCAAGAATAGCGCGCTGGAGGAGCTTGAGTCCGCGGCGCAAGCACGCAATGCCAAGACTTTGCGGCTTCGAGAAGCGCGCCTCGCGAAGGAACAAGCGGAGCAGGCGTCGGCAACATCCACCCTGGTCGCTAAATGAGCAAAGGCAGGTTGGTCATCACCGCCTGCTAGCATTAGGATACAGATTTGACATACCACGGAAACAACGAACTCGCCGACCGACGGTCAGCTGCCGCCGGCGCCAAAGCATCCCTTCTCCAAGCTTACCGGGCCGCGAAAACGGCGGCCGAGCCTGCTCGACTTGCCAGGCAGGCCGAGCGGCTCTTGATTGTAGAAGCTCGGGAAGCCCGCCGTATTGAACGGGACCGTCTAAAGCTTGTTGAGCGCAGCCAGCTAGAGGCCGAGGCAGCAAACGAGCAGGCGGTCGCCGAGGCCGCTCGCAAGGCCGAGCGAGACAGGCGCTATGCCAATCGTAAAGCCAGGCAAGCATAGGCCTTCAGGCGCCTTCCGTCCGATCAACGGTTTTTATCGCCTACGTAGGACTGATGCATCCGCGTCGAAATCACTTATGCTTTAGGAGCGACTGTGACCACTGATACAAAAGAGCTGCAGGCGATCAATACGGCCTGGCAAATCGCGATCCAGGAAATCCTGCGCATGGTCATCCGTGACATGTATCGCACCGAGGGGGAAGCAGCGTTCAACACGCACATCAAGCGCATCGAAGAAGCGGCCGTCGATAGCATCTATACGGATCTAAGGCTCCGCGGCACTGACGAATGGACCGAAGTGCTGGTCAAGGAACGAGCCAGCAACTTTGTGACGACCCTTCTGACCTCCTTCACCTACGACCGGGCTTGATCAGGCGGCGAAAAAGGGCTTCGTTTTTTTGATATTGAAGGAGAAAATCATGTCGGCCGACCAAAGGAGATCGCTTCTGAGTCCTAAAGATAAAGTCGAGGCCAATTCACGAGCCATTGTGGCATCGCTGACGCCGTCTCAGGTGCAAGCCCTGAAGCTCGCGAGAAGTGGAGACCTGCATTCTACGGATGGCAGGTCTTGGACTCATCTTAATGCCGTCGTCACCTACGCAAGGTCGGATCGATTTGAAGAGCGTCCGATCAAAGTGAAGTCGGCCACCACGACAACGGTGGAGCGGCTTACGGAACTCGACCTGCTCAGGAATCTCGACGGAACGGATGGAGAGGCACATTCGCCACGCGCGATCACCATGGCGGGAAAGCTCTGGCTTCTCAAGCACAAGTGACCCGGGTAAATTCGCCCTGCGACCTGACGGCAAGCGTACCATCCACCGCTGAGATTGATTGCCAAACCTGCGGAGCATGCTGCTCCTTTTCATCCGAATGGCCAAGGTTCACGACGGAAGCTGACGATGACCTGGCTTTGATACCCCCTGACTATGTTGAAGCTGATCAGCGCGGCATGCGTTGCGAGGGCTCGCGATGTTCGGCACTGTCGGGTGAGGTCGGGATCAACACATCCTGTCTCGTGTACGAGGTGCGGCCAGACGTTTGTCGAGCTTGTGTTCCGGGTGATGAAGCATGCACGATAGCGCGCGCCAAAGTCGGTTTCTAGCGTATGATGGTAGACCGAACTGGTGCGTGTATTCGTGACGGAGCTGGCTCAGGCTCGCTCAGCCGCCGCCAAGCGCGACGGGGGTGGGGGGCCGTCTCTCATTGAAAATCAGTAGGCTACGGGCCTTTCCAGGCTCCGGTAGATCCATTTGGAAGGCCTGACTTCACCAGCCGAAAAGTTAGGACGCTGTCTTTTTCATTTGCTTCGCCGGGAAAGCGGGTAATCTGGCGCGTCGTAGAGCGCCCGGATTTGATTGTGGTCGAAACGCGCCTCATTTACTTCCAACAGAGATCCTCGCTGCTGCGCGCCAGGCATGTCTTCGACCGCGAAGCGGAGCGCTTCGGCTGCCGTTTCGAAACGTCTGTAACGAAGTCCGCTGCGTCCGCGTGTCGCTTTGCCCGCATAAACCCCCGCTCCGTCCGTGTAATCGAAACTGATCACGTCGTTGTCCTCCGGGTTCGGTAAGGGGGCTGACCTTCTACCCGCGCAGCGTCTCTGATGTCGCGCTCGGTCTCTCTGAGCTCGCGTCTGCGGCGCTGCATTCTCTCTCGAAGGTTCATTAGCTTTTCGGCGTTTGATCCTGCTTCGGCGCGGGGCACGCGAAAAAGCTTTTCCGCAGATTGTCTGGGGGTGTGATTTATCATTGGTTCCTCAAATATTGTGTACGACAGCGCGCCCGCTCACAGTAATATTGGCCGGATGGCGCGCCAGCGTGCTATTTCTTGTTCAGATTTGCTGGGGCGCGGCTTGCAAGTTTAACTTGTGCGCCAGATGGGGCGGGTGCCACTCCTGGTGTTTTGTCTTTCTTGGGCTTGCGGATCTCGCGGTTGCTGCGCATTTGGCCCTTAGCCATCGTTTTCTCCTCGGCGCTCGAATAAGTATCGGCGCTGCTTAACTGCTTAAATTTGGATTGGCGTTTCTTCTGATACCGCTTAACTCACGCGGGAGGAGATAACGTCCTGCCGGGCCGTTGGCGTGCAGATTTTCCAAACGGTGCCGAAATTGGGAAACACCGTCATGCTCGCTAAAGGCAGCTTTCGCTCGGCGTCTCGGCCGACGGCAGTTTCCAGGAGCATGCAAAGATCCGCGTGATCACGATATCCGAACGCACTCGTTCGAACCAGGTTTCGTGAAACGCATGCGGAATATTCGTTGGAAGACATCGCGTCCTCCTTTTGTTTGGGCAAGGCCGCCCACCGGGGCGGCGATTCCTATGACACGGCTGTTCACGTCTAGGACGCGCCTGTCTCGCCGTTTGGACAGGCTGCTGCCCTTCTACTGCGCGGTGCGAACCGATCGCACCGGCTGCAATGCTCATTGCGCCGGATCTAGGCGCAGTCGAAGTCGTGACATCGATATTGTCTTCACTGACGTGTAGAAATTCGCACTGTATAAGCGCAAACTGTAGGATGCGGTGCCACGAGCTTCCAGCGCTAAGGCGGAACCTCGTATCTTGCAGTTCGATGTTATCGCGTTATCGCATTACAAGATCTCGAAAACGATCCTGTCATCGGAGCTATGGCAAACACCATTCCAAGCTCAATTCCCAGAAAAACAAAAGGCCGGGCATGGACCCGACCTTTCACAGTCATTCGGCTCAGCTGCCAGTACATCCGTGGTCAGCGGAGCGAATGACAAATTCAAGCCGCCTGAAGGTTGTCAGCGGAGCTCTTGCCGGACTTTCGGTCCTGCACGATGTCGTAGCTGATCTTCTGGCCGTCCGAAAGCGAGCGCATTCCCGCGCGCTCGACAGCAGAGATACGGACAAACACGTCCGTGCTGCCGTTATCAGGTTGAATGAAGCCGAAGCCCTTGACGGAATTAAACCACTTCACAGTACCAGTGTTCATAACGATGTCCTTTCAAAGCAATCGTTGTGGCGCCCGCGATGCCTTGCGGGCTAAGATCGATTATTTGAGAGGAGATCCGACGGGAGCGCGGGGCTCTTGAACGACGTCACAAGCAATGGTCGATGTCCTATATATATACTCAATTTTTGATTTTACAATGGATAATGCGGAAATCGACGGTGCGCACCCAAGCCACGTGCTATTTTCCCCAGACCAGAAATGGTCGCCGCTCTGGGGAGCTGTCATTCCAAAGGTTGCTTAACCTAGCGCAACTTTGCCTCGATCGAAGAAAGTTCGATTTGCGCGACAAGCTCATGCACTTCGCCAGGCGATCGCCTTCACCCGGATGCGTGATCGAGATCGAAACGGCCGCAGCTTTTCGACAGCCGCCGTTTCCAATCATCGTCCCGGCGAGAAGAGAGGCGACAAATCCCGCAAGCTACAGCGCATGAAATAGCCTCAATGGAGAGCGATGATGTCCCGTCAGAATCGCTCTCCTCTTGTCGCTATCAGGGACCACCATGTACGGTCGCAGCACCTCGGGCATCGCCGTCAGCCCAGCCGCGCCAATGGCCGTTGTCTCACCAGGCGTCACTGTTTGCCGAGCACTTCGTCCTCATAAAGCTGGTCCATGCTGAGGGACGCAACTTCGGAAAATGCCGTCTGGTTGCGGACACTGCCGCCGCTGAGGATGACAACGTCGTCGCAGAAAGAGATCGTGCTGCGATGATGGCTGATTACGATCGTCGTGCGGCGACCGGCTCGCAATTTCAGCGTCTCGACAATGGCAGCTTCCGACAATCCATCCATGGCATTGGTGGCTTCGTCCAGAATGAGAATATCGGGATCACGAACAAGTGCCCTTGCGAGAGCTATTCGCTGGCGCTGTCCGGCCGACAGGCTCGCGCCCCTGTAGCCAACGAGTGTTGCGTATCCGTCGGGCAGTTGTTCGATGAATTCATGCGCTTCGGCAAGTCTGGCCGCCTCTTCGGCCTCGGCGCGCGAGGTATGCTGCCCATAGGCGATGTTTTCGAGAATGGTGCCGTCAACCAGTTCCAAGTCCTGGCTGGCAAGCGCGAGCCGGCTTCGCCATTGCGTGGGATCGATGCGGCTGAGCGGCAATCCATCGATCAGGATCTCGCCTTCGTCAGGTTCGACAAAACGGCAAAGGAGGTTCACGATCGTCGTCTTTCCCGCTCCCGATCGGCCGATCAGGGCAGTGGAGCGACCATGGCCAATTTCGAAACTGGTGGATCGTAGCACCACCGGACGCGCGGCGGAGCCAGGATAGCGAAAGCTTACCTTATCGAATTTTATTTCGCGGTTCAGTCTGGGAGCCGGCAGATCTCCGGCCGGCGGCTGCGGTTTGTCGGAGGCGTCAAGCAGCCAGCGGACTTGCTCGAGCGACCCGCTCCAGCCTTGCATCTGGCTCCATGCCTGCTGCAAGGCGCGCACATGTGGCTGCAGCCTGTATAGCAAGACCACGAAGGCCACAATGATCGGAAAGCTAACGTCGAAGGTCCAGGCGGTGACGACGACCGCAAGGAAAAGCGCCGAATGCAGCACCTCGGTCAGCGGCGGCAAGGCGCCCTGACGGGTCTGCAGAACGAATCCCGCCCTTCTGACTGCGTTCGATGCGCCGTCGAACACGGCCTTTTCGCGCTCCTCCTGGCCGAAAATCCGGATCAGCCGACCGGCATGAACGAGATGCAGCATTCTGCCGGCAAGTTCGTTGTTGGAAGATGTGACCTGGCGGCTCGGCATCTTCAGGCTGGCAGAAAGGCCGAAATGCACGGCCTGAATGAGGATGAGGCCGAGCGCGACACAAAGCGTCATCTGCCAGGACAGCAGGAGTAGAAAGGCAAGAAGAATGACAGTCGCCGACGCATTGACCATCGCCCCAAGCACCGTCTGTATCGCATCCGATGCCCGCCAGGATTCGTTGGAAATGATGTTGAGCAGCCGGCCTGGGCTTTCCTGCAGGAAGAAGGGATATCCGATCTTCAGGAGCCGATCGGCAAGCGCGCTGCGGATCGCGTGGCCGGCCTTGCCGTGTATGAAGTTGGTCAATGCCGTATTGGCGAAGGCGAGGATGTTCTTGAGCGTGATCAGCGCCAGGATGCAGGCGGCAATCACCATCATCCGCTGCCGGTCGTCCAGACCGGATCCAACTTGCTGGAAGAGAGCGGAAAATCCGCTCAACCCCGTCGAAGCCTTTTCGCCTCCGATAATGCTGAGCATCGGAATGATGAGGCCGATGCCGGTGCCTTCGAGTACAGCACTGATCAGGCCGAGAATGACGACGACAGGCATGAGCCGGATCTGCCGGCCAAGCGCCTGCCCCAGTAGTTGCAAACCCGGCATGAGGAGTTTCAGCATGGCGGATCTCTCGTCAATGAGCGGGTTGTCTGCTTGATTTGGTTCAGTTCCGGCTGAGGTCGGTTCGTTATCGCACATCGTGCGAATTCGAGCGCACCCAGTACATTCATGAATACGATAGGCCAATGAGACAAGGAGACTTCCGGATCGAAGCGCGGCCCGCCCCACAATTCCTTCCAAGCCGAGCGGAAAGTCCAGCAGAAATGACGCAGCAGCCACGGCGCGCCAGACAGGTGTTTCAAACAGAGCGCGCCATTTCCAAGACTATAGCTGCGATGAAGCCGTTCAATCGCCTCGCGTTGGTTGCGTCCGTGATAATGCAGCACGTTCATGTCGGGAACATATTCGATCGGAATGCCAAGCTGAAAGGCGCGGACGAGATAGTCGGTATCCTCGGCCGATTGCAGAATGCCGCCGGCGCCGAAGCGTTCGTCGAAGCGGCCGATGCGCCGGGCGACTTCGCGGTGCATCGTCATGTTGCAGCCCAGGATGAAGCCGCCCGGATGGACATCCGGCGTAAAGCGGGCCGGCTCCGGCGATCGCTTGATCGTAAACGGCAGATCGAGCGCATTGCCGAGTTCGACACGGCCGCCCCGGATGACCGGGCGTTCTCCGCCTGCGTAATGCCGCTCCAGATCCCGCAAATAGTGCAGATCCACTTCGCAATCGTCGTCGATGAAGATCAGGATGCGTCCGCGAGACCGCTCCATCCCTGCATTGCGGGCGGCGGCCAGGCCGCGGCGGCGCTCCATCACCGGTATGACCGCAATGCTGGAGGAGGCGGCGATGCGGGCGAGCCGCTCGGCGGTATCGTCGGTCGAGCCGTTGTCGACCACTACCAGCTCGCTTGCCATCGAGGCATGCGCGCGACTGGCTGCCTCGATTGATCGGATGCAGGCCTCAAGCGCCTGGGCGCGGTTGCGGGTGCAGACGATGAAGCTCGCCGTCGGCACCCGGCCGATGGACGGGCGAGGGGGCCTTGTGGCGAGCTGCGCCTGCTCTTGCGGGATGTCAGAATCCGCGCCAGCCATATCAGGCAAGCCCTTGTTGCGGCAGCACGCTTCCTGCCGGCACCGATTGCCGATATCTTGCCAGGGCGTCGAGGCGCAGGCTCGCATCGCTCCAAAGGCGGCTGCACCAGGGCGCATAGGTGGCGACGCGAAGCCCATACCGTTCGCGACGCCGTATCGTGTGCCATTTGCCTGTCTGTGTCAGGAACTGATGCGTTAATGCGGGCCGCTTTTCGTCCGCGATCAGCTGATAGAGAAAATAGAAGAAGCACATCAGCCCTTCTTCATAGCTTGCGGAGGCCCGCAGGCCGCGTGCGGCGATCCTTTCTTCGATGGAGAGGAGACAGTCGGCAGCACGGGTAACCGTGTCCTGCGTCACCGCCATACCGATATCGTGCAGGGCATGGGGATCATCGATCAGCGATAACCGTTGGAGATTTTCCGCTGCGATCTTCAGATGCGTGAAGCGCATCGGCCGCTTATGTTTGTTGGTGACGCTCTCGTCGTGAACGCGATAGGCAACGAGGCTTTCGTCGATCATGGCGGCGGGGAATTCTCGGGTGATCCGCCGGAACAGATCGAAATCCTCCGCATGCACATAGCTTGCATCGTAGGTCAGCATGTCAGCCGGAATGACCCTGCGGTTATACATCACGGTCGAATGCATGAAGACGGTGTAAAACATCGATAAAACATGCCAATCGGCCCACTGATGGATCGGATTGGGCGTGCCGCGTACAACGCGATTGCCGATGAGCCGGTCGATGCCGGTGCCGCTGATCGCAAGCTCGGGCCGCTCACGAAACAGGGTGATCTGGCGTGAAAAGCGTGTGGGATAGGCGATGTCGTCGGCATCCATCCGGGCGATGAAATCGCCTTTCGCCATGGTCATGCCCTCATTGAGCGTCGCAATGAGCCCGCGGTTTTCACGCGAGACGATGCGCAGGCGATTGTCCGCTGCCTGATACCGTCGCAGGATATTCAGCGACCGGTCGGTGGAACCATCGTCGATGGCAATGACGTCGAGGTGTTTGTGATCCTGTCGCAGGATGCTCTCGATCGCCGCGGCGAGATAAGGTTCGCCGTTATAGACAGGCAGCAGGACGGAAACCAGTGGGACGGTCATTCTTTAGCTCCCGCGCTATTGCAGATCAGAGGCTTGAACGGCTTCGCCGGGATCATGAGTATCGCGGCGAGAGAGCGTTGTTTCGTATATTTTTGCACCACGCCACGGTTCCCATGGCTCGCCGGCTGCAGCCACCGGCAAGTTGTTGCGGGCGACATAGGGAAAGTGGCGCTTGAAGCCGTTCAGCGGCTTTTCAAAAAGGCGCCATGAGATGGCAGCCACCGCTAGTGTCGCGGCACTTCCGATGATCAAGCGGCCGAAACCCTGTTGTGAGACGTTGACGGGAATCCAGGCTTGAGCCTTGACGATCAGAGAAAGGATGATCGGATGGAAGAGGTAGATGCCGTAGCTGATCCGTCCGGTTGCTGCCATCGGCGCGGATTCGAGCAGTTGGCCAAAACCGGATCGAAAGCCCAAGGAAGCGGCCCCAACCAACATGACAAGCGGCACGAGCGGAAAGACCTCCGAACCGATCCAGATGAACCAGTCGAGTACTGGAGCTATCGGATCAGGTCTCAGCCATAGTGCCACGCTGGCAGCGGCCATCAACGGCATCCAGCTCAGCCGCATCCATTGCGGCCAGGCCTGTGTCCTTTCGCGATAGACGGCGAGCAAAGCGCCGCATACGAGCGCATCCATAGAGGCCGAGGGGAGCAGGTCGCGCACCAGCGAGGGCGTTCCTGTCAGCGGCCAGCAGAGGCGATAGGCAAGCGAGCAGGCAATGACGGCTAGACAGATGCCCCCGATCATTCGCCGCGGTGCTAGCAGGATTGCCAGCGGCCAGACGATATAGAACTGTTCTTCGATGCTGAGGCTCCAGGTATGGCACAGAACCCAAGGCGTCCATTCGCCGCGCAGGGCATACCAGTAGTTTGCCAGGTAGAGCGCATGCCATTTCAGACTGCCAGTGCCGCGAACACCCTCGAGATTGACGAGCCACACCAGCGCCAGAACTGCGAAATAGGGTGGAAATATGCGCAGCGCCCGGCGGATATAGAATGCCTTCAGGGCGGTGGCCGGCTGGTAGCGGGCATCCGCCCGTGCCTCCAACAACAGGCGCGTAATCAGGAAGCCGCTGAGTACGAAGAAGAGACGAACGCCGAGATGACCCCAGATGGAACCGTCGGCCGCAAAAAAATGTGCGTAGAGAACCATGGCAACGGCAATGGTTCTTAGGCCATCCAGTTGGCGATCGCGCATATTCAACATAGACACCCCCGGCTTTTCAGCCTTTTTCGAACCCTCTCGTTACGGCGCCAGCACCCCGATATTCCGCTGCTGTCCTTCTTTCCGGTCCCCTCGCACCATCAACTTGCCAAGCGACCTATCGAGGCTTCCGGATCGATTCCGGCCAAACTTAGGCAGTTCGAGGCTGATAAGGCAGTGGTCGATCACGTGTTTGAAACAATCGGCCATGTCTCTCGAAATATTGAACTATGGCCGCTTGGAGGGGTGCAAAATTTTCGTCATTCATCAGGTAAGGCCGGCCTGGATCGCGGAGAGCCGATCAGGAGCCGTAAACGTAATCTTGGGCGGGACTTCGGTTGGTCAACCCTATGCTTACACTATGCAATTAGCGAAAGATTCCGGGGCCTTCAGACATCCATGCACTGCGGTATTGCGTACATTTTTCGCCTTTGCCTCGTTCTTTTCTATGTTTAGTAGAAAAATTTATTTATGCACCTTATGCGATATTTCGATCGCACGAACGCTTGTTGCATTGCCGGATCATGAAAGTGCACGGAACTGATGATGGCTGCCCGCGCTGGACGGATGCGCGTTCTTGCGAAGAGGCGGGCGGGGTATGTCCGACAGCCATTGCGAGTTCATCCTTGCTGCTTCATGGGCGTTGGTTCTAACCCTATCAACTGCTAGAGAACGATGGATCGCGTCGACTTCCTGGGAATGAGTGTCGGGGCCGACACCCGAATGCGATCATCCGGCGGTATAGCCTCGCCTCCCAACAAATCGAGGGCATTTGCAGCAATCTGCTCGAAGGGCACCCGCAAGGTGGTCAGCGGTGTGGAAAGATGGCTGACGATCGGAATATCGTTGTAGCCGACCAGCGAGACGTCGCCCGGGACGGACAGACCCATGCGCATCAGGCCCGATAATGCACCGATGGCTGTGTTGTCGTTTACCGCAAATATTGCCGTCGGCGCCTGCGGCAGGTGCATGATTTTCTCGGCGGCTTCCGCTCCGGATTCAATTCCGAAGGTCGACGAGACGATCAGGGATGGATCGATCGTCAGTCCCATTTCAGTCATGGCCTGGCGATAGCCTTCCACACGGGTCCGCGCGCTGGAGGCATAGGAGGGACCCGCAATGACTCCGATCCTCCGATGACCAAGATCGAGCAGGTGCCGCGTGGCGAGATATCCCCCAAGCCGGTCGTCGCCGATCGACGAAAGACTATGGCCATCGGTTCTAAGTGCCAAAACCGTCGGCACCCCCCTTGCGGCCAATATGTCGGGAAAGTCATCGTCGTCGCGCGCCGTCGATAAAATGAGCCCATCGACGCCTCGCTTCAGAAGTGACTCCGCAGCGAGGCGATCTGCTTTCGCTCTGTCGTCCGTGGTCGCGACGATGGCGAACCGCCCGGTCCTGCTGCAGGCTTTTGCAAGGGATTCGTAGAGCATCGCCATAACGGTGTCCGTGAGCCTCGGTACGATAATACCGACCGTCATGGTGTTGCCGCGACGAAGACTGGCTGCAGAAACATCTCTGACGTAACCGAGTTCCTCGGCGATCTTTCTGACGCGCCTGGCTGTTTCGCTGTCCGAGCGCGGCAGGCGCTCATCCAAAATGCGCGACACTGTCGACTTCGAAACGCCGGCCGCCGCCGCGACGTCGAGAATCGTTATGCGCGACTGGCGAGCGTTGTCTTCCACTATTGAATTCATTCGGAATTTCCGTGCCGGCGAGTCTAATCTGCGTGTGGATCTGATGATGCCTGAAAAATCCTGTTGACTCCAGAGAAATCGGAAACGATAGTGGGAACGTTCCCATTAACGATCCCGTTGCTGATTGTGAACCGGACAGCGACGACAAAGAGGAGACTACCCATGCACCCAATGGACCTCAGGGGCTTGAGCCCCGCACCGGTGACCGCATTCACCCGCGACGGTGAAGTCGACTATGCGGCGAACGCTCGGATTGCGAAGTGGCTTGCATCGATGGACGGCATAAAGAGCCTCGTCATCCTCGGCCACGCCGGCGAAGGCACATTCCTGACCGAAGAGGAACGCCTGAAGCTGATCCGTACCTATGTCGAGGCCGTGAACGGCGAAATTCCGATCATCGCCGGCATTACGGGCGAGGGCACGAAGGTTGCCGCCGAAGAGGCAAAGAAATGCAAGGCCGCGGGCGCCACGGGGGCTCTTGTCTATCCAAACCATGGCTGGCTGCGTTTTGGCTTCCAGAAGGGCGCGCCGCAGGATCGCTATAAGGCGATCTGGCAAGAGTCCGGTCTGCAGTGCATCCTGTTCCAATATCCGGATGCCACCAAGGCCTCCTACGATCTGGACACGCAGCTCGCAATTGGGACCCAGGAGGGGGTCGTTGCGACCAAGAACGGTGTTCGCAACATGAAGCGCTGGTATGTTGAAATTCCAGAATTGAAGAAGGCCAATCCGAACTTGCAGATCCTGAGCTGCCACGACGAATGGCTCTTGCCGACCATGTTCGACGTCGACGGCCTGCTCGTCGGCTACGGCAACATCGCACCGGAGCTGCTCATAGATCTCATTCGGGCGGGCAAGGCGCAGGATTATCCGGAAGCCCGCAAGATCTTCGAGCGCTTGCTGCCGGTTACCCGCGCCGTTTATCACCGGGGTTCGCACATGGAAGGCACCGTCGCCCTCAAGCTTGGCCTCGTCCATCGCGGCGTGCTCGATCATGCCACGATCCGCGAGCCACTGAAGAACCTCGGGGAAAAGGCCGAGGCTGAAATCTTCGCCGCTTTCGACGCGGCGGGCATCGGCCGTGTCGGGCAGCTTTTGGCGGCGGAATAAAAAACGCGCCTCTGTCGCCAATCGGCGGAGGCGTATTCGAGGGGGAGACTGCAGATCGGAGCGACGCTCTCTAAAGGCGGCGGTTGTGATGCGCCGGAAAGTTGCTTCGCCCATAAAGGACCGCAGCTTCGGATCGCCGCCTGCAGGATGAGCGGCAGCCGAGGCAAGATGTTCAATACGTAGGTCAATGCCAGGTCGGGGAGCCGGAGACCGGGCAGAGGGAGGATGAAATGAATATCGAACAGCGAATGACGGCGCCGGTTGCGCATGTCATCGATCCGCAAGCCGACATAAGTGCGCGGTTGGAGCGGTTGCCCGTCACCCGAGAAGTGTTCTGGGCTCGCAATATCGTCGGCGCCGCGACATTCTTCGACGGTTACACCGTTATCGCCATTGCCTACGCCATGCCGGTACTCGTGCACGAATGGGGCCTGACACCCGGCCAGACGGGCATGATCCTGTCGATGGGATATCTGGGGCAACTGATTGGCGCCGTCCTGTTCGGCTGGCTAGCCGAAAAGATCGGTCGATTGAAGGTTCTTCTCTTCACTATCCTGCTTTTCGTCAGCATGGACATCGCCTGTCTCTTTGCAGCCGGCGCGGCGACGATGATGGCGTTTCGCTTCGTTCAGGGTGTTGGCACCGGCGGCGAAGTTCCGGTCGCCAGCGCCTACATCAATGAGCTGATCGGCTCGAAAGGCCGCGGGCGTTTCTTTCTTCTCTACGAAGTGATGTTCCTGCTCGGCCTCGTCGGTGCGGGCCTGATCGGCTATTTCATGGTGCCGCTCTATGGTTGGAAGGCCATGTTCGTCGTTGGCCTGATCCCGGCTGTATTGATGATCCCGCTGCGCTGGTTCCTCACCGAGTCACCCCGCTGGCTCGTTGCCAACGGGCGTTACGAGGAAGCCAATCGCATCGTCACCAAGCTCGAAGACAGCGCCCGGGCCGCAGGCAAGACGCTTCCCGAGCCGAAACATGCCGCAGTGCCTGTGCGCAAGCAATCCGACTGGCGGGAACTTTTCCAAGGCATCTATCTCAAGCGCACGCTATCCATCTGGGCCATGTGGTTCAGCGCCTATCTGGTCGCCAACGGCACAATTACCTGGTTGCCCACCCTTTATCGTCAGACCTTCAACCTGCCGCTTGAAACCAGCATATTCTATGGGTTCGCGACATCGGTGGGTGGCGTTGTTGCAGCGGTTATCTGCGCGCTGCTCATCGATAGGGTAGGCCGCAAGCGCTGGTATACGGGAGCATTGCTCATCGCTCCCATCCCGCTTGCCATCCTCGCATGGCTCGGAGCGACATCCGCCATGCAAGTATTGGTGCTGGCAGGTCTTGCCTATGCCATCGTCCAAACGGTTACCTTCTCACTGTATCTTTACTCCGCAGAGATCTATCCGACGCGCCTGCGGGCAATCGGGACGGGTGCCGGAAGTGCGTGGCTTCGCCTGGGATCCTCGGCAGGCCCGATCGTGACGGGTTTCCTGCTCTCGTCGATGGGCATCCAGTACGTATTCATGGTATTCGCTGCAATTTTGCTGCTCGGCGCACTTGTCACCGCCGTATTCGCCGTGGAAACCAAAGGCCGGACGCTCGAAGAACTCTCTCCGTAATCCAGCCGCGTTACCTGTTCCTTCTGATGAACGCGGGAGCTGCAGGCATTCATGCTCCGTTCAGCCGCCTGGCTTCAGGATGATGGCACTGATGGAGGTTCGCTATGAAAATCTTTAACAATCTGCTTGCTGCATTTCTGGCTGTCGGCCTGATGATCGGTGCCGGTGCTGCGTCGGCTGCACCGATGATGAACATGACGAAGCCAGAGGTCCAATCATCTGTTCAAACGGTCCGTTATCATCATCGTCGCCACTGGCACGGGCCGCGACATCACCGGCATCACCACTGGAAATCGCACCGCAGCTACCGGAGCCACTACTGGCGCGGCCATCATCACGGTTGGTACAAGCATCGTCACCACCATCGCCATCACCGCTACTATCGCTGGTGATTGCAGCTCGACGGACTGGTAGCCTCATGACCAAACCGTCGCGCAACCTAAAGCCGAGCACCGGCGATATCGCCTGAACCGGCTCTGAAAGGCACTGCAGTTCGAAGGCATGATGGCGTCTGCGACAGCAGGCGCCCTTGTCGCATGGATTTGCAAAGTCTGACGGTTGGCTGCCGGGCGGGTACGAGCCCGAGTTCAGACTGCGAGCAAGGGTAACCTCAAACACCTCGCAAAACCTGCACGGTGTTCGCCGCGCATATGCTAGAAGCAACGTCGCGCCTGCCGATTCACGAACAAAATTGTACAATGGCATCGGCGACGACGCTTCGCTTCATATCGGGAGGTCCTCCCGAATTTCATGTCCGGGAGGAGGAAAGCCAGAATGACCTATGATCCTTCGAAAGATGGCGCCGAGATGGATTTCCGGCAGCGCATGTCCTACGGCGACTATTTGCAGATCGATCGGATTCTGACGGCACAGCTCCCACTGTCATCGGCGCATGACGAGATGCTCTTCATCATCCAGCATCAGACGTCCGAATTGTGGATGAAACTTGCGCTATACGAGATCCAGGCAGCCAGGAGGATGATCGCGGCCGATCAAACGCAGGAAGCGTTGAAAATGCTATCGCGTGTGGCTCGGATTTTCGAGCAGCTGAATTCCGCATGGGATGTCTTGAGGACCATGACGCCATCGGAATATACGCGCTTCCGCGATGATCTCGGCCAGTCTTCCGGCTTCCAGTCATGGCAATACCGGTTGATCGAATATGCGGCCGGAAACCGGAATCTCGCAATGTTGAAGCCGCACGAACATCGGCCTGATATTCTGGAGATGCTGGAAGCTGAACTTGCGCGTCCCTCGCTCTATGATGAAGTGTTGCGCCGGCTGGCGCGTACCGGCCTACCCGTGCCGCAGGAGGTGCTGAAGCGGGACTTGCGCCAGGCATGGCAATTCGACGAGGGTGTCATGGCCGTTTGGGTGACGGTCTATCGCGATCCGTCGCGATACTGGGAAGCCTATGAAGTTGGCGAGAAGCTGGTCGACTTCGAAGACTATTTCCGGCGCTGGCGCTTCAACCATGTTACCACGGTCGAGCGCGTGATCGGTTTCAAGCGCGGCACAGGCGGAACAGCCGGGACCTCGTATCTGAAGCGGATGCTGGAGGTGGAACTCTTCCCGGAATTGTGGCGCGTGCGCACTGAACTTTAGCGTGGCTGGAAGCCTGGCCGGCGTTGTCGAAACGTGCAGCTTCACGTCGTGCATGGTTATCGTCTATGCACGCGGTCTGCGACCATCGCCCAATTTTCAAAAGGTAAGCAGAAAGCTGAGGTCGTGATGTGTCTACTTCTATTGACAAATTAAAGTAGAATTAATTGTGCGAGTCTCGCCTTGATATGAAAGGTCGCCGTTCGACCGAATCGGAGTTTTCTGCGGAAAATCGGCGTGACGGGTAAAGTTGGAACAATCCGAAGCCGCAAACGTAAGGAGCAAGGAGCGAATATTCGAGGGAGGCGGGATTTGTTCAGCGGAATGACACTGGATTATATCGACGTCGGTCCCGGCCTTTTACGCGTTCGCCACGGCGGCAACGGGCCGCCATTGCTATTGCTGCACGGCCATCCGCGAACGCATATGACTTGGGGCCATGTCGCAGACCTCTTGTCTCCTCACTTCACGATTGTTTGCCCTGACCTCAGGGGATTTGGGAAGTCTTTCCAGCCCGTTGACAGCGAGGATAGCCGTTATTCTTCGAAACGGGCGAAGGCGCTGGACTGTGTAGCGCTGATGCAGGCTTTAGGTCATCGGACTTTTGCCGTGGCGGGCCATGACCGCGGCAGCTACGTGGCATTCCGCCTTGCCCTCGATCATCCCGAGATCGTCACCAAGGTCGCCGTGATCGACAGCATTCCGATCATCGAGCATCTCGAACGGATGGATTGGCGCTTTGCGCGTGACTGGTATCATTGGTTCTTCTTCGCGCAGCCGGAAAAGCCCGAGCAGGCCATCAATGCCGACCCTCGGGCTTGGTACAGCCGCATTCACCCTGATTTCATGGGGAAAGAGGCCTATGACGATCTGCTGACGGCGATCCACGATCCCGCGGTCGTCCATGGGATGATTGAGGATTATCGGGCAGGATTGACCGTTGATCGGGAAGATGAACTGCAGGACCGCCTTGCCGGTAAACGGATCGCATGCCCGTTGCTTTGCCTTTGGTCGACGAAAGACGATCTGGAATACTTCTTCGGCGATCCGAGGGAAATCTGGCGCTTATGGGCGGTGAATGTCACCGGCCACGGTATCGAAAGCGGTCACCATGTCGCGGAAGAAAATCCGGTCGACCTTGCAAACTCGCTCCAGCGTTTTTTGAGCGAGGAATGAAAAACTGGCCGCGGCTTAAGCTTCATGCAGGACGTGGGCGGCCCTGACAGCTGCTGATGCCCGGTTTTCGACGCCGAGCTTTACATAGATCTGCTCAAGATGCTTGTTCACGGTGCGGGCTGAAAGGCCGAGGATTTCGCCAATATCGCGGTTGGATTTGCCCTTGGCGAGCCACAGCAATACTTCGGATTCGCGCTGCGTCAGCGCAAAATGCCGGCGCAGGGCTTCGTCGTCGGCACGCTGGCTGGTGGCCGTCAGGCGAAAGAGGTATTCGTCGGCGCCGATGGCGCCGAGAAAGGTGAATTGCAGCGCCGCCTGGCCGCCATTGTTCATCGAAAGAAGATTGTCGCGAGCAGGGCCGAGCCGCTCGCGTTCCAGCATGAAGGCGGCGATATGTTTCGAGGCGAGCTCAAGGCCGTCGTCGCTGCCCGTGGCAGCATTGATCAGGCGGGTTGCCTGGGGCGTCGACCAATGGATGGCGCCATTGCCCTTGACCGCCAGGAGATGGCGGCCCGCGGCATCGAGCGCCACCCTGGCGCTTTGAGCCGAGCGGGCATTGCGCAGGTGGACCCGGATGCGGGCGCGCAGTTCGTCGATATTGATCGGCTTGGTGAGATAATCGACGCCGCCGGATTCCAGTGCGTGCACCACATGCTCGGTTTCGGTGAGCCCGGTCATGAAGACGACCGGAATCTGGGCGATGCCGGCATTGGCTTTCAGCCGGCGGCAAGTTTCGAAACCATCCATGACAGGCATGACGGCATCGAGCAGGATGAGATCGGGTGTGATGCGCTCGACGATGTTGAGCGCCGCCGGTCCCGAGGTGGCGATCAGCACGGAAAAGCCGGATTGCTCGAGCGCGTCAGTCAGAAAACCGAGCGCCTCCGGTGAATCGTCCACCAGCAGGACTATATCGCGGGGAAGGGCAGGCTCAGCCAATCTGTTCTACCTTTTCAGTGTCGAATCTGCGCAGCACCTTCAGGAAACCGTCGAGATCGAAAGCCTGGACATGGGCGCGCAGGGCATCGATGAAGGGTCTGTTTTCTTCAAGTTTCGCAAGATCCGCAAGCTTTGCTTCGATTCCCCTGACATAACCGATCTCGCCGAGCCGCAGCAATTCGCGGACATGCTCGATCCCAGGGCTCTTCAGGGGCGGTGGCGGCTTCGGCGCGGTCGGGATAGAAGCATCGGCATAGATCCATTTCAGCCCGAGATGCAGCGCGAGCTTGTCGCGAAGCTGGCGGATGTCGACCGGTTTGGAGATGGCGTCGTTATGGCTGTCGTCGCTGTCGGTCGCCGCAGCAGCGTCACCGATATTGGCCGACAGCATCAGGATCGGTGCCGTCTGGTCGTTTTCCCTGAGCCGTGAGACGAGCTGCCATCCGTTCATGCCGGGCATGGAGATATCGACCAGGAACAGATCCGGCTTGATGCCCTCGATCAAGGTCAGGCAGTCCGGGCCGCCGGCGGCGGTGAGCACGATGAAATCGAGTGGCGACAGTATCTCGCGCATCAGTTCGCGATGATCCTCATTGTCGTCGACGACGACAATGGTGCGGCGTGGACCTTCGTAGCCGACGATACGCTGCTCCTGCGCCGGCGGCTTCATCGGACGGATTACGGCCGACAGCATCAGGCGTACCCTGAAGGTCGAGCCCACGTCCTTCTCACTGGTGACGGAAATCTCGCCGCCGAGCGTATTCGTCAGCAGCTGCGTGATCGTCAGCCCCAGGCCAAGGCCGGGCATCGGCCGTACGCTGTCCGCCTCGCCGCGCTGGAAGGGTTCATAGATACGTGCGATGTCCTTTGCCGCGATGCCGCGGCCGGTGTCGGAAACGGTGAAGGTTGCGACCTGGTTTCTGTAGCCCACCTCGAAGCGAACGGTTCCGGCATCGGTGAACTTGATGGCGTTGGAGAGCAGGTTGACGAGGATCTGGCGCAATCGCTTCTCGTCGGTGCGGACATAATCGGGCAGGGCTGCGGCGCGCTCGTGGACGAAAGTCAGCCCCTTGGCCTGCGCCTGCGGATGGAACATGTCGACGATCTGATCGAGGAAATCGTGGATATTGATCTCGTTGGAATAGACCTGCAAGCGGCCGGCCTCGATCTTCGAAATGTCCAGCAGCCCGTCGATCAGGCCGGAAAGATGTTCGGCGCTGCGGCGGATGACCTTCAGCGAGGATTGCCTGGGTGCCGGAATGGTCTCATCGCGCTCCAGGATTTGCGCGTAGCCGAGCACGGCGTTGAGCGGCGTGCGCAATTCGTGGCTGAGGCCCACGACATAGCGGCTCTTGGCGCGGTTTGCCGCCTCTGCCGCCTCCTTGGCACCCTGCAGGGCAGCATCCGTTTTCTTGTGCGCGGCAATTTCCTTCAAAAGCAGCGTGTTCTGGCGCGAGGATTCCTCTTCGGCGACCACGCGGCTGTCATGGGCAAGCACATAGAACCAGCACGCGACGCCGGCGATGACGGCAAAGACGAAGAAGACGATGAGGATGGTGCGGTCGACCACGGCAGCGGTCTCGGGAGAGGCTGCGCCGACCTGATGCGCGATCATTGCAAGAATAGCGCCCATGGCGGTCAGCGCCAAGACAACGGCAATTCCATAGCGGCCGAGGCGCGTTGCGAGCCTTGCGACGATGCTTTCCGGCAGCAAGGTTTTTGCGACGGTGGCGACCTGTGTGTTGAGCCGAGCCTTCGGCTTGCACATGTCGTGGCAGCGGCTGTCGAGCGAACAGCAGAGCGAGCAGATCGGCGCGGCATAGGCCGGACACCAGGCCATGTCCTCCGGCTCGAACGGGTGCTCGCAGACGGAGCAGGTGATGGTGGTCAGGTTCTTCCAGCTCTGCCGCGGCTTGCGGGCGAGATAATATTTGCCCTTGGTGATCCAGGCGATAGCAGGTGACGCGATAAGCGCGACGATCAGGGTGATATAGGGCGCAAGCGAGGCGGCAATCGAACCGAAGGCGCCGAAATGCGCGATGAGAGCGATGGTTGCCGAAAGCGCCATGGCGCCGAGGCCGACCGGATTGATGTCGTAGAGATGCGCGCGTTTGAACTCGATGCCGGGAGGTGCAAGCCCGAGCGGCTTGTTGATGAAGAGATCGGCGGAGACGGTGCAGAGCCAGGCCATGGCGATGATCGAGAAGATGCCAAGCGTCTCCTCCAGCAGCCGGTAGATGCCGAGCTCCATCAATAAGAGTGCGATGGCGACATTGAAGACCAGCCAGATAACGCGGCCTGGATGGCTGTGCGTCAGCCGCGAAAAGAAGTTTGACCAGGCAAGCGAGCCGGCATAGGCGTTCATGACGTTGATCTTCAGCTGCGAGATCATCACGAAGGCGGCCATCAACAGCAATGCCGCGTTGTGCCAGGGGATCATGTAGCCGAAGGCGGTCAGATACATCTGTGCCGGATCGGCAGCGCGGTCGGCCGGCACGCCTGACGTCAGCGTCAGGACGACAAGGAAGGAGCCGGCGAGCAGCTTCGGCGCCCCGATAATGACCCATCCGGGTCCAGCGAGGAAGATGGCCAGGCGATGGCGCCATTTGCGGTGACCTTCCGGCGGCAGGAAGCGCAGGAAGTCGGCCTGTTCGCCGATCTGCGACATCAGCGCCAGGATGACGGCGGAAGCGGCGCCGAACTCCACCAGATCGAAAGGAGCGGCGCTGCCCGGCGCGCTTGCGGGATGGTGAATGCCGGCAAAGGCCCGCCAGAGGTCGAATTTTTCCCAGTCGGCAAAGGCGATGAAGACGAAGGGCAGGATGTTGAGAACGATCCAGAAGGGCTGCGTCAGCAGCTGAAACCGGCTGATAAGACGGACACCATGGGTGACGAGCGGGATCACCATGACGGCGCTGATGATGTAGCCGATCCAAACGGGTATGCCGAGCGTCAGCTCCAGCGCGCCGGACATGATCGAGGCTTCGATCGCAAACAGCATGAAGGTGAAGCTGGCATAGATCAGCGAGGTGATGGTCGAGCCGATATAGCCGAAGCTCGCGCCGCGCGTCAGAAGATCGATATCGACGCCATGACGGATCGCATATCGGCTGATCGGCAGGCCGACTGCGAGCATGGCGAGGCTTGCGACGATGATGGCATAGAAGGCGTTGGTGGTGCCGTAGGAGAGCGTGATCGTGCCGCCGATCGCCTCCAGCGCCAGGAAGGAAATGGCGCCGATCGCGGTTTGCGAGATGCGTTGCGAAGAAAACTGGCGGGCGCTCTTGGCGGTGAAACGCAAGGCGTAGTCTTCCAGCGTCTGGTTTGCGACCCAGCGATTGTATTCGCGCCTTACCGGAATGATGCGTTGCCGCGCAGCCATGCTTACCCTTTAGCAGTCCCGCCATCGTCATCCTGGCGGTCCGAAGACGTCGTAACATGGATCGATGCCGTGCTTAAGGGCGTCGGAGTGCCCAAAGCTGCACATTTCGCCCCGGCGTCTACGTCATTTTACGTATGTGGTTTCCTGAGGGCGCGCCGGATAGTCGCGGAAGGCAGCGGCTAATCCTTGTTTACCGGCCGTTGCGGCAGACAAAAAGAGGGGAACCACGGATGAAATTCAAGACTCTCGTCTCCGGCGCGCTGCTCGGCGCCATCATGTCCACCACAGCATTCCACGGCGCTTTCGCAGCCGACGACACCATCAAGGTCGGCGTCCTGCATTCGCTATCCGGCACCATGGCGATTTCGGAAACGACGCTGAAGGATGCCATGCTGATGCTCATCGATGAGCAGAACAAGAAGGGCGGCGTTCTCGGCAAGAAGCTCGAGCCCGTCGTCGTCGACCCGGCCTCCGACTGGCCGCTCTTTGCCGAAAAGGCTCGCGAGCTGATCCAGAAGGACAAGGTCTCGGCCGTATTCGGCTGCTGGACCTCCGTGTCGCGCAAGTCGGTGCTGCCGGTCTTCAAGGAACTGAATTCGATCCTGTTCTATCCGGTGCAGTTCGAAGGTGAGGAGTCCGAGCGTAACGTCTTCTACACCGGGGCTGCCCCGAACCAGCAGGCAATTCCTGCCGTCGACTACCTGATGAAGAACGAAGGCGTACAGCGCTGGGTGCTTGAAGGCACCGACTATGTCTATCCGCGCACGACCAACAAGATCCTCGAAGCCTATCTGAAGTCCAAGGGCGTCAAGGACGAAGACATCATCATCAACTATACGCCGTTCGGCTTCTCGGACTGGCAGACGGAAGTCTCCAAGATCAAGGCTTTCGGCGCGGCCGGCAAGAAGACCGCCGTCGTCTCCACCATCAACGGCGATGCCAACGTTCCCTTCTACAAGGAACTGGGCAACCAGGGCGTCAAGGCTGAAGATATTCCGGTCGTCGCCTTCTCGGTCGGCGAAGAAGAGCTTGCCGGCGTCGACACCAAGCCGCTTGTCGGCCATCTTGCCGCCTGGAACTACTTCCAGTCCGTCGACACGCCCGCCAACGCCGCCTTCATCAAGGAATGGCATGCCTATACCAAGAACGACAAGCGTGTGACCAACGACCCGATGGAAGCCGCCTATATCGGCTTCAACATGTGGGTGAAGGCTGTCGAGAAGGCCGGCACGACCGATCCGGACAAGGTGATCGACGCGCTCGTCGGCGTCTCGGTGCCGAACCTCACCGGCGGTACCGCCACCATGATGCCGAACCACTATATCACTAAGCCGGTCCTGATCGGCGAAGTGCAGGAAAACGGTCAGTTCGACGTCGTTTCGCAGACCCCCGCCGTGGTCGGCAAGGAATGGTCCGACTACCTGCCTGACAGCAAGGACCTGATCTCGGATTGGCGTATGCCGATGAATTGCGGCAACTTCAACGTCACCACCGGCAAGTGCGGCGGCAAGGGCTCCTGATTTCAGCCGACGCAAGACCGCCGCGGGCAGGATTTTCTGGCCGCGGCAGCTTGAGGGGACTAGCGCAATGTTCGACAAATTCGTTTACCGTATCGCCCTGGCGCTGATCGCCGGGTTCTGCCTGATGCTGGCGCTGACGGCGACAAGCCTGCGCGCCCAGGAAGACGCCCACGGCCTCATCAATTCCCTCGGCCAGGCCAATTTCCAGAAGGCCGGCGATATCGTCCAAAGCCTTGCGAAGTCGGGCGATCCCAAGGTCGTGCCGGCATTGCAGGCCTTTTCCGACGGTGATCTTTATATAAGAAAATCTGACAACCAGGTGTTTATCGCCAAATCCTCCGGCGACATGATGGATCTGGTGGATCCTTTGACCGGGCAGGCGGCCGGTCAGGAAGCCAAGGACAATCTCGGCAAGATCAAGATCAACAACAATCTGCGCCGTGCGGTTCGCGCGGCTCTCGGCGGTCTGACGCTGATGAGCCCGGATCGCGCGACGCGGCTAGAGGCGGCGCAATCCATTCTGAAGGCACCGAGTGCTGATTCGCTTGACGCCGTCGAGACGGCACTGCAGAGCGAGAAGGACGCGGACGTTCGTGGTGTGCTTGAACGAGCAAAAGCGGTTGCCGTGCTTGGCTCGGACCGTCCGATCGAAGATAAAAAGGCGGCGATCGAGACGATCAAGAACGAAGGCGGCCGCGATGCCATCGGCATTCTCTCATCGGTTTCCGTCGACGATAGCCTGAAGCCCGACGTGGCTGCCGCCATTGCCGGCATCCAGGATCAATTGAAGTTCTGGGACGCGGTGCAGAACGTCTGGTACGGCCTGTCGCTCGGCTCCGTGCTGCTGCTGGCCGCCATCGGCCTTGCGATTACCTTCGGTGTCATGGGCATCATCAACATGGCGCATGGTGAGATGGTGATGCTCGGCGCTTATTCGACTTTTGTGGTTCAAAGCATTATCCGCACCTCCTATCCCGAACTCTTCGATTGGTCGCTCGCGATCGCCCTTCCGGTCGCCTTCGTCGTCACCGGCGCCGTCGGTCTCGTCATCGAGCGCGGCGTCATCCGCTTCCTCTATGGCCGGCCGCTTGAAACGCTGCTCGCTACCTGGGGCATTTCGCTGATCTTGCAGCAGGCAGTGCGCTCGATCTTTGGGCCGACCAATCAGGAAGTCGGCAACCCCTCCTGGATGTCCGGTTCGTTCGACCTCGGCTATCTCTCGGTCACCTGGAACCGGCTCTGGATCATCGTCTTTTCACTCGGCGTTTTCGTGGCGCTGCTGCTTCTCCTTAAGCGTTCGGCCTTCGGGCTGCAGATGCGGGCGGTGACGCAGAACCGGCGCATGGCGTCTTCGATGGGGATCCGCACCTCATGGGTCGATGCCTTCACCTTTGCGCTGGGGTCCGGCATCGCCGGCATGGCGGGTGTGGCACTCTCGCAGATCGACAACGTCTCGCCGAACCTCGGCCAGGGCTATATTATCGACAGCTTCATGGTCGTGGTGTTCGGCGGCGTCGGCAATCTCTGGGGAACGCTCGTCGGTGCCTTCTCGCTCGGCATCCTCAACAAGTTCCTCGAGCCCTATGTGGGGGCGGTGCTCGGCAAAATCCTCGTTCTCGTCCTCATCATCCTCTTCATCCAGAAACGTCCGCGCGGCCTCTTCGCGCTCAAGGGAAGGGCGGTGGAAGCATGATCACGGCCTTTATCCTTCGCTCGCTCGACCGCCGGATCAGCATCGCCATTGCGATCCTGCTTGCCGTGGCGGTGCTCGTGCCGCTGTCGAACTTGGCTCTGCCGGAAACGAGCGCACTGCATGTGCCGACCTATCTGATGTCACTCTTCGGCAAGTACCTGACCTATGCGCTGCTCGCCCTCGCGCTCGATCTGGTTTGGGGCTATTGCGGTATTCTCTCGCTCGGCCACGGCGCCTTCTTTGCGCTGGGCGGCTATGCGATGGGCATGTATCTGATGCGCCAGATCGGTTCGCGCGGCACCTACGGCAATCCGATCCTGCCCGACTTCATGGTCTTCCTGAACTGGAAGGACCTGCCGTGGTTCTGGTACGGCTTCGATCAGTTCTGGTTCGCCATGCTGATGGTTCTCGCAGCACCCGGTCTGCTTGCCTTCGTCTTCGGCTGGTTTGCCTTCCGGTCGCGCGTCAACGGCGTCTACCTGTCGATCATCACGCAGGCGATGACCTATGCGCTGCTGCTCGCCTTTTTCCGCAACGACATGGGTTTCGGCGGCAATAACGGCCTGACCGATTTCAAGGATATTCTCGGTTTCAACATCCAGGCCGATGGCACCCGCGCCGTGCTTTTTGCCGTCACAGCCGTGTTCCTGGCACTGGCATTGATGCTGTCTTCGGCGATCGTGCGTTCGAAGTTCGGCAAAGTGCTTGTGGGCGTGCGCGACGCCGAAAGCCGTACGCGCTTTCTCGGCTATCGTGTCGAGCATATGAAGCTCTTCGTCTTCGTCGTATCGGCCATGATGGCTGGTATTGCCGGCGCGCTCTACGTGCCGCAGATCGGCATCATCAATCCAGGAGAATTTGCGCCTGCCAATTCGATCGAAGTCGTCATCTGGACGGCAGTCGGCGGCAGGGCTACCCTGATCGGACCGATTATCGGCGCCATCCTCGTCAATGGCGGCAAGACTGTTTTCACCGGCCTATTCCCCGACTTCTGGCTGTTTGCGCTTGGCGGCCTGTTCGTGGCCGTGACGTTGTTCCTGCCGAGGGGCATCGTTGGCACCATCGCGCACTATTTTGGCAAGACACGCCGACCGGCAAGCCCGCCGCCGAAGGCCGCGAAGGATGAAGCCCAAAAGTCCGTGCAGGCTGCGGAGTAGGACCATGATCCCGGATATCAAACCCAACAGCATGCTCTACCTCAACAACGTCTCCGTCTCCTTCGATGGTTTCAAGGCTTTGAACTCGCTATCGATCGTCATCGAGCCGGGCGAGCTTCGCGCCATCATCGGCCCGAACGGTGCCGGCAAGACGACGATGATGGATATCATCACCGGCAAGACCCGGCCCGACGAGGGCGAGGTATTCTTCAATGGCCAGATCGACCTGACGAAGAAGGACGAGGCTGACATCGCCCAGCTCGGTATCGGTCGCAAGTTTCAGAAGCCGACCGTGTTTGAAAGCCATACCGTCTGGGACAATCTCGAACTGGCGCTCAACCGCAATCGCGGTGTCTTTTCGACGCTCTTCTATCGCCTGACGCCTATCGATCGCGATCGTATCGAAGAAATCCTCGAGACGGTGCGGTTGTCGCATCGGCGCGACGAGCTGGCGGCCAATCTTTCCCACGGCCAGAAGCAGTGGCTGGAGATCGGCATGCTGCTCGCGCAGGAACCAAAGCTGCTTCTTGTCGATGAACCGGTGGCGGGTATGACGGATGCCGAGACGGCGGAAACCGCCGTGCTCTTGAAGGAAATCGCCAAGACGCGTTCGGTCGTGGTGGTCGAGCATGACATGGGCTTCATCCGCGATCTCGGCGTCAAGGTGACATGCCTCGCGGAAGGGTCGGTTCTGGCGGAAGGCTCCATCGATTTCGTCAGCAGCGATCCGAAGGTGATCGAGAATTATCTGGGGCGGTGAGATGCTGACAGTCGAAAACGCAAATCTGCATTATGGCGCCGCTCAGGCGCTGCGCGGCATCTCCATCAAGGCCGAGATGGGCAAGATCACCTGTGTCCTCGGACGTAATGGCGTCGGCAAGAGTTCGCTCCTGCGCGCCGTCACCGGGCAGCATGCCTTGTCGGCCGGCACCGTTGCCTTCAACGGCGTGACGCTGAACGGCATGGCGCCGTTCGCGCGCGCCAAGCAGGGGATTGGCTACGTGCCGCAGGGACGCGAGATCTTTCCGCTTTTGACCGTGAAGGAAAATCTCGAAACGGGCTATGCGCCGCTCTCCCGCCGTGACCGCAATATTCCGGATGACATTTACAGCCTGTTTCCCGTGCTTAAATCCATGCTGTCGCGCCGTGGCGGCGACCTCTCGGGCGGACAGCAGCAACAACTGGCGATCGGCCGGGCGATGGTGACACGGCCGAAGATTCTCGTCCTGGACGAGCCGACCGAGGGCATCCAGCCGTCGATCATCAAGGATATCGGCCGGGCGATTCGCTATCTCAGAGACTCCACCGGCATGGCGATCCTGCTGGTCGAGCAATATCTCGATTTCTGCCGGGAACTTGCCGACTACGTTTACATCATGGATCGCGGCGAGATCGTGCATGAAGGTCTGGCTGAAACGCTGGATACAGCCGACGCCCGCAGGCATCTGACCGTTTGAGCAACCGTCTCAGGTTCATTCATCTGAAGCGAGACGCTGAGAAGGCGATACTACAGTCTAACCCTTTAGAGCTGGGCAGCGGAATTCGCAAAGTGATCCGTAGGCCCGCAGGATCCCAGAAACGGTCGATCAAACCTCTCAACTCTAGTGCCGTCATGCGTTCGAGGTGCGGTCCAAATCCTTTGGGCTCTTGCGGTGGTTGAACGGGTGGCCCGCCATTCTCGGCCTACCAAACCCCAATTCGAACCCCTTCGCGCGTAGTCAAGTACGCGACCAGACCGACGTTGACAATCATGCTCTCTTGCGGGGATACAGAGCGTCATGACGGAACACACTCGCGCTACCCATCCAAAGGCGGTCAAGCGGCTCAAGCGCTCTGAAGACCATGCGAATAGCGTCACCGGCATGATCGGGGGTGGCAAGCCGTGTCTTGACATCGCTCGGCAATTATCGGTGGCCGACCGACGAACTCAACACCAATGCGAAATACCTCCGGCGGCATGACCGACCTATTGGCTTATTTCGGATTGTTCATGGCAGCCTTCGGTGCCGCAACGATCCTGCCGATGCAATCGGAGGCGGTGCTTGCTGGCCTGCTTCTGACCGGAAGATACTCCGCGGTCTGGCTGGTGGTTACCGCCGGCGTCGGCAATATTCTGGGTTCGCTCGTCAATTGGATGCTGGGAAGGGGGATCGAACGATTTCGACAGCGCCGTTGGTTCCCTGTTGGTGAGGATACCCTCGATCGTGCGCAGGCATGGTATCGAAAATATGGAAAATGGTCTCTGCTTGCGAGCTGGGTGCCCATCGTCGGAGACCCGATAACGGTGGTCGCCGGCGTTCTGCGCGAGCCGTTGCCAACCTTCCTGCTGCTGGTGACGGTTGCCAAACTCGGACGTTACGTCATCGTGGCGCTGGCAACGATGAATCTGGCATGACATCTGACGAACGGACGTCGGCCGCCCCGCCATCGTTGCCGTCCGACTCCAACTCGCTATTCCTCATCGGGCATATGAGAATCGACGCCGAGCGTTTCGAGGTTGTTATGTACGCCCACGACACCCGGAACCGTCAGAACGATCTCCTCGAGATTGCGCGCCAACGAAATCGTCTCGACGCGCCCCTCCAGCGTGATAATCCCGTCGACGCAATGCACTTCGATGTTGTCGGTAACGACTTTGCCGCTTTCTTCCAGCAGCTCGGTGATCTGTGCCTCTAACTCATCGTCGTCAATTCTGCTGGCTGGCAAGGGAACGGCCGTATCCACCCTCTCCTCGCGACCTGACGCGTCGGCGGTATCTACGGTGAATCCTGTACTCGGATCTTCGTCGAAATTGGCCGGTGTGTCGCCGTAGGGAGTATTGTCGGGATGGCTTTCCAACGGATTGCCATCGACATCCGAATAGGGCCAGCCATCTCGAATTTCCCGATCCTCGTAATCGCGATAGTCTTCTTCGCGAGACAACGGGTTTGGTTTACGTGGCGGTGCCATGTTGACCTCCTTACAGCCACCTATCATCTGGAATGATCTAACAGCAGCAATGGGGAAATGTTCCCTTCGCTTGGCCGACGCAGATCTTCGATCGACCCAATCGTCGTGGCATCTGGCCGTTTGCGAAGTTTCGCGGCAGGTTGCCGCTCAGTCAGCAGCTAAAGCGGCGTCGGTTGAAATCGCTATCTGCCTCCCGTCCGGGAGTGAATACGAATGCCGATGGCTTGGGAATCCGATATCGAACGCCGTATTTCCTGGTCCTGGGTGTCCGCGAACCTGACCGCTAGTCCCGACAGAAGTGCTTGCACGTTCGCGATCCGACGAAAAACGGAAATGCTCTAGAACCGTTCCATCTCTTGACCGACCTTCGTCAGAAATCGGCTACGGGACATGTCGGTCGAGCGGTTCATGTCGTAGTGAGCAAGGAAGACGACCGGAGCGAAGGGTTTGATCTGAGCGCGCAGCACGCGCTTGACGATCTTCTTCGGCGGATTGCCGGCGACGAAGGCGCGAAACGGATCGGCGCCATAGGTCAAGATCGCGCCGAGCTTGCGGATATGCTGCAGCTTTGAGCGCACCTTGCCGTCGACGAGTTCGAAGGAGACGCCCGGAAGCCAGACCCGGTCGAAATAGCCTTTGAGAATAGCCGGAAAGCCGAAATTCCAGACCGGGGTGACGATCACCAAAGCCTCGGCGCGCGCCAGCCGCTCGACATAGGATTTGACCGCCTCGGTATTGTCCGGATAATCATGGTAGATCATGCGGTCGCGACGCGACAGCACGGGATCGAAGCCTTCCGCGTAAAGATTGCAATTGTCCACCTCGTGACCGGCGCTCTTGAGGCTTTCGATGGTTTTCCGGTGCAGGGCTGCACCGTAGCTTTCCTCGACTGGATGGGAATGAAGGACCAGAACCTTCATGAAGCCTCCATCAGCGCCGCAAGGCCGGGGAAGAGATAGTTCTTGCCGGATTTGAAGTCGAAATTCGGGTCGTCCCAGGCGATCATCTTACCGGGATTGAGCAGGCCCTTCGGGTCGGTCTCCTTCTTGAAGGCAAGCTGGACCGCATCCGTCTGCTTCATGCCGCCTTCCTCCAGCGTATAGCGATGCGGGTTGAAGATCGGGCAGCCGTGATCCTGGTGAATCCTAATGATCTCTTCAAGCCGAGCCTCAGACGTATAGCGAACCAGCGGCAGGCCCGAACATTGGATCTGACCGTCGAACCTGATGAATTCGAGGTGGCCGGGCACCTCGTCGCCGAAGATTTCCACCATCTTCTGGACCTTGGCGACATGATCCGGCCCGGGATACTGCACCTGCAGATAGGTGATCGACGGATCGACCTTCAGGGCGCGCAATGTGGTGTGGTTCCAGGCAAGCTCATAGGCATGCGGAATGCCTTTCATGCTCTCGACCTTGTCGGAGCGGAAGGTGATTTCACCCTTCTGCTGCATGGAGAAGGCGACGAAAGGATCCATCGAATGCGGCGCAATCATCAGCGCCACGATCGATTGCCCTTGACGGATGTAGGACTTATGGCGGGTAAAATAATCTTGCGGGATGGGAGCGGCAATCGGAGCGATCTCCTTGACCAGAATGCCGTTGCACTTGGCAAGCGCGTCGGAAAAACGCACGGCATCCATGAAGTCGTCATAGCCGACCAGCACGTCGATCCAATCATAGGCCGGCGCCAGCGGCATTTCGATTTCGGTGATGATGCCGTTGGTGCCGTAGGCATGGCTGACCTTGGTCAGATCCCAGCCGGTGAGATCGAGCGTGCGGGGTTCGGCTTCCATCGTCACGACGCGCAGCCGCAGGATGTTGCCGAGATCGCGCAGACCGCCCCAGGTGATCGAACCGACGCCGCCCGAACCGCCGGCGATGAAGCCGCCGATGGTCGCCATCTGCGCGGTCGAGGGGTGAAAGCGCAGTTCTTGGCCCGAATGGGCCTTGGTCTGCCGGTCGAGCTCGGCAATGACGATGCCGGGCTCGCAGATGACGCGACCGGGATGGATCTCCTTGATCCTGTTCATGGCGGCAAGGTTGAGCACGATGCCGCCGGAAAGCGGCATGGCCTGGCCGTAATTGCCGGTGCCGGCGCCGCGCGGCGTGACGGGGACGTCATGCGCATAGGCGACCTTGAGCGTCCGGATCACCTCCTCCTCGGTTTTCGGGGTGACGACGAGATCGGCCGTGACATTGTCGAGCTGCGCCTTCAAGATCGGCGAATACCAGTAGAAGTCACGGCTTTTCTGGCGTACGAGCGCCGGATTGTCTTCGACGGCAATACCTTCGAGTTCTTTCTTGATGCGCTGATAATCCGGCATGTCAGGCTCCAATGACGCTGTCGAGTTCACGGTAATCCGGCAGGCTGCGATCAATCACCTTGCCCTTGCGAAGGACGACGCGATCGGACTGCGGACGAGAGAGGAATTCGCTCCAGCGCCGCGCGCTGAAAAGCACGAGGTCGGCCGGGCTGCCGACGGCGATCCGCCCGATATCCGGGCGGCCAAGTATCTCTGCGGGCGAGGTGGTGATGACCCTTGCAGCCGTATCCAGCGGATGGTCGAGATGCAGGATGCGCACGGCTTCCCGGAACACTTCCACCGGATCGAGATCGCCATAGGCATAGAAGGGGTCGCGGGTGTTGTCGGAGGCGACGGCCGTGGGAACACCGGCGGCGGCAAGCTCGTGCAGAAGCGTGACGCCGCGCCAGCGTGGTGTGCGGCCGGCATGGCGGTCCTGCAGGTACATGTTGCACATTGGCAGCGAAACGATGGAGATCCCGGCCTTGGCAACGAGATCGATGGTGGCGCGCGCGACATCTTCATCCTGCCGGGCAAGCGAGCAGCAATGGCCGGCGGTGACCTTGCCCTGGTAGCCATTTCGCAACACGGCTTCGGCAATCGCCTGCAGCGTCAGCACCTGCTTGTCTTCAGTTTCATCGACATGCAGGTCGACATCGAGGCCGTTGTCGGCGGCGGCGCGCAACAACTTGTCAAGCTGAGCATCGAGATCGGGGTTCATCTGGGTGACACCGCCCATCAACCCGCCTGCCTCGCGCACGACGCGAAGCAGGTCGGCGAAAAAGGCATCATCGACCATGTTGTCGAGCGGAAAGAGAGCGACAGCCTGCAGCGCGATCTTGCTCTTCCAGGACTCGCGGACCGAGGTGAAAACCTCGAAGGAAATGCGGTGCTGCGGCGCCAGCGAATCCAGATGGGTGCGGATCAGGCCGGTACCATGCGCGTAAGCCGAGCGCAGCGAGAATTCCATGCGCCTGCGCACGTCCTCGGCCGACCAGTTGGCCTCGCGGTCGGCACGCACGGCATCGAGCGCACCCATGAAACTGCCGTCCGGGTTAGAGCGCCGCCCCCATATATGGCCCTTATCGAGATGGGTGTGCATGTCGGCGAAAGTCGGCCAGACCATACCTTCCTTCATATCGACTTTGGCATATTCGACTGGCGCGGTGCCAGGCGCCAGAATACCGCTGACGAGACCGTCGGTGACGACGATATCGGCCTTGACGAGACCCTCGTTGGCAGGCGTCTTGGAACCGGAAAGCGTCACGGCTGGGACGGTGGCATTGCTCAGCACGAAGCGGGCGGCGTTCGGCGGCGACATGAAGGCGTGTGACATCAGTTCTCCCGCTTGAGGCTGCTCTCATGCCAGCGATGCAGGCTCAGCCATGAGATGAAGGAGGTGAGGGCGAAGATTGCAACGCCGAGCGCCGATAGTAGCAGGAGTGCTGCAAAGAGACGCGGCATGTTCTGGCGGTATTGCGCCTCCAGTAGCCGAAAGGCGAGACCGGAGTTGGGGCCGCCCGAACCAGCAGCGAATTCGGCAACGACCGATGCGATCAGCGACAGGCCACCGCCGATCCTCAGGCCCGTCATGAAATAGGGCTGGGCGGCGGGCAGCTTCAGATGCAGCAAGGCCTGCCAGCGCGAGGCGCCATAGAGATCGAAGAGGTTGAGCAGGTTATGGTCGACGCTCTTCAATCCCTGCACCATGTTGGAGAGGATCGGAAAGAAGGCGACGAGGAAGCCGCAGATCAGAAGTGCGGCCTCGCGCGTCGGTGCATAGATCAGGATCAGCGGCGCGATCGCGACGATCGGCGTCACCTGCAAAATGACGGCCAGCGGATAAAAGGCGAGTTCGATCCAGCGGGACTGCACGAGGAAGATCGCAAAGCCGACGCCGCCGATCAGCGCCAGCATGAGGGATATGAAGGTAATCTTGGTCGTCACCCACAGAGCCGGCCAAAGGATGCCCCAGTCGGAAACGAGCGCCTTGGCGACGGCGATGGGGCTTGGCAAAATATATTGCGGAACGCCGGTGCCGACGACCAGAAGCTGCCAGAGGATAAGAAGCGCAAGGACGGTCAGGATCGGCACGAAGATGCCAAGCGAGCGTTCGATACCGCGCTTTCTGGCTGCATCTGCCGCTGGCGCATCGGCCGATTCAACGGAAAGAGTGGCGGGCAGGCTGGTGCTGTCGCTCATCAATGGGCCTCCGGCCAGCCGATGGCCTCGATCAGGGAACGGGACACTTTTTCGCACACCTGCCGATATTCTTCCGACGAACGATAAAGCGGATCGCGCTCGCCGCTGGTTCTCAGCGGAAAATCGCTATGAACGCGGCCCGGTCGTGCCTTCATGACGACGATACGATTGGAGAGATAGGCAGACTCATAGACCGAATGCGTGACGAAGATGACTGTAATGCCGGTCTTCTGCCAAAGGTTGAGAACATCGTCGTTCAGTTTCTGTCGGGTAATTTCGTCGAGTGCCGCAAAGGGCTCGTCCATCAACAGCAGCTTCGGCTTCGTCACCAAGGCGCGGGCGATCGAAACGCGCATCTTCATGCCGCCGGACAATTCGCGCGGATAGGCTTGCGCAAAATCCTGGAGGCCGACCGTTGCCAGCGTTTCCATGATCTGGTCGTGAGCGGCCGCTTTCGAAATACCCCTGAGCTTCAAGGGCAGATGGACGTTGCCGAGCACCGTCTTCCAAGGAAGCAGCGTCGGCTCCTGGAAGACAAAGCTGATATCGCCTTCCGGCAGGCCCTTGGCGTTGATACGTGAACTCGGCCAATCGATCCTGCCACTGGAGGCACCACCAAGGCCTGCGATGATGCGCAAGGCCGTCGACTTGCCGCAACCGGAAGGGCCGAGCAGGCTGATGAACTCGCCGCTTTCGACATTGAGCGACATGCCCGATAGCGCCAGCGTGCCGTTGGAGAAGACCTTGGAGACCTGTTCCATGACGACGAGCGGCCGCTTGCGCATTTCCCCGGAGGGGACGGTGGTTGCTTTGGATAAGCTCATATCCGGTTCTCTGTCGAAATCAGCAATTGGGTTTAGAGCAAGAAGCGCCCCTCACCCTAGCCTCTCCCCGCTTGCGGGGAGAGGGGACGATCGTGTTCGTGGCACTCATTACAATCGCAACAGCCTGCGACGGCAGTTGCTGCTTTCGCGGTTCAGTGGTGGCGCTTCTTGCTCGGTCGCTCCCTCGCCCCGCAAGCGGGGTAAGGGGCTGCCTCGCGCCAATATTACTTCTTCAGCGACATCCCGATGCCCTTGCAGACGAACTGCGTATCGAAGGCCTTCTTGTAGTCGATGTCGGCATCGAAGAGCTTGATCTGGACCATCTCGTCGAAGAACTTCTTGTAGTGGGCCTCAGTGATGCAGCCGATGCCCTTTTCGAGGGCCTCGCCGGATTCGACGATGCCATATTCCTTCATCTTGGCGATGGAATAAGCGATCTGACCATCCGTCATATCGGGATTGTCTTTCTTGATCAGCTCGTTGGCCGCCTTGTTGTCGCCGTAGAGATAATTGTACCAGCCCTCGATCGAGGCATTGACGAAACGTTGCACGAGATCGGGGTTCTTGTCGACCAGCGCCTTCTGCGCGGTGATCATCGTCGAATAGGGCGAGTAGCCGGCATCGGCGATCAGGAAGACCTTCGGCTTCCAGCCGGCCTGCTTCTCGATCTCGTAGGGCTCGGAGGTGACGTAACCCTGTTGCGCGGACTGCTTATCGGCGAGGAAGGGTGCCGGGCTGAAGTTGTAAGGCTTGAACTGTTCGTCCTTGAAGCCCTGGAAATTGGCCTTCATCCACTCGAAATAGGTAATGTAGCCGTCCTTGCTCAGAAACAACGTCGGCAGCTTGGCCAGATCCTCGAATTTTTCCACGCCGGCATCCGGATGGGCGATGAGGACCTGCGGATCCTTCTGGAAGATGGCGGCGACGTCAACGATCGGAATGCCCTGTTTGACCGCATCGATCTCCTGCTGCGGGCCGCCCATGTAGAAATCCAGCTTGCCGGAGATCAGTAGGGCCGAATTGGCCGCGTTGGGGCCGCCCTGGACGATCGTGACATCAAGGCCGTATTTCTTGTAGGTGCCGTCGGCCACCGCCTGGTAGAAACCGCCGTGCTCGGCTTGCGCAAGCCAGTTCGTGCCGTAGCTGACTTTGTCGAGCGCATTTGCAGGCTCGGCGGCCATAATCGCGGCGGCAAGCCCCATGGCGGCAAAGAATGTTTTCGTCTTCAAGGCTTTATACATGGCTGACTGTTCCCCTTATCTGCCATGGGACGTCGTGGTTGGCGCCCATTTCCTGCATTTGAGCGGTTGCTTTGCTCTTTGAAAAGCATCAAAATTCGTGCGCATTGATGCCTTTTCGGCATCTGTTCCCGGGTCTGTGCCTAAATTGTGCGGTCTGGGCAAAAATTAAGCAATGGGGACAAATATGCTGCACTCGCGACGGCTTCTCTATATCAATGAAATCGCCCGCTGTGGCTCGATCCGCAAGGCGGCGGCACGGCTCAATGTGGCCTCGTCGGCCATCAACCGGCAGATCCTGGCGCTGGAAGAGGAAATGGGGGCACCGCTTTTCGAACGGCTGCCTCGCGGGCTCAGACTGACGGCGGCCGGCGAGCTCTGTATCGAGCACATTCGCGAGGTTCTGAAGAATTACGAGCGGCTTGAGGGCCGCATTCGCAGTCTCAAGATGCAGCAGGCGGGCAAGGTTCGCATCGTCGCCACTGTCGGCCTGGCCTCAGGTCCGCTACCCGAGATCATCGCGCGTTTTCTTTCCGAGCATCCAAGGGTCTTCGTCCAGCTGCGCAACGATGCCGGATCGACGACGATGGCGCCGGTCGTCTCAGGAGAAGTGGATCTCGGGCTTGGCTTCAACATTCCGGCAATGCCTGGCATTCGCTCCCTTGCCAATTTCGATATACCGATCGGCGTCGTCCTGCCGCCCGGTCATCCGCTGATCGGGCCTGGTCCCATCAATCTCGCCGATGTCGTGGAGGAGCGGCTATTGCTTGCGCAGCCCGGGACGAGCCTGCGAGAGGTCATCAATCTGATGCTTTCGCGTCTTTCCGTACAGGTCGAACCTGTGCTGGAGAGCAATGCGTCGGAAATGCTGAAGCAGCTGGTAAAATGCGGGGCAGGGCTGACACTGCTCAACCCTCTTGATGTGCTGACCGAATGTCGCCGGGGAGAGCTGGTCTTCCGGCCGATCGCCGAGCCTCATTCGCGGCATCAACCAATGAAGCTCGTCGCCCGTGCACGAGCGCCACTCGACGCTGCGACTAGCCTCTTTGTCGAATACCTGCTTGCCGAGCTTGCGGGGATGGTCGAGGAGCTGCAGGCGAAGGGGCATATCATGCTACCCTCCGAACGTCGCCGCTCGGACGCCTATTTCGAATAGAGGTTGGCAAGCGGGTAATCGCGGAGATCACGCAGCATCTCGATGAAGCCAGCGATCTCATGCCGGCAGATGAGCGCGCCCTTTTCCGCCGTGCCGTTGGCGGCATTGCCGACGACGCCGTTCGGATTGAGATCGTGGGCGATCCAGGCGAGCGAATGGGGCGGCAATGGCTGCAGATATTTGGAGCGCTCCTTCATCCATTCGGCCTTGGAAGCGAAATTCTGAGCCTTGTCCATGCGCACGAGTTCGGGCCGGAAATGCAGCATGAGCGACGTTTCGAGATCGCCGCCATGGATGCCGTAGCGCTGTTCATGGTCGTCGATCATGCCGTCGGGTGTGCCGAAGCGGGTCCATTGCGTGGCGACGACGGCCATCTGGTAGCGCACGCGCAGTTCGCGCGCGACGATGCTCATGATGTCGACGTTTCCGCCGTGGGAATTGACGATCACCATCTTGCGGATGCCAGCCTCGGCCACTTTCGCGCCGATGGCGGTCCAGACCGGGATCAGCAGCTCTGCGGGGAGCGACAGCGTGCCGGGACCGTAGACATGTTCGTTGGCCTTGCCGATCTCCTGTAGCGGCAGCACGAGAAAATCGAGATCGTCCGGACGCTGCACCTTCAATTCCGCCAGCATGCCTTCAGCGATCGCGACATCCGTCGCGATCGGCAGATGCGGCCCATGCTGTTCCGTTGAGGCGATTGGCAGGATCGCGATCGTGGTGTCTGGCGAAAGCTCGGCGAAATCATGGGTATTGAGTTCGTTCCAATAGAAGGGCTTCGTCATTGCCATGTCCTCTCGTCAGCGCCTGGTTGCTCAACGGATACGGCAAGGATGGTAACGGTGGAAAGCATCAATTTGCGGCCGTGCCGCTGCCTTTTTGCGTGCGCTGACCGATGGGCAAACTTGGAATAGGGCAGAAGCGATGCGGCAACCGAAGCATTCCGCATCGGTAAGGAGCGTGACTGCCGCCTCGATTGACGCTGTTGGAACGAGATCGCTTCGTTCCGGCGCGGGCGCACAATATGGGTCCCAGGTCGATTCAAACCATCTCACAGTTCACTCACAAGAATTTTATAAATTAGATTCGACTAAATTCATTTCCGCTATTCTCTTCCGGTCACCCGTTCCTATCTCGCACTTGCGAAATGATCGCGCATTCCAACCCGCCGGGCATGGGTACGCCCCCTGCCTGCCGTCCGGCCCATCACAAGGACTCGACAATGGGTGATTTGCTCAAGGGTATCTCCAGCTTTCGCGGAGCCGTATTTCCCGACCATCAGGCACTTTATCGCAGGCTGGCGGAGGAGGGACAGCAACCACAAGCGCTGATGATTTCCTGCGCCGACAGCCGGGTGATGCCTGAAACGATCACGCAATCCGGCCCCGGCGAACTTTTCGTTTGCCGCAATGCCGGAAATATCGTTCCTCCGTTTTCCACCGCTAACGGCGGCGTATCATCGGCGATAGAATATGCCGTCGTCGCGCTGGGCGTTCGCGATATCATCGTGTGCGGGCATTCCGATTGCGGCGCTATGAAGGGGCTTTGCTATCCCGATCTCCTGAAGCCGATGCCGAATGTTGCTGCGTGGCTGAAACACAGCCATGCTGCCCATTCGATCGTTTGCGAAGCCTATCCTGGCGATCTGCCCGAGCGCCAAAGGGTCCGCGCCATAGCCATGGAAAACGTTGTTGTCCAGCTTGACCATCTGCGCACGCATCCTTCGGTCGCGGCCAAGCTGGCGACCAACGACATTACCCTGCATGGCTGGTTTTTCGACATCGAGACCGGGGAGGTGCTCGTTTACGACGGTGCCGCCGCTCGGTTCACGGATATCAACGAGGACAGGCCCTTGCCCGTCGCCGTCACCGGTCGTGGTCGTCCGCATGTAATGCCGCAAGCTGCGGAGTAGGCCGATGATGTCAAACTCTGTTCTTTCGCGAGACTTCGCATCGTCGGTCGTCGTGTTTCTCGTCGCCATACCGCTTTGCCTCGGGATTGCCGTGGCTTCAGGCGTTCCGGTGGCCATGGGCCTTATTTCAGGCATCGTCGGGGGCATCGTCGTCGGCCTTTTGGCCGGATCTCCGCTGCAGGTGTCAGGGCCGGCGGCGGGACTGGCCGTGATCGTCTTCGGCTTCGTCGAGCAATATGGCGTTGCCATGCTCGGGCCGGTTCTCATCGTGGCGGGATTGCTGCAGGTTATTGCCGGATTCCTGAAGATCGGATCGTGGTTTCGGGCAATTTCGCCTGCGGTGGTCCACGGCATGCTCGCCGGGATCGGCATCCTCATCATCCTTGGCCAGGTCCATGTGCTGATGGGGGCAAGACCTGCTGCCGGCGGCATCGAAAACGTGACTGCCATGGAGCAGACCCTTGGCCGCGTATGGGGCGCGGGACTGACCCAGGAATCGGTTGCTCTCCTTGTAGGCTTGATCTCCTTGCTCGCCATGGTCGCCTGGGAGAAGTTCAGGCCGAAGCCATTGATGCTGGTGCCCGGTGCTCTGGTGGGGGTTGCTGCCGGCACGATATTGACGGCCGGGATGAAGCTGCCGATCGCCAGGGTGGAAGTGCCGTCTTCTCTCATCGACAGCATTTCGCTGCCGACGCTTGAGGGTTTTGCCAGAATGGCCGAGCCCGGTATCATCTTGGCGACGTTGGTCATCGCCGTGATCGCCAGCGCGGAAACGCTATTGTCTTCCGCCGCCGTCGATCGCATGCATGATGGCGTGCGGACTCGCTTCAACAAGGAGCTGTTTGCGCAAGGTATCGGCAATGGGCTTTGTGGTCTGCTTGGTGCACTGCCGATCACGGGTGTCATCGTCAGGTCGTCCGCCAATATTCAGGCAGGCGCGCGTACCCGGGCATCTGCCGTACTGCATGGTGTTTGGATCCTTGGGCTAGTGGTATTTCTGCCGCAGCTCCTTGCAATGGTGCCGCTGACGGCGCTTGCCGCAGTGCTGCTGGTGACGGGATGGCGGCTGATCAGTCTCCATCATGTCCGCCACCTCTTCGATCATCACGGCTGGGTTCCCGTCGGGATATGGACCGCGACGGTGGCCATGGTGGTGCTTCAGGACCTGCTCGTCGGCGTGGCGCTCGGCCTTGCACTGTCCATATTGGAAATCCTTCCCTATCTGCGGCGCAAGCTCGCCATCGACAGATTGGAGGATGATGAAACTATCCATCTCGACCTCGTCGGCGTGGCGACATGCAAGGATGTTCCCGCCCTGCTCAACACGCTGGAAACGCTTCCAGAGGGTCGCAAGATCAGGATTGCCGGCGCTCGCCTGCATTATCTTGACCACACGAGCGCCGAAACACTGCGTGAGTGGCTAAAACGGCAGAAAAAATCGGGACGCCTGGTCGAAATCGAGCATCCGCCGCTCGGACGCCATCGACGGCTGAAGCCGATCTTTGAAAAGCTATCGGAAGAGGTTGCCTGATCGGCGACCAGTCATGGCGGCGGGAAGGAAACTCGCACCTTCCCGCGACCTTCAATTTTAAATCCGGCAATATTTCAAGGATGGGCCGAAGCGCGCCAGGTCAAAACTCTTCCCAGGACGGCGACGCCGCAGTGGCAGCGCCGGAGCCTCCGAATGCGCCAGCAATCTTGGCTCGCAGCGAGCGTGCCGGCGATGCGGCAGGGCTGGAGCGCTCGGTGGCTGCAACCGGTCTTGCATGCGAGCGCCCCTTCTGCAGATTGAACTGACCGAGAATCTCGTTCAGCGCCGTCACCTCCTTGGCGAGGCTGTAGCTGGCAGCCGTCGATTCCTCGACCATGGCCGCATTCTGCTGCGTTCCCTGGTCGATGCTGTTGACGGCCGTATTGATCTCCTGCAGGCCGGTCGCCTGTTCGCGGGCGGCTTCGACGATCGCCCGTACATTGCGGTCGATTTCCTCCACCTCCTTGACGATCTGCTGCAGCGATTGCCCCGTTCTCGTGACGAGATCGACGCCGCTGCCGACCTGCTGGCCGGATGTGGAAATGAGCGCCTTGATCTCCTTTGCCGCTGTGGCGGAGCGCTGAGCGAGTTCGCGGACTTCCTGCGCAACGACGGCAAAGCCCTTGCCGGCGTCACCGGCACGCGCCGCCTCGACGCCGGCATTGAGCGCCAGTAGGTTCGTCTGGAAGGCAATATCGTCGATGACGCCAATGATGTTGGAAATTTCACCCGAGGATTTCGAGATTGCTTCCATTGCGGCAATCGCGTCCTGCATGACTTCGCCGGATTTTTCGGCGCCGATGCGGGCGCGTCCGACCAGCGAACTTGCCTCTTCGGCGCGCCGGGTAGAATCCTTGACCGTCGTGGTGATCTCCTCGAGTGCCGCCGCCGTCTCCTCGATCGAGGCCGCTTGCTGCTCGGTGCGTTTGGAGAGGTCGTCGGCTGCCGAGCGGATCTGATTGGCGCCGGCGGCGATGGCCTGACCACCCTGACCGACCGCAACGAGGGTCTCCTCGACCTTCGTCATCGAGGCGTTGAAATCCATTCTCAGACGATCGAGATTCGCGACGAAGGGTTGTTCCAGGCGATAGGTCAGGTTGCCGTTCGAGAGCTCTCCCAGGCCTTGTGCCAGACTGTCGACTGCAAACTGCGCGTCGGCGGCATCCTTGGCCTTCTGCGCCTCGCGTTCCAGCCTTTCCTTTTCGGAGAGGCTGCGATTGGCGTCGGCTTCCTGCTCCAGGCGCAGACGCTCAATGGCACTGTCGCGGAAGACTGCGACGGCCGCGGCCATCTGGCCGACTTCGTCCTTGCGCCCGATCCCTGAAACAGGCTCGTCGGTATTGCCATCCGCAAGCGAAACCATGCGCGCCCGCAGACGTTCGATGGGGGCGGCGATGCCGCGTGCTGAAACGAGAATAGCGATTGCAATGGCGGCAGCAAAGAGAAGGCCGAGCGCGATCAAAGCGTCGTCGATGGTGCTGTTTGCTTGTTCCGCCAACATGTTGCTCTTGTTATTGAGGGACTTGTTGAACGTGTCGAGCCACTGACGGATCGAAACAACCTCGTCATTGATCATCGGATCCACCTGCTTCAAGAGCGTGGCGGCGCTATTGTTATCGTCTATCAGGCCGGCTTTCACGGCTTGGTCTGTGAGAGCGATGATGTCATTTGCCCTTGCGACGAGCTTGTCGATTGTATCTGCTTCTGTCGGAACCAGCTGCCTGGCGTTTGCGAAACGCTGCAGAAGTACTTGCTTGTTCTCCTGATAGTCCCTGGAGAACGCCGCCGTCTGCGGATCCCCCGCTGGATATTGTAGAATCTGGTAGGCGTTGTAACTCATGGCAGTCATGCGCTGGCTGGCTCTCGACATCTCTACCGCAGCGGTTTCATCCTTGGCGATAAAATTCGAGTAGGTGCCAACCGTGTCCCTGAACTGGTTCGAGACGACGAGGACACCGGCGATCCCGATCAGGCAGATCGGGATTAAGATCGTGAGGACTTTCGTCTTGATCTTGGCGTTCTGGAGAAATGACATGGCTTGTTTCGCTCTCGAAAGGGTCGGCAACCGCTAGGACGATTGAAGAGGGGCAAGTGCCAGCGATGACCTGCTCTGGATAATGGGGGCATTACAGAGAGGGAGCATCCTGCTCGTCGCATCTTGGCGCTGTTCTTTCAAAATCTATAACCAAGCTGACAAAACGGTTAATCCTGTTCGATATTCGTCCGATAGTCCGACAAATACCGCCATAGATATGGGGCATATAATTCTAAATTACTCCATAGTTGTAGCCGTACATATTCCGGAGGCTCGAACTGGAAATTTGCGGCAGCATGCTCGGGTTAAATCGGCGATATACTTCCTGCGTCAGGTACACTCAGACCGCGCTTCGTCGTATCGAAGGAGCTTCTGAGGGCGACGTCCCTGAGTGCCAATTATTCCGGAACATACGATAGATCCGCGCGTTTCAGCAGCTCAACGGCGAGCAAGGATGCGAGCAAGAAGAATTCATTCTTTGGCGCTGCTGTCGCCGTCGTCACACGTAAGTTTAGGTCCGCTGGAGGTTCGTCAATGAGTTCTGCCGTCGCCCTCGTCACCGGAGCTGGCTCGGGGATTGGAAGAGCGACTGCATTGGCGCTTGCGAAGGATGGTTTTGCAATTGGTGTGCTGGGACGCACGCAGGAAGAGATTTCCTCGACATTTGATGAGATTTCCGTCAGGGGCGGGCAGGCGGCCATCCTCCTCGCCGACATTTCGGATGAACGTCAGATATCGGCAGCCGTGAAAGAGCTTGTCGCGCGCTTCGGCCGGCTGGATGTCGTAGTTGCCAATGCCGGCATCAACGGAGTCTGGGCGCCGATCGACGATCTGAGCCTATCGGAATGGAATGACACCATTTCGATCAATCTGACCGGAACTTTTCTGACCATCCGCGCGACGGTGCCGGAGCTGAAGCGCTCGGGCGGCGGCTCGATCATCGTCGTCTCCTCCATCAACGGAACTAGGACGTTCACGACCCCAGGCGCGACGGCCTATACCGCCACCAAAGCGGGGCAGGTCGCCATGGTGCAGCAGCTGGCTCTCGAACTGGCCCGCCATCACATACGTATCAATGCGGTCTGTCCCGGTGAAATCGAAACCAATATCGATGCGAATACCAGCCTGCGCAAACGCGAGGAAACATCGATCCCCGTCATCTGGCCCGAGGGCCAGGTGCCGATTACCGGTGGTCGGCCGGGCCGAAGCGAAGATGTGGCTGACGCGATCGCTTTCCTGGCGTCCGATAAGGCCCGTCATATAACCGGCTCGCCCATCTGGGTGGACGGGGGCCAAGGTCTGCTGCGCTAGATGGCAGAGGCCAGGACTGTCGATGTCACGGCAGCCCTGCAAATGCTCTCAAGACCGGCAAACGAGAGTGTAAAGGTCATGCATGCCGCTGCCTGGGCCAAACCCGATTCGAGCCTCCTCACTATCTGCTTGCGGATTGGCGAGCTCGCTCTTCAGCTCAGCCGCATTTTGCGGGAAGACCGGCACATCGGCCATCACACCGCATTTAAGATAATATCCCGCGTAGAAGGGCTGCCCCTGCTTTTCGGTGCTGGGCTGGCGTACAAGCAACATCAGCATGCCGTCTTTGCGTTTTGCGACAGTGAGATAGAATTCGCCATCATGCGTCAGCGCAAAACTATCTTCGTTTGGGACCGGTTTCCAAGCCTTTGCTTTCAAATTGAAAACCTGCTCCGGCGCGACCAGCATCTCGAAAGATCCCTTACCGGAAGGTTCGCCTGCATGTGAGGCAGCGCCTGTGATGAGGGCACCGATGAATGCGGTGGCGAACAAAGCTGCACTTTTCATTAAAATTCCTCGCTTACGTTGTATAGCCCATACGGATGAACGCAATGGAAGTATTTCAAAGTGCAGCTTTGTCAAGACGAGCTGTTCAAGTCCCATGGCGTCGCCTGCCTATGCTCGCGCAGCGTGTGGCTAAGGCAGTTAGCGGCGTCATCTGGCGATCAAGCGAGGGATAGCTGGAGAATGCCAATCGCCCATGGGTGTCAATAAAAGGCGTCAGTAAACCAATCGAGCTCTTATCGTTCCGGGGATCTGGCGGAGTGTGTCGAGTATTTCATTCGCCGTTTGGCCGACCCCTTCCACTTCGATAACCACGTAGCCCGTGTCGCCGTGGGTCTGCAGGAACTCGCCGACGATATTCAACCCACGCGATGAAAAGATCGTATTCAGGCTGTTCAGGATCCCCGGGCGATTTTCGTGAACATGGATGAAACGCGTGCCGTTTGGACGCGGCGGCAATTGAACCTGCGGGAAATTGACCGCACCAAGCGTCGAGCCGATATCGGAATATTCCACAAGCTTCCTGGAAACTTCCCTTCCGATCCGCTCCTGGGCCTCTTCGGTCGATCCGCCGATATGCGGCGTCAGGATCACATTATCCAGCCCTTGCAGCGGCGTTTCGAAGCGCTCCTTGTTCGACGCCGGCTCCTTCGGGAACACGTCGACGGCTGCGCCTGCGAGATGTCCCTCTTTCAAAACCTTTGCAAGAGCCTCAAGATCGACCACGGTGCCGCGGGAATTGTTGATGAAGAAGGCACCCTTCTTCATTCTGCGCAGCTCTGCCTCGGTGATCATGTTCTGGGTCGAGCTGGTTTCGGGAACATGCATCGTCACGAAATCCGAGATTTCCAGCAGCTCGCCGAGCGAAGCCATGGATTCTGAATTGCCGTGGCGAAGCTTGTCCGACGGATCGAAATAGCGAACGTTCATACCCATGCTTTCGGCAAGGACGCTCAGCTGCGAGCCGATATTGCCGTAGCCGACGATGCCAAGCGTTTTCCCACGCGTCTCGCGACTGCCTTCCGCGGATTTGTCCCATCCGCCCGCATGAGCGGAAGTCGAACGCGGGAAGATCCGCCTCGTCAGCATGATGATTTCACCGATGACGAGTTCGGCGACCGAGCGGGTATTCGAATAAGGAGCGTTGAACACCGGGATCCCGCGCCGACGAGCCGCATCCAGATCGACCTGATTCGTCCCCACGGAAAAGCAGCCGACCGCCATGAGCTTCTTGGCGGAGCTGAAAATCTCTTCTGTCAGCTGTGTGCGTGAACGAATGCCGATGATGTGTGCTTCGGCGATATGGTTCTTGAGATCCTTGTCGTCGAGGGCCTTCGGCAAATGCGTGAGATTGACGTAGCCAGATGAAGTAAAATAGTCCACCGCGCTCTGACTGATCCCTTCCAGCAGAAGGACTGAAATCCGATCACGGGGAAGAGAAAGTTGTCCGCTCATTGAATTACCTTCGATAGTCGAATTCGATTAGGCCGACGTCGCTCGCTGCCACGACCACATGACTTAGACCATCCAAGGGACAGCGCAAGAACAAACTCAATTCGCTCAGCGGAAGGACCCTTGTTTACAGCAAGTCGCCGTGCTGATGGGCTTGCCCGCCTCTTCAGATGCACTTGCCGCCATCGACATTGAGATCGACGCCGGTGATCATGCTCGCTTCGTCCGAGCAGAGGAAAGCGGCGGCGTTGCCCATGTCCGCCGGTGTCGAAAGCCGCCCGATCGGAATGGTGGCGACGATCCGCGCCCGGCTTTCGTCGCTGTCGGAGCCGATGAAGGTTGAGAGCAGTGGCGTATCGCCGGCGACGGGATTGATGGCGTTGACGCGAATTCCGAAGGGAGCAAGCTCCACGGCCATCGCGCGGGTGGCGGCGATGCCCCATCCCTTCGAGGCATTGTACCAGGTGAGGTTGGGGCGAGGGGAGACCCCGCCGGTAGAGGCAATGTTCAAAATGGCGCCGTGCCGCTCGGCCTTGAAATGCGGCAGCACCGCGCGCGCACCGTTGTAGATCGAGCGGATGTTGACATTGAAGATGCGCTCGAACAGGCCTTCATCCATATCCTCCATCGGCATCGGCGGCTGTCCGACACCGGCATTGTTGACGAGGATGTGCAGACCGCCGAACTGCGACAGCGCAAGATCCCTTGCGGCGGCGAGGCTGTCGAGCGTGGCGACATCACCGGCAAGCGGTGCGACCGATCCTTCGTGCTGCGCCGCCACCCGCTCTGCTGCCGCAAGGTCACGATCGACGAGCACGACCCGCGCGCCTTCCTCGACGAATTTCCGGACGATCCCTTCGCCGAAACCCGACCCGCCACCCGTGACGATCGCCACTTTTCCCACAAGACGCATATCAAACTCCTCCATTTGCTCCAGCATCGGATAACTCGGAGTGATTTCACAGTCCGATTATCTGAACGCTTTTTTAGCTTTCTTTATTTGTATTGTGACCGTCTGATAGCGAATATCGACGACAGAATGAAGCTGGGAGGCCGCGCCATGACATTAACTTTCGACGCCAAGCAAATGGCGGCCGAGCTTTACGACGGCAGCTTTCGGCCAATGTTCATCGGCGGCCAATGGGTTGCCGCCCAATCCGGCGCAGTCAGCGAGACCTACAATCCGGCTACCGGCGCGGTCCTTGCGACAGTTCCGCTGGCCGCGCCCGCTGATATTGATCTCGCCGTTGCTGCGGCGCGACGGGCTCTCGAAGGGCCGTGGTCCAGGTTCTCGCCCTATGAGCGCCAGACGCTGCTCCTGAAAATCGCCGATTTATTCGAAGCAAATTGGGAACGCCTTTCGGTTTCCGACACGCTGAACATGGGCATGCCAATTATGCGCACGCTCGCCAACAAACGACGGGTCATTGGCATGCTGCGGTTTTATGCCGGCATGGCGACCGCCCTTCATGGCGAGGTGATCGACAATTCGATACCCGGCGAGATCGTCACCTTCACCCGTCGGGAGCCGATCGGGGTTGTAGGTGCGATCATCCCCTGGAACGCGCCCACCGCCGCATCGATCTGGAAGATCGCCCCAGCGCTGGCGACGGGCTGCACGGTGGTATTGAAACCCTCGGAGGATGCGCCGCTCACTCCGTTGTTGATTGCCAAACTCATGCAAGAGGCGGGCGTGCCGGACGGCGTGGTCAATATCGTCACCGGCAAGGGATCGGTCGCGGGCGCCCGGCTGGCCGAACATCCCGATGTCAACAAGATCGTCTTCACGGGGTCCACCGCCACCGGGCAATCGATCGCTCGTGCCGCGGTCGGCAACTTAAAACGGGTTTCGCTCGAGCTCGGCGGTAAGTCGCCGGTGATCGTCTGCCGTGATGCCGACATAGACCGGGCCGTGCCCGTCGCCGCAATGGCGGTCTTTGCGCATTCGGGGCAGATCTGCATCGCCGGCTCGCGCTTGTTCGTGGCGCGCGAGATCCACGAAGAATTCGTCGCCAAGGTCGGCGAATTTGCCCGCTCGCTGCGGATCGGCCACGGGATCGAAGCCGATACCGATATCGGACCGCTGATCTCGGCTCGCCAGGCGCAGGTCGTCGAGAGCTTCATCGCATCCGGGCAGAGCGAAGGCGCCGCGTTGGTCGCGGGCGGCATGCGCCTTTCGGGCGCGCTCTACGACAAGGGAAACTTCATCGCCCCGACTGTATTCGGTAACGTCAAGGACGAGATGAGGATCGCCCGCGAGGAGATCTTCGGGCCGGTCATTTCAGCGATGCCCTTCGATACGATCGAGGAAGCCGTCGAGCGCGCCAATGCATCGCCCTATGGACTTGCGGCTGGCGTCTTCACCCAAAATCTCGGAATGGCGCACAAGCTGGTGCGTCGAATCAAGGCCGGATCGGTCTGGGTGAACATGTATCATGCGCTCGACCCGGCCGTGCCCTTCGGCGGCATGAAGATGTCGGGCTACGGGCGCGAAGGGGGCATTGAGCACCTGCACGAATATCTCGAAACCAAGGCCGTTTGGATACAGACGGAATAAAACTGAACCTTTACCGCGCAGATTGGTTCGGATGAGGGCGATAAGCTGTTCGGCATAGCGCTGCTGCAGCATATAGCCCAGGCTTGTAATGGTCCCGCGAGCCCGCCGGGCGTTGGGATTATGAAGCAACACGACACGGACGCGGCTTTCGACATTCTGCCCGGCCGCGATGCCCGGCACGATCGATGTGCCGCACTCGGGCGAGGCAAGGGCGATCCGCGTGCTCTCCGCCTCGTATTGAGCGCTCATCGATCTCACCGTTGTCAGAGCTCAAGAAGCGATGCATGCTCGGTACGATTTCATTCCTGCCGAATTGCGGAGCGTATCGTGGATTTCTCTCTAACTGCCGAACAACAGGCGATCTTCGACTTGGCCGCTTCTTTTGCTGCGGAACGCATCGCGCCTCACGCCGCGGCCTGGGAGCATGAGGGCACTATTCCAAGGGGTATGCTGGAAGAGATCGGCGCCTTGGGATTCGGCGGAATTTACGTTTCGGAGGAGTTCGGCGGCTCTGGCCTGTCTCGGCAGGATGCGGTGCTGATCTTCGAAGCGCTGTCGCATGCCTGCCCGTCCGTGGCGGCGTTCGTTTCGATCCACAACATGTGCGCCTGGATGATCGATACGTTCGGATCGGATACGATGAAATCGACATGGCTTCCCGATCTCTGCGCCTTCCGCAAGGTGGCATCCTACTGCCTCACGGAGCCCGGTTCGGGTTCCGATGCCGCAGCATTGCGCACGACCGCACGCCTCATCGACGATCATTATGTCCTTGAAGGTACGAAGGCCTTCATCTCCGGCGGCAACTATTCCGATCTTTATATCGTCATGTGCAGGACAGGCGGTGAGGGGGCAAAGGGTATTTCAACACTCGTGGTGCCGAGCGGCAGCGAGGGCATGAGTTTCGGCGCCTTCGAGCGAAAGATGGGATGGCGCGCCCAACCAACCGCGCAGGTTCATTTCGACGCTTGCCAAGTTCCGCTCGAAAATCGGCTTGGTGAGATCGGAGCGGGGTTCCGCTATGCTATGAAGGCTCTGGATGGCGGACGGTTGAACATCGCCGCCTGCGCACTCGGCGGAGCTCAGTTTGCCCTTGATAAAGCGGTTCTCCACATGCGTGAACGCCGCGCATTCGGTGCCGCATTGAGCAGTTTTCAAGCCCTTCAGTTCAAAGTGGCGGACATGGAAACCGAGCTTCAGGCCGCAAGGACCTTGTTATATCAGGCTGCCTGGAAGCTCGACGCCAGCTCCCCGGACGCATCCAAATTCTGTGCCATGGCCAAACGGTTCGTGACGGACACCAGCTTCGATGTGGCCAATGCGGCGCTGCAATTGCATGGTGGCTACGGCTACCTGGAAGATTACGGCATCGAGAAGATCGTCCGCGACCTGCGAGTGCACCAGATCCTCGAAGGCACCAACGAGATCATGAGGCTGATCATTGCCCGTCATATTTTCGATTGATCCAGATACCGACGGCGACCTATCGATCCCTGAGAGCGTCACTCAAATAAACACTTAATACGTCTAGCCGCCTATTGCCACAAGCTATGGTTCGCCTATGTATGCCTCGGGCCGGAGGGGCTGGGGTTGTAGTTATGGCACAGACGTCATCCGATTTAATCTATAATTTCTCGACACTTAACTTCCCCGAGAAAGACCGATTTCACACTTGGGTTAAGGATAATCATTGCGACTGCAGGCTGCAGGAACCTGAGTCCGGCCCGTTCGATGCGGAGGCCACCGGCGCGGCGCTCGGTCCGCTTATCCTATCCGGCAGACGGCTGCTTCGCCAAGGCCCGCTCCCGGCTTACGAGGTTCTGAGATCCGAGCGACGCATCCGAACCGACGGCTATGATTTTTACCGATTTACCTCAATTCTGAGCGGCCGTTTTGCCTTTCGATCGGCGGATGCGTCGTCGGTCAAGAGGGCGGGCGACTTGTTCATATTGGATGCCGCTCAGGTTAACGACTGCCTGGTTGAGGCAGACAACACGATTTCCATCGCCGTTCCAAGGGATTTATTGCCGAACCGAACAGCGCTCCTGCACGGCCATACCCTCTCAACGGGCGTTGCCCGGCTTCTGACCGATCATCTCGTTTCGCTGCTGAACAATTTCAACAGGTTGCAACCAGGGGAGATCCCCTATGTGGTGCAATCAACGCTGCAGCTTTTGACTGCCGCGGTGTCGTCGGCATCCGAGGCGATGCAGGAAGCAGCCGGTCCGCTTCGCGAACTGTTACTGGGGCGTATCTTGCGGTATCTCGATGCGCATCTACTCGAACCCGACCTGACGCCCGATCGGATTAGCCGCGATGTTGGGGTTTCGCGTGCGAAACTCTACCATTTGTTCGAGGGCAATGGCGGCATCATGCGGCAGATACAGCGCAAGCGCTTGCTCAGGGCCTATCAGATGCTGGCAAATCCAAGCGGACCAAAGCTCCACATAGCTGAGCTTGCGTGGAGACATGGTTTCTCGAACGAGAAGTACTTCTACCGGCTATTCAAAGCCGAATTCGGCCACACTCCGGGCGAGACACTGGAAAACATTTCCCACTCGACCGTCGCTTCAGAAACGATTGGTTTCCATACCCGCGAAAAGCCGGCGAACGCTCCTTCTGGCTGGACATTGCCCTTTGGCGTGCCGGGCCGTTAATTGCGTTTGCGCGAGCATAAGATGTACCAACGGGTACTCGAAATGGACATGAGCAAACCCGACGCTGGCCAGCATGTCTTGAACGATGTTAGGCCGGTGACACACTGAATTTTTGCAATTCGGACTTCTCGACCGCTCGGCTTTCCAGCCATGGTTCACTAGCCGATATCACGGCCGACGCTAAGTGATTCCTGCAATTCCAAACCCATGTGCACCTGTTATGGACGATCTTGCACCCGATGATCGGGTCGTTATTGTTGCTCGATCGGGCTTTGCTGTTATGTTCCCGAACTGGAATGGAAATCAGTCAGGAGCCGCGATCAACCTCACAAGCCCCGATAGCGGTGCCCATCTGTAGCAATGCGTGAATGGGCGGCATACCATTGAGCTTGCCTCCTATTTATCCAAGCCGCGGCGATCACGACGCGACACGCCATTCGATCCCGAACGTCAAAGGCTCAAGTCTTCCAACGCTATCCGGAATCGACTGACAGATCGCTGCGCAGTCGCAAAGCTCGGCCGTTGCCGCGGCTTGAGTCATCATCGAAGTATCTATCAGTATATTCGTCAAAAGAGGAAACTCACCTTGCGTAAGGTCATCTGTGCTTCTGCCTTCGTCGCCCTTTCATTCACGCCCGCAGCTGCCAGCGTATGTTCGCAGCATTATCAAAGCAGCGGCGTTCCCCTCGTCACCGGTGTGACCTACAAGACCTGGATGGAGTTTCCCTCCGTTAGCCCCGCCGCCGCCTTCGACAAAGTATCGAGAGCCGTTCTTGCGGAAGGCTTTGTGGATGTGAATGTCGAGAAGCAACTCGGCACGCTGACGGCACAGCAGGAGACGTCCGGCTCAGGTCGCCCGCAGACATTGCGCGTCGTCGTCCGCAAAACCGGCAAGGGCAGTCGCGTCGATGCGGTTTTCATGGTGCCGCAGGGGCAGGTTGCCCCCAACATGAGCGACAATCTCTGCCGCGTCGTCAACGCCGTGGCTGACTAGGCCGGAAGCGAATGGGTGATGGGAGCGCCTCTGCTTGCATGCTAAGTGGCAAGCTGGCTGAGGCCTGCTCCGCACCCGCTCGGTTGTTTGCCTATGTCTTCGTGCTGAATTGGCGCTGTTTAGAGCCTGTCCTATTCGCTGTCAGCTGTATGCGCGTCTCCGCGTGTGCAACGTAAGCCCAAGCACGATGCGGCTTCGGCCGTTACTGCTCGGCTATGGGATTTGTAACTTGCTTCTGGCCGATCGTCCGGCTAGGTCTTTATCACAAGTGAAGCGCGAATCGCGGTACGGCATCAGCGTATAAATAGCCCTAACCGTCTTTCGCTCCGTTGTCGTTTTTGCCAGAATTATCAAATATCGTAGAGAGTTCTGACCGGCGGTTTGCGCCTGTTGGCAGAAATTTCCCGGTGCCTGCGAATGCCGTGAACACGCGGCATCTTGTCGACGATTTGAGAAAACGTCACCGAATGAGGTGATCGATGCCTACATGCGGACGCTCAACGCGGACAACGAACGGGATGTTCCTGTCGGTTGGCGTGCCATAAACCGGCCCGTGCCAGACCTTCTCCCCAAATTCGCCGGCTTTCAGCCGATGATGTCTTCAGCCAAGGTCTTATTTTGATGTTTGCTCGCCTGTTTCACTTCCTGGAAAGCCGCATCGATATTTTCGCCCCGTTCAACGAGGACGAGACGCCGCCGACGGGCGTATGGCGTTTCATGTGGCATCATCTCAAGGTGGTCAAAGGATGGCTCGTCGCCATCATGCTGATCGAGCTCGCCTTCAGCGGTATAGAAGCGGCTATTTATTTGATGGTCGGCTGGTTTGTCGACCTGCTCAACAAGCACTCGCCACAGACGGTGTTTCAGGATTATGGCTGGCCGCTTGCGGGCGCTGCCTTCGTCATTCTGGTGCTGCGGCCGATCCTGTTTTTCGTGACGCAGGTGGTTACCAACCAGATCGTGGTGCCGCCGCTTACCAATCAGATCCGCTGGCGCAATCACATCTATACGCTCGGCCATTCGCTGAGCTATTTCCAGAATGATTTCGCCGGCAGGCTCTCGGCACGCGTCATCCAGGCGGGACAATCCATCCGTTCGGCTGTCATCGCCGTGATCGGCGACCTCTGGTACGCTCTGATCTTCGCCTCGGTCACGATCGGCTTCTTCGGCTCCGTCAATGTCTGGTTGATGCTGCCGGTTATCGTCTGGCTGGTAGCCTATGCGGTGCTTCTCAGATATTTCGTCCCGCGGGCTCTGAAACGTTCGGAGGCCAATTCCCTCGGCCGCTCATCGACCACCGGCCGTATCGTCGATTCCTATACGAATATTCTCACCGTGAAGCTCTTTGCCCGCGGCGATCTCGAGCGTACCGCCGTTCGGGACTCTCTGAAACGCTGGAACGATAGTTTCCTCGACCTGATGCGGTTGATCCTCGGTGCCAGCCTCGTGCTTCAGATCCTCAATAGCGTTCTGATCGTCATCACTGCCGGTTTGACACTATATTTGTGGAGCCACGGGGCCATGACCGCCGGCGCTGGGGCGGCAGCCATCACCTTGGTGTTGCGGCTTGTCCAGATGTCGGGCTGGCTGATGTACCTGATCCGCGATGTTTTCGACAATATCGGTACCGTGCAGGAGAGCATGCTGACCATTGCAAAGCCGCATGATCTCCTTGATGCGCCCGACGCCGGCACATTGGCGGTTCCCAGAGGCGAGATCGTCTTCGATCACGTCCATTTCCGCTATGGCGGCGCCAGGCCCGTCTTTACCGATCTGTCGCTCGTCATTCGTCCCGGTGAAAAGATCGGCATTGTCGGTCCCTCCGGCGCCGGCAAATCGACGCTGGTCAATCTGTTGCTGCGTCTCTATCCGATCCAGTCCGGCCGAATCCTCATCGATGGTCAGGACATCGCAGGCGTTACTCAGGACAGCCTGCGGCGGCATGTCGGCGTCGTAACGCAGGATAATTCGCTGCTTCATCGCTCAATCCATGAAAACATCGCCTATGGCCGCACGGGGGTCGGACGAGAAGAAATCGAGACCGCGGCCCAGCAGGCGGCCGCCCATGATTTCATCATAGGACTTTCTGACCAGGAAGGGCGTGCCGGCTATGACTCGCGCGTAGGCGAACGCGGCGTCAAGCTCTCCGGCGGCCAGCGCCAGCGCATCACCATTGCTCGCGTGTTGCTCAAGGATGCTCCTATCCTCGTGCTCGACGAAGCGACTTCCGCCCTCGATTCAGAGGTGGAGGCGGTGATCCAGGGCCAACTTCATCGTCTGATGCGCGACAAGACAGTGCTTGCCATCGCGCATCGTCTTTCGACGATCGCGGAACTCGACCGGCTCATCGTGCTGGACGATGGCCGGATCGTCGAGGAGGGGAGGCATGAGGAGCTGATCGCCAAAGATGGCCTTTATGCAAGATTGTGGCGACGGCAATCGGGAGGCTTTCTGGCCTTGGAAGATAGCCCGGTGGCATAGCGAAATCGAGATTGCAAAGCGGCAAACCGGTGACTATCTCCGGAGGTGTCACGTCTGCCGAGGTCTGAGCGGTCGTCAGCGATCCGTAGACACGGTTGTTATCGACGGCTTTTCCGCGTCACCCCGTGTTATAAGACGTCTATTTCACGCATCTTGCAAATCAACACCGAACAACTTGTGGTGCATGTGCTCGACGGCAATGCTGATGCCACCGATGAGGGCCGCCCGATTGCCAAACTGACTGATTTCGATGCGCGGGGGGTACGGCGTGCAACGTGGTAGATATCTGCTGATAGCTTCGACAAGTTCGGGCCGCGCGCCGATACTGCCGCCCATGATCACCAATTCGGGGTCGAGAGTTGCGCCGATTGCGGCAATGGCAAGCGCAATCGATCGCGAGGTTTCCTCGATGACCGCGATGGCAGCTGGTTCGCCGGCCACCAGCGCCGAAAAAAGATCCGCTACCGTTGCCTTGCCTTGCCCACCATATCCGCAATAGCGCCGCACCATTGCCGCACTGCCCACGGCGCTTTCCAGCGTTCCAAGTGTAAAGCCGTCTGGATCAAATGGCTCCCCGCCGAGAGGCAGATAGGCTATCTCGCCGGCGCCGCCGCGCGCGCCGCGCATGAGGCGACCATTGGCAATGATGCCCATGCCGATACCGGTTCCGAGTGCCACGAAGGCAAAATTGTCCGACGCGGAGCCGTGCCCTCGCCATCGTTCTCCTTGCGCAGCAAGATTGACGTCATTCTCGATGATAACCGGGGTTGCCATCCTGTCACTCAGGAGCCGGCGCAAGTCGATCGTTTCCACACCCGGGATGTTCGGTGCAACGTTGATATGTCCGGTGACCGGGTCAAGTATGCCTGGCGTCGCCAGCACGATGATGCGCAATTTGGAAAGATCAATACCGGCGCTGTGGGCAAGATCCTCAATAATGGCCTGGAATTGATCGACCAGGTAGGCCCCGCCGCGTGCGTTCGTCGGCACCTTCGTTTCGGCGACGACATTTCCGACGAGATCGCAGATGATGGCGGCGATCTTGGTTCCGCCAAGATCGATGGAGGCGGCAAAGCCCGCGCTCGCATCGAGCTCATAGGTTATTGCCGTTCGCCCCAAACGCCCATCGGTATATCCGGTCGGCTTCAGCCAACCATTGCTCTCCAAACTGCGAACGACGTCAGAAATGGTTTGCTTGGATAAGCCGGTCTGCTTGGCAATATCCGCGCGGGAAATAGGGCCTTTGGCAAGGATGGTCCGAATGACAGAGTTCGTCGAGATTTTTCGCGCGATCGGTGTCTGTGGCGCGTTAGGCATGATGGCGGTCTCGCATTCTACCTCTAATTAGTTCGGGACCTTTTCCTAATTCATCCATGTCGTGCTGCGGCAATGTCAAATTCCAGGGAAAATGAACAAAAAGCAAGTAAATCTCAGTCGGTTGGCTGGGCGAAATCATTTAATTTGTCCATATCATTGACAAATTCGGCGCGTGATTTGTAGACTTCCCCAGTGACTAAGCAAATTGCGGAGGGGTCATGAAAGCAAGGCCAACGGATGAGAGAGCTCGTTTCGCCTATGCCGCGGACTTTATAGCGCTCCATTTCAGCAAGATTGCTTGGTATTGCCGCCTGATTTTCATACGTCATCCCATGTCCGACACCGTGCGGTGAAAGGTGCTTGATTTGCCATGATGACTCCCACGTCCCACGGCGAAATCACAACCAGCCACCCGGTCATTCTGCCGATCATGGCGCCTCGACTGCAGGCGGATGCGCATCCCGACGGCTATCTTGATCTCGCTCTTTGGGGAAGCGGTCGTCTGGGGCGCATACGTTTTTCCAGGCTTACCGGACCTTACATTTATGGTCCGAACAGACTTATTGCCGAAGCGGGTGGCATCTTTGTCGCCCAATCAAGGCCCATCCTTCTGATCCGCAATGCCCACCTGGAGGGCGTTTATCCGGCGCGTCGCTGTGCTTGGTGGCATGAGATTGACAAGGATAGTCCGAAGCCCAAGCTCACCAAACGCAATGATCGCCGTATCGTTGTGACCGGTTGGGGTGCGATGATCATCGAGGTCGATGATGGCGATATCCGTATTGCTGCCGGAGCCTCAAAAGAGGAAGCAGAAGCTGCATTCGGTCTTGCAAACGACGCTATCGTCGCAGAGGCCGCGAGTTATATAGCCCGCTGCGACCTCACGCCGAAGGCCGATCCCGTATTGCGCAGCATGGTGATGCAGGGAGCACACGCCGCACTTTCCAGCATCCGCCTGGATGAGAATGGCACGTTTGCCGGTCTGGCTGCGGGGCAGGCCTACAGTGCGCCTGCTCGCACCTATTATCGCGATGGCTACTGGACGATGCAAATGCTGTTGAAGCTTGCCCCGGAAGCGGTACGTGATGAAATTCGGCTTTTGGCCAAGGGAATCCAGCCTGACGGAGAGGCGCCGAGCGGTGTGATTTTGACCGGACCGGCGCAATCGCGCGCCTGGCAGAACTTCGTTCTCGATGCCACACGAAATCCCGAGAAATATCGCGGGAAGGCTGCTCCAGAGCATCACAATCGTCCCGATGATTGGTGGAGCGATCATTTCGACAGCCCGCTTTTCTTCATCCTCTTTCTCGCCGACTATGTGGAAACGACGGGGGATGTCGTGGAGGCAGTGCGGCACTGGCCGCTTGTGACCGCCATCGTTGAACGATATCTGGCTCTTGCAGGCCCCGGCAGCGTATTGCCGCTGAAGCCGCGAAACGACAGGGATTGGGCGGACAATGTCTACCGGGAGGGCCTCGTCTCCTACAATCTCGGCCTTTTCGTCGGTGCATTGGATGGCGTGGCCAAGCTGGGAGCCGGACATGACCCCGCATTGGCGCAGAAGGCACGCGAGGTAGCGGCCTCTGCTCGTGCCGAAATCGAGGACAGGCTTTTCGTCCCCAGCAGAAATGGTTACGCCGATTTCGTCACTCCTGATGGATTTGTCGAGGATCATCTTGTCCTCGACAGTCTGACGCTCTCCCGTTATGGGGCGATCTCGCAGACACGCGCCTCTGGCCTCCTCAAGGCCATGGAAGAGGTCCTGGAGGCTCGAAACAATACCAGACAGCCCTATGGCGATTGGGGGGTGTTGTGCGCCTATCCGCCGTTCAAGCGGGCAAGTGACGTAAGATCGAAAACCGCTTTCCCCTTTCGCTATCACAATGGATCCGATTGGCCCTATTGGGACGGCGTCTATGCGGAAGAGAGAATACGCCGCGGTCTCGGTGGCGCACGCTATGCCCTCATACGCTGGTGGGAAACCTGCCTGGCAAATGGTTGGGCCGGCGCTGTCGAATATTTCTCGCCACCCTATGGACGCGGTTCCCTGCTGCAGGGGTGGAGCGCGATGCCGGCGGCTGTCGTCCTCAAATATGGCCTGGAAGCGGCAAACGCGGAGAATAGATAATGAAGGAAGGCCGGCAAGATTTCTGTTCAGATTGCCGGCTTGTCCAATTTCATAACGAAAGCAAGGTGCCCGTCATGGCTGAGTTCTTCGAAGCCGAGATGCCTGTAGAAACCCTTGGCACGTTCGTTTGCGGGACTGACGCCAAGATGGACCGCGGGCACGCCGTTGCTCGAAAGCTTATTGAGCATGGTCTTGATCATCAGGCGTCCCCATCCGCCCGATTGCGCTTCGGGCAGAATATTGATGTGGAGATGCGCGGGGTAGGTTTCTTCAAGACCCGGCGTGCCGCTGTGAGGACTAGCTATTCGCTCCAGAACATCGGCGTCTTTTTCCGTGCTGGGTACCAGACCAGCGATCTCGCGGCGAACAACCGGCCACCAATCTCTGCCGAGCGCTTTGTCAAAGCTGGCGGTATCCGGCGTACCGACAATATAGCCGACGACCCGGTCATGGCTAGCAAGAACGAACGCGAATTCCGGAGCGAATTTGAGATAGGGCACCGCCCATACGTAGCCGGGAAGGCGCGGATTGCTGTAAAGCGCACTCGCATCGGCTCCCGCGTCGGCCGTCACCAGACAAATATGGAAGAGGGCGTCAACGTCGTTCTCGGTCGCCGGGCGGATGAAATAATTGTCGATCTTGGGAGGCATCGCACCATCGATTTGCTGGCCGCTGCACGGCGCGAGCTGACATCAGGCAGCGGTAAAATTGGGAAGGTTGAGGCACTGCATCTGCGGGATGAAAGCCCGCTGATCTTTTGAAAAGGATAAGGAAATTCATCAGGTCAGTAAAGGCCTGACGATGCAAGACATTCGGCTCGTCTCAGCAGGACGGGCCGGTTGGAAACGATAGGAACTGCCGAAACGCAGCTAGAGGGAACCAATCAATGTTTAGCGATTTCATCTCCATCAACATGGCATCAATGCTGAAGAAGGCAGGAATTTTGGCGGGCGTCACGTTCGTCGGGCTCGGCATGTCGACGGTCGTCTTTGCCGAGACGCTTACAGTCTGGGACGACCATGACTCGGAGTCGCGGGCTGCCGTGATGACCGAGCTCAACGCCAATTTCCAGAAGGCGCATCCTGAGGTTAAGCTCGACCATACCGTGCGCGACTTCCAGGATCTCAATCTTACGCTAAAGCTTGCGGTTTCATCCGGCGATGGTCCAGTAGTGACCAAAGTTAACCAGGGCGCCGGCGACATGGGCGCGATGGTGAAGGAAAACCTTCTCGTTCCTGTCGATACCTATCTCAAGAAATATGGCTGGGATAAAAACCAGTCCGATAGTCTGCTTGCGCGTGACCGATGGTCGAGCAAGGGCGAGTTCGGTGTCGGGGAGACCTACGGTATCTCGTCGCTCGCCGAAATCGTCGGTCTTTATTACAACGAAAAGGTCTTGAAAGCCGCCGGAGTCGAGCTGCCGATCAAGAACTTCGACGATTTCCTTGCAGCCCTCGATAAGGTCAAGGCTGCAGGTACCCCACCGCTGACGATCGGCACGGCCAAGGGCCATCTAGCGCTCCATATGCTGGCCGGGATCAGCCAGGCGCATATCGATGCGTCCGACCGAAAGGCGCTCGATGACCTGATCTATGGCCGTGGCGGCACCTGGAATACGCCCGGCAATCTGGAATCGGTAAGACTTGCTCAGAAATGGGCAACAAACGGCTATTTCTCCGATGGTTACCAGGGCATCTCGGGTGACGATGCGGTTCAGCTTTTTGTCGCCGGCCAAGGGGCCTTTCTGATTTCTGGAACCTGGTACTTCGGCGATATGCAGAACAATCCGGATATCCATTTCATGCCGATCCCGGCGCCCGCCGGTATCAAGCATCCGCTTTCGGTTGGCGGTGTCGACCTTGCCTGGGCGATCACCAGCCTGGCGAAGAGCGACAAAATGAAGGATCTCGCCGGCGAATACATCAATTACATGGTCTCCAAGGACGCATCCGTGACCTGGGCCCGAGCCGGTTATCTGCCAGCAACTCCCGTTCCGGAAGATGCCGGGGTTAACGCTTCCCCGCTTCTGAAGGAGGGCATCGCGATCTGGAAATCGTTGAACGATGACAATGCACTGGGGCATTATCCCGATTGGGCGAGCCCCACCATGCTCAAGACGTTTGATGAAAATACGCCCTTGCTGCTTGCGAACAAACAAACGCCTGAAGAGCTGATCGGCAAGCTCGATGCGGATTATGCCGCCTACATGAAGAGCAAGTGATTGCCAGACACAGCAATCCTGCCGCTGCTCCATTTGATGAGAAGCAGCGGCGGGAAACTTCGCTACGTCAATCCTGATCACGGCCAGAGAGGCGCCAGTCGGCCCCTGGCATATTCATGAGATGGTGCATGAAACGTTCACCACTTGATGCCAACGTCAGCAGAAATCTCGTTTATATTCTGCCTGGTTCGCTGGTTTATTTTGCTCTCGTACTCGGCCCCATTATCGCAGCAATCGGTATCAGCTTCACCGAGTGGAACGGGATCGGTTCGCCCAATTGGATTGGCTTCGGCAATTATGCAAAATTGCTTTCGGATGAGACTTTCTATGTCGCATTAAAAAACAATGCGCTCTTTATGGTGTTTTACTGTGTCATCCCGATCGTCGTCGGCCTCTTGCTTGCCGCATTGGTCTGGTCGCTCAGGCAGCGAGAGCAGTTCGCGCTGCGCACATTGCTGTTTTTGCCCTATATCATGCCGACCGCCGTTCTCGGCATCATCTGGCACTGGCTCTACAATCCCGCTTTTGGCCCCATCAATCAGGCGTTAAAACTGGCTGGCCTGGGTTCGATCGCTTTACCCTGGCTTGGCGATTTCACCTTTGTCCTACCGGCCGTAGGCATCGTCGCCAGCTGGTATTTCTTCGGTTTCTGCATGGTGCTGTTTCTTTCCGGTATCCAGCGCATCGACCCTTCACTGTTTGAAGCGGCGAGGGTGGACGGTGCTTCAGGAAGCAGGATTTTCTTTTTCATAACGCTGCCGCTCCTGCTGCCGGAAATACGCATCGCGTTGCTTCTCACCATCATTGCTTCCATCAAGAGCTTTGACCTGATCTTTACGATGACCAGGGGCGGCCCAGCCAATGCAACCCTCGTTCCCAATATTTACATGTACGAGCTTGGCTTCCAATTGAACCGCTATGGCTATGCCTCGGCCGTCGCCATCATCGGTGCGATTCTGGTCTTTACAATCAACTATGCCGTTCACCGGCTGGTGCGACCTGTAAATGAAGGGAGTGCATAGTGAGCCGGAATTTTCATGGGGCAGGCGCCATCTTGCCGTCGCGTATCATTCTTTGGGTCTTTGCGGTCCTGACGGTTATCCCCTTCGCGCTTCTGATACTGACGTCTCTGAAGAGCCGTGCCGATCTTATCCAGGGCGCATTCGTATTACCCGCCTATCCGCATTTCGAGAATTATGCGAATGCTTGGATCGAAGGCCATTTTAACGTCTATTTCCTGAATTCGGTTCTGATCGTTTTCCCTGTAGTCATTATCAGTATTATACTCGGGACATTGACGGGATTCAGTTTCGCATTCCTGGGCTTTCCCTTCAGACGCACCATTTTCGTTCTCTTGACTATAGGCATGATGGTTCCGACCGAGGCCTTCATCATTCCGCTCTATTATGAGATGCGCTATATCGGCCTCATCAACACCTATGCAGCGTTGATATTGCCGCAAATTGCCATGTCGTTGCCTTTTGCGACGATGTTTATGGCAAGTGCGATGCAGCAGTTGCCATCGGAGATCATAGAGGCAGCCGTCCTCGATGGAGCATCCAGACGATACATTCTGTCGAAAGTTATCGTGCCTTTGATGCTGCCGTCTATGTCGACGCTGGCGTTGTTCCTTTTTATCTGGACGTGGAACGAATTTCTTATTCCACTTGTTCTGGTCAATGACGACAACTATCGCACCCTGCCGATCGGCATGCTGTTTTTCCAGGGACGTTATACGGTTAATACGCCTGTGCTGACGGCGGGCGCTGTCATCGTTATCGGCCCGCTCATTCTCGCTTACATGCTATTCCAGCGCAAACTCATCACAGGCCTCACGGCTGGAGCGACAAAGTAGATTTCCAGGCAATTTGCCGGGCGACGCGATGCTGGGCTGGTGTCTTTCGATCGTTGAATGACCTTTGATCCACTATTGCGGAAATGGCTCAGCGGGAAAGGTGGGCCAGCTTCACCAGGTCCGCCTTGCGGCTGGCGGTTTCCAGTCCGAGTTCGATGGATTGGCGTGCATGCCTGGCAAGGGCAACATTGTCGTCCCAGAGATTGCGCTAGATTGCCGTCTTCAGCGATAGGTCCTTGTCGACGATGGCGGTCGAGAAGGATTCGAAGGTTACGTAGTCATTCCAGCCGGTTGCGACCAATGCATCGAAAATGGTGGCGAAATCGATATTGCCGGTTCCGAGATAGCCGCGATGACTTTCGCCGATATGGACGTAGCCGATCTTGTCGCTAGCATGGCGGATAGCGAGCCCGACATCGGCCTCCTCGATGTTCATATGGAACGTGTCGAGATGCAGGAAAACGCTGGAGGCGCGGGTATCGCGAATGTGAGCCATGCCCTGGGCGGCCGTGTTCAGCATATTGCTCTCGAACCGGTTGACGATCTCGAGGTTGAGGGTGACGCCGGAAGCCTTTACCTGGTCGGCGACCTTGGTGCGATCGCCAGGATCTACGAGGAGCTTGGCGGTAAGGTGCACTGGATCGGCAAGCCATATCGCGAGATCTACATGCTGGCGATATCCCGTTGGACGAATGCCGAACCCGGCGGGATCGTCTGCATCGGTGACAGTATCGAGCATGACATCAAGGGCGCGGGCGATATGGGTCTGGCCTCCGTGTTAGTGCGCACCGGCATCCTCGCAACCGCCTCGGAGCAGGAGCTGGCCGAACTGACGCGGCGACACCATGCAGTTCCGACCTACCTGTTGCCGTGCTTTTCGGTCGACGCAGTGTGAACGGTGCGTACTTGTCCCTGTCCTCAAAGAAAATGGTTCGAAACTCTTGGGTTGATGCGGCGGATCCTGCGCAAAGTCTGGTAGAGGGTGTTCGACTTCATCACAATGTAGCGCGGAGAAACGGTGCCGCCGAAGCCGGAATAGAGCAGGATGGAACCGGCATTCGCCACACCGTCAAAGTCGAAGACCAGCCCCATCGAAGCGGCATTTTTGATGGCACTCCAGATCAATAGAGGGATCGCGCCGTTGCCGCTGTCGGCCGTGCGGGTCGATAACATGTAGTAATACGATCTGGCATCCCAGACACAAAATATAGCTGCCCTGACATCCCCTTTGTCGTCCACTGCGACGTAGAAATGACCACGTCCGCGGTCAAGTGCCCTGGTGACGACATCTATGCAGGTGACAAAGTCGATATTGGGTTCCTCACCTTTGGCCCTAAGATTGGCGATGGAAAAGCGGAAGAATGCCTGCGGGTCCATGATGTTCGAGACGCCGTAACGCTCCTCTGCCCGACGGATGACATTTCGTGTCTTGTCCCGCATGGCTTTCCACATAACTTCCAGAGGGGCCGGGCCGACTTCGAAGGTGAACTGAGCCGTCACCTCGAAATCCTCGGCCTGAAAAGCAAGCACGTCTCTGACGTTGTGGTGCAGCTTCTGACGGAATGAGGAGAACTGCGGCAGCTTGCGGATGAGCTCACGTGTAATCGCCTGACGCTTCACGAAGCGGTTCGGCTCGCTGCCGGAACCGTCGTTGATGCCCGGGCCGAGAAAGTGGGTGAGGGTCGGCATATTGATGCTGTGCAGACCAAGTCTCGTTTCCTTGAGATAGGGCAGCCGGCCCACTGTCCGCCCGCCTTCGGTCACTTCGGATATCTCGGCTCGTCCCTTCGTCGCAGCATCGAGCCACCAGTGCTCGTGAAATATTGTCGGTATCAAAGGATCCAACACTCCGGGCCTCCTCCAGAAGAAATGTGCAAACTTGCTTCTTTAATGGTTAAGTTGCTGCAACATCCCCAAAGTACCTCTCTTAGCATATTAAAGCGCCATCAGAAATGAAGTAATATTTTCCCCCGGATTAAGAGAAAATCCTGCAATCGATCGCTGTTTATATTGATAGGGCGGGCAGTATATTCAGATAGTTTGCGCTTAAACACAGCAATGATTGATGTCAAAACTCTTCGAGAGCGTCCTTAGAATCTCTCGACCATGTTGCAGCGCTCGACGCTTGCCTCTGTCGCCGCGGCGCCATCATCGGCAATTGTAAGGGTCCGCAGAGTAATTCACGAGTGAAACACTGGCTGCCCGCCATGCGCCGCCGTTCACTCAATCTGTATGCAATCTCCATGAAATCTGCACAGAACGAGGCTATTTCACCGGGCAGTGTTGCCGAGCTTTTCGTTATGCGATCAGCCACAAAGTGCGACTGCAACGGTTACGAAATGGATCGCTTAGTGACGGGATCATGATCGGCAGGTCTTATAGTATTGTGTGCCGACTGCACGGCATGGGTCAAAATGACAGTTCCGATATACCGAAGCGCGAACACCGGTGCCTGCAAATCATCCTGTCGATAATGATGTTGGCATTCGCTCTGCCGGCCTGTCAAACGATGGATCTATCTCCACCCGCAGCGCCTCCGCCCTTGCCTTCTGCCTATGCAGGGGCATCGCTCGGCAGCTCTCAGGCTGGCGCCAAGGACCTGGCATGGTGGGAAGGCTTTCACGACCGGATGTTGTTGTCGCTCGTCTCTCGTGTCGCAAACAGCAACCTCACCGTTGCGCAGGCCCAGCAGAACCTGGCGGCGGCAAGAGCGATGGCGCATTCGGCGCTTTCCGGCTATCGGCCGGAGCTGGGGGCAACCGGGATTGCAAATCCTGCAACCGGACCCCGGGTGAATAATGATTTTACGCGGCGTCCACTGCAATTGAATCTTGAGGCAGGCTGGGAGGTCGCTCTGTTTGGACAAGACAGGCAGGTCCAGAAATCGGCCGATCTGACCGCGCAGATCGCTTATGAGGATCTGGCGGCGGCAAAACTGGCGGTGACAGCAGAAATCGCCGCCAATTACGTTCACCTTCGGGCGCTCCAAAGACGTCGTGCCGACACTGCCGAGATGATCGGTCTGTTGGAGAAGAATTCCAGACTGGCAAACGTCAGGGAGCAGGTAGGTCTGGCGACGGCGTCCGACACGGAACTGCAGAAATCGGTCATCGACACTGCCAGATCGAGGCTCGTTGAGTTGGAAAGCGAGATCGCTACGTCAGTCCAGCAAATCGCGACCCTCGAAGGAACGTCGATGCCGACCGCGGACCTCCTTAAACCTCAGCCGCAGCCAACCGTCCGAGCCAGCCTGCTGGGAGGCCGTCCCGCCGATCTGCTGCGTTTGCGACCCGACGTGCGTCGAGCCGAATTCGCGGTAGCCCAAGCGGGCGCGCAGGTCGGCATTGCGAAAAGCGACCTCTATCCGAAACTACGCCTCTCCGGCACGATAGGGATTGGCGCTCCGATTGGAAGTTCTTTGTTTGGCGCTTCCGGAGGGCCATCGCTGCAAATCCCGCTGTTCGATCTGGGCCGGCGCAAAGACGTCGTCGCGGCGAGCGAAGCCAAATTTCGGGAAGCGGGCCTTGCATACCGGCAGGCCGTTCTCGTTGCCTATGAGGAAGCGTCAAGAGCGCTGCGTGAGTTCAATGCCGCCCGGCAAAAGACGACGCTGCTGCGATCGAGATTGAAGCGAGCGACGATGGTGCGCAACAGCGCTGATAAGCTCGTTCAAGAAGGTCTGGAAGATAAATCGAAGTCCATCAGAGGCGCGCTCGATATATTGGAACTGCGGGCTTCACTGACAGACAGTATCGAAGACGAAGCTCGCGCCCTCATCGCTTTCTACAAGGCAACAGGTACCGCGCAGCAGGCTTCCTCATCTCCTATGCCGGAAAGGCGGATGTAGTCATGCCAGTTCCGATCGCGCGCAAAACCCTTACCTATGAATGGCGGCGCTTTTTGCCGGCCGTCGCAGCCGTTGCCTTTTCCGGGCTTCTCATGACGGCCCAGGGAGCGTTGCTGCTTGGGATTGTGAGTGCGAATTCGCTTTATGTATCGCAATCGACCGCCGATTACTGGGCCGGCTATCCCGGCACGCAAAGCGTCGAACTTGGGCGAACGGTGAAAGCGCGCGTGTTGACGAACCTCTATTCCGAGCCTCTTGTATCCCATATCGAGCCGTTGCTGCTCGGATCCGGCGACTGGCGCGCCGTCGGAGGCAATGGTGGCGTCAGCGTCACAATCATAGGCATCGATACCGAGACCGGCAGTGCCGGGCTGGCTAAGGTCGTTCCGGCAGGACTGCGCAGCCAGCTGCGCGAGCCCGGCGCCGTGGTCGTTGACGCATCCGACGGCGACAAGCTCTCCGCCAAACCCGGAGATCTGGCAGAGGTCAACGGTCATGCCGTACGCGTGGTCGGCCTCATTGACGGGCTTCGCGGTCTGGGTGGCGTGAATGTCGTCGGTTCGCTCGATACCGCACGCGTGCTTGATCAGACGCTACCTACCGATGGTGCCGCTACCTATTTTCTGTTCGATATCAAAACTGGCGATAAGTCCGCGGGCGTGATCAGGCGTCTTAATCAACGAGCCTCTGCCGACCGGTTCGAGATCTGGCCTTCCGACAGACTTGCGAGCATGTCGACCAGCTATATGCTGTTCGATTCCGGTGCCGGTATTGCGTTCATCTTTGCGACGTTGATAGCCGCAACCATTGGAGCGCTCATAACCAGCCAGACCCTCATGGCGGCAGTCGCAGGCGCGCTTCCGCAATATGCCACGCTTCGCGCGCTCGGCGTGCCCTTTGGCGAGTTGAGAACCATTGTTGCCGAGCAGGCCGCCTGGGTGGGTGTTTCCGGCCTGATCATCAGCGGCGTATTAAGCCTTCTCATCGCCCTCATTGCGCAGGTCTACAAGGTTCCTTTCGTGCTTGACGGCATCGTGATCCTTCTCGCCTCGCTCGTTGTTCTCGTCGTGGCGGTACTTGCCTGTCTTCTTTCGATTCATCGCCTGCGTCAGGCAGACCCGGCTTCCTTATTGAGATGATATGATGCGATCTGCTATCACTGCTCTCAATCTCCACAAGTCCTTCACCGTCCAGGGCGTTCGTACAAACGCGCTCGTCGATATTTCCGTCGAGATGTATCGCGGTGAATTCGCTGTCCTCAGCGGCCCTTCCGGCTGCGGCAAGAGCACGCTTCTGGCGACGCTCGGTGGTATGACCAAACCCGACAGCGGGCAGCTTCGCGCCGGCGAAACCGATCTCTCCTCCTCGACGGACGCGCAGAGAGATGCGTTTCGCCTGAGAAGCTGCGGTTTTATCTTTCAGGGCTTCAATCTGTTTCCGGCACTTTCCGCGCTCGAGCAGGTTCAGGTCCCGCTGGATTACCTCAAGGTTCCGGAAGCCGAGGCACGAGCCCGGGCGCTTGCGGCGCTGGAGCGTGTCGGCCTGCTGCACCGCCAGCATTTACGGCCTTCGCATCTGTCCGGCGGTGAGAAGCAGCGCGTTGCCATTGCGAGAGCCATCGTCAAAGAGCCCGCGATCCTGTTTGCAGACGAGCCGACGAGTGCGCTCGACAGCACCAATGGGTCGAGGATCGTCGAGATCCTGCGTGATACGGCCAGACAGTTGGGAACGGCGGTTCTGTGCGTCTCGCACGATAGCCGTCTGTTTTCGAAAGCAGATCGCCTCCTCAGGATGGAGGACGGGCGCCTGTTGCCTGAGGAACGGCCCGCCTCCGGGCGAAACACCGATACACGAGAGTACTGGCATGGATCAAACTAAACGCTCACGCCGTTTTTGGGCGGCCGGCCTATTGGGTTCGTCCCTGACATTGGGCATTTTATGGACTGCCGTCGGCGTCCCGAAGGCGGACGAAAGCTCGGATGCCGCCGAACGCATTGCGCCAGCAATCACCGCCGCTGCGCGCGGAACAGTCGATGTCGAGGGAGGCCTTTATCGAATAACGGCCGTGCGCGACGGGATCGTTGCCGACGTGCCGGCAAGTGAAGGGGCTTATGTGCGCAAGGGTGATGTCCTTGCCCTTCTCGACAGAAGGCAGGAGGAAGCTGCGGTTCGTATCGCCGAACGGGAGATTTCCCAAGCCGAAGATCATCATAAACTCCTCGAAATCAAGGAAAGGAACCTTTCGAAGACCTATGAAAGAATGCGCCGCGCCGCTGCCGGCAAAGCCGTTTCCGATCAGGCACTCGAAGATGCGCGCAACGCCTATGAGACGCAGGCTATCGAGACCAACTCCGCTGCGACGGCTCTGAATATCGCGCGGGAACGTCTCGAAATGGCCAAACGGGAGGTGAGTCTGCGCGAGATCAAGGCGCCGGCCGACGGCGTCGTCATACGGCAGGCGATAAAGGCCGGCGAAGCCGTTTCGTCACAGGCGATGAGTGAGATGTTCGTCCTCTTGCCGGATGGCCCGAAAATCGTGCGCGCAGACATTCCGGAAGAATATCTCAACCTTGTCGGTCCTGGCATGACTGTCGAAATCATTCCCGAAGGGCGCTCCACACAAACCGTTTCAGGCCGTGTCGGCCGAGTTTCCAAAGTATTGACACACGCGAAATCGACGGAAAATCCCGGAGAACGCAGCGATATACGTACGGCAAACTGCATCATCACCGTTCCACGCGATGCCCCTTTGGCGATTGGACAGCGCGTCGTTATCCGAGTTCTGAAATGATGCTTCAGTGCCGGAAGAGAGCTCCAGCGCTCTGCGAGAAGTTACTTGAAAGGGAATGCCCGAGCAATGGAGTGATCAATGTCAAGGCAATGATCAGCCGGTGGATGAGATGCGAAAGCCACTTCTCCCAATTCGGCGAAAGGGTCGGAACCTGCTCTTTCACGATATGATTATTGTTTCTCCGTCGAAAGCACGGCCCAGCCGTATCCGGGCAACCGGATCGAAGTCGATCGATCCAGCTCAATCGTTATTGCTGCAGCGGTTCCAGCAAGCAGGTTTTTGGCACCCGGCGCAGGGAGAATGGCGTCGCCATCACGGAGATTAAGGGCGACGAGGATCGTCTGGTTGTTTGCCTCCATGGCCCAGACGGCCTGCCGAGCGGTGAGGTGAATTTTTCGGCTTTTGGCTCTGAAGAGCCAGGGATGACGGCGACGAACCCCAATAAGCTGCTGATGAAGCCGGTAAATCGGCCAGCCAAACGGAGCGAGCTCCTCGGGCCTTGCGGGAAAGGCAGGCCGGATTGCATCGTCGCCGCCGACCCGGTTTTCCTTGATGCCTCGGAAAGCTTGCTCGTCACCGGCATAGATGGCCGGCGTGCCGCCGACTGTCATAAGAATGGCAAGAGCGTGAGCGATGTGCCGTTCATCAGTCAACCGGCTCGCCAGCCGCGTGACATCATGATTGCCGACAAAGGTGAGTGGTACGAAATGCTCCAGGAACCCATTGTGCCGTTCCAGCGCCCACTGAAGTTCGAACAGGTTGCAGTCATTGATCGCGCTCCAGATCGCCTTCCACAATTCGTACTGCGTCACTGCGTCGACGCCGGTCGCCGTTACAAAGCCATTGTAGTCGCCGTGGATGACCTCGCCGAATATGTAAGCGTGGGGATGGCGCTGGCGGACATCCGTCAACACCGTTTTCCAGAATGGGCGAGATACTGCATAGGCTGCGTCAAGCCGCCACCCTGAAGCGCCACGGTCCAGCCAGTGGTTCATGACATTCGTCACATAGTCGGTAACATCCGAAGAATCATGGTCCAACGCCACCAGTGCATGATGTCCCTCGAACGTCGCATAGGCGGGGCCGCCCGTGTCGTCCTTGCCGCCGAGCAAGCGGAACCAGCTCGCCTCCTGAGAGGCCGTTCCATTCTCAATGGCGGCACGGAAAAGCGGAAAATCCCTTCCGACATGGTTAAAGACGCCATCAAGGATGACTTTCAATCCACGTCGTCGCGCCTCCATGATGAGCTGGTCGAAATCGCAATCGTCACCAAGGCGGGGATCGATGCGAAAATGATCGATCGTGTCGTAGCCGTGTGTCGATGAGGTAAAAATCGGCCCCAACAGCAGACCCGATGCCCCCAGCGCGACGGCATAGTCGAGCCAATCGACGATATGGTTCAGGCGATGACGAATGCCCGCATGGGCCCTCTGCTCGGCGCCGACGAAACCGAGGGGATAAACGTGCCAGAAGATGGCGTTATCGATCCAATGCGCCATGAGCATCGATCTCCAATCTGCCTTGATCATCAAAGGCGAGCTTGAGCATAATGTCGGTTGCCGCGATCAACGTCGTGCGCTCGCTTTCTGAAAGCACGCGCAACATCGCCTCGCGCAACCACGCCTGTCGCGCGCGCAGATCATTTGCGAGCACCGTCTTGCCCTTCTCTGTCAGAGCGATGATCAACGCTCGCTGGTCAGCCGGATCTCGCCGGCGTTCGATCAGTCCATCGCCTTCAAGACCGGCTACGATCCGTGTCAGAGATTGAGGCTGAAGGCGTTCCTCGGTCGCCAGTTGCACAGCGGGCATCGGTCCGAGGCGACCGAGCGTTCCCAGAAGACTGATGGCAGCGAGCGTCGGCGCGCCTTGCGGGCGCTCGCCGCGCAGCCGCCGTCCGAGCGCCAGGACGGCGCGCAGGAGAGAGAGGGCTTCTTGATCGACTTTATTTATCATATACTACGCATAGCGTATTAATTGAAGGAAGGCGAGCATTCATCGCCATTCCCCACCGCGGATATAAGTCGTACGCCGGTATCTGAACCGCGTGGTCGGCTTCGACGGCACGTCCTTTCCAGGTCTCGCCCGGTTTTTCAGATATTTGGAACGCAATCGCTGAAGGACAGCATTGCGCCCCAATTTGGCTCTCGTCATTCAAACGGTACGCTCGGAGCCCCACGCTTTACCGCGCGACCTGACGAGCTTCAGTTACCGGCGGACATTGCGCTCGGATCCATCCATACGGCTTCCCAGACGTGACCGTCCGGATCGGCGAGATTGCGATTATACAGAAAGCCGAGGTCCTGTTTTGGATTGATGTCCGCTTGCCCGCCATGTGCCGCGGCGGCATCATTCATCTGGTCGACGGCCTTACGGCTCTCGCAGGATATAGCCAGCATCACTTCGCTTGAGGTTGCCGGCGGGATCGGGCGGCTGGTGAAACCGCGCCACTTTTCGTGAGTGAGGAGCATGACGTTGATCGTCTCGCTCACCACCATGCAGGCCGAGCTATCGTCACTGAACTGGGCGTTATTGGCAAATCCCAGAGCCTCGTAGAAGGCCTTGGCCCGAGCCAGGTCGGTCACCGGCAGGTTCACGAAAATCATCTTGGTCATTTTTGGTTTCCTTTCTTCACGGCAGGACAGGGCCGCACCCGCGGTCGATATCCGATGGTTGATGCCGCCGTGACCGTTACGGTGGTTGCTTGCCCGGCAGAAATGCCGCAATCCGACCGTGAAAGAATTGATGTTTGGTAAGAAATCGCGTCAGCCTCTGTCTGGCCTTGTGATAGCGATTGTCTTTCGCAGCCGGCTGAGGCTTTCCGGAGTGATGCCCAACCAGGCGGCGATGTGATGCTGCTTCAAACGCTTATGCAGTTCCGGCTCCTTGCGGATAAAATCGATATAGCGCTGCATCGCGTCGTCATGCCTGAACGCAATCTCCCCCGGTTCTTTGTCGATAATCCAATGGCGCTCCATGTACCGGATATAAAAGGCGGCAATGTCGGCAAAGTCGCTGACGAGCAACCTAAAAGCCGCAAAGTCATATTCGAGGACGGTGGTGTTCTCGATCGCCGTAATCGCGAAAGGGCTGGCCTCACCGAGCAGGGTCGCGCTGACCGAAGAGGCAATGCGGTTCTCAGGAAAGAAGCATTTAATAATCATGTTGCCGTCGCGGCCGACGTAGCGCTGACATAGCAGGCCTTTAACGACGAAGGCATAGGTCGTCGGTACGTCGCCCGCCCGAATGAAGGGCTCCTCCTTACGATACTGTCTCGGCCGCAGGAGTGATGACCAGGCGAGTTCGGCTTTTTCTGACAGAGGGGTGTAGGTCCGGATTTTGGTGAAGAATGCGTCTGTGTTCATGAGCTCAATCCGCGAGTCGGCGATGATTTTGATCTGGCCCATCTCATCGCCGTGGGAAAAGAGTAATCTGGTGGCGTCTGGCGACATTTATAGGTTGCGCTTGGCGCATCTTGCCGCCGGAGTTCGTTCGTTTGGTCGCGATGGTCAGAACGCGCTCTTTACCACTCCGCCATCGACCCGAAGCGCTGCACCATTGGTAGCCGAAGACAGGGGGCTTGCGACATAGGCGACCATGGTCGCGATTTCCTCAGGCTGCGTGAAGCGTTTGATCAGGGAAGTTGGCCGGATTTTCTCGAAGAATTCGGTCTCGAATTGCGCGAAAGTCTTTCCTTCCGAGCCGGGCAGCGCGGCGACGAAATCGACGACGCCGCGCGATTTCGTTGGACCTGGCAAGACGCTGTTGACCGTGATTCCGGTGCCCGCAACGGATTCCGCAATACCGCGCGCCACTGCAATCTGGGCCGTCTTGGTCACGCCGTAATGTACCATCTCGGCCGGAATATGCACGCCGCTTTCGCTCGAAATGAAGATGATACGACCCCAGTTACGCTGGCGCATCGAGGGCAGATAAAGGCGGGCGAGACGAACGCCGGAAATCACGTTGACATCGAAGAACCGACGCCAGTCAGCGTCCGGGATCTCTTCGAACGGCTTGGGTTCGAATATCCCAAGGTTGTTGACGAGGATCTCGACATTCGGAAAGCGCCTTACGATTTCATCTGCGGCCTGCTCAGTTGCGAGATCGCCGGCAAATCCCTCCACGCGGCCGCTTCCAATCGCAGCAAGTTCGGCAACCGCACGATCGACCGCTTCTTGGGTCCGCCCATTGACAATAACGTGGGCACCCTCGCGCAAGAGAGTTGCCGCGATTGCGTGACCGATGCCGGCGGTGCTGCCGGTGACCAGAGCTAATTTGCCGTCGAGTTCGAGATTCATGATGCTTCTCCAATGAAAACGTCAGGGGTGGAATGTGTAGAACGCCTGAGCGCGCCGGGCGTTAAACCGTGGCTGCCACAAGGGCATTCAGGACTTTCAGGCAAATACTGCGATACAGACCGACAGCCAGAGCAAGGCAATTCCAAGCGCCAGCGCTCGCCGCGCGCCAACCACCTTTTCTTCATCCTCGCGCGCCACTGGCGTTGTTACGATCCAGGGAACGGAACCCAGCGCCGCAAAGCCTATGAGTGCCAGGGCCACCACAAAATAATCCGGGACATGCCAGCGCCCTTGCTCATAAACGCCCCAGTAGCCAAGGAACGCCATCCCAACTGCGAACATGGTTGCCGATGCCGAGCAAAGCCCGGTAACCGAGCCTGCCGGCGCGCGCATCCTGCTTTCTTCCGGTGTTGATCCGTTCATGATAAGCCCACGACAGCAAACAGCTCCTTCCATCATGTCAGCAAATGAGCAGAAGGTGAAGCGACTGCGGGTGTTGCTCCAGGGAAGGTCATCGCAGGAGCGCTACGATCCACATATATGCAAGACTGCGATTTTTAGTTGCGCTGCATGTCGGTCAGCGCGTGTCGCATCGATGTGCTCGAAATACCGAAAAAGCCGCCATAGGGAAGGTCGAGATCCAGGATTACGAACATGACGCTTGCGACCGAGATGATGGCCACAAGGACAATCGCGCCGGCGAGTGGGTTTTTGGGAGCCTGAAGCCCGAAACTCAAAAATACCAGCATAAGCCAGAAGATGAGAACGCCAAGAAATGGCGCGGAAAGCGAGCCATGTGCATCTTCGATGACGGTCCATCGCGCGGCCATGACATTGCTGAAAAGCTGGCTGCAGCGGGTCGCAAGGGCCTGATGCAAGGGGTCGGCGGGCTGCAGGCGATCAATGTTAAGCCCGACATTATTCAACATCGATCCAAGGGCCGGCGCCTCGCCGGTCAAAGGCAAGTCCGAGATGTCGGGATATTTCTCGCCCTGCGGAGGCGCTTCATCGGGCCAGGTGCTGGCAATGACGGCAGCGGTATAGCTGCGCAATAGCTGCCTCTCATTGTCGAGGGTCGAGCCGTAATTTTTCAGGCAACCGTCCATCTCGGCGAGACCCGCGGCATAACGATTGCGATCGTGGGAGGCGGCGGTGAAGGCATTGAGTTCCGATGCCAGCAACAAACTCATGACAAGGGCTGCAAAAGTCACGAGCAGTGCGGTTACCACCCGAAGAAAGTCCATTGTCTCGTTGCCGCGATGCGGCGCAGGCAATTTGGTGCGCAATATCGAGCCGACGAAAGCGCCCAGGACTAGAAGAACAAGCAAGACCAGCGACCAGATCGCTTCTCGTTGCATCGAACATGCTCCAACTGCATCTAATCGTTGAGTATGTCACGTTCCAGCATAAGGGAATACATCTCAATGTCGAATGGCGCAGACGTGGTGCATTTGCTTTTGCTTTACTTTGCGCGTGTTCGAAGCGTGCGCGGCAATCGCACTAACCGCTATCGGCGCGGGGATCTTGCGCCCTGATCCGAGGTCGAATTATCTTTGAATATGGGTCTTCGATCGTCCAAGAGGCGCAAAATCAGGTTCCCTTTTCTGTGGCGGTGAGTGAGTTCGATGTCGCTGACCAGCCTTGCGCCACCTTGGCGGCGCTCCAGGGTAATCTTGCGGCTGTGGAAGGCTTCCAGCTCAGCCCTGTGCGCGACGCTGATAATGGTGACCTTCGGCAATTCGCGAATGATCATCCCCATCATCTTATCCTGGCTCTTCTCATCAAGGGCTGAGGTTGCCTCGTCCAGCACGATGATATCGGGATCGTGCAGCAGAAGACGCGCAAAGGCGAGCCTCTGCTTTTCGCCGCCTGACAACGTCTGATCCCAGGGTGCGTCCTCCTCGATCTTTTCGTTGAGATAGTCGAGACCAACCTTTTCAAGGGCGGCCTTGATCTCGTCCGGCGTCCAGTCGTCGGCCGCGCGGGGATAGGCGACGGCGCGGCGAAGTGTGCCCGATGGGATGTAAGGCCGCTGCGGCAACATGAACAACCGGCTATCGGGGTGGACGTTGACGCCGCCATGACCCCAAGGCCACAGACCGGAAATTGCCCGTATCAGCGTGCTTTTGCCCGAACCGGATTCGCCGGCGACCAAGACGCGTTCCCCCGGATCGATTTCCACCTCCGTTTCCTTGACTACGGACGTGCCGTCGTCGAGCGTCACGGAGAGATCGTTGAGCGACAACATCGTCTCGTCTTCGGTTTCTCCATGCTTGATCCGTCCGAGCGTATCGTTCTTTTCGGCGCGCTCGAGCCCATCAAGCGAGGTCATAAGCGAAGCGACACGATGCGCCGAGGCATTCCAGTCGGCAAGGCGCGGATAATTGTCGACCAGCCATCCGAATGCGCTCTGAACGATGGCGAAGGCAGAGGCAGCCTGCATGACTTGACCGAGCGTCATGCTGCCTTCCAGAAATTTCGGCGCACAAAGCAGGACCGGCACGACAGGCGCAATCAACATGGAGACCTGCGACACGAGGGTCGTGCGCATATATTGATGGGCAAGCAGCGCCCACTGTTTCAACACGTTTCCGAATGTCCGCTCGAGGTCGTTGCGCTCTTCCTCTTCACCGCCGAGCAATGCGATGCTCTCACCGTTTTCGCGGACATGCGTCAGCGTGTAGCGAAACTCCGCTTCCACCTGGTTTTTGACCTCGGAAACCCGCACGAAATGGCGGCCGATGACCGCCATCGAGGTAGACGTGATCACGGCGTAGAGGACCGCCGTGACGACGAGGAAGCCGGGAATCGTAATGATTGAACCGGCGATCTCGAAAGTCAGGGCGCCGCCGATCGTCCAGAGGACCACGATGAAGGTCGAGGCCGAGAGGAATGCTGAAATGACGCCAGCGATGAAATCGACCGGGGATTCCGTGGCGATCCGCAAATCCTCCGAGAGACGGGCCTCGGGGTTCTTGTGATCGTCGCCGCCGATCAGATTCAGTTGATAATAGCGGCCGTTGGCGAGCCACCGGGCGATCAAAGCGGTTGTGAGCCAGAAGCGCCAGCGTCTTTGCATCATCATACGAACATAGACTTGTATGGTGACGAGGGCGACGCTGCCGAGCACGAGCGGGGGAAACACCGCGCTCAGGACGTAGACGGCATGAGCGTTGCGTTGCTCGATCGCGTCAAAAATCGCCCGGTTCCAGATATTGATCCCATACTGGAAACAGACATTCAGGCCGATTAGGGCAAGGAGGCCAATCGAGCATGGCCAGGCAAAACGGTCTCCACGACGGCTCCAATAACCGCGGGCGCTGATCCAGAAACGGCTGAGCAAATATCGTTTGCGTGCCTGCTCTGTTTGCTCGGGGGTCAAATCCGGGTCAGGTTCTACTAAATCGGGTGGCTGCTCGGCCTCGACAGTCGAACTCTTCCCCCGATGCAACCTTTCGGCATCAGCCGGCTTGGCATCATCGACCGATTTCGGACTGGATTTTGCGTCGGTCATAAGCACGACAACGGCCCAAAATTCAAAAAGTTTCACCCTTGATCATGAGCATGCATGCAGTGGCTTGGAGGACAGGCCGCGCGGAAGCAGCGCGAGGGTTAAAAGACTTGAGGGAACCGTCGACCGCAAAGGGCGTTTCAACAAGAGGAGGAATTTACCATGTGCCCGCAAATGCCGATTACGGCCTCAGACTTTGCACCTGCGTTTGGACTCCCGAACCCCATACAATATTTCCCCGAGCCATCGCCTCGCCTTCCGGCTTCGGAGAGCGAAAAGGAGGCTTACGAGAAGGGGGTGAAGGATGGAAAATGCGACGCCGAAAATAAAAAGAACCCCTATTCCGAGGATAGCGAACAGGCGAAAGCTTACGAGCATGGCTACCTTGATGGGCAGAAGATCAGGTTCGCAGAGTAGATATATAGCGACGGAAAACAGCGCACTCGCGATCGTCCGTGCTGTTGAAGCGAAAGGCTTTCCCGAACTTAGTCGCGTTGATGCCAGTCACGGAAACTGCTTGGCATAGCTTCATGGAACTCTATGTTTCGACCGACGTTTGCTGATCGCGATCTCTTCGATCCTGGAGATCTTTACAGGAGGCTAGCGTGTTTAAATTTCCTGTTTTATTCAGCATTATCCTCTTTCCAACCGCTGTTCTTGCCCAGTCCCCTGATCTGGAAGGAACATGCAAGACCGTCGCCAAGAATTTCTTTTTATCGGACGGGCTTGCGATTGGAACGGTGCAGTCCTTTCCGGAGCTCAAGCCGCCTGGCGTTCGTATGACCTATTCCACCCGGCCCGGCACTGCGGCAGCCGAGATGAGCGACACTTTCGAATGCGAGTTCGAAAAGGCGGACAAGCCTCACAACCTCGTCAAATTTTGCGTCTCCAGTACATGCTATGTGCCCAATGACGGGGATGCGGATCGCAAGCGACATTTTGAGGAGATGCGAATTCTTCTGCAGCGATCTGAGAAATAGGGGTGCTAAAGGGCTGAGGCCGCTCTTACCAATGAACCTCTACCGAGTTCTCGCCGCAGCTATGAAATGTGACGGGAAGGGGCCGTCCCGGAGAATATTTGTCGTAATCAATTAAGGGAAGGGCGCCGGCCAGCCCACCGTCATGGTTGATCGGGTGGACTGGCATTCGGGTCATGGTCTCATCGCCTTCAGCGTCTCATCACATTCATGACGAGCGAAACGACGAAGAAGATAAGAAAGATAAAGAACAGGACCTGTGCGATAGACGCAGAGGCGCCTGCTATACCGCCGAAGCCGAGGGCTCCTGCAATCAAGGCTACGACGAGAAATACCAGTGCATAATAAAGCATTTCGCTCTCCATTGGTTGCTGGATGGAGAACGGAGCAAAGTGCACTTTGTTCCTTGAATGGGGCTGGCGTTACGCCGTGGTTACGGCTTGTTTCAACCAAACTTGCTTTCCGCCGGCGTCCGGCGGCGGCGGTTCGGCGGCATCCAGATACATCTTTACCGGAGCCGTGAGCACAAACCACAGGCTGGCGCCAAGCAGGAAGGTGCCTGCCGCCTCGTCGCCGGCGTAGAAACAGAAGGGGAAAATGACGGCGGTAAGCAAAACTGTTAGTCGGGTCGCCCATTCGCTCTCACGCTTACGCGTGGCTGTAGCTGCCAGTGCCTGATAAGATCGTATATCGTAATTGCGCCCCATTCGACCAGGCATCAAAAATCGCAGTGACGGAACGGAAAGCATGAAGAGCGTGCCGATGGCGAAAGCGTAGATCGGGCCATTCAGCAACAGGCTGCTTGCCGCCATAAGGGCAAGAACAATGATAAGGCTCCATGACGGGCTGAGCGTCTGCGGAGAAAGACCGGTTTGTTTGTGCCACAGCCGCATGGCTGCCGATCCGCCGCGAAGCAGCGGAAGATCGATGTAGCGATTGAGGAATTCCATGGTGTGCCCTTCCAATGTCGGCGCAGCTAACCATCAGAAGAATCCGGCACCAGCATGGCAAGACTGAAAATCCGCCGATACGGTTGCGGTTACCCAGCGTTTTCCCATGTGCGGACGGAGGAACGGCCGTTATCGTCGTAGCGGAAACGCGAATAGCCTTTAGTTCCCATGCGATGTGGAATCGAATAATGTCTCTTCTCATCGCGAATGGTCAGAGAGTATTGAGAATGTCTATGCAGCCGATCTACTACAGGCTCAAAAGGGCAATAGCCCTAGGCATTCTGATTATTTTTCCGGCTGTTTTCTGTGCGTCCTGCTCGACGGGAAATAGAACTGGCGGTCAATCGGGTTCCGTAGCGGCAAGCAAATCGACAGATCCTGCCGCCGCCAAAAAAGCCGCGGAGCGTCGGCGATGGGCAGAGAGAGTCCAACGAGATAATGAGCTTGCTCCAGGCGGCTCGACACCGGGCTACTACGGCTCTTTCGGTCCTCGTTTCACTTGGTGAGCGGTAGAAGGGCGGTCTTCAGAACTTCGTCATGCCTTCTTGCTTTTACGCAGTTCCGGACGCAAAACCGCTTCGCACTTTTGCTGGAACTGCTCCAGGTTTGCGTCCTCGTTACCGAACCGGCGAAATTCAGGCCTCTCACACCGGGCTCGATCAAGCACGTCAATAGCTGATTAATCCACCCTTCGACCCGACGGGCGATGTTCCGGCTCCAATGGTGTTGGATCCAGGCCTTTCATCGCCTGGATATCGCCTTGTAATGCGATATGCCGCTCCTTATATTTCCGACATCGCTCACATAATTGGCCACAGCGGACGGCTGAAGTCGTCGGCGATCCCGTGCGCAACAGCGCCGGACCGCCATTTCGCCGAATGGCCGGTAAGGAATTTCAATTGAACAAAGCAAATATCCCCGCCGCTCCGGCGGCGATGAAGCCGCGCGACCGCGGTGAACGCATCGAACGACCGGACAAAAACCAGAAGCCATATCCCTGCCTGCTCACGCGCGCCGAATTGAAGGCGATCATAGCCGAGCAGCTCGGTTGAGCGGAACTATCAACGAAACAAGGAGAACGAGAATGCAAGTCATCGTTAGAGACAACAATGTCGAACAGGCCATTCGGGCACTGAAAAAGAAGATGCAGCGTGAAGGTCTGTTCCGCGAGATGAAGGAACATCGGGCCTATGAAAAGCCGTCCGAGCGGCGTGTGCGCGAAAGGGCGCAAGCGATTGCCCGCCAGCGCAAGGCCGTCCGCAAGAGGATGCAGCGCGAAGGGCTTCTTCCTTCCTCCAGGCGCCGAGCGGCTGCTCGATAAATCAGGGGCACCTACGAAAGGATAACATAATGGAAGAACTGCACAGCATTACGGTTTCGGAGCAGCGGCTGGAAGACTGTCGCGATGCTATTGAGTTCGATCTGCAGGAGCTGATCCGGAGCACGATTGTCTCCGGTTTCTCGGCCGAAGAGGTCCTGATTGCGATCAGCGAACTGGTCGCGGAGGATTTCGCCGCGGTCACGAAAGTTCCAAGTGTCCATTAAACAGAAGGAGCGGCCATGGGCGTTTCAGCGCAAGGAGACCTGTTTGCGGCAGTAGAACCACCATTGCCGGAGGGTTTCCGCTACCAAGCCGATATCGTTCCGGAGTCCATCCAGTTGGATCTGCTTCGCGAGATACCGCAATTGCCGCTGAAGCCGTTCGACTTTCATGGCTTCGAAGGTAGGCGACGCGTCGTCTCCTATGGTTGGAAATACGATTACGAAGCGCAGAGGGCGAGGCGCACCGGCGAACTTCCGTCGTTCCTTCTGCCTGTGCGCAGCATCGCGGCCGAGTTTGCGGGAATAGCGCCCGATGATCTGCAGCAAGCCCTCGTCACCGAATATGCGCCGGGTGCGCCGATCGGCTGGCATAGGGACAAGAAGGTGTTCGGGCGGGTTGTCGGCATTTCCCTGCTATCGCCTTGTACGTTCAGGCTGAGGCGCCGTGCCGGGGATAAATGGCAGCGCGCCACGCTAATCTGCGAACCCGGTTCCGCTTACGTGCTGTCAGGTCCTGCGCGAAGCGAATGGGAGCATTCCATCCCGCCGGTTGATCGGCTTCGCTATTCGATTACCTTCCGGGAAATCGGCTAACGCGATGTCGAGCTGCAGTGAGTTGCGGCTGCGAGCGAGCCACTGGACAAGATGGGCCGGCATAGCCGGCCCATCCGCAATCAATCATGGGCGATCGCTGTGGGGGCAGCAGTCGGCGCTTCCTGCCGCCCAAGCCGGTCGGCGACCAGCATCGACAACATCATTTCGACAAGACCGTTGGCGGCACCCTTTTCCCCGGCACCACCGCCGACCTGGATCTGCGGCACGAGAGGCAGCCTGCCGTTCTCGATCGCTTCAGCGAAGCGCATCAGAACCTGCGAATTCAGCTGATAATCCGGCCCGCCGAAGGCTGCGACCTTCTTCTCGGTGGCTTCTGCTTCCGCCAGACCGACTGCGCGCACCTTTTCGGCATCGGCGAGACCTGTGGCCTTGATGCGCTCGGCATCGGCAAGCGCAATCGCCTTGATACGGTCGGCCTCGCCGAGGCCCGCAAGGCGTACCTTCTCGGCCTCCGCCTTGGCGGTGACCTGGATGGTTTCCGCCTGCTGGCGGGTGCGGGCCAGCTGCGCCTTACCTTCGTTTTCACTGATCTCGATGGTCAGTGCAGAAGTGGTGATCTTGGCCTGTTGTTCGGCAAGCGCTTCCTTCTCGCGCAATGTGCGCTCCTGGACGGCCGCGACTTCCTGCAGCTTATAGGTCTCGACCTTTTCGACGGCGATCTGACGCTCGCGCAGCTGGATCAGGATTTGCTCTATGCTGTTCTGGCCGTTGTTGGCGCGCGGGGTACCGATCAGAACTTCCTGCAGCTCAAGGCTGTAGGAGGCGAACTTCTCGCGCATTTCCTCGCCGGATTTGCGCTGGATTTCGCTGCGTTCCTGCAGGAGCTCTATCAAGGTCTTGGTCTGGGCAATATTCTTGAAATAGGCCGAGACCATCGGATCGAGCGTCTGCTCCACCAGGCGCTTGATATCGCCGAAGCGCTGGACGACGAGCGGTGCCTTCATATAGTCGATATGTACGACGACCGAGAGCGGCAGCACGGGTTCGAACGCGTCCTTGGTGATCAGCGATACTTCGGACAGATTCTCATCCAGCCTGTGCTCGCCGAATTGTTCCTTCGTCCATTTGAGTACGAAGTTGGTGGTCGGTACGATGACGATACTACCGGCATAGGTGTTGAACGCATACTTGCCGGGCAGAAGCGGTGCCGACCAGACGCCGCGCGCGCCGGTCTCCACCAGTTCGCCATGGCGATAGGACTGGCCGGAAATGTCTGCGCCGCGGCGGCCGGTATAAGAGACAACAACACCGACCGTGCCGACATCTATAATCGTCTTGTCGACCAATTCGACGGTCGCAAAAATGCGATTAAGGAAGTAGCTGCCGTCGGCAAGCACCTGCAATTGACGGCCGCGATAGCCGCCGGCATTGAGAAATTTCTCCGGATCCTGGAAATTGTTATGGAAGTTTGCATCCGTCGGATCGTTGGCAACCGTCGGTGCGATGATCTCGCCGTCGGGCAGGGCCGGACCGTCATGGATGGTCACGATGCCGATCATGTCCTCTGCGTCATGAATGACGACGGGCTCGAAGCCCTCCCGCTCGGTGATCTGCGTCGACATGTCGGCAAACAGTTTCTGTTCCGACGAACTGAGGTTGACGGCATAGATCGATTGCGCCGTCAGCACGATGAACTGCGCAAGATTGATGGCATAGGTGCCTTCGCGCAGGATTTTACGCTGCGGGCCTTTCTGTCCGCCTTTGAGGAGAAAGTCGCGCACGTCCTGGAAGTCATCGGCTTCCATGTTCGAGGCAAGCGTCTGGGTGGGCGGCAGCGGCTTGCCGTCACGGGCAAAGACGTAACCGATCTGACCCTGTGGAATGGTCACGAGATTGGCGCGATGCAGGGAATACTGAAACGGCATGAAAAAATGCAGGCCACCGCGCACGACGTCAGGCTGGAAACCGGCCTCGCCGTTCAGCGCAATGAAACCGTTCTTCACGGAACCGCGAAAACTCCACAGCTTTTCGAGGATGCCGAGCCTGTCGTTGGGAATATAGCGGATCACGCCGCTCCATCGGAAAACTATCGCGAGCACGATTGCGGCACCGGCGATCTCGATCGCCAGCCATTCCATCGGACTGAGATTGGTGAGGGCTTCCATCTCTTCTCTCCTATGGGCGCACGGGTTCATCCACCCGACAGCCGCCCGGTTGGTATTGGTTGATAAGACGGGGAGATTGCGCGCCTAAGCACTCGACGCACCAAGGGCATGTCGAAGCTTTAGGCTGCTCACTGTCTGGAAAAATGACCACGCATCGCCAGTCCCCACTGGGGAACTGCGTGGTCGTGAGTAATCTCACATCGGTGTTGCCTTGATAGACATAACGGTAGACCACGTAGGGATTGCGCCTATAGGTTTAAAGATGCTTGGTGCGGAAATCGCATAAGTACTTCCAATGATTCAGCGATTTCGAGCAACCAATCGATCGCAGGCGGGGCTAAAGCAAATTGAAGGGCAAGCCGATTCCGTCCAGCTGGCTCGCCCCTTTTCTCGCAGCGATTCTGCGGTAAGTATTGTGCGGCTGAATTAGCAGGAACCGATATGGACGAAATAATCGAACAGCTTCTGCACCTTTGTGCGACCAGTTCGACGCTTATGGCGGTTTATGACGCCGAGGATCGGTTGCGATATGCGAACCCTGCCTTTCGATCAGCCTATTTTATCGATCCCGATGAAGCGCCGCTATGGCCAGATCTGATGCGGCGCAACTTCACACTTGGGCGCGGTACGGTCATTCGCACGGTCGACTTCGACGGATGGCTACGGTCGACGCAGTCACGTCGCGGGAAGATCGGCTATCGAGCCTTCGAGACGGATTTGGTGGACGGTCGCTGGCTTTGGATGACCGAAACCATGCAGAAGAATGGCTGGATGCTCTGCATCGCGAGCGATATAACGACATTGCGTGCCGAAGGCCGAAGCGTCCGGCAAGATCGCGACCAGGCCATCAAGGCTTCTCAAACCGACGAGCTCACAGGGATCGCCAACCGCCGTTTCGTCATGGCGCGAATAGACGATATGCTGGCCGGCGCCAGGGGTGGCGATATCGGATGCCTTGCCGTATTCGATATCGACAATTTCAAACTGATCAACGATAAGCACGGTCACGACGCCGGAGATCTCGTCCTGCGGGATTTTGCACATAGGCTCCATCAATATGTGCGGCGTACCGACTGTTTCGGGCGCGTCGGCGGCGAGGAGTTCGTTCTCGTCATGCCCGGAACAGCGCAGCAAGATGCAATCGAACTCATTGAACGGATGTTGACGACGATCCGGTTTTCCCGACCGCTCACAGCCTCGCCGGATTTCGGTTACACTTGCTCGGCCGGCATTGCCGCCTGCCTGGAAACCGACAGTGCGCCAGATTTGTACCGGCGCGCCGATCAGGCTCTCTACGCTGCCAAGCTTAGTGGCCGCGACCGGGTTCGCGCTGCCTGAAGTGACGCTTGCACATCGTTCTGCGGTTCAACATGGCAGCACCTGCCGGTATCCCTTCACTTTCGCGATAAGCAGTTGAGATAATGACCGGAACTGGTTATCTGCCGGGCTGTCCAATTCGCGAACAGTAAGGCTATAGCCGTATGGCTCCAAATTTACTCGTCACGCATTCCGGCGGCTTTCATGCCGACGAAGTGTTGTCCAGCGTCATTCTCACGCAGATTTTCCCTGAAGCACGGCTTGTTCGCAGCAGGGCGCCGGAATGGATCACCCCCGGCGCCGATCGCATCGTCTATGATGTCGGCGGCGCCTATGACGCCGCTGCCGGGATTTTCGATCATCACCAGCGCGGCGCCCCGCAGCGCAACGATGGCCAGCCCTTCAGCTCGTTCGGCTTGATCTGGAAACATTTCGGTCGTGACTATCTGGCCGCGCTCTCTGTTGCGGCCGCCTTCGTCGAGACGGTGCATGCCGCCTTCGATGCCAGCTTCGTCTTGCCGATCGACCTGGTCGACAATGGCGCACTCAGCCCGGATAGCGCCGGTCTGCTGGCGGGATTGACCCTGCCGTCCCTGCTCGAAACATTGAAACCTGTCTTCGACGATCCGGATCCGGAGGCTACCGATCGAGCCTTCCATGCTGCTGTTGAGATCGCCCGCGGTTTTGTCGAAGCAAAGATTGCCGGGATCCACGCGAAACTACGCGCTGAAACCCTGGTTCTGAAGGCGATTGCGTCCGCCGGGGATGGCCGTGTTCTCGAGCTGCCGATGGGCATGCCGTTTCGTCCGGCCATCATGAAGGCAGGTGCCGATCACCTCCTGTTCGTGGTTCATCCTCGCGAGGCCGATTGGTGCCTGACGGGAATTCGCCGCGCGGAGGAAGGGTTCGAGCTGCGCGCCGACCTTCCGGCGGCTTGGGCGGGGTTGAGCGGGCGCGATTTGGAAGTGGCGACGGGGGTCGAGGGAGCCAGCTTCTGCCATAACGGCCGTTTTATTGCCGCCGCCAAAACGCGAGAAGCTATACTTGCTCTCGCTAGGTTGGCGGTAGAGGACGTGGAAAAAAGAGCCGATCGAGTCTCGAATTAAGGCTGAACTCGCCATCGGCAAATGCCGCAAACGTCGGGAAGAACAAGCGGCTGGTTTCAGCCATGTGCCGGGCCGCTTGCATGCCAAATTGGATCAGCCTCCAGATCTCACGTCGCCAACCACGGCCTGCCACCCGCGAGCGACAGCTCCAGCGCAAGCATCCTCGATGCGATCGAGCATGGCATGGAGCATCTCGCGCTCGTGTTCAGACAGGCTTTCGAGAATGCGTGCCTCCATCGCCTGACCGATCGACACGATCTCGTCGAGCACTTTGTAGCCCTCGGATGTGAGTTCGACGGCCGAAAACCGCCGGTCGCCTGCGCCTGCGTTGCGTCGGGCAAAGCCCAGCGAAACCAGTTGCGCGATACCGCGGCTGACGGCAAATTGATCGAGCGCGCCTGCGTGGCAGATTTCCTTGCTCGAAAGCCCGGGACGGCCACCGGCGATGGCGAGAATTCGCCACGAGGCTTGCGACAGACCGTATCTTGGCCCGTAATAGGAGGCGAGCAGCTCAGCGGTGCTGCTCGCGACCAGAAACATTCGATAGGGTATCCAGCGATCGAGCCGGAAGGCCGGCTTTAGTGCCGTCCCATCCTCGCGTTCCCCCGCCAGCCCATTGTCAGCTTGATCGTTTTTTAATTGCATATTGCAGATATATTCCAGCACAATTGTGAAAACAAGCCGCCACGCCGAGCGACAATCAAGCGAGCAGCAACCTGTCCTCGGCGATCTCGCCGCCGCTTACTGCCCCGAACAGGGCGATCAGGTCGGGGACGTCGTAACCTGCCCGTTCATCGCCTGCAACATCAAGCACGATGCGCCCGCCACTCATCATGATGGTGCGCTGGCCATAGTCGAGAGCATGGCGCATGCTGTGCGTGACCATTAGCGTGGTGAGATGCTGACGTTCGCTGATCTCCGCCGAAAGTACCAGGATGCGCGCTGCCGCCTTGGGATCAAGCGCGGCTGTATGTTCGTCGAGAAGAAGTATCTTCATTGGCAACAACGTTGCCATCAGCAGGCTTACCGCCTGCCGCTGACCGCCGGAAAGTGTGCCAATTCGCGCTCTAAGCTTCGTTTCAAGTCCGAGCCCGAGGCCGGCGAGCTGTTCCTCAAATCGCGAGCGGCCGCGTCTACCGCCAAGCGCAAGGGACAGTCCTCGTCGCCCGGCGCGTGCGGAGGCGAGCGCAAGATTTTCCTCGACGGTCAGAGCCTCACAGGTTCCGATCCGTGGGTCCTGAAATACGCGGCCGATGAATCGCGCCCGCGCCTGGGCAGACAGTCGCGTGACGTCTACGCCATCAATCACGATCCGGCCCTTGTCGGGCGAAATTGCGCCGGCAATGGCCGAAAGCAGCGTGGATTTTCCTGCGCCATTGCTGCCGATCACGGTTACGAACTGGCCATGGGGAATGGCCAGTGAAGCGCCACGCAGCGCCGCTACTTCGAGAGCAGTGCCGGGATTGAACGTGACCGAGATCGTATCGAGTTTCAGCATCATGAGGCTGCTCCTTCTGCTTTCGACGGCTCCGACAGCCGGGTACGCCTGATGCCGGGCAGCTTCTTCAGCCGCGTTTTTGAAATCATCACGGCAACGGCGACCACCAGTGCGGTTACCAGATTGAGATCCTGCGCCTGGATCCCGATCACGCCCCCATCAAGTGCCAGGGCGATGACCAGACGGTAGATCAATGCGCCGAGGATGCAGCCGAGAGTGGCGCGCGCAACCGATCCGGTGCCGACGATTGTCTCGCCGATAATGACGGCGGCAAGACCGGTGACGATGGTGCCGATACCCATGGAGACATCGGCAACACCCTGGCTTTCGGCATACAGCGCTCCGGCAAGGCCAACGAGGCCGTTGGCGAGAGCCATGCCAAGCATGACCATGCGGCCGCTGTCGACGGCCTGCGCCTCGGCCATCTTCGGATTGGCGCCGGTTGCACGCAAGGCAAGTCCCATGTGTGTCGCGAGGAACCAGTCAACCAGAACCTTTGCGGCCACCACGATGCAGAGGAGCAATATTGTATTGCCCCAGACACCGAGTGCGGCAATCGTGCCGATCCAGGAAAATATGGTGTCGGCGCCATAGAGCGATATATTCGGTTTGCCCATGATGCGCAGGTTGATAGAAAACAGCGCAACCATGGTCAGGATACCCGCCAGCAGGTTCATGATCTTCAATCGCACCGACAGAAATGCCGTTACGAAGCCGGCAACCGCGCCCGCCGCAAAGCCGAGGAGTGTTGCGACGATGGGCGGCACGCCGGCCATAATCGCGGATGCTGCGACTGCAGCGCCTAGCGGAAAGCTGCCATCGACAGTCAGATCCGGAAAATCGAGCACCCGAAACGAAAGATAGACGCCAAGGGCAACGAGGGCAAACAGCAGGCCTGCCTCGCAGGCGCCGGAAAGGGCAATCAGGCTCATTGTGCGATCACCTTTGCTGCGCTTTGCGTCGTGGCCTCGGACAGAGTAACGCCCATCTTCTTGGCCGAGACGAGATTGAGATAGAGATCCTCACTGTCCAGAGTTCCAACCGGGATGTCGGCGGGCTTCGCACCGTTCAGAACTTTGGCGGCGATCTCGCCCGTCAGCCGCCCGAGCTTATAGTAATTGAAGCCAAGCGCAGCCATTGCGCCGCGCTCGACTGAGTTGGTGTCGCTGGCATAGACCGGGATCTTTGCATCGACGCCGACCTTGACCACGCTTTCGACGGCCGAAACCACCGTGCTGTCGGTCGGCAGCAGGATGACGTCGGCCTTGCCGACCAGGCTACGGGCAGCATCCGGCACGGCGGCCGACTGCGCGGCCGTCGCCTCGACGATACTTATGCCGAATTTCGCGGCTGCCGCCTTCATGTCCGCCACCTGTGCGACGGAGTTGGCTTCGCCGGCATTATAGAGAACGCCGACCTTCGTTGCCGTTGGCGTCAGTTTGTGGATCAGTTCAAAGGTCAGATTCAAGGGTTGCTTGTCGCTGGTGCCGGTGAGTGTACCGTCTGGCTGCGAAAAGCTCTTGACCAGTTTTGCTGCAACAGGATCCGTCACTGCGGAAAACACGATCGGGATTGCCCCTTTCGCCGCCGCCTGACAGGCCTGAGCCGACGGCGTCGAGATGGCAACGATCAGATCCGGTGCCTTGCCGGCAAAAGTTTTGGCGATCTGCGTTTGTGTCGGCATGCTGCCTTGTGCGCTTGCGACATCGAGCGTGATGGTCTTGCCGTCGACAAAACCTGCGTCGGCCAGCGCATCGATGATTCCTTTGCGGGCCGCATCGATGGCGGGGTGTTCGACGATATAGGTCAGGGCAACCGTTTTGTCGGCCGCAAATGCGGTCGCTGTGGGCAGCGGCATCAGCAATGCTGAGAGGGCGAGGGCGTGAAACAGAGCAGTTCTACGGCGCATGGGAATGATCTCCTCGGAAGGGTTTTCGGAAAATTCGTTCAAGCGGCTGCGAAGGTTTGCGGGCGGGATGAGGTAGGCCCACCAGGTGTCGCCACCCTTTCGGCCCGGATCAGAGGCGGCGGCAGCCGGAGCTTTGCAGGGCCGATATCGGCGATGGTCGGTGAACCCGTCATCGCCTGGGCAACATCGAGTTCTGCAGCGAGGATGCTCAAAGCGCGGGAGACCGCTTCCTCTCCACCGCTCGCAAGCGCGTAGAGCGTTGCACGGCCGAGCTGTACAGCCGTGGCGCCAAGGGCAAGCGCCTTGATGATGTCGGTGCCGCTGCGAAATCCGCTATCGACGAGAATGGCCAGCCGACCGGCCACGGCGGCAGCGAATTCCGGCAGGATATCGATACTTGCAACGGCTCCATCGAGTTGCCGGCCGCCATGATTGCTGACTACGATACCGTCCAGTCCCAATTCGGCTGCCCTTGCCCCCTGCGCTGGATCGAGTAGCCCCTTAAGGATCAAAGGGCCTTTCCAGCGATCGCGTATGAAGGCGATATCGTCCCAGGATACGGTCGGATCGAGCTGCTGTTCCATCACCTCGGCGATGGTGGCGGCGGACCTGAGGTCGAACTCGGCCGCCATGACCTCCAGCCTCGGTGTACCAGCACGCGCCATCCGCAATGCCCAGCCGGGATGGGTGGCAAGGCTCAGGAGCTTCTTTGGCGTCCAGCGGAACGGCAGTGAAAAGCCATTGCGAGCATCGCGCAACCGCCTGCCGGGAATGGCGTTGTCGACGGTGATCTCGATTGCTTCGAAGCCCAAGGCCTGGGCGTGCTGCAATAGTCTAAGGCTCACCTCGCGGTCCCGGAACAGGTAGAGCTGAAACCACTTCCTGCCTTCACCGGTAGCTGCCACGGCTTCCATGGACGCGCTGGCCGCCGAACTCATGACAAAGGGGATTCCTGCTTGTGCGGCTGCCCGGGCCAATGCCTGGTCGCCCGCGGGCCATGCAGCACCCGCCAGCCCGGTCGGTCCGATGATGATCGGCATTGAGAGCGGCTTGCCGAAGAGCGAGATGGCCGCCGAGCGGTGGCCAACATCGACCGGCGCAGAGCCGACGAGACGGATCCGATCCAGTGCAGCCCTGTTTTCGCGCAGTGTGAGTTCCGAGCCGGCGCCGCCGTCGAAAAAATCAAAGACCATTTTCGGCAATGCGCGTTGCGCGGCGATTCTGAAGTCGGCGATGGAGGCCGGACCATGCTGGCTGGACATGAATATTCTATTCCCTCCCTGGTTTATGGATCTTGCTCAATTGAACGGCGGTGCCTCGGCGAGATTGAAAATCTTGCCTGGATTCATGATGTTGTGAGGATCGACGGCGCGTTTGATCGCGGCCATTACCCGAATGGCGGGACCATGCTCTGCGACGAGCGCGGCCATCTTTCCGTGGCCGATCCCATGTTCGCCGGTCGATGTCCCCTGCAGCGCGATTGCGCGGGCCGCAAGACGTTTGGTCAGGGTTTCGACGCGCTGATGCTCATCGGGATCGGCGGGATCGAATAGGACGCAAAGATGGAAATTTCCGTCCCCCACATGGCCGCAGATCGGTGCGAGAAGACCAAGGTCTCTCACATCGGCCTTGGCAGCAAGAATTGCCTCGACGAGCCGGGATACCGGCACGCAGCTATCTGTAGGCAGGGCGCTTGCGCCCGGGCGCAGCGCAAGGTTGGCCCACCAGATATCATGACGTGCCTGCCAGAGCCTGCCTCGGGCCTCCGCCGATACGGCCGTGTCAAATCGACTGGCGCCAGCGGCATGTGCCTCCGCCTCCATGAACGGCAAGGCGGCCTCGACTGCCGCGCGACTACCGTGAAGTTCGATAAAAAGCGTCGGCTCGACCGGCAAGGAGAGTTTTGAATAGCTGTTGACGGCCTCGACCTGCAGTTCATCGAGCAGTTCGATACGTGCCAAAGTGTCGGTGAGCCTGGTCGCAACAAGCACGAAGCCGACCGCTTGTTCCAGTGTGGAGAAACTCGCCGAAATCGCAACGACGTGGTCCGGAATTGGATGCAATTTAACAGTCACGTCGGTCACGATGCCGAGCGTGCCTTCCGATCCCACCCATAGACGTGTCAGATCATAGCCCGCGGCCGATTTGCGGGCGTGGCTTGCGGTGCGGATCCGATCGCCATTGGGCAGAACGACACCGAGTGAAACGACATTGTCTTTCATCGTGCCATACCGCATGGCGTTCGTACCGGAGGCACGCGTTGAGGCCATTCCGCCAAGTGAGGCATCCGCGCCGGGATCGACGGGAAAGAACAGTCCGGTATCGCGCAGTTCGGCGTTCAGGCGCTTGCGGGTGACGCCTGCCTCGACCGTCGCCGTCATATCGTCCGGTTGAATCATCAAAATTCGATCCAGCCGCGAGAGATCGATGCATATTCCACCCATAAGGGCGGCAACATGACCCTCACAGGAGGTGCCGGTTCCAAACGGGATTACCGGCACATCGAAGGCGTGGCAGGTCGCGACGATGCGTGATACCTCATCCGCCGTATCCGGGAAGACGACCGCGTCCGGCGGATAGGAGGGATGCCAGCTCACATCATGGCCATGCTGATCACGCACGGCCGTCGCCGTTGTCAGCCGCTCGCCAAAATGCAGCTTCAATTTCGCGATTGCCGCATCGACAAGATCGCCATGGCGTCCGTAGTGGTTTACCGCAGTCGTCATCGCTCGGCCTCCTGCTGGCCATCGGACCATCGAAAGGCGGCTGGAGGCTTGGTCCCCCATGACGAGAGATTTTCCTCACTGCGGTTGCGCAGGTGGCGGCTTGCCATCGGGAATGTCCCAAGCACGACCAGCTCGCGAGCATGATGGGCGAGAATATCGAGCGCATCGGCCACCTCAGGTGCGGCGGGATCGCCCTCGAACTCGCAAAGGAAGCGGGATGGCACGAACTGTCCGCCGACAAGATAGCTTTCGATCTTGGTCATGTTGATGCCGTTTTCGGCAAATCCGGCAATGGCATGGTAGAGGCAGCCCGGCCGGTTCTGGGTGCGAAAGACGATCGTCGTCAGAAGCTGTGTCTTTTGCTCGACCGCTTGAGGTTCGGCAGACAGCACGTAGAACCGTGTCGTGTTATGCGGATCGTCTTCGACATTGCGTTTGAGGATATCCAATCCATAAAGGTCGGCTGCGACATCCGAGGCAATCGCGGCTTCGCTCGGATCCTTGCAAGATGCCACCAGCTCGGCGGCGTGCGATGTCGTCGGAGCGGCAATGGCCTCCAGGTCGAGCGCCGCAATTAGCCGGCTGACCTGACCAAGTGCGACGGGGTGCGAACGCACGCGCCTGATGCTTGCAAGCGAAGCGCCTGGCGGCGCCATGAGGCAATGTTCGACGCGCTGAAAATGCTCACCGACGATGTGCAAACCACTGTCGGGCACGATTCTGTGCACATCCGGCACCCGCCCGACCAAGCTGTTTTCGCATGGCAGGAGGATCCGGTCGACTTCACCGCGGACGGTGCTGGCAATCGTGGTCTCCAGGCTCGGCAGGGCGATGCGGTCGGCGGATGGGAACGCCATCCTGCAGGCAACATCCGCAAATGCACCGGGCCGACCATTATAGCCGACCTTATGGACCGCAAGCTCCGAGCCAAGTTTCGTGGCAACCGGAGGCAATGTACTTGTATTCGGATCGAAAGGGATCGCGGGGCGAGGGGCCGTGGATCCACGGTTTGCGGCGGTCGATGTCATAGGCGAACTCCGAAGGAAATTTGCGTATGTCAGGTCACGCCGCGGGCGGGATTGTCCCGTCCCGCGTCAAGCGCCTGTGATCGCTCATCCATGATTAATTTGCGGTCGGCAGCCTTGTCGTTTCCATCACTGTCATTGGCCAACGCAGGGCGATGCCGTTGCCGTCGGAAACAATGTCAAGATGGCGTTCTGCTGCAACAAGGCAGTCGTCGTCGGTGAAGATCTCGGTTGCCGAGAACAGCAATCGCAGAAAATGTCCGAGACCTGCCTTGGTGTCGAAGCGCCAGCGGGTGGTGACATCGGTAAATTGAGGCTTGTCCCATCCGGTTAAAGCGCACAGGCTGGTGGCAAATTCCCGGGAGAGGAAGGAGACCTCGTGGCCGGTGCAGCAACTCAGGGCGATAAAATCGTCGAAATAGGCGGCAAGCCGCGTTCCGGCGAAGATGTCGGCAACTACCAGCTTGCCGCCGGGGCGCATATGGGCTGCGATAGCCGTCCAAGCCGCTGTCTTGTCGGAAATATGGTGGACGGCGCCGCGCGACCAGGCCATGTCAAAATCGCGGATCGGCAGGTCGAGCATGTGCGCTGCCTGACCGAAGACCCTGATCCGGCCGCCACTTTCGATTTCGAGATCCTCAAGTTGTTCGGTGGACGGATCGGTTGCGACCAGTAAGCCTGTAGGGCCTACATCTTCGGCGATCGCTCGGCTGAAATGACCGTTGCCGGCGCCGATTTCCAAGACGCGTCGGCCGTCGACCGGCTGCAGGAAGCGGCGCATGGCGGCAATATCGTCAAGCCAGGCATCGGGAAAGAGGTGGAGTGCATCGCGGTAGGTCGCCGAACGGCGGCCTGAAAAGACGACCTCAGATTCAATCGGTGTCGAGGACATATACATGAACATATGCCTTCCAAAATTGTTGCGGTTCGGACATCTCCCTAGATTCTAGTTATGCGGGCAATCGCGATGCGATTTACCTCTTATGATTAAAACTACAACATAGATTTGATAGGAAATCAATTGCTATTTGCAAGTAATTTAGACATGCATAAGCTTTGTGCAATCGATCTATTTGGAGGCAGTTTTGCCCGAGACAATTGCTGTCTGAAGAGGATATTCTCCCCGACTGGAATAGCCCTATCCCGGATTTCGCAGGGGCCGCTAAGCTATAGCCGGTCATGATCCCAATGCTTGCCAACGCACAGCCGGGTACGATCCTGATTTCAAATGATTGTTAACAGTCGGCTTCAGGCATTAAGGACCAGGATATTGCCCAGAATGATCGTTGCGCCACCGAGGGCGAGACGTGTATCGACGTGCAGCCCTTCGAATATGACGGAAATTGTCATAGCAACAATGGGAACAACGGTTAACGCATAAGCGGCGCGGGCTGGGCCGATCTTTTCAATCAGCGTGAAATACATGAGAAAGGTGACGCAGGAGGCGACAATTGCGAGATAGGCAAGCTGTGCCAGATAGCCGGTTGTTACAGGTATTGTCAGGGACGTGCCGACAACCACAGCCCAGGCGAACCCGAAGCCGCATCCGCACAATGCGCCCCAACCCATGAGGACTGGGATGGGCACGCCGCGCCGCTGGTTGCGCGCAGCGATCGCCGTCCCAGCGCCGGTCGCTATCGCGGCAATGGCGGCCCATATGAAGCCTTTCAGGGTTTGCGGGTTGAGATGCAAGGCAAAGATCTGTGGGGCGGCCACGATGCCGAGGCCCAGTAGACCAAAAATTATGCCGATCGCGGCGCGGCGGCTTATTCGTAGATCCAGCAGAAACCGGCTGGCTACCGCGGCGAAAAGTGAGGAACTCGACAGCACCAGAGCTGCGATCCCGCTCGGTATACCTTGCGTCGCCTTGTAAAAGGCGATGAAAGCAAGCCCGAAAAACAATATGCCCTGCATTGCCACCCAAGAGCGGTCGCCGCGCATAATTGTGATCGGTTTGCCGGTTGCGATCGAAAAGCCGAGCATGCCTGACCCAACAAGAAACATGCGAACGGCGACCGATAGCTCAGGTGCGGAAGCACTTGCCTGAAGGGACGTCACAATGGCGCCCGACCCCCAAAAAAGCACAGTCGCAAGAAACAGGGCTGCGGTCATCTTACATCCTTTGTGGCCAGACGGTAATCCAGGCAAGCGGCGAGTTCAGCACAAGGTGCACAGGGCTCAGAGCGTAATGTCAACTATTTACTTGCAAAACGCAATTATTATTAAATTGCGTCCGCGATGTCGCTGCTGCGCCGGTTTCTGCGATAGCGATTGCCGACGTTTTGGGATCTTGGTTGATGGATCGCGCAATGTTTGAGCGTGGCAGGTGGAACGACTTGCGGTACCTGCCCGTCATATCAGATAGGCGCCAGCAGTATCTTCGGGTTCAAAACGCCGCTCGCCTAATTGAGGCACGGGTGAAAATCTGACAAGCTGGACGGCATGAAGCCGAAAAAGCAAGGCGGAAAGCCTGCATCATCCAAACCGAAACACTTACTGCAGCAGCTTGCGCGGACGCCGGAGAAGCTGTTTTCAAGTGCTTTCCGCAATCAGTATGGCGCACTTTGTTTCCGCTACAAGGGTGATGAAGGCGAAATCGAGATATTGGTGATTACGTCACGCGAGAGCGGCCGTTGGATTGTACCGAAAGGTTGGCCAATGAAAGGCAAGGAGCCTCACGAAGCGGCTGCGATCGAAGCCTGGGAGGAGGCGGGCGTTCGTGGCAAGGTGAGGAAGGTGCCGTTTGGCCGGTACACCTATCTTAAAGAACTCCCTGACGGAAAAGTCGCGCCCTGCGTCGTCGACATGTTCCAAATCGAGGTGAAGGAGGTCGGGGCGGAGTTCAAGGAGCGAGGACAGCGCCGGATTGATTGGGTCAGCCCCGACGAAGCGGCGCGCCGCGTGCGTGAAATCGAGCTTAAGTCATTGCTCGTCAATTTTAAGCCGCAGCGCAAATAATCACCCGTGCGATCTTGTCTGCTCAGCTGGAAGAATAATGGGGCGAAAGCGGTCAGACGCGGCCAGTGATTGGCATCCGGTCGTTGCGACGTTTCGATACCCACCGAATTCCGGCTCATCTTGGCAAGAGTGTCGCTCGTCATCAGACTAAGGTCCGTGTTCAACACGGGTCTATTCGGATAGTGGATGACCGCCCCCGGTCGCCGACACCACTATCACCCGTCGGCGGTCCGCCCTGTCATTGGAGGAACCTCCGGTGGCAGGGCGAATATTCGGGCTTGATGCTCTTCGCTGATCTATGATCCACTTGGTGGACCTCCATACCGACATTTGGTTTGGTGTATCGAAGCAAGATTGGAGCAGGCGATGAAAAGAATAGTCGCAGCGGGAATTCTGGCGGGAATGCTTGCAGCCTGCCAAGCCAGTCAAGAGGGGTTGAAGCCTATTCCCGGAAGCATCACCTACGGCGGGCAGCCGAGCCAACGGTTACAAAAGTCACCGGTCGGTAGCATTGTCCCTCACACATTCACGGATCAGTGGGGCGAACGAGTGCGCGAGACCTACATCCTGCAGCCCGACCGCAGCCTGAAGCTCGTAGATCGGGTATATCTCGATAACCCGTTCGATTGAACCGTATCACCGGATAGTCCGTCCTGGCAGCGTGGCTTCGGCGATGGCCACTGCCAATCAGGCGAGAGCGCATCGGATTATGGCGCCCCCAAGAAGAGTTCGTGTAGAGGTGTGCCATGAAATAACAAGCGCCGCGCCAAATTGATGCTGCATAATTTGCATCCAATTTCTTCAAAAAGACATTCAATTAAGAGATCAATTTTGGAGGCAATTTGCCATTGTGATGACGATTACCTGCTACTGTTCGTGAAGCATCGCACTTATGCACAGGCGTTTTTCCGTGACAGGGAATTTTGCAACAATATATGGTCAATGGTGACTCGCCCATGCGCCCATCACACATTGCGGATCACGACATGAAAGACTGGCATCCTGACCTTAGTCGCTCCTCCAGCCCTCGCTATATGGCTATCGCCGACCTGATCGAAATGGATTTGAGAAGCGGCGTGCTGGCGGTGGGAGACCGTTTGCCGCCGCAAAGGGAGATGGCCAAGCGGCTGAACATCGATTTCACCACGGTGGCTCGCGGTTATGTCGAGGCGCAGAAGCGCGGCCTGGTGGATTCGCACGTCGGCAGGGGCACCTTCGTCATAGGCGGGCAAGATCGCGAAAGGCGTGGTTTCGTGTCCGATGCCGCGCCCGATCCACGTCGCGCTTCGTTGGTGGACTTGTCGATGAACCTTCCACCGGAGCCTGACGATGCGGATTTGATTGCCCGCATGCGAGAAGGCCTGTCAGCCGTGGCAAGCAATCTGGTTCCGCTGCTGCGATACCAGGGCTTCGGCGGATCGGGCATGGATAAGGATGCCGCTGCCGCCTGGCTCAGCCGTCGCGGCCTGGTGCCTTCGCAGGAGCGTATCTTCGTAACGCCAGGCGCGCATCCGGCGCTGCTGGCGATCTTCGGTCTTCTGGCAAAGCCTGGCGAGACCGTATTGTCGGAAATCATTACCTATCCGGGTATGCGCTCGATCGCTGCCCAGTTGCGCCTCAATCTCTCAGGCTTGCAGATGGATGATGAAGGCATATTGCCCGATGCTTTTGCCGAGGCTTGCGAGCGGCTGCAGCCGAAAGCGCTCTATCTCAATCCGACGCTGCAGAACCCTTTGACGCTGACCATTCCCGAGAAGCGTCGCGGGGAGATCGCCGCCGTCGCCCGCAAATATCATGTGCCCATTATTGAGGATGATGCCTACGGCTTCATTCCTTTGCACGGGCCGCCGCCGTTTGGCGCCATCGCGCCAGACTTGACATGGCATATTGGTGGTCTTGCAAAATGCATCGGCGCCGGCCTTCGCCTTGCCTATGTGGTTGCTCCGGACACCAAGGCGATCTGGCCCTTCGTCAGCGCCATGCGTACAAACAATGTCATGGCCTCGCCGATGACCGTTGCGCTCGCCACGCGCTGGATCGAGGATGGCACGGCGGATTCGATCCTGCGCTTCATCCGCGCCGAGGCAGCTGCCCGCCAGCAGATGGTGGCCGATATTCTGCCCCAGGGCAGCTACAAGGCCGATCCGATCAGCTTCAACATCTGGATGCCGCTAACCAACGGCTGGACCCGATCGACCTTCAGCAGTCACATGCGTTCCTCCGGAATCGGCGTCGTGGCGAGCGACGCCTTTACCGTCGATGGTGCGGTCAGCGAGGCCGTGCGCATCTGCCTTGGCGGGCCGATCGACCGCGACCGACTGAAAGGCGCGCTCGATTTCATGGCGCATGCGCTCGAAGGCCCACCGGAAATGTCCGCCTCATTCTTCTAGGCATCGTAGAATGGCATGTCTCCAACGGTTTTTTATGCGATGCCATATGAGCTGCGCACATCAGGAACTCGGGGCACGGGCGGTCTAAAGGAGAGGTGCGTCTAGAGATTTTCTTTCAGGAGGATCTCAATGCGTAACCGCTCTTGTTCGGCCAATAGCTCACGTGCGTCGGCACGAGCGCGCATGATGCGAACCGCGCTGCGTACAGCATGACCCGGATCCAGCGCGATGACCGCATTGATGCTGCCGTCGCGCAATCCTTCTTCAGTAAAGGGGGTGCGCTCGTGGACCACGACCGAAAGATTGCGCAGATCGCTTGTCGCCGCGGCTGCCAAGAGGGGGATGCGCGCCTCTGAGCTCAGTATGTAGGCGGCAACAACATCTTTGTTGCTCTCAAGTACGCGGCCGATAATCTGGCTTGCCCGCTTCTCGTCAGCGTGTGTCTCGATCGATGGAAGGCAGGTGAGGTTCGCAAACTGCTCATTGATTATGGTATCGAAGCCGTGACGCCGCTGAATACTGTCCAGTGATTGCATGGTCTCTGCGACGATCATCACCTTCCCCCGTGTCTGACGGACAAACGTGCCGATCAATCGTCCTGCCGTTGCACCTGCCGCGAAGTTGTCAACGCCCACGAAATCCGCGGCGGGAAGCTTTTCCTGACCGGACAGAAATTGGACGACCTTGATGTCCCTTTCCAAAAGCCGCATCAAGGCATCGCGTACTTGGGGCGATTCCGGCGCCATCAGGGCTATGCCGTCGACGGTTTCCTCGCTGATGCCGGTGAGATATTTCGCAACACCATGGGCGTCCTCGGTGGGGATCTGAACGCAGTCTATATCGGTCAGGTCGCTTTTAAGCGCCGCTTCCAGATTCTCCACCCGACGCAACAGCTCGCCAAGATAAAGATCTCCCGACTTTGGCAGGATGAACCGAAACTTATAGCTCTTGTTGCGTGCGAGGCTGACGGCGGCAGGGTTTCGGATAAAGCCAATACGTTCAATGGCTTCTTGAACGCTGCGGGCCGCTTTTTTGCTCACATTAGGGCGATTGTTCAAAACCCGGTCGACTGTGGCAAGGCTTACGCCGGCGGCTTCCGCAAGGTCCTTTGCTGTTGGCCGCATGATAGCTCCACTTGAATTACAGACAGCAGACATTTCCCTCAAAAACGAGAGAAAGGCAAGAATTGATGTGCGGACCTCAAAAACTGCTTGCATTGAGGTGCGCACCTCAGTTATTTCTTTATTGTCTGGCCATCGGGTCGGATCGAAGGGAGATAGGCCGGGTTTGGAGTGCGTTTCGCAACATTCCGGCCGTCACGCTTTCACTTATCTTCTCGATGGAGGTCGAGAGGTTCAACGGGAGGATTGAAGCCATGAGGTCTCTTTTGCTGAGCCCGGCAGTTGCTGCCGGGATATATGTTGCCGTATCCGCGGCCGCGGCGTCGCACGCTCAAGCCGCCGATCTGACTCTGTGCTGGGCGGCGTGGGATCCCGCCAATGCTTTGGTGGAGCTGAGCAAGGATTTTGAGAAGAAGAGCGGCAATAAGATGCACTATGAATTTGTGCCTTGGCCGAATTTCGCAGACCGTATGCTCAATGAACTGAATTCCAGCGGCAAGCTTTGCGACCTGATGATCGGCGACAGCCAGTGGATCGGCGGTGCAGCGGAAAACGGTCAATACGTCAAGCTCAACGATTTCTTCGATAAGGAAGGAATCAAGATGGACGATTTCATCCCCGCGACCGTGGTCGGATACGCCGAGTGGCCAAAGAATACACCGAATTACTGGGCGCTGCCGGCATTCGCTGATGTCGTTGGGTGGACCTATCGCGCGGACTGGTTCTCCCGCCCAGAGCTTCAGGCGGAGTTCAAGAAGAAGTACGGCCGCGATCTTGCCGTTCCGAAGACCTGGGACGAGCTGACGGACATCGCTGCCTTCTTCCAGGGGCGCGAAATCGACGGCAAGAAAGTCTATGGCGCGGCAATCTACACCGAGCGCGGCTCTGAAGGCATCACCATGGGTGCGATGAATGCCCTTTATAGCTACGGCTTCCAATATCAGAATCCGAACAAGCCCTATGATCTGGAAGGCTTCGTAAACTCGGCGGAAGCAGTCGCGGGCCTTGAGAAATACAAGAAACTCTATGAGTGCTGCACGCCTCCCGGTCATTCCGATGCCTATATGACCGAAGACGTCGATGCCTATAAGTCAGGGCAGGTCGCCTTGCAGATGAACTTCACCTTCACCTGGCCGGGCATCAATGCCGATGCCAATGTCGGTGGCAAAAAGACCGGCTATTTCCCAAACCCCGCCGGCCCGAAGGGTGCACAGTTCGCTCAGCTCGGAGGGCAGGGCATCTCCGTGGTTGCCAACTCCGCTAAAAAGACCGAGGCCCTCGATTACATCAAATGGTTCGCGCAACCTGAGATCCAGCGGAAATGGTGGGCGCTTGGCGGCTATTCAGCACTGAAGGCTGTCGTGGACGATCCGGGCTTTGCGTCAAGCCAGCCCTATGCAAAGCCGTTCCTCGATTCGATGGCAATCGTCGAAGATTTCTGGGCCGAGCCTTCCTACGCCTCCCTCCTGCAGGCATCGCAGAAGCGGTTTCATGACTATGTAGTCGCAAACCAAGGTACCGCAAAGGACGCGCTCGACGGGCTCGTCAAGGACTGGAAGGGTGTCTTCCAGGACGACGGAAAATATTGACGCCGGCATAGGGGTATTCCCCGATAGTGGCGTCACGCAGGGTCAGCCGTGCCGACTGGGCTGGCTCTGCCCACCACCAATTTCATGCCAAGGAGACGGACATGCTCCACTCACCGATCGATCGGATTGCCGGTGCGACGCCGCCCGCGATCGCAGCGCGCGTCAAAGGTCTCTCTGATCGCGCCATAGCCTGGCTTTTCGTCGCGCCCTCTATCGTGTTGCTGCTTGCCATCAACATCTTTCCATTGATTTGGACGATCCGCCTCAGCTTCACGAACTTCCGCGTGAACCGACCCAACGAGCCGATACGGTTTGTCGGCCTGAGGAATTACATCAATATCCTGACGGATGGCGATGTATGGCGGAGCATGCAGGCAACCGCCCATTTCTTGATCTGGACCATTATTCTGCAGGTTCTGATCGGCTTCTTGCTTGCCTATCTGATCAACAAGAAGTTTCGCGGCAACGATCTTTGGACGACGATCATCGTGCTTCCGATGATGCTTAGTCCGGCGGTTGTCGGCAACTTCTGGACCTTCCTGTACCAGCCGCAAATCGGCCTCTTCAACTATGTGGTCGCTTTCCTGACCGGGAACGATCCCTCCAGCTTCTCGATGATTGCGAGCACCACGTTGGCACCATGGGCCATCGTCATCGTGGATACCTGGATGTGGACGCCCTTCGTGATGCTGATCTGCCTGGCGGGATTGCGTTCCATTCCCAGCAGCATTTACGAGGCTGCCGAATGCGACCGTGCCAGTAAATGGCGTCAGTTCTGGACCATTACCATCCCGATGGTACTGCCGTTCCTGATGCTGGCGGTCCTCTTCCGTGGCATCGAGAACTTCAAGATGTTCGATCTCGTCGTACAGTTGACCGGCGGCGGGCCGGGATCGATCACAGAGTTGACATCCATCAACTTGAAGCGCGCCGCTTTCGAACAATGGCGAACCGGTTACGCATCCGCCTACGCCGTCATTCTTTTCGTCACCGTATTCGGTTTGGCATCGATCTATGTCAAAGCTCTAAATAGGGTCAAACAACGATGAGCAGCTATTCCGTAACCGAGCCATCCGCGCGTCAGAAATGGTTTGCCGGTATTCTGGTCGTCCTCTATTCCGTCATAACCCTCCTCCCGCTGCTGTGGATCATCGCGACCGGCTTCAAATCACCAGCCGATGCGATTTCCTATCCGCCGAAACTGGTCTTCCAGCCGACGATGGAGGGATATGTCAATCTTTTTACCACCCGGACTCGTGTGCCTGAGGATCAACTCAGAGCGCTTGGTGAACCTACGACGTGGTACGACAAGTTGGTTCGCAAGGATGGGCTGATCATCACCGGTGCCTCGCGCTTCGCCGAGCGCTTCTATAATTCCGTCATCATCGGGTTTGGTTCGACGGTCCTTTGCATCGTGCTTGGCACGACAGCGGCGTATGCCTTTTCCCGCTTCAAGGTTCCGCTGAAGGATGATCTGCTCTTCTTCATTCTTTCGACCCGCATGATGCCGCCGATCGCCGTCGCAATTCCGATCTTCCTGATGTTCCGATCGCTTGGCCTCAGCGACACGCATGCGGGCATGATCCTGCTCTACACCGCCGTCAACCTGTCGTTGTCGGTATGGCTTCTCAAGGGCTTTATCGACGAAATCCCGATTGAGTACGAGGAGGCCGCGTTGATCGACGGCTATACGCGGTTCCAGGCCTTCTACAAGGTCGTGCTGCCGCAGGCCGTTACCGGCATCGCGTCAACGGCGATCTTCTGTCTGATCTTCGCCTGGAATGAATATGCGTTTGCCGTATTGCTCACATCAGGCAATGCCCAGACGGCGCCGCCCTTCATCCCAACCATCATCGGCGTCAGCGGCCAGGACTGGCCAGCGGTTGCCGCCGGCGCAACGATCTTCCTGGTTCCCGTCATGGTCTTCACGATCCTGCTTCGCAAACATCTGCTGCGCGGCATCACCTTCGGAGCGGTACGCAAATGACGACGTTTCTCTATCGCTTGGTACGCCTGCGCCGCGATGCGTGGGAAATTCTCGCTTCGGTCCTGATCGCACTCGGCGTCGTCATGCTGATGCAGCCGCTGTGGCTGTCGCTTTACTCCTATTCCTTCCTAGTGACGCTGGCAGGAACAGTCATGTTCATCATCGTCAGCCATTTCCCGGAGTGAATCATGGCGCAAATCAGAATTCACAATGTGCGCAAGGACTTTGGAGCTTTCAACGCGGTGAAGTCTTCCACCTTCACCGTGGAAGATGGGGAGTTCTTTATGCTGCTCGGGCCTTCCGGTTGCGGGAAGACGACCACCCTGCGGATGATGGCCGGTCTCGAGCTGCCAACCAGCGGTGAAATCTATATCGGTGGCGAAGAGGTTGGCATGAAGAGGGCAAGCGAGCGCGATATCGCATTCGTTTTCCAGATGTTTGCTCTTTATCCGCATATGAATGTCCGAAGAAATATTTCCTATCCGTTGGTCAGCCAGGGCATGAGAAAGGCTGAGGTCGCAAAGCGGGTCGCAGAAGTAGCCAAGATCCTGCGGATCGAAAATATCCTCGACAAGCCGATCGGCGGGCTTTCCGGCGGCGACCGGCAGCGTGTGGCGGTAGGCCGCGCCATTGTCCGCAACCCGAAAGCCTTCTTCATGGATGAGCCGCTAGGCGCCCTTGACGCCGAATTCCGCGAACACATGGCGCAAGAGCTGCGGGCGCTGCACGACCGCATGGGCGCCACCACCGTCTATGTCACCCATGATCAGTTGGAAGCCATGCAGATGGGCGACAAGATCGTGGTGATGAACCACGGGGTCGTCGAGCAGTTCGGCAAGCCGCAGGAGATCTATGACTGGCCGGCGACGAAATTCGTGGCAAAGTTCATCGGCTCGCCGCCCATGAATTTCCTGGAGTTCGATGGTTCGGTCGCAACCGGCGGAACTCATGTCAGCCTTGCCGGACACATGGTGAGGGTGCCAATGTCTCGCGAAGAACATGCCGGCAAGCTGGCGCTGGGCGTCAGGCCCGAACACATACGCTTCAACGACGATTCCGCTTATAGAGGGCGGGTCATAGCCGTGGAATATCTGGGTACGACGCAGATCGTCACAATCGACACGCAGCATGGCGAGATCAAGGTTCGTACACCATCCCACCAGGTCGCACATGTCGAAGAACTGATTGGACTGGACTTCGATTCCAGGAGTCTGACGGTCTTCAACTCTGCGACCGGGGCCGCGCTTGTTTCCGAAGCCAACGAGGGAGTGTTGCGCCGTGGCTGAGGTCATCTTGAAGAATATTACGAAATCTTTCGCCGGTCACCGGGCACTCGATGAGCTGTCCATGATCGTTCCCGACGGTTCGTTCGTCGTTCTTCTGGGGCCGACGGGTGCGGGCAAGACGACGACTTTGCGGATGGTGTCGGGCCTCGATAACCCTGATGTCGGCGAGATCATGATCGGTGGACGATCCATGCGCGGACTGACACCGGCGCAGCGCAACGTCGCGATGGTGTTTCAGCAATATTCGCTCTATCCGCACCTTTCGGTACGCCAGAATCTTGAATTTCCACTGAAGTCGCCCTTGCTGAAGACGCCGCAACGCATAATTGACGAGAAGGTGAACACGGTCGCCGAAATTCTCCAGATTTCCCATAAGCTCGACAATAAGGCGACGGCTCTTTCCGGCGGTGAAATGCAACGCGTGTCCATCGGGCGCGCACTGGTCAGAAATCCGCAGATCTATCTCATGGATGAACCGCTGAGCTCGCTTGACGCCAAGCTGCGCGCCGATCTGCGTATCGAGCTTAAGAGCATTCAGGCCAAATCCGGTGCAACCTTGCTTTACGTCACCCACGATCAGGTGGAGGCGATGACGATGGCAACACATGTCGGCGTCCTTCATGAGGGTAGGCTCGCCCAGTTCGGTTCTCCGCGCGAAATTTATGAACAGCCGGTGAGCGTCTACGCCGCCACTCGGCTCGGACAGCCGCGCATCAACGTGCTGCCTGCCGAGCTTTTCCCCGGTGCCCCGGCAAACGCCAAATCGATAGGCCTGCGTCCCGAGCATATCGCTCAAGGCGATGGCCAGGAGGCGACTGTTACCCGTGTCGAGCATCTGGGCGATCAGACGCGCCTGCATCTTTCGTTCAAGAAACACAATTTGATCACCGTCACCGAGGCTCATACGGCCCTCAGAAGTGGCGAGATCGTTAAGATCCAGCCGAACAAGCCGCTCTATTTCGACGCGGCCGGCATGCGCTTGGTTTAAGGGAGGCGAGAATGTCACAGTTCCTCAACAGCAGGGAAAAGGCGGTCACCGAAGCAATCGAGGGCCTTCTCGTTGCATCGGGGGGCGCCCTGAGCCGCCTCGATGGTTTTCCGCATATCCGTGTCGTCGTGCGTTCGGATTGGGATAAGAGCAAGGTCGCGATCGTCTCTGGAGGCGGATCGGGCCATGAGCCGGCTCACGCGGGCTTCGTCGGCAAGGGGATGCTCACCGCAGCCGTCTGCGGAGATATTTTTGCGTCTCCCAGCGTCGATGCAATCCTCGCCGGTATCCTGTCCGTCACAGGGCCGGCCGGCTGCCTCCTGATCGTCAAGAACTATACGGGCGACCGCCTCAACTTCGGTTTGGCGGCGGAGCGTGCTCGCGCCTTTGGCTTGAATGTCAGCATGGTCATTGTGGACGATGACATCGCGTTACCGCATCTCCCGCAATCTCGCGGTGTGGCGGGCACGCTCTTTGTCCACAAGATCGCGGGAGCCTTGTCGGAGAACGATGCTGATTTGGAGACTATCACTGAGGCCGCGCGCCATGTCATTGCGGGCACGCGGTCGATCGGAATGTCGCTCGACACATGCACCGTCCCTGGTTCGCCGAAGGAACATAGGATTCCGGAAGGCCGTGCCGAACTCGGGCTCGGCATCCACGGCGAGGCCGGTGTCGAGCTGGTAGAGTATACCGGCGTCCGAGCTGCGGTTGCCGCCATGGTTGAGCGTCTCGCGGCAACCATGGATGATAGGCCCCATGTCGTGCTCGTGAATAATCTGGGCGGTGCATCGATGCTGGAAATGTCGGTCATTGTCCACGAAATTGCCCGATCGGCTATTTCAGGAAAGATCTCGCACTTGATCGGACCTGCTGCGATGATGACGTCGCTTGACATGCACGGCTTCTCTATCTCGGTCTTTCCTGCCGACAAGAAAGAACTGGCGCTGTTGGCCAAGCCGGTCGCGCTACCGGCTTGGCCAGGCTTGGCAGCGATCAAACCGGCCGCGGCGCTTGCACTCCCGGATGGGCTGACGCCGATTGCTCCTCTCGCATCGAAGCACGAGCCCACCCGCCAGTTTTTGACGGATTGCTGCAATCTTCTCATTCTCTCAGAGATGGATCTGAACGCGCTTGACGCGAAGTCGGGAGACGGTGATACGGGGTCGACCTTGGCCGGCGCGGCACGCGCGCTTATCGACGCGCTCGACCGCCTTCCTCTTTCAGACTATACGCAACTCTTCCGAGCTATGGGGCAGGAACTCAGTCAGACCATGGGCGGATCGTCGGGGGTGCTTCTAGCGATCTTCTTTGCAGCTGCCGGCGATGGAGCGTCGAGTGGGCTCGCCATTCGCGAGGCGCTGCAGGCCGGGCTTTACCGCATGCAGGAGATCGGCGGTGCTCGTCTGGGAGACCGAACCATGGTCGATGCTCTTCTGCCGGCCCTGGATGCACTCAACGGCGGTTTGGCAGCAGCGGCCCATGCAGCTCGCGCCGGCGCAGACATGACTGCTACGCTCGTCCATGCCAAGGCCGGACGCGCCGCCTACATCAATGCCAAGCAACTTGAGGGTCACATTGATCCCGGCGCGGAAGCGGTCGCTCGGTTGTTTGAATATCTGGCAGGTCGCAGCGATCTATCTGGACAGCACGCACTGGACAAGCGACCGGCCAGCGCATCGCCGGCTGGCTATCGACAATGACGCACCTACCATGAGGGAGTTTGACGCGGGACTTCTCGATGGAAAAGTTGATTATGAACTTGCCGGCTTGATCGAAAGTGCCGCGACGTTGCCGGAAGGATGCAAGCGGGCGCGCGGTCGTCTTGGATAGAAGTCGCCACGACCCTATGGTGGATGCCCCAGAGGCGCTGGTGGATATGCTTCTCCCCACGGCGGCGATCAATCGGATCCACACAGCGTCTGCGGCCAAGCGGCGAGCGAAGACGCCCCGGACCTCCGCGTCATCCAACGCAAGACCGGTTTCGAAATCGGCGTAGCCTGGAACCGAGCCATCATGGGCTACGGCATAGCCCTTACTTGCTGCGCCGTGCATTGTCGATACGATAGGCAAGCTGTGCGCGTGTCAGGCCAAGCATGCGAGCGGCCGCCGAAAGGTTCCCTTGTGCCTGCACCATCGCGATCTCATACAAGGAGTGCTCGAGAGCGTTGAGCGAAAATCCGTCGGATCCCAATAGCTGGTTCGGATCGATTGCGCTTTTTCCGGATCCGGTGGCGCTATTGCGTGGATTGGGAGCAAGACGCGCCAATGCGATTTCGATCTGAGCGGCGGAAATCGTCGCCCCGGTGATCAGTGAATTGAGCACGGCGATAAGGACACCACGCATCTGGCGCAAATTGCCCGGCCAAAGTTGCGTCTCGATCAGCTTTTTGGCGCCTGCCTCAAAGCTTGGAGGCTCTAGCCCCATGCGAACTGCAAGTTCCTGTAACATGGCGTGGGCGAGTGCTAGCCGCTCGCCTTCCCGCTCGGCCAACGGTGGCATACGGACGTGCAGCGGCGACAAGACCGAGTGAAGCTCGGTTGAAAAGGCCGGCATCTCCGATTCCTGGCAGTCATCCGCTATCGCAAGAATGCGCGGGCCTCCTTCCGCCATGCCCTCCTCGACGGCCCGGGCAAAATGCGGTTGAATGTCGGCGGGTATGGTTTCGACAGCGTCGATAACGATCGTCTCGCGCTGAGGCGCGCGGCGGGTTGCCTTAACCGGTCGTGCGAGCTCGGCGCAAAGCGCAAGGTCGACTTGCATCCCAACTACCCGCCGTAGATTGGTGGCAGTGGCAGCAGATCCGCGATGCAGATAGCGCGCGGCAATGCCGCGTCCCGTCCCCGGCGCACCGGTTATCAGCACGGGCAGGGTTGTGGCCGCGAGGCGGTCGAGTCGGTCGCGCACCGGCATAAGTATCAGGCGGTCGAGGCTGGAGAGGGATGTGCTGGCAGCGCGCGCGGCGCTGCTGCGCGAAGCAGGGACGGTGCTGATGTCGTCGGCAACATCGATACGCTCGCGGAAAAGCATCACCTCTGGATCGTTGAGGCCCCAGCCATCGGCTGGCTTTCCGACTACCCGGCAATGGCTGTGGCCCTGCGCCGCGCATTCGATCTCCTTGTACACGATCAGCGTATCAAAGAACTCGCTGGCATAACCTGAAGCGTAGCCAAGCTGCGTCCAGCAAACGGGTTCAGATGCCAGTCGCGTCTTACTAAATTCGGCGGCTTCGACGCTGTCGCGCCAAAGGAATTCGGCAGAAAATCGCTTTTTGCGAAAGTCGTAGGTGTTGAAGACGGTCTCGACACGCACCACGCCGCTGAAGGTATGCAGCCGCGTCCCGGCCGTGAAGGCATCGCCTATGTCAAGATTTGGCCAGCCGGCGCGCACGAAGCGTGCGTCCGACCGGCCGGACATGAAGCCCAGGCGCAAAAGGAAGACGCGCGCCTCCTTCTCGCCGAGCAAGCGCACGAGTTCCCGCCTCAGATCGGAAAGGGCGGACGCGCGCTGCATAACGATGCGCGCGCCATTCAGCTGGATCGTTCCGTCATTCGGATTGAAGACCAGGCCGGAGAGAAGTTGCCGGACGGTCGGATTGCCGCCTCGATCCAGCATTCTCGAAGATTCGACCAATCCCTGCATCAATACCTCTTCTGCGTAGCGAGCGGTTCGGCGATCCTTTTTAGGATGGCCGCTTTATGATTTGATGAAGTCATTTCATCTTTTCAGCAAGCGGTCGCCTTGACAAGTCCACGTAGGGAGGAGAGTTCTTTTAAAGAATATCGTTCTGTTTCAAGTTATTGGAGTTTACCCGGAGAACTTCTCCGCATTCGCTGTCAGTGTTATTTGACAGGCCGCTCAGATTTCTCGTCCTAATGAACCAATTCTGCTGCGTCGGGGAGGGCAAGGCAGAATGGAGGAGTTCGAGCCAAGGCTCGGGCATGCCGCCCCTGGCGGCACGGGAGGAAAAATGACGAGCTTGCAGGATATGTTCGATGTTCGCGGCAAATCGGTCATTGTGACCGGCGGTGCGAGTGGCATAGGACGGGCCTATGCGGAGGTAATGGCGGACAATGGAGCGCGTGTCTGCATTTTCGATATGGATGCGGACAATCTCGACCGTGTGGTGGCGGAAATCGCCCGAGATGGAGCTGAAGTCTGCGGTCTGGAGATCGATGTCTCGGATCGGGCGACCATGGCGGCTGCTTTCGATGCCGTGGCCGAGCGTCATGGACGGATCGACGTCGTCTTTGCAAATGCCGGAATCGATGCCGGGCCTGGCTTTCTGTCTACAACAGGCGAGCGGCTCAAGGACGGAGCCATCGATGTTCTCGACGATCATCACTGGGATCGAGTGATCGAGGTCAATCTCTCCTCGGTCTATACAACCGTCAAGCATGCGGCCCGCCATATGAAGGCGACGGGAGGCGGTCGTATCATCGTCACCTCGTCCATCGCTGCTCAGATCAATGAGGCAATCGTCGGTACGCCCTATATGCCAGCCAAGGCAGGCGTCGACCATTTCGTACGCCAGATGGCGATGGAATTGGGGCAGTTCGGTATTCTCGTCAACTGTATCTCGCCTGGTCCCTTCATGACCAACATTGCCGGCGGCAGGCTGCGAATACCGGCGGACCGCAAGGCGTTCGAACAGCAGTCGCTGATTGGGCGGATCGGCGATCCCGAGGATATCAAGGGGCTTGCTCTCTATCTAGCGTCGCCCTGCTCGTCCTACGTCACAGGCAGCCAGATTGTCATCGACGGAGGTTCGATGCACCGCATCAAATAAATGAACTTTGCCGGATGCGGGAGGAGGAAATCGCAGCCGGCGAGTGAGATTCAGAGGGAGGATAAAATAATGGAATCGAAAAGCAGTTTGTCGATGCCTTCGCGCCGCACGGTGCTGAAGGGAATAGGCGCTGGCCTTGCTGCCTCGGCGCTCGCTGCGCCGATGATTGCCCGCGCGCAATCGGCCGGTACCATCAAGGTCGGCTTCATCACGCCAGCGACCGGGCCTCTCGCCCTTTTCGGTGAGACCGACGGCTGGGCGCTGGAAAAGATCAAGGAACAACTCAAGGGCGGGCTGGATACGGCGGCCGGCCACTTCAATGTCGAATTCCTGATCCGCGACAGCCAGTCGGACCCCAACAAGTCCGCGGAAGTTGCCGGCGATCTCATTCTCAATGAGGGCGTTCACCTGCTACTGCCGGCCTCGACGACCGATACTGTAAGTCCTGCTGCCGATCAGGCTGAACTCAATGAATGCCCCTGCATCTCGACGGGCGCGCCCTGGCAGGCGATCATCTTTCCGCGCGGTGGCAAAGACAAGCCGTTCAAGTGGACCTATCACTTCTTCTGGGGCCTGGACGAAGCGCTGAACACCTATGTCGGCCTCTGGAACACGCTGGAAAGCAACCGCAAGGTCGGCATGCTGTTTCCGCAGAACGCGGATGGTGAAACATGGGGCAACATGGATTACGGCCTGCCTGCCCCTACCAAGAAAGCCGGCTTCGAAATCGTCGTTCCCGGCTTCTTCCAGCCGCGCACCAACGATTTTTCGGCGCAAATATCGGCTTTCAAGCAAGCGAACTGCGATATCATCGGCGGTATCGCCTATCCGGCCGATTTGAAGACCTTCGTCAACCAGTGTGCCCAGCAGGGCTATAAGCCGAAGGCGATTACGGTCGCGGCCGCGTTGCTCTTCGCCTCGGGCGTGGAAGCCATGGGCTCGCTCGGTGAGGGTATGTCTTCGGAAGTCTGGTGGACACCGGCCTTTCCATTCAAGTCGACGCTGACCGGTCAGGTGAGCCGGGATCTCGCAGACCAGTGGGAAGCGGAAAAGAAGAAGCAGTGGACGCAGCCGCTCGGCTACAGCCACGCTATCCTCGAAGTGGCGATCGACGTTCTCAAGCGTTCCAAGAACCCGCTCGACCGCGCCGCCAACCTCGAGGCGGTTGTTGCCACCAACATGCAGACACTGATCGGCCCGGTCAATTTTGCCAAGGGACCGCACCAAAATGTGGCGACCTCACCGATTTTCGGCGGGCAATGGGTCAAGGGCGACAAGTGGCCCTACGACCTGAAGATCGTCGACAATACCGTCAACAAGCTCTTCCAGCCGGAACGCAAGATCGTGCCGCTGCCCTGGCGGACTGCCTAAGCAAGGCGTGAAGCCAAGGCAAAGCGAGATGCCGCTCCTGCTCGATGCGATCGGGCCGGGGCGGATTGGACGGAGGATCGGAAGGGCGCGCCTAAACGCGCCGCCGGCGGCAAAAAAGCCGGGGTGGAGGAGCATGGAAAACGGCGTACTACTCGAGGCACGCGACCTCAGCAAATCGTTCGGGGCCCTCAAGGTCTTGCACGAGGTGAGTTTTACGGTCAGCTCTGGCGAGGTTCTGGGCATCGTCGGACCGAATGGAGCCGGCAAGACAACCCTATTCAACCTGATCAGCGGCGACATGCGCGTCGATGGCGGCGAGTTGATCTTTGACGATCAGAAACTCGTTGGCCAGCCGCCCTATCGCCGTTGCAAGATCGGCATCGGCCGGACCTACCAGATCCCGCGTCCCTATGTCGGTATGACGACCTTCGAGAACCTGCTCGTCGCCGCCTTTTTCGGCAGCGGCGCCAAGGATGCCGAGAGCTATCGACGTTGCGCGGAGATCCTCAGGGCTTGCGAGCTGTCCGACAAGGCGAACCGTTCGGCCGGCTCGCTGACGCTGCTCGACCGTAAGCGGCTGGAACTCGCGCGTGCGCTCGCCTCGTCGCCGAAGCTCCTGTTGCTCGACGAGATTGCCGGTGGGCTTACCGACGAGGAGGGAAGGGCGCTCGTCTCGCTTATTCGCCGCATCCGCGACAGTGGCGTCACCATCGTCTGGATCGAACATGTGCTGCACGCGCTGCTCGCCGTTGCCGACCGCATGCTGGTGCTGAATTTCGGGGAGAAGATCGCGGAAGGTGTGCCGGCCGAAGTCATCCAAAGTCCGGAGGTGCGAAGGGTCTATATGGGGGTCGAGGCATGAGTGCAGCACTGCTTTCCACACACGGACTGGTCGCTCACTACGGCGATTTTCAGGCTCTTTACGGTATCGACTTCGAGATTGCCGCGGGCGAGGTCGTCGCCCTGATCGGGGCCAATGGTGCCGGCAAGTCGACGCTTCTGAAATCGATCATGGGCCTTCTGAGCGTTGCGCCAGGCATGGTACAGCTCGATGGCCGGCCGGTCGGAGGCGCCAAGCCGCATCGGATGGTGGCCGACGGCGTAGCGATCGTGCCCGAGGGCCGTCGCCTCTTTGTCGGCATGTCGGTGATCGACAATCTGCGCGTCGCCATCGACCACGCCGGCAAATCCGCTGCCGTTGGCTGGACGCTGGAGCGCTTGTTCGCGCTCTTTCCGTTCCTGAAGGAAAAGCAGGCCGTGCCTGTGGAATCCCTGTCTGGCGGGCAGCAGCAGATGGTGGCGATCGGCAGGGCGTTGCTCAGCCAGCCGCGCGTACTTCTGTGTGACGAAATCAGCCTCGGCCTGGCACCGAAGGTGGTGAAGGAAATCTACCAGGCGCTGCCGTCGATCTGTGAAACCGGTACGGCGATCGTGCTGGTGGAGCAGGACGTGGGGCTCGCTCGCTCCTCGTCGAACCGGCTCTACTGCATGCTTGAGGGACACGTCAGCCTCACCGGCCGATCGGCTGACGTCTCGCGCGAAGCGATTGGCGAAGCTTATTTCGGAGGGGCTCATGCAGTGGCTTGACGGGCTCATCCAGGGCATTCTTCTCGGCGGCCTCTATGCCCAATACGCGCTTGGCATGGCGCTGATGTTCGGCGTCATGCGCGTCGTCAACATCACCCATGGCGACCTGGTGATCCTCCTGGCGCTGATCGGCATCAGCCTGGCCACCACTTTCTCGCTCGGCCCGTGGTCGGTACTGGTGATGCTCGTGGTGCTTGGGGCCGTCATCGGCGTCATCCTGCAGCGGCTCATCCTCAACCGTGTCGTCGGTGCCGATCCGCTTCCCTCGCTGATTGCCACTTTCGGGCTCTCCATCGCCCTGCAGAACGCCATGCTGCAGATATGGTCAGCCGACACTCGCTCGCTAGGCGGCGGCGACATCGTGCATGCCTCCTTCCAACTCGGGCCTCTCTTTGTCGGCGTCTTGCCAGTGATCGTGCTTCTGACGGCGACCGTGCTGACCGGCGGCCTCGACGTGGCGTTGCGCTCGACACGCTTTGGCCGTGCCCTGCGCGCAGCTTCGGCCGATGTAGAAGCCGCGGCGCTGACCGGTGTCAACCCGAAGACGGTCTACACCGGGGCAACGGCAATCGCTGTCGCGATCCTCGGCTTTGCCGCAGTCTTCCAGTCGTTGCGTTCGACGGTGGCGCCTGCCGACGGGGCGTTCCAGCTGATTTACGCCTTCGAGGCTGTCATCATCGGCGGCATGGGCTCGATCTGGGGCGCCTTTTTCGGAGCGATGGCGCTCGGGGTCAGCCAGTCCGTCGGTTTCCGCATCGATCCCGGGTTCGGGATCCTCGCCGGCCACTTCGTTTTTCTGATCATCCTCGCCCTGCGTCCCCAGGGCTTCCTAGGAAGGGGTTGAAGCCGTGACCAATGCGTTCGCCGCCCGTTTGACCGATGCCATCCCGCGGCCCGCCGTGCGCGTACAGCGCCAGACGCGCTCGAGCCTGATTGCACTCGTTATCAGCGTCGCGCTGCTCGCGGCCGTCGCTTCGATGCCGCTCTGGGCAAGCCAAGGCCTCATCCGCGACGTCGTCGAACTGTGCTGTTACATCACCGTCGCGCAGATGTGGAACCTGCTCGCCGGTTATGGTGGCCTTGTCTCCGTGGGCCAGCAGGCCTTCGTCGGTGCGGCCGCCTATGCGATGTTCATCATGGCGCAGCTTTGGGGCTTGAGCCCTTTCCTCGCCGTGCCTTTGTCGGTCATCGCACCGGCGATACTGGCGGCACTCACTTATGGCCTGCTCCATCGCCTCGACGGTCCATATTTCGCCATCGGTACCTGGGTGGTGGCGGAAGTCATGCGCCTTGCTACGTCCGTCTTCAGCTATGTCAATGCCGGCGCCGGCATGAGCCTGCGTGTCATGTCGAGCTATACGCCTGGCGAACGCGCAATCGGCATTTCGATACTGGCGGCACTGATGCTGCTTGTCGCCGTTGGTGGCAGCTATCTGCTGTTGCGTTCGCGCTATGGCTTGGCGCTGGTCGCCGTCCGCGACAATCCGATTGCCGCGGCAAGCCAGGGCGTCAACGTCGGCCTCCTGAAATTCCTGATCTGGGTGGCCGCCGCCGTCGGTACCGGCCTTGCCGGTGCCATCTACTTCATGGCGCAGCTACGCATCACGCCGCCGGCTGCCTACAGCCCGACCTGGGCGAACGTGTCGATCTTCATCGTCATGGTCGGCGGGCTCGGCTCGCTCGAAGGGGTGCTGATTGGCGCGCTTGTCTATTTTGTCGCCGACCGTCTATTCGGACAGTACGGCGCCACCTATCTCGTCGTCCTCGGGCTGCTCACCCTCATCATGGCCCTTTTTGCCCGCGGTGGCCTCTGGGGATTGATCCAGAAGGCCACAAACGCCTCCTGGTTCCCGACGAGGCGCACGCTTCTGGAGGACCCGCGATGAGGGCGGCATTATTCGAGGCAGTCGGACGACCGCTCGATGTCAAAACGATCGAAACGCCGCAACCCGGCGCCGACGAGGTATTGCTGCGCGTTGCCGCCTGCGGCATCTGCGGCTCCGACCTTCACATGACGGAAGATCCCGAAACCTTCGCGCTCAAAAGAGGCGGCGTCCTCGGCCATGAAATTTCCGGCGAAGCGGTGGCCTGTGGCACTAAGGTCGCGAATTTCAAATCCGGCGACCGGGTCGCCGTCGCGCCGATGCGCGGCTGCGGTCATTGCGACAGCTGCTCGCGCGGCGAACCCGCGTGGTGCGCCGAGATGCGGCTGATCGGCGGCGGCTATGCTGAATTCATCACCGTCGCTGCCCGTCAGTGCCGTCGGCTGCCGGACGATTTGCCGACCGAGGAGGGGGCTCTGGCCGAGCCGGTTGCAGTCGGCCTGCATGCGGTCACGCGTTCGGGGTTGAAGCCGGGCAACCGTGTGCTGGTCCTCGGTGCAGGCCCGATCGGCCTGCTCGTCGCCTTTTGGGCCAGACGGCTCGGCGCCGCCCATGTCGTCGTTGCCGATCTGAACCGCCATCAGGCAGAGCGCGCGGCAGAAATAGGCGCTACCGCCTTTGCTCTCTCGGGTGAGGGCCTGGCGGAGGAGTTTCGCGCATTGACCGGAGGCGCACCCGACATCGTCTTTGAATGCGTCGGCAAACGCGGGTTGATCGATGCTGCCTGTCGGCTGGTACGCGCGCACGGTACGGTGGTCGCGGTCGGCCTCTGTGTCGGCGGCGACACATGGGATCCATTTGCCGCGATTTCCAAGGAAATACAGGTGATCTTCGCCGTGTTCTTTACCATGGCGGAGTTCGACATGGCGCTGCAGGCGCTCGGCCCCGGCCGCCATCGGCCGCAGGCACTGGTGACCGGCCGGATCGGTCTTGCCGCTTTACCAGACGCATTCGAGGCGCTCAGGCGGCGCACAACGCAATGCAAGGTGCTGATTATGCCCGCAGTCGGCTGAAACGGCATTGGAGGAGGATTGGAATGAATTTCGAAACGGTGCATTACGACATCGAGGGCGTCGCGACCGCTGTACGAGTCATCGGCAAAGGCCCGGCCGTGCTCGCGCTGCATGGCGCCGCCACCATCGAAGGCACGGAATGGGCGCGGGGCCTCGCCGATCGCTTCCGCGTCTATTTGCCCCACCATCCCGGCTTTGGCGACAGTGACGAGGCGCCGCATGTCACCGGCATGCAGGACATCATTGTCCACAACCTGCATCTGGTCGCCGCCCTCGATCTTGATCGACCGCATCTCCTCGGCCATTCCATGGGCGGCTGGATGGCCGCCGAAATGGCCGTCGTCGCCGGCGAGCGTTTTGGCAAGCTGGTGCTGAATGCGCCGGCTGGCCTCAACGATCCAGATCACCCCGGCGCCGACCTGTCGGCGATCAGGCCCGAGGCGCTACCCGGCTATCTCTCGCATAATGTCGACGTTGCCCTGCGTTATTTTCCAGGCGGAGCTGAATGCCCACCGCTCGACACCTTCCTTGCCGCCCGCGAGAAGGAGGCGCGGGCGCTCGGCAACATCGTCAAGGCCCACGGCATGGGCCATCCCAATCTCGGCCGTTGGCTTTCCCGCATCCCGAACGAGACGCTGATCGTCTGGGGCGAGAAGGACCGAATGCTGCCCGCTTCGCAGGCGCCGCTCTGGGAGAAACGCATCCCGAACGCCCGCACCCTCATGGTGCCGGAGGTCGGCCATTTCGCCATGCAGGAGGACCCGCGCGTGGTGACCGCCATCGGCGATTTCCTTGCCGGCTGAGACAGCTTGCCGCGAGAACACACCAGATTGTCAGGAGGAACAGATGAACGCACCTTTGAAACATAGTGCCGGATATTGGGGCACCAAGACAAACTTCGCCAGCCTTCTCGAGCATATCAGCAAGATCGGGCCGGTTCTTGAAGAAAACGCCGTGGCCACCGAAAAGCTCGGCAAGCTGAACGAGCCCACTTTCAAGGCGCTGAAGCCGCTGCGTATGTCACATATCTTCGCGACCGAGGAACTCGGCGGCGCACAGCTTTCGCCGACGCAAGGCCTGCAGCTGATCGAAGCCATCACCTACCACAGTGGCGCTGCCGGCTGGGTGTCGATGGTGCATGCCTGCATCGGGGCGATGTCTGCCGCCTTCCTGCCCGACACCGCGATCTCGCGGCTCTTCGGCGGCGGCACCGACAATCGTTTTTCGGGGCAGGGCACGCCAACCGGCATGCTGAAGAAAGTCGATGGCGGCTATCTGTTGAATGGCAAATGGTCTTATGCGAGCGGCATTCACCACGCGACATTCACCCATACCGCCGCCCTGCTCGACGACGGTGATGGTCATCCGGCCAAGGATGAGAATGGTAATGTCGTGGTGCTCTGCGCCCACGCACCGGTCGGCGAGCATGGACTGCTCGGCAATTGGAGCGTGCTCGGCCTGCAGGGAACCGGCAGCATCGACTACGACGCCAAGGACGTCTTCATCGCCGACGACATGGTTTTTCCGATCATGACCGCCGAGCCGCAGCGCCAGAAGGAATTCTTCAGCCTCGGCGTCGTCGGGCTGGCTGCCATCGGCCATTCAGGCTGGGCGATCGGCGCATCCCGCCGTATGCTCGATGAAATGGCCAAGTTTGCTGTGACCAAAACCGGCCGCGCCGGCATGCTCGGCGAGAGTGATAAATTTTGGTTCGATTACGGCCGGGCGGAAGCCCGCGTGCGCGCCGCCCGCGCCTTTTTGTTTGAGGTCTGGCGCGACGTGGAGGCCTCGATCGAGGCGGGCAAGCGCGTCTCGACGCGCCAGATCACCCTCGTGCATCTCGCCAAGTCGGAAGTGCACGAGGCGGGCGTGGATGCATGCCACTTCGTCTATCGCGCTGCCGGTGGTGCGTCGCTGCGCGATGGCATTATGCAGCGCACCTACCGCGAGATGCTGGTGGCGGCCAACCACTTTACCATTAACACTAACATTGTCGGCGCCGCCGGCCGCGAGATCGGCGGGCTATGGAGCGACCGCGTCTGGCAGTTCTACGATCTGGTCGAGAAGAAATGACGGCGCGGTCCGAAAAGCAGGAGCGAGCAGCTCAGCCGACGGCCGGCGCCGGCGTGACGGAGGCGTTCATGGTGGCCTTCCGCCACCATCCGGCGGGTGTCGCCATCATCACCGCCGATCCCGGAGACGGGCCAGTGGCTCTGACGGTGAGCTCGCTGATCTCGATCAGCGCCTTGCCGCCGACGGTTGCTTTCTCCCTGTCGGATAATTCCTCCAGTGCGCACGCAGTGCGTCGGGCGGAGACGGTGGTTGTGCATTTCGTGCGCCGCAGCGACATGGAGCTTGCCCGACTCTGCGCCACCCGTGGCAGGGATCGCTTCGGGCCTGACATCCGTTGGGCGAGGCTCGAAAGCGGCGAGCCGTATTATCCGGATGTCGGCCTCTGGTTCCGGGCGGCGGTTCGCGGACTGTTTCCGGTCCCCGGAGCCTGCCTTGTCTCAGCCGAACTTCTTGAGGCTTCACCCGGGGCAGGAGAGGGGCTGGCGGATGACGCGTTGGTCTATGCCAATCGCGGCTGGCATGGACTGCGCCCGATCGCTGACGCCGGCCTGGCGCCGTTGTTCTTGTGGCCTGACGATTCGGCAACCTTTTGAGGAGCGCCGTAAGCCTTCAGAGGCTCCAGATTACCGCCTGTTCATGGCGCTTGATCAGGTGTCTGAGGTCTTCGAAGCTCTTGCGAATATGAGCGCAGAAGGCCTCGACTGCCGGTACGCGGATTTCCTCGGTGCGCCGCAGGAGACCGAGCGCGCGCTCGGGATGAGGAATATTGACCGGCAGCGCCGTGATCGACTTGTCGTTGCGATAGGCGAAGACGACGCTGTGCGGCAGGATGGTGAGCGCATCGCTCGCCTTCAGATAGTTGATTGCGCTCACCAGCGAGCCGCCGGAATAGCGGATTTTCGCCTCGGTGGCGCCGAGCGAGAGGACGAGACTGTGCAGATCGGCAAACAGCGGGCTGCCGGAGGGCGGGGCGATCCAGGGATAATCGAGAAGTTCCGCAGGCGCGAGCTTGCGTCTCAGGAGAAGCGGATGCGTTACACGGCAGGCGACGACGTTGCGGCCGGGAAGCAGCTCCTGGAAGCGCATGCCGGAGCCCTCGTCCAGCACGTCGATCGGGCAAATGGCAAGGTCGATGCGATCGGCGTCGATCGCCGCCCGCAGATCCGGAAGGTAACCGTAGCTCTGCTCGATGCGCACGTCCGGTGTGGCATTCTGGAACTCGGCGATCATGCCGGAGATCAGCGCATCCATGAAGAAGGGCGTGCCGCCGATGCGCACCACGCCCGTCCGTCCGTGTCGGAAGCCGTCGACAAGCGACGAGGCCTTGCGCGCTGCCACCAGCATGGCTTGACCGTGGTCGGCGAGCGCCCTGCCGAGCGGGGTCGGCTGCAACGGCCGCCGGCCCTTGACGAACAGCGGTTCTCCGAGCCGCTTTTCCAGCATGGCAAGGGTACGCGACACCGCCGGCTGAGTGAGCCCGAGCAGGGCCGCGCCCTCCGTCACACCGCCGGCCTGTACGACGGCGGCAAGCTGAATCAGGTGTCGTTCATCGAGCTTCATAGCAATCAGGTATATTAAATAGGAGAAAAATCATCAACTGCTACGTTTCGAACTGATAACGTGCAGTTGAGGAGAAAGCATGGGGATCACGTCTTTTACAGAAGCGGATTCGGCTGCCCTTGTGGCAGAGCGACTGGCGCAGTGTGCAGGACCGCTGCCGGCCTTCATTACAGCGTTGGTCGGACATATCCACCAGGCCATCAAGGAAACACGGCCGACCCATGCGGACTGGCGACACGCCATCGAATTTCTGACCGAAGTTGGTCACGCAAGTGATCATAAGCGGCAAGAATGGGTACTGCTCTCCGATCTTCTGGGTGTGACGGCGCTGGTGGAGGAGATCAACACCCGCCGACCGAAGGGGGCTACGCCCAACACCGTGCGCGGCCCGTTCTACCGCGCCGATGCGCCGCGGCTTATGTCGGGTGCGGACATATCGCTCGACGGCATCGGCGAGCCGCTGGCTGTCAATGCTCGCGTCACCGACCTCGACGGAAATCCCGTCGCCGGCGCGAAGGTCGAGACATGGCAGGCGAATGCGCAGGGATTTTACGAGAACCAGCAGCCGGATCTCCAGCCGGAGTTCAATCTGCGTGGCGTTTTCAGCACCGACGCAGATGGCGGCTTTTCCTATAGGACGGTTCGACCGGGCGGTTATACCGTGCCCTGCGACGGACCGGTCGGACGGATGCTGCATGCGATTGGCTATCCGCTGCGCCGCCCCGCGCATCTCCATTTTACTATCACTGCGCCCGGCTTCCAGACGATCAGCACCCACGTCTATGACGGGCGCGATCCGCATCTGTCGCAGGATGCACTATTTGGCGTCAAGCAGGAGCTGGTTGGCACCTTCCTGCCCGTTGGCAGCCTCGATGGGCCGGCGCCGGTCAGGGACAATGGCTGCTCGCTCGATTTCACCTTCGTAATGGTGCGGGCGCGAGAGGAGCGCAGGTCAGCATGACACTCGATTTTTCCTATCAGCCGCATTCGACACGCGTCGTCTTTGCTTCCGGAGCGAGCGCCGGTGTTGCCCCATGGATCGAAACGCTGGGCTGCCGCCGCGCGCTAGTGCTGACGACGCCGCAGCAGGCCGCTGACGGCGAGGCGCTGGCCGCTCGTCTTGGCGCGCTTGCCGTGGGCACGTTCGCGGGTGCGACGATGCACACCCCGGTCGATGTCACCGAGCAGGCCCTGGCGCGCGCGGCCGCGATTCAGGCCGATTGCGTCGTGTCGCTCGGCGGCGGCTCGACCACCGGTCTTGGCAAGGCAATGGCCTACCGTACCGACATTCACCAGATTGTCGTGCCGACCACCTACGCCGGTTCGGAAGTAACGCCGATCCTCGGTCAGACGGAAAGCGGCATCAAGACGACGGTTCGCAGCCCGAAGATCGTGCCGGAGGTGGTCATCTACGATCCTGAACTGACGCTTGGCCTGCCGGTCGCTATGAGCATCACCAGCGGGCTCAATGCCATCGCGCACGCCGCCGAAGGTCTCTATGCCGATGACCGCAACCCCATCACTACCATGATGGCGATCGAGGGTATGCGCGCCTTTGCCGAGGCGCTGCCGGTGATCGTCAAGGCGCAGCGGGATGCCGAGGCGCGGGAAAAGGCACTCTACGGCGCCTGGCTCTGCGGCACCGTGCTTGGGCAAATTTCCATGTCGCTGCATCACAAGATTTGCCACACGCTGGGTGGCAGTTTCGACACGCCGCATGCAGAGACACACGCGATCATGCTGCCGCATACGATCGGCTTCAATGCTGCGGCGGTGCCGGAGCTGCTTGCACCGATCGGGGACATTTTCGGTGGCACGCCGGGCCAGGGGCTCTACGATTTCGCCAAATCCGTTGGCTCGCCGCTGGCGCTGAAGGATTTCGGCCTCACCGAGAGCGATCTCGACCGCGCCGCCGAAATCGCCACTCGCAACCCTTATGCCAATCCGCGGCCGATCGACCGAGCCTCGATCCGAACGCTGCTTCAGGACGCATGGGCGGGAGAACGCCCGCCACTCTAAAACGCTTGTGTTTACTTTGGGAGGAGGAAACCAAAATGTTTACGAGACGTAACCTGCTGAAAACCGCAGCAGCGACCAGCGCGCTTGCCGCAACATCCAGCCTGGCCATGCCAGCGATCGCCAAGGGAGCGGCGATCAAGCTCGGCTATGTCAGTCCGCAGACCGGGCCGCTTGCCGCCTTCGCCGAGGCCGACAAGTTCATCCTCGACGGCTTCCTGGCCAAGACCAAGGCCGCCGGGCTCGATTATGAAATTATAGTCAAGGATAGCCAGTCCAACCCGAACCGCGCCGCCGAAGTCGCCAAGGAGTTGATCGTCAGGGACGAGGTCAATCTCGTGCTCGTCGCATCGACGCCGGAAACCACCAATCCGGTCGCCACCACCTGCGAGGCGGAAGAGATGCCCTGCATCTCGACGGCGGCGCCCTGGCAGCCCTGGTTCATCGGTCAGCAAGCCAATCCAGGCGATCCGTCGTCGTGGAAGCCCTTCAACAGCACCTTCCATTTCTTCTGGGGCCTGGAGGATGTGATCGCTGTCTACACAAACATGTGGCAACAGCTGGAAACCAACAAGAAGGTGGGCGGCCTCTTCCCGAACGACGGGGATGGCAATGCCTGGGGCGATAAAGTGGTGGGTTTCCCGCCGGTTCTCGAAAAAGGCGGTTACACCCTCGCCGATCCCGGCCGCTACCAGAACATGACCGATGATTTCTCCGCACAGATCAATGCCTTCAAGTCGGGCAACTGCGAGGTCATCACTGGCGTCATGATCCCGCCGGACTTCACCACCTTCTGGAACCAGGCAAAACAACAGGGCTTCCATCCGAAAATCGCCTCCATTGGCAAGGCCATCCTGTTCCCTCAAGCGGTCGAGGCCCTGGGCAAAAGCGGTCACAATCTGTCCTGCGAGGTCTGGTGGTCGGCCAGTCATCCTTTCAAGTCCTCGCTGACGGGAGAAAGCGCCGCGGAACTCGCCGCAGGCTTTACCAAAGCCACAGGCCGGCCCTGGACGCAGCCGATCGGCTTCGTTCACGCGCTCTTCGAGGTGGCTGCGGATGTCATGAAGCGGGCGGACCCGACGGACAGCGCGGCTGTAATCAAGGCGATCGCGGCGACCAAGCTGGACACGATCGTCGGTCCGGTCGCCTGGGACGGTGCCAATGTTCCGCCTTTTGCCGCGAAGAACGTGGCCAAGACACCGCTCGTTGGCGGTCAGTGGAGATTGAAGGACGGCGGTGGCTACGATCTCGTCATCACCGACAACAGGACCGCTCCCAATATTCCCACGGGCGGCAAGATGGAGCCGATCGCCTCGGCGTGATGCGCTGCCGGGGGCTGCCCCGGAGGCGGTCATGCGCCGGATTCGGCGAACGGACGAAACGGACACCAATCAGGAAGAAGATGGTCATACTTGCCCTCGAAAATGTTTCGAAGAGCTTCGGCGCCCTAAAGGTCGCGGATGACGTGTCATTTGCGCTGGAGAGCGGAGAGGCGCTCGGCATCATCGGGCCGAACGGTGCCGGAAAATCTTCCCTGTTCAATCTGATCAGCGGCAATCTGCGCGTCGATGAGGGGCGGATTATCTATCGCAACGAAGACGTGACGCGCCAGCCGCCGATGGCGCGATGCCTGGCGGGGATCGGCCGCACATTCCAGATCCCGCAGCCCTTCCAGCAGCTGACCGTTTTCGAAAACCTTCTGGTCGCCGCCGCCTACGGTTCGCGAAAGACCGAGCGGGAGGTGTCGGAGCGCTGCGCGGATATTCTGGTGAACACCGGCCTGATCGCACGCGCCAATCAGGCGGCCGGTAGTCTCGGCCTACTTCAACGCAAACGCCTCGAACTTGCGCGGGCGCTGGCGACCGAGCCCAAGGTGCTGCTGCTGGATGAGATCGCCGGCGGTCTCACGGAGGGCGAGTGTGGCGAGCTGGTGGAGACAATCCGGACGATCCACGCAGCCGGTGTCGCTATCATCTGGGTCGAACACGTGCTTCATGCCCTCAACTCCGTAGTGAGCCGTCTTCTCGTGCTGAATTTCGGCAAGGTGGTCGGTCTCGGCAGGCCGACCGAGATCATGGAATCGAAGGCGGTCCGCCAGATCTATCTTGGGATTGACGTCTGATGGCACTTCTTGAAACACAGGGTCTTACGGCTTTCTACGGCGACTTCCAGGCGCTCTTCGGGGTCGACATCACGCTTGATGCCGGTGAGACTTTGGCGATCATCGGCGCGAACGGCGCCGGCAAATCCACGCTGATGCGCTCGATTTCGGGCATGCTTGCCAATGAGCCCAACCAGATCAGCTTCGATGGAAGGCCCATCGGCGCGCTGCCAGCCCCCGAGGTCATGGCGCTCGGCATCGCCATGGTGCCGGAAGGTCGCAAGCTCTTCCCGTCTCTGACGGTGGAGGAAAATCTGCTGATTGGCAAATATGGGCGCAGCGTCAAAGGGACATGGACGCTTGAGACAATATACGAGCTCTTTCCGGTCTTGAGGGAAAGGCGCAACAATCCCGGCACGGCGCTATCGGGCGGTCAGCAGCAGATGGTGGCGATCGGCCGGGCGCTGATGTCCAATCCAAGGGTGTTGCTCTGCGACGAAATCAGCCTCGGCCTGGCACCAGTGGTGATCCGCGATATTTACGCGGCCTTTCCCAAAATCCGCGCCGAAGGTGCCGCCATCGTGATCGTCGAGCAGGATATCGGCCAGGCGCTCAAGGTAGCAGACCGCCTCTACTGTATGATGGAGGGACGGGTGACGCTGACTGGAACGCCGGACGCAATTAGCCGCGCCGACATCCATTCTGCCTATTTCGGAGTGCATGCGGCATGAACTGGCTCGACACGATTATACAGGGAATTCTGCTTGGTGGCCTCTACGCTCTGTTCGCGGCCGGCCTGAGCCTCGTTTTCGGCATCATGCGGCTGGTCAATCTCGCGCATGGCGATCTCATCGTCCTGGCCGCCTTCTTGCTTCTGGTGCTGGTCAGCGCGCTCGGGCTCAATCCCTTCGTCGCGGCACTCGTCGCCGTTCCGGTGATGTATGCGGTCGGCTGGGGCCTGCAGTTCCTCTTGCTCAATCGCACCATCGGAGACGACATACTGCCGCCGCTGCTTGTCACCTTCGGCCTTTCGGTCGTTATCCAGAACGCGCTGTTGGAAGGCTTTTCTGCCGATAGCCGCCGCGTTTCGGTGGGCGCGCTGGAAACCGCGTCTCTCAAGATCGGGCCGATCAGTGTCGGCACCATGCCGCTGCTGACTTTCCTGGCGGCGATTGCCGTCATCGTCGGCCTCAACCTCGTCTTCTACAAGACAAGCCTCGGCCGCGCCTTCCGCGCCACCTCGGACGATCGCGCCACGGCGGGTCTGATGGGCATCCGCTCCGACCGCATCTTCGCGACCGCGACGGGCCTCGCGATGGTTGTGGTAACGATCGCGGCCCTCTTTCTCGGCACGCGCGCCAATTTCGACCCGACGATGGGGCCGGCGCGGCTGATCTACGCCTTCGAGGCGGTCATCATTGGTGGGCTAGGCTCCTTCTGGGGTACGCTCGCAGGCGGCGTGATCATCGGCGTCGCACAAACGATCGGCGCAGCCGTCAACCCCGAGTGGCAGATCCTCGCGGGGCATGTGGCGTTTCTTCTCGTGCTGTTGGTCCGCCCGCGCGGGCTTTTTCCAAGGGCGGTCGATTGACATGGTGCACGATACGCTTTCCCCCGACTCCGCTTCGCCTGCGCCGCCGCCTAGCTGGACCATATCGACCCGCGATCGCGCCTCCTCGTTTGCAGTGCTTCTCGTCGTTGCGATGATTGCAGCAGGCGTTGCCGCTCCCTTTTTTGTGCCACGCGCGGCGCTTCAGAACCTCTTTTTCATCCTGACGATGCTGACGCTCGCGCAATGTTGGAACCTGCTTGCCGGCTATGCCGGGCTCGTTTCGGTTGGCCAGCAGGCCTTCGTCGGCTTCGGGGCCTATATTATGTCCGCCGCCGTCATCCTCAGCGGGCTCAATCCTATTGTCGCGATCATGCTCGGCGGGCTTGCCGCCATGATGCTTTCCGTGCCGACGGCCTTTTTCGTCTTCCGGTTACACGGCGCCTATTTCGCGATCGGGACCTGGGTGATCGCCGAGGTCGTGCGGCTGTCTCTGGCGCAATGGAAGGCGCTCGGCGGCGGCACGGGAACATCGTTGCCTTCCGGCATCACGCGCGATCTGCCGGGCGCCCGCCTCGCCGCCGATTGGCTCAGCGTGCGGCCTGCCCAGGCCGCGGATATGGTGTGCTATTGGCTGGCGCTTTTGTTAGCGTTTGCCGCCATTGGCTTTGCCTATCGGCTGTTGCGTTCCAAGCAGGGACTGGGGCTTGCCGCCGTGCGTGACAATCGCGAGGCGGCAAGATCGGTCGGCATCGATCCAAACCGCATTAAATTTGCCGTCTATCTCGCCGCCGCCTTCGTCACGGGCCTGACCGGCGCGCTCATTTACCTGCAAAAAGCGCGCATCTCGCCAGACGCCGCCTTCTCGGTCACCGACTGGACCGCTTATGTGATCTTCATCGTCGTCATCGGCGGCATCGGTACGATCGAGGGACCGATCGTCGGCGTCATCGTCTTCTTCATTCTACAGAAGCTTTTTGCCGATTACGGCTCTTGGTATCTGCTCGTTCTCGGCCTTCTCGGCATTGCCGTCATGCTATTTGCCCCGCGCGGACTGTGGGGCCTCTTTACCGAGCGCACCGGACTTCAACTTTTCCCCGTTCGCCGCATCCTTGCCGGCGGACCATTGACCAAGACTATCAAGGGAGGGCCGCATGGCTGACATTAACACCGACGTTTTGATCATAGGGACCGGCCCTGCCGGCTCGGCCTCAGCGGCGCTGCTTGCCAGCTACGGCGTCGAGACCATGGTCATCAACCGCTACCGTTGGTTGGCCAACACGCCGCGTGCGCACATCACCAACCAACGTACGATGGAGGTTTTGCGCGATCTGGGAAAGGATGTCGAGGAAGAGGCCTATCTCTTTGCCACCGGGCAAGATTTGATGGGGCAGAACGTCTTTTGCACCTCGCTTGCCGGCGAAGAGATCGGCCGGATGCGCAGCTGGGGCACGCATCCAGTGAGCCGGGCCGAGCACCAGCTGTCGTCGCCCTCGCATATGAACGACCTGCCCCAGACCTTCATGGAACCGTTGCTCTTCAAGACGGCATGCTCGCGCGGCGCGCAGGCGCGCATGTCGACCGAATATATTCGCCACGAGCAGGACGCCGACGGCGTAACGACGACCTGCCGCGACAGGCTCACCGGCGGGGAGCTGACGGTCCGGTCCAAGTACCTGATTGGCGCCGACGGCGGCAATTCCAAGGTGGCTGAAGATGCAGGGCTCACCTTCGAGGGCCGTATGGGCGTCGGCGGATCAATGAACATCCTCTTCAAGGCCGACCTTTCGAAATACGTCGCCCATCGCCCCTCGGTGCTCTACTGGGTCGTCCAGCCAGGCGCCGACGTCGGCGGCATTGGCATGGGCCTGGTGCGCATGGTTCGGCCGTGGAATGAATGGTTGATCGTCTGGGGATACGACATCAATCAGCCGGCGCCGGGCGTAGACACGGCCTTCGCCACCAAAGTGGTGCGTGACCTCGTCGGTGACCACGAGCTGGCGGTGGAAATCCAGTCGGTTTCGACGTGGACCGTCAATAACCTCTACGCAACCACAATGCAGAACGGCCGTGTCTTTTGCATGGGGGATGCCACCCATCGGCATCCCCCGTCGAACGGACTGGGCTCCAATACGTCGATCCAGGATGCTTTCAATCTCGCGTGGAAACTCAGTTACGTGTTGAAAGGCAAGGCTGGTCCCGCCTTGCTCGACAGCTACCAGCGCGAGCGCGCGCCGATCGCCAAGCAGATCGTGACCCGAGCCAATAAGTCGATCGAGGAGTTCGGGCCGATCTTCAAGGCGCTTGGCCTGCTCGATTCCATCGACCCCGTGAAAATGCAGCAGAACATGGATGCGCGCTGCGACGATACGGCGGCAGCCGAAACGCAGCGCGCTGCCATCCGTCAGGCGATCGCAGCCAAGGTCTATGAATTCGATGCCCACGGCGTCGAGATGAACCAGCGCTATCGGTCGGAGGCCGTTCTCGCCGACGGTCAGCCGGAGCCGGCCTTCGAGAAGGATGCGGAGCTGCACTACCAGCCGACCACCTGGCCGGGTGCGCGGCTGCCGCATGCCTGGATCTTTGCCGACGACGGAACCAAGGCATCGACGCTCGATCTTTGCGGCAAGGGCCGCTTTACGGTGCTCACCGGCATTGGCGGCCGCGGTTGGGTCGAGGCTGCAAAGCTGCTCGGCCGTGAACTTGGCTTCGACATCGAAGCTCATGTCATCGGGCCGCGCCAGCATTGGCAAGATCTGACCGGCGACTGGGCCAATCTGCGTGAGGTCCGCGATAGCGGCATCATTCTCGTGCGACCCGACCAACATGTCTGCTGGCGTCGCGAAACCATCGCGGAAGACCCGGTGGCGGAGCTTCGTCGCGCGCTATCCTTTGTTCTAGCTCTGTGAGATTTCGCTATGGAAACGCATGAAAAGGGATTTTTCACGGAGGAGAACTCCGTCGAGGTCGTCACCGGGCGCAACGCCAATGCGCGTGATCCGCGGCTGAAGCAGGTGATCGAGGTCATCACGCGCAAGCTGCATGAGGCGGTCAAGGAAATCGAGCCGACGCAGGATGAATGGTTCAAAGCGATCATGTACCTGACCCAGACCGGCCATCTCTGCAACGAGTGGCGGCAGGAGTTCATCCTGCTTTCGGACGTGCTCGGCGTGTCGATGCTTGTCGATGCGATCAACAACCGCAAGCCGTCGGGTGCGTCGGAATCGACCGTGCTCGGACCGTTCCATGTCGCGGACGCGCCCGAATTGCCGATGGGGGCAAACATCTGCCTCGATCAGAAAGGCGAGGATATGGTCATTCATGGCCACATTCTCGATATCGATGGCCGGCCGGTTGCCAATGCCGTACTCGACGTCTGGCAGGCTAATGACGAAGGATTCTATGACGTCCAGCAGAAGGGCATTCAGCCCGACTTCAATCTGCGCGGCGTGTTCCGCACCGGCGAGGACGGTCGCTACTGGTTCCGAGCGGTCAAGCCGAAGTTCTATCCGATCCCCGACGACGGCACGGTCGGCAAGCTCCTAGCGGGGCTCGGCCGCCATCCGTACCGCCCGGCCCACCTGCATTTCATCCTCAAGGCCGACGGCTTCGAGACGCTGACGACACACATCTTCGACCCTCACGATCCCTATATCAACTCCGACGCCGTCTTCGGCGTCAAGGAAAGCCTGCTAGCCGAATTCAAACGCGTCGACGATGCGGTGCGGGCACGCGAGCTGGAGTTTCCAGGTTGGTTCTGGGAGGTCGAATACGATTTCGTGCTGGCACCTTCGAAGAAGAGCTAAGCTCTGCGGACGATGCCAAGGAGCGGGACGCGACAACTTGCGTTTGACTCTCTTACATCTTGAGCCGTCTGTGCGCTCATGCTCGGCTCAGCCCGGGCCCTTTCGTTCGCGCTCGGCCATGAAAGGCCCGTGATCCCAGAGGATTTCGCGCTCGTGCTTTTCGACTGATCGACGCAGCTCGGAGAATTCGCGCCGCAGATGTCCAACAAGCTTGCGTCCGGCCGGATTTGAATAGGGCTTCGTTCTCGTCATGATCCCCAGTGCCCGTTCCGGCTGCGGGATATCAAGCGGAATGACGCTGATCCTGTTTTCCCGGCGCAACGCGTAAGCGACGGAAAGCGGCAGGATTGCCAGAGCGTCCGTTCCGATCAGATAATTCAAGACGCTCATCAGAGAGCCTCCGGCGTAACGGATCGAAACCTCCTCTATGCCGAGCGTGAGCAGAATATTGTGCAAGTCCAGTACCAGCGGCGAGCCGGGCAGGGGAGCGACCCAAGGGTAGTTGAGGATGTCCTCGGTTGCCAGATTGCGCTTGCGCATCAGCGGATGGCCAGCGCCACAGGCCAGCACGTTTCGGGCAGGCAGCAATGGTTCGAACTGCAGGTCGGCCCGAAGATCGGCGGAGCCCGTCGGTGTGACCGCGACATCGATTTCACCGGATTCGAGCTCGCTTACCAGGTCTGAATAGTTGCCGTAGGACTGGTGCACCATGATCCCCGGCTCGTCGCGTTGGAACGAGGCGATCATGGGCGAGACAACCGCATCCATGAAGAAAGGCACGCCGCCAATTCGCACGCGGCCGAACGAACCCGACTTGAAACTGCGGATGATTTCCATCGCCTTGCGCGATGACGCGAGGATCGCTTTGCCCTGCAGGCCGAGCTGTTCGCCGAGCGGTGTCGGCTGCATTGGCCGTCGCCCTGAGACGAATAGCGGTTCACCCACCCGCTTCTCCAGGATGGAGATGGTTCGCGATACGGCCGACTGCGTCATGCCGAGCATGCCGGCGGCTTCCGTTACGCCTCCAGTCTCGATGACAGCGGCCAGCTGAACAAGGTGATGTTCCACGATCTTCATAGCAAAATGCTATAGTATTTATGAACAATCTCATCAATCGCCGTTTTAGATCAGCTATATTGGTGGTGGTTGGCGAGGGGCTAAGAGCTGATTGCGAACCGATGGGGAGGAATGCGGAGGAGCAGCCGCTCCCCGGGGACGATCGATTGTTTTACAGGAGGAGGAGAACGATGGCACTTGTCAGCGGCTATCATCACTTGACCCTTTGCACCGACGGTGTGCAAGAGGACTATGATTTTTACACCAAAGCGTTGGGCCTTTATTCGGTCAAACGTACCGTGCTGTTCGATGGCACCATCCCTGTCTATCATCTCTATTATGGGTCTCGCAGCGGCGAGGCTTCGACGATCATCACCACCTTTCCGTTCCGCAAACCCGCCGTTTTCGGCAGGCGTGGTACGAACCAGTCGAAGATTATCCAGCAGGCGATCCCCGCCGGTGCGTGCGGCTACTGGGTCGAGCGGCTCAATGCCCGTGGCATCGAGGCTGCGAAGATATCGCGCTTCGGCATCGCGCGCGTAGCCTTCAAACATCCGTGCGGCATTCCCCATGAACTGGTGGAAAGCCCTTCCGACAACCGGCCGCCCATCGTCAATGAGGCGCAAGGGGTTACGGCCGAGCATGGTATCAAGGGTATCTACGGCGCGGCGATTGCCGTGTTTGACCGCACCGCCATGGATGACTTCCTGACTGCCGGCCTGTCGATGACGAAGGAAGCCGACAGCAACGAGGGACTGATGTTCTCCGTCCCAAACGCAAACGGTCCCAACAGCATGGTAGAAATCCTGCATGAAGCAAATAGCCCGCAGGGCACGTGGACGCTTGCCGGCGGCACTATTCATCATCTGGCGCTAAACACCGGCGACGAGCAGAACCAGCTGCAGCTGAAGGCGCATCTGGAGGGGTTGGGATTCACCGACGTTTCCGACCAGAAGGACCGCAACTATTTCAAGTCCTGCTACGTCCGTTCGCCGGGCGGCGCGCTGTTCGAGATCGCCTGGTCGGTCGAGGGCGGCTGGGCGCTTGACGAACCGGCCGACCAGATCGGCACCACCCTGGTCTTCCCGCCGTGGTTCGAGAATCGTCGCGAAGAGCTGATCGCTGGCCTGGAACCGGCGAACTTCTAAGCTGGGAGATGGCGATGCATCATGAACCTCTCCTGCTCGGCGCTGCACCCGAGGAGGCCCAAGTCCACTGCGTCTTCATCCATGGGCGTACCCAGTCGCCTGAAGACATGGACGAGCAGGTGATCGGTCGGCTTAAGACGTTGGGCGTGGCTTTTGTACTGCCGCGCGCTGCCGGTAGAAGCTGGTATGGCGCGCGAGCTACGGAACGGTTGACGCCGGCAACGCGAGAGGAACTGGAATCCTCACTGGCTTATATTCGCGGTATTACCGACGAATTGACCCGTCGCCGTCACGCCACGCCTCTGTTGATCGGCGGCTTCAGCCAGGGCGCGTGCCTAGCCTTGGAATATGCGATGAAATACGGGCCATGGCGGGGTGCCATGGTCAATCTTACTGGTTGCCGCGTTGGCACTTCGGAGTGCGACAGACCCTTTGCGGACCTTGATCGCATGCCGGTTTATCTGACCGGATCCGACAAGGACCCTTGGATTCCTGTCGATGCTTTTGCTGACGCTGCGGAAAGTCTTGCGCGGGCACGGGCGAGTTTGCGTTGCGACGTTCTGCCCGACCGCGCGCACGAGGTTTCGCCCCAAGAGATTGCGGGGCTTGAAACTATGCTCTCGACCCTTGTCCGCGGTGACGGCGTGGTTCTGTAACCGGCAAGCTGCGTTAGACAACACATCGACAATTTTGAAATGAACAGCGACAGCAATTGTCTTGCCTAAAGCGACGCGGAAAAAGGGCCGCCAAAACCCTAACTGAAATCGCCCGATTAGCTGCTAGGGCTGTCGCCAGCGGCGTGGCGCGAGCCGCCATTGCGCTGCGGAAGGGGGCGATCGCCTGTCGTGATCAACGATTTCGATGGTGCGAATTGTCGGCTCACGTCGATTTCCTGCGAAAAGGCCTTGCGGTAGGACACGAGGGAGGTTTTGAACTGTATGTGGTAATGAGGACAGCGAAGATGCTGACCCTCTGATGAAGTATGGAACGAGATGAGCCCATCCCAAGTCGAAAGCAGCGGCCTGCGAAAGATTAGGCTCTATGAGCAGCTTCACGAGCGATTGAGAGCAGAGATTCTCGCCGGAGCGGTGCCTGAAGGTGTTGTCTTGACCGAGGCCGCCCTTGCCGATCTGGTCGGCAGCAGCCGGGCGCCGGTTCGTCAGGCATTGCAGATGTTGTTCGATGGCGGCCTGATCGCACGTCTCAATGGCCGCGGCTTCATTGTCGGTAAGACAGGGACACCACCGAAGCGGATCAAGCTCGGCGATTTTCTCGGCAAATTGTTCGACGAAGATGGCGATAGGCCGGTATTCGCATGGCAGGCGCTTTACGAGGATGTCGAACGCATCGTCGTCCATCGCTCCTTTTTCGGCCGTTATCGCATCAATGAAAACGAGTTGGCACGGCATTTCGGCGTGGGGCGCGCCGTAGCGCGTGACGTGCTGTTAAGGCTCGAGACGCTTGGCATCACCGAAAAGGACGAGAATTTTCGCTGGTCGATCGTCCCGCTCGACAGCCAGCGTATCCGTGACCTCTATGAGGTGCGCGAACAGATCGAGCCTGTGGCGCTCGCAAGCGCCTTGGGCGGGCTTTCCAGAGACCACGTCGACACAATGCTTGCGCGGCTGTCGCAGGCGCTTGCGGATTATCCCGATGTCTCGGCCTCGACCATGTACGAGCTGGAGCTCGATCTTCATCTGCGCAGCCTTCAGGCTTGCCCGAACAAGGAGTTCCTGAGCATCCTGAAGCGGACGCACTGCATCCTTACGCTCAGCAAGCATATCGTCGGCAGTCGCATCAAGAGGCCGGAATACGAGCCCTTCCTGTCGGAGCACATCGGTGTCTTTAAAATGGTGCAAAACCGAGACGAGGAGGGGCTGCGCAAAGCCATGCGAGATCATATTCGCAACTCGCAACCGAGCGTACAGGCACGCGCCGCCTATATCCGCGAGCAATACCAGCCGGACGAATACCCATTCATCGTCTGATGCGCGGCACCATCAGGTGATGGCGCCGACCTGCCAGGGAACGAATTCATTGTCGCCGTAGTCGAAGGTCTCGCTCAGGGTCTTCTTGCCGGAGGCGACAGCGATGATTTCCTCGAAAATCCGCTCGCCGGCCGCCTCGATCGTATCGTCGCCGCTGACGATGTCACCGCAATTGATGTCCATATCCTCGCGCATATGGTTGTACATTTCTGTATTGGTGGCGATCTTGACGCAGGGTGCTGGCTTGAAACCGGAAACGGAGCCTCGGCCCGTCGTGAAGCAGATCACATTGCAGCCGCCGGCAACCTGGCCGGTGACGGCAACAGGATCGTAGCCGGGCGTGTCCATGAAGACGAAACCAGGTTCGTCGACGATCTCAGAATATTCATAGACGGCTTTGAGCGGCATGGAGCCGCCCTTGGCGACCGCGCCGAGCGACTTCTCGAGGATCGTCGTCAATCCGCCGAGCTTGTTGCCATAGGACGGATTGTTGTTGAGTTCCGCTCCGTTGCGTCGGGTATAATCGCGCCACCAGTCGATCCGGGAGAGCAGCTTTTCGGCCACGGCAGGCGTAACCGCTCTGCGCGTCAGCAGGTGTTCCGCACCATAGATCTCCGGCGTTTCCGCCAGAACCGAGGTGCCGCCATTGCGCACGAGGAGATCGGAGGCATAGCCGAGCGCTGGATTGGCCGAAATGCCTGAATATCCATCGGAGCCGCCGCATTCCAGGGCAAGCTTGATGCCGGAAAGCGGCTGGACGGTGCGGGTGGCGGAATTGACCTCCGGCAGCATGTCCTTGATCATTTCGGATGCGGCGGCGATCGTCTTGCGGGTGCCGCCGAGATCCTGGATCGTCATGGTGCGCAGTCGGTTTCCTTCTTCCAGCTTGTAATGCTCCAGGATGGGCGCGATCTGATTGGTTTCGCAGCCAAGCCCGATCATCAGGATACCGCCGAAATTCGGATGCCGCGCATAGCCCTGGAGGGTACGGGCCAGATAGCGGTAGCCCTCCGACTGCGTGCTGACGGCACAGCCGCCGCCATGGGTCAGCGCCACGACGCCATCGACATTGTCGAAGCCCTCAAGCCCGCCGGTGCGATTGAAATGTTCGGCGATATATTTCGAGACGGTTGCCGAGCAATTGACCGTCGTGATGATGCCGATGAAATTACGCGTTCCGACGCCGCCCGCGCCGCGGTCAAAGCCCATGAAGGTCCGACAGTCCTCGCGCGGCAGCATTCCGGTCTCTTCGATATCGACACTGAACTGATAGGGATGGTCGGATTCGATCACGGCCAGGTTCTGCAGATGGACGTGGCCCCCGGCCGGAATGAACTGTGTTGCGACGCCGATCGGCTGGCCGAATTTGCGGATCTCCTGGCCTGCCTGGATGTCGCGAACGGCCACCTTGTGGCCCCGCGGGATCTGGTCTGCGGTAATCAAGCCGTCGATGCCGGTCGGGCTGCCGGCGCGGATCATCACGCGTGCGACCGCAACATCGTCAATGGGGTTGAGCAGGATGACAGGCGAAACGGCGGGCATGGGAAGTTCCGTATGGTTGGATTAATGTCTATTGCTAGCAATAGACAATTATTCGAGGGAAGACGTCAAGCAAGATCGACGTAGCGGGCAGGGCTTGCTTTCAGTCGCGGGGTTGGCGCGCCAGCCAAGCGGAAAGATCGGCTTCCGCACGTTCGAGCGCGCTATGGTTGAGGAGTTTTCTTAAGAAGGCCACGGCCACCGCGCGCGCTCTCAGATTGAAACGACCATCATCATCCTGACCGCCGAGCGGCTGATAGACGCCGAGTTTCACATAGAGCTGCTGCAATCGGTTCTGGACGCTGCGGACTGAGAGATTGCGCCTCTGGGCGATCGCGCGATCGGTCAATCCAAGAGCGATATCGATCAGGATCTCATATTCGGCCTCGGTGAAACCATTGACGTTGCCGAGGCTCTTTTGCTGCATGCCGCGCACTTCGCGGTCGATCACGCACTGGCTCTCGATGAAGATGCTGCGAAGCGCCAGCTTCAGGCGGTCGTCCGAGGCCGATTTCAGGACATAGCCATAGACGGCGCCGGCGGGCACGATGCGCGAGACGCCTCGAACATAGGCCTCGTCCGAATAGTTCGACCAGAAGAGGATACGCGTCTCCGGTCGCTCCTTCCAGATCGTGCGGGCCGCCTCGATGCCATTGCGCTGGCTCATCTGCAGATCCATGACGATATGAGAGGATCTCAAATCCCGCGCCAACCGTTCGCCCGTATTGCCATTTTCCGCCTCCAGCACGCCATCGCATTCAGGAAGTGCAGAGCGGATCGCTTCATTGAGATAGGAGCGATGGAGCGGATCGTCCTCGATGATCAGAACCTTCATGCGGCAGCTCCTCCAGCCGTTTGCGCGATGGCAGGCAGGCTGACACTGACAATCGTTCCACCGGACGCCGCAGCCGCCTTGATCATGAAGCGCGCTGAAATCAGGCGCGCACGCGTGCGCATGTTTTCGATGCCGCCGCCCGATAATCTGCGGGTATTTCCCAGTCCGACACCGTCATCGACGACATCAATGGTGACCGCACCCTCGGCCGCTTTCAGATGAACCGCAACGCTGCCGGCCTGAGCGTGGCGAATGGCGTTGTTGATGGCCTCTTGAGCGATGCGGAACAGGGCAATCGACACCGATTGTTCAAGGCAGTCGATCGCGCCGCCGGTCTCGTCGTTCAGTGTCCAGGTCAAAGTCGCGCCGCTCTCCTGGATCGACCGTTCGAGATGGTTCTCGATCGCCTGCGCAAAACCGAACAGTTGAAGGACAGAGGGCTTGGCCTCTTCAATGATCTGGCGAAGATCGTGCATGCTGTGTTGCAACCCGCGAAAGAGCGGCTCAAGCGCTTCACCGGTGACATCGGGCTGGCGGGCAAGCCGTTCCAGTCGCCGGGAGAGGCGGGTCAGATCGGCGAGAATCTGGTCGTGCAGGTCCATGCCAATGCGCTGGCGTTCCGCTTCCAGCGCCTCGGTCAGCTTCAGGGCACCGAGACGCAAACCCTCTTCGCGGGCCCGAGCCTCGGCCTCCACGATCGCCGACCGTTTGGCCTGGTCGGCGGCGCGAATTGCAAAGAAGTGGGGTGCGAGGAGATCGGCAATCACGCGGGCACTTTCGATATCTCGCATGGTGTAGAGGCCGGTCTGGTGACTGGAGCAGGACAGGGCGCCGATGATATGACCCTGAACTTTAAGGGGCACGTGCAGACGGCTATGCAGCGATTGATGAAAGATCGGGTGCGAGAAAGAACCCTGAAAATGGAATTGGGGATCGCTCCAGGCATCGTCGGTTAAGAGGTAATCGGTCTCGCCCCAGAGAAGCGTGCGGATGGGGCTGTTGCTTACGGGTGCGGGAAAACGTCGACCCCAATCCGTTTCCAGTCCGCTCTCGTAGGCAGTATGAAATTGCTCGTCCATCAGGATGATGCAGACGTCGAGATGGTCATGCGGGATAACATGGCTGATTTCGGCGGCGACGGCCTGGATGACCGAGTGAAAGTCGAGCTGACCTGCAAGAAGCCTCGATATGTTGAGATAATGGTCGAAGACCGATTGCGGCGCCAGATCGCGCAAGACACGCCCTCCCAGGCAAAGCGCCGGCCTCTGCTCCTCCGGCCGCGCAGCATGCAAATTTTCGACGCTATTAAGCGCCGATCCGAGCGATCCGTCTTGCGGACTTGCGCATCTTTTCTGCGGGATCCCGCAAGGTCCCACCCTTTAAGCGCCTGTACAAGCGTCACAATCTCGGACATCCTGTTTCTACTGACAGGGTAACCTTCAGTGCAAATATTATTTTCGATCGTTCGTTGAGGAGCGCGCTCGGAAATCTTGGCCTGGAAGATGAAGTACAGGCTCTTTGGGAGGAAAAAATGAATATTGCCAAGATGCTTATGGCATCCGCCGTCATCGCTTGCGTTGCCGCGCCGGGTGCTGCCTTTGCAGATACGTCATCCAAGAAAATTGCCTTGTCGAACAATTATGCCGGCAACTCCTGGCGCCAGGCCATGTTGACGAGCTGGCAGAAGGTAACGGGCGAAGCGGTCAAGACCGGTGTCGTTGCTGCGGCCGATCCGTTCACGACGGCTGAAAACCAGGCAACCGAGCAAGCCGCCCAGATCCAGAACATGATCCTGCAGGGCTATGATGCGATCGTCATCGATGCTGCCTCGCCGACGGCGCTGAACGGCGCGATCAAGGAAGCCTGCGATGCCAAGATCGTCGTTGTTTCCTTCGACGGCATCGTGACCGAACCCTGCGCCTGGCGCATTGCCGTCGATTTCAAGGGCATGGGTGCCAGCCAGATCGAATATCTCGCCAAGAAGATGCCGAAGGGCGGCAATGTGCTCGAAATCCGCGGACTTGCCGGCGTCTCCGTCGATGACGAGATCTCAGCCGGTATCCATGCGGCTGCCGCCAAATATCCGCAGTTCAAGATCGTCGGTTCGGTTCACGGCGACTGGGCTCAGGATGTCGCCCAGCGCGCCGTCGCCGGCATTCTGCCGAGCCTTCCCGATATTGCCGCGGTCGTGACCCAGGGCGGTGACGGCTATGGTGCCGCCCAGGCTTTTGCCGCCGCCAAGCGCCCCATGCCGACGATCGTCATGGGCAACCGCCAGGATGAACTTGCCTGGTGGAAGAAAGAGAAGGATGCCAGCGGCTACGAGACCATGTCGGTCTCGATCGCGCCCGGCGTCTCCACGCTCGCCTTCTGGGTCGCCCAGCAGATTCTGGACGGCAAAGAGGTGAAGAAGGACCTGGTCGTTCCATTCCTGCGCATCGATCAGGACAATCTCGAAACCAACCTTGCCAACACGCAGGCCGGCGGTGTCGCGAATGTCGAATATACGCTCGACGACGCCAAGAAGGTCATCGCCGCGGCGAAGTAACCGATATCTGCGAGCCGTTAAGACGGGCGCCGCCGCTAAAGAGGCGGCGCCTGCCGATCAAACGCCCGACCCGGACGATCCATGATTGCAGCCAAAGATAATGCTTTGAAGAGACAGGATGCCGGCCCGCAGGCCGTCGTCACCGCCCGTGGCATCAAGGTGCATTTCGGTGCCGTAAAGGCGCTCGATGGCGCCGATCTGACGGTTCTTGCCGGCGAGTGCATCGGACTTGTTGGCCATAATGGCGCCGGAAAATCGACGATCGTCAACGTCATAAATGGCGGCCTCAGCCCGCACGAGGGCAGCGTTACCTATGAGGGAGACGACAGCGTGCACGGCATCAATGCGGCGCGCGCCCACGGCATACGCTGCGTCTTTCAGGAATTGTCACTCGCGCCGAATCTAACCGTCGTCGAGAACATGCGGGTGGTCCATCGCGGCCTTGCCGGCTGGAGCTGGCGGCGGCAGGCGGCCACAATCGTTCGCGCCAAGCTCGACGAAATTTTCGCCGGTCACAGGATCGACGTCATGCGGACCGTCGGCGAACTCTCGATCGCCGAGCGGCAGATGGTAGAGATCGCAATCACCTTTTGTGCCGTCGGCGAGAAACCGAAGCTGGTTATCCTCGATGAGCCGACCTCATCCCTCGATGCCGGACTGGCCGCTCAGCTGATGACCTATGTGCGCAGCTTCGTGCAGGCGGGCGGCGCAGTCATGCTGATCTCGCATATTCTTGGCGAGATCCTTTCGACCGCAAGCCGCATTCTGGTCATGAAGGACGGCCGCGTTGTCGCCGATCGCGCCGCTCAGGACTTCACCGTTCATAGCCTTGTCCAGGCAATGGGCAGTGTCGTCAAGGAACAAGATCGCAAGCGCAGCAGCGGGGAAGGCGCCGCATCGTCTCCTTTGCTTGCACTGCCGGTGCGAGGAGGCCGAGGCCTTGGCTTCAATGCTCGCAAGGGTGAAGTGATAGGACTTGCCGGGCTTGCTGGTCATGGCCAGACTGACATGCTGCTCGATCTTCATCGCTCGCTTTCCCACAACTGGCTGCCGGGCAGGCAAGGTAATATCGCCTTCGTCGCGGGCGACCGCAGCTTGAATGGCACCTTTCCGCTTTGGAGCATCCTGAAAAACCTCAGCATCGCCTCACTGGGCGACTTTTCGCGACTGTCGGTCGTCGATCGCGGGCGCGAGGATCGCCTCGGTGCCGACTGGAGGGGCCGCATCGAAATCCGTACGCCGACGATGGCAAATGGCATCTTGTCCCTGTCCGGTGGCAATCAGCAGAAAGTGCTGTTCGCCCGCGCCTTGGCAACGACTGCGCCGATCGTGCTGATGGACGATCCCATGCGCGGTGTCGATATCGGTACCAAGCAGGAGGTCTACAGGATCTTGAGTGACGAGGCTTCGTCCGGCCGGACATTTATCTGGTATTCGACGGAAATGGACGAGATCCGGCTCTGCGACCGCGCCTATGTCTTTCGCGACGGCGCAATTGTCGCCGAACTGGTTGGAGACGAAATTACGGAGGAAAATGTGCTGGCGGCTTCCTTTGCCGGGGAGGGCGCATGAGCCGTCCATCCTCCGCTACCCTGCGCCTGCTCATTCCGGCGCTATCGCTTGCGGTGCTGCTCGCAGCGGTCTTTTACCTGCAGCCGCGCGCCATGAGCTATATCGGCCTCAATCTGCTCTTCAATCTCGCCGTACCGATTGCGCTCGCGACAATCGCGCAGATGATGATCATGTCGGTCAACGATCTCGATCTCTCGATGGGGACCTTCGTCAGCTTCACGGCCTGTGTGGCGGCGACCTATCTGCAATCTGCTCCGCTCGTCGGTATCCTCATTCTGGCGGTCGCAATTGCAGTCTATGCCGCAATCGGCATCGTCATCTATATCAGAGATCTGCCATCGATCGTGGTGACGCTCGGCATGAGCTTCGTCTGGGGCGGCCTGGCTGTCCTGCTGCTGCCGGCGCCAGGCGGCACCGCACCCGATTGGGCGCGCTGGCTGATGACTTCTAAGCCGCCACTAATACCCATCGCGATCATAGCCAGCCTCCTTATCGCGCTGTTCGCCCATTTGATCGTCATGCGCTCCTCCTTCGGGGTGCTGATCCGCGGTGTGGGCGGCAATCAGCGGTCGCTGCAGCGTGCAGGCTGGTCCGTCGTCAGCCTGCGTGCCGCGGCCTATGCGCTGGCGGGCTTCTTTGCCGTATTGGCCGGCATTGCGCTGGTCGGGCTGACCACCTCGGCGGATGCGAATATCGCGCTGCGTTACACATTGCTGTCGATCGCCGGCGTCATCCTCGGCGGCGGGGAGTTTACCGGCGGCCGCGTCTCGCCGGTGGGGGCCGTCATCGGCGCGCTGACACTGACCCTGGCGGGCTCCTTCCTATCGTTTCTGCGGATATCGCCCGACTGGCAGATCGGCGCGCAGGGCGCAATCCTGATTATTGTGCTCGCCCTCAGGCTCTTGCTCAATCGCGTCGAAAAGCGGGAGAAACAATCATGATCGCGCTTGCCGTGCTCGGCCGCAAACCCTGGATATGGTCCTTTGTCGCGGCAATCGCGGTGTGGATCATCACCGTTCTCTTTACCGGCGGCGCCAGTTCCATCGGCCTGTCGCAGGCTGCACTCACCTTTGCGGCATTCTCGGTTATCGTCGGCATTGGCCAGATGTTCGTCATCACGCTCGGGCCGGGCAATATCGATCTTTCCGTGCCGGCGACGATGACGCTTGCCGGTACGCTCGCGCTGAAACTCATGAATGTCGAAGACGGCATGATCGTGCCGGGCCTGCTGGTGTCGGTCGTCATCGGCCTTGGCATCGGGATCAGCAATTATGCCCTGATCAAGTTGCTGCGCATTCCGCCGATCATCGCAACACTCTCCATGAGCTTCATCATTCAGTCGACCGCCATCTGGAGCAACCGCGGCCTGCGGATCAAGCCGCCCGAATATCTGGCCGAGTTCACGACATCGGGGGTGTTCGGCATACCGAATGTCGCCATCGTCGCCCTTTTGCTGTCGGCGCTGGCTTGGATTCTCCTTGAAAAGACGATCTATGGGCGCTGGATCTCGGCGATCGGTCAAAGCATGTTCGCAGCGCGCATGGCCGGCATTCCCGTCGACGGAACGCGCCTGGCGACCTATGTGCTCTGCGCCATCCTCGCCTCGATCTGCGGCTATCTGCTGGCGAGCTTCTCCGGCGGTGCGGCCCTCAACATGGGTGCGGAATATCTGTTGATGTCGATCGCGGTCGTCATCATCGGCGGGACGGCCGTTGCCGGCGGCGATTCCAACGTGCCGGGCATCTGGGGCGCCTCGCTGTTCATGTTTCTGGTCGTCTCCATGCTGAACACTTATGGCTTCGGCGCGGGCCCAAGGCTCGTTCTGACCGGCCTGATTATTATTGCCGTCATTCTCGTTGCCGGCGGTCGCCCCGCTGGTGGGCGCTGACACTTTTCTCCCAAGATCCCTACAGGAAAACTGCGATGCCGACCGACGCCTCCATTTACGAAATCTACGACACGCGCTTCCGCAATCTGATCGTCCCGAGCGCCGACCTGGAGGAGCTTTACTCGGATTGCCGTTGGGCCGAGGGGCCGGTCTGGTTTGCCGATGCCGGATGCCTGATCTGGAGCGACATTCCGAACGAGCGCATGCTGCGCTGGGTGCCGGGCGGGAATGTCTCGATCTTTCGCGCGCCCTCGAACTTTGCCAACGGCAATACGCGCGATCGCCAAGGGCGATTGATATCCTGCGAACATGGCGGCCGCCGTGTCACGCGCACGGAGATCGACGGCTCCATTACTGTTCTTGCCGACAGTTATAAGGGCAAGCGCCTGAATTCACCCAACGACGTGATCGTCCGCTCGGACGGAACGATCTGGTTTACCGACCCAACCTATGGCATTCTCTCCAATTACGAGGGTTACAAGGCGGAGCCGGAGCAGCCGACCCGCAACGTCTACCGCCTCGATCCGGCCACCGGCGAGTTGGATGTCGTGGCGGACGATTTCCGCCAGCCGAACGGTTTGGCCTTTTCCCCGGACGAGACGAAACTCTATGTCGCCGACTCCGCCGCAAGCCACGACGTCAGCGCCCCCCGCCACATTCGTGTCTTCGATGTCGTGGATGGCAAGAAACTCGCAAACGCCCGGGTCTTCTGCACCATCGACACCGGCATTCCGGATGGCTTCCGTGCCGACATCGACGGCAACATATGGACAAGCGCCGGCGCCGGCGTTCATTGTTTTGCGGCTGATGGGGCTTTGATCGGCAAGATCAAGATCCCGCAGACGGTCGCTAATCTTACATTCGGTGGCCCGAAGCGGAACCAGCTTTTCGTTGCTGCAACGCGCTCACTATATCGGGTCTTCACGACCGCGAGCGGGGCTCAGATGCCTTAAGTGGTTGTTCCAAACTCCACCGTGGTTGGCGAGAATACGCTATGATGGCGTCAATGCGCAGGTTGTGGCGTTTAAGTTTCGAAGATTCCAGGCGCCTCATTTTCAAGTCCATCGTCGCCGACGGATAGAATCTGTATGACGATCTTGCTGGAAAGTCCGCCGGAGGCACTGTTGTTCGGGCGAAGAGTATTCGCACTCTCCTTTATTGTGTTATGGTAATTAACATACAAAAGCCAAGCAACTTAAAACTGGAGGGTTATTCTGCATGCGCACTTACGAACCATCTGAGTTTATTTCACAGTTGGCTGCCAATCAGCTTGTTGAACCCGTTGATTTAACACTATATGGATTGGTTAAGGTTGATGAAAACGACAGCTCTGTTCTGTGTTTTTCATCTTCGTTGTCGTGTGAGCAGTGGATATCTATCCCTGTTTCCTTGATCTCGTCTGTTGCACATGTTCGCAACGTGAAATGCAAAGATCACCAACATCCGCTTGCAAAGATTACACTTGCTGAGCCCAACAGAGAGGATGTCTCGGCTGTTCTTTTCATGCAGCTATTCGCTCAGGTCAGAGCGAATGCGCCCGCAACCCGAATGGTAACATCCAGTAAGAATCGTGCCCGGCAGGCTTGCGAGGTCCTTACATTCGATGATGTGCCCTACCTCTGCTGTGACGGAGAATGTTGGATATTGGTCTGATTAACGTCAGGTAGTTTGAGCAGCCCGCCCAAACGATTCATCGACCCCGGCAATCTTGCGACCGTGGCACGTCAAACTCAATACTCCCCCCGCGGCGGATGTAGCGTAAGCTGAAGATCCCGCAGGCCACGGCTGCCGTCGCGGCTGCCGGTTGCGGCGACGGCGGTGAAGATACGTTCGGCGTCGTCGTACATTTTCAGATTAAGGTAGCAGTATCCACGCAGCACCATTAGATCGACGCGCTCTTGCTGCAGTTGCGCGCGTTGATCGAGATAGAGCAATGTTTCGTGATAGCGCTTGCCCTCGAAGGCCGAAAGTGCGCGGTTGGCCAGTATGGCCACCTGTAATTCGGCGGCGCGCTGGTGGTTCATCGGCGCCTTGGTGGCGGCAACGGACGCATCGTTGGCAAGGCCAGCTCTCAAATAGGCCAGGCTCTGTCCATAGGCTGCCTCTTCGCGCGACTTCGAATCCGCATTGTTCAAGGCGACGCCAAAGGCTTCCACTGCTTCCATGGGCCGATTGAGGTTCATCAGGCACCAGCCTCGGGAAAGAGCGTTACCAGGCGTCAGCGCTTGCGCGTTCACGGTGGTTTTGCATCCTGCCGTTTTGCGTGGCGAGCGGGTGGCGACCCGGGCGCCGGCCTGTGGTTCAGCATAATCCTGGGATGGTGCACTGCGGGCGGGCGCGATCGGCTGGTCGGGCATCTGCGCATTGACATAGGGCCGTGTCACCGGAGGCTGAGGTGCCGCCTGGGAGATTGGGGGGAGCACATTCTGCGCTGCGCCTTGCTGCATCGATGTTTGAGGCAGAGCCTGCGGTGCGGACTGTGCGGCTTGGTTGGGCGACGGCAGCGGTTCTGACGTCGGCGTTCGAGGCGCCGGCTCGCCGAGCACGGCGATGCGTTGGGAGCGACCGGCCCATAGTCTTTGAACTTCGGCAACACCCTGCCGGTCGTTCAGCTGATTGCGGGTAATGGCAAGGCCATAGGCGGAGGGTTCGTCGTCCGGCTTCCAGCGCAAAGCGGTCTCGAACCAGCGAGCAGCTGCCTGCTGCTGGTTCATCGAGCGCGCAAACCACCCGAACTGCTGGGCTGTCGGGACGTATTTCTGCTTCACGACCTCCGCGGCGATGCGGCCTAGGACATCTTCACTGAGGTTGGCCGGCGGCTGCAGCGCGATCAGATTAGCGGTCGCCGCAAGGTAGGTTGCCATCGCATCCTTGGATTCATTGCGCCACTTATACATGGCGTCTTCGGCTTCCTGCGGCTTGCGATCGGCGATCAGCACCAGTGCCAAACCCTGTGAGATCGTTGCCGAATCTTCCTTCTCGTGCGCTGCTTTGAACCATTGCTCGGCATCGGGGTAGTTGCCGCGACGCAGATAATACCAGCCGAGGAGTGCGTCATCGGATGCAAGGCCCTGGCTGCGGGCGACACGCTCGACCTGAGATAGATAATCCTGCGATACCGTCAGCTTCGGATCGTCATTGCCCTGCGCGACGAAACGGCGAGCCAGATCGGTCCTGATACTGTCGAATTCACGCCCGCCATTGCCATCAGGCCTTTCGAGAGCCAAAAGGTCCTGCATCGGCTGATAGGGCAGCAGAGCCGCCGCCTTTTGGATGGTCGCAAGCCTTTCCTGCGGATTGGTGCAGGTTTTCAGGATATATTTATAGGCGTCCTGGCCGCGAGCGGCACGATCGGTGCGGATGAAGGCGTCGGCAACCCGCCAGAGGACGTCGATATCGCTGCAGGTGAGCAGGCTCGGCGTTCTCGCGCCGATGTCGATCACGGTCTGATATTGCTTCAGATCGGAGGCGTTGACGAGCCGGGTGCGGGCTTCCGCGATATCGAGTCGCTCCAGTAGATCGGTAGGCGGCTGCCAGCCGGGTTCGCTAGTCTGTCGGTCGGCGACGGCCTTGCGCACTTCGGCGTAGCGGCCCTCCGAATAGAGCTGCCACATGGCCTCGAGCTGCTTGTCGCTATTTTGCGGTATGGCCAGCGGATCGGCAGGGGGCTTCCAATTGGGGTAGAGCGCCTGCAGTCGGGAGATTTCGGCCTGCAGTCGCGCCTTGTCGCCCCGGCTTGCAAAATAGCGCAATGCACTTTCGTCGACCTTCGGCTGATTATCGCCAGCTTGTGCCGGGTTGGACTGCTGAGGTGATGTTGGCTTCGTTGTTTGCGGCTGTGCCTGTTCCGGCGAGGCTTGCGCCACAGAATCCGCGGCGGTTGTATTTGCCGACTTCGCGGGAGCGTCGGAGAGAACCGCCGACGGCGCAGCCGCCTGTATATGATCGGCAAGCGCCTGCAAGTCGGCGGGCTGTCCGGAGCTGCCGCCGGCCGAGCTGTTATCGGCGGCAAGCATCGCCTGCGGCTCGAGACGTGCCGACTTTGCCAGCTTGATCTTGTCTTCCGGCGAATCGTGATCCTTCGTCGCGAGCGTGAACCCCGCCACGGCGACGGCCATGAAAGCCATGATCAAGGTGGACTTTATAAACACTCCGGATGCTTCTCCGTGACGAAAGCCAGGCTCAACAGCTGCAAGGTGGCCGGATAGTAAAGCGATGGGGTAAACTGCCGAACCGAAGCAGGCAGTTTCGTACCGCTCACCACACACGCCACAACATCGTTAACAATTCTATAACCCACGTCGGGAAGCAGGTCCTTCGGCTTGCCGGTCGCCAGATCGATCGTGGCAGGCTCATCCTCCGCGACGGTCATTCCCTGCCGGAGGCGTGAAAGCAGCGCCTCGTCGTCGATCCCGGCGCGGGCCAGGTAAAGCGGGATCCTGACGCTATTATAGCCGAATTCCGCTTCGAAGCCGTCCGCGGGTTCCGGTTTTGCCTTGAGGCTTACCCAGTCGGCAGGAAGCTTGCGCGGGCCAAATTGCAGGGAGCGCAGCAGGGCAAGGCCGTCGTTGCTGAGCTTCTGCCAGCGATCGGAAGGCACCAGCAGCGCCATGACGGGGATCGCTTCGAAGACCCAATAAGATGGATTGATGACCGGCCCATCCTTGCGCCCTGGTGGCCGGTAACCTTCGGCGCCGGGAATAAGCAGCGTCGTCCCTGCGGACGTGATGACAAGATGAGCAAGGATGGATCTCGCCATGCTTGCGGCCGTCTGTAGATAATCTCTATTGTTCCAGGCCGATCCCGCCAGGGCTAGTGCGTAAGCAATCAGCAGATCGCCATCCGAAGCATTGTTCGTGTCCGCTACATGCGGGATGACGGCCGGATCCCATTTCCAGACGGCAAGACCGTCATCGCGCAGCAACAGCTCCGTGCGGGTAAAATACCAGATCTGTTCGAAATCGGCCGGATTGTTGGCCAGGTAGGCAAGCAGCATGCCGTATCCTTGCCCCTCGCTATGGCTAATGCCGCCATTGCCGTTGTCGATGATGCGACCATTCACATCCAGGAATTTCGCCTTGTAGGCGGCCCAGGCCTGCGGATCGATTGCAGCTCGTTGAGCGGCAGCCGGTTGCGCTGCCGTCATAATGGCCGCGCTGCAGATAGCAAGAACAAGGCGCCAAAGCTTCATTCGCGCCTGCCGATCTTGGAAAGAACACTTGCCGTGCTCACGCCGAGCAGGAAGGAGCCGATCACGAACAGCAAGGCGTAGGACAATATGTTGCTGGAAAGCCAGTTTGCGGCGATCAGCCGATAGTTTGTCAGCGACCAGGGCTGGGAGACGACAAAGCTGAATCGGCTCACGGGCACCGTATCGATTTTCCCCGTCTTGCCGGAATAGACCGTGATGCGACCGCCGATCTGCGACCAGGCATGTTGCGCGCTCATCGCCTCGGCGCCTGCCCGCAGGTCTCCGGCGCTGGGCGCGGTGACGACGGTCCAGGTTGCGTCATTGGTCGGATTTGCCTCCTGGGCGATCAGGAAGCTGTTTGCGTTCGATGGTGTGAACATCTGTTCGGAGCTGGGAATGAAGCGCAGCGAGCTCAGAGTAATGTCAAAATTGCGATGCATCCATTGCTGGAAGTTCTGCATCTGTCCCTGCAATATCCCGCCATTGATGCGCGTGCGCCAATCGGCAATCGTCACAGAAGCTTCCGGTATATTGCCCTGGCCAGGGGCGGGCGGACGCCAGGCGACCTGGCTCGCAGCGGAGATGTTCATTTGCGCAAGGATTGTCGACGGCAGCTGCGAAACGGATCCTATGAACAGCGCACTACGGGTGCCGACGGTATTCGGCGAGGCGGTCGGTTCGAAAGGGATCGGGTGACCGGCGGTGAGTGCCATCTGGCCTAGGAGCGTTGCGGTCGCGGACAAGGTGTCAGCATCCGGGCGGTCGATGAAGAGCGCGGCGGGCTCGGTCTCGCGGCTGTAGGGGTAGCCTGTGCCGGTGAGAGCCGCCAGATTCGGGCGCTGTGCGATCCTCGCGAAATCCGGCACCGTAAACTGGCTCGTGTCGAAGAGTGCAAATCGCGGCGTCATGCTCGATGTCGCGGCAGGCGCGCAGGCGGTATCCTCATCGGCCAGTAACATGGCTTCAAGTGTGATGGTGTTTAATCCCGGCTTGAAATGGCGCATGGTGATGCGGATGGGCAATTGCCGGAAAATGCCGCCCCCGGTCGCTGTGATCGGCTTGGTGGTGGCGATGCTGCCATTGACATAGACGTCGATGTGGCTGCCCGGCCGCACATCCGTGGCATAGGCCGCATCCAGCAGGATGGTCGCCTCGCCATAGGCATTCGCATAGAAATCGGAGGGGATCGCCACGTTGAAGCTGGTATGGAAACGCCGGCCGGAGAATTCTGTGGTCTTGACGCCCAGCTGTTCGAAGGAAAGGCTGGTGCCGGAATAGATCAATGGCGCGTCGGGTGCGGACCATCGTTGTGTTACCAGCAGATCTCGGCGGGTGCCTGGCGCGCGTTCGGTCGGCGACACGACCATGTCGACCGCAGACGCGATTGCCTGCCAGGATGGACCACTGATAAGGAGAAGCTGCTGACCGCTGCGCGGGTCCGTTGCAAAGGTCGCGAGCGCGCCACTTTGTGCTGCGGCCGGAACAGCAAAGATAGGCTGCAGCTCTGTCGGCGTGCCGACGACCACGGTCATTTTGCCCGGGCCGGGCGCGGGGAGGGCATCTGTGTCGAACGAAAAGGCCTGGTTCGGCATTCCGCTCAGAAGCGCCAGTCCCTGTGACAGATGCAGGATCGGCTTGGTCGTCTCTGGTTGAGCCAGGGCCGGTACGACGAGATTGAATTGCGTCTTGCCGATGCCGTCGACACCGATTGCGCGGATGGCATCGGTCGTCGACAGTTTTTCTGCGTCGCGGCCGGCGAAGCTGAGATAGGTTCTAGCGGGATCGATGTCGGACCAGAGCTCGTAGGTCGACGCAATATCACAGTCGACGCGGTGGCGCTGCGTCGCCTCGAAGGTCAGGAGATTGGCGCCGGGCTGCAGGAGCCCGCGCGGAATGTCGAAGCTGATATCGGACTCGTTGTCCGAGGAGCCGATCTGCTGCTGATGAACGGCGCGGTCGTTCACCAGAACGGTGATCTGGGATGCCTCCGGGGCGACGACAACTGCATTCTGATAGGCAAATGTGAGTTTTGCCGGGGCTGCCGCCTGCTCAGGCGTCAGATAGATCGACCAGGACTTGCGATCGGCCTCGCCCTCCAATCGCAGCTTTGCGAAGGGAACGACATAGCGCCGGAAGGCCGATACGTCGTTGCCGGCGGTCGCCTGCTTCGTCTTCGATGCCGCTTGTGGCGTTGTCTGCATGGGAGCAACGGGCGGGACGGCCTTTGGCGCCGGAGTTTGCGGTGTAGTGGCCGGCGGCGTCATGACCAGAGGCGGCGCGACCTGTGGTGCGACGGTTTGAGGGGTAGTGGCCGGAGGCGCTACCGTTTTCGGGGACTCCGTCTGCGGCGCGGCAGTTTGCGGGATAATGATCTGAGGTACTGTCGGCGCTTCGCCCTTTGGCCGCTCGCCGGACATGTCAAACGGCGCTGTCTGCGCCTGTGCTGTGACGGCGCCAAGGAGAAGCAGGAGGATGGGGAAGGTGCGGTTCATCAGCTTTTCGCCTTCGCATCCTGCCGTTGCTGCGTGCGATCGGAGCCCACGCCTTTGAACAGATAGAGCAGGCCACGGCTGGTCTGATAAAGCGACATGCTGAGGAACCAGAAGGTCCCGCGGATGATGCCGGGATTGCGCCGCCGCGCCTGCTGGAACTTCGTCCATTGATCGGAATTGGCAAAGACGAGATCGGCAATCAGGCGGTGGTCGGTAGCACCCTTCGGAATATATTGGCAGCCGATGGCCGTGATATCTCCCATCTGTTCGATATTGCGGACGACAATCGACAAGGTCACCATTTCGGCGCCGCTGTAGGGCTGAAAGCGTATGGTCGCTTCCGAGCCGACCTTGACCGGCTCCAGATCCTTGTTGAAGACGTTCAACCTGGCGCCGTGAACGGAGACGTCCTCGATGGAAGCAGAATTCCACCGTCCGTCGATCCCGAATTCGCTGCGGCGATCGACCCGCACGCGCCGTGAAGAGGCGCGCTCCCCGCGTTCGGAGACAACGCCGAGCGCACAGCCGGAAAGGATGAGGTTGATGATGTTCCAGCCGCCGACGACAAGCGTGACGTCCGCTTTATAGGGCTCAGCATAGATGCGGTATATGGTGACCGCTAGCGCGATGATCTGAACGGCGAAGATGACGAAGAACGGACGGCTGATTTCCGAAAGCCGGCTGACCGCGATGGACTCATCCTTGGCGGTGACCTTGAAGGTTGGCTTGCGGGGATTGAGCATGACCGAGATCACCGCCGGCAACAGATGTACCGTCTGAACATATTCGTAGAGCTCGGAAATCCAGGGCCAGCGGAACGACCCATAGAGATAGTTCTGCATCATCAAGTTCACGAGCATATAGGCAAGCGTATAGGCGAGAAACTCGCTGCCCGATGCCGTGAAGATCTCGAGATCGAAGAAGAGATAGCAGAGTGGTGCAAACAGGAAGATGGCGCGCGGAAACGGAAACAGCCAGAACAGCGTCGAGGACATGTAGCAGAGCCGCTGCGGCAGCGTCAGACCGCGCTTCAAGAGCGGGAAGCGGAAGCGCAGGATCTGCATCATGCCTTGCGCCCAGCGGCTGCGCTGGCCGATGAAGCTTGCGAAAGTCGCCGGTTGCAGGCCGGCAATCAGCGGCTTGTCGACATAGATGCTGTTCCAGCCGGCGCCATGCAGCGCAAGGGCGGTTTCGCAGTCTTCCGTGATGCTGACGCCGCTAAAGCCATTTTGCGATTGCAGCGCCTTGCGGCTGAGCACGGCGGCCGAACCGCAGAAGAAGGCGGCATTCCACTTGTCGAGACCGCGCTGGATGATGCCGTAGAACATTTCGTTCTCGCTCGGCATGCCGTCGAACGTACGCAGATTGCGCTCCAGCGGATCCGGATTGATGAAAAAATGCGGGGTCTGAACCAGAAAGAGCTTCGGGTCATCCTCGAAGTAGCCGACGGTCTCGCGCAGGAAATCACGCGCGGGCGCATGGTCCGCATCGAAAACGGCGATCAGTTCGCCGTTCGAATGCTCCAGTCCGTTATTGAGGTTGCCCGCCTTGGCATGTTCGTTGCGGTCGCGCGTCAGATATTCGACATCGAGATCGACGCAGAGCCGCTTGAGTTCGTCATGGCGGGCGATTGCCGCTTGCGATTCCAAAATCTTCGTCGAATTGCGCTTCTGTAAGGTCCCGCCATCATCAAGCAGCCACACCCTCAGCTTGTCGGCCGGATAGTCCATCGCCTTGGCGGAGGCGAGGGTGTTGGCCAGAAGATTGGTGTCTTCATTGTAGGACGGCACGAAGACATCGACGCTCGGGAAGTTCTTGGTTTCGGAAGCGCGGTTGGTACGCGGTGGTAGCGGCGTGGCGACGATGAAGAGGCTGAGCATCAGCATCGCCACGTTGTACATTTCGGCGAGGTAGAGCAGCAGGCCGGGAATGAAGTTTTCCGGCTGATTGACGGGCGGCAGCGTATAGGATGTGCGCCAATAGACATAACGCAGCACGATGGCGGTGCCAAAGGCGAGGGCCACCAGCCGCCAGGTTCCCTGCCGCTTGAGGATCTTGATGATCGCCATCAAAGTGACCACGACGGTGCTGGCAATCAGCTGCGTTTGAAGGTTGACCGGCAACGTGATCAGAATGATCCCGCAGAGCGCTATCACGGCCCATATCAAGATGCTGCGTGCAGTCTGCATTGGTGTCCCTTCAAAGGTATTGCCAGACGCCATCCTGGCGTCCCCAAGCGGAACCGCTGCTAGCGGCACCCCTGAGATATGCCAGTTGCCCCGTTACAGTCCGGTAAAGGCACGACGATATTGCTTGCAGTATTTGCCGGTAGTGGTGCGGCCGACGAACTCGCGCCGCTTCCGCCATTGATTTGGGAGGGCTCGTTTCCACCATCCGGCAGCGGTACGCGCGGTCCGATCATCGGCGGCAGCGCTGGTGCCGCCTGCGGCTGAGGTTGGATCACGACCGGCCGGCGCCTGATTGTCGGGCGCATTGTGACGGGGGCGGGCTGGTAGCCGATGCTGATCGGCGCAGTGCGGTAGGGTGCCGCGTCGGGATAGACCGGTTCGCCGGGCTTGCCGAGAGCAGCATCAGCACCGCGCGGTGCACCGAAAGGATTGAGCGCGGCGCCGGCAAAATGGCCAGCGATCGTATAACCGTAGACCGTGCTCAATAGCTCGCGTTCGCTCGCATGGGCGTCGCAGAGCCGGATGCGGACCTGCACCATGCCGAAATTGCGCTGCTCCTGCTGTGGCGCAAAGCCGGCCTTCACCTGCTGCCAGGCATAAAGACAGGTATCGCCGGCCCGGCTCTGGCCGGAAGCATAGCCGAACGGCCCGTAGCTGTTCTGGACGAACGTTGCCGAGCGCGCGAGCCGAACGCCAGGTATTGCGGCCGCCATTTCGCGAACAATCACCCGGTCACTGATCGTATCGAACGGCCGGCTCCCAAATCCCGGATTGGGGCCTGTTATGCCTTGAAATTGGACCTTGAGGAAGTTCTGGCCTGAAACGGAAGACGAGGTGGAAAGTGCGATCGTCTGCTCGACATCCTTGCCATGCCGGCGCTCGACCACGTTTATAATCGCTGGTCCACCGGGTGGCGGAAATGCCAGCGCCTTGTCACTTGTGACCGTTTCCACGCCGATCGATTGGTGAACCTGACCGGTTGTGGTGCAACCAGCCCCGATACAGGCCAACATTATCAAAACTATCGTCTTTGAAAAATGCATCTTTTAGATCGCGGCAATCCTGGTCACATTCATCGGCAAATTGCGCGACGGTCTTTGGAATCAAGTCCTTGTATTCACTATAGCAAATAAAGGTGATTATGGTTAACCGATGGTTAATTTCGCCCATTGGAGTGCCGGAAGAAGACAGAAATGCGCAGCCAACGCGCTCCATCGTGCCGAATGCGCGAAGCACGATATTTTTCCTAAGAAAAGGCTGAAACTTCAGGCGGCAAGCCTATGAATTCAGAATGAATTTTTTCTTCGAAATGCGATCTGGACGGCCCGGTTCAGCGCGACCGGAAGGACCGACATGTGGTTCTCTTCGGCATATACTTCAAAGGTGATCGTTCCTGTGGATGACACCAGTTTGCCCCATCTCTCAGCCATCTCGCGGGCAAGTTCTATCGTGCGCGTTTCCTTCGCACGCTCCTGACGTTTTTGCTCGTCGGCGGTACCTTTATGGAAGGGCGCGAGGTTCTCGCCTTCATACTGACCGGCGGAAAGATGCAGTTCCGTATCGAGCGGCTCTTTGTACCTGTCGAGGAATTTTCTCTCCATCGAAAGAATAGCTGAATCTTCCCAGTAGATCGCTGGGCTTGCGGAAATCCAGCGGCTGAAGGCATCGGGTTTGCAAAACAGCGCGTAGAGCGTGAACAGGCCACCAAACGAATGGCCGAAAAGCGTCTGGCGCGAGCGGTCGATCCGAGCTTGCCGCTCTATCCAAGGTTTGAGCTCGTCCTCGATGAGCGCCAGAAAGCGTTCAGCACCCCCGGTCTTTACATCCGGCGTATCGGGAAAGAACGGCGGATAGACGCGTCCGGGCGGCGGGCTCAAATCCCAGGAGCGGCGGAGCGGGTCATATGGCTCGTCCGTGGGATAGCCGATGGCAACGATGACGCCTTCTGTGACATTGGTTCCGTTCGGATAGCTCGCCTGCACCTTCAGCGCGTCGACGGTGGTCGCAAAGCAGGCGTTGCCGTCGGTCAGGTATAGGATCGGCCAACCCTCCGGCGGTGCCGGTTTGTCCGGGCGATAGAGAAAGATCCTGTGCGGATGATCGGCATTGTCAAACTTCAGGTCAATGAATGTGCAGCCGGGAAGGGTGGCCGGCGCCAGAATGGAAGCGGCATTGTGTGATGATGTATGAGACATGGCCTCTCCGGCTGACCGATCATGTGGGGCGCCGGAATAACAGCGCCGATATTTGCAGAAAGATGATGAAAAATCTCATATTATTGGGGGCGCGATCTGGCAAGCGGGCCAAATGCTTTGCTAAGCGTAATTTTCAGGTGCCTCCTGCAATTCGGCGTTCGGCCAACGGGGCCATTCTGCAACATGAGAGTGGAAACGAATAAAAAATATGACTCTTGTACTCATGTATTCTTGACGCCGGCTGCGCCTGCGAACTAATTTGCGCCATCTTTTTCCGAAACGGGCAGGCGCAAAGGGCTTATGAAGCAGAAATCCCATAATTGTATCAGTAATTTGACACGAAAGAGATTCCATCTTGCAAGCGGCGCCACCGCACTTGCAACAGTGTTTGCTTTAAGTGGAAATGCCTTCGCACAAGATGCTGCGGTCGATGCGAACAATGGAAATGCCACTCAGCTCGCGCCGATCATCGTCAGCGGCCAGTCGAGTGACGCAAGCGATAACACGACCGTGGCGGCAAAGAAGAGCAGGGGCGCCACCAAGATCAATACACCGATCCTCGAGACGCCTCGTTCCGTATCGGTGGTGACCAAAGAGGAGCTCGAACAGCGCGGCGCTCAGGATATCGTCGAGGCGGTGCGTTATTCGGCTGGCGTCCAGACCGGCTCCTATGGCTTCGATCCGCGCTTCGATCAGGTCTATATTCGCGGCAATGATGTTACGACCGACGGCGACTATCGCGACGGGCTGCGTCAGCCCTACATGAATTATGCGATGTTCCGGACGGATCCCTATGCGCTCGACCGCGTCGAGATCATCAAGGGGCCGGTATCCGTGCTCTATGGCGCCGGTTCGCCGGGCGGGATCGTCAATAAAATATCGAAGCTGCCGACCGAAGAGACGATCAGGGAAGTCGGCGTTCTCTATGGAACGTCGGATCGTGCCCAGACGATGTTCGATTTTGGAGGCAGGGTCAATCAGGACGATGACAGCATGCTGTATCGCATCGTCGGCCTGGCGCGAAAGGGCGACACCAATTTCGATATCGCCGACGATCGTTATCTGATCCAGCCGTCCTTCACCTGGAAGCCGGACGACACGACGAAAATCACCATCTATGGCTCGGCGCAATCGACGGAAACGGATGCCAGTGTCGGCGCCATGATCGGCCCCGATGGCAATGTTCTCGACTATCGCGACAGCGACCCGGATTACGATTATCAGAGAACCAAGCAGCAGCAGGTCGGCTATCAGTTCGAACACGAGTTCGACGGGGGCTTTACCTTCCGCCAGAATCTTCGTTTCTCTCATCTGGATTTGAAGTCACGCTATCTCAGTACCCTCGGCTGGGTCGGAGACGTCGCCCAGCGTGGTGCGACGGCGATCGGCGATAGGATGAATGTCTTCCAAGTCGACAACCAGCTTGAATCCAAATTCGAAACCGGTCCGGCTGCTCATACCGTCTTGTTCGGTCTCGATTATACCCGCATGAGCGATTCCTTCGCCTATGGGATGGATGCGACGACCAGCCCCGCCTATGACTTCGATATCAGCAATCCGAGATATGGCGTATCCGGCCCGACACCGGCCTATAATTTCAGCCGGGTTGACGCCAGCCTGCAGCAGTTCGGCGCCTATGCCATGGATCAGATCGAACTCGACAAGTGGCGCTTCACGCTCGGCGGGCGCCAGACCTGGGTGAAGCAGTCGACCGACACCACCATTGTCTCCACTGATACGACAACCAAAGACAGCTTCAACAAGAATGCATTTTCCTACCAGGCTGGTGCGCTCTATCTCTTCGACAACGGCATTGCACCCTTCACCAGCTATTCCACCTCGTTTAATCCGGTCACACAGCGGTCTGCATCCGGCAGTATTCTCGATCCGACCAAGGGCGAACAGTACGAGCTCGGCGTAAAATACCAGCCGCCAGGCACCGACATTCTGCTTTCGGCCGTTGCCTATCATCTGGTGGAGAAGAACAAGCCGGTTCTCGTCGATCCGCTGATGGGCATTTATGCCTCGCTCGGTGAAGTGACCAATAAGGGGATCGAACTGGAAGCCAGGGCAAACATCACCGATGGCTGGGATGTGGTTGCCGCCTATGCCTATAACCACTCCGAAATCACGCGTGGTGACAATGCCGGAAACGCACCGGCCGTAACGCCCCAAAACATTGCCAGCCTGTGGTCGAACTACACGTTCCAGGATGATTCTGCCGCAAAGGGCCTGACCGTCGGCGCCGGCATTCGCTATACCGGCGAGACCTACACCAGCACGGCCAACACCGACAAGAATGATGCAAGCGTCTACCTGGATGCGGCCGTGTCTTACGACTTCGGCGCGGTCGATCAGAAATATAAGGGCCTGATTGCAAGCGTCGATGTCCGCAACATCGCCAACCGCCGCCTGACGGTCTGCAACGAAGGCTATTGCTACCTCGGACAGGGCCGCAACATCACGGCCTCGTTGAAGTATCGCTGGTAAGCTTATCGGGGCGCCGTATTCTGTGCGGCGCCCGCTCCACCCCGATAGCTTCCTTTCATCGGCCGAACTCGACCTTACTGTCAGCAGGGCTACTTTGCAGCCTAAGCCTGTTGCAAGATACCCGCATTCTTGCCGATGCGGCGATGAGGCTGTAGCTAGCAGAAAATGTACCCGACCATCCCATCGCGAGGTTCCGTATGGCTGAGGTTCTTTTGTTCCACCACGCACAGGGATTGACCCCGGGTGTGCGAGCATTCGCTGATGAGTTGCGGGGTGCCGGTCACATCGTGCACACGCCTGACCTATTCGATGGACGCACTTTTCAAAGCATCGAAGAGGGGCTCGCCTATATCGGCGATGTTGGATTCGACGATATGCGGGAGCGCGGTGCCCGCGTCGCTGACGATCTGCCTCCTGCGCTCGTCTATGCCGGGTTCTCGTTCGGCGTGCTGCCTGCGCAGAAGCTGGCCCAGACACGGCCCGGAGCCCGAGGAGCTCTCTTGTTCCATTCCTGCCTGCCGATCAGTGGCGGATGGGCCTTCGGGCCTTGGCCAGATGGCGTGCCTGTCCAGATTCACGGGATGGAAAACGACCCGATCTTCGTAGGCGAGGGCGATATCGATGCCGCCCGGGAGATTGTGGCGAAGGTCGAGGACGCGAAGCTTTTCCTTTATCCCGGCGATCAGCACTATTTCGCCGACAGTTCGCTTCCGTCTTATGATGCGGGTGCAACTGCGCTGCTGACGAGCCGAGTACTTGAGTTCCTGGATCGCGTCTGATCGAAGCCAGTGTTTTGGTTTGAACTTAGTTCCCAAAAGTGGTCGTGCAGCAACGCAAGCAATCTGCCCGCCTTCGGCTAGCAAGCATCCCGTTTGCATATATGCCGCGCTCGGGGAGCAACTGCTACGTGAGACTATGCCGCCCTTCGCCGTTTCATCAGCAACATCAACAGCAGCGGAGCGCCGACGAGAGCCGACACAAGGCCGGCTGGCATCTGATAGGGAAAGGCGATCATCCGGCCGAACCAATCCGCAAGCACCATGAGACTGCCGCCGGCGAGTGCTGCACCTGCAAGCTGAGGAGCCGCGCGTCGGAGGCCAAGCTCGCGCGCCAGATGCGGCCCCATGAGGCCGATGAAGCTCAAGGGGCCGACGACCAAGGTTGCGGCCGCAGTCATGGCTGCGGCAAGGGCAAAGAGGCAGGCGCGGGCAAAGTTGACACGAATGCCGATTGCCTGGGCCGCCTGAGCCCCAAGCGGCAGCAGGTCGAGCCAGCGATGAGCCAGAAAGGTAAGCGCAAGGCCTGCTATTGCTGCCATCAGCGCAGAGATTGCCTTTGGTGTATCAACGAGATAGGTCGATCCGCTCATCCATTGCATGACGATCATAGCGCGCGGATCGCCGCTCGCGGCCAGCACGCTGATGAAGGCATCCAGCATGGCGCCCAGCGCGATGCCCGTCAGAAGTACTCGTTCCGGCGCGAAACCGGATCGGATGCCGAATAGGAAGATGGCGATAAGCACGGCGAAGGCACCGATACCGCCGAAGCCCAGTTGGGCGGCCATGTCGGGAGCAGGCAGAAGGAAGAGAGCGGCGGTGACGCCGAGGGTAGCCCCTGCCGAAATACCCAGAACCTCCGGACTTGCCATCTCATTGCCGCTGAGGCGTTGCAGGATCGCGCCGACGACGCCAAGCATGGCACCTGCGGCAAAGGCACCGGCGATGCGCGGCAGACGATAGGGCAGTACGTCAGGCCAATGGAGATAGGCAAGCAGCGTCCATGTGCCATCCGGTGCACGCCCGAAGAAGACTGCGCCCGCCAGGAGAAGGACGAGCGCCGGAACTGATGCAAGCAAGAGTACGCGCGGCGTATGTAAGGCGCGGCTCGCATTCTGAGAGGGGGAGGGCGCGCTGCGCTGCGCGGCCTTCAAACGCGGCAGCATCAGGAGCAGCAACGGTGCGCCTAGCAGTGCAGTAATAGCGCCCGTCGGCAAGAAGGTCGAAGAAGCCCCGGAGAGCAGCACGAGGGCTTCATCGGTCAGCAGCAACAAGCCCGCGCCGATGAGGGGTGACCAGATGAGCTGGCTCTTCATCTGTCTAGCGCCGGCAAGCTGGGCGATGCGCGGCGCGATGAGACCGATGAAGCCGATAACGCCGACGGCGCTGGTGACGATCGCGGCAAGCGCAATTGCGATGCAAACGGCAACAACGCGCGTGCGCTTGACCGACAGGCCAAGTCCGCTCGCGCCGCTATCGCCAAGTTCCATGAGTGCGAGCGGCCGCGCCATCAGCAAGGCCGCGATGGAAAGTGTGGCGATTTTCGGGAGAAGGGAAAGCGGAATGGTCCAGCTTTGCTGCGCCAGCGATCCGGCGCCCCAGATGAAGAGGCCGGAGAGATAGCGATCGTTCATCAGAACGAGAATGGCGGCAAGCGCTCCACTCCAGACGCCGACGATCAAGCCGGCAAGCACCAGCGCCAAGGGCGAGAAGCCGCGCCTTGCGCCGATCAGGAAGACGACTGCCGCCGCCGCGGCACTCCCGAACAGGGCAACGGCATCGCGGCTGAGACCCTGAAGAGCGGGAAAGCCAAGCATGACGGCAACAAGCGCAAGATTGGCGCCGGCCGAAATGCCGAGCGTGGAGGGCGAGGCGAGCGGATTGCGCAGTACCTGCTGCAGCAGGCTTCCCGACAGCGAGAGCGCGGCACCCGCCAGCAAGGCGGTGACGATCCTCGGCAGCGTCGAATAGATGAGTAGCAGGCGTTGAGGGTCGTAGCCTGCTTTCTGCTCGAACAAGCGTGAAAGGTCGGGCGCCAGTTGATGCCAGGCAAGCAGGCTGGCGAGCGCGAACAGCGTCAGCGCCACGGCTGGAGCACCGAGGCCGTTATTTGCTTCGGTGCGGATCATGCGAATGTTTCCAGATGGTCGAGCAATATGCGCGCGAAGCGCTCCGCTTCCTGCACCATGCCGAACATCAAGGTGCCCGGCAGCACGGAGACGCGCCCGGCTCGGACAAAGGGAAGGCTGGTCCACAACGGACTATCCTGGAGATTGTCGAGCACATTTGGCGGAAGCAGGGGTTCGAATGCGATCAGACGCAAGCTTTGATCGAGCGTCGCCAATTGCTCCAGCCCGATCGTCTCGAAGCCCCAGTAGTCGCCCGGCTTGGTCCAGGCGTTTTTTAGCCCGATCCTGGTCATGACGTTCTGGTAGAGGCCCGCGCCGCAATAAATGCGAGCATGGCGCGGGTCGACAAAATTGATGAGCGCCAACGGCGGAGGGTGGAGCTTTTTGACGCGGTTTGCGCAGTCATCGAAGAATTGTTCCGACCGGGCAAGGAATTCTTCCGCCTGTTGCCGCCGGCCGATGGCGTCGGCCAGTCGGCGCGTCGCCTCGATGGAACGTGGCAAAGCTTCGCCGCCTTCGGCAAAGATCGTCAGTTCCAGCACCGGCGAAATCGCCTCCAGTTGCGGCTTCAAAGGCGCAAGAAAGGGCGTCGTCAGGATCAGTGCCGGCTTGACGCTTGCCAGGACCTCGAGATTGATCTCGCCGGTGGTGCCGAGATCGATGACGCCATTGGGCATTTTCGGTTCGACGACCCATGTGTCCCAATCGGCAAGCGAGGCGATGGCGGCGGGCGTGACGCCGAGCGCCAGCAGTGTTGATGCCAGGCCATAATCGAGGGAGACGATCGGGCCGGATATGGTTCCTGAAGCCACTCCCGCTTGCGGAACGGCAAAAAACGCCGCGGCGGCAAGCAGCGTGCGTCGCGAAAGCATCAGGTTCTCGAGGCTGCCTTCAGATGACATAGGCAAGCGGCGTTCCATGCACGGGATGGGCGGTGACGCCCATATTGGTGCCGTAGATCGTATTGAGCGTTTCGGCCTTCATGAGGCTCGGCGACGGCCCCGCTGCAATGAGGCGCCCCTGCTTCAGCGCGTGCAGATGATCGCAGAAATGTGCCGCGACATTGATATCATGCAGGACGAGAATGACGCTCAGATCCTTCGTCCGGCAAAGCTCGCGCACCAGGCCGAGGATTTCCATCTGGTGGGCGATGTCGAGCGCCGATGTCGGCTCGTCGAGCAGCAGGCAGCGGCTGTCCTGCGCGACCAGCATGGCGATCCAGACACGCTGACGCTCGCCCCCGGAGAGCGTATCCACGATGCGGCCCGCCAAGGTATCGACATGCGTCAACTTCATCGCGATCTCCACCTTTTCCCGGTCGAGATCGGTGAAGCGCCCGAGCGCCCCATGCCAGGGGTAGCGCCCGCAGGCGACGAGTTCCTCGACGGTCATGCCGGCCGCCGATGAGGTGTCCTGCGGCAGATAGGCGACGGCGCGGGCAAAGGCCCGCATATCGTAGGAGCCGGCGGCCACGCCATCGAACAGGATGCGTCCGCCGGTCGGCTGAATCTGCCGAGCCAGCAGTTTGATCAGCGTGGATTTGCCGGAGCCGTTATGGCCGATCAGGCCGGAAATCTCGCCCGCCTTGAAGCTGATGTCGAGCGGATGAAGAATGGTTTTGCCGTCGACCTCGAAACGCAGGCCTTCCGTCGCGAAGACCGTTGCGTGACTTTGATCGTTTCCGGTGATCCTATCGTTTTTCATTATCATTCCTGCTGAAGCCCACCGGCTTCCTAAAATTCCGGTCGCCGGTGAGCGATGCGTTAGTTGATCGAGGTCAATGGCTTGACGAAGAAGAGACACGGATCGCTTTCGCGCCAGAGGGTTGGAAATATCTCGGCGCGTATGAAACCGTTTCTGTCGTAGAAGGCACGGGTCTTTTCATATTGCGGTTCGTCCCTGCCGCGCGGCGCCAGCGTCTTGACCGTCAGAAGCTTGCAATCGGAAGAGCGGGCGAAGGTCTCTGCTGCGGACAGCAATCGCTTGCCGACGCCGCTGCGATGATGCCGGCGCCTGGTTGCTATCACGAGAATCTCCATGGCGGCCGGCGGATGGGCGCGCAGCGACACGAAGCCGGCCACAGTATCCGCCTCGACGCAGCCGAACATCGGCAGGGCCTCCACGGCGCCCGCGCAGGCTTCGATGACATCGGGGTCGGTAAACCAATCGGTCAATTCCAACATGATGTCACGACAGATGGCGCCTTTGGATTCGGTTATCTCGATGGTTTCCTGCATCTATTTTTCCCTTTCCTGGCGATGGAGTGCAGTTTGCGTGCGATGGCGGTGAACCGCCATCAGGCCTGCATCTCCCGCACCCGTGTTGTTCGGTTTCGTCTGTGGCTGCTGCCGGCAGTGCAAGCATGATCGGCCTCGAGCGAGATAGCGGCGAGGCACCGCGAATGCGCCTCCCGCAGAAGGCCGCAAACAAGGGCGCAGGATACACCCGCCTCCCTGGCGATGATGTTCTGGGGGATATCGTCGAAATAGTGCTCCTCATAGAACTTCCGGGTTCTGGCAGGCATGGATTCGACCGTGCAGCGGAAGGCCTTGTAGGCCTCGGCCTCGTGAAGGCGCTCCTCCGGGCTTCCATAGGCCGAGGTGTTGCCGCCGACTTCCTCTTCGACGAACAGGCCGCGCTCATATTGCCGGCGTCGCATATGATCGGTCGCCAGATTGCGCACCATCCGCATCACATAGGGCGTTGGAGCCGCTATATCCTCGTTCAGTGGCTTGGAGACCAGCTGCAGGAGAACTTCCTGCACGACATCCTCGGCCAAGCTCATGCAGCCTGTGATCCTGCGTGCGACGGAGAGGAGCTTCGGATAGGCGTGAAGTGCTGTTTGGAGTTGCGCATTGGAAGTCGACTGCGAACGGTTGGCAATCATGTCGGGCTCTCGCTGAAATCCAAAGTTGCATTTCTGTGTGCCCCTCTTTTTGAGAGGAACCTATAAAACATGACAATGATAGTCAAGATAGCGGAGTCGAAAAGTGAAGCATCTCCTAAATCATGGTTTATCCACCTGATTTTATTTCAATTTTTTTATGGATCTAGAAGAAAATCCCGCTTTTATGATGCTGCCATTGCGGCCATGCTGTAGCGTTTGATGTCGCGATAGCCCACTGAAAACCTCTGCTTTCTCCGTCACTTATCCGGCCCGAATGGATGAATAGCGCTTCGCCTGATACCTGATATCTGCCTTCTAAGGTTGTATTTCCCGGCGTCGGTATCACGCTTTGCGGGTCGACCAGAAAACCCTGGCCGAAGCATTTCAACGCAGCCTCTTTCTGAACCCAGCAGGCGAGAAAAACATCGCGGCGATGTCGTCCATCCAATTGATGCACCTGATTGAGCTCTTGTTCGGAAAGGATCATCGGCATGATCTCGGAGGCTTCCTTCTCCGAAAATGCATCGAGACGCTCGATATCGATGCCGATGCGGGCGCCGCGGCAGATCGCAAGCGCTATGCGATCTTTCGTGTGCGACAGATTGAAGTCGATGTCAGGGTAATCGCGCAGATAGGGTCTGCCGGAAGGGGTAATCGCAAGACAAAGTGCTTGCGGGGCGCAGCCAAGCAGATTGGCGATGACGCTTCGACACAGGACCCGGCCGGCAACGAAAAGGCGCCGCGCCGAGCATGATCTGAACGCTGCGGCACGGCTTTTTTCTGCTTCGCTCAAAATCGAGTCCGGTACGGGAAGCCCGTCAGATAGGTGCAGGCTATGAAGTTCCACCTGCACCGTCTCTTCCCCCGGTTGGCCCGTCTTCACCTATTCCGCTGCCTGTCCCATGTGAGAGGGAAGGTTCGAGGGCTGTCCGTGCGTTTCCCACTGTACGATGGGATCGAGCTGATCGAGATCAAAATGCTGGCGGCCGAGCAACGCGTTGGCGATGACCGCGCTGCGCCATGCGGCAAGGCTAAGCTGCGGCTCGGCAATGCCGTGGCTATGGCGTCCGGCATTGAGAACGAAGATACGGTTATCACGCGGCCCATCCCATCTGAGCGAGAAATCGCTTTCGAGTACCGGTTCGCCGATGGAGCTGAGCTCGATGCGGTTTTCGAGCGAATGCAGGAATTCCGGAAGCACAAAGCGATAGCCGGTTGCAAAAACGACCATATCGACCGTCAGTGTTTCGATGCTGTCATCGAAGCCGTTGCGCATGGTCAGCGTGATTTCGGGACCATCCTGCTCGGCTGCGATGACGTTGCGGAAGGGGCGCAGCGATATGCTGTGGTCGGGGTGCCTGGCAGCATCGAGCTTTCGCTCGTAGAGCCGGCGATAGAGCTTCTTCAAGGTGGAGGCGGAAACGCCGTCGCTCGCCAGCACTTGCCTGCGTGTGTGAGTGAGCCGCAGCTCTTCGGGAAGTCCGTGGAAGCGCTCCATGTAGCTTGGTGTGAAGAGCTCATTGGTGAAGGGCGTGGCGTCGAGCGGCTCGAAATTCGGCCGGCGGCTGATCCAGTGGATGGATGAAACCCTATTCAGATCCAGGAGTGCATCGACGATCTCGGCGCCGCTCTGGCCGCCGCCGATGACGGCAATGCGGGGCGCTTTGACATCACCGATACGTTGCGTCGCTTCGCTGCTATGGAAGGTCATGGACTTCGGCAGCTGTTCGGCCCAAGCCGGACGAGACGCTATCTTGCCGACGCCGACGGAGAGATTGCGAGCGCTGATCGCACCATCGTCGGTGGCGATGGAGAAAAAGCCGTCATTGGCATGGACCTCCCGGACGCTCGCGCCGAAGCGGAGCGACGTTAGCCCGCGTGCGACCCATCCGAGATAATCGGCGAATTCCTTGCGCGGAACGGCTTCATATTCCGCATTGAGAAACTGATAAAAACGTTTATGCGCAACGAGATATGAGAGGAAGCTCCACGGACTTGTCGGGTTGGTGGCCGTCACCAGATCCTTGAGGATGGATGTCTGCATTTCCGCACCCGGCAGCATCATTCCCGGATGCCATGCGAAGGATGGACGCCGTTCGAAGAAGTGGACGGAAAGTTGCGGTATAGAATCGAGCTGAGCGGCAAGGCTGAGGTTGAAGGGACCGATTCCGGCCCCGGCGAGGTCGAGCACGTGCGATGTCATGGTGCAGCTCCAGAATGATGTCGAAGAGGGGGTTACTTGACGGCGTCTTTGGACAGCGGCGCCGGCGCAAAAGCATGGTCGAGCCGCCGGGCGAAACGCTGATGGAATGGCGTCTTGCCGATGATCGTCAGATGGTTGGTGCCGGTGACGATCTCCGATGCCGTGGCATTCGCCGAATAGCGCCGCCAGTCGATGACGTTGAGGGCACGCGTGAGAGAATCCTCGGCCGCGAAGGCATGGATACGGAAATCGGATTGCGCCAGGCGGTAGTTGCGGAAGATCATCGCATTGTCGATGAGGATCCAGAACGTATGCTCTTCCGAGCCGATATCGGGACCATCCGTTGGCAGTTTGACGTTATGCTTGACGATATGATGGAGGAACTGTTCGTAGACCTCCTCGTCCATGGCGGCGAACAGCCTCTTCCAGTCCTCGCGCATCGGCGTGGTGGCAAGCCAGCTCTGCACGGCAGCATGGGTGCGATCTCTGATGCCGTCTTCGAAGCGCGGCATGATGCCGACGGTAAATTCCTCGTCCATATCGCAGACATCGACCATGCCGATCATACGCAGATCGATGTCGTTGCCGAGCTGCCGGGCGGCCTCATAGGCGAGTAGTCCGCCCCACGACCAGCCGAGGAAGGCGCAGGGCCGACCCTTGGCTTGTCTGCGCACGGCTTCGGCGTAACGCGCGGTAATGTCTTCGACACGGGTGCTCAGCGTCTTGGTTTCCGTCAGCGAATAGCAGATGAAGCCGGTTGCTGGCTGTTCCGGGCCGAGATAGTCGACAAGCCGCATATATTCGCGCGTGCTGACGAGCAGGCCCGGGAAGCAATAGAGCACCGGCCGGTCACCATTGCGGCGAAGGTAGACGACGTCGACGCCAGTTTCATCGCGGCTGCCGTCGACCGCCAGCGCCAGATCGCGCACGGTAGGGTGATTGAACATATCGGCGATCGTCAGCGGCCATTCGGGATGGCGCATCTTCAGGCGCGAGACGATGCGCACGGCCATCAGAGACTGTCCGCCAATATCGAAGAAATTCTCCGTGACGCCGATATCACCGATGTCGAGGATATCCTTCCAGACATCCAGGATAGCTTTTTCCTTGTCGTTGGCAGGTAACGCCATTTCGCGTTCGATGCGCGGTGCGGGCAGGGCCGCGCGGTCCAGCTTACTGTTCGGCCCCATCGGCAACTCGTCGATCAGCATGATGGTCTGTGGCACCATGTAATCGGGCAGGGCCGTCATGGCGGCGCGGCGCAGCTCGGTCACGCTCAAGCTCTCGCCCTCGCGCGGCACAACATAGGCGACCAGAGAACTGCGCCCGCCGTCATTGTGCAGGAGAATGACAGCCTCGGCGACACGCTGATCGGAGCGCAGCACGGCTTCGATTTCGCCCGGCTCGATGCGGAAGCCGCGCAATTTGATCTGATGATCGACGCGGCCGGCGAATTCGACGATGCCATCTTCCCGCCAGCGGCCGAGATCGCCGGACTTGTACAGTCGTTCGCCAGGTGTGAAGGGATCCGGAATGAAACGATCCGCCGTCAGCTCCGGCTGGCCGAGATAGCCGCGTGCCAGGCCGCTGCCGCCGATATAGATTTCGCCAATCACGCCGACCGGAACCGGCGCAAGGTCGGCATCAAGCACATAGATGCGCCGATCGCCCACGCCGCGCCCGATCGGCGCGACCGTTCCCTCGAAGCGGGTGCCAGCCGGAATCTTCCAGATCATCGGCGTCATGATCGTTTCGGTCGGGCCGTAGCCGTTGATCAGCAGCTGCGCCTTCAGGTTCTCGGTAATCATGTCGAACACCGCCTGCGACAGTGCCTCGCCGCCGAAGGAATAGAGCCGCAACCGCGGAATTTCGCTGTTCTCCCCGGCATATTCGGCCAGCCCCCGGACATAACTTGTGGGCAGGCTGGCATTGTTGACGCCGTGTCGCTTCATCGCCGCGAAGGCATCTTCCGGTGTGGCGAGCTTGTCCTGCGTCAGCACCACGCCGCCGCCTGCCATCAGCGGCACCATCCAGCGCTCATGGCCGCCATCCGAGGTGAAGGGCAGTACCGGATATTCGCAGGATTCCTCGCTCATCTCGTAGATGCGCAAGGTGGCCTTGCAATGGTGCGCGAGTGGTCCGTGCTCGACCGCCACTCCCTTCGGGACGCCTGTCGAGCCTGACGTGTAGATGACATAGGCAAGGTGCTGCGGGGCAATGGTCGTTGCCGGTGCGTCGGCGCTCTCGGCGGACAGGTCGATGGCATCGAGATTGAGGTAGGGTGTCGCGATATCGCTCGGCAGGTTGGCGATGTGCTTTGCGCGGGAGATGACGAGCGAGAGGCCCGGGGCGGTCAGTATGTGACGATTGCGGGCCTCAGGGTGATCCGGCTCCACCGGCGTGAATGCGCCGCCGGCCTTCAGCACGGCAAGAATGGCGATGATCGCGTCGATCGATTTTTCAAGGGCGATAGCGACGCGCTTTTCCGGGCCGATCCCCATCGCGATCAACCGATGAGCCAGCCGGTTGGCGGCAGCTTCGAGTTCCCCATGTGTCACGGATTTCTCACCCTGTGCGACGGCAAACGCATTCGGCCGCCGTCTCGCCTGCGCGGAGATGACCTCGTGGATCGGCGTGCCGTCGTCCGGCTCCGGTGCGTCCGGATAGGGTGCCGAAAGCCTGCCCAGCTCTTCCGGTGACACGAAGGGAATATGTTTGACCTGAAGGCCGGGGCTGGCCTGTAACTGCGCAAGTGCCATGGTAAGATCGTCGGCGAAGCGTATGATTTGTTTTCGATCATGCTTCTGCGGGTCGAAGCCGATGTCGATGCGCAATTTGCCGACGGAGGCCGGGGAAACGGTAACGACCAGATCGGCATCGCGACGTGCCGGCGGTTCTATGGGGCTGCGCAGCGCGACTTCGTTCGAGGTTGCTTGCAGGAGACGCAGGGGTGGACGCACATCGAGGAGCGTCTTGACGAGGCCGGTGGTGTCGAAGGATTCGTCCCGTCTTATCAACGCATCGGCAAGGGCCTCGAAGGGCAGGGATTGCCTGATAGCCGTATCGATTTCCTTGACGAACGCATTGCGAACGTCCTTGAGTGTCATGGTGCCATCGAGTTCCGGCGTTAGGATCAACACGTCCTCGCAGCGGGCGGCGACTTTCTGCCTTTCCGGACGCGTGACCAGGCCGATCCTTTGAGTGCCGTATCCGCTATGGCGCCGCAGGGCGATCCCGAGGGCTGCAAGCATGTCGCCGGAGGTGTCGGCGGACGATTGTACCGGCACTTCAAGCATATGCTCGAACCAGGCCTCGTCGACCGTGTTTTTTCCCGCCGATGTTTGTGGCGGGAGTGACGCAATGTTCTCCTGGGCCGTCAGCCGCTGGAACCAGAAGTCGACCAGTTCCGGCGCCGCATGGCGCGGTGCGCCATTGGCAATCATCCACGAAGCGGCGTCGGGCAGTACGGTCTCTGCGATATCCGCCGGATCATGACCGTCGATGTTGTGAAGGAAACCCGCCGCAAGCAGGTCGAGCGCCGCAGCGTCGGCAAGGATGGCGTGGAGGGAGAATAGGGCGCCCACCGCCCGCGCTTCTTGCGTCAGGAGGATGAAGCGGGCCGGATTGCCATCGGTAAGGTCGATTGGGCGGGCCTGTTCCGCTGCGGCAGCCGTAGTCAGCGCGTTGTCCAGGTTTTCGCTTGCAGTCAACTTCGTCTCGATGATCTCGACGAAACGGTCGTTACCCAGGATCTGCTGGACGGCGCCGCCTGCCCGTGCCTCGAATTCCGAGGTGATGAGGGGATGTTGCCTAGAGAGTTTTGATAGGCCCTCGCGCGCAAGGTCAGAAGAGATCGGGGGGAAGACGATCGCGAGTATTTGTCGCCCGTAGACGACTTCGTTACCAGTCTCAGACAGGAGCCAGATACGTGACTGTGTCGGCGATAAGGAGCATTTGGCGAGATAATCCGTATCGTTTGCTGCCTTGGCGTTGCGATCGTGGACAGTCATTTCTTCGCCGCTCTCCTTGAATGTATTGAAATACATATCAAATCGATCGAAATACAATAATGTATACCTCTCAATATCTGTGAAAGATATTAAGTTCAATCGATCGATATCTATGTCTTATGGCGCCGATAAACTCGGACGTTCCGAAAATTACGTCGACGTAGCTGCATAACGAATGGGGTTTTGGAAAATTCAGATGATTTTCGAAAAATATTTTTTGGAAAATATTTTGAATTTTTGCTGACGTCGTTCGTCACCGCAGAATTAGCGCTGTGTTTAGCCTGCAGATATCAACCGGCGTGGTTCTGAAGATATGGAGATGAAAGATGGATGCTTCGCTGGCGATCAGGAGTGATAGGACGGCGGAGAAATCCTTTGATCTGCGCCTGCCGGCTTCGGGCTTTGAGAGCAGCGCGCTTGCCTGCGGCCAGCCGCTCATCATATCGGCAGGGCATGCACCGGGGAGTTTTCGCGTCGAGCATCACGGAGTGAAGGTGGCTTCAGGCCATCTATCGGGGCCGGCCACCAATCTCCTGGTCTTCGATACAATCTCCACCGCGGTCCCTCCGCTTTCTGGCGAGGATATCGTCAACGCCGTGTCGGAAGCCGTTCTGGCATGCAATCCACAGCTGGACTGCTTCCAGATCGAGCTCGCAGATGGCGACCTCATAAGGCGCCTGATGGAAGCGGGTGCCATCGAGCAGCGCGGCAATCGCCTGATCGTGCGGCCGGAATCCTTCTTCCAGCAGCCAAGATTCTGGCTTGGAAGCGTGCCAAGCAGCTATCCGGAAGTGTCGACACTGACGAATGGCGCCGTTCACCCGCAGCGGCCGCCGAAGCCCGCCGGCCGTGTCTACAGCCGCTTCATTCCCTGGCTGAATACCCAGCTTGGCTTACATGTCGCCGATATCGAGGCTGATCTTCCCCATTTCCATCGCTGGATGAACGATCCGAGGGTTGCCGCCATATGGGAAGATAGCGGCGATCTTTCCTATCACCGCGATTTCATCGCAGGCCGCCTTGCCGATCCGCGCACTCTGCCGCTGATCGGGACCTTCGGCGGTGTGCCGTTCGGCTATTTCGAGCTCTATTGGGCGAAGGAAGACAGGATCGGACCGCATTACGAGGCCGACGGCTATGACCGAGGTTGGCATGTGGCGATCGGCGAGGACGATTTCCGCGGAAAGGCCTTCGTCAGCGCCTGGCTGCCGTCGCTTATGCACTACATGTTCCTGGCCGATCCGCGCACGCGACGTATCGTCGGTGAGCCGATCCATCATCACACCCAGCAGATCCGCAATCTCGACCGTTCCGGCTTCGCCAAGGTCAAGCATATTCAGTTCCCGCACAAGAAGGCGCTGCTGGTCATGCTCCTGCGTGAGCGCTTCTTCATGGATCGGCTGCTGCTGCCTGATCTCACCGGCTTGTCCACAGAGGATGGGCAGCCTGTGCTTGGCTCGCTGGCGCGAGGCGCCTGATGAAAACAGCCGTCGATATGAACGATCCGCGCATCAAGCGGCTCGTTCTGGCTGTCGCGCTTCCGGCCGTGGCAGGACTTGCCGCCAGTGCCGGCCATCATGCGATCAACGCGATCTTCCTGGGAGCGCTCGGCCCGGACGTGCTGGCAGGCATCAGTCTGGTCATGCCGCTGTTTCTGCTCGTCGCGGCCGCCGGTCAGGGGCTGGGTATCGGGCTTGCGACGCTGCTTGCGCGCTACCTTGGCGAAGGGGATCTCAAAGCCGCGGCGTCGGTCGCAACGACAGCGCTCGCGGCGACGATCCCGCTCGGTATTTTCTTGTCGATCCTGATCTATCTCGGCCTGCCGGATTTTGTCGGCGCACTCGGCGCCAGCGACAATCTCCTCGCTCCTGGGCTCGATTATGGGCGGCTGCTTGCTTTCGGTCTGACACTCGGGCTTTTGCAGGCTATCTGCGATTTCATAGCGATCGCCGAGGGCAATTCACGCTTCTCGATGATCGTGCTGATCGCGAGCTTCGCCTTGAACGCGGCTCTCGATCCCGTCTTCATCTTCCTCTTCAAGCTCGGCGCGTCCGGCGCGGCACTGGCGACCATCGTGTCGTCCATCGCAGCCCTTGCATGCTATGCCGTCTACTTCCTGCGCCGATGGGGAACGGTGAGCGTGACCGGCGGGGCGATTTGCTGGCAACTGCTTTGGCCGATCGCGCGGATCGGCCTTCCCGCTGCCGCAACAAGCATTGTCACGGGCCTCGGCTTTCTGGTCCTGATGCGGGAGGCGGCGGTCCATGGCGGCGATAAAGGTGTCGCGGCAACGGCGATTGCCATCCGTCTGATGACTTTGGGACAGCTTCCGTTGTTCGGCTTTTGCCTCGGTGCCCAGAGTGTCGTCAGTCACGCCTTTGGCGCGGGCGATGCTGAGCGGCTCAAAGCCGTCATCCGGTTCATGCTCGCTGTGACGATTCCGGTCGCATTGCTCTATTCTATTCTGCTGTTCTTGGCTGCCGAGCCGATCGCACGCCTGTTCACGGATAGCCAGGACGTCGTGGATGAGGCAGTCGCCTGGCTGCGGTCTCTTTTTCCGATCTTTCCGCTTGCGGCCTTTCAATCCGTCCTGCTCGTCATGCTGCAATCGCGGGGCAGGGCGGGTCTGTCTGCCCTCGTCGGGCTTGCGCCGCAGGGCTATCTGCTGATCCCGCTTCTGCTCCTGCTGCCGCTTTGGATGGGCTTTGCCGGCGTTTCAGCCGCCGTGGCTACCGCTGCCATCCTTGCTGCCATCCTCGGCGGTCTTGTCTGCTGGCGGGAATGGCTCGCTATTCTGCCGGCCGACGCACCGAGCCGCCTTGTTGGCCAATCGACACTTCACTCCTGACCCAAGAGGAACGCCATGAACGAGACGCCGAGATTCGATGCCTACCGCCACGCTATTCCCGATGCGCTGATGCCGCCGCGCGATGATCCGTTCGACGCGGCCGTGCCGCCGATCTACCAGACATCGCTCTTCCTGTTCGATAGCTACAAGGAGCTGGAGGATGTTTTCGCCGGCCGTTCGAAAAAGCCGATCTATTCGCGCGGCGACAATCCGACCGTACGGCTTCTGGAGCGCAAGATCGCCGAGATGGAAGGCGCGGAAGAGGCGCGTGCCTTTTCGAGCGGCATGGGTGCGATTGCTGCCGCGGTTCTTGCCTTCGTCGGACCCGGCGACCGTATCGTCACCGTGCGGCACGTCTATAGCGATGCCTTCCGCCTCTTCGAAAAAGTTCTGAAGCGCTTCGGCGTCGGCGTCGACTATATCGACGGCACCGATACGGGGGCTATGCTTGCCGCACTTCCCGGCGCCAAGCTCGCCTATCTCGAAAATCCCACCTCGATGGTTTTCGAGTTGCAGGATCTGACTGCGATCGCCGAGGCCGCTCGCTGCCATGGCGTGGTAACGATGGTCGATAACTCCTGGGCAACGCCGCTCTTTCAGAAGCCTCTCTCCGTCGGTATCGATATCGTCATCCACGCCGCTTCGAAATATCTCGGCGGCCAGAGCGACACGGTGGCAGGTCTGGTCACTGGCTCGAAGGCGCATATCGACCGGATCAACAGCGAAATCTACCCATACACCGGAGCGAAGCTTGCGCCGTTCGAGGCATGGCTCGTACTGCGTAATCTCGAGACACTGCCATTCCGCATGCGGCATCATCATGAAGCCGGGCTCGAAGTGGCATCCTGGCTTGATGCCCATGCGGACGTGACCAATGTCATGCACCCGGCGCTCGGCGAGCATCCGGGAAAACGTACTTTCAGCGGCTTCGGTGGGCTGTTTTCCTTCGAGGTTTCGGACCGTATCGATGTGGCCGATTTCGTCGACGCGTTGCGCCTCATCCGCATCGGCGTCAGCTGGGGCGGGCCGGAGAGCCTCGTGGTGCCGGCAAAGGCGGCGCTCAGCATCTCGCCCGAGACCAACGTCTTCGCGCGCTTTGGCGTCAGCGACCGCACGATCCGGCTCAACGTCGGGCTGCACGCGGCCAAGGAAATCATTGCCGATATCGAGCAGGCGCTCACCGTCGCCAAACGCTAGGCAGTCGCCGCGCCTTCAAATCGCAAGAGGGGTGGAGTGACACGGTCGCTCCGCCCATACTATTATTCATTGTTGATCTATTCCCGCCGAGACCGATTGAGACAAGATGACCATTCCCGCTAATGAAACGCTGAGCAAGCTTGCCGCCGACTATGGAACGCCGCTCTGGATTTACCATGCCGCCGCAATCCGCCGCCGCATTGCACAACTCTCTGCTTTCGATGTCATTCGCTATGCGCAGAAGGCCTGTTCGAACATTCATATCCTGAAGGAGATGCGCAAGGCGGGGGTACGGGTCGATGCCGTATCGCTCGGCGAGATCGATCGGGCGATGCGGGCGGGCTTTTCCGCCGGCCACGCGTCGGGCGCCGCGGAGATTGTATTTACCGCCGATGTCTTCGATCGGCCGACCCTCGACCGCGTTGTTGCCGACAAGGTCGAGGTGAATATCGGCTCCATCGACATGCTGCACCAGCTGGGAGAGCATTCGCCCGGCCACAGAGTTTGGCTCCGCATCAATCCCGGTTTCGGGCATGGCCATAGCAAGAAGACCAACACCGGCGGCGAAAGCAGCAAGCATGGCATCTGGTTCGAGCAGCTGCAGGAGGCTGTGGCGCTGACGCGCCAATATTCGCTGAAACTGGTCGGGTTGCACATGCATATCGGCTCCGGTGTCGATTATGGACATCTGCAGCGTGTCTGCGGTGCAATGATCGGATTCTGCCGCACGCTGGATGTCGATATCGAGGCCATCTCCGCCGGCGGCGGCCTGTCTGTGCCCTACAGGGAGGGTGAGGAGGAGATCGATCCTTCCCATTACTTTTCGCTCTGGGACAAGGCCCGGCGCGAGATCGAGACGCATGTCGGCCATCCGATCCGGCTCGAGATCGAGCCGGGCCGCTTCCTGACAGCGGATGCTGGCGTATTGCTGGCAGAAGTGAGGGCGGTCAAGATGATGGGCCGCAACCGCTTCGTGCTTGTCGATGCCGGCTTCAGCGATCTCGCCCGGCCGGCGATGTATGGCAGCTACCATCACATCACGGTCATCCCGGGCACGGCGCCTCGCAGTGCCGCCGGAACAATCTTCCCCACCGTTGTCGCAGGTCCGCTCTGCGAATCGGGCGATGTCTTCACGCAGACCGACAACGGCACGGTGGAAACCCGCGATCTGCCCGAAACCCATGTCGGCGACTATCTCGTGTTTCATGGCGCGGGCGCTTATGGCGCGACGATGTCATCGAACTACAATAGCCGTCTCTATGCGCCAGAAGTGCTGATCGACGGCGAGACGCATCGATTGATCCGCAGGCGGCAAACACTGGATGAATTGCTTATGCTGGAAGGCATTTAAGCGCCGCCGATTTCCAGGCGAAAGACGAGCCTTAACTTCGGCCAAGCAGGGGCTTTTCCGCGATTGCGAAATGAATATAGTGGCCACGTCCGTGTGTCGTGTCCGACTGCTCTCTTATCATCTCTGGCCGCAAGGCGTGAAAGTTCTGCACCGCTATGCTGGCCTGGCTTGATCAGAAAACCGAAATCGTCGAACACGCTGACCAATCCTCGCGCTATTTCGAGCCGGCTCACGCAGCTTATTATAGCGGGAAGCCCGGCCAGCCGTTGAAGCTGATGCTGCAGGCGCGCAGCGATTTCCTGTCGATCTGGCGCCGCGCCGATTATCGAGAGCATGTGGCGGAGTTCAAGCTTCTGGGCCGCCAGCTCATCATTGTCAATTCGCCTGAAGCCATCCGCTATGTGGTGGCCAAACGCCATGAGAATTTCGAGCGCAAGACACCGCAGATGCGTCGCGCGCTGGAATATCTTTTGGGCGATGGTTTATTCATATCCGATAAGGAAACCTGGAAACAGCGCCGGCCGCTGGTCTCCGACATCGTGCATAAAAACCGCGTGCCGGCCTTCGGCGCGATCATGCAGAGCACGGCAAGCGAGCTTGCCGACCGCTGGCAGAGCCTGGGTGAAGGGGCGGAAGTCAACGCCCTGTTCGAGATGGCTGGGCTGACGGCGGAGATCATTTCCCGCAGTGTCTTCGGCAATGACCTCGGCGAGGAAAGCGCCAATGCGGTGACCGAAGGGTTTGCGAGCTACCAGTCGCTGGTCGATTCCGTCAATTTCGGCTATTTTCTCGGCTTCGATGAAGGTTTGCCCATCATCAAGACGCCAAGCTTGAGCCGGTCGGTGAGGCGCATTCACCGGATTATCGATCAGGTGATCGAAGATCATCTGGCCGGCAAGGGTGATAACAGTTCCATGGTCGAACTGCTGATCCGTCGTCAGCAGCGCAACCCCGAGCTGAAACTCGACGTGGTGGCGCTTCGCAACGAGGCTGCCACAATCTTCATGGCCGGCCACGAAACGACCGCGGCAACGCTGACCTGGGCCTGGTACCTCTTGGCGGGTGCGCCCTGGGTGGAAGAGGCAGTTCATGCGGAAATCGACGCCGTCTGCGGCGATCGGGTTCCCTCGATCGATGATGTCGCGAAGCTAGACTGGTGCCGTGCGGTCATCGAAGAGACGCTGCGCCTCTATCCTCCCGTGCCGATCCTGGCACGCCAGGCGGCTGAGGCCGACCAGATCGGCGACGTGAAGGTACGCAAGGCCGCATTGGTGCTGATCGTGCCCTGGATCTTGCATCGCACGGATTCGCTCTTTCCCGAGCCGCATCGCTTTCACCCCGAGCGCTTCCTCGGCGAGACACGGCCGACGCCCTACAGCTATATTCCCTTCGCCGCCGGCCCGCGCGTATGCCCCGGTCTGCAATTCGGCCTTACCGAGGCGATCCTTTGCCTGGCGATCCTGGCCCAGCGTTTTCGTGTCCGGATCAGGGATGGACACAAAGTTCAGCCACAATGCCGTCTGACGCTGCGTCCGCGCGAGGGTATGCCCGTGACATTGCATCGGCGTCGGGGATGACGGCTGAGGACGAAGGCGACGAAAGAGTTGTCGCGTCAAAGCGCAAGGCGTGGACCTATGAGCCTGCCAAGGCCTCGCCCTTGGCCGATTTCGCAGCTGGCGGTAACCGCCGCAAGGCATTTCTGCGCTACTGGATCTTCGAGAATATCGACAATGCCGTCGATCTCTTCCTCTATTTTTCCTTCATGCTCTTGCCGGCCAGCGTCTGCTCGGATCTCGGCGGCTGGCTTGGGCGTCTGCTTGCTCCCCGCTTTCATAAAGCGGCTTGCGCGCGCGCGGCAGCCAATCTCAAGACGATAAGGCCCGAACTCACGGATATCGAGCTCCAGCGGCTTCTCGATGCCTATGCCGATTCTCAAGGGCGGCAGATGGCGGAATATTCTGTCGTGCCGAGACTGGCACGGCGGCACGTCCGCATGATTGGCACCGAAGGGTTGGTTGAGCGTTGCAGCCAGGGCCCGGTGATCTTCATTGCGCCGCATATCAGCAACTGGGAAGTGCTCTGGCATTGTCTTCTCGACATGGGGCTGGACGTTACCATGAATTACGACCCGCCCAAACGCCGCTCACGCCACTATATCGTCAACCGCTTGCGCAAGGGAGCGGGCCTTGGAATCCTGAAACCTGGCCGCAGCTTCGTCCGCCCGGCTCTGGGAATCCTGGAAAACGGCGGCAATCTGCTGATGTTCTGTGATGAGGGATTTAACGGACGTATCCGAGCGCCATTCCTGGGCAGGCCCGTGCACCTTGAGGGCAATTATGCGCTCATTGCGCGAATGGCGAGGAAGACAAATGCGCTGATCTATCCGATTTATATTGTTCGGGAAAAGGGGGCGCGATTTGCGTTGACGGCGTTGAAGCCTTTCATGCTGCCCGAAAAATTCGGCGTTGAGGAACACCTTGTTCAGGACGTCGCGCAATTGAATGTCGTGATAGAACCGATGGTGCGCTCGCATCCAGAGCAATGGTATTTTGTCGATAATCGACTGCAGTGACAATCGAGATTCAATTTGAGTATTTCGTAATTTGGATATCGCACCACTTTCGTCACCTTGCGAATCTTACGCATTATCTGTGACCTCAGGTTGCGTGATTTGATTTTAGGAGATAGAAGCCTATCAGCTATAAGGCCAGGCATAGATGCGATTTCTCAGGGCTCAAATCGCCCTTGAGCTAAGATCTTTTAGCCGCTACCTCCGGTTTTTACCTGGCGTGATGGCAATCTACGGTACGCTGTCGAGGGATAATGCGCCGCTCAATGAGCTCAATCGCTATGAACTGAACCGCCCCCATTCGGCCAGCAAGGCGGCAGGCCTCACATTCGGTTCAAATATAGTGCGCCGCAATCTGTCGCAGCGTGCCCATGTCCGAGGTGCTGCGCGCCTTGTCCGCCCAATCCAGAAAGGCACGGATGCGGCGGGCGACCTTTTCGGGATGATGCTGGCTGATGTCCGCGATTCGGTGATCGAGGAAGGGATTGCGGAAGCGGTCGAGCGTCGTTGCGACATAGGCTTTTGCCTCGTCGCCCATACCGTTTGCGGCAAAGCCGGGCAGCACTTCGCTTTCATAGAGGGTGTCTAGCCTGGTCCGTATATCTTTGTCAGCCAGGTTGGCACGCACGGTTTCATCCGCCGGCCGGCCTTCGCGCTGCCAGATTTCGGCAAGAAACGTGTGGCCGAGATTGAGGATATGCAGTTTCAGGCGTTCATAGGGTTCGAGATCGTCCGTCAGTACGATGCTTGGATGTTGGCATGGCGCTCGCACGCCGGGCGCGCGCTTGATCGCCCATAAGGCATAAGGTTCGGCAACGGCGCCGATCGGTTCAATTGGCTCGGAAACAATACGATCGACCAAGGTTTCGGCGAAGGCGACGTGGCCGTCGAGCCAGTCATAGAAACCAGCCGCCACATTGTTGAGCCTGGCGCAATCGACGACCGCCTGCTTCAGAACATGGCCATTGCCCGTTATCAGTTCGCAGGGAAGGATGACCAGGGGGCGGGCGGAGGCCTGCCAGCGTTGGACGAGGAGGGCGGCAAGCTTTGCGGGGAAGGATCGAGGAACATCGTCATCCGAGCCGAAACGATCCTCCTCCGGCCAGGTCTGGTAACCGGTGTCGCCGGTGTTGGAGACGACGAATTCGGCCTCCTCGGCAAAGAGTTTAGACAGCTCCCTCCAATGCCCCATTGCGGAAAGGCCGCGATCGACGCTGGTGACCTGAATGGTGCGATTGAGTGGCTGGCCATCCGACATGCCGCGGATGATGACCGGATAGCCCTGCGGATTGCCGAAGGCGGCGACACGTCCGCTGCGGCTGCTGGCGCCTGAGACCTGAACGACGGCGATCGGACCGACATCCTGGCCGGATTGCTGTGCTTCGTGCACAAACAACGCCGCGTGCGCCTGCAGGAACCGGCTGGTGCCAAATTGGATGATCCGTGAGCTCAAGCCGATATCCTCATATATGAATGCTGTTGGTAGACCATGTGTGGGGATGCGCAGACACACGCATTTATCAGTGATTGTTTTTTATCCATAGAAAACATTGAAGTCGCCGGTCGTCAAATGTTTTCTATGGCGATAATAGAGCATTTCCCTCAGCGGGTTTGCTGTAACGGCCTGATCGAAGCCAGCCTGGCTACACTCGGAGCTCTGGAAGAATGCTCGGGCGGTTCGCGTGGCGGGCTGTGTTTCACGCATTCAGTCATAGAACTCGCGCGCCACAAGGCCGGTTTGCCTGATCCGTTATTTTCTTAGGGCCGAGGATGATCAGCGCGCCGCAGGACCTGCCGCCCGACGCATGTTTTCTTCGGTCAGCGTCTGGCCGTGGAATTTCGACAGCGCCATGACGACGTCATCGATTTCTTGGTTAAGCCGCTGGGCGTCCCATTGCAGGGCCGCTGCGGCGATGGCGCCGATTTCGCGCAGGCCTTGGATCGTCAGCAGGCCTTCGATCGCCATGGTCGTGCGGCGGAAGACGATGTCGGAGAGATGCACGACCATCTCCTGGCGTGCGATCCAGTCAATCTCCAGCGCGCTATGACGTGGGGCGCCGCTTATGCGTCGACTGTCACTATAGTCGCAACGGTGGGCAAGAATTTCCGCGGCGGTCGTGCCGTATCGGCCAAGCAGTTCATCCACTCTATCTGCCTCGACACCAGTCTTTGCGGCAACGGATCTAATCCAATTCGCCCGCTCGTTGGAGGTGATCGGGAAATCCCGTCCGCCGCCGATCGCAAGGCGCTCGGTCGATGTTCTGCGTCTGCGTTGGAGGCGTGCGAGCACGGTATCGGAGACTTCCTCGGCAAAGCCGCGGAACGTGGTCCACTTGCCGCCAACGAGCGAGATGATCGGGAACGGCCGTCCGGCCTGGGGTTCAAAGGCGGGTGCGGAGTGATCGCGGCTGATCAGGCCGGGCGAGGAGGCATCCGAGGCGGGCAGAGGCCGAATGCCGCTATAGCTATAGGTTACCTGATCGCGGTCGAAACGCAGGCTCGGCAGCAGCGACCTGACGCTGTCGAGGAAATAGTCGATCTCCGGTTCTTCGCAGCGAACATTGTCCGGATCGTCGCAAGGGATATCGGTTGATCCGACGAGTGCCTGGCCGAGATAGCCATAGACAAGGCAGATGCGGCCGTCATCAGCTTCGAAATAGATCATATGGCCATTCAGGCTGCGCACCAGTTCCGGATGATCGAGCAGGATATGCGATCCCTTGGTACCGCCGATCAGATGGGCGGGTGCTCCAAGAGCGGCGTTGACATGATCGATCCATGGGCCGGCAGCATTGATGACGAGCTTCGGCTTGACCGAAAAGGCATAGCCATCCGCCCGCTGGAAGGTCAGCAGGCCGTCGGCTGATGAAACCAGTCTCGTTGCATTTGCGGCAAGCGAGCCCTTGTTCGCCTCCAGCCCGTCCTTGACCAGTTCATAGACCAGCCGTTCCGGCCGGCTGATCTTGGCATCGTAATAGATGCCGCCGGCGACGATCTCTGGCGTCACATGTGGCATTTCCTTCAGCGCCCGGCGCTTCAAAAGGAACCGGTGGCGCGGCATGACGCGGTTGCGCGAGCCGAAGAAGTCATAGAGCGCGAGCCCGATCTTGATAAGCAAGGCGCCGCGGCTGCGCGGGGCGGTGGTCGAGCCCATCAGCGTGCGAAGGGCGGCCCAAATCCCGCGCGTCCAGGAGAAGATCGGCACGAAGGTCGGCAAAGCTTCGACGCAATGCGGCGCATTCTTGAGCAGTAGATTCCGCTCGAGCGCCGACTGCGCGACGAGCCGGAACTCGCCGGTTTCGAGATATTTGAGTCCGCCATGGATCAGCCGCGATGGCGCAGCACTCGTTCCCGAGCCGAAATCGGATTTATCGATGATCAGGCAATTGACGTCCTGCAGCGAGAGATCGCGGAAGAGGCCGGCACCATTAACGCCGGCGCCGAGAATGACGACATCGACATCTCCGTCTTGAAGTTGCGAGAAGCGTTGTTTCAGATCGGCGGCCATATCGGTCATAACATCATCGTCCTGGTGTATTGCCGCGATAGACCCAGTCTTCGCGACGCAAGTGGCGGTCTAGCCTTGGGAGTGCTGGGTTGCGAGATTGCCGATCCGCGGCCAGAGCGGCGTCATTGCTTCCGCAATGTCGCGAAAGAGCTGATAGCGGATACGGTAGTCTGCGCTGCGGTCGGAATCCGGATGATAGGTTCTGGCGATCTTGCCGACATCGCGCGGGTCGCTCTGCGGGCTTGAATAGACGCCAATGCCGGCACCGGCGCAAAGGGCTGCCCCCCAGGCAGCGGCTTCATCGGTTTCCGTCACGGTAACGGGCATGGCGAGTACGTCTGCAAACATCTGCACGACGATCGGATTGCGCGAGACACCGCCTGCCAACCTTGCCTGATCGAAGGAAAAACCGGCACTTAGGGCATCGACGTGAATCTTGTGGTTGAAGGCGATGCCTTCCAGAACCGCGCGCAGCATGTCGCCGCGATCATGCCAGCCGCCAAGCCCGAAGAAGCTGGCAGTGGCCTCGGCACCATAGGGCGAACCGAACAGATAGGGATGGAACAGCGCGCTCGACGGTCGATTGAACGCTGCCTCGATCTCGGGACCGAGCATGGTATGAATGGACGTGCCGGCAGCTTCGGCGCCGACGATGTCGCTGGCGCAGAGCTTATCCAGGAACCATTCGTAATTGGCTGACGATGCCGGCGAGATCGACATGTTGTTCCATTGGCCAGGCGCAATGGCGTTGCGACAGAACCAGCGGCGATCAACGCTCGGTTTTGATGACAGCGTCTCGTTGATCGAATAGGTACCGGCGATGACGGCAACGACGCCGGGGGCATAGCCGCCGGCGCCGAGGGCCGATGCGGTGACGTCATGCAGGCCGGCAACGACGGGCGTGCCTTCGGCAAGGCCGGTGCGCTTTGCGACGGCCTCGGTAACATATCCGACGATCTCATCCGATCGCGAGGCAGGCGGTAAGGCGTCGGTGATTTCATCGACACCAAAAAGCCTCAGTGCATCCGGCGCATAATCCTGCGTCGTGACATTGGTGAAGGACGTGCTCGCCTCGGTGCGGTCGGTGCCGACAGCGCCGGTCAGGCAGAAGCGCAGCCAGTCCTTGCAACTCAGGACATGGCCGATCTCAGCAAAGCGCTCCGCTTCGTTGGCTTTGATCCAGGCAAGCAAGGCCGATGGCGCCGAGACATGCGGCAATTGGCCGGTCAGCTTCAAGGATTCATCGGCAACAGGGCTCTTCAGCCATTGTTCGACGATCGAGCCGGCGCGGCTGTCGAGCGAGAGAATGGCGCGTCCGAGCGGCTTCTTTGCCTTGTCGAGCAGATAGATGCCATCGCCATGCGCGGTTGCGGCTATCGCCTGGATGTCGCTTGTCGGGCGGTTGCTGAGCTTGATTGCCTCGGCAATGGCGTCGGCCGTCTGGTTCCAGAGTTCGTCCATGTCGCGCTCGACATGGCGTGCCTTCGGCATGAATTGCGTCACGCGACGGCGGGCAACGGCAAGCGGCGTTCCGTCGATGTCGAAGATGACGGCCTTGGTGACGGTCAAGCCGCTGTCAATTCCGAGCAGACTCGGCATTCTCATTGCTCCTGATCGCAAACGAAGAGGGTAAGCCCTGACGGCTTCAGTCTCCGGATCATTTCCAGTCGCCGCCGGCGACGACGACATTGATATTCTTGCTGCGCATGCGCTCCAGATGGTCGGCAGGCGTCTTGCCGTCGACGATGACGACATCGAATTCGCTCAAATGCGCAAAACTATGCAGAGCCCGGCGTTCGAACTTCGTGTGATCCATCAGCAGGACGCGCTTGGCGGCGCTTTCGAACATGGCGCGCTTGATATCGACGATCTCGGGCGACTGATGGAAAACCACGTCGTCGATGATGGCCGACATCGAGATAAAGGCGGCATCGGCCCGCAAGCGGTTGATCTCGTTGATCGTCATCCGCCCCATGAAGGCGTTGCACCAATTATAGTACTGCCCGCCGAGCGCCAGAAGCGTCACGTCATGCATATCCTTCAGCGCATTCATCAGGGTCAGGGAATTGGTGATCGCCGTCAGCGGAACCTTGGCCGACAGCTGCGAGGCCATCTGCAGGACGGTGGTGGAATCGTCGAGGAAGACTGCCTGACCGGGCTCGATGAATTGCATCGCAGCTGCGGCAATTATCTTCTTTTCGGCAGCCTGCCGGTTGGCACGATAGACATCGCTCGATTCGATCAGGCTGGTGGCTGCGGCCGATACGATGCCGCGCGTCTTGCGGAACAGGCCGCGGCTGACCAGTTCGTCGACATCGCGATGTGCCGTCATCAGGCTGATGCCGAAACGCTCGGTCAGATCCTCGATGCGCATGGAACCCTCCGCCATCACGGCCTCGGCGATCATCTGGCGCCTGGCGATCTGACGGGAATGGCGGCTGTCGCTTGGCAGCTCGTCCTGCAGGAATGCTACGGGGCTTGTCTTGTCTGTCACTTTGGCCTCTGACGCTGAGCCTTGCGGAGATCAGCTTACTGCAGCGAATATCGTGAAAAAATATGAAAGAACAATTCGCTATCAGGATTTCTGCAAGTTCTGTCTGATATTCAGCCAGGATGCCGCTCATCGCGGCCAAGGGATGGGGACGCCGATGTGCGGCGTCCCCAATGTCATTACTGGGCGAGAACGAAGGGTGCCGTGTACTTGTCGACATTGTCCTTGGTGATCAGGATGCAGTCGAAAAGCTGCTTTTCGCTCTTGGCACCGGTCTTGCCGGTCTTGATGAAGCTGTCGGCCTGCTTGACGGCTTCTTCGGAGAAGATAGCGACCGGCTGCAGGACGGTGTACTGAAGCTCACCGGCCTTGATGGCGGCGACAGCGTCCGGCGAACCGTCGAAGCCGCCGACCTTGACGTTGGCGAGCTTGCCGGCTTCCTTCAATGCAGCAATTGCGCCAAGCGCCATTTCGTCATTGCCGGAGATCACGCCGGTGATGTCGGGGTGCGCCTGCAGCATGGACTGCATCTTGTTGTGGCCCTGGGTACGGTCCCAGTTGGCAACTTCCTTGGCAACCTTCTTCAAGTCGGGATATTGCGTCAGAACGGTTTCATAGCCGTTTGAGCGGGTGGCGGCATTGTTGTCGGAGGGCGAGCCGAAGAGTTCGGCATAATTGCCCTTGTCGCCAACGGCTTCGACCCACTGCTGAGCGCCGATCGCCGCACCCTGAGCGTTGTTGGAGACGAGCTGAGCCTTGGCAAGGCCTTCCTGGTTGATTTCGGCATTGACGAGGAAGACTGGGATGCCGGCCGCAACAGCCTTCTTGACTGCGCCGACCGAGCCGTCAGCATTGGCCGGGTCGAGGATGATGGCGACCGACTTGTTGGTGATGGCCGTATCGATCAGGTTGCTTTCGGTGTTGGTATCGCCCTTATGCGCACCGACTGTTGCCGTGTAGCCGAGCTTTTCAGCGGTTGCCTTGGCGATATTGCCTTCCGTCAGCCAATAGGGGTTGGACGGATCGTTGACGATGACGGTGATCTGGCCGGCGGCCCAGGCGGCCCCGGTCAGAAGCGGTGCCACAGCAACTGCTGCCATGACGATGCGCAAGCCTTTTTTGAACATTAGTCTCTCTCCCTTTGATGAGCTCTGCTGATGCCGGCGAACCGGCGGTCCTTTCTCCGGCCGGGTTTTCGCCGACCAGTGACAAGTTTCGGTGCAACGTCAGCCGGACTTGGTCCTGCGTCCGTACTGGATGCTGTTCATGAGCACGGCAAGCACGATGACTGCGCCGGTAAAGACCGTCTGCCAGTAGGCCGAAACGCCGATGATGACGAGGCCATCCGCCAGAAAGCCGATGACGAATGCGCCAAGCATGGTGCCGCGCACCGTGCCGCGGCCGCCGGTTAATGCGGCACCGCCAATGACGACGGCGGCAATTGCGGTCAGCTCGTAGCTGGTGCCAGCGTTCGGACCGGCCGAGGTCAGCTGCGAGGACAGGACGAGGCCGGCAATGGCGGCACAAATGCCCGACAGGACATAGACAGCGATCTTGACCTGCTTGACCGGAACGCCGGAAAGATCGGCAGCGCGCTCGTTGCCGCCTGAGGCATAAAGCCAGCGGCCAAAGGCGGTGCGGCTGAGAACGATACCGCAAATGATCGCAAGCACGGCAAGGACGATAACGCCGATCGGGACGCCGGCGAGACGGTTGAAGCCCAGCCAGTTGAAGCCGGTATTGCCGAGTTCGGGGCGGCCGCCGAGATTGTTGTAGGTAAGCCCGTTCGTCATCAGCAATGCGATACCACGCGCGACATAGAGGACGCCCAGCGAGGCGACGAAGGCCGGGACGCGCAGATAGGCGATAAGTACGCCGTTGACGGCACCGACCACGCCACCGAGAATGCAGGTCAGCACCACGACGGCCCAGACCGGCGGATACAGGATGACGCCGAAGCTCGAAAGCGTGACGCCCTGCATAAGGAAGCCGGCGATACAGCCGGCAAGGCCAAGCGTGGAGCCAACGGAAAGATCGATGCCGCCATTGAGGATGACCAGCAGCATGCCGATGGCAAGGATGCCGAAAATCGCCACATGCGAGGCCATGGTCAGGAAGTTGCTAAGTGAGAAGTAATAGGGCGACAGGAAGGAGAAGACCGCGATGATGACGATCAGCGCAAAGAAGGCGCGTCCTTCCAGGATCAGCCGCACGAGACTGAAATTCCGCCGCTGTCCGTTGGAAACTGGTTTTTTATCTGTGATGTTCGTGACTGACATAATCAGTGCTCCATGAATGCGGCTAGTGCGCGACCACTGCTTCGCCCGAGGCGGCCATGATCTTTTCTTTGGTGACATCAGGACCGAATTCGGCAGAAATCCTGCCGCGGTGCATGACGATGATGCGATGGGCGATGCTCAGGCACTCGGCGACTTCCGATGTCGAATAGATCACCGCCAGCCCCTCCTTGGCGCGCTCGGCCAGCAGCTTGAAGACCTCAGCCTTCGCGCCGATATCGATGCCGCGGCTTGGCTCGTCGAGCAGGATCACGCGAGGTGCCGTCGCCAACATCTTGCCGATGACGACTTTCTGCTGGTTGCCGCCCGATAGCGAGCCGATCGCCGCATCGCCGCCGTCGGTCTTAATATGAACCTTGCGGATGGAGTCGTTCACCAGCGTCCGCTCGCGGCCGCCCGAGGTGAAAAGACCCTTGGTGAAGGCGCCGATGCTGGCAAGCGACAGGTTCGAGCCGACCGTCATCGTTTGAACGAGACCATCGCGCTGGCGATCTTCCGGTACCAGTACAAGCCCTTGCGCGATGCGTCCGGCGATGCTGAGACCACCGACATCCGTGTTGCCGAGGAGGACGCGGCCCCCGCTCGAGCGCAGCCGTCCTGCCACGCATTCGAGCAGTTCGGTACGGCCGGCGCCCATCAGACCATAGATGCAGACGATTTCGCCGGCGCGGACTTTAAGCGATAGGCGATCGACAGCGTTATAGGCGGCGCCCGAAGGGCCTGGAACCGTGAGATTGTCTATCGTCAGCGCCACGTCGCCCATTCTGTGGCCGGTCGGCGGGCTGCCGAGGTCGAAATTGTCGCCGACCATGTTGCGCACGATCCATTCGAGATCGATGTCCTTGCGCTCGGCATAGGCGGTCATGTTGCCATCGCGCAGAACGACGGCGTGATGGGTGATCTGCAGCGCCTCTTCCAGGTGGTGCGAGATATAGACGATCGACACGCCGCGGTTCGTTAGGTCGCGAATGACCTTGAAGAGAACTTCGACCTCGCTGGCGCTGAGCGCCGAAGTCGGCTCGTCCATGATCAGGATGCGGGAATTGACCGATAGAGCGCGAGCGATCTCGACGATCTGCTGCTGGCCGAGACGTAAATCCTCGACCGGTGTCATCGGATCGATGTTTTCTTCGAGCTCCTCCATCAGTGCCCGGGTTTGGCGTTCTTCCTCGGCAAAATCGACCACGCCTCCCTTCATGATCTCACGACCCATGAAGATGTTGTCACGGACGCTGAGGTTCGGCGCCAGGCTCAATTCCTGGTGGATGATGGAAATGCCGCAGGCGCGCGCATGCGTGGAGGAGGCGAAGGAAATGGGGGCGCCATCGAGGATGATCTCGCCCGATGTCGGCTGGATGACGCCGGAGAGGATCTTCATTAGGGTGGATTTGCCGGCGCCGTTTTCACCGAAGAGGGTGGTGACCTCGCCGCGGCGAATATCGAAATTGACACCCTTCAGCGCATGGACGCTGCCATAGGATTTGGCAACGTTGCGGGCGGCGAGAACGACTTCACCCGTGGTCGTGCCATTGTGCTGGACCTGGCTCATTTCACGTCGACCTTTACCGGGGTGACGAGCCAGTTCTTCGGATTGATGAGCTTGAAGACCCCGACGACCGTTGCCGTCTTGCCGGTCAGCTTTTCAGGATCCAGGCCGCCAAGGGTCGCCTTCTTCATCTCGTTGTTGATGGCGGAGCCCGCGTCCTGATATTCGATCTGGTTGGTGAATTGCCCGAATTCAATCTTGCCAGTCGCATCGCGAAGATCGGTGCCGTTGATGGCAGGACCCGTCTGGATGCGAACGGTGATGCTGTCAGGCATGCCATTGACCTTGAATTCGTTGAGGTTGGCCTTGCGTTCGCCGAAGGCGCCCGTCAAGGAGACGGGAAGAACGGGACCGGTTGTAGTCGCGACGCCATATTTCTCGCCGGCCGCCTTCTTGTCGGCGAGAACCGCACTGGCGAGCGTCACCGCATCGACGGCGCGCTTTTCGACATCGGCCTGCACTTTCGGGAATTCGGCAGTGCCATAGGTATCCGGTTGGAAACCCTGTTCGCGCACGTCGTGTTCGGAGCCAATCTTGACCACCTTGGTATCGGCGGCGATGGCGCCGATCACGATCACAAAGGCGGCGATGCCGGCGACGATCTTCACCTTGGAGCCTGTCGGCTTGGCAGTTGCGTATTGAGCTTGCGTATTCATGTTCAAACGACCTTGGGCATGTCAGCCGGATTGCCTGATGGAGAAAGGGAGAAAAGTGCCGCGATCCGGCTTAGTGGCAGTCGGGCCTGCGCATTTGGCGCGCGGCGCGTTCCGCTTGGCTTCGGGCTATGCCGTCACCGAAAGGAAAATTCAACATCAGGAGCCTCCTCAGCATACAGGCGACTGTCTCCTCCAATCGCCCTTTTCACATTTTCCGCATCTATGCGATATTTGTGATATAAGTATGTTAATAACTGCGCTTCATATGTTATAAATCTTTAAGGCTGTCAACCATGATTTAGTGCGCTTTGTATCCGGTGGGCCTCTATGAGTTTCAATGTTTCCCGTTTTTTTGCGCTTAAGCTTGCTGCTCTATCGGTGCTTTACGGAGGTCCCGCGATCGGTGCCGCTTTAGCCGCCTTAACTGCAGGTAAACTTATTAAGTAATTAAAATAATTCGTGAATATGGAAACGCTGCACACATATTTTGCAACGTCTTACTAACCCATTCTGAGGAGCTCCGTCCGTTACGTCAATTTTCTTCGATTGCAGTCGCCGCTCCTGCTTGCGGTGACGTAACGCTTATTTCCATCTATTTTATATGAAAAAAATTACAACACCAGAAAATTATTACTGCAGGCGCGATATCTTTGTGTTATGAGGGCGGCATTCGGATGAATCGTGGATCCATTGTCTGTTAAGTGGTGCTTCATTCGTCATTCTGTCTGTGGAGTGGCAAATATAGCGACGACGAATGCGGACGAGCATAGCTTATGCCCTTGGTCGTAAGGGGAGGAATGAAAATGTTTGTGATGTTTGCTTGCGCTCGTGTTGCAAGACGCGGGACGGTGGGGTCGGCGTCCAATGCCTAAGGGTAACGGGATCATCATCGGGATCGATGCGGGGACCTCTGTTTTGAAGGCAGTTGCCTTCGACCTAACCGGAAAGCAGATCGCTTCCGCTTCGGCGCGAAATCGCTACCGGACGGGTGAAGACGGATCGGTCACGCAGTCGCTCAGCCAGACCTGGGCGGACTGTGTCAGCGCGTTGCGCGGGCTTGGAGAGAAGGTGGAAAATCTTGCTAGCCGGACGGCTGCGATCGCGGTTACGGGGCAGGGCGACGGCACTTGGCTTGTTGGTCCTGGCAATGCGCCCGTCGATGACGCCTGGCTTTGGCTTGATGCCCGAGCCGCATCGACGGTCACGCGGTTGAGCGCCCTGGAAGGTAATCGCGCCCGTTTCGAGGCGACCGGAACCGGTCTCAATACCTGCCAGCAGGGCGCGCAGCTCGCCCATATGGATCGCTTCATGCCTGAGCTTCTCGATCGGGCCGAGACGGCGCTGCATTGCAAGGACTGGCTCTATCTCAATCTGACAGGCGTTCGCGCGACCGATCCATCCGAGGCGAGCTTCACCTTCGGTAATTTCCGCAATCGTCAGTATGATGCTGTTGTCATCGATGCGCTCGGCCTTGCCCGCCGGCGCTCGCTTCTTCCCGAGATCGTCGATGGAACGGAGATCAGCCATCCCTTGACGGAAACGGCGGCAAAGGCAGCCGGTCTGCTGGCCGGAACGCCGGTATGTCTCGGCTATGTCGACATGGTGATGACCGCACTTGGCGCCGGAGTTCGCACCGGCGGCCAGAACGCGGCCTGCTCAACGATCGGATCGACGGGCGTGCATATGCGCGCAAAGGCCGTGCCGGATGTCCAGCTCAATGACGAAGGGACCGGCTATGTGATCGCCCTGCCGATCCCTGGCATCGTCACGCAGGTCCAGACCAACATGGGTGCGACCATCAATATCGACTGGATTCTGAAGATCGCGGCAGATCTGATGTCCGCAAGCGGGAGCGAGATTTCTTATTCCGACCTTATTCCGCGTATCGACGCCTGGTTTGCCGAAGCGCGGCCGACAAATCTTATCTATCATCCCTATATTTCGGAGGCCGGCGAGCGCGGTCCCTTCGTCAATGCCCATGCGCGTGCCGGCTTTACCGGGCTTTCGACGCGGCATGGATTTGCCGACATGCTGAGGGCTGTCGTCGAAGGGCTCGGCATGGCCACGCGCGATTGTTATGCCGCCATGGGCGACATGCCTTCGGAGCTGCGCATCACCGGAGGAGCTGCCCGGTCGCGCGCACTGCGGGGTTCGCTGTCGGCCGCCGTCAAGGCGCCGGTGCGTATTTCCGACCGCGAGGAGGCGGGAGCCGCAGGTGTCGCGATGATGGCCGCCGTTGCGATCGGCGCCTATTCGGACATGGACAGCTGCATTGCCGACTGGGTGACGCCCTTGCTCGGCGAAGCCGAAGCGCCGGATCAGGAAAACGTCGAGCGCTATGACCGCTTGTTCGACGCCTACAAGGACGTGCGCCAGGCAATTGCGCCGGCTTGGGACAAACTGGCCCAGCACTAGCCGTTATCAGGCCGGCGAGCGAGCGCGCCTTAAAAGATTGAATTGATGATGCCATAGGCATCCTTAGGAGCATGACATGATGGAACCGGAAATCTTTGATCTTTTCGTGATTGGCGGAGGCATCAATGGTGCCGGCATTGCCCGCGATGCGGCCGGCCGCGGCCTTTCGGTTATCATGTGCGAGAAAGGCGATCTCGCCGAGGGGACGTCTTCGCGCTCCGGCAAGCTCGTGCATGGCGGCCTGCGCTACCTTGAATATTATGAATTCCGCCTGGTGCGCGAGGCGCTGATCGAACGTGAGGTGCTGTTGAACTCGGCCAGCCACATCATCTGGCCGATGCGCTTTGTTCTTCCCCATAGTCCGACTGATCGTCCGGCCTGGCTGGTTCGTCTCGGTCTGTTTCTCTACGATCATCTCGGTGGCCGGAAGAAGCTGCCGGGCACCCGCTCGCTCGATCTGCACCGTGATCCGGAAGGGGCACCGATCCTGGATCAATATTCCAAGGGTTTTGAATATTCCGACTGTTGGGTTGATGACGCCCGGCTCGTCGTTCTCAACGCTCTCGATGCTTCCGCAAAGGGTGCGCGGATCCTGACGCGTACGGCTTGCGTCAGCGCGCGCCGCGAGCAGGGTAACTGGCTCATTCAGATGCGCAGCGAGCGCTCCGGCGAGGTGCGGACAGTGCGCGCCCGCGTATTGGTCAATGCCGCCGGTCCCTGGGTCAACGACATTATTGGCCGTGTCGTCGGCTCGAACAGCCAGCGTAGCGTCCGGCTCGTCAAGGGCAGTCACATCATCGTTCCGAAATTCTGGGCCGGCCAGCAGGCCTATCTCGTCCAGAACCACGACAAGCGCGTCATCTTCATCAACCCTTACGAGGGCGACAAGGCGCTCATCGGCACGACCGATATTCCCTATGAAGGCAAGCCGGAAGAGGTGAGGGCAGACGAGAAGGAAATCGATTACCTGATCACGGCGGTCAATCGCTACTTCAAGGAGAAGCTGCGCAGATCTGATGTGCTTGAAAGCTTCTCCGGCGTCCGGCCGCTGTTCGACGACGGCAAGGGCAACCCGTCTGCTGTCACGCGCGACTATGTCTTCGATCTCGACGAGACCGGTGGCGCGCCGCTCCTGAGCGTCTTCGGCGGCAAGATCACCACCTTCCGCAAGCTCTCCGAGCATGCGATGCAGCGGCTTGCGAAATTCTTCCCGAAGATGGGTGGCGACTGGACGCGGAGTGCTGTTTTGCCGGGCGGCGATATTCCGAATGCCGATTATGTCGCCTTTTCCGATACGCTGCGTGCGGCCTATCCTTGGATGCCGCGTGCGCTCGTCAATCACTACGGCCATCTCTATGGCGCCCGCACGAAGCAGATCGTCGGTAATGCCACGTCGCTGGCGGACCTCGGCCGGCATTTCGGCGGCGATCTCTACGAGGCCGAAGTCCGCTATCTCGTGGCTTGCGAATGGGCGCAGGCGGCCGACGACGTGCTGATGCGGCGTACCAAGGAAGGTCTGCATATGACAACTGAGGAGAAGGCGGCCTTCGCCGCCTGGTTCGATGCCGAACTGGCGCTGGCCGCCTGAACCACCAGATCTTGCCGGAGAATACCCATGCCCTTGACGCTTTCACTCAACACCAACCCGCTTGTCAATCGTTTTGCCGAGCCGGCCGATTTGATCGAAACGGTCGCGCGTGACCTGCGCATCCGCGATCTGCAATTGACGCACGAATTCATCAATCCGAGCTGGCAGGCACCGGTCATTCGCCGGCTGACGCGGGATATGCAGGCGGCACTGAAGCGCACCGGCGTTCGCGTAACCTCAGGCATGACCGGTCCCTATGGCCGCCTCAATCATTTCGGCCATCCGGACAGGGATGTTCGCCGCTACTATATGGACTGGTTCAAGACCTTTGCCGATATCACCGCCGATCTCGGCGGTCATTCGGTCGGCACACAGTTCGCGATCTTCACCTACAAGGACTACGACGATCCGGTCCGGCGCGAGGAGTTGGTCGAGATCGCGATCGACTGCTGGGGCGAGGTGGCCGAACATGCCCGGGCTGCCGGCCTCTCCTATATCTTTTGGGAGCCGATGAGCATCGGCCGCGAATTCGGCGAGACGATCGAGGCCTGCCTTTCCCTGCAGGACAGGCTGACCAAGGCGCCCTTCGCCATCCCGATGTGGATGATGGCCGATATCGATCATGGCGATGTTACCTCGCCCAATCCCGATGATTACGACCCCTACGCCTGGGCGCGCGCCGTGCCGAAGGTTTCGCCGATCATCCATATCAAGCAGAGCCTGATGGACAAGGGAGGGCATCGTCCCTTCACAGCGGAATTCAATGCCAAGGGCCGCATCCAGCCGGAACCACTGTTGAAGGCATTTGCTGAAGGTGGTGCCAAGGACAATGAAATCTGCCTGGAATTGTCGTTCAAGGAGCGCGAGCCCAATGATCGCCAGGTCATCCCGCAGATTGCCGAAAGTATTGCCTTCTGGGCGCCTTATATCGACACGGGCGTCAGCGACTTGCATATCTAGCCGGTGGAGCGGGCGAGTCCCGATTCATCAGGTACCAAATTCTTTCGAGGAGGTGGCCGGATCGGACACTATGGCCGGAGAGAACAGGCGAGGGACTATGCGTATAGAAATGAAGGGGAACGGACGATGACGGATGCGGATGCTTCGCTCGCCGTGCGGGCGGCCTGGTTGCACTATGCCGGCGGGCTGACGCAGTCCGAAGTGGCGAAACGTCTCGGCGTTCCCTCGGTGAAGGCGCACAGGCTGATTGCGCGCGCGGTTGCCGAAGGCGTCGTCAAGGTGACGATCGACGGCGATATCGTCGAATGCGTCGAGTTGGAATCCAAACTTTCGGCTCGCTTCGGGCTGCAATATTGCGAGGTCGCACCCGATCTGGGCGAGGAAGGTTTCGAGTTTCGCGCACTCGGTCAGGCGGGAGCCGGCTTCCTGCGGCGCGAGATCGAGAGCGGCCACAATAAGGTGATCGGCCTCGGCCATGGTCGAACGCTCTCTTCCGCCGTCCATCACCTGTCGCGCGTCAGCGCCAAGGATTTACGCTTCGTCTCGCTGCTCGGTGGCCTGACGCGAAACTATGCAGCCAACCCCTATGACGTGATGCACCGCATAGCCGAAAAGACCGGCATGCAGTCGCATGTCATGCCAGTGCCCTTCTTCGCCAATACGCGGGAAGACCGCGATGTGCTGCTTGCGCAGCGCGGCGTGAAGGAAGTCTTCGATCTTGCAAACGGTGCCGATCTCAAGCTCGTCGGTCTCGGCACGGTCGATACCGATGCGCAGCTCGTCTTGTCGGGCATGGTCGAGCCGAAGGAGATCAAGGAGATCACGGCCGCCGGCGGCGTCGGCGAAATTCTCGGCCATTTCTTCGATGCCGACGGCAATATTCTTGAGACGACGCTGACCTCGCGCACATTGTCTGCCTCCCTGCCGCGCATCAAAGGCGAACGGCTGGTCGCGCTTTCGGGCGGATTGCCGAAGGTCGAAGCCATCCTTGCCGTCCTCAAGAGCCGCTGTCTCTACGGTCTGATAACGGATGAGAAAACGGCGCGGGCGCTCCTGAAGGATGAGGTGTGATGCTGCGCATAAAACAGGAATTCATCTCAATATAACAACAAAAATGTTGATTTGTGAGATTTTTATGTTATATCTCCTTTAAGATCCATTTCGAGCCAAAGGCCGGAGTGCAAAGTGAAACGCGAAGAGCGCCAGCAATCGATCATCAATCTGCTCGTCGAGCACAAGACCGTCGATCTCGACGATCTCGCTGACCGCTTTGTCGTGTCCAAGATGACGATTCACCGCGATCTCGATGATCTCGAACAGGCTGGCGTGCTGCGCAAGGTCCGAGGCGGCGCGACGATCGATGCCGGCACCCAGTTCGAAAGTGATTTCCGGTTCCGCGAGCGCCAGGGTCATGACGAGAAGCTCGCCATGGCGCGCACGGCGCTGGAACTGGTCGAGCCCGGCATGACCGTCATGATCAACGATGGGTCGATGGCAGCCGTTTTGGGTGAGATGCTGCTGCAGAAGCGGCCGTTGACGCTGATCACCAACAATGCCGCAATCATCGATCGGATGAAGAACGAAAGCGGCATCACCTTGATTGCGCTTGGCGGCATCTATTCCGCCAAGTTCAACGCGTTTTTGGGCGTCGTTACCGAGGAGGCATTGTCACGGCTGCGCGCCGACATCGCCTTCCTGTCGACGCCAGCCGTTTCCGGTAAGCTTGCCTATCATATGGACGACAACGTCGTGCGTACCAAGCGGGCAATGATCGCATCGGCTGCCAAAAGCTGCCTGCTCGTCAGCCATCAGCGCATCGGCCATACGGCCCTGCATGTGATGGCCGATCTGTCCGATTTCGACGCCGTGATTACCGATCACGTGCCTGATGCTGCCATTGTCGAGCAATTTCGCCGCGACGGCATCACACTTACCATCGCCTCGAACCAGGATATGACATGACAGAGAAGCCTCGCTATTGGATCGGCACGAGCTGGAAGATGAACAAGACGCTTGCCGAGGCCCGCGCCTTCGCTGAGGCCTTGCGTGCCGCCGATGCTCTTCGGGATCCTCGCATCCAGCGCTTTGTCATTCCACCCTTCACGGCCGTGCGGGAAGTCAAATCGATCCTCTCGGAGAGCTCCGTCAAGGTGGGCGCCCAGAACATGCATTGGGCCGACCAGGGTGCGTGGACGGGGGAAATCTCGCCGTTGATGCTGAAGGATTGCAATCTCGATATCGTCGAACTCGGGCATTCGGAACGTCGCGAGTATTTTGGCGAGACCAACGAGACCGTCGGCCTCAAAACAGAGGCGGCTGTTCGTCATGGCTTGATCCCGTTGATTTGTATCGGCGAAACGCTGGCCGATCGTGAGAGCGGTCGTGCAACGGAGATCCTGAGCGAGCAGGTCATTGGCGCTCTGTCGAAGCTCCCGGACGCGCAGAAGCAGGCTGAGATCCTGCTCGCCTATGAGCCGGTCTGGGCGATCGGCGAGAAGGGAATCCCTGCAGAGCCTTCCTATGCTGATGCGCGCCAGGCTGAAATCGTCGCGGTCGCGCAAAAGGTACTCGGTCGAAAGATCCCCTGTCTCTACGGGGGATCCGTCAATCCGCAAAACTGCGAAGAACTCATATCCTGCCCGCACGTAGACGGGCTCTTCATCGGCCGCTCGGCCTGGAACGTCGAGGGCTATCTCGACATCCTGGCCAAGTGCGCCACCAAACTCTGAGGAGACATATCATGAAGCTTGCTATTGCTGGAGACAGCGCCGGCGAAGGCCTCGCCAAGGTTCTCGCCGATCATCTGAAGCATCGTTTCGAGGTGAGCGAAGTGTCGCGCACCGATGAAGGCCCGGATGCGTTTTACGCCAACCTCGCCGACCGCGTCGCCTCCGGCGTCATCGACGGCACCTATGACAAGGCGATCCTCGTCTGCGGAACCGGCATCGGCGTCTGCATCTCGGCCAACAAGGTGCCGGGTATTCGCGCTGCTCTGACCCATGACACCTATTCGGCGGAGCGCGCGGCGCTCTCGAACAATGCCCAGATCATCACCATGGGTGCCCGCGTCATCGGCACTGAGCTCGCCAAGGCGATTGCTGATGCCTTCCTGGCGCAGACGTTTGACGAGAATGGCCGCTCGGCCGGCAACGTCAAGGCCATCAACGAGGTCGATGCGAAGTACAACGCCCGTTAAGAGCGATTTTGGGAAAGGGCAGGCGGTTTGTCTGCGCTGCTCGGATGGCTGCTTCCCAGGCTGGATCGAGCCAATATCAGGCGAAGGCACTTGAAGCGCTTTCGCCTGATTATTTTTGCAGGCCTACGACACGGCCTGTCAGGCAGCAGCCAATGGCTGTGTCGCCTGATGGCGTGCCCAGGCGATACCGTCGTCGAGCGAGGTCGCGCGGTAAGCGAGATCAGTACCACCGGAAAATGCCGCCATGAACCGGCGTATCTTGCCATAGCTATTGTCCAGCACCGCATGCGGCCGTCCAAGCAGGATCGAGCAGATATGGACATGCAGACGGTCCGTGACGATCGCCTGGCCGCGGGAAATCTGGCGTATGCCGCGTCTAAGACGATTATGTGCCGCTGCGTCGAGCTTGCGCAGTCTTATTTCAGCCGGTTTGAGAGCCATGAGAGCCGTTGCCGCGCCGATCGCCTTGGAGATGCGCACACGCTTGGCGGATTCGGTCGTCCAGTCCTCTTTCGGGATATCGGGATAGGCGGAGAGATTGGCGTCGCCCACCTTCTCAAGATCGGATCTCAACATGGCAAGCACGGGAAATTCCGGGGCCTCCGGCCGGATTGGGCCGATGCTGAAGGCCATGTCCGGGCAAAGACGCACCTCGCAATCGAAGTGCTTATGGGCAAACTCTTTCGATTCCTCGTCGCGCACCAGCAATACGAAATGCTTGTGACGTCCGATGACGCGGGCGCTTTCCTCTATGCGTGCCTGCGATTTATAATGGATGGATTGCGGGAATTGGATTACCTGCCGATTGGGAAATCGCTCCAGAACCCGTTCACGGAAGTCCTGATGCGCATCCCATATGTCGCCGAAATTGCCGCCGCCATGAATGAAGATCGGGCCGGTCGGCATGGTGCGCTCGAGTTGCTCGGGCGAGAAATCGTCGATGCGCGAGACATAGGCCGGGCGCTTGCCGTATCGCCTGTTGAGATAAGCCATTTCACCGAGCCAAATGGCGGAGTCGCCGCAGTTGCGGATGTCGGGAAAGTCGAGGATCGCCAGAGGTTCATCATTGCTGATGTAATCCTTCAGGCAATCGTGGATCATGTTGTCCAGTTTGGCGATCAGCTGTTGATTTCCTGGTAATGTCATTTCCCCATTCCCCCATTCAGATGACAAACAATCCGGCCGGTGTCGGCCGCGCGTTTCAGGCAGGCCGAAGTCTCGGCAGCACTTTGCCGAGTATGTTTCGAACCTCCGTTTCCGGGCCGGCCGGCCGCTTCATCAGCGTCCACAGCAGGAGCGTCGAACCGCAATAGAGCAGGCCGCCGAGCAGGATCAGGATTGCGAGATGCGTTACGAGCACGAACTTGTCGTCCGTGTAGGCAAGATGGCTCGAGGCAAAAGAGACGCCCGCCGCCATGATGGCGACGCTCGCGAGTGCCCGAAGGTTCACCGACAATTGCTTTGCAACGGTGATGCCGGTGAAGCGTCGCACGAGCATCATGTTGACGGCCGTGCTGAAGAGGCCGGTGAAGACGCGGCCGGCAATGACCCCCGGAAGGCCATAGAGCATCAGGCCGCCGATCATGATCGGGACACGCAGGCAGAACATCTGCGTGTCCCGGACGAAGAGCACGCGCGTCTCGCCCTTTGCCATGCCGAGCGGCTGTACGAGCGAGCCCAGCGTCTGCAGCGCAAAGACAGAAGCAAGCGACTGGATGATGAAGATGACGGGCGCCCATTTATCGCCGAGCGCGAGCCTCACCAACGGATCGGCCGTCACGGCAACGCCGATCCCGGCTGGAAGGGCGACTGCCGCGACCAGCGCCTGTACGCGCTGATAGGCGGCGGCTAACCGACCGGGATCGTTGTGAATACCGGCAAAAGCCGGATAGATCGTCTGCGTGAGTGGAGCGGTCGCCTCCCGCGTCGGCATCATGGCGAGGTTACTGCCGACCGAATAATAGCCGAGCTGGATGCCGCCGAGCATCTTGCCGACAAGCAGATAGTCGAAGCGCCAGTTGAGCGTGCTGACGATCTGGCCGGCGGTCAGCCAGGCGGAGAAGGAGAAGAACTCCCGCATGTGCTGGAAGGTGATCCTGGGGCGGAAGGGCAGCACGAGATAGGAGACGATGACATTCGTCGCCTGGCTGATCAGCGTGCCGACGATCAGCGCCCAATAGCTTTGATAGATGATGGCGATTGCAACGGAGGCGACGAAGCCGGCGAATTTCTGCGAGACCGCAAGCACGAACTCCTGCCAGAAGATCAGATCGCGCTGCAGCATGATGCGGCGCGGATTCGTGAGACCACCAAGCAGCATGCTGATGCCGAGAGCGAACATGACGCCCGCCAGTCTAGGCTCATTGAAAAGGGCCGCCGCCGGATAGGCAAAGATCGCAAACAGGATGCAGATCGCCAGCCCGCGCGCGGCATTCAGGGTCCAGGCGGCACTGAAATGGGATTCGTCCGGTGCAGCATGACGGATCAGCGCCTCCGAAAGGGAAAGTTCGGTAATGGTCGTGACGATCATCAATATCGTCATGCCAAGGGCGACGACGCCAAAATCGGCGGGCGCGAGATAGCGGGCCAATACGAAGGTGCTGAGCGTTGCAAGTCCGTTCACGATGGTCCGCGACAGGCTTAGCCACATGCTTCCTTTGACGAGCCGTCCAGTGATGCTGCTCATGCGATACTGAAGTCCCACTGCGCTATGATGCGACCTCGTAACCGCACGAATATTCCTTGCCGTAACAGCGTCTTAGCTGCTGGAACGGCTGCACAGGATTATGCAGGATTATATGGTCGCTATGGATGGGGCGGACCCCGGCGTATGAGCGGGAACTAGTTCAGCGATTCCTTAAGTCAACATTCAAAATTCATTTTCACATCAGTTTTAATTCATTTTCGCATCATTTCCTTTGCGGTGCAGCATTTGCCTTTCAGATGACCAAAATTGGTAAGGCTGCTCTTGAGAAACGCCCATCTTCGCGAGCGCGAAGGCTTCGCTTTAGATTGCTACCAGCGCGGGAGGACGCAAAAGCCCGGGCAACGGGAGGTCGCCCGGGCTTTCTTGTCTGTGCGTTAAACCGAAGGGCCTTTATTTGCCGCTTCTGGTCGCGAGCCACTGCTTGAATTCGACGTTCGTATCGGTCTGGATGGCGCCGACGCCGGCATCAACGAGTGTTCCCCATACGCCTTCCGGGTCGCTAAGCGCCCGGCTATCGCTGAAGTCGAGGTTGTAGGAGACATCAAGCGTATTGATCCAGAGCCGGATATTTTGGCGTTCCAGTTCCTCGCGCCCGGCTGCGAGATCGGCGATGTCGGTAAATTTCACCTCGATCATCGGCGCTTTGAGCGGTTCGATCATTCGAAGATCCTCGGTGAATTTTCCGGGCCGGACGCGAAACATCGGCATATGCGGGATCGAGCCGAACCAATCGGCATCGAGTACAGGAAAGGAGCCGCTTTGCGGCTCGACATCCGACTTGATGATGACGTGATCCTCGGCACCCAGACGGTGCACCGCGGCAATGACTTGCGGCAATTCACGCGGAAATTTCGTGTCGATATTGACGAAGACGCGCCCGCGCGCCTCCTCCAGCGCCTCTTCGAGCGTGGGAACACGCTCATCGGTCAACGCCGTCATCTCTCCGCCAGCGCCGGCACGCAGTCGGGCCTCGCGGATTGTGGCAAAGCTGCTCGCTCCGACCACACCTTTAGCCGACGTGGTGCGGTCCAGCGTCTTGTCGTGAATGACGACGAGATGGCCATCAGCAGTCGCCTGCGTGTCGATTTCGACGAATTCCACACCAAGCTCGGCTGCCGCACGGATTGCCGCCAATGAATTTTCGGGAGCTGCCGACCAAAGCCCACGATGGGCGATCGTCAGAATATCCGGATTGGCCCGCGAGAGAAGGTCGTAAATATCGGCTGGGCGGCGTGAGGAAGAGGCGGCGATCTGGCTGTGCATGGGAAGAGCTTTCGTGAGCTGGAGGCGGAATGAGCGGATGCGGGGTTCGATGTCGAATGTGAGCACCAATGGCTATGGCCGACGCAGTGCATTGGCACCGATCGCTGTTATGGTTATTAATACACATAAAGTGTAATATTTATGACGAGCGGCAGCGAATATATAGGTCCGGATTGTGCCCGGATAGGCGAACGGCTAGGTCGGTACGACAGGATCAGGATTGCAGTCATGGCAGCGCTGGAAAAATTCCCACTGGCAAGCGAGAACGAGCGCCTCATCCTCGATATTGTCCGCAATCACGAACCGATCCGGCGTGCGACCATTACGGCCCACACCAATTTGACGCAGCAATCGATATATCGTCTCGTCGAGGCGCTAGTGGCTCGCGGCTTGCTTCGCGCCGGTGCGCCATTTAAGGGCGCGCGCGGGCAGCCGAGCCCGACGATCGAACTGGAGCGGCAGGCGGTTTATTCGGTTGGTATTTCCGTCAATACCGATGCCGTGACACTGTCGCTTGCTGATTTCGGCTGCGACATCGTCGATCAGGAGGTGCTGAGGGGCGTGCCGGTCGACCGCAAGGCAACGCTGGCAATCCTTGCCGAGAAACTGAGTTCAATCTTGGCGCGCCACGAAATATCGCGCGCGAGTGTCATCGGACTTGGCTTTGCCATGTCGGGCTTCTTCGTCGGCGATGATCGTCGCTTCAACGCTCCGGAGCCCCTGCGCGACTGGTCTCTGGTCGATCTGCAGCCGGAACTCGAGCATATGTTCGGAGTTCCGGTCTGGTTGGACAACAACGCAACGACGGGCGCCATAGGCGAGAGTCTGCGCGGTGTCGGGCGCTGGTGTAAGACCTTTGCATATCTCTCCTTCAATTATGGATTTGGCGGCGGCCTCATCCTGGAGGGCAGGCCTTATCTGGGCTTCCATGGGAATGCCGGGGAATTCAGCATCATCTACAATCCGGACGAAATGCTGCGCCGGCCGGCTTTGCAATATCTCATCGCCACATTGCGGGAGAGTGGTGTCGACATAGGTTCCGTCGAGGAGCTGCGGCAGGATTTCGATCCTTCCTGGCCGGGTGTGGAGAGCTGGCTCTCCAAGACCATGCCGATGCTCGACCGTTTGATCGCCACCCTTACGGGCGTCGTCGATCCGCAGGCCATCGTCTTCGGTGGCCAGCTGCCACCCGAGCTTGGACGAATGATGATCGCGCGTGCCCGCCTGCCGTCGCAGCGTCCGCACCGCTACGGTGCCGCGCCGCCCGGACCTCGGCTGGTTCTCAGCGAAACCAAAGGTGATGCCAGCGCGATCGGCGCGGCGCTGCTTCCACTGAAGTTCCGTTACTTTCTGTAGCCAATTCATTTGCTTTGCGCTGCTGCGACTGGGTCGAAGGGATTTCAGTTCCGCCTCATCAATGTTTCAGTGTCCTGTCAGAACCTCTTGCTAATGCACGGCCCGTATTCTCTGGACGACCGTATTGGTGCGTAAGACTGCAATCATTATCGGCAATGGCAAGCTGGAACGCGATATCGCCGGTATCGTAGACGAGGCGCAATTCGTCATGCGTTTCAACGAGCCGGTCCTTTCCGGCGGCATGAGCGGCGAGCGCACCGACATGATCATGCTGGCTGCCTCGAGCAAGATCCTGTATCGGCGGCTTCTCGATCCTGGCTTCATGGATAACGCTGCGCTTAAGGCCGCAAAGGTCTTCATGCTGGCCTACCACCCCGATATCATTCGCAAATATCATCCAAGACCCAACATTTTCCAGCGTTTGCGGGGCCGACGGGCTGACTGGACGATGCAGGCAATCGAGTTGCTGGGCAGGGCCGGCAAGGAGATCCGCATCATGCCGCCGCAGACCTATATTGCAGGCTGCGGTGAGCTCGGTATTTCTGAGCGTCACATGCACAAGGTCTTTCCCAGCACCGGCTTCCTTGGCATCCGTTATGCACTCGCAAGGTTCCCCGCGTCCGAATGGGACGTCAAGCTATGCGGCTTTGGCTGGGAAGGGTGGAAGCGGCATGATTGGCAGAATGAACGAGCCTGGGTCGAAAACAAGATTGCCAATGATCGCGTCAGCCTGATCACCTGATTAGGCCGATGGTCATCATGGGTGAAGTTCTGCCGGCCTATTGGCTATTGTCGCTGCCGAGCAACCCGCGCAGCTCCGGTAGTTTATCGTTCACCAGCCAGCCATAATAATTTTCTTCCGGCAGTTTCTTCCCGCCCGTAGCGTCCGCTGCTTGCCGCAGGGCGGCCGCACGGCGGCGCGGCTGGCCGACATTGTAAAGCGTTGCCGTCAGGCCGGGATTGTCGGTGATGTCGAAACCCTCCGCGCGGTAGGCGTCGATGGCATCCTTTACGATAGCGGCGATATAGATCACGCTGCGATCGGGATCCATGATGTCGCGGTAGATCGCCTGCGGATCATCGACGGAAAGCTTCGGCAGGCCGCTCGTCGCATGGACGAGATCGGTGACTTCAAGGGCGGTCAAAGGGCTGATCTGCCCAAGGCCGAAGGTCTGGCCGGCAAAGAAAGGCTGGAAGAAGGCGCGCTGGAACGTCATGTTTTCGTAGGTGACGCCGTCGATGACCTTGCCTCGGAAACTCTTGTCCCAGGTCTCGTCACGGCATTCCCACAATTCGGCGCTGCCGGTGAAGGCGTTGCAAGGGGCGAATTCCGGCTTTTTCAGGAAGGTTTGGACGGTCACGTCCTTATAGGCAAACTTGAAATCGGACTGCGAATAGGCGAGCGCCTTGACGTAGTAGGACTTCACCCTGTTGACGATCGTGATGTTGTAGGTGTGTTCGCCGACAAGCGCGCCAACGATGTGGATGGGGTCGATCTGGTAGGCCTGTCCAGCCTTCCTGATCGAGGCCATCAAGACCTTGTCGTCGCGAAGCACGCCGACGATCTTCTGGTATTTTTCGTCGTAGGTCGTGTTGAAGGCCTTGGCCCGCAGTACCGAGGTGTTCGGTATGGGCGGCTGGACGCTGTTGCGATTGCCCGGCGGCACGCGCACGAGCTCATGCGCGGAAGCGGCATTCGTCAATGCAAGGATAAAAAGGAGACCGAGTGCCGGGAGTATCGATAGGCGTGTTCGCATTCGCAAGCTGACTTTCCAAAATGTACCCCGGCGCGGGGACGATCTTGATACGCGATCGTTATCCGAAGGCAAGAGCGCAAGCTTCTTCCGCCCCGCGAATCACAATAAACTTCGATCAAAGCAGCTTTCGGCTGCAGAGGCATACGGGATATAGCCGTCCAGGGTTGCGTTCCCGTGGTCCAGGCTTTCGAAAGGATGTCGATGCAACATCTCGTGATCGCAGGGAGCATCTTGCTTGCAGCCGCCCCCGGCGAAGCCTTGCCGACCATGGCGGATGTCCCGGCGCTGGCCAAGGCGGCGGTCGCGCGCCGGATGGAGGTGCCGCCCTCTGCCATCCATATTCTGGTGGCCAAGCCGAGCGAACGAATGCCAGGCTTCGTCGTCTGTGGTCGTGTCGACGCGGCAAGTGCAAATGGCACCGCCGGTGCGGAAAGCGGAGAACGCTTCTTCGTCGTCATTCCCGGCAATTTTGCCATCCTGGACCAAGACGGCAAAGGTCTGGTCGATAGCTATTGGGCTGCCAATCACTGTGAATGAGACGCCAAGGCCTTGCTGATCATGGCAAGCTCTTCGGGTGTGCGACCGGATTCCAGCCGAACCCAGTTGTTCGGATCGTCGGCCGTCTGGCGCTTGATGAAGGTATAGCCCGTTCCGCTCCAGTTTTTGACCGTGTCGGTGAGATTGTCGAGGATGAGATCGCCGTCGTTCGTGCGCGCCATCAGGACAAGATGTCCCTCGTTATGGGTGTCGAGGACCACCGTCAGCAGCAGGGCAGACCGTGGCCAGCCTGCTTCGATGAGCAATTTCTTCTTCAAGAGGACATAGTCGTTGCAGTTGCCGGCACCATCGTCGGGATAGGTCCACCAATTGACGATGCCGAGCTTGTAGATGCCGTAATGATCATTGTCGCCGATGCCCTGGATCTCGTGATTGACCAGGCTGTTGATCTGCTGCAGTTGCAGCCGATGATCGCGATCGAGATTGACGAATTCCGTGCTCTTTTGGCCAGCCACGCATTCGGTTGGTTGCGCTTTGCAGAAGTTGATCCAGCCGACGGGTACGCTCGCATCCGTCACCTCGCGCGCAAATTGATGCGCATGCGCCGCGGCGGTATTTGCCACGGGTTTTGCCGTCGTTGCCGTCGAAAACAGCAGACCGGCGACGAAGAGAAAGCTTGCAGCGACGAGAAGTGAACGCATACTCGGCTCCATGAGTTGGGCTCATGAAATCCGACACGGTCAAATTTATTCGGAAAAAGATTATTCGCATTTTATCGAACCGGCGCTTTTGACCGGTACGGCAATCGGGGACGTCCATTCCTGTGCCGAACTTATGATTTCCGATCGGTTGCGAAGCGTGTTCCGCAGGGGATACAAGCTGAATGTCGACGAAAAAAGATATGGGATTTCATCCACATATCGCACTATCGGAAGAACATCTGGCGTGTTTATGATTTGTTTGTCTTAAATGCGAATCTCCATCGCGGATGGACGGTGGAACAGCCAGGGAATTGCTCGGGAGGCCTAATGATCGACGATATTCTCGACCGGATGACGCTTGAAGAGCAGGTTTCGCTGCTGTCGGGCGCCGATTTCTGGACCACGGTGCCGGTTGAGCGCCTTGGTGTCCCGAAGATCAAGGTCACGGACGGGCCGAACGGAGCCCGCGGCGCCGGCTCGCTGGTTGCCGGCGTCAATGCAGCCTGCTTTCCCGTTGCGATCGCGCTTGGCGCCACATGGGACCCCGCCCTTGTCGAACGTATGGGCGTGGCGCTCGCCGGCCAGGCCAAGAGCAAGGGCGCCTCGGTGTTGTTGGCGCCGACGGTCAATATTCACCGCTCCGGCCTCAATGGCCGCAATTTCGAATGCTATTCGGAAGATCCGATGCTGACGGCCGCTCTTGCCGTAGCCTATATCCAGGGTGTGCAGAGCCAGGGTATTGCCGCCACGATCAAGCATTTTGCCGGCAATGAATCCGAGATCGAGCGCCAAACGATGTCGTCGGATATCGACGAGCGTGCTCTTCGCGAAATCTATCTGCCGCCGTTCGAGCAGGCCGTGAAGAAGGCCGGCGTTATGGCCGTCATGTCCTCCTATAACAGGCTGAACGGCACCTATACGAGCGAGCATCCCTGGCTTTTGACCAAAGTCTTGCGGGAGGAATGGGGGTTCGACGGCATCGTCATGTCGGACTGGTTCGGCTCCCATTCGACAGCGGCGACCGTCAACGCCGGGCTCGATCTGGAAATGCCCGGTCCGACGCGCGACCGTGGCGAGAAGCTCGTGGCGGCGGTGGGCAACGGCGAGGTCAAGCTGGAAACCGTGCGCGAGGCTGCTCGCCGCATTCTCACATTGCTTGAGCGGGTCGGCGCCTTCGAGAAGGTGCCCGATTTGAGCGAACACGCGCTTGATCTGCCTGAGGATCGCGCGCTGATCCGCAAGCTCGGAGCCGAGGGTGCCGTGCTCTTGAAGAACGACGGCATTCTGCCGCTGCAGAAGGCAGGCCTTGGGCATGTGGCTGTTATCGGGCCGAATGCCGCCGAAGCCCGGGTCATGGGTGGCGGCAGCGCCCAGATCGCAGCCCACTACAGGGTCAGCCCCTTGGAAGGCATCCGGCAGGCACTGTCGAATGCCAACAGCATTCACCATGCTACCGGCTGCCGCAACAATCGCCTGATCAATGTCTTCTCAGGTGAGATGCGGGTGGACTATTTTAAAGGCCGCGACCTTACGGGGCCGGTGATCGCCACCGAAACGGCAAGCAAGGGCGAGTTCTTCTGGTTCGATCTGCCATCTTCGGAACTCGATCCCAATGAGTTCTCCGCCCGCATGACAGCCTCCTATGTGCCAACGGAGAGCGGCGAGCATGTATTCGGCATGACGAATGCGGGTCTCGCCAAGCTCTTTGTCGATGGCAAGCTCGTCGTCAACGGCTATGACGGCTGGGCTCGCGGCGACAATTACTTCGGCACTGCCAATGTCGAGCAGCGACAGGGCATCCATCTGGAAGCCGGACAGAGCTACAAGGTGGTGGTCGAATATTGCTCGTCCGCGACGACCGAGGAGGGGATCAATCTGACGGCGGTACGCTTCGGCGTGGAGAAGCCGCTCGGCGAAGAGGCGATGCTGGATGCCGTCCAAAAGGCAAGCGATGCAGACGTCGTTCTGCTCTTTGTCGGCCGCGACGGCGAGTGGGATACGGAGGGCCTCGATCTGCCCGATATGCGCCTGCCGGGCCGTCAGGAGGAACTCATAGACCGGGTGGCGGCCGCCAACGCCAATACCATTGTCGTGCTGCAGACCGGCGGCCCCATCGAGATGCCCTGGCTCGGCAAGGTTCGAGCCGTGCTGCAGATGTGGTATCCCGGCCAGGAGCTCGGACATGCCGTTGCCGATGTACTCTTCGGCGATGTCGAGCCCGGCGGACGTCTGCCGCAAACCTTCCCGAAGCGCCTATCGGATAACTCCGCCATGGTTGGCGACGCATCCGTCTATCCCGGCAAGGATGGGCATGTGCGTTACGCCGAGGGCGTCTTCGTCGGATATCGCCATCACGATACGCGCAATATTGAGCCCTTGTTCCCCTTCGGCTTCGGTCTTGGCTATACGCGATTTTCCTGGGGCGAGGCGCAGGCTTCGGCAACAAGAATGGGCGCTGAGGGAGTCACCGTAACAGTCGATGTCGCCAATACCGGCGACAGAACCGGTTCCGAACTCGTGCAGCTTTATGTGCGGCCCCCTGTTTCGGCGCTCGAGCGGCCGGACAAGGAGTTACGCGCCTTTACCAAGCTTCGGCTGATGCCGGGTGAAAAAGGCACCGCCTCTCTTGTCGTTCGTCCGCGCGATCTGAGCTATTTCGACGAGCGTATCGGAGCATTTCGAGCCATCGCCGGGCGCTATGAGTTTCTCGTGGCCGCCAATGCTCTCGATATCCGCTCCGCCGTTGCGATCGAGCTTGAAAGCGAATGGATCGGTGAGGTTTCGGACCGTTCGATCTGATATCGCGAACGGCCGCAGCTGACGAAATCAAGCATAAGTGAGGGAGGGCGCAGGTCTGCGTCCTGCACTTGCTGCAGATTTTGCGTTGACGCGTGTGGAACTTCCTAGCGACGCCGCATGCGATGCGGCGGCAACCGGCCGGAAAATGCCGACGCCTCGTCGTCGTCTGCCGACGTCTCCACTTGAAAGATCTGCCCGACGGGCTTTGGCCGGCCGAGGAAGAAGCCTTGTGCCTCGTCGCAGCCTTCGACGCGCAGGATTTCGAGCTGATGGTTGGTCTCGACGCCTTCCGCCAGAACAGGGATATCCAGGCTCTTGCCGAGCGTCAGTACCGCGCGAACGATCGCTTTTGCCTGAATGCTATGATCCACCTCGCTCATGAAGGAACGATCGAGCTTGATCTTGTCAAAGGGGAAGGATCGCAACGTATCGAGCGAGGAATATCCGGTGCCGAAATCATCGATGGCGACGGTCACGCCGAGAGCCCGGATCTGCCGTAGGACATGCAAGGTCCGCGTTTTATCGGCAATGATTGTGGATTCGGTAATTTCAAGTTCCAGCCGCGACGGCGCAAGGCCGGTTTCGAGAAGGATCGTATGAACGAGCTTAGCGAGATCCGCATGAGCAAACTGTACAGGCGAGAGGTTGACGGCGATCTTGTAGGGCTGTTCCCATGATGCCGCCTCCTTGCAGGCCGTGCGCAAAACCCATTCGCCAATGACGAGGATCGTGCCGCTTTCTTCTGCGATCGGAATGAATTCCGAAGGCGGCACCGCACCACGCTCCGGGTGATGCCAGCGGAGGAGGACTTCGTAACCACAAATCTGCCCGGTGCGAACCGACGTTTGTACCTGATAGTGCAGGTCGAGCTGATCCAATTCGACAGCCCGACGCAGGTCCTGTGCGAGCGTATGACGGGCGCGCGCGGCTTCATCCATCTTGGATTCATAGAAGCAGACGGCGCGGCCGATGTCTGCCTTGGCGCGATACATGGCGAGATCGGCGTTGCTGACCAGGCGCTCCTGGTCGACGTCATCGTCGGGATAGATGGCAACACCGATGCTGGCCCCTGTCGCCGTCTCGAAATCGTCGATCCGGATGGGCTCGAACAGAACCTTCTCCAGCCGGGCCACGAAATCCAGAAGTTCGCTCTGCTCGCTGAAGCGCTTGGCGGCAGCAAACTCGTCACCGCCGACACGAGCCACGAACTCGCCGTCCCGGACGAGGCGCAGCAGGCGGCGTCCGATTGCCATCAGTGCCTGGTCGCCAGCCTTGTGTCCTCGCAGGTCGTTGATTTCCTTGAAGCGATCGAGATCGATGCCGATGACCGCGAGTTTTACGCCGTCTTCCTTGGCATGACCGATCTCGCGCTGCAGATAGTCGGCAAAACTGCTGCGGTTAGGTAGGCCCGTCAGCAGGTCGTTGAGTGCCATATGCTGAAGCTTCTCGATGGATTCGCGCGAGGCCCGCTCGTCGATCATGTAGCTTGCCACGCCTGTACCGATGATCAGCAATCCGCCGCCGGCAACGGCAACCGCCATAGCCTTCAGTGCGTAGGCGTCCGCAATCGCAGCGCCGGTTGCAAGCGGCGTGACAGAGACGGCCGTCATCGCCGTAAAATGAAGCGAGACCACGGCGATGACGAAGAGAGCGAGGCCGGCGATCGGGGAGAGCTGCCAAGGCCGGCGCACGGCCTGATTGAGTGCAAGCGCCGCAAAAATCACCGAAAGGGCAACAGAAGCGGCAACATAACCCTGGTTCCACTCAACGATGCCATCGACGTGGTAGGCCAGCATACCGGTATAGTGCATGCTGGTGATGGCAAGGCCGACGACGGCTCCGCCGAATTCCGGTGCGATGTGCGGCAGGCGCGATAAGGCGATCGTAAACCCGCCGGCACAGCCGATAACGGCCAAAAGAAACGAGGCCATCGTCAGGATGGGATCGAAGGTGACCGGCGCTCCGACTTCATAGGCCAGCATGGCTATGAAATGCGTGCACCAGATCGACGACCCGGCAGCCACGGCGGTCAGAAAAATCCAACCGCCACGTTGAAGTTCGCGCGTCTTTTCGGCTCGTTGGAGCAGGTTGAGGGTGATCCATCCGCCGCTGACACAGACGAGCGCCGCCAGGAGAACGAGCCACAGATTGTGCTCCGTGAAGATGCAGGAAAGAACGCGCACGCAAAGATCCCAACAATAGCCATCAGGGTGAGTGGCAGTTTCCAATGCGGTCAGCTGCGCCTGATATCGACACTGCTGCTTTCACGGGTAAACACTGAAAATCAAGTAAAGATACTTTGCGTGAAATTGCAATTTCTGCAACCTTCGGCTTTATGTCCGCTGTATATCTTCTTTACGAAGTATTAGATTTTGCGCATCTTTTTCGTTTCGAACGGGGAGTTCATCGCGTCCGATTTCCATCCGCCATTTGCGCTATGCACAGATATATTACGGATTCTTGGTAAATTTGCCCTGAATATTGGAAGTATAATTGAGAAACTCTCCCTTATGAGAATCTAAATATCTCTCGAATATAATATACATAAGTATATTTGAAAGTAATAATACTTTCATTTTAGCGAATGTTTCGACGCCGCAACTTATAATGTAGAAGGTTTGCTTGTGAAGAGATTTACGATTTATCTGAAGTCCCTTTATGCCGTGCGCAAGCTCTCGGGACAGCTGCTTCTGGATCGGTCGGGCAATTTCGGGATCACAACAGCATTGGTCGCTGTTCCGTTGATCGCGGCTGGGGGACTGGCGCTCGATATCACCAATGCGATGCTCGTGCGGACGGAGTTGCAGAATGCTGCCGATGCGGCCGCGGTCGGCGCAATCGCGGATTCGTCGCCGGCGGTTGCGGCTGCCATGGCCATGACAAGCGACGGCACCGTCACGATCGGTCAAAGCGATGCCAACAAGCTCTTCTACGGCCAGGCGTCCAGCGATATTCAGAACATACCGGTCAACGTCAGCGCCGGGGTAATGCGCACGGGAAATGTCGTCTCATCGACGGTCAATTTTTCGGCGAACGTACCGACGACGTTGAGTCAGATTATCGGAAAAACATCCATTCCCGTCAGCGGCTCGGCATCTGCACAGTATCAGACGGCGACCTTCATGGATTTCTACATGCTGCTGGACAACACGCCATCCATGGGGATCGGTGCTACCATAACCGATATTAATAAAATGGTGGCAAACACGTCGGACAAATGTGCCTTTGCGTGCCACGACAGCAGCAATAAAAACAATTACTACGAACTTGCAAAGAGCCTTGGCGTCCAGACCCGCATTGGCGTCGTCGGGCTGGCGACACAGTCGCTTACGGATACTGCCAAGACGAACCGGGTGACATCCGATCAGTACAGGATGGCCGTCTATACATTCGGTAAAGATACCTCGACAATTGGCTTGACCAACGTATCCCCGCTATCATCCGATATGGCGCAGGTCAGCGATGCCATCAGCAAGAATGTGGACCTGATGTCTGTTCATGGACAGAACGACAACAGCGACCAGGATACGAGTTTCGATGCGATGTTGACGCAACTCGCGCCGATCATCGGTACGGGCGGCAGCGGAAAAACCAGCTCCGATCGTCAGAAGGTTCTCTTTCTTGTCACTGACGGCGTCGGCGACAGCTATAAGCCCAACACCTGCACCAAGCCGACCACCGGCGGGCGTTGCCAGGAGCCGCTCGCCACTGCCTTCTGTCAGCCGTTGAAGAACCAGAACATCAAGATCGCTATCCTCTATACGACCTATTTTCCCCTGCCGACAAACGGCTGGTACAACCAGTGGATCGCGCCGTTTCAATCGCAAATCGGCACCAACTTGCAGACGTGCGCCTCACCTGGCCTCTATTTCGAGGTGAGCCCGACGCAAGGTATCACAGACGCGATGAACGCCCTGTTCCTCAAGGTCATTCGCACGCCGCGCATCACAAGTTGATGCTGAAGGCCAAGCAGCGCGCCGGCTCGATCGGGAAGGCTAGGCGAAGGCCAGTGATTTGAGAAGGCCAACGATCTTCTGGCGCGTCCTGGCATCCTTGATTTTCGTGAAGGCCCGATTGAGCTCCATGCCCTCTTCGGACGAAAGAAAGCTGACGAGATCGTTGCGGACGGCGTGTGGCGCGTCGGTTGGAATAGAATTGTCAAAGGCTGCATTATCGAAGAAGTGCGATATCGGGACGCCGAGGCTGTCAGCAACACGTTGCAGACGACTTGCGCCGACGCGGTTGACGCCTTTTTCATATTTCTGGACCTGCTGGAACGTAAGGTCCAATTTCTCGGCGAGCGCCGATTGGCTCATGCCAAGCAGGCGCCGTTGCGCGCGGATACGTTTGCCGACTTCGACGTCGATCGGGCTCGGCGCCTTCTTTATTGCGATATCTTGCACTGGTTCCTCCTCCTGGCGCTTATCGATCATTTGGTCTGGAGGCTGATGGCGGATGGCGCAGCTCTCCTGAATGCCTCATTGGCGACGCTTTTGCACTATGACTGCCGGGAGTGACGGCAGACGGCAATCACGATTCATTGCGGATCGCGACGAGCTTTCCGTTTCCTGCGCATTTGGGATCGGCCCCGCGCAATTTGACCATTCGTGAGCATGTTGCTCGCGGTCAACGTACTTTCGCCTAGCTGGTGGCTGCTTCGCGACTGACTTGACGCACCATGTCGATGAAAGCCCTGAGCTTTGGCGCCAGTTCGGCGCGGCGCGGAAAGTAGAGGAAAAGGCCTGCTTCCGTCACCGCATAGTCGCCGAGGACCTGAACAAGCTTGCCGGATGCGATCTCCGCCTGCACGAGCGGCTCGAAGACATAAGCCAGTCCCACGCCGGCTAGCGCAAGCTCGACGGCTGAATGCGATTCCGTGACGATCGCCTGGCCGCGGACGGTCACGGCGACATCGCGCCCGTTGTCGACGAATTCCCATTGGTAAAGGCCGCCGGAGCGGATAAGGCGATAACCGATGCATGTGTGACCTGCGAGATCCGCCAGCGTCTTCGGCCGCCCGAACCGTCCGATATAATCGGGGGATGCGACCACGATCGCGCGGAAAGGCGGGGTCAAGCGGACCGCCACCATATCCTGAGCGATCATCTCGCCCACGCGGATACCGGCATCGAAACCCTCGGAAATGATATCGGTCAACCGCTCATCGGAGAATATCTCGACCTCGACCTCCGGATAGCGTTCCGCCATGGCCCTGATGACGCGGGTTATCGCAAGTGGCAGGCTGATACGGGAGGCATTGATGCGCAGCAGGCCGCTCGGCTTTCCCTTGGCCGCCTTGATGCGCTCCATACGATCGTGAATGTCCTGCAGCGCTGGATTAATCGTTCCGAGCAGGCTTTTTCCGGCTTCCGTTAGCGCAACACTGCGGGTCGTCCGCGCGAAGAGCGGCTGTCCAAGTCTTTCTTCCACCAGCCGAACGGCATGGCTTACGGCCGATGGGCTCATGCCCAGTTCGCTGGCCGCGGCGGCAAATCCGCCGCGGCGGGCGACGGCGGCGACGATAGGCAAATGTGTGAGCAGATCGCGATCCATTGCTGAGCAATATCGCATAATGAATGCAAATTAAATGACCTTATCGAACGGACGAAAAGCAGCGAAGCTATGAGCACTGAATTGGTGCGCCACAGAGGAGAATAGCGATGAGCATGGAATTTTACACGCTGGGCAATAGCGGACTGAAGGTGACGCGGCTTGCGCTTGGAACCATGACCTTCGGCACGGAATGGGGATGGGGCGCCGACAAGGAAGCGGCGCGGGCCATCTTCAATGCCTATGTCGATGCCGGCGGCAATTTTTTCGATACCGCCGATGCCTATACCGGTGGTACGTCGGAGACCTGGCTGGGCGAGTTCATTGCGGAGCGCGGCTTGCGCGACGATGCCGTCATTGCGACCAAATTCACCATGAACCTTGCGGCCCAGACGCCGAATGCGGCCGGCAATGGCCGCAAGAATATCCTGCGGGCGGTCGAAGGGTCGTTGAAGCGGCTCAACACGGATTATATCGACCTCTACCTCATGCATTGCTGGGACCGCCTGACGCCACCGCAAGAGGCAATGCGTACCTTTGACGACCTGGTGCGCTCGGGCAAGGTCCGGCATGTCGGCCTATCCGATGTTCCGGCTTGGTATGCGAGCCGCGCCCAGGCCATTGCCGAATATCGCGGTTACGAGCCGATCTCGGCGCTTCAGCTCGAATATTCTCTGGCCGAGCGCAATATCGAGAATGAATTCGTACCGTTCGGGACGCGTTACGGTGCGGGCATCATGGCCTGGAGCCCGCTTGCGAGCGGTCTGCTCAGCGGCAAATATCGCCCCAGCAGCCAGGGAGAGACAGCCGGACGGCTCGAAACCGTGCGGGGCACGACCAATCCCGGGTTTCAGAAGTTCAACGAGCGCAACTGGGCAATCGTCGCCGAGTTGGAAAAGGTGGCTGGCGAGCTTGGCCGCAGCATGGCACAGGTAGCGGTCAACTGGGCGATGACGCAGCCCGGCATTGCCTCGATCATCGTCGGCGCGACGAAACTGGAGCAGCTAAAGGATAATCTCGGCGCGTTGGAATTCACGATACCGCACGAACTGCGCCGACGCCTCGACGATGTGAGTGCCTTGCCGTCGACGTTCCCTTATTCCTTCTTCGGGCCGGAGATCCAGGGCAGCCTGACCGGCGGCCAGACTGTCGGCGGTAAGCCTGTGGGTTACTATCCGGATCTCAACATCTCGGGAAAGTTTGCAGGCGTCAGCTAAAGACATCACAGCCATCGCAACGCGCTGGGCAGCTGCCGGCGCGTTGCGATGAAATGAACGATTGCCTTGTTTCCTCCGGTTTCTGCTGCTAGAGACCCCGCCGTGGCTTTGAAAAGCCATGAAATCCGGTCGCAGCCCACCCGGTCAAAACAAGGGATCCTGAATTATGAAGACTATCGTGATCTGCTCCGGCGGATTGGACTCCGTTTCGCTCGCCCATAAGGTCGTAGCCGAACATCAGCTTATCGGCCTCGTCTCCTTCGATTACGGCCAGAGGCACCGCAAGGAGCTGGAATTTGCGGGCGCCTGCGCCAAGCGTCTCGGCGTGCCGCATGAAATCATCGACATCACCGCCATCGGCCGGCATCTGACCGGATCGGCTCTGACAGATGATGTCGAGGTGCCGGACGGGCACTATGCCGAGGAAACCATGAAGGCGACGGTCGTACCGAACCGTAACGCGATCATGCTGGCGATCGCGTTCGGGCTTGCGGCGGCGCAGAAGGCGGATGCCGTCGCCGTTGCGGTCCATGGCGGGGATCATTTCATCTATCCCGACTGTCGTCCGGGGTTCATCGACGCCTTCCAGCAGATGCAGAACCACGCGCTTGAGGGCTATGCCAGCGTTTCGCTCTACGCGCCTTATGTGACGATCTCCAAGGCGGATATCGTTGCCGACGGTGCCCGGCATGAAACGCCCTTTGCCGAGACTTGGTCCTGTTACAAGGGCGGAGAGCGCCATTGCGGCCGCTGCGGCACCTGTGTGGAGCGGCGCGAAGCCTTCCATCTCGCTGGTATCGCAGATCCCACGGAATATGACGATGCCGACTTCTGGGTTGCCGCGACATCGGGCTTTTCGGCTGAGGAGGTGAAGTGATGTATCGCATCACCAAGGAGTTTCATTTCTCCGCCTCGCATCAGCTCTCGCATCTTCCTGCCAATCACCAGTGTGCGCGCCTGCACGGGCACAATTATATCGTCGTTGTGGAGCTTTCGGCCGGCGAACTGGACGAGAACGGGTTCGTGCGAGACTATCATGAGCTGCAGCCGCTGAAGCGCTATATCGACGAAGCGTTCGATCATCGCCATCTCAATGATGTCTTTGGACATGACCGGGTGACCTCGGAGTATCTCGCCAAGCATTTCTATGACTGGTGCAAGGAGCGCTTGCCGCAGACATCTGCCGTGCGAGTCAGCGAAACGCCGAAGACCTGGGCGGAATACCGGCCATGAGCGAAGCGCCCATTCGCGTCAGCGAGATCTTCGGGCCGACGATCCAAGGCGAGGGCATCCTGATCGGCCTTCCGACGATCTTCGTGCGCACCGGCGGCTGCGATTATCGCTGCTCCTGGTGCGATACGCTGCATGCCGTCGATAGTGACTATCGCGATCAATGGCGGCCGATGTCGGTCGATGAGATCTGGCAGGAGGTAACGCGACTTTCAGGCGGCAAATCGCTGACCATCTCGCTCTCCGGCGGCAATCCTGCGATCCAACCGCTCGGCCCGCTGATTGCGTGCGGCCATGCGGAGGGATATCGCTTCGCGCTGGAGACTCAAGGGAGCTTGGCCAGGGAATGGTTCGCCGAACTCGATGTGCTCGTGCTGAGCCCGAAGCCTCCATCGAGCGGCATGGCGACGGACTGGATCGCCTTCGACGACTGTCTGCGCATGGCAGGCGACGGACCGCAGATCGCCTTGAAGATCGTCATATTCGATGATCTCGACTATGAATATGCGCGAGACGCGGCTGCTCGCTATCCTCAATTGCCCGTCTATCTGCAACCCGGCAATCACACGCCGCCGCCAGCCGATGCAGAAGATACCATTGTCGATATTGACGGCATCGTCGAGCGGATGCGCTGGCTCGTGGAAAAGGTCAGCAATGATCGATGGTTCGAGGCGAGGGTGCTACCGCAACTGCACGTGATCATCTGGGGAAACAGGCGCGGCGTTTGATCGATTGCGAACGGGCCACATTCTGCCTGGCCCGTTCGCAATTTACATTTTTGAAGGCCAACCAGCAGAGCCGTATCGGTGCTGCGTTACGATTTCTCCTCGCGACTGCCATGCTCTTTGAGTTCAGCATCAAAAATTCCCGCAAGTGTCTTGAGGATCTGCAACACGGCCGGATGATCGCAGGTATAGTATCTATACTGCGCCTGACGACGCACTTTGACGATGCCGGAATGATGCAAGCGGGTCAGGTGCTGGCTGAGCGCTGATTGCGATATTCCAAGCTTCTTGGCTAGGCTATTTACATCCTCCTCACGGCCGGACAGATGAATACAGACCTCAAGGCGTTTGGGATTTGAAAGCTGGCTGAGAAGATCTGCATGGTAGATGAGACGCTCATCTTCTGTGGTCTGATCTGAGGAATACATAGCACGGCCAATCGTCGATAGTTAATCTTAAAATCCCCCTGCAGCGCGTGATGATAAGCGCAAAAGTTGCAAAATTATGGCTTGGATATTCCAAAACGTTGCATCCTCGCGGAGCAGGCGGCCCCTCCCAGTTCGGCCGATTTCAAGGAAATCAACCTCTCCCAGCGGTCAACTAGGGTCCTATTGTAATTTTGGAATATGTACTGCTTTGGGTTTTGCAATTATTCTGTAACAAAATCGAACGAAATGCCTTGTTTTTGTCCGGGTTCTGACATCGCACTGCTAACAAAGCGGCTTATCTTCTGCTCCAACGAACAGGAGGTAACCATGACCCAAAGGGACTTGACAATCGCCGAGGTTCTCAAAGATCCGCTGATCCGCCAGGTCATGCGCGCGGATCGCATTTCCGTGACTGGAATGGCAAGCCTGCTGCAGGATGCCGCGCGCCGGCAGGAGCGTGCCTTGTCCGCCAATATGGCGCCGATCACGCATGCCGCTTCGTGCTCCAGGCCGCAGGCCGATTTACGCTGAGATCGTCTGTTGCGGGCCGACACGGCAATCGCTCCGTGACGAGTGCTTTGCCGTCACCTCAGATTTCAGGGCAGGATGGTCCTAGGCATGATTTAGGGTCGCCTCATTTCGCCCGACGCCTTTGCGCCGCTGTCACAGTGCGCCGCTTCGGTTCAAGGAGATCGCGTAGACGCTTGTCGTTGCCGTCATGAAAAGCTTGTGCTTGCCGCGACCGCCGAAGCAGAGATTGGACACTGTTTCCGGTACCAGAATCTTGCCCATGAGATGGCCGTCGGGCGCGATGCAATGCACGCCGTCGGCTGCCGAAGACCAGAGATTGCCGTCGCTGTCGAAGCGCATACCGTCAGCACAGCCCGGCGAAATCGCATGAAATACCTCGCCGCCGGAGAGCTGCCAGTTTTGGCCGACGTTGAAGACCCGGATATGTTGCGGATCGTTGCTATGCATGCGACCGGTATCAGCGACATAAAGCTTCGTCTCGTCAGGATTGAAGGCAAGCCCGTTCGGGCAATTGAAATCCGTCAGCACGGCCTGCATCGACCCCGTTGAATCGACCCGGTAGACATTGCACGGCAGCTCCTGATCGCTCTTATATCCCTCGTAATCCGTCGCGATGCCGTAATGCGGATCGGTAAACCAGATCGCACCGTCCGAGGCGACGATCACATCATTGGGTGAATTCAGATGCTTGCCCTGGTAACGATCTGCGATCACCGTGATGGAGCCGTCATATTCGGTGCGCGTGACACGCCTGGCGCCATGCTCACAGCTGACGAGCCGGCCCTGCCGGTCACGCGTATGGCCGTTCGAAAAATTCGAAGGTTCGCGAAAGATGCTGGTGCCGAGTCCCGGTATCCAGCGCATGATGCGGTTGTTGGGAATATCCGAAAACAGCAGGCAATTCAGATCTCCGAACCAGACAGGGCCTTCCACCCAGTCGAAACCGGTGGCGATCTGCTTGACAGGAGCATTGCCAAGAACAAACTTCCCAAAGGCCGGGTCGATGATTTCGAAGAACGACATTGTGACAATACCTCCCGTAATGCTAGATCGTGCGTTGATCTGTTATCGATAACATATCTCGATGAGTCCGCAATGAGGAGGATAGTGCATGAGCCACGTTCTGACGTCGAGCGTCTTGAGTGACGAAGGTGTGATGACCTTGTTGAATGCCGCCATTTCAGCGGCGAGCGCGATGGGCCAGCCGCAATGCATCGTCATCGTCGATCAATCCGGCGTGACGCTCGGCTGCTTCCGCATGCGCGGTTCGCGTTTTCAGTCGCTGAAAAGCGCCGGTGCTAAAGCACAGACGGCTGCCTCCATCGGCGCTCCCAGCCATTCGCTACCGGACCATGCGCGAGTGCCGCTGGCAATCGCCACCGACGGCGGGATGACGGGGTTGCGCGGCGGTTTGCCGATCCGCGTCGGCGGCGCGCTTCTCGGCGGCATCGGCGTCGGTTCGGGTTCCGGCGAGCAGGACGAACAGGTTGCCCGCGCCGCGCTCAAAGCGATCGGCGCCGACCTAGACTGAACGGGCGCGAACGCCCTCATCAGCTTCAACCGAGTGGATTTCGCGCCGCTTTCGCTCAGTTGAAGGCGATCTGCGCCTTCATGGCCTGGCTTCGATCCGACGCGATTTCGAAAGCACTGATCGCATCGGCAAGCGGTACTGTGTGGGTGATGAGCGGCCGCACATCGATAAGGCGCTTGCGCATCAGATCGACGCCAACCGCAAACTCTTCATGAAAGCGGAAAGAGCCACGCAGTTCCAACTCCTTGGCCGTAATCGCCAGCATCGGCAGGCTCATGTCGCCGCCGATACCAAGCTGTACGATGATTCCTCGCGGTCTCAGTGCCGCGATGCCACCGGCGAGGGCTGCCGCCGCGCCCGAGCATTCATAGAGCACATCGAACGTGCCCTTTTCGGAGGAATAGGGGGCAAGCGCTTCAGGTTCGTCCTTTGTGTTAATGACCCGGTCGGCACCTGCTTGCCTGGCAAGCGACAAGGTGAAATCCGAAAGATCGGTCGCGACGATCTCGACGGCACCGGCGCGGCGTGCGGCCAGGATCGAGAGGACGCCGATCGGACCGCAGCCGGTTACGAGGATGCGTTTGCCGAGAAGCTCGCCCGCACGCCGCGTAGCGTGCAAGGTCACGGCCAGAGGTTCCGCCATGGCCGCTTCACCCGGCGTCAGACCATCGGCCGGTACGCATTGAATGGCATCGGCCACGAGCGTCTCGCGGAAGGCACCCTGGATGTGCGGGAACGGCATGGCGCTGCCATAAAAACGCATGTTGAGGCATTGATTGGGCAATCCCTGCAAGCAGTAGCGGCAGGTGCGACAGGGACGGGAGGGGGAAACGGCAACGAGCTGGCCGACCTCGAGCCCCTGCACGCCCGGGCCGAGCGCGGTCACGGTCGCGCTGACTTCATGCCCGAGGATCATCGGTTCCTTCAGGCGAACAGTGCCGAAACCGCCGTGATGATAATAATGTAGGTCGCTACCGCAGACGCCGCCGGTTGCAAGCCTCAGCTTCACTTCCCCTGCACCCGGTTCTTCCTCAGGATAATCCTCGATCCGCACATCCTTGGCGGCGTGGGCGATGATGGCTTTCATATCTTCCTCCTCAAAGAACGGGTGTGGGCAGCGCCTGGCCGGCGAAATGAGCGGCGAGATTGTCGCGCATCAGTTGACCCATGGCCTTGCGCGTCTCAACCGTGCCGGAGGCATGGTGGGGCTGCAGCAGCACATTGTCGAGTGCCAGGAAGCGCGGATTGAGCTTTGGCTCGCCTTCAAAGACGTCGAGCGCTGCCGATCCGAGCTTGCCGGTCTCCAACGCATCGAGTAGGGCGTCTTCGTCTATATTGGACGCGCGGGAGATGTTGATCAACATGCCTTCCGGGCCGAGCGCCTCGATCACCTTATGACCGACAATATGCCGCGTCGCCGCCGACGCGGCGAGCGTGACGAACAGGAAATCCGATTGTGTCGCGAGCTCGACCGGATCGGCGACAAAGGTCATGTCTGATACGTAAGATTTCGCCTCGACGTCCGAATAGGCAATTTGCATGTCGAAGCCCTTCAGGCGCTTGGCGACCTCAAAGCCGATGCGGCCAAGACCGAGCACGCCGGCACGCCGTCCCCAGACGCGGCGCTTGAGGGGATAAAGCCCTTTTTGCGCCCAGCTGCCGTCACGCACCCATGTCTCTGCACCGATCATGCCGCGCGACAGGCAGAGCATCATCGCGATTCCCAAATCCGCGACATCATTGGTCAGGACGTCAGGGGTGTTGGTGACACGGATACCGCGCTCGCGGCAGGCCTGCAGGTCGACAGCGTCAAAACCGACGCCATAGACCGAAATGACTTCCAGTTTGGGGCAGGCCTCGATCATGGCGCGGTTGGCGCCGAGTTCGCCGCGTGTCGCAATGCCCCTGATCGACGGTCCGACCTCGGCGAGCAATTCGTCCTTGTTGGCCGCCTCGAAATAGCGATGAACCTGAAAGGCTGCGTCGAGCGGCTCTTGATCCCATTGCGGGTAGGGCCCAATCTGCAGGATTGGTGGCTTGCTCATCTTGTATGTCCTCCCTTGACATCAAATGTTATCGATAACATAAACAAGGGAAACGCCCATTGTCGAGATAAAAACGGAGGAAACAATGTCTGCTGGTCTTTTTGATCTGAAAGGGCGGCGCGCCCTGGTGACGGGTTCTTCCCAAGGTATCGGGCTTGCCCTCGCGAAAGGTTTGGCGGCCGCCGGCGCCGAGTTGGTGCTCAATGGGCGTGACAAGGAAAAGCTCGCCACGGCGGCTGAAAGCTTCGACAGCAAGGCGTATCAGCTGGCCTTCGACGCCACTGACCATGAGGCTACGCGTCAGGCCGTCGATGCCTTCGAGGCGGAGATCGGCGCGATCGACATTCTCGTCAACAATGCCGGCATGCAGTTTCGCACGCCGCTTGAGGATTTTCCTGCCGATGCCTTCGAGCGGCTGCTCCGGACGAATATATCGAGCGTCTTCAATGTCGGTCAGGCCGTCGCCCGGCACATGATCAAGCGCGGCGCAGGAAAGATCATCAATATCGCCAGCGTACAAACGGCACTGGCGCGGCCCTCGATTGCGCCATACACGGCAACCAAGGGTGCCGTCGGCAATCTCACCAAGGGCATGGCAACGGATTGGGCGAAGTATGGGCTGCAATGCAACGCCATCGCGCCCGGTTATTTCGATACGCCGTTGAACGCAGCTCTCGTTGCCGATGCAGACTTTTCGGCATGGCTCGAAAAGCGCACGCCGGCCGGCCGCTGGGGTCGTGTCGAAGAACTGGTCGGTGCCTGCATCTTCCTTGCTTCCGACGCCTCCTCCTTCGTCAACGGTCATGTGCTCTATGTCGACGGCGGCATCACGGCATCGCTCTGATGGCGCTCTGCCGCGCCGCTTCGTCATCATGGGCGTCAGCGGCTGCGGCAAGTCGTCGGTCGGGTTGGCGCTGGCAGCTCGCCTTGGAGGCATCTATGCCGATGGTGATGATCTTCATCCTGCGGCAAACGTCGCCAAGATGAGTGCCGGCACCCCGTTGACCGACGCCGATCGCTGGCCTTGGCTCGACAAAGTCGGTCAATACCTGGCTTTGGCGCAGGATACGGCACTGATCGGATGTTCGGCGCTGAAGCGCATCTATCGCGACCGGATTCGCGAGGTTGTCGACGCGCCGGTTTGCTTCGTTCACCTTGCCGGAACGAGGCAAACCATTCTTCGACGCATGCACGCAAGACGGGATCATTTCATGCCGCCGGCATTGCTCGACAATCAATTTGCAACCCTCGAGCTGCCGGGATCAGACGAGCAGGCGATCACCGTCGATATCGATCAGCCGCTGGATCAAGTCGTGGCGGCCATCTTAATTGCATTGGAGGAGACGCAATCATGAGCAGCAAGGTGGCGCTGATCGGCGCCGGTGCAATGGGCGGCGCGATCGGCGCCCGCCTGGCGGAAACCGGCAATCAGCTGACTGTTTTCGATCTCGACAAGGATAAGGTTGCGGCTCTGACCGTAAAAGGCGCCACGGCAGCCGTCAGCGCAGCCGCGGCGGCTGCCGTTTCCGATTTCGTCGTTCTCAGCCTCAATTCGCCGAAGATCGTCCATGCCGCGGTATTCGGGCTCGAAGGCGTTGCCGTCGGTGCCAAGCCGGGGACGCTAATTATCGACATGTCGTCGATCGACCCCGATGCGACAAAGGCTCTTGCCGCAGAGGCTGCGGAAAAGGGGCTGCGCTGGGTGGACAGCCCGCTGTCCGGTGGAGCGCCAAAGGCCCTGATCGGACAATTGACGCTGATGGCTGGCGGCAGCGAGCAGGATGTCGCGGATGCGCATCAAGTCCTGCGCCATGTGGCCTCGAACTATACGCATATGGGTCCCGTCGGGGCGGGTCAGACCACGAAGCTCATCAATCAGGTTCTTTGTGCGTTGAATTTCCTTGCGGTCGCGGAAGCGACGCAACTGGCGCTCGACGCCGGCGTCGATGCCGCGAAAATCCCGCAGGCGCTGAAGGGCGGGCGGGCCGACAGCGCCATCCTGCAGGAATATATGCCGCGCTATGTCGCCAAGGATTACCGCCGCACCGGACGGATCGACAATATGGTCAAGGATCTGAACGGCGCTCAGGATCTGGCCCGCAGGACCAATACCGCCATGCCGCTGACGGCCGTCTGTGCCGAGATACACCGCATGCTGACGGCTTCCGGGCTAGGTGGCGAAGATCAGGCGGCACTGATGGAATTCTTCAAGGGACCAAACAAGGAGATTGCTGGATGATTACCCGATACGCATTATTCGAAGGCAAGGTCAGGGAAGGAGAGGCAGAGGCGTTTCGGACGGCCGTCATGGAAACCATCCTGCCGAAGTGGAAGCAGTTTCCAGGTGCCCTCGACGTGCGGGTTACCTTTGCCGAGGCGCGCGATGAAGGCGCCCCGGAGTTTCCGATGATTTTAGCCGTGAACTATCCGGACATGGCCGCCGTGGAGAAGGCTCTTGCGAGCCCGGTGCGCACCGAGGCGCGTGCAGCGACGGAAGCGGTTCTCTCACGCTTTTTCGAAGGACGCATCCATCATCATGTCACGCTTGCCCATGAGTTTGAGCTCTAGACCGCCCTCGCAGGACGCTTTCCGATGCGCAGCGCCGGTGACGTCCTGCGCGTATGGCGGGATAGCGGAGAGCGCCTCTTGCCATCCTGGGAAGAGGCATATTACTCTGATGGTAACGATAACATAGGCCATTGATGAGTAACGATCGCAAAACGCCGACCATGGCAGACATAGCCCGCGTCATGGGAGTTTCTCCCATGACCGTGTCGCGTGCTTTCAAGGCTGACAGTCTTGTCAGCCCCGAGACGCGCGAGGCGATCCTGCGAACGGCGGAGGAGCTGGGCTATGTCTTCGACAGCACGGCGTCCAACCTGCGTTCGCAAAAGTCCGGCTTTGTCGCCGTTACCATTCCTTCGATCAACAATGCCAACTTCGCCGATACGGTCGGCGGCCTCTCGGACACCTTATCCAAGCGGGACATGGAGATCCTGCTTGGTTATACGAACTACAATGTCGAGGAGGAGGAGCGGCTGATCGAGCAGCTGCTTCGCCGCAAGCCGCAGGCGATCGTCGTAACCGGCGGTACCCATACGGAGCGTGCGCGGAAACTCCTTCAGACCGTGGCAATCCCGGTGATCGAGACCTGGGATATCCCGACCGATCCGATCGGCCACTATGTCGGTTTTTCCAACAGAGCCGTCATGCGCGATATGGTCGATCATTTCGTCGCACTCGGCTGTCGCCGCATCGCCTTCATTGGCGGCGATGTCCAGCGGGATTCACGCGGCAGCGAACGCAGGCTGGGATTCATTGCGGCGATGCAGGCACATGGGCTTGATGCATCGAGATTGATCGCAGCCGGATCGCCGCCGATCTCGATGCGGGAAGGCGCCAATGCCATGGCGAAGCTGATCGAGCTCTATCCCGATACGGAAGCCGTCGTCTGCGTCTCGGATCTTGCCGCCTACGGCGCACTCACCGAATGTCGTCGGCTAGGAATTCCCGTGCCCGAGCGTTTTTCCATCGGCGGTTTTGGAAATTACGAGATCGGTGAGGTCTGCGTACCGACTTTGACGACGATCAACGCTTTTGCGCGTGAAATTGGCGAGCGGACCGCGCAGTTGATTTTGGATATTATCGAAGGCACGCAGCCGGCCGCCGACGTCAGGATTTCGCCGGAACTGATTGCACGGGACAGCAGCCGCCAAGTTTAACCTGTCTGGCGAAAGCAGCGCGGCTCGCCGCCGCGCCACCTCTTTTGACTGAGATCAATTACCCCAGATCTTCTTATACTCGTCCTTGTAACCGTTGTCCGGATCGAAGGTGTTCTTCGGACCACCGTCGGATTGGATATTGTCCGCCGTTACAACATGCAGCGGTGAGAGATAGCCGGACCATTTTTCTCCGGCGAAAGCGCGATTGAGTTCATCGACCAGCTGCCAGCCCTGGAGATTTAGGGGCTCAGCGACCGTGACCTTCTGGAACTGGCCGGCGCGGATACGCTCATAGGCCGATTGCGAGCCGTCGCCGGCTGCGACGTTGATCGGCGCGTCGGTGCCGCTCTTGCCGGCGGAGGCGAGCGAAGGACCCATGAAATCGAAATAGAGGTCGTTGATCGCAAGCGAATGCGTCCAGCTGTCACCGTATTTCTGCAGCAGCGAGGTGGTCAGCTGCGGCATGCGCTGCGATGTCTCGGCAATCGGGGTATCGACATATTCGAGCACCTTGCCACCCAGCCGCTCGATCTCCTGCTTCATCTTGTCCGCCTTGGCGATGGCGATCGCATAGGTGGAATCGGTGAAGATAATGACGCCCGGCTTGCCCTTGGCATCGACGAAGGCCCAATCGGCAGCGGCTTTCGAGACTTCCATGGCGTCGGTGCTGACATTGGCAAAAAGACCGTTCTTGTCGTCCGGGCCGATGGTCGGGCCGGCATGCCAGGCGACCAGCGGGATCTTGGCGGCCTTTGCCTGTTCCAGCGCCGGAGCCTGTTCGACGGCGTCGAAGCCGTCAATGATGATACCGGCAGGCTGCAGGGCTATGGCCTGACCGAAAGCGGCCGTGCGGCCACCGATGGAGCCGGCGCCATCGAGAACCTTCACCTCCCAGCCGATCGCCTTTGCTGCTTCCTCGACACCGTTACTCACGCCGAGAATGCCGCCATTCTTGAGATCGCCAGCGAGCACGACAATGGTTTTGCCGGCCTGCGCCTTTGGCCCCGTGGTCGGTCCATCCCATTTGGTGACGGGCGTGGCATATTTCTCGACGACGGCCTTCGCATCCGCCAACGCGTCAGCATAGGCCTGGCCGGCGCATAGCACCAGGACCGCTGTCGTGGCCTGCAGGAATTGTCTACGGTTCATGTCTTCTCCTCCCTTTGGACATTCGAACTTCGGATGATCTTCATTTCTCCGCCGTCTTGGCGGAAAGTTGCGGTGCCTGGGCCGGCGCCATGCGTCCGGCATGGCTGCGGCGGCGCTGCGCGTAGCCGGCAATGCCGATGGCAACCAGCAATGTGACGCCGTTGAACAGGGGCTCGACATAGAAGGAGCCGCCGAACTGCTGGATGCCGGCGATACCGACCGCCAGGATGATGACGCCGATCATCGTGCCCCAGACATTGACGCGGCCGGGTTTGATCGTTGTCGAGCCAAGGAATGCACCGACCAGCGCGGGCAGCAGATATTCAAGCCCGACGCTTGCCTGACCGATGCGCAGCTTGGAGGCGAGCAGCACGCCGGCGATAGCGGCAAGCGTTCCCGAGGTGACGAAGGCGCCAATGACGAAGCGGCGGACGGGAATGCCGTTGAGCGCGGCAGCCTTCGGATTAGCACCGATCGCATAGATGTAACGGCCGATCGGCAGGTATTCGAGGACGATCCACATGACGAAAGCAAGTGCCAGAACATAGATGCCGGTGATCGGCAGGCCGAAGACCATGGTGCCGTTCAGCGCATAAAACCCTTGCGGCAGCATGCCCACCACCTGCCGTCCGCCTGTATGCCAGAGCGCGATGGCGTAGAGGACCGTGCCCGTGCCGAGCGTTGCGATGAAGCTGTCGATCTTGGCGATCTCGACAAGAAGGCCGTTGAGGAAGCCGGTCAGCGCGCCAAGCGCGATGACGATCAGGACGGCAACCGGCCAAGGCAGCCCGAACATCGTCTGAAGGCTGATCGCCAGCACGTGCCAGAGGACGATGCCATAGCCGATCGTCAGGTCGATGCGGCCAGCTGCCATCGGGATCATCGCAGCCAGCGACAGGATGGCGATGATCGTCTTGTCGGAAACGATCGAACGCAGGTTGAGCATCGTCGGGAACGTCTGCGGCAGCAGAATGGAGAAGAGCAGGATCAGGAAGACCGTCAGGATGACGAGGCCATAGACAGGCAGCAGGCGCTGGATCTTCTGGCCGAAGCTCATGGCCGAAAGCTCGGCGCGGGTCGGCTCGAGTGCGTTGGATTCGATCGATTGCATGGTGTTCTCCCCCGGTTCAGGCCGCTTCGGATGCTGATGCGGCGGCGATGACCGCCGGTGTTGTGAGGTCGGCACCGCTGAGTTCGCGCACGATCCTCCCGCGCGAAAACACCAGGGCACGATGGCAGATATGAGCGATTTCCTCGAAATCGGTGGAGACAACGAGAACGGCAAGGCCAGCCTCCACGGCCTCGGCAATGAGCCGATAGATGTCGGCCTTGGCGCCGACATCGACGCCGGCAGTCGGATCCTCGGCGATCAGCAATTTGCGGCCCGTCGCCAGCCATCGTCCGACGACGACCTTCTGCTGATTACCGCCGGATAGGGCTTCGATGGCAAGGCTCTGGTCATTGGGTCTGAGGCCGACGCGGCTGCCGAGCGAATAAGCAGCTTCGGCTTCCCGGCGTGGCGACAGGAACGAAAACAGGCTTCGTCCGGAGGCGCCGGGATTCAGGAAGGTGTTTTCACGCAAGCTGAGCGACATGGCGACGGACTCTTCGGTCCGATCCCGGGCGATCAGCCCGATGCCTGAAGCCATCGCTGCGACTGTGCTGGAAAGATCCGGTTCGATCCCGCTCAAGCGCACGCTGCCCTGCGATGGCTCACAACCGAACAGCGCGCGTCCGATCAATTCCTGCCCGGCGCCGCGCAGACCAACGAGGCCGAGCAATTCGCCCTGTCGGATATCGAAGGACACCGGCCCTGCGCCGCGACAGGATAGCTCCTTCACCGAGACGATCGCAGGCCCCGCACTTCTTTCCGCCTTGACGAACAGTTGGTCCGCCTTGCGCCCGACGATCATGCGGATGAGCTCATCCGGCGTCGTCTCGGAGACTGACTTCTGGCCCACCAACTGACCGTCACGCAAGACGGCAACGCGGTCGGCGATACGGAAGATCTCGTCGAGGCGATGAGACACATAGATCATAGCCACGCCGCGCTCTTTCAGCGGGCGGATGGCGGCAAAGAGTTTCTCGACCTCGTCGGCGGGCAGGCTGGCCGTAGGTTCGTCAAGCACCAGCACGTCGGCTTCGACTGCGAGCGCCCGAGCGATTGCGACCAGCGACTTCTCGGTGCGGGTCAGCTCCTGTACGCGGGTCGACGGATCGAAATCGCAGCCGACGAGCTTCAGTGCCTCGGCGGTACGCCGCTCCGTGGCGCGCCAGTCTATCAATTTACCGCGCAGGGAATAGCCCTGCGCAAGCCCGACATTCTCGCCCACTGTCATCCATTCGATCAGTCCGAGATCCTGATGGATGAAGGCGACCGGCTGGCGTTGATTGGGTTGTGGCGGGCGGTGGTGATAGGGTTTGCCGCGAAACAGGATCTGCCCGCCATCCGGCTTGTAGATGCCAGCCAATGTCTTGATGAGCGTCGATTTACCCGCGCCGTTTTCCCCGAGAAGCGCGAGGATTTCGCCGCGCTGCAAGTCGAGCGACACGTTCGACAGGGCTCGCGTTCCGCCAAATTCCTTGGTGATGTCGGAAAATGCGAGCAGCTTTTCGTCGTCCATCCTGCTCCTCCCAAAGCTTCGATAGGAGGAGGCTATGTTATCGATAACATTCCGTCAAGAGGCTGGGATGCTTGCCTGTATATTCAGGCATCATGCGCGGCCCCGGCCGAAAAGTTAACGTATTAACGAGAGGCATTCTTTAAATATGAAATATATCTCAATGCGTCCGATCATATTATGAAATAATATAAGCAGGAAGAAAATATATACTGCCGTTGCGATGCATCCGCATGGTTGTAATTATCATACTTATTCGATGAGCCATTGATTTTTCTAGTTTTATGGCGTTATTTTCTCCAGGGGCGTAAGCGAGGATGTATTTTCGAGGCAGATGACCGAAGGCTAAAAAGGTAATCTGCAGACGTAGCGCAATGAGGGGAACATTTGACTTACGCGACGTGCTCGGTGTCCCAAATCGAGAAAGCCGATGCCGAGGAGATGACCGCGCATTACGCGAGAACCCTGTTTCCCGCGATTGTCGAACCTCTCCATCGCCGCGGTGCGATTTCGGTGGAAGACCGCCACTATACGATCGGCTCCTGCAGCGTCTGGCGCGGCAAATGTCATTCTGGCATGAGCGTTATGCTGCCCGGTGGCCCCGAAGCCTACGGCCTTTATCTGCCGACCGCCGGCAAGATGCTTGTCGACGCCGCTGGGCGGCAATTGGAATCGGAGCCGGGCAGGGGACTTGTGGCCGATATGTCTTCTTTCAGCCGGCTCACGTTTTTCGAGCAGCGGAGCCATATGGGCATCGCATTCGAAAAGGCGGCCATGATACGGCAGCTCAGCACGCTGCTGGACGCACCGGTGCGCTCTGATCTGGAATTCGCCGGCCCGGTCGATCTAACATCGGGGCGAGGGATGCAGATTGCCGCGCTTGGAAACTTGATCTGGCAGGACCTCACAGCGGCCGGCCCAGAAAAATCCTCCGCTTCATTCAGCGAATGCCTTTTGCAGGCGATGATGATCGCTCTGCTTGAGACTGTGCCACACAATTATACGCCGCAGTTGCAAGGGCCGGCATCGCCGGCAATCCCGAGGCAGTTGAAGCGCGCAATGGAATATATGCACGTAAATGCAGGTGCGGACATCAAGATCGCCGATATTGCGCGCGAGAGCGGAACAAGCGTGCGATCTTTACAGACCGCATTTCAGCAGTTCAAGAACATGACGCCCCTCGGCTATCTGCGCGAGATACGCCTGCAAGGCGCGCGCAAAGCCTTGATACAATCGAACCGTTCCCGGGTGGTGGCCGACATCGCGCGCGATTGGGGATTTTCCCATATGGGGCGGTTCGCAGCGCTATATTATCAATCCTTCGGAGAAATGCCCTCCGAGACTGTCAGGCAAGCCCGGTAGGGGCGGCAGCGCTGCCCACGCGATCAATACCTTGCCAGACCTCAGATCTATTCGCCAACTGCCGTTACGACGCGGCTGTTCCTGTCATGCGTACAACTTTGCACAGGTTGGTCAAAAGGGAAGTAGCCCGTTCACGGCCCCAAGGACATCTGAGGCTCTCTGGCCGCGTTACCGCAATGACGGGGCGGCGCATTGCTATTTTGAGGATCATATTCATAGACTGCCTCACCGGTAGGATTTTGGTGAGGGAGTGGCCGTCTCGCCGTCATGACGCATACTTAAAACCTCTTCTCGTAACGATGATGCTGGAGTGAATAGGCAATGGATCCTCTGAAGATCACCATCCTTTCATGCAGCCTTGATCCGAAAAGCAGGAGCCGCCGCATGGCTTGCGAGGCTGAAAATTTGTTGCGAGAGAGGCGATGCGAAGTCGAGTTTATCGATCTTCAGCATCTGGAGTTGCCCGCTTTCGACAATTTGAAATGCTATGAACATCCTTCATACGACCGGCTGTATCGTGCAATTCGCGATGCGGATGGTGTCTTGCTTGCGGTACCTATTTACAATTGGTCGGTGGGAAGTGCTGCCAAGAGCCTGATCGAACTTACCGGTGCGACAGGCGCCGGCGGACGAAGATCGGCCTGGTTCGATCAGATCGTCACTTTCATCTGCTCCGGTGGGCTTCCGCACAGTTATATGGCTTATGGAAGTCTGGCCATGTCGCTGATGCTCGATTTCAAATGCGTGATCAATCCCTATGTCGTTTACGCCACCGAGCGGGATTGGTTAGACGGTACCATCTCGTCCGACAGTCTCCAGGCAAGGCTGCAGAAGACGATCGAGGTACAGCTGGAATTGTCGTCGAAATTGAGATCCAGGGCATATAGTTCTGACTGGGAAATCTGATGGGCCTGCCTGGCCCAATTGCATTCGACGCGCCTGATGTTAAGACTATTCGTATGATGACTTGCTGACGATGAGAAGCGACTGCGGTTGAAGGCCAACAAAAGGGTCGGGGATTGGGAATGACGACAAATGCCCGGACACGGCAAAGGCTGGCGCAAAGGGTCATCGACGAATTGCGCTTGCAGATCGAGAGCGGCAAGCTTCGGGTCGGCGACCAGCTTCCGACCGAGCCGCAGCTTGAGGCTGCATTCGACGTCAGCCGGACCGTCGTGCGCGAGGCGATTGCAGATCTTCGTGCGGCAGGCCTCGTCACGCCGGTTCAGGGCAAGGGCGTATTCGTTTCCGACACACCGACGCGGTCTGGATTGCTGCTGACGCCGGTCGAGGTCAAGAGTATCCCCGAAACGCTGGAACTGCTGGAATTCCGCATGGCGGCGGAAGGCGAGGCGGCGGCCATCGCCGCCTATCGCAGGACTGCCGAACAGGAGGCCGCGATTGCAACGGCCAACCGTAAGATGGCGCAGCTGATAGAGCAGGGGCTGTCGACCGTCGAAGCGGACTATGAGTTTCATATGGCGATCGCGGCTGCGACGAATAACCGGTTCTATGTCGACGTGCTCCGGCATTTCGGTACACGAACCATTCCGCGCCGGCAGTTTCCGACATTGCCCGAGGCGAATGACCGCGCCTATCTGGAGAAGGTTCATGCAGAGCATGCGGAGATTTTAGCGGCGATCGCCGATCAAGATCCAGAGCGCGCGCGACAAGCGATGCGGGCGCATATGATGGCGAGCCAGCGTCGCTATCGCCATCTTGCCGAGCTGCAGGAGCAATAATGCTCGACAGGGTGCTGTTGTCATATTATGTCATATGATAGCGGTCGATTTTTCGAAAGAGATGTTCCGTCTGTTTGGCCAGCCGGATCGAGGGGATTGCGACCATCCGGTTTTCGCGCATTCGATGGATAGCAGTATCTATTTTCCAGATGATCCGCATCGCCGCCGATGGAACCGGCCCCGATGCTCGGACGAGGTGATCCGTGATTCAGTCTTCCTCCAGTGTGCATCGCACGTTCGTATATGTCTCTGCGGCAATTGCCGGAACGATCGATGCCTATCGAATGGATGGAGCGACAGGTGCGCTCACGGCGATATCCAGCATGGATGTCGGTGCGATGGTCATGCCGATGGCTGTCAGCCCCGACAGGCGACATCTTTACGCCGTTATCCGTGCGCAGCCTTACCGGGTGCTGACGCTGGCGATCGACCCCGAAAGCGGCAGATTAAGGCAGGAGGCGGCCGCAGCGCTGCCCGACAGCATGGCCTATGTTGCCCTCGACCCGACAGGCGGGCTTCTATTGGCTGCCTCTTATGGCGGCAACAAGATCGCCGTGCTGCTCATCGACAAGAATGGGCTCGTCACCGCGCGAGCCCAGCAAGTGATCGCAACCGGCCGCAACGCCCATTCGATCGTCACTGATCGGACAGGCAAATATGTCTTTGTCACCAATCTCGGCTCCGATGCTGTGCAGCAATTCATCCTACACCCGGAGACCGGGATACTGAAGCCGAACGATCCGGCTCAGGTCCTGACCGGCAAGGGCTTTGGCCCGCGGCATATCGTCGTATCGCCGGATAATAAGGCCGTCTACGTTCTGACGGAGCTGACCGGCCATGTCGTCCACTATGCGCTCGATGCCGATAGGGGCACATTGAGAGAGGTCGAGAGCCTCGCTTCCGTTCCCGAGGATGCGGGCCTGTCGCCTGGCCTAGCACCGGATGCAGTCTCACCAGACAATGGCGAGCCGAAAATCTGGGCCGCAGATATCGGCATCACACCGGACGGCAGATTTCTTTATACGACTGAAAGGACCACCAGCCGGCTTGCGCTATTGAAAATCGATGTGGATAACGGAGGGCTGACTTACGTCACGAGTTATCCGACCGAGCAGCAGCCGCGCGGCATCCGCATCGACCCATCAGGCCGGCTCCTCGTCGCATCGGGAGAGAAATCCGACCGGCTGTCCGTCTACGCCATCGACCAATCCGATGGCGGTCTCGCATTGGTGGGGCGATACCCGGTCAATGCAGGTGCGAACTGGATCGAGATGGCGACATTTCCTTGAGAGGCATCCGCGTGCGGGGAGCTGCCCCGTGCGAATATCTACACAGCTTTCGAAACGGTCCCGGTAATCAGGCTTTCGATCTCGGAGGAGGGAAGGGGCCGGGCAAACAGATAGCCCTGAAGCAATTCGCATCCGGCGCCTTCGAGAAAACGGGCCTGCTCCTCGGTCTCGACGCCTTCCGCCACGACTTCCAGATCGAGTGTTCTGCCGAGCGATACGATGGCGGACGTAATTGCCATATCGCCCGGCTTTTCGGGAATGTCGGCAATGAAGGATCTGTCGATCTTCAACCGGGAAAGCGGAAAGCGCCTGAGTGTGCTCAGGCTTGAATATCCGGTGCCGAAATCATCCATCGCGAGGCTGACACCCAGCTCTTTCAGTTCATGCATCCGCTCGATGGCGCCCTCGACGTCACGCATGATCAAACTTTCCGTCAGTTCGAGCTCAAGCCATTGCGGATCGAGATCAGCCGATTGCAGTGCGGATGCCACATGGCTTGTCAGTGAACTCTCCAGGAATTGCCGCGCAGATACGTTGACGCCCATGCGCAGTGCAGGCAGGCCGCGATCTTGCCACAGACGGGCTTGCTGGCAGGCCTTTCGCAGAACGATTTCGCCGAGCGGGACGATGAGCCCCGTTTCTTCCGCGAGCGGAATGAAGACACCGGGCAACAACAAGCCCTCGACAGGATGCTGCCACCGCACGAGGGCCTCGACCCCAATGATCTTGCCGCTGCGAACTTCCTTTTGCGGCTGATAATGGAGCACGAATTCGTCCCGCTCTACAGCGCGTCGCAATTCTTCGATACGGATCAGCTTGTTGCGGGCGTCCTCTGCCATGGCCGGCGTGAACAGGCGAATGGCATTGCGCCCCGCTTCCTTGGCACGATAGAGCGCCATATCGGCATTTGCGAAGAGTTCCGAAGCCGTCGTGCCATGCTCCATGGCGCACGCGACACCGATGCTGCAGCCTACTCGGATTTCGACGCCTTGTACGATCATTGGCTTGGAAATGTCCGCCAGGACGGCCGCGAGCCTCTCATATATTGGCTCAGCCGGATCTTCCAGAACGATGATGAATTCGTCGCCGCCGATCCTCGCGACAATGCCGCCATTGCCGACATGGGTCGATATGCGCCGCGCGACCACCATCAGCAATTCATCGCCGGCCGCATGGCCGAGTGTGTCATTTACGAGTTTGAAATTATCGAGGTCGACAAAGGCCACGGCCAGTGACCTTTGTTGTCGGGACGCTTTTTCCAAGAGGGCGCTGAGCTTGCGGTCGAGCAGCATGCGGTTCGGCAGGCCGGTGAGCGCGTCATGTTCGGCCAGATAGGCGATATGGGCGATGTCGCGATGGCGATCGATGGCAATGCCCACGGTCTGCGCTATGCCGGCGAAGAACTCCATAAGTCCGGCCTCGTCACCATCGGTTTGCACCGTCACCAGGGCTCCATGCCGGCCGCCGTCTCGCGAAAAAATGGGAAATTCCAGGATATCGCCGGCGAGCTGTTCAGTTTGCTCGCCATTGAGGACGAAGCTCACGCGTCTGCCGTTGAGCAACTCCTCAAGAAGGACCTGGGACTCCCTGAGAAATACGTCGAGATCAACGCCGCGCGCCACATCCTGTAGAAGCTTCGTCTGGGCACTCATCAGTTTTTCTGCCCGTTTTCGAGCGGAAATGTCGCGCGATGCGCCGACGACGCCAATGATGTTGCCGTTTCTGTCGCGTAGCGGCACCCGCGACATCATGAGCCAGCCTTCACCCTTCAGTCGCCGTTCCTCGACGCCGAGATCGGCCTTACCGCTCTCCATTACCTGCCGTTCGACTTCTTCGATCTTGTGGGCATCGGCCATGGGGTGAATTTCGGCGTCGGTAAGTCCAATCAACTCGTCGACATGCCTGAAGCCATTGTTGAGGACGATCGCCAGGTTAGCAAAAAGGAAGCGGCCATTCCTGTCCTTGGCATAGATATAGTCCGGTACGTAGTTGATCATGGCTTCGAGCCATTCGTAGCGCTCGGCGAGAGACTGGTACCGGGCCTGGAGCAATTCAAATGGCTTAAGGACCTGCTCGTCTTCGACGTCTTGGTCCCGGTGCGTAGGATCTGGCGCTCCATCCGGCGGCTGCATCATGTATCTTCTCTCACCCGGCAAGCGGACAATATCGGCAGGCTGTTATGCAACAATGAAAAGCATGTAGGAATATTGAGCGTCTCCCTTTGGCGAGGTTCGGCTCGTCGCTTCCATAAACGTTATCATATAACCGAATTTATAAACATCCGCTCAAGTTTTAGAGGAAGATCGCGTCTGCCGACGGCGAGCGCTCCCATGCTTCTGTGGCTGGAAACCGATAGATTTTGGGAATAACTGCCCACGAGGAAATCCATTGCGGGTAGGGGGCAAAACCGGCTAAAGCGCAGGTGGTAAAATGCAGGATTCGCAAGGATAGTCAGCATGCGCATGGGCAAAGCCGTAACAAGCGGCAATCTTGTACTTGCCGGCATGCTGCTGATGCTTCTCGGCGACTTCCTGTTTTCGCTGAACGATGCCATGGGCAAGTGGCTGGTCGCGAGTTTCTCCGTCGGTCAGATTCTGGTGATCCGCTCTTTCGGTTCGTTCATTATTCTGACACCTATGATCGCGCGACAGGGCAGTGACGCGCTTTTTCGCCTCGAACGGCCGCCGCTGCAGCTTCTGCGTGTCGTCATGGCGACGCTCGACGTCGCTCTCTTTTACGCCGCTGTCGCCTATCTGCCGCTTGCCGATGTCATGACCTTCTACATGGCCGGGCCGATCTATGTGGCGGCGATCTCGCACTTCTTCCTTGACGAGAGGATCGGCTGGCGGCGCTGGCTTGCGGTCTTCGTCGGCTTTATCGGCGTATTGATCGCGCTCAGACCTTCAGCCGCAATGTTTTCCTGGCCATCACTTTTCGGCCTCAGCGGCAGCCTCGCATTTTCATTGACCCTGGTGCTTGGACGGCGGCTGCGGCAGACACGCGATGCGACGCTGGTCGCGTGGCAGACGCTCGGTGCGCTTATTGCCGGGTTGGCGCTCAGCATCGGCAACTGGCGTTCCGCATCAGCGCTCGATCTCGGCGCGATGCTCGCCCTTGGCATTGTCGCCGGTAGCGCTCATATGCTGATAACCAGATCCTTGAAGCTCGCGCCTGCTTCGCTCCTGGCTCCGCTCCAATATAGCCTGCTTGTCTGGGCAATCGTCCTGGGCTTCGTTTTCTTCGGCGATATTCCGGACACCCAGATTATCATCGGCTCCGCTATCATCGTCCTTGCCGGACTCTTCATTTTCCATCGGAAGAACCTGGTGGATACGGTCCCGAAAGACGACGTTGCCCGGGACGGGCATTGACGCGGGGAGAGTGGTATTCCTGCTTTGCAGGATCAGGACACTCTAACTTTGCGGTACAGGTAGTGTCACAGCTATTTAGAGATGAGACAAAGTAATCAATTTAGAAACGCGACATAATAATATCTGTTATTACTTCATTTGCAAGATTCTATAGATATGGATGCGCAGCTGTGAGCCGCCGGCCGGGTGA
>Ga0209437_100102_pt1 | contig 224216 bp, 198 predicted proteins | sample AraplaL_Cvi_mTSA_FD_184266 | JGI IMG/M metagenome (GOLD analysis project Ga0209437, IMG submission 184266) | Arabidopsis root microbial communities from the University of North Carolina, USA - plate scrape CL_Cvi_mTSA (SPAdes) (version 2) | ecosystem: Host-associated > Plants > Roots >...
CTTTGACAGCCTTGAAGAACTGGAAAATGAACTCCTTAAATACCTCGTTTATTATAACTGGGAAAGACCACACCAAGGTATCGGCGGAAAGAAACCTATCGATATGGTCGCCCTAAACAACAAAAAACAATAGCTAATTCTGTTACCGAATTACCTAACCCTTACAGCAATGACATAATGAGGTGGCTTATTATTAACTCAATATTTGTCTCATTGGTTATACACAAACTTATATCCTATTCCCCTTACGGTTTGCAGGTATTGCGGCGAATCGGCATTGGTTTCGATCTTTTTACGTAAGCGTACAATGTGCATGTCCAGGGTGCGTGTATTTACATCGGCATTATAACCCCAAACTTCCATCATCAGTTCTTCGCGATTGATTACCTTGTTTTTATTTTTCAGAAAGTAAAGCAATATCCGGTTCTCCAGTATGGTTAGTTCAATTTTGCGGTTATCTCTGATCAGGAGGTGCGTATTGGGCAAATGCTCCATATTGGCAAAACGGTATGATTCTGTTTTTTCGCTGTTAAGGGAGAATTTGATCTTATTGTCGATCATAGCTACCAGCACATCCATATTAAATGGCTTGGTAATATAATCGGATACACCAAAATTATACGCCTCTATTTTGTCCACATCCTGGGCTTTGGCCGTCATCATGATAATCAGCTTATCATATCCCTTTTCCCTGATATTGCTACACACTTGCGATCCGGGTTTACCGGGCAGCATCCAATCCAACAACACGATATCCGGTTGCTCGTCCAGAATAATATTTTCGGCATCGTCGCCATTATCAGCTTCCAATACTTTATATCCTTCTGATTGCAAACGCTCTGCTACCAGGAAACGCAGGTTTTCATCATCTTCAACCAGCGCGATTTTAATTTCTTTGTTCATATTTTAATTTTCATATGGAAGCGTAACTATAAATTCCGAACCCTCATTAACTTTACTGTGAACGATGATATCGCCATCCATAAAATTAACCAGTTCTTTACAAAATGCCAAACCCAGGCCAACGCTTCCGTTTTGGTTATACTGATTCTCTATCCTGTAAAATTTTTTAAATATATTATTCAGCTCTTCTTTAGGTATACCTATCCCCCGGTCAACAAATGAAAATACAATATCACCCTTTTTATGCATAATATTGATGTTCAGTTCTTTTTTTTGCGGATGGGAGTACTTATAAGCATTTTCGATAAGGTTTTGAAACACACTGCCCAACAAAACAGGGTCGGTATAAAAGGTTTGTACTCCGTTTATTTTACAACTCAATTTAAAGTCGGGATATTTTATTTTAAAGGTCTCGGTGTATCGGCCTACAAAATCCTCTACAACTATTTCTTCCTTTTTGAGCGTGATGGATTTATTCTCCAGTTGGGTAAATGACAAGAGTTTATTCATCAAATCATTGAGCTTATCCGCCTCTTCATCCAGTATTTTGCCATAATGCTTACGCTGTCTTTCGGTAAGCTCTCCGTCGCCACGCAGGTTGGAGCCCGCTATTTTTATAACGCTTACCGGTGTCTTAAATTCATGGGTGAAGTTATTGATAAAGTCATACTGTAACTTAAACAGCTTGATGTTGACATTAAGGTTGCGGTAAATAAGCCAGCCGATAAGTACCAGAAAAAGCGATATCAACAGCACCACTGCGCCTATGGGCATAAATCGCCGGTTAATTTCATTGGCCAGGTAACCTCGCTCTGAACTGAAATACAGCTTATAATCGGAAAACGAGCCCGGGAACGAAACTTCGGTTATCAGCTTATCTCCTTCGCTGTCCACAGGATCATAAACAACAGGCTGTATGGATACATTCTGATACAGTTCATGTCTTGTGTTCTTTATTTTTAACCGGTACGGATCGAGATGAAAGCTCATCATATTTTGTTTGTACGATGCCTTAACGGTATTGCGTTGCTGTAAGTCGCGGTATATTTTGATATCCTCGCGCCGTAATATATTGGTGTAACTGATTTTATTGGGTTTTACATCCCAAAATGTTTTAAACAGTTCATCCTGACTGGATACCCGGCTTGTATCGGAAAAAGCGATATAATTATTAAGCTTAACTGCCATCTCCTTAAAGTCCGACTCATCAGAAGGGCTGATCCTTTTAGCCCCAAAAACCTTCCCTTTTTTATACCAGTATTGATATATCGACCGTACTGATATATCCAGATTGTTTCTACGGATGGTGATAGGGGTTTTAGTTCCTATCAGTACATCATAAAAAACAATACTTCGCACAAAAGCATAATCATGAAAAACAGATGCCGCGTACTTAGCCGCCGAGACAGAATCTAAAAAACCCTGGTATGAGGTGATCTCCGGTATCTTATTCTGAAAAAAATCATTATATGGCTTTATGGTTTGCTCCAATACCTCAATTTTTTTTGAACCAAACTCGTTTTCGACATATTTTGCCGTTAAGTTATAAGATACAAAAAGAGCCACTACAAAAGTTACCGATATGAGCACCAAAAATATGATGATCAGCAAAAAGCTTTTGCGGTAAACATTTTTATATACAGGCATAAGGGGTATTAAGGTTTAACCCGCATATTGTAATCCAGGAATTTTTCAATCTCGGCGTACATTTCCATGCGGTTATGCTCATTTCTGAAAAAAGCCCGTTCATTGGGTTTTAAAAAGTATTTTACATCAACATTGCGTTTACGCAGTTCGCGCACAAACTGGTTAAGCTCACTGATATTGGCGCGTTGATCTTTAGCTCCCTGAAAAATAATTAGAGGGGCTTTTATTTTATCAGTATGAAACACGGGCGAAATAGCTCTGAGTTGATCGGCATCTGTTTCGGGATTGCCAACCATTTCATATATCATTTTTAAATAGGGTTTTAAGAATGGTGGTGCATCCTTAATAAAAGTAAAAAAGTTAATAAGCCCGTTTTGCACCACAGCGCAATTATAAAGCTCGGGATGAAATGAAATACCGTACAATGCCGAGAAACCACCAAAACCATTACCAAAAATGGCTATCTTTTTTGGGTTGGCTATTTTTTGAGCTATAAGCCAGCGCACTCCGTCGGTTATATCATCCTGTATTTTACCACCAACCTGCTTAAACCCTGCACTTCGGAAGGCTTTACCGTATCCTGTTGAACCACGATAATTAACCTGAAATACTGCGTATCCTCTGTTGGCTAAAAACTGAACGCGTTCATCATATCCCCAGGAGTCGCGGTTGCGCCAAAGCTCATCATGTGGTATAACTACTACTGGTAAATTGGTATGTTTACTACCCTGTGGTAAGGTTAAATATCCGTTGAGCAGCAAACCATCACGCGCTTTGTAGGAGATTGCCTTCATGGCACAAAGTTTTTCGGGCAATAAACCAGGATTAACATCGCCCAGCCTGGTTAGTTTATCCGTACTTTTTTCATACAGATAAAAGGATCCCGGGTTACGGTCGGTATAAGTATTCAGGATAAATTTATTTTCGGCACTGTCCCTATCTATCACCCTTATTTCATTGCCTTTGAGTTCCGGCCGCTGCAATAAGCTATTATATATTTGCTCAACAGCGGGTATCAGAAAATGTTTATGTGGTATTGAATCTTCCCAGGAGGCAAATTCAGCCCTGTGCTTGTTCCTGGAATATTCTACATTCAATATATCGGCCTTGCCGCAGCTAAAAATTGTTTTTTGCTCCTTACCGTCTTCAGCATTAATCTCTACCAAAGCCGTTTTATCACGATTAACGTTTGACAGGGCATAGAAATAGTTTTTCACTCCCGTAAAGGCAATTGGCTTTACGGAGTTTTTAAAGTTATTCTCAATGATCGGTTTAAATGGAGTATCATCACTGGGTCGGTATGATATGGTTTCATTTACCCCATCTGATGATTTAACCAGACGTATTTTGCCATCAGCATCAGGGAACCATTCCGTTAGGTTACCGGGATTGATCAGGTAAGGTTTCAGCTCACCTGTTTTTATATTGAGGCGATAGATGTCAAAATTCGCAGGGTCGCGTTTATTCATTTTAATGGTGATCACATTGGGTTCACTCCTGCTGCGGTTAAGCATGCCCACCTTTACCCTGTTTAAGCTGAGCACCGTGCGCAATTTAAGCGAATCCACATCGATAGCGTACATTTTGAAACTGTCGAAATCGATAGCTTCATGGCTGAATACCAATTGATCATTATAGGTCCAGAAATAATCGGGGCGTACGGAAAAATCATCAAAAGAGGTTATCATATGCTCCTTACCGTCGCTTAGCGATTGCACAAAAAGGTTCCTCTTTTCCCTGTATGATTTTAGATAGGATACATACTTACCATCGGGCGATAGTTTATAAAACATCTTTTCCGGCGCTTTAAAAAAATCGGCAATAGGAATTTGCCTCGCTTTATTCTTGCAGGAATATAAGGTTAGTATAAAAACAATTAACAATAGATGTCTCAATCGGCCCAACATGGTAATCACCCCAATTTTATTATTCTGGTCAAATTAGCTAAATAACTTAATGTTATCAAAATGTCACTACAATTTTACCCACCTATAACGTTATATACTATTAAAATACTTTCGCCGAAACGTGGTAATTATTAATTGACTATTTTTGAGCAGATGAGGGCTTTATTAAATACTGTTATTATTGTTTTGGTAATGGCAACCCGGCTTTTTGCCCAGGATAACGATCTGCAATTAGCCAAACAATATGCCAGCAATGGCGAGCCGCAAAAAGCCCTGGATATATACCAGAAACTATACAAACAGAACAACGAAGGCTATTACTCCTACTATGTGAATACCCTAATCAGTCTTAAAAAATTTGATGAGGCCGAAAGTGTGGTAAAAAAGCTGGTACGCAAACACCCCAATGAAAATCAGTACCAGATAACCCTGGGCACAGTTTATACTCAAGAGGGCAATCTGAGCAAGGCCGACGCCATTTATGACAACCTGATCAAAAACCTGCCCGCCGATCGTAATGAAATAGCTATGTTGGCCGGTCAGTTTTACCAGAGCGCTAATTTGGATTATGCCATCAAGATATTTCAGCAGGGCCGCAAAACGCTCAACAGCAACGAAGCGTTCACCTATGAGCTCATCAATCTTTACCGTTTTAAAAGGGATAAAATAAACCTTACCGAAGAATACCTCAACTTTTTGCCGGCAAATCCCAATTTCATTGCCCAGGCCGAAAACGCTTTTGCCACCATTTATGAGGGTGATGTGGATTATAACATGCTAAAATCAAACCTGCTAAGACGCATACAAAAAGATCCGCAGCAAACGATATATGCCGAACTGCTTACCTGGCAATTTATGCAACAAAAGGAATTTGACCTGGCCCTAAACCAGGCGCTGGCCTTAAGCCGCAGGCAAAATGACGATGGCACCAACATTTTTGAACTTTGCCGCACCCTAAACTCCAACGAAGCTTATGACGCTGCTATACGTGGATATGAATATATCATTAGCAAGGGTAAAACATCACCCATGTACATCCCCGCCAAAATTGAGCTTATCAACACTAAAAATTTAAAAGTAACCTCGGGTAAATACCTCCCTGCCGATTTGACCGGTTTGGAGCAGGATTATAATGACCTCCTGACCGAATTTGGGCGCAATAACAGTACCGTTTTTGCCATGCAGAAACTGGCTAACCTGCAGGCATTCAAACTGCATAAACTTAACGAAGCCCAAAAACTGCTGGAAGACGCCGTAAATATCCCCAACATCAGGCCCGAACTGCTGGCTTCCTGCAAACTCGACTTGGGCGATATATACCTCATCAACAAACAGCCCTGGGAGGCCACCCTCTTATACAGCCAGGTAGAGAAGGATTTTCCGAACACCGATATTAACCAGGATGCCAAATTCCGGAACGCCAAACTGGCTTATTATACCGGCGATTTTACCTGGGCCAAAGGACAGCTTAATGTATTGAAGGCCGCCACATCGCAATTAATTGCCAATGATGCCCTCAATTTACAATTGCTGATCAACGATAATACGGCTGCCGACAGCGTAGGCAATGCCCTGAAAATATATGCCCGGGCCGATCTGCTGATATTTGCCGAACAACCCGAAAAGGCTGTGATGACGCTGGACAGCATCGATAAAAAATTCCCGAACAATAGTCTGAGGGATGATATCCTGATGTCGAAATCAAGGATACTGATACAGCAAAAAAACTATGCCGCCGCCGTGCCCCTCCTCAAAAAAATAGCCGACGGCCACCCTAATGACCTTTGGGCCGATGATGCCGTTTTTATGCTGGGTGATATCTATGAAAACCGCCTTGACGATAAAGCCAGCGCCAAAGTCTGGTACGAAAAGATAGTCAAAAACTACCCTGGCAGCCTCTGGATCAATGAAGCCCGTAAGCGTTTCAGACTATTAAGGGGCGATAAGGCGGATTCCTGAGGATTCATTGGTTTATTGATTTATTAGTAAATTATGTTAAAAAGTGGGTTTACATGGTTTACACTTTTCATAGTTTACATTATTTTAAATAATTGAAAATCAATTATTTAAAATATTTTTTATCAAAAAAAACGGTTTACAGTGTAAACCCATAAATAATAAGGTTTACATTGATCAGCTTTAAGCAAAGTACTCAGGAAACCCTTAAATAACCTGAACTGCTTAAGTTCATCGGGCAGTACCCGTTCAACTAATGAACAACTGAACCAATGAACTAATAAACCAATTAACTACTTTTGCAGCACCATGATTGTATACAACGACACCATAATAATTGAAGAAAGCATTCACGATGAGTGGCTTAACTGGATCAAGACTGTTCATATACCTGCTATAATGGCTACGGGCTGTTTCCGGTCATACAAGATATTGACTGTTATAGACTCGCCTAACGAGGGAGTTACCTACTGCATCCAGTATAATGCCGATAGCATTGAACAGTTCCAGCAGTTTTACATGAACCACCTGCATAAGTTTCAGGCTATCCATCAGCAGCAGTTTGATGAGAAATTTGTGATGTTCAATACCCTGATGAAAGAGGTAGAATAAAAACTTTTTAAACCTTAAATTTTAACATTTTTGTAGCCAAAAACGGGGTAAAATTACCCGGAAACTGTTTGGGAACCCTCATTTTAACAAATTCCAGCGCAATTTTGAGCAGCTTTTTAAACTTTAAAAAGTTTTAATTTATTGGCTGTCAAATAATGACATAAATAGTTTATTTCTTCACTTTCCCCCCTTAAACAAAACAGCCCGGCGTTCTTATTTGCAGAACGTCGGGCTGTTTTGTATTATAATATACGGAATTTTCGTGGCAATCACAAACTATCCGCCTTTTAAAAAGGGTGTCATGCTGAGCCCCGTCGAAGCATGGTGGGCAGGCCTCTGCGCACGTCCTTCGACAAGCTCAGGATGACAGGCCATCATATTTAAAGACTTACGAAGTTTTGAAAACTTCGTAAGTCTGGGTCTGGAAGGACACTTGCGGTAACAGTACCGGGATTATCTGCACATCTAAAACCTGCACATCCACACATCAAAAAGTTCCCCCTTTAGGGGGCCTTTATTTAGTGATCAAATTATACAACTCATCCAATCGTGGGGTAAGCACAATTTCGATGCGCCTGTTTTTGGCACGGGCCTCATTGGTTGGGGCAGGATCGATGGGTTGGAACTCACTCTTACCTGTAGCCGTTAACCGGTGCGGGTCAACTTTTTCAACTTCAGTTAAGTAGCGGGTCACGGAAGTAGCTCGCAGTACGCTCAGGTCCCAGTTATCTTTGATCTGGCCCAGGTTAATCACCTTTTTATCGTCGGTATGCCCTTCAATGGCCATGTTAATATCGGGTTCTTTGTTCAGTACTACAGCCAGTTGTTTCAGGGCGGCTTTGCCTTTATCGTCGATAACAATACTGCCCGACGGGAACAGCAGCTTATCGGCCAATGATACATATACTTTGCCGTTACGGATATCAACCGTTAAACCACTTTGCTGAAAGCCCAGTAAAGCCTGCTGCAATTTATTTTTGAGCGCGTTGGCGGCTTCATCGCGTTTACGCAAAATATCTTCCACCTCTTTTAAGCGGGCTTCGCGTTTTTCCAGGTCGGCAGCCAGGCGTTTTAGTTTTGACGAGCTGGTGCTCAAGTTACTGTTCAGAGCACTGTTGTTATTACTCAGGTTGGCCAGTTCACGGTGCAGGCGCATGGTATCGGCCCTGAGCTGAAAAACCTGGGTTTCCAATGTTTCGGTACGGGTGGTTAAAGAATCGCGTTCGGCAATCAAAGCTTTGTAGGCCTTTGGCGACATGATCTTACAGGAAGAATAAAAGGTAAGACTCAGAACCAGGGCCAACAGATAGTAGGTGATCTTCATTGTGATATATTTATTTGTTCATTAGTTCAATTGCTCATTAGTTCATTAGTCTGCATTATATCCATCCATGGTTGCCAACATGGTACCAATGAACAACTGAACCACTTACGCCATTGCGTTTCTTAAAAAAACGTTGAGCGGGTAAATGAGCTTGCAATCCTGGGCAATCTGCGCTGCCGCGTTCTTTTTAACGATGTCCTTGTCGCTTATCTTATGCCAGGCTATAAAACTTTTCAGCTTCAGCAGGTCGATATTTTCATTATCTGGGGTGTAACCCTGCGGAGCGGTTTTTAATTGCTCCTGCGCCCTGAAATCGCCAAATAGCTTTATAAATTCCGGCGCATCAATAATCTCTTTCAGCTCATGCGCGTTATAATCAATTTCCTGGCGTATAGCTTTCAGATGTGCGGCTTCGGGCATCCAATATCCGCCGGCTATAAAGGAGTTGCCACCGGGCTGTATCTGTAAGTAATATTCGGCTCCGCCAAGCTTGGTGCCTTGTGTGGGCAGACTGATGCCAAAGTTGATTTTATAAGGTGTTTTATCTTTCCGGAAACGGATGTCGCGGTAAATGCGCATTACGCACTTTTTGGGGTCGAGCGTTTCGTCAATTGCCTGGTCAACCCGGTGCATTTCGCCCAGTAGTTCAACCGTAAACTCAATTACATTTTCACGGGCTTTTTCATAGCGGGCCTTGTTCTCTGAAAACCACTCCCGGTTATTGTTTGCTGCGAGATCCTTTAAAAATTCAAGACTTTCCTGGTTTATCATCGGTATCTAAATATGACTGATAATGTATCTTGGGCGATAACCAATATAACAATAGTACCCGCGAATATCTGAAATTTATGGGAGCCAAAGCAAAACAGCCCAAAATTATGACACTTAGATACAACCAGGGCGAATCGGCATTATGGGTGATAATCCAGGTGAGCCAGGCCAGGCCCAGTGCTTCGCCTACGTTTAAGGCATAGCTCACATACATGGCCGCGTAAAAATACCCTGGCTCAATTTCAAAGTATAAGTTACAGTGCGGACAGTTAAGGTTTATTTTATTAGCAAAACTGTAGGGCCCTCCCTGAAACATATCCCCCCTGCGGCAACGCGGGCATTTACAGTGAAGCATGGCCCATGATTTGGAGGTTGGAGGCATCTTAGTTTATTGGTTCAATGGTTCATTAGTTTATTAGTCTTAGCATAGTTGCCGCTCTGGAACCAATGAACAATTGAACCAGTGAACTAATGAACTATTAAATTTAATTCAAATGCAGTTTCTCTTTGCGGATGTTCAGATCGACATTTTTACGGCGGTATTTTTTGTACCAGATAAAACCTACAACGCCGGCTGCCAGGTAAGGTGCACCCAGCAAAAACAAAATACCATTGTTTAAACCTTTGGCGGCATTACCCCCGTTTTTGGAATTGGTTTCAACCGTGGCCGCGCACTGCGCGCATTGTGCTTTGACAGGTTGCCTGCTGCAAACCAAAAGGCCCAGGGCAAATACAAATAATATAACTTTAAAACCTGTTTTCATAAAGGCAAATTTAGCTAAAAATGTGTATTATAATAAAAACAAATATGTCATTTCGAACGAGGTACGAGGAGAAATCTTCTGCTTTATGTATATCGTACTTTAAAGACGCAGAAGATTTCTCCCTCCGGTCGAAATGATATGGTCTTATCAAAAATGATAATATGGCCGTATCATTAAATAAACAATAACACCCGATGCTGTTACGTACAACCATATCGGGAAGGTCCAGCGAACCAGTTTTTTATGTTTGGCTACCTGCATCTGCAAACCGCGGTGAAAGCTGAGCAAAATAAGCGGTAATACACCTGCTGCCAGTATAATGTGCGGAGTAAGTATACTCAGATACAACGTGCGCATCCCTCCGGCGGCTGTTTTCTCTGCAGCTGAAAGTACGCCATCGCCATTGATATCGCCGTATATGATCTCGTTACGCATAAGGTAATGAAATAATACGTATGACACCAGGAACAATGCCGACAGGCTAAAGGTGAGAATATTGAGATTTTTGTGCACTTTGATATTCCCCTGCCTGATAAAGTACAGCGATACCAATAACAGAATAGTACAGGTGCCATTCAATATGGCGTTAAGCATAGGCAAATACGGTGTAAAAGCCGGTGCTACAGCCGGGCCGGGTATCAGGTGCCGGTTAAGTAAAACTACCAGCCCAATCACCACTATGGTAACAACGGCTACAAAGCGAAATATAAATTTATCAGACATTTTTTTAAGAGTCAGGAATCAAGATACAAGAGTCAAGATTCATTTTTTATTTTATCTTTAATGTAAGGTTCTTGATTCTTACATCTTATTTCTTTCTTCTAATAAAGCGGTTTATCAACTTTGCGCAGTTCCTCGGCAATTAATACCTTGATCTCGTCAGTCAGGCGATTTATATCATTGGTATTTGCGCCTTTATAATAGCCGCGGATGCGTTTTTCGGCATCGATCAGTACCAGGTTATCGCTGTAAATAAAGTCGTCGTCACTTTCCTTCAGCGCGTTTACCAGGAAACCCTGACGGGCAAGGCTGTATATAGACGTAGTATCACCGGTTAAAAACAACCAGCGCTTTGAGGCCGGTTTAAAGCTGTCGGCATACTTTTTTAATACCGATACCGAATCGCGCTGCGGATCAACCGTGATGGATGTAAAATATACCATCTTATTTTTACGGTAGGTATCCACCAAATAACTCATGTTACGGTTAATGGTACTGCATACCGCAGGGCAATGAGTATAAAAAAACCCGGCTACAAATATCTTTCCTTTAAAGGTTGAGTCGCTCACCTGTTTACCATCCTGCGTTGTAAGTGTAAAGGCCGGCAGGTGATGATAAATAGTATCTGGTATATACTTGCCGTGAAACTTGTGCCCGGTTTTGGCCACTATTTTTTGCCCGTAAATGGCCAGGGGTTTATACCTGTTTTTGCCTTTAGCGGTGAGTAAATAATACAAAAATCCTGGCACCGCTAATATGAGCACCAGGATTACAATTTTTTTCGCTATAGCGGCCATTATCCCCTCAACGTAATCCAGTGATGGCTTTCGTTAGTCAATACCAGTATCAAACCTATAATGAATAATATCGGCACGATGATAGACAGGGCTAAACCCATTTTCTCAAACTTTAAGTGCATGAAGAAAGCCACAATATAAAACGCTTTAAACAAGGTTAAAACAATGTATACAGGGTTTGCATATTGTAAGGCTAAAATACCTTTAGGCACCAATATTAAAGCAATGATAAACTCAACTGCTGTAATAGCCGAAAGTATAAGAGCCACTTTAATGATTCTTCCTTTGGTCATTGTTGCGTGATCGCCCTCTTCGTGGTGAACTTCTTGTGAATCTGATGACATATAAATATTTTTTATACTAAGTAAAAGAATGTAAATACGAATACCCAAACAAGGTCTACAAAGTGCCAGTAAAGGCCTACTTTTTCAACCATTAAATAGCTGCCGCGTTTTTCGTAAGTACCCAACAGTACGTTAACGGTAATGATGATATTGATGATAACCCCGGTAAATACGTGGAAACCATGGAAACCAGTAATGGTAAAGAATAAGTTGGCAAATTCCTGCGAGGTTAAATGACGGGTTGCATCAGTACCTGCACCTTCGGTAAAAAACTCTTTCAGTTCATGCAGTGGCGGAGTGCTTCCCCACCAGAAACCTTCATGATGTAAGTGAGCCCACTCCAAAGCCTGGCAACCCAGGAACATGAAACCACCAATTACGGTAGCTATCATCCACCAGATCACTTCTTTTTTGGCGTTACGATGACCTGCTTCCACAGCTAATACCATGGTAACAGAGCTCAGGATCAGGATGAACGTCATGATACCTACGAAAACCAGTGGCGCGCCGTGGTCAATCATACCCGGTACCGACTGGAAAACCTTATCGGCCGCTGGCCACACGCTTGCGCTGAAACGTAATGCACCATAAGAAATCAATAATGATGAAAAGGTAAATGCATCCGAAAGGAGGAAGAACCACATCATTATTTTTCCGTACTCCACATTGAAGGGTGATCTCCCTCCAGACCATGGAGTTGTTTTTATTTCATCAATTTGTGATACTGCTGTACTCATTTGTACTTAAATATGGGTGTATTAATTTTGGTTCAAAAGTAAAAAAACATACAGATAAATCCATATAATTCCGAGAAAATGCCAAAAAATAGAGGTCATTTCCATTTTAAACAGGTTACGTACCTGTGGAATATTTTTGTATGAACCCCAAAGGGTGTTCAATAATAACAATATAGCTGCAATAATGTGTACTAAGTGCATCCCCGCAAACACATAAACAAATGAGCGGGAGGCGTTATCATCTACAAAATGAATCTGCATTTTGTAGGCCAAAACGTACATTGCGTAAAGTTGCATAGCAAAAAACGCCAGGCCCAGTGCAAATGTAAGCCATAAAAATAGGCGTTGCTTTGCAAATTGCAAAGTTTTTGAGGCTTTGGAAGCCAAAAATAAAGTACCGCTGCTCAACACAATAATAATGGTGCTATATAAAAAAGCGTTGGGCATAATTACATTAAGGCCATGGCCCTTCCCTCCGCTATAAACGATAAAACCACTTGTTAAGGCCGCAAAAAACATAAACGAAGTGAATATAAATATCCACATGTTGAATTTTTTGGGAGCCAGATCAAGCCTGTCGTTATCTTTCTGAATCTGAGCCATCATTTCACTTTTCCTATAAAATCAAATAAAAACATTAACTGCACTATGGGCAGGTATAAAAATGAGCCGAACATTAATTTACGGGCGGCCTCAATGGTCTGCATGCGCAGCAGGCCAAAAGATTGGTATAAAAATATTAAACTGCATATTAACGATACAGCGCCAACATAGTAACCACCGTAACCATAAATAGTTGGCAGCAAACTCACTGGCACCAATATGATTGCAAATATAAAGGTTATTACGGCACTTCCGGTATTGCGGTTTCCGGTAGGCAACAATCTGAAGCCTGCCAGCTTATAATCATCATCAAGCACCCAGGCAATAGCCCAAAAATGCACAAACTGCCATACAAATTGTATCCCGAACAGGATCAAAGCGATCTCGTCAATTTTTTCGTGAGCAGCCACATAACCTATAAGTGGTGGCAACGCACCCGGTATAGCGCCCACAAAAACCGCAATTGGCGATTTGCGCTTTAGCGGAGTATAAGCAAACGCATATAATAAGATCGAAAATACAGATAGTATGCCGGTTAACAGATTAAGGCTACCCAGCAAATAGGTACCAGCCATACCCATACCCAAACCCAAAACAAGTGCCTGACCGGTATTCATTTTACCTGATGGAATGGGACGATCCATGGTACGCTTCATCAGCTTATCCAGGTCTTTCTCGATGATCTCGTTGAAACTATTCGCAGCAGCCGTTACCAAAAAACCACCAACAATAAGTTTCACCCAGTTGAGCCAGTCGATATGCCCGTTGGCTACCTTGCTTCCTATTAAAAAAGAAATAGAAGCCGAGAACACCACCAATACGGTAAGGCGTGTTTTAATCAGCTTTGAAAAATCTTTCATGTTCATTTGCTTATCCCCCTAACACTAACCGGTTTATATAAATTTAAAAGCAAATAAAACTGCGCTCCAAAAATCAAGCTCGCCAGTACAATGTGTGTAGCCTGCGCTGCAGGAGGCAATGCCCAGTATGATAACAGTATACCGGTAACTATCTGCAGCATGATCATTAAAAAAGTAAAGCTCATCAGTTGCTGATGAACCGAATGCCGGCCAAAGTTTTTTCGTATCAACGCGTATAACATCACGTTGAGTACCAATACCAATACAGCCATATCGCGGTGATGGGCAAATATTTCGCCTACGCTGCTGATCCAGTTATTACGATATCCGCCCTGGAAATGAGTAGCTACAGCATCAATCTCTTCGCGTACCTCGGTACCGAAAGCTATCTGGAAAATACTGGCGATCAAAGCAATTAATGTAATAATGTAAACCAGCGTACCGGTAGTTAATTTTTTTGTGTCCAATACTTTAGCCCGGTGATAAGTATATATCAATATGGCTAATATGGCCAGTGCCAGCAGCATGTGTACCGTAACTATCCAGGCAACCAGGTTGGTTGATACTACGATAGATCCTAACCAGGCCTGAAAACCTACCAATACAAAGTTAAACAGGCTTAAAAGGGGTATACGTTTACTGCTACTCCAATAACTAAAAGCATATACAGCTGATAAAAACAGGAATAAACCAGATATGGCACCGATAAGACGATTGATGTATTCAGTCCAGGTTTTTTCGGCGTTAAATTCTTCGGGAACTAAAATGGATTTATCCTCGCGGATTCGCTTAGCCAGATCGCTGTAACCAAATACATCCAATGTTTTGGCAAAGCGTTGGTTTTTGGCCAAACGCTGATCTACATATTTCTGCTTGTAATCCTTTGGCAGATCGGCACTGCTGGTGGGCGGAATATATCTGCCGAAGCATTTGGGCCAGTCGGGGCAACCCATTCCTGAGCCTGAGCTACGCACAACTCCACCAGCCAGTATCAAAACAAAAAGTATAATTATTGTTATGAGCGTGACTTTCTGGAACCGGATTTTTGATGCAGATATACCCATGAATGGTGAGTAGATAACAGTGAGTGGTGAGTAGCGAGTGGTGAGTTCTCGATTAAAAACTCATAACTCACTACTCACCACTCACTACTTACCACTAAAATTATTTTACTTGTTCGTTTGCTTTCAGCGTACTGTTAAACTTGTTCAGTTCTTCTAAACCTTTAGGGTTATCTTCAAAGTCATGAGGTAAGTTTGAGCTCATGGTTTGAGAGAAAGGAACTGTTTGAGGAATATAATCTTCTTCGGCACCAGGCTTGCTGTAGTCATATGGCCAACGGTAAACGGTTGGTATTTCGCCAGGCCAGTTACCATGTAAATGTTCAACAGGTGTAGTCCATTCCAGGGTATTTGACTCCCATGGGTTCTGCGTGGCTTTTTTACCAATGAATATAGAAGAGATGAAGTTATACAAGAAAGCTACCTGAGCACAAGCCGCCATGATAGCCGCCCATGTAATAAAGGTATTTACGGTTAACCAGCGTTGCATGCTTACAAATTCGGTAAAGGCATAGTAACGACGTGGTACACCATCCAGACCCATAAAGTGCATTGGGAAAAACACCAGGTAAGCGCCGATAAAGGTTAACCAGAAGTGCAGATAGCCCAATTTCTCGTCCATCATTTTTCCGAACATTTTAGGGAACCAGTGGTAAACACCAGCAAGCATACCAAATATGGCCGCCGAACCCATTACCAGGTGGAAGTGAGCAACCACAAAGTAAGTATCGTGCAGGTTAACATCCAGTGCCGCATTACCCAGGAATATACCTGTTAAACCGCCTGATATAAAGAATGACACCATACCAATAGCGAACAGCATAGCAGGTGTGAACCTGATGTTACCGCGCCATAATGTGGCCAGCCAGTTAAATGTTTTTACCGCCGATGGTACCGCGATGATCAAAGTGGTGATCATGAACACACCACCCAGAAACGGATTCATACCCGTAACAAACATGTGGTGCCCCCATACAATAAATGATAATACGGTGATACCTATCAGGGAGTAAACCATCGCGTGGTAACCGAAGATAGGTTTACGTGAGTTTACAGACATTACTTCTGATGAAATACCCATCGCCGGCATAATTACGATATACACCTCCGGGTGACCCAGGAACCAGAATAAGTGCTGGAACAGGATTGGGCTACCACCTTCAAATGGTTGTTGTACACCGTTCAGCACAATGTCTGACAGGTAGAAGCTGGTACCAAAGCTACGGTCAAATATCAATAACACCACACCTGCAACTAATACAGGGAACGCCAGGATACCTAATATAGCGGTAAGGAATAAAGCCCAGATAGTTAAAGGCATTTTCCAAAGGTCCATACCTTTTGTACGCATGTTTAACACGGTACTTACATAGTTGATACCACCCATTAATGATGATGCTACGAACAGCACCATACTGATGAGCCAAAGCGTCATACCTTCACCAGAACCGGGCATTGCTTTTGGCAATGCGGATAGTGGCGGATAAATTGTCCAACCACCACTGGCAGGACCTTTTTGAACCAGGAATGATGATAACATGATCACACTGGCTAAAAAGAAGAACCAGTAAGATAACATGTTCATGAACGGCGACGCCATATCACGTGCACCTACCTGCAAAGGTATCAGCAAGTTGGCAAAAGTACCGCTCAAACCGGCTGTTAACACAAAGAATACCATGATGGTACCGTGAATGGTAACCAGCGACAGATAAAAATCGGCACTTATACGGCCGTTAGGTGCAAAACGCCCTAACAATGTAGTTAACAATGGGAAAGTTTTATCAGGATAAGCTAACTGGATCCTGAACAAAATAGACAATATCATTGCAATAACTGCCATGGTGATCCCTGTGATCAGGAATTGCTTGGCAATCATTTTATGATCCATACTAAATACGTATTTAGACAGGAACGATTGGTTATGATGATGTTCGTGACCGTGATCGTCGTGGTGTGCTACTCCGTGGTCGTGAACTGCTAATGTTGACATATCGTTTCTCTTTCTATATTAATTATTTAACGCTAACCTATTTTGTAACTCTGTTTTTGGCTGATCCGCAGCGGCAAAATGCAATTCCTTTCTTAAAGCATCGCTCAAATAAGGTTTTTGCCTTGACAGCCATGCCTGATACTCGGCCTCGGTAACTACACGTACAACTTTTTGCATGTTGTAGTGACCACCACCGCATATTTTGTTGCAATAAACTAAGTATTCAAATTTAGGATCGTCAAGCTGGGTACGCATTTGCGCGGTAGTAATAGTTGGGGTAAACTTAAAGAAAGTTGGTAATCCCGGAACCGCGTTAAGCTGAACTCTGAAGTGAGGCATGTAAACAGAGTGTATTACGTCTAATGCCTGGATATTTAACCTGATCGATTTGTTTACAGGCAGGTACATGGTATCAACCTGCAAGTCATCAAAGCTGCTACGTTTCTTGAAGTTAACCCCCAATTTGTTAGCCGCAGAAACCAATTTGAAATCTTTAGGACCTAACACACCATCTTTACCAGGGTAACGAAGTTCCCAAGCAAACTGATGGCCGGTGATGTCAATATTGATATCGCCTTTAGTATCAGTAGTATTCATTATTGTTTGCCAGGTAAAAAAGCCAAACACCACCAATATAGTTAAAACGATAGCAGGAGCTATTGTCCAAACTTTCTCGATAGTATTGTTATGCGGTAAGAAATGCGCACGGCGTTTGTCTGAATGCCTGTAATTAAATAAGAATGTAAACAACAATATCTGGGTAATAAAAAACACGATCATGGTTAAAACCGTAGTGACGGTGAACATCTCATCAATTTTAACACCATGTTTAGAAGCAGCCTCTGGCAAGGTCATGCTACCTTGTACCGTGAACGACCAGTAAGCACCGTATAAACCTGCTACCAGGAACACAAGGCAAACTACAGCCATTATCGTGTTCCATTTCATTCCTTTTTTACCTTGTATCTGAAGTGTAAGGTCGTATATCTTTAAAATTTTACCTATTACCGCTACGCCAAGACATACCAGGAAAAATAAAAGTAAGTAGTACGCAACACCAGTCCAATCAACCTGGGGAGCATCAGCCTGCCCTCCGGTAGTTGCCGCTGCCTCTGTTTGCGCCATCAACAGGTTTGTGCCCAAAAGCATAAACGCTGTGACAAACGATAGTAATGTTTTAGAATTTATAAGTTTTCTGAATCCCATTTTAATGTCAGTTTGGTATTCTGTATTTTGTTGCAAAAATAACAATTATTATATGTGATGGTGAAGGCTCTCCTGCAGGAACGGATGTTTTTTAGGAATAAGCGATTTAAACTTGCTTAAAGCATTCAACATCAGGTAACTAAACAATCCTGCAAATCCTAAAGCAACACCAATTTCTATTGGAGTTATTTGTGACCACCATTCGCCATGCGCACCTATAGTACCAGGCATGATCATGATGAAATAATCTAACCAGTGACCTACGATCAAAATGATACAGGTAGCTTTCAATACGCTTGTTGCGCGTTTTGAATCCCGAGACATGATGATCAGTAACGGTGCCATAAAGTTCAGGATAATGGTTAACCAGAACCATGGTTTAAACTCAGGCTCCCATCTTCTCAGGAAGTAAACACTTTCTTCGGGGATGTTAGCATAGTAAATCAACAGGAATTGTGCAAACCATACATAAGTCCAGAATATCGAGAAGCCAAACATTAACTGGCCCAGGTTATGCAGGTGATCTTGTGTGATCCATTGCATGTAACCGCTCTTTCTTAACAAAATAATGGTTAAGGTAATGATTGATAAAGTACTTACCCACATGGCTGCAAAATTATACCAGCCAAACATGGTTGAAAACCAATGTGCCTCTAATGACATTACCACGTCAAAAGAAAATACAGGTTGAGTAAAACCAAAGATCACCAGGAATGCTGCCGAAATAGTAAAGCTCTTTTTATAGTAAAATAAGCCGCCCAATTCATCTTCTGTATTGGAATATTTAGTTAATAAATAGCCAAATGTAGCATAGGCTCCTAAAAACAGGAAAATACGGAACAGGAAGAAAGGCATGTTCAAAAATCCGGCTTTACCTGCCAAAACAGGATCGTAATTTTCACTGCCCTTAACGGTAACACCATTCAGGTGCCATAATTTATATAAATAAGGCGCTACTGCTTCTTTACCTTCACCAACTTCGGTATGGTGGGTTAAATTTAACCCGGCAAATATGATGATAAACAATATTGCCGCCGCTATGGGTAATACCTTGGCAAATGCCTGTGGCACCCGTAACAAAGAAGCTGACCAGCCAGCTTGTGCTACATACTGCAGGGCACAGAAAAATACACCAGCCGTACAAACGCAGGCAAAGTAATAACCACACAGCAATAAGTTGGCAAATGTGCGTTCACCGTAACCGAATAAAAAACCACCGGCTATGGTTATTAAGCCAACAACTATGCCAACTAAACTCCATGTTTTTGCCTTGCCGGTAAAAACAAATTGCTCGTCTAAACTATTATGAGTATTCATTCAGTTCTAATTCTTATAAAGTTTGTAAATGGTGAACATACATGATCACTTTCCAGCGTTCTTCAGGGGCCAGCTGTGAAGCGTATGAACCCATTGCATTTACACCGTAAGTAATGGTATGGTATATTTTACCGTCTGTTAAGTCTTTCATGGCACCACCACGTGATGACTGGCCTTTTGAATATGATGGCGGCGGCGGATATCCGTGTTGTGTTACCAAACCATCACCCTGACCATTTTCACCATGGCATGGAGAGCAAAAGTGTAAAAACAAGATCTTTCCTTCTTTATAGTTTGCCTGGGTTTGAGCCAGTACACTTTTTACCTCAACGCTTGCCAGTTCATATCCATCTTTTGTATTTGGATAATCAAACTTGGTAAAGCCTACCGGGATAGTCCCGGCTGGTGGTACCTGCGCGGTTTTTCCATCCTTAAAATTCGGGTTCTTTTGATCCGGATCGTATGCGATATGCTCGTACATATTAGGCGCGTACTCCCATCCGGTACTCCTTTTATCTTTGCACGACGTTACTACAATCGAAGCAGCGATAATGATAACTATTGTTCCTAATATTCTAAATTTATTCATAGCTAACATATTTTCTGTCGTTATGCTTAACTTCACTTGCCCCTGCTTCTTTTAATATTGTGTTGATATCTTCGTGTGGTATATTTCCTTTTGCATCAATGGCGATCACAAACTTATCGTTAGTCGCTCTCAGGTCCATTACTCTTGGTGCACGGCCCGGGAAAAGGTGCGTAGCGAAAAAGAAAGTAAATGCCATACCATATGACGCGTATAATACCGTCCACTCAAAGGTTACCGGGATAAAATCGGGAATGGCAAAAAAGTTTTTACCGCCGATGTCCATTGGCCAGTCATGTACCAGGAAGTAATAAACCAGTGTAAAAATGGTTGTACCACCCATACAGCCGAACATGAAGGCCGCGTATCCTAATCTGGAGTCCTTGATACCCAGTTTAGCGTCGATACCGTGGATAGGCATTGGCGTGTAAACATCGTAAATAGGGACACTATTTTTTTGTAGGTTGTCAATCCCGTGCATCAGATCATCGGGATCATCAAAAATGCCTAATATATATTTGGTGCTACTCATCGGTTATTATGCTTTTTCGTATTCAGATTGGTCAACACTATCAAATTTGATCAAATTCGCTTTATAGAACTCTACGTGAGATGGATCAAGGTGCCCTTCGGCAATTTGTTTCTTCTTAGCCTGCTCACTCGCGCTCTTCAACAGTAATTTCACTTCGGCAATCGCTACAGAAGGCATTACCCTGATGAACAACAGGAACATGGTAAAGAATATACCGATAGATCCAACAAACACACCTACATCTATCCAGGTTGGGTAAAACATAGCCCAGCTTGATGGAATGTAATCGCGGTGTAAGGAAACAACGATGATCACGAAACGCTCAAACCACATACCTATATTTACAATGATAGATAGTACCCATGAAATTGGAATGTTGGTTCTAACTTTTTTCGACCACATCATCTGGGTCATCAATACGTTACAGCCATACATCATACAGGCAGCCCACCAGTACGGACCGATAAACCTGTTTAAGAAAGTATACTGCTCATACTCGCCACCAGAATAGTAAGCGATAAAGAACTCTGTGATGTATGCTACACCTACTACCGAACCTGTTACCAGGATGATCTTGTTCATCGATTCGATGTGGAACATGGTAATATAGTTTTCCAGACCTAATACTTTACGGGTTACCAGCAACAGGGTTTGCACCATGGCGAAACCTGAGAAGATAGCTCCCGCAACGAAATAAGGAGGGAAAATGGTTGTATGCCATCCCGGTTCAAGGGATGTGGCAAAGTCCATAGATACAATGGTGTGTACCGAAAGTACCAGCGGTGTTGATAAACCTGCCAATATCAATGAAACGGTTTCAAAACGCTGCCAGGTTTTAACTGAGCCTGTCCAACCGAATGATGCTACCGAATAAATACGGCGGCGTAAGCCTGTAGCACGGTCACGGATTGAAGCCATATCTGGTAATAAACCAGTGTACCAGAATACCAGTGAAACCGAGAAGTAAGTTGATATCGCGAATACGTCCCAGATAAGCGGTGAGTTAAAGTTAACCCATAATGAGCCATACTGGTTTGGTAAAGGCAATGAGTATACAGCCATCCACGGGCGACCCATGTGAGCGCCGATATAGGTGGCCGCGCAAATTACCGCGAAGATGGTCATCGCCTCGGCCGAGCGGTTAATGGAGTTACGCCAGTTTTGACGGAACAGTAACAATACAGCCGAGATTAGCGTACCAGCGTGACCGATACCTACCCACCATACGAAACCGGTGATATCCCATGCCCATCCTACTGTTTTGTTTAAGCCCCATGATCCGATACCGTACCAGAAGGTGTAGCTGATGGAGAATACCCAAAGTAATGCTCCTAATGAGGCTACGGTAAAACCGATCCACCAAGCCTTACTCGGCATATTTTCTACGGGACGTAATATATCGTCAGTGATCTGACCATAGGTAATATCCTTACCCGTTATTAACGGTTCCCTTATTATTGATTCACTATGAGATGCCATATTTTAATCTCTGTATATAAAAATTTTAAGCCTCTAATTCAACTGCGTTTCTAACTTTAACCTGGTAACCGATACCTGGTTGTACGTTTAATTCTTCAAGCACATAGTAAGTTCTTTCGCTCTTCAATGCTTTTGAAACTTCGGAATTAGGATCGTTCCTGTTACCGAAAACGATAGCGTTTGCAGAACATGTTTGCTGACAAGCCATTTTGATCTCGCCATCTTTCAATGGGCGTTTTTCAATTTTAGCTTTCAGTTTACCAGCTTGTATACGTTGTACGCACATAGAGCATTTTTCCATTACACCGCGGAAACGGGTAACAACATCCGGGTTTAATACCAGTTGCGTATGCTCATTGTTCAGGTAGTTATCAAAACGTGAATCGTTCCAGTAGTTGAACCAGTTAAAGCGGCGTACTTTGTATGGGCAGTTATTTGCGCAATAACGGGTACCTACACAACGGTTGTAAGCCATCTGGTTTAAACCTTCTGATGAGTGAACGGTTGCCAATACCGGGCAAACTGTTTCGCACGGAGCGTGATCACAGTGCTGGCAAAGCATTGGCTGATGCACTACAGTTACATTATCAAAGGCATCATCCTTTAATTTATCTATTTCGTACTCTTCGGTAATGCTTTCACCTTTTTCTTCGTAGCTATAGTAACGGTCGATACGGATCCAGTGCATTTCACGACGGCGGCGAACCTCGTCTTTACCAACAACCGGGATATTGTTCTCGGCGTTACAAGCTACCACACAGGCACCGCAACCAGTACAAGCGTTAAGGTCGATAGCCATAACCCAGTCATAAACCGGACGGTCGTGGCTTGGCACATCCCATAAGCTTTCCTCGTCGTAGTTCTTATGGCCTTTTTCGTTCCCGCTGTGTACAGCAGGGTTCTTTTTGTATTCGGTAAATTTAGCTTCGCGAATTACACTACGACCTTCGTAAGAGTGGTGCGTTTGTGTTTGAGCAAGCGGCGCTTTTATTGATGTTACTTCAAAAGCAGTAACGGTAGCAGTAGTTTGGAAAGTTCCGTTACGGAAGCTGTAGAAAGGGAACGCGTTTTTACCCACGTTATCACCTACCGGACCAGCATTTGTACGGCCGTAACCAACCGCTATAGATATAGTACCTTGTGCCTGGCCTGGCTGTGCCAATACCGGCAAGCTAACAGTGTAACCATTGGCGGTTACTTTAACTACATCACCTTCGCTTAATTTTAATTTTTTGATATCTGCAACAGAAACAGCCACAAAGTTATCCCAGGTAACTTTCGAAACCGGATCCGGCAACTCCTGTAACCATGGGTTGTTGGCACGCTTACCATCACCTATAGCAGGCGACTGATAAACCTGTAATTCAAACTTGCCATCACCAGCTGCAATGGAAGCGCTGTGTGTAAGGATAGTTTGTGCTACGGCGTTCAGGTCGCGGTTAAAGGTGTAAGTACCCGCGGTATTCGGTGTAGCTTTGATCATACCGGTTTGCAACAGGGTTTCCCAACCTTTCTGGCCAGATAAACCGCCTTTTGCCAACAGGCTTTCGTTCCAGGTGTTACGAACGAAGGTATAGTAATCTTTAACCGGATTTTGTGCCCATACCAGTAAGCTGTGCTCGGCCTGGCGGGTGTTATATACCGGGTTAATGGTTGGCTGTATCACAGTGTAGTAACCTTCAACCGCGTTAGCATCACCCCATGACTCCAGGTAATGGTGGTTTGGTGCTATTACGTTTGATAATAAAGCTGTTTCGTCGTCATGATCGGCAAAAGATACTTTCAGGCGTGCTTTAGCCAGCGCATCTGTAAATTCTTTTGCTTTGAAGTAATCGTAAGCAGGGTTAACGTTCAGGAATAATACACCTGCCACATCACCACGACTTAATTCATTTACAAACTCAACAAACTCAGCATCGTTACCGGCATATTGTTTTGATGGATTGTCCAGATCGATAGTAGTACCGTAGCTGCCCAGCAGGGAGTTGATAGCATTTACCAGAACCTGTGTTGCTACATCATTTGAACCTGCTACTACTAAAGCTTTTCCTTTAGCGGCAACCAATTCTTTAGCGGCAATAGTGATAGCATTTTCTGCTGCTTTGCTGCTTAATTTTTTAGAGCCAGGTAAAGTAGTACCAGAAATAGCATTGTATAAGTTGATGATAGCGATACCTTCTTCTGATGGTTTGATCGCTAAACGGTTATCAGCATTGGTACCTGTAAGGCTCATACCGCTTTCAAACTGGATGTGACGTGACATCTTTTTGCTTTCAAGCGATTTGTTGTTACGGTTTGATACGTACTGACGGGTAAACTCTTCGCCAGAGATCCAGGTTCCCAGGAAATCTGCACCGAAGCTTACAATTACGTCTGCTTTGTCAAAATTGTAGTGAGGTATTACGGCTTTACCAAAGCTGTTTTGGTTAGCTTGTATAATACCGGTATAAGATACTGCATCATAAGTAACATGTTTAGCAGTTGGGTATTGCTTAATAAATTCAGCAATTACGGCTAAGGTAGACGGGCTGTTGATGCTTGAGGTCACCAAACGGATGTTTTTACCAGCAGCTTTAATAGCGGCCAATTCTTTGATCACAAAAGCATCGATCTCAGACCAACCGGCTTCGCTGCCTTTTAGTTTAGGATCTTTTAAACGGTTTACATCATACAGATCAAGAACTGATGCTTGAGCCTGTGCACTTAAACCACCTTTTGAAAACAGATCATTAGGGTTACCTTCTACTTTAATAGGGCGACCTTCACGTGTTTTAACCAAAATGGCCTGTCCTTCGTAACTTGAAGAATAGTAGTTGGCCACACCAGGTGTAACCTCTTCAGGCTTAATCAGGTAAGGAATTGATTTATGTACAGGTACACGCTGACAAGCTGCCAGGGTAACCGCGCCTACACCAAACCCAAGCGCTTTCAAAAAGTCGCGACGAGGGGTTTTAGCAGATAAACCATCTCCGCTGAGCACATCCTCAATAGGAATAGGCTCGGCAAATTCGTTTTTATTTTTCTCAACAAATTCTGGTGTTCTGTTTAGTTCTTCTAAACCTTTCCAGTATTTTTTTTTGCTGTCCATTTAAGTTATATAAACTGTAATGCTAAAATTCTTATTTATTAATAGTGGCACTTGCCGCACTCGATACCGCCTAACACCGCGGCTGTAACTTTCTCGCCCTTCTTGATCTTATCGTGAGCAGCAAGTATGCTATCATAGTAAGCGTTTCCTTTACCGTTAACTTCGGTACGTTTGTGGCACTGGATACACCATTTCATAGTTAATGGTGAATACTGGTAAACCTCTTTCATAGTCTGAACCGGACCATGGCAGGTTTGGCATTTGATGCCGCCAACTTTTACGTGCTGTGAGTGGTTAAAGTAAGCTAGGTCTGGCAGATTGTGAACGCGTATCCATTGGATAGGTTTAGCTGCGGTGCTGTCATACTTTTGCGTTTTTGGATCGTAACCCAAAGCATCGTATATTTTGTGTATCTCCGGCGACTCGGTTTTAACAACCTTGTGGCAGTTCATACAAACGTTAAGCGAAGGAATAGAAGCGTTCTTTGATTTGTAAGCACCAGAGTGGCAATACTGACAATCAATTTTCATAGTACCAGCGTGCAACTCATGTGAGTATTTGATAGGCTGTACCGGCTGGTAACCTGTGTGCACGTTAGTGTTCCACAAGGTAGTCCAACCCCAGCTACCCATAGCAATGGTACCGCAAAGGATAATAAAGAATACCAGTTTCTTATTTTTCAGGATCCTTTTGATCAGGTCTTTTTTCTTAGCCTCAGCTACTTCTTCGGCAGTTGGCTCAGCTTCCGCGTCAATTACAACACCTTTACCTTTTAACAGCAGGCGCTCTAAAGTAGCCACTACCCTGTTTAATACCAGTATTACTATAAAGGCTATAATAATAACAGCTACCAAACCCCAGATAACCATACTGCTCGGACCAGTTTCAGCTGCGGCAGTTTTGCCATCGCCAGCACCTGCCTTAGGAGCAGATTGTATAGTTTTCCATTCGGTACGCACATAGTCTATAACGTTAGTTACATCAGCATCAGAAAGTTCGGTAAATACCGTCATCCCTGCCTGGTTAAACTTGTTATAGATCGCTAACGCTTTAGGGTTTTTAGCAGCAATAAGAGCCTGGTTGTTCTGGATCCACTGGATCAGATACTTATCATCAGTTTCTTCGGTAAGCTGCGGACCCAGCGCCGGGCCGATTAATTGCTGATCGATCTTATGACAGGCTGTACATTTGGACTTGAAGATGGCTTCGCCTTTAGCCGGATCGGCCTGAGCGTAAGCATTTGAAAAACCCCAAAAAGCAAACCCGGCAATAATTAGAACCGACCTTGAGAATTGTTTAAAAATCAATGAGAAATTTCTCATAAAGTGTATTTATGCTAAATAATTTTTATATTAATGTTTGAAACCGCTGTAAAGATGTACGCTCCATCTCATTATTTCAGGCACAAAAGTAAAATTTATTACAGTATCGCTGACACATAAATGACAGTAACCTATAATTTATAATCGTTCTAAATAACTACAAAAAGCCTTTTAAACAACGCAGGGGGGCTTTTTGGCCAGCGATGCGATTTTTGAAACCCCAAATTGCATCGCCGGCATATTTGAATTTTAAATTATTGTTTTAATATCCAGGCAAATATCAATGGTGCAACAATGGTTGCATCACTTTCTACAATAAACTTAGGGGTATGGATATCCAGCTTGCCCCAGGTTATTTTTTCGTTTGGTACCGCGCCCGAGTAAGAGCCGTACGAGGTGGTTGAATCTGATATCTGGCAAAAATAGCTCCAGAACGGAACGTCATGCATCTCCATATCCTGGTAAAGCATAGGCACAACACATATCGGGAAGTCTCCGGCTATACCACCACCGATCTGGAAAAATCCGATTCCTTTGCCCGATGAATTTTTGGTATACCAATCGGCCAGCCAGGCCATATATTCAATACCACTCTTCATGGTTGATGCTTTGATCTCGTTTTTGATCACATAAGAAGCAAAGATGTTACCCATGGTGCTGTCTTCCCATCCCGGTACAACAATAGGCAGGTTTTTTTCGGCAGCGGCCAGCATCCAGGAATTTTTAGGGTCAATTTCATAGTATTGTTCCAGTTCGCCGCTTAATAATATTTTGTACATGTACTCATGCGGAAAATAACGCTCGCCGCTGTTATCAGCATCTTTCCATATTTTATGGATATGTTTTTGCAAACGACGGAAGGCTTCTTCCTCGGGGATACAAGTATCGGTAACACGGTTATAATGGTTCTCAAGCAGATCCCACTCTTCCTGCGGACTCAGGTCGCGGTAGTTAGGTACCCTTTTATAATGTGAGTGCGCTACCAGGTTCATGATATCTTCTTCCAGGTTGGCACCAGTGCAGGAAATAATAGCGATTTTATCCTGACGTATCATTTCGGCCAGCGAAATACCCAGCTCGGCAGTACTCATGGCACCGGCAAGGGTAACCATCATTTTGCCACCTTCGGCAAGGTGTGTTTCATATCCTTTTGCTGCATCCATTAATGCTGCCGCATTAAAATGCAGATAGTTTTTTTCAATAAACTGCGAAATAGGTCCTCTTGTGATGCTCATAATGTATCAATAAAAATTCGGTGCAAAAGTAGACATTTTTCAGATGTGCAAATGTGCAAATTTCAGATGTGCTGATGTTTTATTAATGTGCAGATATGCAGATGTGCGAATCTGCACATTCGCACATCTGCACATTTGCACATCTGAAATCATATATTTGCGGCACACTATATATGAAAAAACTTATTACCGTTCTATTTATATTGATCAGCGTTCCATCCGCATTTTCGCAAACACATCTCCTGCCCAAATTTATCAGGAAAATGTATTTTGATAAAGACACCACCAAAAAAAGCAGCTTCGTTATTTTACCTGTACTAAGCTCAGCTCCGGAAACCGGGGTTGAAGCCGGTGGCGCTGGCTTGTATTCTTTTTATACTGATACCGTAAGTAAAAACACACGAGTATCCAACATTTTTGGATATGCCACTATAACTACCAAAGGGCAAAACAGGCTCAGCCTGAGCACCAGCTACTGGACCCCGCAAAACAAATATCATTTTACGGCCGGTATTGGCTATATCAATTTCCCTTTTGATTTTTATGGCATCGGTAATAATACACTCAAAGCCAACACCGATCGTATAGGCCAGAAACGCCTTAAAGTAAATTTTGCCGCCGAAAAAAAAGTAGCCGAGAATTTTTATGTAGGCCTTGTTGCCGGCGGCGATCATTACAGTTTTAGCGACGGACAACCCAACAGTATTTTTTATACCGATCCACGCGTGCAGTTCAGAAGTGGTGGTACCAGCGTTTATGTAGGGCCAAGCCTTATTTTCGACAGCCGTAACAACAATACTTACACTACCCGTGGCGCATTGATCACCAGCTCACTACAATTAGCTAAAGGCTTATCCGGATTTGATTACAAGGGGGGCTTTTTAAACATTGAATATAGCCAGTTTTTCTCGTTGAGTAAAAAACTGGTATTAGGTATCGACATTCAGGACCAGAGCCTGATAGGCGGCCAGTCGCCATTTTTTATGATGCCGACCCTGGGTAACGACGAAATTATGCGCGGCTATTATAACGGTCGTTATCGCGACCGTAATCTTACAGTTGGTCAAACCGAGCTTCGTTACCGCCTTACCGAGCGTATTGGCGTAGTAGGCTTTGTAGGCACAGGCGAGGTTTTCAACAAAGATTTTAGCTTTAGCGACCTCAAACCAAATTACGGCGGCGGTCTCCGCTACTTTTTCGATATAGAAAAAGGCCTGAGCATCCGTGCCGACTACGGCATTGGCCAAAAAATTGCCGGCGAAAAACGCCAAAGCGGCTTCTATGTAGGATTAGGACAAGCGTTTTAGGATTATGGGACTTTGAGACTATGGGATTTGGGGACTTTGGGACTATGGGATTTTTAGGATTATAGGACTTTTGGACTATAGGAAGTAGAGATATCTATAACAGGTAATAGAGATTTTTGGGACAAAGAATAAAACGAACGGTTTCAAACCTTACTTTAAAAGCGTAATTCCTTACTCACATAATCCTAAAATCCCATAGTCCCAAAGTCCCTAAATCAATGCTCCCATAATCCTAAAATTCCATAATCTCAAAGTCCCAGAATTAATATCTGATCAAAAAATGCTCCTTCTCCGCTCTGCCTGATTTGAAGAATACCAGGCCTATCCAAAACAGATCGACCGTTACGGTAACCTGCGGATGCGCTTTGATCTGCTCCCAGGCCTCCTTCATGCCTTTGCTCCAATAAATATCATCAAATATCAGCAGGGTATCTTCATGCACTTTTGGCAGGCACCATTCAAAATATTTCAAAGTGGCATCTTTCTGATGGTTGCCATCCACAAACACAAAATCAAGCTGGTCGATTTTGCGGATGACGCCAGGTAGATTGTCATCAAAGTTCCCGGTTATCAGTTCAATCTCTTTAAAGCCTGCTTGTGCAAATGTTTCTTTGGCTACTCCGGCTGTTTGCGGGCAGCCTTCCATGGTATAAATATGGGCATTTGGCGCACCTTCCTGCAGATAAAGGGTGGTGATACCCAGGCAGGTACCCAGCTCAATAATATTGCGTGGTTTAAAGCGTGCCGCCAAGCGGTAAAGCAGTTGGGCCAGCTTGGGTTGCTTTAATGCGTTGGCAGCGATGTCGCCTATTCGCTTCTGTCGGTTATTATTCAAATGCGATCCTGCGCCCAGATCGGTCACGGTGATCACGCGATTGTCAACAAGTAATTTTTCGCGGATATTTTCGATCTCGTGGTATGTTTTTTGGGCGGTGTGATCGTAAATAACTGAATCAACCAGCTGATAAACAAACGGAGAGTGTAAGCCGTGCCTGTTTTTTGCCCGGATGCGGTGCCACAGGTAATCCTTAACAAACCTAAAATTTAACATCGCTGTAAAAATAAATAAAGGTTTAGTATTTTAGCATTACGGCGTATGATTAATCCAACTGAAGTAAATTCCCTGATCCGCTTACTTGACGACCCTGATAGTGAGATATATGACCATGTACACGATAAGCTGTTATCATACGGTGTGGAAGCGATAGCCTATCTTGAAACTGCTTTTGAGCAGGCTTTTGACGCGGTACAACAGGAGCGTATAGCCAACCTGGTTCATGAAATTCAGTTTATCACCCTTAAAAACGACCTGAAACTCTGGCACCAAAGCGGTGCATTTGACCTGTTGCAGGGTATACTCATTATCAACCGCTACCAATACCCTGATCTGGATGAGCAAAAGATCATTAACCAGATAGAAGGCATTAAGCGTGATATCTGGATACAGATGATGCATGAAGCCAGCCCTAAAGAGCAGATCAAGTTGATTAACCATGTATTTTATAATATATATGGCTTTAGCGGTAATACCTCCAACCATCTCGATCCACAAAATAGTTACCTGAGCCAGGTGCTGGAAAGTAAAAAAGGCAACCAGATATCGCTGGCCATTATTTACTCTATAGTTGCCCAAAAACTGGATATCCCCGTGTATGGTGTAAATTTGCCGCAACATTTTATTTTGGCTTACCTGGATGAAAGTCAGCAAGGCGAATTTGAAAGCGGTATCCTGTTTTACATCAACGCTTTTAATAAAGGGTTTATATTTGGCCGCAGGGATGTAGACATGTTTTTGAAACAGCTGAATCTGAAAGCTGATAAGCAGTTTTATGAGCCTTGCTCCAATACCGACATCATCCGCAGGGTGATCCGTAACCTGATCAGCGCGTACGAGAATTTAGGCTCGGCAGAAAAGGTTGATGAGATGAACGAACTGCTGGCCATATTAGAATAACCGCTATCCCCTACCCTCATTGATGCATACACCTTTGGATGATATCATTACACGGCGATTGATACTTCGGCTCATGAGCAATGATGTTGTTGATGCATGCTTAGCTGGTAATTTGCGTAATGCCGGTCGCCTGCTTGGTGCCAGCATTCCCAACGAATTACTGGAGCATACCAGCGGCTTTGAACATGGCCTGCGTGAGCTAAGTGCAGATCCGGATTACTTTCCATGGTCGGCACGCGCAGTGATACTACCTGAGGAACAGGTAATGATCGGCATGATCCGTTTTCATAGTCGGCCCGATCCTGAATACTTGCGTGCGTATATACGCGATGCTGTTGAATTAGGTTATTGGATATTTAAAGGCTACCAGAGGCTTGGTTACGCCACGGAAGCTATCAAAGCCATGATGAACTGGGCAAAAACTGAATTTGGAGCTAATAAATTTGTTGCTTCGGTATCGCCGGAAAACAATCCCTCACTTCAATTGGTCAACAGTTTAGGCTTCACAAAAATTGGCGAGGCGATGGATGAAGTGGATGGGATAGAGTATATTTTTTTACACGAGGAATAGCGTTAAGATTTATCTTTCCAGATCCTTATTTAAAATATCTGTTATAATTCCTGAACCTATAATCCGGGCTCCTTCCCTAAACTCAAACTGAAGACCTGAATATAATTTCCCGGCAAAAAAAGGCACAGCTATAATTGTAATTTCTGCCAGAACCTTTTCACCCGGATATACCAAGTCTCTACCTACAAATATTTGCCGACCAGATGTTTGCATTTCTGCAAACGCAAACTTAAGTTGGGGCCTGCAACCCGAATGAACGGGTGTTACTCTTCCACCTTCTTCTGTCGTGAGATATTCTAATTCAGCAATAAAATCGGCTGAACGACTCATAAATTTTACCTCAATCCTACTTCCCCTTCAAAAACCCGTTTTGCTCTAGCCAGTTGGCGGCCCAATCAAACCATTTGCCTTTGTTTTTTGGATTATTTAAGCCGATGCCATGCGATCCTGTTTGCTGAAACAGGTGCATCTCTACCTTTACTTTGTTTTTGAGCAGGGCGTCATACAACAGCAGACTGTTTTGTACCGGCACCACATCATCATCCTGCGAATGCATGATAAAAGTTGGCGGGGTATTGGAAGTAACCTGTTTTTCGTTGGAGTACAAGTCGATCTGTGCCGCCGATGGTGTTTTACCGATCAGGTTTTCGCGCGAGCCTGTGTGAGCAAACTCACCAAAGGTAATCACCGGGTAAGCCAGTATCATAAAATCCGGACGTACAGTGATGCCACCAGTTTCAATCACCGGTTTATCAAAATGCGTTCCGGCTGTTGAAGCCAGGTGCCCCCCTGCCGAAAAACCGATAATACCTATTTTGTTTGGATCGATCCCCCACTCGGCAGCGTGCTTGCGTACCATGAGGATAGCTGTTTGCGCATCCTGCAGGGGGCCGATCGATTTATCCTTCATGATCTCGTCGCTGGGCAAACGGTATTTTAACAGGTAAGCAGTAACACCTATTTTATTAAAAGCCTCGGCTATAGCAGAGCCTTCATGAGCAGAGGCCAGGCCAGAATATCCCCCACCCGGACAAACAACAACAGCAGTACCATTTGCAGTACCCTTGGCCGGCAAATAAGGTGTAATAGTAGGTTGGCTTACATATTTTATCCAATTATTTTCGGTAACCTCTACGTAAGTGGCAGGTGTTGGTTTGGAATTGGGTACTCCTTTTGGATATAAGGGGATCGCTTTTTCCTGACTATATGCCGCAGCTGTTGCTATCATTAAAATAAAGACTGATAAAATGGGTTTCATAAAAAGCTTATATATGGGCTGGTAAGTTACAATTTCTGTTTAAAACAAAAAACGGCACTATATGATATAGTGCCGTTTTTTTTATAGCAGATAAACAATTTAACTCTTTGGTCCGCCAAATTCCATGAGGTAAGCTTTCAGGAAATCGTTCAGATCGCCATCCAGTACGGCGGCGGCGTTGGAGGTTTCATGATCGGTACGCAGGTCTTTCACCAGTTTATACGGGTGCAATACATAGTTGCGGATCTGTGAGCCCCACTCAATTTTCTTTTTATTGCCTTCAATGGCATTGGTGATCTCCATACGTTTGCGCATCTCAATTTCATACAATTGCGATTTGAGCAAGCGAATGGCGTTATCCTTATTTTGTAACTGCGATCGCGACTCCTGGTTTTTGATAATGATACCCGATGGCTTGTGGTATAAACGTACGGCGGTTTCTACCTTATTCACGTTCTGCCCACCGGCACCACCAGAGCGGAAGGTTTCAAACTCGATATCGGCGGGGTTAATATCGATCTCAATAGTGTCATCAACCAAAGGATAAACATATACCGAGGCAAACGACGTATGGCGCTTGGCATTGGCATCAAATGGCGATACCCGCACCAAACGGTGCACACCATTTTCGCCTTTTAAATAGCCATAGGCAAAATCGCCTTCCAATTGCAGGGTAACGGTTTTTACACCGGCCACATCACCAGGCTGATAATCCTGCTCGGTAACTTTGTAGCCATTTTTTTCGCCCCACATAATGTACATACGCATGAGCATACCTGCCCAGTCGCAGCTTTCGGTACCACCGGCGCCGGCTGTAATTTGCAATACGGCGTTAAACTGGTCTTCCTCGGCCGAAAGCATGTTTTTAAATTCCAGCTCCTCAACTACCTTGATGGCGGTGTTGTACTGCTCCTGCATTTCTGCTTCGGTAGCATCACCGCCCTGGTAAAATTCAAAAAGCACGCCGGTATCATCAATTACTGAGGATACTTTCTGAAACTCATCTGTCCATACCTTTTTGGTTTTGATGGATGCCAGCACTTTTTCAGCTTCTTTGGGGTGATCCCAAAAATGAGGGCCAACAGTTATTTCCTGTTCTGTTTTTAATTGGTCAAGCTTCTTGTCGATGTCAAAGATGCCTCCTCAGGGAAACTAATCTATCCCTTAAATCCTGAATCTGTTCTTTAGTCATGCGGCAAATATAGGTAATTTGCTCATCGGCATAAATAAAAAAGTAGACTCACCCCGACATCGCTGCGCTCGTGACCCCTACACTGCGCAAGCAGGTAAAAAAGATTTGTCATGCTGAACGGAGTGAAGCATCTATTATTGAACTTTTCAATTGTAGAATAGATCCTTCGTTCCTCAGGATGACAAAAAATAAGAGAAAGATTGCCCCCCGGTGCAGTCGCTCGGCTCCAGCCGAGTGACCATTATAACCCGGCCTCCGGCCAATGTAAAAAGCACAGCTACATTTAACTCGCAGGTCAGAGGCCTGCAAAAAATCGTCACTCGGCGGGAGCCGAGCGACTGCAAATGTTTTTTATTTTTTCCCCTACCCTCTTTGCGGCAAAGCCGGAGAGAGGGTGGCCCAGCGAAGCGCAGACGGGGTGAGTCGGTTATACGAATGCTAAGCTTTAAAAGCCATTCTAACCTTGGACTATTTACACTCAATAGGAGCGTAATTTTGTCAAAAAGTGGGTTTACATGGTTTACACTTTTTAGGGTTAACTTCAATTTAATTAATTGATATACAGAATTTTATTTAAATTCACCTCCCAAAAATGTAAACCATAATTTTGTCCATGTTACCATTACATAACTTACAGCAGGCATCGGTTAAAGTAAATTCCCAGCGTTGGCACTAACAAAAAAGGCCCGCGAAATCGCGGGCCTAACTATGTCAGTTATATTTTGTTAAGCTACCATCAGTTTATTTACCAATAAGCTCAGGTCGGCTTTGTTACCGTTTAGTTTGGTTAACATGTTAGTTAAGCCAAATTCTTTGATCTGCTCGCTTTTTGATGCTTTTACCAATTCCTGCATCACCTGTGGTATCAACGCGTTGGCAGCAGCCAGTGACTGTACCGGATCGATATGATAAAAAGTGTTTAAACGATTGGCAAAGCGGTTAACAATGCTTGATACTAATGAATGATTGTAAATACCCGACGACTGAAAATACTTAATAAGTTCTTTCAACTTACCATTTTCCATCTGGCCTTTTAAAACCTCAATGATGGAACTTGATGCTTCAATCATCACTGCTTCGCGGTGCTTAGCAGGTATTACTGGGTTGTTAACAACAGCCGTCCCGGCGTTATTTTTTACAAGCAAAAAAAGTTTTTCAAACATGACCTTTTTTATTTTTACTTTTAAATTTACAAATTGATGATAAATCAATCATTTGATTATCAACAAGACAAATATATCAAATAACTATTTGAAATCTCCAAACAATTGTCAAATATTTTTAAAATTTTCGTAATTTTTAGGTGTAAAACAAACACTATGTAAACCGTGTTAAAACAACACTAAGAATTGTTAGTTTCATATTTAATATCCACCTAACAATTAACTTGTTACTTTTGTTAAAAAACACTTCAATTATGCTGCCAAATATCGATTTTACCACCACCCAGAGTTATAAATATTTAACAGACCATTACATCGATATCGTATCAAAAAGCCTGAAAGAGCTATTTGATACTGATAAAGAGCGTTTTAAGAAATTCTCTATCCAGTTTGAAGACATTTTGTTTGATTATTCCAAAAACCGGATCGACGAGCAAACTATCGCTTTATTGATACAGTTAGCTAAGGAATGTTCACTAAATAAGGCAATTGAGGCCATGTTCTCGGGCGAAAGGATTAACGTTACCGAAGACCGCCCCGTGCTGCACACCGCCCTGCGTAACCGCAGCAACAGGCCTATTTATGTTGACGGCAAAGATGTAATGCCCGATGTAAATAAAGTGTTGGATCACATGAAGGATTTCAGCCACGCCATTATATCTGGCGACTGGAAAGGCTATACCGGCAAACCTATCACCGATGTGGTGAATATCGGCATAGGCGGATCTGACCTGGGTCCGGTAATGGTTACCGAAGCATTAAAGGCTTACAAAAATCACCTTACCCTGCACTTTGTATCCAACGTTGACGGCACCCACATTGCCGAAACGCTGAAAGTGGTTGATCCGGAAACTACTTTATTCCTTATCGCTTCCAAAACTTTCACCACACAGGAAACTATGGCGAATGCGCACAGCGCACGCGACTGGTTCCTGGCTGCCGGTGCAAAAGAGGCTGATATAGCCAAACATTTCGCGGCCCTGTCAACCAATGCTGCCGCGGTTGGCAAATTCGGTATCGATACCAAAAACATGTTTGAGTTTTGGGATTGGGTTGGCGGTCGCTACTCTTTATGGAGCGCCATTGGCCTGTCCATCTCTTTGAGCATTGGATTTGATAATTTTGTAAAACTGCTGGAAGGCGCCCATGCTACCGACGAACATTTCCGTACCACTGAGTTTGAACAAAACATCCCGGTGATACAGGCTTTAGTGGGTATCTGGTATAATAACTTCTTCGAGTCAGAAACCAACGTTATTTTACCTTACGATCAGTACATGCATCGTTTTGCTGCTTATTTTCAACAGGGCGACATGGAAAGCAATGGTAAACATGTGGATCGTAACGGTAAAGAAGTTGATTACTCTACCGGCCCGATCATCTGGGGCGAACCAGGCACCAACGGTCAGCACGCTTTTTACCAGCTGATACACCAGGGCACTAAACTGATCCCTGCTGATTTTATTGCGCCTGCACAATCGCACAATCCGCTTGGCGAGCATCATAACATGTTACTGTCCAACTTTTTTGCACAAACCGAAGCTTTGATGAACGGCAAAACCGAAGAGGTAGTGATCGACGAGCTAAAAGCGGCCGGTAAATCAGAAGCAGAGATTGCCGAAATAGCGCCTTTCAAAGTATTTGAAGGTAACCGCCCTACCAACTCGTTCCTGCTTAAAAAGATCACCCCGCACAGCCTGGGTTCGTTAATTGCTATGTATGAGCACAAAATATTTGTACAGGGCATTATCTGGAACATCTACAGCTTTGATCAATGGGGTGTTGAACTGGGCAAACAGCTGGCCGGCAAAATCCTTCCAGAGTTAAAAGATAACAGCGAGATCAGCAGCCATGATTCATCAACCAACGGTTTGATCAATCAGTATAAAGCCTGGAGGTAGGGCCCCAGGTCCCTGAAGGGGGAGCTTTTTGATTAGCATATTTAAAAGCAGGAGTTGAATTAATCGACTTCTGCTTTTTTATTTTTTTTTACGTTTAAACTTTAGGGCTAAAACAATCTCTATACCTATATAATTTAAGCGTGATTAATATGACCAAACCTTTTAAACCTATCATCATAGTACTGTTGACTATTATGATCACCTCATGCGGAGCAATCCATGATAGCATAGATACCGGAAGACCTGTAAATCTGAGTGTATTAAAATTAGGGATGAGCAAAGATGAAGTGCAGCAATGTTTAAACAAAAAACCGGATAATACCATAGCCGCTAAAAATTATCCTGATACTAAAACATTTATCGAGGTAGTACAATACAGCCAGCAATACTACCAAAATGGCGATACCAACCGGCCCGTTAGTGACGCTTACTGGCTATATTTTGTAAACGATAAGCTCGATAAATGGGAAAAAGCCAATCCACATCATACACCGTGGATTTAAACATTATAATTTCCAGAAAGTAATAGTCCATGAGATAACAGCGGGTTATTTGCAGCTTAAGTTCCCTCCCTCGGGAGAGTAATAGCCCATGATTTGACATTTACCAGAAAAGGCTGTCACCTTTTGATCAGTTAATTAAAAGTGTGTGTAACATGGCTCAGCATAAAACATCTAAACCTAAAACCTGCCATTGAAAACCTTTATTACTAAATATCCTGTAGCTGCGTTTATTATTTTAACTTTTGGCATTAGTTTTCTGATCGGTTTTCCGCTGAAACTATTTATCCTTAATCAGCTATTTCGGGGGCAGGAACTTGGGCTAAATTATTACTCCAAAATTTTTATAGTTTTTGGCCCGGCATTGGCGGCGATTATCGTAACCGCCGTCACATCTGGTAAAGCCGGGATAACAGCCCTGATTGGCCAATTAAAACCAAATCCAAAACATCTTATTTGGTGGCTGGCTCTGCCTGTGGCAGGTACATTGCTCACTGTATTGGCGTTTATACCCCAGGGAGTTACGGCCCCGGAAATGATTAACCTGATTGGCAAAAACTGGGGATTTTTTTTAGCGCACCTGGTTTTAACAACACTGATGATTGGTATAGGCGAAGAATTAGGCTGGCGGGGATGGCTATTGCCCAAACTTTCCGAAACCCGGACACTAACATCCGCCACATTGATAGTATTTATCATTTGGGCATTGTGGCATTTCCCATTATTGCTTAGCGGCTACAAAGTGGCTATACCTTTCGTGATAATCAATTTATCAATGTCTGTCATATTCACCTGGATATGGCAACGGGTAAACGGAAATATTTTTGTACTGGCCATTGCACATGCTTCAGTTGATTTTCCGGAAGCTTTTTTCGAAAGCAGGGTTATCGCCACCGGGCATAACTGGAATGATATATTAAATATGTGGGCCATACTAAGCACTATTTATGCGGTACCGGCCATCATAATTTTCTTTGTTTTAAGAGCCCACCAATCCCCTAAAGGGGAAGCTTTTTGATGTGCAGATGTGCGAATTTCAGATGTGCAGATGCTTTTAATATTCTGTTTAGTGCAGATCATTTGCATATCCGCACATCTGAAACGGCGAAGTCCTCAACGGAGTTAATCTGCAAACCAAAAGTGCCCTCTTTAGTGGGTTAGGGGGCTGGGGTAAGCTTTATCTGGTACAAGTGCGGCCATTTTTTGCCGGTTACAAACAGGCGTTTGGTAGCGGCGTCATAGGCTATACCGTTCAGTACGTTATTACCCCAATCCCTGTCCTGCGGACGGCTGGCCATGGGGTAGATATCTTTCAGATCTACCTTTTGCAGTACCGCTCCCGTTTTGGGGTCGATAACCAGTATATCGTCTTTTTGGTAAACGTTTGCATACAGTTTGCCATTGATGTATTCCAACTCGTTTACAGAATCAACTTTGGCTTTATCATCATAAACATCAATAAAACCCGTTTGCTTATAAGTGTCTTTATCCAGGAAAAAGATACGGTTGGTACTATCATCTGTATATAGCTTTTTTCCATCAAAGCACATTCCCCAACCCTCTACACCCACATTATTGGTAAAGGTGCTTAATAGCTTTAATGTATTTTTATCGTACACAAAACCAACCTTTTCCCGGTAGGTAAGCTGGATAACTTTATCGCCCACTACAGATAATCCTTCACCAAAATATTGCGCGCCAAGCTTGGTCTGCATCAACACTTTTCCGGTTTGCAGATCAACTTTCCTGATGGTGGAATGACCTGGCTCGCCGGTACTTTCATATAAAACGCCATCTGCATATTGCAAGCCTTCGGTGTAGGCACTGGTATCATGCGGGAATACCTTTTCAACCTTATAGGTGAGCAATTCCGGTGCTTTGGCCGCCAATAAAATAATATTGGTGGTTACTTCCTGATCTTTACCTCCGGCGTACACTTTGGCGGTAATCACTTTTATACCCAGCGGAATAGTATCTGTTTTGATGCTGATACCTGCCGAATCCTTAGCCACGCCCAATTTTAAGGCATCCAGCATATATACAATGGAGTCGGGTTTTGTATCGGCAGGCAGGCTTACTTTAACCTTTACTTCATCACCCGATTTGTAAGAGGTACCAGCTTCGGGACTGATGGTATAATCGGCGCCGTTATCTTTGGGTTTATTATTGCAGCTACAGCCAAAGGCCAATAAGGCACAGGCTGTAAAAAGTAATTTTATTTTATTATTCATAAGTATATCAGGTGGCCGAAGGCCAAAACGCATCTTCAATGTGGTTTATTATATAATTTTTATCCCTGTCAAACAAAATAGCGATAATATCAAACCGCACTTCGCCCTGGTGGTTCATGAGGTAAATATATTCATCCGCGGCATCGGCCAGTAATTTTTGTTTACGGGCATCCACAAAATCCTCAGGTTCACCAAAGGCGTTGCCCGTGCGTGTTTTTACTTCGGTAAATATAATAACCTTGTCTTTATATGCAATCAGGTCTATCTCGGCTTTTCCGTGGGTCCAGTTCTCATCCAGTATTTCATAACCGGCATTTTCCAGGTGGGTTTTGGCTAAAGCTTCGCCGATGCGGCCCAGGTCGAGGTGTGTGGCCATTATTTAGAGTTAAGAATCAAGAACCAAGAATTAAGACAATAGTAAAACAATGCAATAACAAGGGCATGGCTAAGAGGAGTTCCCCGCTCTTCTTGATTCCTGATTCTTAACTCTTGACTCCTATTCTGCATCATTTGATAATTACCGAGCCTAAAAAGTCGGAGATCATTTTCTCCACCTTTTTCATGCGGATGTACTGGTTCAGCAATATTTCCTGGTCGGCTTCGGTTTCGGCCTTTTGCAATTCGTTGCGCAGGGCCTCCAGCATTTTACCCACTTTGTGTTTCTTGAGGTGGAATATAGCCCCCAGGATAGTGGCTTTCATATTAGCCTGCTCATCATTCACCAGTATATTGTGCATCTCGTACCAGTTTTCGCTAAGTGTATACTTGGTGGTGAGCATGTTGATGGTGAGGTCAACAATACCTTTATCCTTGTGATGGATAAAATAAGCATCATCGGGCAGCACGCCGTTCTCTACTTCCTGCCGGTACAAGTCGGTAAATACTTTACAAGCCGGGTGCTCAAAGGTAACATCGCCCAGCTCCGCTATCATAAACGGACCGATATAGGTATTGGCGATGCCATCCCAATCAATCATCCTGTTGCCGTACAGGAGCAATAACCTGATAATTTCTTTTTCCTGCGCACTTTCATCCTTGGCTTCCTGAACATCGGGCTCGTCAAAAAAGTTGGGCTCATCAGGAGGTTGCTGGGGTGAATACCGGGTATTTTGCTGCTGCTGACCATCCTTTTTGGCTTTGGCCTGCCGCATTTTATTCAGTTCGGACAGTAGCGAACGCTCATCTATCTGTAACAGATAACTGCATTCCTTGATAAAAACCGAAGCCTTAATGGAGTCGGGGATCTTGGCAATACTCTCTACGATCTCACGGATGATCTCGGCTTTTTTGATCGGGTCGTTACCGGCATCTTTTAAAAGCAGGGTAGCTTTATACAGAATAAAGTCTTTTTTATTTTCCTCGATGTGCTTTTTGAAGGCATTGGTGCCCACCAGGCGCACATACGAGTCGGGGTCATGCCCGTCGGGGAACGAAACTACTTTTACGTTGAGTCCAGCTTCTAGTATCATATCCAGCCCACGGAGGGATGCTTTGATGCCCGCTGCGTCGCCATCATAAAGGATGGTGATATTCTGCGTAAAGCGGCTGATCAGCCTGATCTGTTCGGTAGTTAACGATGTACCTGACGATGCCACCACGTTTTCAATCCCGGCCTGGTGAACCGACAATACGTCGGCATAGCCCTCAACCAGATAACAGTTATCCTCGTCGCGGATGGCCTTTTTGGCAAAATACAGGCCGTAAAGTACGTTTGATTTATGGTAGATCTCGCTCTCGGGCGAGTTTACATACTTGGGTACATTTTTATCTTTCTTGAGCGTACGACCACCAAAAGCTATCACACGACCGGTAAAGCTATGTATCGGGAACATCACCCGGCCCCGGTACCTGTCGTACAGCGTACCGTTATCACGCTTAACCGATAGCCCGCTCTCCTCCAAAAACTGCTGCTGATACCCTTGATTGATAGCGGTACCGGTGAAAGCTTCCCATTGATCGGGTGAATAACCGAGCTCAAATTTCTTGATGGTTTCGGTAGTAAAACCGCGTTCTTTAAAATAGCTCAAGCCGATATTTTTTCCTTCATCGGTATCCAGCAGGCTTTCATGGAAAAATTTGGCGGCAAAGGCCGTCACGATCATGAGACTTTCGCGGCGCTGGTCTTCTTCCTTGTTTTCGGGGTGATCAACGGTTTCTTCCACCTCGATACCGTACTTCTTGGCCAGCCATTTTAAGGCTTCGGGATAGCTGAATTTCTCCAGCTCCATTAAAAAAGTAACCGCCGAGCCACCCTTTCCCGTCGAGAAATCTTTGAAAATGCCCTTCGCCGGGGATACCGTGAACGATGGCGTACGCTCATTAGCAAATGGCGATAGGCCTACGTAGTTTGCACCACGCTTTTTTAACTGCACAAACTCCCCTATCACCTCCACAATGTCGGTGGCTTCCATAATACGGTCGATAGTGGATTTTATGATCATTAGCTAAAATGCAAAGGTAGGTCATCGAGGTTTTAGTATCAAGTAGCTAGTATCAAGTATCAAGATTTTAAAAATTTATTTTCAATTGTGAAGCTGTCTTGATACTTGATACTAGCTACTTGATACTAACCAAACGTGGTTTTAAAAATGTTACCGCAATCCCGGCAAGCACAATCACACTGCCTATTATTTCTTTGAGCTGTAAACTTTCGTGCAGTAAAATCACCGCGATAATACCTGCAATAACCGTTTGCCCCAAAAGCGCTATGGCTACTTTGGTACTTTCCAAAAACCGCAGCGAATAGTTAATAGTTATCCAGCCCGTCAACTGGCAAAGCAGGCTCATCCCTAAAAAACAAAGCCAGCTGTTTAAAGGAAAATCAACCAGGTTGTTGCCCTGCCAGCAACTAATGATGAGCAGAAAAATACTCGCTGCCAGCATATTATAAAACATAAACGACAGCGTGCCTATCCGCTGCAAAATATTGTTGGTGATGACAATATAGATCGAATAAAATATACTCGCTAAAATGGCCAGTACAATACCAATATTAAACTGAAGTCCCAGGATATTCTGATAACCCACCAAAATAATCATGCCTACCATAGCGATACCCGTGCCGGCCCAAAATAACATACCCGATTTTTTACGTAGGATAAAAAAGCTGATGAGCCCTACCCAAACCGGAGCCAGGTTAGCCAGCAAGGTTGATATGGTGGCGCTGATATGCCCTAAGGAAATATTCCATACGGCAATATCTGATGCAAAGATGAGTCCGCCAAGGAAAGCGGTTAACAGATCTTTAGTCGCAATTTTAAGATTAACCTTCCAGAAACACCATGGAGCCAATACCACCCAGGCCAAAAATACCCTGTAAAATGCCGCGGTAATAGGCGGCGCCCCACAAAGTTTTACAAATATGGGCGAAAAGGCTATACATAAAATACCAATGGCCAGACTGATTTTGGGGTTCATAGGGGTAACAGATGAGGGGCAAATTTAGTTAAATAGCTTATCATTAAGGCCAAAATTCCCCATGCCATTACATAATTAATTGTATTTTTGCGACTCTAAAAAAATAATTTATATGAGTCAGCGAGTAAAGATTAAAGCATTGCTGCAAAGTCAGCAAACAGAAATTGATGTAGTGGTAAAAGGATGGGTGCGTGCATTCCGTTCCAATCGTTTCATTGCTTTAAATGATGGCTCAACCAATAATAACATTCAAATTGTTGTCGATTTCGAAAATACCGACCCTGCCCTGCTCAAACGTATTACCGTGGGCGCTGCTTTAAGCGTTGCCGGTAAACTGATCGCTTCACAAGGCAAAGGTCAAACGGTTGAGGTTATAGCTACCGACATCGAGATACTGGGCGACAGCGATCCGGAGAAATACCCTATCCAGCCCAAAAAACATAGCCTGGAATTTTTGCGGGAGAACGCTCACCTGCGTTTCCGCACCAGTACTTTTGGGGCGATATTCCGGGTGCGTAACAGTCTGGCATTCGCGGTGCATCAGTTTTTTCAGGAGCGTGGTTTTGTTTATCTGCATACACCAGTAATTACCGCGTCTGACGCGGAAGGGGCGGGCGAAACTTTCCACGTAACTAATTTTGATCTGGATAATATCCCTAAAACAGATACAGGTGAGATCGATTTTAAACAGGATTTTTTTGGTCGCCCAACCAACCTTACCGTATCCGGACAACTGGAAGGTGAGCTGGGTGCGATGGCCCTGAGCGATATTTATACTTTCGGCCCAACTTTCCGTGCCGAAAACTCCAATACTACACGTCACTTGGCGGAATTTTGGATGATTGAACCGGAAGTGGCCTTTAACAGCCTGACCGATAACATGGACCTGGCCGAGGACATGCTGAAATACGTGATCCAATACGCCCTGGACAAAAACGCCGATGATATCGAGTTTTTAACCCAGCGCCTGGCAGAGGAGGAAAAACAAAAACCACAGAACGAGCGCTCTGAAATGATGCTGTTGGAAAAACTGCAGTTTTGTTTAAACCATGATTTTGAACGCCTTACTTATACTGAAGCTATCGAGATCCTGAAAGAATCGCCCCCGAACAAAAAGAAAAAGTTCCAGTACCCTATTGAGGGCTGGGGAACCGACCTGCAAAGCGAGCACGAACGTTACCTGGTAGAGAAACATTTCAAAAAACCGGTGATCCTGACCGATTATCCCAAAGAGATCAAGGCATTTTACATGCGCCAGAACGACGATGGCAAAACCGTTGGCGCTATGGATATCCTGTTCCCGGGTATTGGCGAAATTGTGGGTGGATCGGCCCGTGAAGAGCGTTTGGATAAGTTGGAACAACGTATGGACGAAATGGGCATCCCTAAAGACGAACTTTGGTGGTACCTGGATACCCGCCGGTTTGGCGCTTGTCCGCACGCTGGTTTCGGTCTGGGCTTTGAACGCCTGGTGCTGTTTGTAACCGGTATGGGCAACATCCGCGACGTGATCCCTTTCCCAAGGTTCCCAAAAAATGCGGAGTTCTAATTTATAATGATTACACCGGTTTCGGGATGATTTCACTGATTAACACACATGGATCTATCAGTGAAATCATTTATCATAAAATCGGTGTAATCATCTATTAAAATCGGTGTAATCATTCGTCAAAAGTATGCCTGTAATTGAATTAGCCACCCACATCAACGCGCCTATCGGCAAATGCTTCGACCTGGCCCGGAACATCGATGTGCATGTGGCCTCGACCCGGCATACCGGCGAAACCGCCATCGCGGGCCGTACCAGCGGCTTAATTGAATTGGGAGAATGGGTTACCTGGAGGGCCAAACACTTTGGCATCTGGCAAACGCTCACCTCCAAAATCACCGAAATGGAATATCCCAACTTTTTCACTGACGAAATGGGTCAGGGTGCCTTCAAAAATTTTAGACATGAGCATTACTTTTTTGCGATCAAGGATGAAACCCTGATGAAGGATATCTTCCGGTATGAATCGCCATACGGCACTATATTCGACCTTGTTTTCCTGCAAAACTATATGCGCAGGCTTTTGGAAAAACGCAACCTGGTGATCAAGGAAGTGGCAGAGGCCCACTAACTCGCTAAAGGGAGAACTAAAATTTGATGGTTATACTAACACGATTATACAATGACCTTTAAATCAACTATTCTTATTCACCCAGGACTGGGAAATTCCGGTCCGGCGCACTGGCAATCACTTTGGGAAAAACAGTTTAATTTTGGCCGTATCGAACAGCAGGATTGGGATACCCCGGTTTGCAGCGACTGGATACAAACACTCAATAGCTATGTGCAGCAACACGACCCTGAAAATGTGATCCTGGTTGGTCATAGCCTGGCCTGTACTACTATAGCCTATTGGGCACAGGAGTACAACATACATATCAAAGGGGCTTTACTGGTTGCCCCAAGCGATACCGAAGCCGATACTTATCCCCCGGGCACCAACGGTTTTACACCCGTACCATTGATCAAACTCCCTTTTAAAAGCATCACCGTAGCCAGCAGCAATGATTATTATGTAACCAGCGAGCGTGCCCGTTTATTTGCCAATAGCTGGGGTAGCCAGCTGGTAGAAATAGGCGACGCCGGTCATATCAACTTAGCATCGGGCTTTGGCGAGTGGCCCCAGGGATTGGAGTTGCTGAAGCAATTGGATAATTGATATATTTATCACGTTCAAAAACCATCCGCCATTGAGAGGTACGAAGTAAGTATCTCCAACTTGTCATCCTGAGGAACGAAGGATCTAATCGCCGAATAGATTCTTCGCTATGCTCAGAATGACAAGCATTTTAAGTGCTTCGCACCTCGCAATGACGCTTTTTATTATTATAAGACTCGTACATCATGCTTGTAAGTCCATCTGTCCTCCGCATTTTTACCGAAAATATTTTCAAGGCTATTGGCTGCAGTACAGAACACGCTACACTTGCCGCTGATGTTTTGCTGCGTTCCGATTTACGGGGGATAGACTCGCATGGGGTTGCCCGACTGAGCGGCTATGTACGCCTCTGGGAAAAGAACCGTATCAATGCCACACCCAACATCCAGATAGTACACGAAACACCCACCACGGCCACCGTTGACGGTGATGCAGGCCTGGGCCTGGTTGTTGCTCCCTTTGCCATGCAAGTGGCTATCAAAAAAGCCGAATTATATGGCTCGGGCTGGGTATCTGTACGTAACTCTAACCATTTTGGTATTGCAGGTTACCACGCGCTGATGGCGGTTGAAAAAGACATGATAGGTTTTGCCATGACCAATGCCAGTCCGCTGGTGGCGCCTACTTTTTCGAGCGAGCGATTGTTGGGCACCAATCCTATGTGCTATGCCTTCCCGGCGGGGCATTATCCGCCAGTGGTGGTTGATCTGGCTACTTCCGCGGCAGCCAATGGCAAACTTGAAATTGCCCAGCGCCTGGGCAAGCAGGTGCCGGAGGGCTGGATACAGGATCAGCATGGCCAGTATACTACCGATCCTCATGCCCTCAAAACGGGCGGAGCGTTATTACCCCTGGGTGGCGACCGCGACCATGGCAGCCATAAAGGTTTCGGACTGAGCGCTACTGTGGATATTTTGTCGGCCGTACTATCAGGTGCCAATTATGGGCCCTGGGTACCTCCTTTTGTAGCTTTTCTGGATCCTCCGGCTAATCCGGTGGGGCAAGGTATAGGCCATTTCGTAGGCGCTATGCGGGTGGATGGTTTCCGGCCGGTTGATGAATTTAAGAGCCACCTGGATAACTGGATAGCCCGGTTCAAGACCTCCGCCACGGTTGACTCTACCCAAAAGGTTGTCATCCCCGGCGAGCCGGAACTGGAGGCCGAACACCATCGCGGCACCCATGGCATCCCCCTGGTTGACGCCGTTGTAGCCGACCTGCATATCCTGGCTGAACGTTTTGGGGTAGAACCATTGCAGGGTTTATAATTTAACATTTGGCCCTTCCTGAAACTTTTTAAACCTCAAATTTTAACATTTTTTTGTCCAAAAACCGGCAAAAATTGCTCAAAAAAGATGTCGAATCACCGGTTTTAATCCTTTTAACAAATTCCAACACCATTTTGAGCCGTTTTAAAAACTTTAAAAAGTGTTCCTACTATGTTGCCGCGGGCTTTCAGCCCGTGGTGTAGATTATTCAGCTTTCAGCTGTGGTAAGCTTCCAGCTTACCACATGCGCCCACGAGATACGCTGCTCTAATCTCGCGGTAGCAAGGAAAACTTCCCGCGATAGCAAATTAATAAAAAACGTCATTGCAAGGAGGCACGACGTGGCAATCCCCAACTTACAGAGAACGCTGTGTCTATCGGGGATTGCCACGCTACGCTCACAATGACGTGTGGAAAGAAGGGTCAAAGGCGAAGATGGTCGATTGCCGGGGTGAGTCTTCATCAGTGTTATAGTCACAAAAAAGCCCACCCGGTAAACCGGGCGGGCTATGCAAATCTTTTATTCCCCCTTCAGGGGGTTATGGGCTTAATGAATAATGTTAAACAACCTGCTCCACCTGATCTTGCTCAGGAAGCTGGCATTGTCATCAATACTCATCCATATAAACAGGGCCTTACCTACGATATGGTCTTCGGGTACAAATCCCCAAAAACGTGAATCTTCGGAGTTGTGGCGGTTATCGCCCATCATAAAGTAATAGTTGAGCTTAAAGGTGTAGGTATCAGCTTTTTTCCCGTTGATCAGGATATCTTTGCCGGATACCTGTACTTTATTCCCTTCGTAAATTTCAATAGCGCGGCCATAAACCGGGAAGGTTAAACTATCCAGTTTTACGGTCCAGCCTTTTTTAGGTACGATGATAGGGCCGTAATTATCTACATTCCACGTAAAATTAGGAAAGTTGGCAGTGATCTTATAAGTGGGGAACTTTACCGGGTAAACATCATTCAGCGGATCGCGTGCACCGGCAGGCGTAATATTTGGCCTGACCGATTTAATATTTGAATATCCCTTTAATGTATTGGCCGATGCCAGCGTTGTATTGGTAGTAAAAGCATTATTATTTCCGGGTGCAATATCCTCCAAATGAAGTTCATTAACCAACTGCGGGTTAATTTCGCTTCCATCTGATTGCACCAGGTAGTTCATTTCGCCATGCGGCGGTGTAATAGCTGGTTTACCGTTAATAACTACCTGCGCATTTACCACGCTCAGTGTATCGCCGGGTGTACCCTGGCAACGTTTAATATAATTTTCGCGTTTATCAACCGGGCGGTATAAAGGCGAGTCGGCGTCCATAGGGTAGTTAAATACCACCACATCGCCTTTTTTCACATCGCTTAGGCCCGGTAAACGGTAATAAGGCAGTTCGATGCCGTCCCAATACGCTTTGGTATTGATGAGCGGCATAGTATGGTGCGCAAACGGGAAAGCAACGGGTGTCATGGGCAGACGCGCACCATAATTCACTTTGCTTACAAACAGGTAATCGCCAATTAACAGCGAGCTTTCCATAGATGCGCTGGGGATTACGTAGGCTTCAATAAACAAGGTACGGATCAGCGTGGCAGCTATCACCGCAAAAATGATAGCATCGGCCCATTCGCGGGCTGCCGTTTTTTTCAATGCTATTTTATATTTTTCCCTAAACTCCGGGCTGGCCGATTTGCCCAGATATTTGGTATCCTTATCAAAACCCCATTTGGGTAGATAGATAAAAGGCAGAGCCACGCCCAAAATATGATCGAGCAGGCTGAATTTACCAAACGACTTGATAAAATCAACGGTGAGGCCAATCAGCACCAGCAGGTTCAGGCCCGGTATCAATACCAGCACAAACCACCAGGCGGGCCTGCCGCTCAGTTTAATCATGCCATAAATATTATATAAAGGCACAACGCCCTCCCAGCCTGGCCTGCCGGCTTTTTCAAACAATTTCCATAACCCTACATAAGGCAGTATAACCAGTAGTATAATAGCAAGTATAATGTTCACTTTTTTGTATTTAAATTCTAATTATTAATAACGTCATTTCTAACAGGGTGTCATGCTGAGCCCCGTCGAAGCATGGTGGCAGGCCTCTGCGCTCTACCCTTCGACGGAGCTCAGGGTGACACCCTCCCTTATGAGCACGCTCAATGTATCCCTCTAAACAGCCTGTTCCAGCGTATTTTATTTACAAATGATGCAGTACTGTCAACACTCAACCAGGTAAATAAGGCCTTGCCTACTACGTGATCTTCGGGTAAAAAGCCCCAGTAACGCGAATCTTCGGAGTTATGGCGGTTATCGCCCATCATCCAGTAGTAGTTGAGTTTAAAAGTGTAAGTATCGGCTTTTTTATCGTTTATATAAATATCATGGCCTACTACTTTTACTTTATTATGCTCATAAATCTCAATAGCACGTCCATAAACCGGAAAAGTTAAACTATCCAACTTTACTGTCCAGCCTTTTTTGGGGATAATGATGGGCCCGAAGTTATCTACATTCCAGGTATAATGCGGAAAGTTGGGTGTGTTTTTATAACGCGGATATTTGGCGGGGTAAACCGGGTTCAGATCGTCGGCAATACCTTTTGGGGCAATATCGGCCGTAACCGATTTGATATTGGAATAGCCCTTTAATGTTTTAGCCGACTCGACAGTGGTATTGGTTTTAAATGTGGTGCTGTCGATAATACCAATATCGCTTAAATGGAGCTCGTTGATCAATTGCGGGTTTATCTGGCTGCCATCTGTTTTTACCACATAGGCCATTTCGCCTTTAGGGGCTGTTATTTCGGGTTTGCCGTTGATGTAAACCTGGGCGTTCACCAGGCTCAATGTATCGCCGGGTGTACCCTGGCAGCGTTTAATGATATTTTCACGTTTGTCAACCGGGCGGTAGTAGGGCGAATCGGCCTCTATCGGCGCGTTAAAAACCACGATGTCGCCCTTTTTAATATCGCTGAATCCCGGCAGGCGATAATACGGTAATTGGATACCATCCCAGTAAGCTTTGGCATTGGTAGTATAGGGTATGGTATGATGCATAAAGGGTATGGCCACGGGCGTGATAGGCATACGGGCACCATAGTTAACCTTGCTTACAAATAAATAATCGCCGATGAGCAGGGAGCTTTCCATCGATCCGCTGGGGATAACATAAGCCTCAATAAAAAGGGTACGTATCAGCGTAGCGGCAATCACCGCGAAAATAATAGCATCTCCCCATTCGCGCAGGGCGCTCTTTTTCTTTTTGGGTTTGCTTTTATCTTTTTTCCAGAATTTCCAGTTCATATGTTTCTGATGTGCAGATTTCAGATGTGCAGATATGCGGATGTGCAAATGTGCAGATTTGAAATGTGCAGATTGGTTTAAAAGTATATAATTATTTTTTTATTCCTATGACTGTTTTGTAAGCTATATGTTACTAAAAACTGATGTGCAGATATGCGGATGTGCAAATGTGCAGATGAGGTATCGATGTGCAGATGATTTTAGAGTTGCACATCTATAATTCCCCTATATAATTTTTCATTTACACATTTGCATATCTGCATATCTATTCCCTCATCTGCACATCCGCACATCAATAAATCATCCTCATCACTCTGCTCCACCTGATGCGATGGGTTTCGGCGTCCCAGCTCATCCATACAAACAGGGCTTTGCCTACAATATGGTCTTCGGGCACAAAACCCCAAAAGCGCGAATCTTCGGAGTTATGGCGGTTATCGCCCATCATCCAATAATAATTGAGCTTAAAGGTGTAGCTGTTGGCTGCCTTGCCGTTGATGCTGATATTATTACCGTTTACCTGGAGCCTGTTATGCTCATAAACTTCAATGACACGGCGATAGATGGGCAGGCTAAGACTATCGAGTTTTACTGTCCAGCCTTTTTTGGGGATAATAATAGGGCCAAAATTATCTACATTCCACCGGAAATGAGGATCATGCGGAAATATCTCCGGATCATAAACGCCTCTGAGCCGAACGTTTGCCCGCACCGATTGTACATCGGATTGCTGTTTTAGCAAAGCGGCCGATCGCGCGGTTGTGTTCAGTATAAAATCCTGGTTGGTAAATTGCTGAATGTCTGACAGGTGCAGATCATAAACCTGTTGCCGGTTAAAGCTACCGCCATTGTTACGCACCATATATTCCATTTCGCCTCTGGGCGGCGTAATAGCAGCCTTGTTATTTACATATACCCGCGCGTTAAGCAGGCTCAGGGTATCGCCGGGAGTTCCCTGGCAGCGTTTGATATAATTTTCGCGTTTATCAACCGGGCGGTAAAGGGGCGAATCAGCATCCAAAGGGTAATTAAATACCACCACATCGCCTTTTTTAATATCGCCCAAACCGGGTAATCTGAAATATGGCAGTTTGATGCCGTCCCAGTAGGCTTTGCCCCCGGTAAGCGGCATGGTGTGGTGCGCGAAGGGAAAGGCAACGGGTGTCATAGGCAGGCGGGCGCCATAATTTATTTTGCTCACAAACAAAAAATCGCCCACAAGCAGCGAGCTTTCCATTGATGGCGTAGGGATGGTATAAGCCTCGATAAAAAGCGACCTGATCAGCGTAGCGGCAACCACGGCAAAAATAATGGCCTCGGTCCACTCGCGGGCGGGCGATTTTTTAAGATCACCGTGATGCTCTTCATAAAAATCGTCGCTTGCTGATGGCCCCAGGTAACGGGTATTTTTATCAAAACCCCATTTAGGCAGATAGATGAATGGCAGCAGCACTACAGCCGCATTCTGGCTCATTTTGAATTTACCGTATGATTTGATAAAATCAATCATGATACCCAAACCCACAATGAGGTTGATACCGGGTATAAGCAATAGCGACAGTAACCACCAGGGCCTGCCGCTGATTTTGAGTATGATATAAATATTGTAAACCGGAATGAGTGACTCCCAACCCGGGCGACCGGCTTTTTGAAACAGCTTCCACAAGCCTATGGTTATTAATATTCCCAAAGGCGCTGTAATGGTAAAAAGAAAGATATCGGTTGCTATATTCATTTAAAAATAGCCCAGCTATTTAAAATCAAACATGGCATCAACCGAGTAGAAACCCTTTTTACCTTGTATCCACTCGGCGGCCAGCACCGCGCCCAGGGCAAAGCCGTTGCGGTTATGAGCGGTATGTTTAAATTCGATGGTATCTACTTCCGAATCGTAAATAACGGTATGTGTGCCCGGCACACTGTCGATCCGTAAAGATTCGATCAGCAGCTGGTTGTTGGAAACGGTATCATCATCCTGTTTATCATCCGTAGTTAAAACATTAACCCACTCCGATTTGGTTTCCAGGTTGTCCAGGATGCCTTCGGCAATGGTGATGGCGGTACCACTTGGCGAATCGAGCTTCTGGGTATGGTGAATTTCCTCAACCTGCACATCATAGTACGGATAGTTATTCATTACTTTGGCCAGCAGGCGGTTAACATGAAAAAATATATTTACCCCAACGCTAAAGTTTGATCCGTACAGCAAAGTATTATTACCCTGCTCGCAAAGTTGTTTTATTTGGGGGATCTGATCGTACCAACCGGTTGTACCTACTACAATGGGTATGCCCGCGTCAAAACAATGCTTAATGTTGCCCAATACCGATGCCGGCATGGTAAAATCGATAACCACATCGGCTTTCTGCAGGTTTTCAACCGTCAGATCATCCATAGTATCGTGATCAATAGTTAATACAATTTCGTGTTTGCGGCTAATGGCGATCTTCTCGATGATCTTGCCCATTTTTCCATAACCCAGTAATGCTATTTTCATATTTCGTTAGTGGTGAGCAGTGAGTAGTGAGTGGTGAGTAATGAGAGATGAATATCCGAATGACTCCGTTTTTTATACCAAGTCTTCGATTGTTTCACTATTCACAACTCTCCACTCACTACCCACCAGTTCTATTAAAACGTAAAGGTAATTTTTATCGACGGAATATAAGAAGAATTGGCGCTTTGTGCGTAAAGCGGCTGATTCATTAAACCAGGGGTGATTTTCATGTTCATGCCCAGGTTATTATCAACCGTATAGGAATGTATGAACTTGGCATCAATATAGGCGTCGATGGTTTGGATACCCCAGGCAGCTAATATACCCAGGATGCTCAGGTCGCGGTTACGACGGTAACCATCCATTTCGCTGATGATACTGGCATCAGGCACATTATACTGGGCATACAACTGGTATTCCTTATAATATGGCTGGCCAGGTGTAGGGGCTATACCCTGTTTCCGGTAATTATATATCGCGATATCCTGGTTATAATATTTTTGGTTAAATATTACAGCCGAAACTAAAAGCCCGATACCACCATAAACAATAGGCACTTTCCACCAACGATGATTGTATAGCTGCCCCCAACCTGGTACCATTAAAGAGTGCATTACCGCTTTGTGCGGGCTATGTAAGCTATCCGGGTGGTAAGCTTTTTCTTTTTTGATGGGTGGCGCAAAAGAACCGGGGGCTGTGTTCGACGCTTTTTTTAAAGTATCATTTTTACCGCTTTTCACGGTATCTGGCCCAAACCCTTGTGCTTTTGCTGTTACAGCCAATATCGTGATCAAACCAATAACAAGCAGGAATTTATACATCTTTATATTATTTAAGAGGCAAGAATCAAGAGACAAGAATCAAGAAAAAAGTGATAATCGTAGATTTATCTTCATGTCTTGATTCCTGACTCTAACTTCTTGGATCTCGGTCTTACCAATCCAGCATCTCGAGGATACGGCCCAGATCATCATCCGAAAGAAAAGGTATTTCGATAACACCACTTCCTTTGCTGCCTACCTTGAGTTTTACCCTTGTACTAAACTTTGAAGCCAGATCGTCCTGTATTTTTTGCAGCTGGTATGATACCGGTTCGGGTTGTTTACCTTCCTTCTTTACCGGCGACTTCTGCATATCGCGAGCCAGTTCTTCAGCTTTACGAACGGATAAACCTTGCTGAATGATATGTTGATGTAAATATAATTGTTTGGCGGGGTCGTCAATGGTGATCAAAGCCTTGGCATGGCCCATAGTTAAGGCCCCATCGCGGATGGATGCCTGGATGCTTGGCGGCAACTTTAACAGGCGCAGGTAATTGGTTACGGTTGAGCGGTTTTTGCTCACCCTATCGCCCAATTCCTCCTGTTTCAGGTTACACTCTTCTATCATGCGCTGAAAGCTGAGTGCCACTTCAATGGCATTCAGGTTTTCGCGTTGAATGTTCTCGATCAGGGCCATTTCCAGCATTTGCTGGTCGTTGGCGGTGCGCACATAAGCGGGCACCTGTGTTAACCCGGCTATTTTTGAAGCGCGGAAACGGCGCTCGCCCGATATAAGCTGGTATTTGTGCGCGTTGATGCGCCTTACCGTAATGGGCTGTATTAACCCTTGCAGTTTAATGGAGTCGGCCAGTTCGGCCAGGGCCTGTTCGTCAAAATCGGTACGGGGCTGAAAAGGGTTTACCTCAATTTCGGCCAGCTGTATCTCATTTACCGAGCCCAGGCTGTTAACCTCCACAGCCGATGTGGAGGCTTCTTTATCTTTATCCTTAGTTTTATTATAAGGTTGTACGTTTACAGAGTCATTCAACAGCGCACTTAATCCTTTGCCCAGGGCATTTCTTCTTTCACTACTCATGGGTTACACTGTTGCTGTCGCGGCTTCCGACTCGTTCTTAGTCAGGCCGTTTTTCTCAATAATTTCGCGGGCCAGGTTTAAATAATTGATGGCGCCTTTACAGGTGGCATCGTGCATAATTACCGATACGCCAAAGCTTGGCGCCTCGCTTAAACGGGTGTTACGCTGAATAATAGTATCAAAAACCATATCCTCAAAATGAGTTTTCACCTCATCAACCACCTGGTTTGATAAACGCAGACGTACATCGTACATGGTTAATAATATGCCTTCAATTTCCAGCTGCGGATTAAGTCGTGATTGTACAATTTTGATGGTATTGAGCAATTTACCCAAACCTTCCAAAGCGAAGTACTCGCATTGTACAGGTATAATTACCGAGTTAGCGGCGGTTAACGCGTTGATGGTGATCAAACCTAATGAAGGCGAGCAATCGATAATAATAAAGTCATACTCATTTTGTATGGCTTCAAATACCTGTTTCATTTTATACTCGCGGCCACTCAGGTTAATCATCTCTATCTCGGCACCTACCAGATCAATATGGGCTGGCAGCAGATCCAGATTAGGGGTATCCGTTTTCTGGATAGCCTCATGCGGGTCAACCTGGTTGATGATACACTCGTAAATACTATTCTTGATGTTACGGGGATCGAAACCGATACCCGATGTTGAATTAGCCTGCGGATCCGCATCAACCAACAAGGTTTTGAAATCTAATACGGCCAAACTTGCGGCCAGATTTATAGATGATGTAGTTTTTCCTACGCCACCTTTCTGGTTGGCTAAAGCAATTATTTTACTCATTCTATATCCTTACAAAATTTATATTACTATGATTTATAACAACGAAAAATAGAACCGGAAATTTCTACTTTCGTAAAAGTTTTTGTCCAACGGTAAAGATACGGATTTAAAACTATTCCGAAATCCACAGGTTTTGGCAATTTACAAACAAATTTCAATTAGTGAATTAGTGATTTAGCGAATTAGTGATAGCCTTAATGGCTGATTATTAATACCTAAGACGTTGAATTTATTATTAATTAAAAAATCACCGTTTCAACAAAAAAAATAATTCACTAAATCACTAATTCAATAATTCATTAATTAAAAACATGATCACTATTATATCATCAACCAATCGCCCCGGGAGCCATACGCTTAAGCTTGCTACCTATTATCAGCAAAAATTGAGCGAGAAAGGCGTTGAGGCGGGCATATTTTCATTGGCCGATCTGCCAGCAAACATTATACAAACCGATCTTTACGGCAAACGTAGTCCGGAGTTTGAACCCATACAGGACCTTATCAACCGCACCGATAAATTTATATTTATCATTCCCGAATACAACGGCAGTTTCCCCGGCGTACTGAAAGTGTTTATGGATGCCTGCGATTTCCCAGGTACTTTTTATGATAAGAAAGCGGCCCTGGTAGGCCTGTCATCAGGTAAATATGGCAATATCAGGGGAATTGATCATTTTACAGGGGTTTGTCATTATATGCACCTCAATATCATGTCGTTAAAGATCCATATTGCTTCCATCAATAAAGAAATGGACAAAGAGGGCAATCTTTTAAATGCCGATACTTTAAAGTTTACCGACGAGCAAATAGATAAGTTTATTAAGTTCTGATCATCATTTAGTCGTAGAGACGCATATTTGCGTCTCCAAACAAGTCAAGTATCCATTGCAATCGGGAGACGCAAATATGCGTCTCTACATCATAACCTTACCCGCTGATCAACTTCGCCATACCAAACGCAGCAGCTGCAGCCAGGGCTCCTATCAATAATACTTTCAGCGCCCCTTTGATGGCGGGTTGCCCGGTTACCTTGCTTTTAAAATAACCAAACACAAACAGGCAGATCATGGTGATACCGCAGGAGTAATACAAAGCTTGTGTAGAATCGGCGATAAAAAAATAGGGCGAGAGCGGGATAATGCCACCAACAATATAAGATAAGCCAATGGTGATGGCACTTTGTGTTGCACGATTGGCTTTGGGTTCTTCCAGTCCCAGCTCATAGCGCATCATAAAATCAACCCATTTATCTTTGTCTTTCGCCATTTCTTCGGCAACTTCGTTCTGTAGTTTTTCGGACAGACCAAAGGCCGCGAACACTTCCTTTACTTCCGCTTTTTCCTGCTCGGGTACTTTTTCAACCTCCTCATACTCCCGTTTCAGTTCGGAGGCATAATGATCAACTTCGGTCCGACCGGCCAGGAACCCACCCAGCCCCATGGCGATGGAACCGGCCACAATTTCGGCTATACCGGCCGTAATCACAATACCCGATGAATTTACCGCCCCGCTTAAACCCGCGGCCAGTGCAAAGGGTACCGTTAACCCATCAGACATACCAATAACAATATCCCTGATGGTGTCTGAGCTTTGTAAATGTTGTTCGTGATGCATAAGATAAATGTACCTGCATTAAGATTAGTAATCGGTATAAATAGTTATTTGTTATTAGTTTGAATTAAACTCTATTGCTTTTGGATACACCAGGTGGTCATACAACGCAGGTTTTGCACGTTGGTGGTTTTTATGGGCTCGTAAAGGGAGCCGCCTAATTCGGCGGTATAATTGAGCAGCGTTTGTTCGTTCACCAGGAAACGTTCGGAGCCATCCGGCAGCAGGTAACGGCCATCGCCTCTGCTTACTACCAGTTCTTCGATACCGATATCCGATGCCAGTCGCGCGAACAAATAACCGCCTGGTTTCAGCACGCGCCACAGGGAACGCACCATGCTATCAAAATGCTGCTCATTCTTGGCGAAATGTAATACGGCGCTGCAGATCACCAAGTCGAAAAAATCACCAGCCCAGGGCATATCCTCCACTCCCGATACCCGAAATTTATTGAGCGCATGTGTGGATGAAAGTTTTGCCGATAGCTGCGTTACCACCTCCACAGCTTCCACACTTTGGTCGATGCCATATACATCAAAGCCATTCTGCATAAAATATACCAGGTTGCGCCCACCACCACAGCCGGCATCCAATATGGTTTCGCAATGGTCAAAGCGGCCTTTTAACAACTGATCAAATAAATAGATATCGATATTGCCAAAAGTTTGCTGCAGGTTGTTTTGCATGGGTGGTTGTTTAGCGGGAAAATTAAGCAATTTCCCCTGTAACATTTCCCTCCAAAATAAATCTCATTGGTATGGAAACATTCATCTACCTTACTACAAGAATCATTTCGGTATGTTGTATGGCTGTTATTGCCTGCACAGCAACTCCATTGGCAGGTTTGCTTAAATGCGCGGAAGCCAAATCCTGATTTCAGAATAAAACCGCTAATTTTAGCCCAATGATTTTTGATTTCAGGTTAAAGGTTTTTTATACGGTAGCTCAAAGGCTTAGTTTTACTAAGGCAGCCCATGAACTGTACATTACCCAACCGGCAGTTACCAAGCATATTAAGGAACTGGAGCAACAGCTCAACGTGCAGTTATTTAAGCGCAATGGCAATAATATAGCGCTTACCGTAGCCGGTAAAGTACTGGTTCAATACGCCGAAAAGATCTTCCAAACCTATACCGAACTTGAAACCGAACTGGCCCAGTTGAACAATATGGAAGCTGGTACGCTGCACATTGGCGCCAGCACTACGGTGGCCCAAACTATTTTACCCAAAATACTGGCGCTGTTCAAAAAGACCTACCCCGATGTTACCTTCAATTTTATACAGGGTAATACCGATCATATTTCGCAACTTATCCTCGACGAAAAAATTGATGTGGCCATTGTAGAGGGTGCAGCGCATTCGCCGCAACTGGCCTACTCTCCCTTTGCTAAGGATGAGGTTGTATTAGTAACCCGGGCCAATAATAAAATTTCTAAAAAACAGGAGATCAGTCCTAAACAGTTACCGGATATTCCGCTGGTGCTGCGTGAGGCAGGTTCGGGAACACTGGATGTGATATTTAATGCCCTTGCCAATGTACAGATCAACCCTAAGGACCTGAATATAGAAATCCAGTTGGAAAGCAGCATTGCCATCAAACAATATTTACTCTACTCAGACACCGCCGCTTTTTTGTCCATCCAATCGGTATTAAGCGAACTGAAATACAATGAGTTAAGCATTATTGAAATAAAAGGAATGGAAATTTTCCGAACTTTTCAGTTCATCCAGCTCCACGGGAAAAACAGCAAACTGATTGATCTTTTTAAGCGTTTTTGCCTCGCCAATTATAACCTAAAGTAATCGCACATTACTAAATATCATTTGATTTTTGAATGACCTATAACCACATTTGAGTGCTTATTAAAAAGCACTTTTATGGAACACATCAATACCGATATTTGCATTATAGGTGCAGGTCCTGTGGGTTTATTTGCTGTTTTTGAAGCGGGTTTACTCAAAATGCGCTGCCATTTAATTGACGTGCTACCGCAGGTTGGCGGTCAGCTTTCTGAAATATACCCACATAAACCTATTTACGATATCCCGGGTTATCCGGACATCACCGCCCAACAACTAATTGACCGTCTGATGGAGCAGGGAGCGCCCTTTCACCCTACTTTTAGTTTGGGCGAGCGGGTAGAAACCCTGACCAAGAATGACGATGGCTCCTACCTCATACAAACTAATGATGGCACTACCGTACATTGCCAGGTGGTGGTAATTGCCGGTGGCCTGGGCTGCTTTGAACCCCGCAAACCGGAAATTGACCGCCTGTTGGAATTTGAAGGCAAAGGCGTGGCCTACATGGTTAAAAACCCCGAAGCCCTGCGCGGTCACAAGGTGGTTATTGCCGGTGGTGGTGATTCGGCGCTGGACTGGGCCATATTTTTGGCTGATGTGGCCGAACGGGTTACGCTGGTGCACCGCGGCGATACCTTCCGTGGTACACCCGACGCTGCCGAAAAGGTTTTTGAACTGGCCAAACAAGGCAAGATAGACCTGGTGCTCAAATCAAACGTGGTAGCCTTAACCGGCGAAGGGCATCTGCAGGAAGTTACTTTATTAGATCGCAATAACAAGGTAAGCCATATCGCCGCCGATCATCTGATACCGCTGTTTGGCTTGAGCCCAAAACTCGGACCAATTGCCAATTGGGGCCTCAATATTGATTTTTCGGCCATTGTGGTGAACACCCGCGATTACAGCACCAGTGTAGAACGCATTTATGCCATTGGCGATATCAACACCTACCCGGGTAAATTAAAGCTGATCCTTTGCGGATTTCACGAGGCCGCAATGATGGCCCAGGGTGCGTTCAAATACGTTTATCCCGAACAAAAACTAACTTTTAAATACACTACCGTTTACGGCGTAACCGAGTTTTAGCCATGATCAACTTAATTATTGAAGATCGTGAAGGTCACCGTGCACCGGTCGAAATTCCCGAGGGTATCAACCTGAGCTTGATGGAGGTGCTCAAAGCATCTGAATACGAGATACTGGCTACCTGCGGCGGTATGGCCCTTTGCGCCACCTGCCATGTACAGGTAGTGGAAGGTCCCGAACAATATTTTACGCCGACGGACAACGAGCTCGATATGCTGGACACCCTGCCCAACGCCGGTCCGGATAGCCGCCTGGCCTGCCAGATCCACCTCAGCGAGGAAATGGATGGCATGGTGTTTCGATTACTTTAAGTTATGCGCAGATTTTTTGTACACTAAGTAAACAAGGGCGTTTTTAACAATTTTTAACACCAAAACGGCTATTTTTCAGCCGTTTTTTGATAGAAAACGTTCAAAAAAACTCCATTTTAACACTTTTTAACAAATCGGCAAAAAGAGGCGAAAAATTGACACACTAAGTCTTCGCGATAAAACCGGGAGATTGCTCCTACGGCGAAGACTCGCCTCGTCCGTACCCTATACGAAAAGGAGGCCTCCCTTTCTCTTCACACGTCATTGCGATGAGGAACGATGTGGCAATCCCCTACTTACAGAGCGGATCTGCATATCGGGGATTGCCACGCTGCGCTCGCAATTGACGTGTCTTTTTATTCCCCCCACACTTCATCCCAGCCCGAAATATCCCTCCTCAAACTACCCTACCTTTACATTTATTACATCATCAAAAGCAAATAAAATGGTAGCCGTAATTTTTGAAGTGATGCCTGCAGAGGGCAAAAAACAGGAATATCTGGATATAGCCGCCGATCTGAAACCCAAGCTGGTAACTATTGATGGTTTTATTTCGATAGAGCGGTTCCAGAGCCTCACCGATCCGGGTAAAATATTGTCCCTCTCCTTTTGGCGCGACGAGGAAGCCGTAAAGCAATGGCGCAATGTGGAAATGCACCGGGATGCCCAGGCCAAAGGCCGCGACTATGTATTTAAAGATTACCATTTACGGATAGCTCATGTGGTACGTGATTACGGCATGTTCGATAGGAAGGAAGCTCCGCAGGATAGTAAGCAGGCACACGGATGATTTTTAGCCTGTCAGTCTGAGCTTGTCGAAGACTAGCGCATAGAGGCCAGTCAACCATGCTTCGACGGGGCTCCGCATGACAGCCGATCAAAAAGCCAAAGCCTTGTGCGATTCCTTCCCTCGGGAAGGGGGAGGAAGGGGTTTATGGAACAGGATAATCATCGTGCGTAGAAACCCCTCCCTCCCATTACACCTCCCCTACGCGCCCCTCCCGTGGGGAGGGAATTAAAAACATCAGTCTGAGCTTGTCGAAGACTCGCGCGTAGAGGCCTACCCACCATGCTTCGACGGGGCTCAGCATGACACCCCTGTTTTAACGTATCATCAGCATGACGCCAGGCTGACCAAACACCGCAAGTTCCGGGTTTCATTGGGCTGTATGATTTGACAATTTTGAATAAGCAAATAAGCGTATTCAACAATTATCAAAACGTATCATCATGCATAAAATAAGCGAACCCGCCATCCTGTACTTCGGCACCCCGGTAGTACTCATCAGTACACTGAACGAGGATGGATCCTATAATTTAGCGCCTATATCATCGGTTTTCTGGTTGGGCTGGCGTTGTATCATCGGTATGGCCACTACCTCCAAAACAGTACAGAACCTTCAACGCACCGGCCAGTGTGTTTTAAACCTGCCATCGGTTAATGAAGTGCAGGCCGTAAATAACCTGGCCCTTAAAACCGGCATGAATCCCGTGCCTGAGGCCAAACAAGGCCGCGGTTATTATTATGAGCCCGATAAATTTGGCGTTGCCGGACTAACCCCGGTACCCTCGCAAAAAGTAGCCGCCCCACGCGCCATGGAATGTCCGGTGCAAATGGAAGCCCATGTGGCCCAAATACACCCCATTGGCGAAGACAACGACCTGCAACGCGGCCGCATTGTAACCATGGAATTAAAAATAGTACAGGTTTACCTGGAAGAATCCATCATTATGAATGGCGATCCTAACCGCGTTGATCCCGACAAGTGGCGCCCGCTGATCATGAGTTTCCAACAGTTTTACGGCTTGGGAGAACAGGTGCACGACTCGTTGCTGGCCTCAATTCCTGAGTATAAATACCGCAGCCCTGATATAGAGGTGGCGCGCAATATGAAAAATATGATGGAACCTGTGGCTGGATGATGTAAGCCTCAGGGTGACTTGTCAGTCTGAGCCTGTCGAAGACGCGCGCGCAAAGGTCTGCCCACTATGCTTCGACAGAGCTCAGCATGACAGCCATCAAAAGAGCCAAGGCCTTTGTGCGATTCCTTCCCTCGGGAAGGGGAGGAAGGGGTTCATGGAACAGGATAATCATCGCGCGTAGAAACCCCTCCCTCCCATTACACCCCATGCAGTCGCTCGGCAGGAGCCGACAGGTGTTGGGAAGAAGAAAAAGTTGTCATTTCGACGAGGTACGAGGAGAAACTATCTCTTGAGCGCAGCGAAAAATCTTATACGCTGAGATAAGCAAATCGTACAAGATTTCTCTTCGCCCTCCCGCCCAGGCCTCAGCTTCTGCTCATCGAAATGACAACGTTCGGTATAAATTTATGTCTTCCCAACACCTGTCGGCTCCTGCCGAGCGACTGCCGCAGTTTTTTATTTCAATAAGCAAGAACTTTAAATCCCAGCATAACACCAGTACAATGGCAAAATATAATCCCAAGTCCCTATCTTCATCCCATGGAAAAGATACGGGAATACTTTGAGCGGATTGTTCCCCTGAGCGATGGTGACTGGCAGCTGTTTTCGTCGAAGCTGACCAGGCAGGAGTTTCCGAACAAGGCGGTGCTTTTAAAAACGGGGCAAGCTGAGAATTACCTTTCATTTATGGAAACAGGCATCGTTCGCTACTACATCCCCAAACAAGAGAATGACCTTACTTTTACCTTTGTTTTTGCCAACAACTTTATCAGCGCATACGATTCCTTTTTAACCCGGCAGCCATCGCACTACCAGATTCAGGCATTAACCGATACCACTTTATGGCGGCTAACTTATGATGATTTGCAGACTATCTATAAAGAAACAGCAGTTGGCCAGACTATCGGCCGCCATGCCAGCGAAGCCATTTTCCTCAACAAATCCAAACGAGAATTATCCTTATTAAATGACAGCGCCGAACAGCGTTATCTGAACCTGTTTACCGAGCAGCCGCATCTCATCAGGCAGATCCCCCTTAAATATATTGCATCATATATAGGCGTTACCCCACAGGGATTGAGCCGGATACGCCGCCGCATTACTTAACTTAGGTTCATTGTTTGCTGTTGGGTATATCCTCAACTTTGCATCAAGAGAACACACATATGAAAGTATTGATCGTACTACTGGCCACATTTGGCATAGGCCTCATCGTTACCAAATTAACCGGTGGTTTTAATATAAAACTATCAGCCCAGATAGCCATGGCCGTGATGATGACGTTTACCGCTCTTGGGCATTTTAAGTTTACCCAGGGCATGGCCATGATGCTGCCTGCATTTATCCCCTACAAAAAACAGGTAGTATATATTACCGGGGTGATAGAAATAGCGGCGGCCGTAGGTTTGCTTATTCCTGCTGCCCGTACGCTTACCGCATGGTGCCTTATCCTGTTTTTTGTGGTGCTTACCCCGGCCAATATACATGCAGCCATAAAGCACCTCAACATGGAAAAAGCCGCGTTTGATGGCCCTGGCCCTGAGTACTTATGGTTCCGGATACCCTTACAGCTTTTGTTTATAGCCTGGGTTTACTGGAGCTGTTTGCTGTAGTTATTTTTTCACAAACTGCTTTAATACTTTGCGTGCCATGCGGCTATCGGGCCACATCGTAATTTTATAATGATCCTGGCCTTCGTCGGCTTCGGGATCTACGTTGTTTAATCCTGAAGAATAAACCCGTACCCGGTATTTTCCGGGAGTGACGATGAGCTTGAGATATGATTTATAATCCGGAAAGTTGAGCACCTGCAACAGGCCCGATTGTACGGTGATGCCAGCCTCAACCACATGATCATACCGGCTAAAATCGTTTTCAGGATCGGCACTGTCCAATATTTCCAGGTCGGCTTTTACATGTCCATAGCTTTCGATACTGATGCCGAGGATGTCATAGTCAACGCCTAATCTGTCGTGATAAGCTTCGGGTGTCCAGAAGGTATTGGAACCCGTATTACTTTTATAAGCCGAATCGCAAAGGTAAAACTGGTTGCTTTTGGTAAAAAAATCAAGCCGGTACTTGCCGGATGGCTTTGCCGTAAATGCCAGGTTAGAAAATGATAAAAAAATAAGGATGCAAGGAACCAGGAGAAAAGCCCAGCGCTTTATTTTTACCGATCTATCGCTCCTGATTCCTTGCATCTGTCTTTAGTTTATAATTTTCAAAAGAGTCCTTGTTCCTTGACCGCATCGACTCACCCCGACATCGCTGCGCTCGTCACCCCTCTCTCCGCTTCGCGCATAGAGGGGTTTGCATTTTATTTTTGTCATCCTGAGGAGCGAAGGATCTATTCTACAAATTGAAAAGTTTAATAATAGATGCTTCACTTCGTTCAGCATGACAAATCTGTTTTTTTATCTTTCGCTCCCGCGAGATTAGTGTAGCGTATCTCGTGGGGGTATGTAGTAAGCTTCCAGCCTACATCAGCAGGAAGCTGAGCCATGATCACCACGGGCTGAAAGCCCGCGGCAGTATTACATTTGCATTTGTTTTGTCTTGATTCCTGATTCTTATTTCTTGCTTCTCAAAATGCTACAAAGCTCCTGCCTTAATCTCATCAACCACAGCCGGATCAAGCAGTGTAGAAGTATCGCCTAAATTAGAGGTATCGCCTTCGGCAATCTTGCGCAATATGCGGCGCATGATCTTGCCCGAGCGTGTTTTAGGCAACCCGGTTACAAACTGGATCTTATCGGGTTTGGCAATAGCGCCAATGATACGCGATACGGTCATCATGATATCTTTACGGGTGAGGTCATCATCGGCATGATGCTTAGGGCATACTACAAAAGCGTAAATACCCTGTCCTTTGATATCATGCGGATAGCCAACCACAGCCGACTCCACTACACTGCTGTGCATGTTGATGGCGTTTTCCACTTCGGCAGTACCAATACGGTGACCGGATACGTTCAGCACATCATCCACACGACCGGTGATACGGTAATAACCATCCTCATCGCGCAGACAGCCGTCGCCTGTAAAATACAGATTTTCGTAAGTAGCGAAATAAGTGGTGCGGCAACGTTCATGATCGCCATAAGTAGTGCGCAGCATACCGGGCCACGGGAATTTTATACACAGGTTACCGCTTACGCCGTTACCTTCCACCTCTTTACCATTTTCATCAACCAATATGGGCTGAATGCCAGGCAGCGGCAAGGTAGCATAACCCGGTTTAGTTGGGGTTACATTACAAATAGGCGATATCATTAAACCACCGGTTTCTGTTTGCCACCAGGTATCGGCAATGGGGCATTTACCATGACCAATTTTTTCATCAAACCAATGCCAGGCCTCTTCATTAATAGGCTCACCTACGGATCCCAGTTTTTTCAATGAGCTCAGATCTTTACCCTTCAAAGGCTCTTCGCCAAAGCTCATTAAGGAGCGGATGGCGGTTGGCGCGGTATATAATATGTTTACTTTGTATTTATCAACTATTTCCCAGAAACGGCCTGCATCCGGGTAGGTAGGCACTCCTTCAAACATCAAGGTAGTAGCACCTTGTGATAGCGGCCCGTAGGCTATATAAGAGTGCCCGGTGATCCAGCCTATATCGGCAGTACAAAAATACACCTCTCCTTTATTATACTGGAACACGTTGGCAAAAGTATAACCGGCATACACCATGTATCCGCCGCAGGTATGCACTACACCTTTGGGTTTACCGGTTGAGCCCGAAGTATACAGGATGAACAGCATATCCTCGGCATCCATTATTTCAACCGGGCATTGTGGATTGCCCTGGGTTTCTACCTTTTTTACTTCATCCTCCCACCATACATCGCGGCCCTTGATCATGGATACCGGTGTGCGGCTGCGGGTTAATACAATTACTTTTTTAACGGATTTGCATTGAACCAGGGCATCATCAATTACATTTTTTAAAGGGATATCCTTATTACCACGAAAACCGCCGTCGGCAGTGATCACGATATTACATTCGGCATCATTGATCCTGTCGGCAATAGACTGGGCCGAAAAGCCACCAAATACTACAGAGTGAATAGCACCAATACGGGCACAGGCCAAAACAGCGATGGCCAGCTCGGGTACCATGGGCATGTAGATACAGATACGGTCGCCTTTTTTAGCGCCGTTGTTTTTGAGCACGTTGGCAAACTGGCAAACCTTATCATGCAACTGACGGTAGGTTAATACGCGGTGATCTTCCTGCGGATCATTGGGCTCCCATATAATAGCGGGTTTATCGCCCTGGGTTTCCAGGTGACGGTCCAAACAGTTTTCAGTAATATTGAGTTTGGCACCCTGGAACCATTTTACGTTTGGTTCTTTAAAGTTCCAGTCAAGCACCTTATCCCACTTTTTGTGCCAGTAAAAATTATCGGCAATGCCGGCCCAAAACTGCTCAGGCTGTTCAACACTCTGCTGGTAAACCTGCTTGTATTCGTCAAATGATGTAATCTTCATAATGGTTTAATGGAGGGCGTAAATTAGTAATTTATGTGTTAAGTATAAATTAAAATCACTACTTATTAAAAAAATTTAAGAAGTAATTTCATGGCCGGTAACGGGTTGAGATCAAAGCCAATGCCCTCTTTTTAAAAGAATTTGAAATATTTTAAAAACGTGCTTGAATATTTGATTTAAAAGTCTGATATTTGCAAACTCTTTTTGAATAAAGGGTTGATAATTAAAAATATTTGTCATGTCAAGAATTTGTGATCTAACAGGAAAAGGATCTATTGTAGGTAATAACGTTTCTAACTCAAACGTTAAAACAAAACGCAGGTTTCATCCTAACTTAAAACTTAAAAAGTTTTATATCCCTGAAGAAGATAAATGGATTACCTTAAAGGTATCTACATCAGCTGTTAAAACTATCAGCAAAAACGGTATTACTGCCTGTATCAATAAATTTGTTAAAAAAGGATACATTTAGTAGGTTGTACGTTTGAGGTTTTGCGTTATACGTGAAATGGAAAGCGTGCTGAATAATTTGAAAAATTGCGTAAGCCGTGAGGCTACACGTACAACATAAAAAGAAAATGGCAAAAAAAGGCAACAGGGTTCAGGTAATTTTAGAGTGTACTGAACACAAAACAAGCGGTATGCCAGGCATGTCTCGCTATATTACCACCAAAAACAAAAAAAATACAACTGAAAGGTTAGAATTGAAAAAATTCAACCCGGTTTTACGTAAAGTAACCGTTCACAAAGAGATTAAATAATTAGTTGATTCAATTGATGATTGATTAAGCTTTAAGCTGAAATCACTAATTCAATAATTCACTAACTCAATAATTAAACAACATGGCAAAGAAAGTAGTTGCAACACTGAAAGTAGCAGGTAAAGGCAAAGAATATTCAAAAGTGATCACCATGAATAAATCACCAAAAACTGGTGCTTATTCATTCAAAACACAAATTGTCCCTAACGATTTTGTTAAGGATGCAATTGCAGGTAAAACACTGTAATCACTGCCGATCAAAATATACGAAGCCGTCTTGTTTTTACGAGAGGGCTTTTTTTGTTGAGGCTAGTCTGAATCAGGATTTACAGAATTAATGAATTGACAGAATGTCAAGTAAGTTGATTCTTTTATCCTGAGTAATATATTTTAATTCTGAGAATTCTAGAATTCTGAAAATTCTGATCACTATGGGATTATTTGATTTTTTTAAGAAAAAGGAAAATACGCAGCAGGAACAGCAGGCGCTTGATACCAGTTTAGAAAAAACCAAGGATAACTTTTTTTCAAAGATCACCAAGGTAATTGCCGGTAAATCAACCGTTGACGACGACGTTTTGGATGAGCTGGAAGAGGTTCTGGTAACATCAGACGTAGGTGTAAGCACCACCCTCAAAATCATCGAGCGTATACAAGCCCGCGTGGCCCGCGATAAATATGTAGGCGCCGGCGAGCTGAACAACCTGCTGAAAGACGAGATACAACAACTCCTGGCCGAAAACAACAGCAACGATTTCCGGAATTTTGAATATGGTAACCACAAACCATACGTTATTATGGTGGTTGGTGTTAACGGTGTTGGTAAAACTACCACCATCGGCAAGCTGGCCCACAAGCTAAAGCAAGCAGGTAACCAGGTGGTTTTAGGCGCTGCGGATACCTTCCGTGCCGCTGCGGTGGATCAGATCAAACTTTGGGGCGAGCGTGTTGGTGTAAAGGTAGTGGCGCAGGCCATGGGTTCCGATCCGGCTTCTGTAGCTTACGATACCCTGCGTTCGGCAGTGGCGGCAGGCGATGATGTAGCCATTATAGATACCGCAGGCCGTTTGCACAATAAAGTTGGCCTGATGAACGAGCTCACCAAGATCAAAAACGTAATGCAAAAGGTAATTCCCGGCGCTCCGCATGAGATACTGCTGGTGCTGGATGCCTCAACCGGGCAAAATGCCATTGAGCAATGCAAGCAATTTACCGAAGCTACCAATGTTAACGCTCTGGCCTTAACCAAATTGGATGGTACAGCCAAAGGCGGCGTGGTGATCGGCATATCGGATCAATTTAAGATTCCCGTAAAGTATATAGGTGTAGGTGAAGGCGTAGAACATTTGCAGTTGTTTGACAGGCAGGCCTTCGTGGACTCTCTATTCAAACAATAATATAAAATATGTCATTGCGAGGAGGAACGACGAAGCAATCTCCTCCCTTGCATTCTGTATATATAGTTCGCGATTGCTTCGTTCCTCGCAATGACATTATGGTTATTGCAATGATTAGTGTGTTATGAAAACAAAAGAAATTTCAAAGCCGATAGCTAAAGCTGTTAAACAACGTGTAAACGTAGTTACTTTGGGCTGCTCCAAAAATATATACGACTCGGAGATATTGATGGGTCAGCTTAAGGGCAATCAGTTTGATGTGGTGCATGAGGCGGATAAAGTTGGTAAAAACGATATCGTGGTGATCAATACCTGCGGCTTTATTGATAATGCCAAGCAGGAATCTATCGATACCATTTTGCAATACAGCGAACTGAAAGAACAAGGCAAAGTAGGCAAAGTAATTGTAACCGGCTGCCTCAGCGAGCGCTACAAACCCGAGCTGGAAGCCGAGATCACCAATGTGGATGCCTATTTCGGCACCAACGACCTGCAGAATTTATTAACCTCCGTAGGAGCCGATTATAAACACGAACTCATTGGTGAGCGTTTGCTCACCACACCATCACACTTCGCTTATTTTAAAATTGCCGAAGGCTGTAACCGTCCCTGCTCGTTCTGCGCTATCCCCTTGATGCGCGGCAAGCACCTGAGCACGCCTATCGACCAATTGGTTAAAGATGCGCAGGCCCTGGTTAAAAACGGCACCAAGGAACTGATACTGATTGCCCAGGACCTCACCTATTACGGTCTGGATTTGTACGGCAAACGTAACCTTGATGAGTTGCTGCGCCGCCTGAGTGATGTAAACGGTGTAGAATGGATCAGGCTGCAGTACGCCTACCCTTCTGGTTTCCCGATGGAAATTTTGGATGTGATGAACGAGCGCGACAATATTTGCAAATACATGGATATGCCTTTGCAGCACATCAGCGATAATATGCTGAAATCTATGCGCCGTGGGCTTACCAAACAAAAAACTATCGACGTAGTCAACGAGATCCGCGACAGGGTACCGGGTATTGCCATGCGTACTACCCTTATCACCGGCTATCCCGGCGAAACTGAGCGCGATTTTGAAGAAATGATGGAATGGGTAGAGGAAACCAAGTTCGACCGCCTGGGCTGCTTTACCTACTCGCACGAAGAAAAAACACATGCTTTCTCTTTAGTGGATGACGTACCGGCCGAAGTTAAACAGGATCGTGCCGATGCCATTATGGAAATTCAACAGGGTATTTCGTTTGATAAGAACCAGGAAAAAGTGGGTCAAACCTTCAAAGTACTGATCGATAAAAAAGATGGTGATTACTTTGTGGGCCGTACCGAATTTGATTCGCCAGAGGTGGATAACGAAGTATTGATTGATGCCAGCATTGATTATGCCACCGTTGGAAGCTTTGTAAATGTGAAAGTTAACAGCGCCGAAGACTTTGATCTTTATGGACAAATTGTAAAATAATGTTAATTTGTGGTGCGTTACCACTAATGATTTTACATTTGGCTTCCATACGTTTTTTGACGTATACGGAGAGTTAGTTAAATCACTAATTCGCTAAATCACTAATTCAACAATTGCTTACAGATGGAAGCTTCCTGTACAAGTTATAAAAACACCGGCTTTTTTTCGCCAACGGTTATTGATTACCTCGAAAACCGGGCAGACCTGAAACCTTTTTACAGCTACCGCCCGGATATGACCGGTTTTGCCGAGCTGTTGAAAAACAAAAAAGTTGTTGCCAACCGGGAGATCCTGCATCGTGTGCTATCAAAGCAGTATAACCATAACGAGCCTTATCCATCCATCGTAAAACACAACCTCGATCTGCTGAAAGAGGATAATACCTATACCATAACCACAGGTCATCAGCTTAATATTTTTGCCGGTCCCTTATATTTTTTGTACAAAATTGCTACCGCTATAAAACTGGCCCAGCAATTAAAAGTAGCCCATCCCGATAAAAACTTTGTACCCGTTTACTGGATGGCCAGCGAAGATCATGACTTTGCCGAGATCAATTATACCAACATTGGCGGCAAAAAGGTACACTGGTGGTACGAGGCTTCCGGCGCTACCGGACGCATCAACCCCGATACTATGCGGCAGGCCCTCAACCAATATAAAGGTGTTTTGGGCATGGAAGGTCACTCCAAAGAACTGGCCGAAATTGTAGAAACCGCCTACACCAAATTTGATAAACTGGCCGATGCCACCCGCTATCTGGTCAATGCGCTGTTTGGCCAGTACGGCCTGGTGATCATTGATGCCGACGATCATGAGTTTAAACAGCAGTTCGCTCCCATCATGGAGCAGGATATCATCCACCAAAACAGCTTTAAAAATATAAGCACCACCAACGAGCAATTGCAGAAACTGGGGGTACATATACAGGTTAATCCACGCGAGATCAACTTTTTTTACCTGAAGGACCAACTGCGCGAACGTATTGTTTTTGAACAGGATAGCTACCAGGTAATGAATACCGATATTCGCTTTACCGAGGCCGAGCTCAAGGAGGAGATCGCGACAGCACCCGAACGCTTTAGTCCCAATGTGGTGATGCGTCCGCTTTACCAGGAGTGTATTTTACCCAACATCGCCTACATCGGTGGTGGCGCCGAAGTGGTGTACTGGCTGGAACTGAAATCAAATTTTGATTTTTATAAGGTTGACTTTCCTATTCTCATCTTGCGTAACTCGGCCCTGGTGGTTCGTAAAGAGCAGGCTGCCAAAATTGAGCGCATGGATCTGGATGTGGCGGCGCTGTTTAAACAAACAGATGCCCTGCAAACCGAATGGATCAAAAAACACAGCGATCATAATCTTTCGCTGGAAGGTGAATGGCGCGAACTGACCGCCGTTTTTGAAAAGATCAAACTGCGCTCTTATAAGATCGACCCAACACTATCGCCCTCAGCAGCTGCCGTGCAGGCCCGCCTGAAACACGCCGTTGATAACCTGGAAAAGAAACTCATCCGTGCCGAAAAGCGCAATTATGATGTTCGACTGGAGCAGCTATCCGTAGTAAAAGCCGAGCTTTTCCCTAAAGACAGCCTGCAGGAACGTACCGAAAATTTTGGTTTAATGTATGTAAAATGGGGACAATCATTTGTTGATGAACTCGTACGCCATTTTGAACCGCTTGACTTTGTGTTTACTATCCTGACGGAGGAGTAAAACGGCTAACAGCTAAATTCATTTGTCATCCTGAGGAACGAAGGATCTATTCTTGCATAAGCATAGCGGTTAGTAGATTCTTCACTGTGTTCAGAATGACAAGTTTATTTGGGTTAACGTTTTAAAGCTTTAACCATCGTCTGTGTCCTCACAAACGATTTGCATTGTTGTCTGTGAGGGCACAGACGACAGGGGAAAAATTCATTTGTCATCCTGAGGAACGAAGGATCTATTATTGAATAAGTATAGCGGTAAGCAGATTCTTCACTGCGTTCAGGATGACAAAGTTTATTACGGTTAACGTTTAAAGTCCTCTCCTTTGGAGAGGATTTAGGAGAGGTTTTCCCTCAAATATCAGTAATTTCGCAGCATGAATAAAGCGAAACCAACCATACTTGTTGCAAACGACGATGGCATAACTGCCCCTGGTATAAAAGTGCTGATGGAAGCCATGGGCGAGATAGGCCGGGTAGTGGTAGTAGCACCTGATAGTCCGCAATCGGGCATGGGTCACGCCATTACTATAGGTAAGCCACTGCGTTTGGATAAGGTGGATCTGTACGAAGGTATTGAAATGTACCGCTGTTCGGGCACCCCAGTTGATTGTGTAAAGCTGGCCGTAAATAAAATATTTAAAGGTCAAAAGCCCGATCTGTGTGTATCCGGCATCAACCATGGTTTAAATAACTCCATCAATGTATTGTACTCCGGCACCATGTCGGCCGCTGTGGAAGGCGCAATAGAAGGCATCCCTTCCATAGGTTTTTCTTTAGATGACTATACCCTACAGGCCGATTTTAGTCACTGCGTAAAATATATTAAGGAATTAGCCTTACAGGTTCTGGCCAATGGCCTGCCGCAGGCTACCCTGCTCAATGTAAATTTTCCGAATACCCCTCACCTAAAAGGAATTAAAGTATGCCGCCAGGCGGCTGCCAAATGGGCCGAGGAATTTGACGAAAGGGTTGATCCGCATAAACGACCATACTATTGGCTAACCGGTGTTTTTCAACTAAATGATGGTGGCGAAGATACCGACGTTTGGGCACTGGAGCACAACTATGTATCGGTAGTCCCTGTTCAGTTTGATATGACGGCGCACCATGCTATTCCTTATCTAAATAATTGGAAATTCAATGTTTAAGCACAATACCGTAACGGCAGGCACCATTTATGGCGCCATATTACCGGCCATAAGTCTGTTCATTTTTCTGTACCTGTTAAAAGGCAATTTTTTATTGTTCAATAAACCAGGTACGCCGTATCTGATAGCTATTGCTTTAAATTTGTTGATTATCAGATGGTATGCCAGAAAAAAGTTGGATAAAACCGTGATCGGTATAGCAGCCGTTACTTTTATATTTATGCTGGCCATATTTGTATTTAAACTGCAGCCTATACGATGAGATATTACCTGGTAGCCGGCGAAGCCTCGGGCGATATGCATGGGGCCAATTTAATGAAGGCCCTAAAAACGCTCGACCCCGATGCGGAGTTCCGATTTTTTGGCGGCGACCTGATGCTCGCCGAAGGCGGCACCCTGGTAAAACACTACCGCGAAATGGCCTATATGGGCCTGGTAGAAGTGATCGTAAATTTGCCGGCCATTCTCAAAAACATCAAAGAGTGCAAGCAGGATATTCATGACTGGCAGCCCGATGTGCTTATCCTTATTGATATACCCGGCTTTAACCTTAAAATTGCCGCTTATGCACAAACCATCGGGTTAAAGGTAAATTACTACATATCGCCCAAGGTTTGGGCCTGGAACCAGAAAAGGGTGTTAAAGATCAAAAAGCTAGTGAACCATCTTTTCTGCATACTGCCTTTTGAGGTTGATTTTTACAAAAGCTGGGGCATGGAGGTTGATTATGTGGGCAATCCGCTGCTGGATGCTATCGCCGCTTTTAAACCCGATCCCGACTTTTTGCAGCAGCATCAGCTCAACGGCAAAAAGATCATCGCGTTGCTACCCGGCAGCCGTAAGCAGGAGATCAGCAACCTGCTGCCCGAAATGATAGGCATTGCCAATCGTTTTCCGGATCACCAGTTAGTAATAGCCGGTGCGCCATCCTTTAAACAGGATTATTACGATCAGTTTTTAGGAGGTAAAAATATCCCGGTGCTGTTTAATACTACGTACAATTTATTGAGCCATGCCGAGGCCGCAGTGGTAGCCTCGGGCACAGCCACATTAGAAACGGCCTTGTTTCATGTACCACAGGTGGTAGTTTATAAGGCCAATCCGCTAACCATAGCCGTTGGCCGCATGGTAATCAAGGTAGAATTCTTATCGCTGGCAAATTTGATTGTTGGCCGTGGCATTATTAAAGAGCTGATACAGGAAGATTGTACAGCTGCCAGGATCAGCGAGGAGGTTAACCTGCTGATCAATAATAAAGCATACCGCCAAAAAGTACTGGCCGATTATAACGAACTGGACCAGCGCATGGGCCAGCCAGGCGCCTCAGAAAAAACAGCCGGCCTGATCGTTAAATACGCTCAAAACAAATAAAGCCCTGCTTACACAGGGCTTTATCTTTTCATAGGTATGATGTATATATGTTGATCAGGCAGCTGACAATGTTTGTCGTGTGGCTGTCTGTTGATTGCTTTGTTTAAATCTGTTCTTCGCTCTGAAATTTCTAAGATCTTCTAATAAAATATCTAACAACTGGTTATCAAAGCGGGTTATCAATTTACTTGCAGATGGTGTTTTATAATTTTTCATAGCTTGTGTTGGTGTTGTAGGTAAGTGTTTAGTTTGTAATGATTAAGCGGCAGTTGGCAATAAAGGTGTTCTGCTTTTAATAGCTTTCAGATCGTTCATGATGATCTTTCTTAACTGGTTATCAAAATTGGCAACTAATTTACTGATTGATGGTTTTTTGGTACTTTTCATAGTTTTAGTTTTTGTCTATTTTAAGTTTCTTTAATTCTTCTTTTTATCGTCGTCGTCTTCGGTAAGGTTATCCTTCCTGCGTTTGGCTTCCTTGTATTGCCTTAGTATCTGTTCTTTATCACGCTCATCTGATGTTTTTGTCGGCTCTATCGGATTCTCCCATTCTTTCTCTTCTTCCTTAATGGTTTTCTTTATAGCTTTCATAACAGTTACATTTAATAACTATTATTCCAAATCAGTGCCAAAAAATTGATTGCAGCAGAAAAAAGTCATCAAAATCTGTAAAAAAAATTACAATTTGATGTAAATGACTGTATTTGAGATACTTTTATATCGACGGAAAAATCTGTTTTTGTAGACAGCGCTCATGCTTACATAACCAAAAAAGCGTACGTTAACCGAACAATGCGTACAGTAATGCTAACTCCGGACGTTTTCTTTATAATTAATAAAGTGGGCGATCAACGCGATAACCGCTAACCCACCGCCAATGGCACATACCCCCGCCCACCCGTAATTATTCCAAAGCAAACTGGCCAGGAATGTTCCGGATGCACCGCCCACGAAATAAGACACCATGTATACCGTATTCAAACGGTTGCGGGCCTCGGGTATCAAAGCAAAAATGATAGATTGGTTAGAGATGTGCGTGGCCTGTACCCCCATATCCAAAACAATTACGCCTATAATAAGTCCGGCAATGCTACTGCTGGAGAAATAAAAGATAATATAAGAGATGAGCACCAGCAATAAAGTATAGCCGGATAACTTATAAGGATTCATTTTGTCGCTCAGGCGGCCCATTAAACCTGCTGCCAGCGCACCAAAGGCCCCCACCAGTCCAAAGGCTCCTGCTGCCGCGCTGCCCTCGTTAAACTGGGGCTGTTTTAATAAAAACACAAGGGTAGTCCAAAAGGCGCTGAAACCAGCAAAGCACAAAGCCCCCCTGAAAGACGCCATGCGGAGTTTGGGCTGTGTTTTTATTAAATGAATAAGCGAGGTCATCAATTTTTTATAGTTGCCTTTATAATCAGGCTCCACCTCGGGTAAAAAGAAAAATATCATCAGCCACATAGCCGCCATTAGGCCTGTAGCTATATAATACATACTTCGCCAGCCAAAATGCTGCCCAATAAAACCGCTCAGTGTACGGGAAAGCAATATACCTATCAACAATCCACTCATCACAAAGCCCAGTTTTTTACCCCGTTCATGCGGTTTAGCCAAATGGGCAGCCATGGGAATTAATAATTGTGGTATAATAGAGGATAAACCCAATAAAAAGCCGGCAATGGTTAGCACCAATATAGATGGGGCAAGCGCGCTGACCAATAAAGCAAAAATTACCAGGATAAAATCCAATAATATTAACTGTTTGCGTTTTACCATATCTGCCAGCGGTACAATAAACAATAGTCCGCTGGCATAACCAATTTGCGTAAACAGGGATAATTGCTGGGCCTTTTTATCGGTGATACCAAAAGTGTGTGCGATATCGGCGAGCAAAGGTTGGTTATAATAGATGTTGGCTACCACCAAGCCGGTAGCAATGGTCATGATCCATAAAGTAAATGATGTTAAATGCGGGTGTTCTTTAGCGGTATCGGTAGCGGTCATGATCAATAAAATATAAAATCACCTGCAAAAGTGACAAAGCATTTTTAAAATGATGCTTGTTTAAAGTAATTTTTCTTTCACAACAAACAATAAGATAGAATTTATGGAGTTTAATATTTTGATAAAAAGAATTGATTTGCAATTATTTTTTTGAGAAACAGACCTATTAAAAAGAGAATTTCATCAATTTGTTAGAATTTTTATCAAAAAACCATATAAAAATCAAGGCATATCTTATTTTAATACGTTTTTTTAACATTTTTTTAACATAAAATATAGCCCTAAATAAAAATTTTAAAAAAAACAGGCTTGTACTATAAATAAATAGACACAAAACTTACTAATAATACAAAGCGAGATAAAAAAATTTAAAATTTATCACATTATTAAAGTTTTATTAGTATTTTTGATAATCAAATACAAAACAGACAAGTATTTGATAAATGTTACAAAAAAATTACAAAATAAAATTGGTGAATTTGAAAACTTAGTGTTACTTTTACACCATAATAAAAAAACGATAAAAAAGTCTTCTCATAATTTAGGTTTATAATTGGTTAGTAAAGGCCCCTGCCCATCAGGGGCTTTACTTATTTTAAGAGCTTAGGTTTCCTGTTACCATCCATCTCAGTTTTACTTCTTTTTAAAGTTCTGTAGATAACAATGTTATTGCTACTGATAGGGAATAATAAAAAATTATTAACAAGAGATTTTGTTTTACTGCATAATGTGATATATTTGCAGCCCAATCCGGGGGATTAGCTCAGCTGGCTAGAGCGCTTGCATGGCATGCAAGAGGTCATCGGTTCGACTCCGATATTCTCCACCTTGAAAAAAGGCTTTACAATTTCTTGTAAAGCCTTTTTTGTTTCTATTAAAAATCTGTTTCCCAATACTGATTCAGCACCCGCTACCGCAATCGTTTTCGTAGATAATCCTGTATAAGTCTATATTTTTTTGGTTATTTATTGGTGAAATTCACCAACCATACACCAATTAAAACATGAAGAAAAACACATTAATTATACTATTGGCTTTGCTGTTCAGCCAGGCAGCCATTTGCAAAAACTTTACCGTTCGCTCACAGGAAGAGTTTAAAACTGCAGTCTCACAGGCGGTCGCAGGAGATGTAATCATCATCGCCAATGGTACTTATACCGGCTGGGCCGTAAAGGTGCCGACCGTAGCTAACGCAGCTCACCCTTTAAGCATTCGCGCAGAAACCCGCGACAAGGTGATATTTACAGGCGATACCGATCAGTCGGTATTCGAAATATCCGGGAGTTATATCGTATTACAGGGTTTAATTTTTAAGGGCTGCAATGTGCTTAAAGCCGATGGAAAAGTCGGTGTATTGGTAGAATTTAAAAATTCCACAGACTGTCGTTTAACACAATGCTTATTTACACAAAACGCGGCTAAAGCCCAGTTTACGCCACTGGTTATTGTATCTGGTACAGGGCAGCACAACCGGGTAGACAGTTGCCGTTTTATCTCCAACATCGATAACCAGGAACTACAAATAAAGATCACCAAAGAGGCTTGCCCGGTAAATACCCTTATAGAAAATAATATATTTGAAAACAAGGCAAAGGTTAACTGGAAGGTATTTAATGGCGGCGAATGCGTGCAGATAGGTCAGGATCCGGTATTGTTGGGAACTTCCATTGCCAAATCTATAGTGCGTTACAATCGTTTTATCAATTGCAATGGCGAACCCGAAGTGATCAGCAATAAAAGTTCTGGCAATAGTTATATCCATAACTATTTTGAAAACTGTGAGGGCGAACTGGTTATGCGCGGCGGGCACGACTGTGTGATTGATAGCAATGTAATTAATGGCGGCACCGGCGGCATACGCATTAACGGCACAGGTCATATCATTACTCATAATACCATCAGCAATGTTAAAACCGGCATCAGGTTGATGTACGGTATGGGCAGGGGGAAATCGGAGATTGGCTTTTACATAGCAGCCAGCAATTGTGTTATTAAAAATAACCATATCGAAAAAGCTGCTACAGGAATACTGGTGGGAGATAACAAAAATGCCGATTGGACGGGCAAGTTTGATACTACACGCTACCCATCGCGGGTAATACAGGATGTGGCACCCTTTGACAATACAATTGGTGATAATATTTTTACCGATTGCGGTCAAACGATCAAAGAATGATAGTTCGTTTTAAATAAATGTTAACCTAAGAACACTTTATTGAACTTGATGTCGATAGAAACAAAGTTCAGGTATTTTATTTGCATAAATTTTTTAGTTTAGCCAGCTCAAATAATAATTATGGAAAATTTTCAAAAATTAAAAGAATTAATCGCTGCGGCCGAAGCTGATGCTGCCAGTTTTTATGAAAAAGGTAACAAAGCTGCCGGTACCCGTTTAAGGAATGCTATGCAGGCTTTAAAAGTTTTAGCGAGCGATATTCGTAAAGAAGTAACTGAGAAAAAAAACGCTCAATAATCAAACAACGATTTAAAAAACCCCGACCAAATTGGTCGGGGTTTTTTGTTTGCCCTAAATAGCCTAACTTTGTGCCCGATGAAATATATCGCCATCATCATAAGCTTATACATCTCCCTCCTGTCGGTAATGCCGTGCCAGGACAGGGACGATGCGGCATGGGCTCAAACACACCTGACCATCAGGCAGGCTCATGATGGCAATAAGGATTGCACCCGCGAAGCCTGCACACCGCTTTGCTCCTGCTCCTGCTGTTCAAGCGTTCGGGATATCGACTCACAGGCGCAAGTTCCAACCTTTCAGCAAAACACTTTTGTTCCATATCCCGATCTCATCATCCCTGCCTTATCTGAGCAGGATATAGCCATCTGGCAGCCGCCGCAATTAAGTTAATTCGAATTTCCTTTTAATTTTTTTGCCTGTCATTACCAATGACGAGGCATGGATTGTCGCATTAATTTAATAAAATTTCATGTTTGATCATATTATCGCGTTCTCTATCCGGAACAAGGTAACTATCGGAATCATGACGTTGTTGCTGGTGATTGCCGGAATTTATTCCGCTGCCCATTTACCGGTCGACGCGCAGCCTGATATTACCAACAACCAGGTACAGATCATTACGCAGGCACCCAATCTGGGTGCACAGGAAGTGGAGCAGTTTATTACCGCTCCTATTGAACTATCCATGGCCAATATTGCCGGGATAGTTGAAAAACGATCTATCTCCCGTTCGGGCATCTCCGTTATAACCCTGGTTTTTAAAGACAATATTGATATATACTGGGCACGCCAGCAGGTAACTGCCCAGTTAAAAGAAGCCGAAAGCAGTATACCAACTGATCTTGGTCAGCCCACACTTGCCCCAATAACTACCGGCCTTGGCGAAATTTATCAGTACGTGATCCATACCAAAAAGGGTTATGAGCAAAAGTACACAGCTACCGATCTGCGGACCATACAGGATTGGCTGGTACGCACACAATTAGCTGGTACAGTTGGCGTAGCCGAAGTAAGTGGCTGGGGTGGTTTTGTTAAACAATACGAAGTTGCGCTGGATAACGACAAGCTCAATTCACTGGGACTTACTATACCCGATGTGTACTCCGCTCTACAAAAAAACAACGAAAACACAGGCGGCTCCTACATCGAGCAACTCAACTACGCTTACTTTATCCGCGGCCTGGGGCAGGTAAAATCACTGGATGATATCAAAAAGATTGTTGTAAAAAATGTAAAAGGCTCGCCCGTTTTAATACGCGATATTGCCATGGTGCAGTTTGGCAGTGCCACCCGCTACGGCGCAGTAACCCGGAATGGCGAAGGCGAAGTTGTTGCCGGTGTTACTTTGATGCTCAAAGGCGAAAACTTTAGCCAGGTGATCAAAAATGTAAAAGAGCGCATGGTGCAGATCAAAAAATCATTGCCCGAGGGTGTAACCATTGAGCCTTTCATTGACCGCACCGAACTGGTTAACCGGGCCATCGGTACCGTAAAGCGTAACCTATTAGAGGGTGCGCTGATCGTTATTTTTGTGCTGGTGCTCCTGTTGGGCAACTTCAGGGCAGGCCTGGTGGTGGCTTCGGTTATTCCGCTGGCTATGTTGTTCGCGTTTCTGATGATGAGGCTGTTTAATGTTTCTGGCAACCTGATGAGTTTAGGAGCTATCGACTTCGGACTTATTGTGGATGGCGCGGTAATTATTGTGGAAAGCGTGGTGCATCACATTACGAGCGGTCGCTACCAAAATAATACTATCGAAAAGCTGAGTACCGAACAAATGGATACGGAGGTACAAAACAGCGCTGGCAAGCTCATGAAATCGGCGGCTTTCGGGCAGATCATTATCCTCATCGTTTATCTCCCCCTATTGTCGCTCATCGGTATCGAAGGTAAAATGTTCCGGCCGATGGCGCAAACCGTGGCCTTTGCCATTTTGGGTGCGTTCATCCTTTCGCTTACTTATGTACCGATGGCCAGCGCCTTGTTCCTGAGCAAAAACACGGTACACAAAACCAATATTTCAGATCGTATCATCACTTTTTTACAGCGTATTTATCAGCACGCGCTGGTGGCTGTATTGAAAGTAAAAACGCTTATCGTTGTGGTGGTTTTTATATTATTTGGTATCTCGATATGGGCATTCAGTCGCATGGGTGGCGAATTTATTCCTACACTGGAAGAAGGCGACCTCACCGTGGAGATCTCGATGATGCAGGGCACCTCACTTTCCGAAGTGGTTAAAACCTTCGGAAAGGCCGAGAAATTATTGAAAGCTCGTTTCCCGGAGATCAAACAAGCGGTTACCCGGATAGGCAGTTCGGAGATACCGACCGACCCTATGCCTATTGAAAAAGCAGATATGATGCTGGCGATGAAACCAAAGAGTGAATGGAAAAACGCCGCGACCAGGGAAGAAATGTCAGCAAAAATGGAAGCCGTACTGGAGGAAATTCCCGGTATCCATGCCTCTATCTCGCAACCCATGCAAATGCGTTTTAATGAATTGATGACCGGCATCAGGCAGGATGTTGCCATTAAGATTTATGGCGAAGACCTGGATGTACTGGCTGATGAGGCTGGCAAGATCGCAAAAGAGATATCGACAGTAAAAGGTGTAACCGAGCCCTATATCGAAAAAGTGATCGGTTTGCCTCAGATCCAGGTAGCCTATAACCGCGACAGGATGGCCCAATACGGCTTAAATATCAGCGATGTGAATATGATACTCAAAACCGCCTTTGCCGGCAATGTGGCCGGTGTGGTATTTGAGGGCGAAAAACGTTTTGATATGGTGGTGCGCATGGACCGCAACCTGCGCGAAAACATTGCCAACGTGGAGAACCTACTCATCCCACTCCCCTCGGGCAATAAAGTTCCGCTGAACCAGGTGGCGGATATCGGTATCAAAGATGCCCCGGCCCAGATATCCCGCGAGGATGGTAAGCGCCGTATCTATGTAGGTTTCAACGTAGAAGGCCGCGATGTGGAATCAACCGTAACCGAGATCCAGAATAAACTGGCTAACCGGATAAAATTACCCGGTGGTTATTATATGACCTATGGCGGGCAGTTTCAGAATCTGCAGGCGGCAAAAAGCCGCTTGGCTATTGCCGTGCCTGCTGCTTTGTTGTTTATACTGGTGCTGCTGTATGTTACCTTTCGCTCGGTTAAGGAAAGCCTGCTCATTTTTACGGCTGTACCTTTGGCTTCTATGGGTGGTGTAGCAGCATTACTGCTTCGCGGAATGCCGTTCAGTATTTCGGCGGGGGTTGGCTTTATTGCCCTGTTTGGTGTAGCGGTGCTCAATGGCATTGTGCTCATTGGCTATTTCAATCAATTGAAGGAAGAGGGCATGGACAATATTTATGACCGTGTACTGGAAGGTACCAAAACCAGGCTTCGCCCGGTGTTGATGACGGCTTCTGTGGCTTCGCTGGGATTTCTGCCTATGGCCCTGTCATCCAGTGCCGGTGCCGAGGTGCAAAAACCGCTGGCTACCGTGGTGATAGGTGGTTTGGTTACCGCCACGTTTTTAACGCTGTTTGTACTGCCTTGTCTGTACCTTTTATTTAACCGGAAAGAGACAAGCAAAATAAAACTCCCCAAAGTTGTAATAATCTTTTTGATCACGGGCGTATTGGCTATAGCTGACGTATCAAAAGCAAATGCGCAGCAAAGCGTACCGTTAACACTGGATAGCGCGATAGCCAAGGCATTAAGTCAAAATCTGAAAGTGCAGTCGGCCGGATTATCGGTTGAGCAGGCCCGGGCTTTACAAAAATCTTCAGCCGATTTGCCTAAGACTGAATTTTTGCTTACGCAGGACCCTACCAGTGGCGGCAACATTGATAACAGCCTTGGCGTAACCCAAAACATTGCCTGGCCCGGATTGTACAAAAACCAACGAAAACTGCTGAACCGGCAAACCCAACTGGCCGAAAGCTCGGGCGCCGTAACCCGTGCCGATATCATTAAACAGGTACGCGGTGCATGGTATGCTTACCTCCTGAACCGGGAAATGCTGCGCGTTTTGGACCATCAGGATAGTATCTACTCCGTCTTTGTAAAAAAGGCGGAGATACGGCGCAAAACTGGCGAAACATCCGCGCTGGAAGTGATCAGCGCCCGCAATAAGTACCAGGAAATTCAGGCGCTGCGGATAGGTACACAGGCCGATCTGCGTAGCAACGAGCTGGCCTTGCAGCAATTATTGAATATGGATGAGCCTGTGACGGTAAGCGAAAGCGCCTTACCGATACTGCTTGATCTGCGGTCTGATGCCGCTAATGTGGCCGATAACCCGCAGGTAGGCATGGGACTTCAGCAGATTGAGGTGGCCAGGGCAAAAGTGGCCGTTGAAAAATCGCGATTGATGCCCGATTTTACTTTGGGCTATAACCAGCAGCTGCTTATTGCTGGCTTCAATCCGGCCAATATCAACCGGAGCTACTCGCCGGGTACACGCATTGGTGGTTTCCAGGTGGGGGTTGCCGTACCAGTTTTCAGTAAGGCTTATACGGCGCGTATCCGGTCAGAAAAACTGGGGGCACAGGTGGCCGAGATCAATTACCGCCAAACCCGTCAGCAGCTCAGCACCCAATATGAGCAGGAATTACAGCAATATCAAAAATTCAGGCAAGCGGTGGAGTATTATACTTCCGGCGGATTAAAACAGGCCGATGAACAATTACGAATAGCACAGGTATCTTTTAATCTGGGCGAGATAGGCTATATCGAATACATCCAGAATACATCCGCGGCTATACAAACCCGGTTGGCTTACCTCGACGCAGTGAGTCGCCTGAATCAATCGGCTATACAAATTCAATATATCAAAGGGAAATAAAATGAAAACTCAACAATATAAATATGCTATACCGGTACTGATTATTTTGGGTGCCGGTTTGCTGGCTGCCTGTTCGGGCAATTCGGCAAAAAAAGAAAATGACAGCCCGCAGGAGGCTGCCAATGTAAAAGCTGTCAAACCGGATAACTTGATACTTACCGAAGCACAAATGAAAAATGTGGGTATTGAAGTAGGTGTTATCCCGCAAAAGAATCTCGACGCGGTGATCAAAGCAAACGGTCAGCTGGCCGTTCCGCCGCAAAACAAGGCGGATGTGAGCATCCTTTCAGGTGGGGTTATCGGCCATATCAGCGTGCTCGAGGGGCAGCAGGTAAAACGCGGGCAGGTGCTGGCTACCATCAGTAATCAGGACCTTATCAAAATACAGCAGGATTACTTGGCTGCAAAAAGCAATTTTACTTATGTACAGGCAGAGTTTAACCGGCAACGCCAGTTACAGGATGCAGGCGCTGGAACCGGCAAATCATTTCAATCGGCGCAGGCTACCTATAATGCGGAGCTTTCGCGCATCAACGCTTTTGAAAGCCAGCTCAGACAATTAAGTATCAATCCTGGCAGGATCAACAGCGGTAATATTGTTTCCAGTTTCCCGGTGGTTTCGCCCATTACCGGAACCGTAGGTAAAATATCTGCCAACACCGGGGCTTATGTTCAGCCGGGTACATCGATTATGGAGGTGGTTGATAACTCCAAGATCCATTGTGATCTTACCGTTTTTGAAAAAGACCTGATGCAGGTAAAACTTGGTCAAAAAGTAAATTTTCAGCTCACCAACCAGGGCGATATGATGATCACAGGTAAGATCAATGGTATCAACAAATCGTTCGAGAACGAAAGCAAAGGCGTTATTGTTCATGCTGAGATCGATAACCGGCAGCACAAAAACCTGATCCCGGGAATGTATGTTACCGCCCTCATCAATATAGGCAGCCACATGGTACCGGCAGTGCCGGTTGAAGCGGTGGTTCGCTCAGGCGGCAGACAATACATTTACATCGTAACCAACGAACAAACAGGCGCAGGTAAAACAACCAGTTACAGCTTTAAAAAAGCAGAAGTAGCAACCGGTGTAATGGAATTGGGCTATATAGAAATTAAACCCATGAGCAATTTACCCGCCAATGCCAAAGCGGCACTAAAAGGAGCGTTCTACCTGGAATCAAAAGCCGAAGGTGGATCGGATGATGATTAATTATTTGGCCTAAATAAGAATAACTCAGCTGCCGCGGGCTTTCAGCCCGTGGATGGCATGATTAAAGCTTTCAGCTGAAAGCTTTAATCATGCCATCCACGAGATACGCTAATCTCGCGGAAGCAAAAGAATTTTTCAACCCCCATCGGGGTTAAAGCTTTGTAGAAAAATTCAGCTCAAAATCCAGTGCCGTAGGTACTGCACACAAATGGCATGCTAAATGTTTATTCTCTTTGTTTACTACAAAGCTTTTATTCCTCCAGAGTATCCTTAAATTACCTTTTACAGCTAATAATTGTAGAAATCACTTTTATTCATTTCTTAAAAAGAGTAGTCTCTAATTAAAAAACTTTAAAAAGTATACATATTAAATTATAGCGTATCCGGGTTTGGGATAAAATTCATGAAAGCCTGGAACTTGGCGTAGTAATTTTGCATGTTAAGCTGGTAATAATACGCGCCTCTTTTTGAGCCCGCTTTATCCTTATCGGCCAGCTTAATCAACAAGCCGGTTGCCAATACCCTTTTGCTGAAATTGCGCTTATCAATGGTGGTATTAAAAACACATTCATAAAGTGTTTGCAACTGCGGAATGGTAAACTTGGTAGGTAGCAGCTCGAACAAAATAGGGTGCATAGCGGCCTTATAACGGATGCGCTTTTTGGCCTGCTCCAGCATTTCCTGCTGGTCAAATATCAATTTGGGGGTACGCTTGAGTTGGAACCATTCGGCATGATAGTCTGAACTGATCTGGGTTTGATACTTCTGTATATCAATAAGCGCGAAATAGGCTACAGAAACAGTACGTTCCATAGGGTCGCGGTTAGGTTCGCCAAAAGTATAAAGCTGCTCCAGGTATACACCTTCCAGCCCGGTTAATTGTTTGAGAATCCGGTTTGCTGCCTGATCAATACTTTCATTGCCCTGCACAAAACCACCCATCAGGCTCCAGTTTCCCTTCTCGGGCTGAAATCCTCTCTTGATCAGTAATAGTTTTAAAACCTCTCCGTCAAACCCAAAAATAATGCAGTCCACAGCCAGTAGTAACCTGGTCTGTTTAGAGTATTTTAGCATCTTATATAATCCGAATTATAATAAAAAACAAATATAGAATTACATTCGATATAAGCATAAATAAAAGGATTTCCAAGAAAAAAAATAAAAGGACAAATATTGATTGCAAAAATAAAGTAAGGTCTGTGATTTTGATACGCCACATTAATTGTTTATTAAACGATTAATGTGGCGTATTTTAAACCGACTTGTGAATTAATGTTTGATAAAGATAGGCTTCCTGATGGTTTGATTGCTGTTTTTTATATGAAGGTAATATATGCCATCAGGAATATTCTGAATATTCATTGTTAATGTTCCTCCATTTTTCTTGGAAGAAAAAAGTAAAACTTTCCCTTTGTCATCATACAATGTTGTCGAGAAATCATTGTGTTGGTCTGACGATGATGCCTGTTCTTTTATTTTAGTTTGATTACTGGCGGTGTTGGTTGGATTGTAAGAAACATTTAGTACGGAATTTGAAGGATTAGGGTAGACAGTAAAATTAGCGCTGCCACTACCACACGCTAACGGATCGGGTGCTAAAGTATATGATTGCGCAGATGTACCGCAGGTGCTAACTGCTTCCGCGGCAAAATAATAATCGTTTCCACATGCTAAATTACCGTTTATGGGCAAAACTATGCGAGGCAGGGTTGTATTGCCTTTATAAACTGCGTTTACGTACCAATTATAAGATGTAGCATTTAGTACCGGGTCTACAGATATCGAAAAACGACCGGGAGGAGCATTTACACCATAAGAAACCAGGCCGGGTACTTGAGTCCCAAAATATAAGGGTATGCTTATCGGGTTTGAATTGCCACAAGATCCTGATAAACCAGTAACTGTTACGGCGCCGTTGGCCGTTGCCGTTGGGCTTGTTATCGTTACAGAGTTTGAAGCGGTTGTAGCGCTGGTGCCCGAGCCATTGACCAGATAACCGGGAGGCACTGACCAGCTATACGATGTCGCCTTGGTTGATGAAACAGTTACCGTATTGCTACTTGTTGAATTACAAAATATAAGATTCGGATTGTTTTGTGTCAGATCAATAGGAGGAAAACTGAGGGAGGGTGATGTTGTCCATTCACCGTAACCATTATAACCACCATCGCAAGCGCTTTTAACCCTAAATTTAACATTGCCCGCATGCACACCATCCGTATGTACAGATATGGTTACACGTGCATAATCTGTGTTAATACACGTAGCATTAGTGTTTCGGGTAACACTATTTACAGACCAACCGGTGGGCAGTGAAATAGTACTACTTGAATTAACTGCAGACCAGAGATTATCATTATAGTTTGAATAAGACACTGGTAGCCAAAATGTTATAGATATGTTTTGGGCCACTCCACAACTCAACGGGGCGATGGCCTGGTCACATGCATTGGTGCCGCCATTGGCAAAACCGGCTGGATAAACGTATTTCTGTATATATAAAACAGCAACCGGCGATCCGCTTATGGCTGTATTGCAGCTGCCCGTAATTGGAAAAACCTCCAGCATACCATCATTACTCATATTTGTATCCCAGGTAACACTTATTGTTGGTGCGGTACATACTTGTGTCTGCCCGCTTACATTACCTTTTGTAATCCTCCATTTATAAAAACTATAAGGGGTACCCTGGTGAATAAAGCCATACTGCACGGTTGACCCGGGACAGGCAATAGCATGTGTTTGATCAGTCATATTTCCTCCCGTTATACGATCCTGAGCCTTGACAATTTGAACCAGAAATAAAAAGAATAAAATAATGTAGATTTTTTTCATGGCAAGTTAGGTTTAGTTTATTTAGTATAATATTACGAATATTTTACTTATTTTTCTTCTTTTTGGATAGTTTTGCGATCTTATTAAATTGCAGACAAAGACTTATCCAATGGTCAAAATCTTTTATCTTCTGCAGGTTTTCCGCTTCCACAAAAACAAAATCTTTCATTACCCGGTTGCCATTTACCATCTGGCGGCAATTATCGTTTTCCAGCGCAATAGCGGCCTGTTCCCTACCTATGCGGCATAACATATCCTTATCGCGAATGCAAACACACATTTTATCGTTAACCATAAAGCATAGGCCCTGAAACATTTTTACTTCATCAACCTGCCCCTGATCGCTAAGAGCCTCGCGGATGCGGTTAGCTAACAATTCGTCGTATGCCATAATGGGGAGTCAAGATATTAAGAGTCAGGAATCAAGATTAAAACCAAGGGGCTAATCATCGCATCACTGGCTGCATTTAAATCAGCTCTTGATTCTTGACTCTAATATCTTGATTCTTTTTTAAAACTGCTCGAATTTTTGCAGATCCTTGCGTATCCGGTTCTTTTCGGTAGTTGTTTTGGCCTGTTTCAGCGCGATCTGTAAATGTTTTATAGCCTCATCCTGGTTAACCCCGGTATACAGATGTCCCAGTAACACATGATATAAATGGTTGTCACCCAACTGCAGCTTTTCGGCTTCGGCTATAGCTTCCTGATTGCCCCGGGCTTTAAAAAGGGCATAAGTTCGGTTTAGCGCTGCAATAGGCGAATACGCGATTTGCAGCAGACCGTTATATAAGTGTAATATATTCTCCCACTTTTGGGGCGTATCAGTGTTGATGGTATGCCAGTAGGCAATGCCCGCCTCCAGGTGATATTTGCCTAATTGATCACCGTGCGATGCCCGGTTCAGGTAATCATTCCCCCTTGCTATCAGCTCGGCGTTCCATAAGCTGGTATCCTGTTCATCATAGCGTATCATTTCGCCATGCTCATCGGTACGTGCTTCAAAACGCGAGGCATGAAAGCACATGAGGGAAATAAGCGCGTTGGTATCGGGCAAATTGGTGCTTTTGTTTTCGGTTAATAAAACGGCCAGGCGCAATGCCTCCAGGCAAAGGTCTTTACGCAGGGTAGTGTCTTTACTGCTGGAATAATAGCCTTCGTTAAATAATAGATAAAGGGTTGTTAAAACAGGTTGTACCCGGGTACCGATCTGCGACGGTGGCGGAAACTCAATCTTTACATTTTCCTCACGCAGTTTTTCTTTCGCACGGAAAAGCCTTTTGTTGATGCTCTCTTTATTGGATAAAAATGCATCGGCTATTTCGTTAATACCAAAACCGCAAAGGATGCGAAGCGCCAGGCCTATCTGTGCTTCGGGTGGTAGTATCGGCTGACAAATAGCGAACATCAATTGTAGCTGACTATCACGGATGTGCTCGTCCGACAGATCGATCACCATTTCTTCACTACCTTCATAAGCCGCCTGCAAGTTGCCCGTTATTTTTTGGGCAAACAGTTTGTCGCGCCTCAGATGGTCTTTGGCCTTGTTGCGGGCCACGGTATATAGCCAGGCCACCGGATTATCGGGCAAGCCTTTTAAACTCCATACTTCCGATGCTGTTAAAAAAGTGTCGCTGGCAATATCTTCGGCAATTTCGGGGTATTCAAAACCAAAATGCTTATAAAGCACCGAGGCTATTTTACGGTATTCGGTACGGAATAAATGGGGTAATAACTCTTGTTTATTGATATCGGCAGCCATATTGGTTTATCAGGATCCTAATATAAACGGAATTTCTGCACTGCTGTTTAAACTTTTAAAAGCATGGCACAAACTTTACAATCTATCATTAATACTTTTATACAAGTGTAGCATTTTAAAAAAGCCCGTATCTAACAACGCATACGGACTGGCCCAGGTAGTTTCAAAATATGTCATTCGAAGAAATATACGATACTTATTACAGCAAGATATTCCGCCTGTGCATGGGGTATATGAACGATCATGGCTGGGCGCAGGATGTTACGCAGGAAACATTTATTACCGTATGGCAAAAGCTATCGCAGTTTCGTAACGAATCGGCCCTGGGTACCTGGATATATCGTATAGCGTCCAACCATTGTTTAAGGCAGTTGGAAAAGCAAAGTAAAATGCCCAAAGGCGAAATGCCTGTTCAACTGGAAGATAAACCACCACCAGATACCGGCAATCAGGTAGCTTTGCTGTACCGATGTATTGCCGAGTTACCCGAGATCGATCGTATTATTATTTCATTGGAACTGGAGGATGTTAAACAAGCCGAGATAGCCACTATAGTAGGCCTTTCCGAAACCAACATCAGGGTAAAAGTTTACCGCATAAAAGAAAAGCTCTCACAAAAATTTAAAAAGTATGAGCACCAATATTGATTTTAAAGCGCTTTGGCAGCAACAGCATGTTGATGTTAAACCCGATATAAAGGAGGTTATTAAAAAAGCCGGACGGTTAAAGAAAAAGGCCAGAAATAAACTACTTTGGACAAATGGCGTGCTGATAGCTGTAACTATTTATTATATCCTTTTTCTGTGCTGGAGCAACCACCAGATCACCACGCTTATGGGGGGTACGCTTGTAATTATTGGTTTTGTAGGCTATCTGGTAATTTCAAACGGTTTATTAATAGATCTGTTCAAAAGCCATACAGAGGTAGATAGTTTTGCTTATTTAAAAAAACTATTGGCTATCAACCGGAAACAGGAGTTTATTCAAACTAAGGTATTAAAATTGTATATCATAACGTTATCCATAGGCGTAACTCTGTTTATGATAGGGCCGGCTATAAAAATGGGTGTTATTTGGGGAAGTGTTGTGTATATTTGTTTATTCGCATGGATGGCTTTCGCTTATTTTTACCTAATACCGCGGAAAATTAAAAAACAACGCGCCGAATGGGCGGCTATTATCGAAAAACTACAGACTATTAACGATCAGTTAACTCAAACGGGGCATCTGGAATGATATACTGCCTATATTGATAAATTATTAATTAATTAGGCTTAAGTTTGAAACAAATTCAGTATTTTAACATCTAAGGGGTTATGGAAGGTAACAAAATAATACAGGCAATTACACATTTATTCAAAAGCGTTGATAACCGCGATTGGGAATCAGTACACAACGTAATGGCAGAAACTGTTTTGTACGACTATACTTCGATGATAGGCGGTGAACCTTCTGTACAAACTCCTCAGGAAATTACAGATCTGTGGTCGCATTTTATGCCGGGCTTTGACTCTACGCATCACCAGATTTCCGAGTTCAGGGTAAAATTGCACGGCAACCAGGCCGACGCGGATTATGTAGGCAAGGCCGACCATTTTCTGGACGATGATGTGTGGACAGTTTCCGGATCTTATCATACCAAACTGGAAAAACGAAACGGCGTTTGGCTGGTCACTCATCTTCAATTAAACTACGATAAGCAAAGCGGTAATACCGGACTGCCCCAACGGGCCAAAGAACGGTTAGCCAAGCTGCAATCTTAATGTAAAAATCTATGGTGATGGCTGCATATAAAGTGCGGCCATTTTCGTGCTTATTTGAATTTCATAACTTTGAGTATGCAGCCTACCGAAACAATCGAAGAATTTTATGAAGGTCATCCCGGCATGAAGATGAAGCTCCCGGGCGATAATCAGCGTGGCGCCGGACATTTCAATGTATACCCGAGGGGCGAGATCTGCCATAATCTTACTAGCTATCACCGCCGCGATTTTTATAAAATATCGCTAAGCATTGGTGGCGGTACTTTGTATTATGCCGATAAGGGCATCACGTTTGATAAATGCGCCCTGGTATTTTCAAACCCAACCATCCCCTACTCCTGGGAGGCAGCCCCGGTTGAGCAAACAGGCTATTTTTGCCTCTTTACCGAGGACTTTATCAGCAGCAACAACCGCAGCGAAAGCTTTATCGATTCGCCGTTATTTAATGTGGGGGGTAGCCCGGTTTATTTTGTTAATGATGAACAGGTAACGATCATCAGCGATATATTTTGCAAAATGCTGGATGAGATCGATAGCGATTATATATACAAATACGATCTGCTGCGTAATTACGTAAACCTTATTGTACATGAAGCACTTAAACTAAAACCGGCCGATAATTTCTTCAAGCACAGTAATGCTTCATCGCGTATAGCCAACTTATTTATGGAGTTACTGGAGCGCCAGTTCCCTATTGATTCGCCCAACTATGCTTTGAAGCTGCGTACTCCTGCCGATTATGCCAATCGCTTATCGGTACATGTAAACCACCTGAACCGGGCAGTAAAAGAAATCACCGGCAAAACTACGAGCATGCATATTGCCGAACGTGTGGCCAAAGAAGCCAAAGCCCTGCTACGCTATACCGACTGGAACGTGGCCGATATTGCCTATAGCCTGGGTTTTGAATATCCGGCTTACTTTAACAATTTCTTCAAAAAACAAACCGCGCTCAATCCAAAAGCCTACCGGGTTTAAATTAAGGGCTTCACATTCTCCTCAGTTAAAAGTACTCCGGAGGAGTAAAAGCTTTGTAGAAAGCAAAAGCATAAGATTTAGCATGCCGTAGGTATGCAACCTGAGTGCAGCGCCTACGGCACTGACCCAGAAATCGTTTTTTCTACAAAGCTTTAACCCAGATGGGGTTAAAAGTACTCCGGAGGAGTAAAAGCTTTGTAGAAAGCAAAAGCATAAGATTTAGCATGCCGTAGGTAAGCAACCTGAGTGCAGCACCTACGGCACTGACCCAGAAATCGTTTTTTCTACAAAGCTTTAACCCAGATGGGGTTTACATAAAACCCTAACTTAATTACATTGCTCCCTTATAAGAAGGAGCGTTGAAGCCCTCTCCTTTGGAGAGTAATAGCCCATGGTTAAACAGATACATCAATACTATCGCAAAAAAGGGCTGTCACCCTGAGCGCCGTCGAAGGGTCGAGCGCAGAGGCCTGCCCGCCATGCTTCGACGGTGCTCAGCATGACAGCCTTTCTTGGCAAATGTCTAATCATGCGCTATTACTCTTTGGAGAGGATTTAGGTAAGGCGCATTGTTTGAATTTTATAGGTTTTGGTTTGATATGTGTAAACGGTGCAGTTATTGTGTCCCATATATTTGTATTATCAAAACAGAAATACCATGGAATACAGAAATTTGGGAAATACAAACGAAAAACTATCGGCCATTGGCCTGGGTTGCATGGGCATGAGCTTTGCCTATGGCCCCGTAGATAATGAAGAATCAATAGCCACGCTTAATCTGGCGCTCGACCTTGGTATCAACTTTTGGGATACTGCCGATATGTACGCCAACGGCAAAAACGAAGAACTGATATCAAAGGTACTTAAAACCAATCGGGATAAAGTATTCATCGCAACCAAATTTGGGTTCAGGTACCGCGACCCGAATGCTCCTTATGCAGGCAGCGGAAACTCAAATGTTTATTTCGACGGATCGCCCGCGCATATCAAAAACGCTGTGGAGGGAAGCCTGAAACGTTTAGGTATCGACACCATCGATCTGTACTATGCTCACCGCATCGACCCTAACGTTCCCGTTGAGGAAATGGTTGGTGCGATGGCCGAGTTGGTTAAAGAAGGCAAAGTGCGTTACCTGGGTTTATCAGAAGCATCTGCAGCCAGCATCCGCAAGGCACATGCCGTTCACCCTATAGCCGCCTTGCAAAGCGAATACTCTTTACTGAGCCGCGACGTAGAAGGTGAGATCCTTTCTACTCTGCGCGAACTGAATATTTCATTAGTGCCTTACAGTCCACTGGCTCGTGGCCTGGTGACCAATGCGGTAAGTAAAGACGAATTAGCTGCCGATGATTTCCGCAGGACACTGCCTCGCTTTAGCGACGATAATTGGGATAATAATCAAAAACTAGCGCATGCCTTTGCCGATATTGCCCAACAAAAAAACGCATCCCCGGCACAGCTGGCTTTAGCCTGGGTATTGGCACAGGGCAATGATATTATACCAATACCTGGTACCAAAAAACGTAAATATCTACAGGAAAATGCCGGCGCTGTTGATGTGAAACTGTCCGCGGCTGATTTAGAAGAAATAGGCGCCTTGTTGCTAAAATACCCGGATACCGGTGGTCGTTACAATGAAGCTTCTTTAAAATTGACTAACCTGTAATGAAAGCCATTTATTTTGAAGAAACGGGCGAGGCTCAAAATGTGCTGTTATTAAAGCAATTTGAGAAACCCATTCCAGGAGCCAACCAGGTAATTGTAAAGCCCTTGGGCTGCCCTATAAATCCTTCAGATTTTTTCTTCATCAGTGGTACATACCGGTTTAAGCCCGAGTTTCCGCAAATAGCTGGGCTGGAAGGGGCCGGCATTATTGAAAGTACAGGCCCGGGTGTCGACTTACCGGTTGGCACTCTGGTATCCTTTTTCAGTCGCAATGCATGGGCCGAGTATGTATTGTTGTCAAAAGATGATGTGCTGGTATTGCCCAATGATTTTCCGGTAGATAAAGCCAGCCAGTTTACCCTCAACCCTATTACCGCCTGGGGTTTACTGGAGCGGGCTGATCTGAAGGCCGGCGACTGGCTATTGATCACCGCAGGTGGTTCCGTTGTATCAAGACTCATCATACAAATGGCTAAACTGCGCGGCATCAATGTGATAGCTACCGTACGTGATGATAAAAACACAGCTACCTTAACATCTTATGGAGCCCATGTGACCAATATAAGTAAAGACAACCTGGTTGAATATGTGCAGCAGATAACCGATGGCAAAGGCGCTCATGTGGCTCTGGACGCGGTGGGTGGCAACACCGGCAGCGATGTTTTAAAATGCCTCCAACCTGGCGGCCGGTTAATTATTTACAGCCGTTTAAGTACCGACCCTATACAGCTTTATGGTGCCGATGTACTTTACAAAAATATATCCATCAACGGCTTTGGTATCAGGGCCTATCTGGAAAGCAAAACAGTCGAACAAAAGTCCGGTATTATACAATCGCTGGTAACCATTATTGGCCATCCTGATTTTAAAATGGAAGTCGCCGCAAGCTTTCCGCTTGATGATTACCAGGAAGCCATCAAAACCGCTGTTGAGACAAAAAAAGAAGGAAAAGTGTTGTTTAAATTTTAAACATCTCAATACACCAATGTATGCTAAGTAAAGATCTTGCAGTAAATAAGTTATATATCATCCCGGCAGGTCATGGGATGTTAAAAGCGTTTTTCTTTAATACTGATTTGGGGGCCGATAACCCGCAAATGCTTTATTCGCCGCTTTGCGTGTATTTACTGGATACCACCGACGGGCCAATCCTGGTAGACACGGGCTTTGCCGAAGTTTTCCTCAACAATCCAGATTATTACAAGGGCACGCCGCTCGATGGCCTTTTGTATATGCACATGAAGGAAGAACATCGCTTGCCCGAACTACTTAAACGAGTAGGTTACCGGCCCGAGGATATCAAACTGGTAATAGCTACCCATTTTCATAGCGACCACTCCGGAGGTAATCCTTATTTTTTGGAAACCCAAACGCCAGTTCTGGTACAGAAAAAAGAACTCACTGTTTTAGATGATGATGATTATTCGCCACCGGCATGCCGAATTAAGGATTTGAACTATCAGGTAATTGATGGCGACTATCAGCTTTGCGATAACATCCGCCTGATATCAACACCCGGTCATTCCCCCGGCCATCAGTCGATACTGATCAATACGGCAAGTTCAGGCTATGTGCTGCTTTGTATCGATGCGGCGCTCACAGAAGCTAATTTCAGGAACAATGCGCCTTATGCTGCTGCCGATCCGGAACTGGCGGCCGCGTCATTAAAAAAAATACAGACTACCGCCGCGGAGTATGACGCCTTTCCCATTTTTGGGCATGATGAAAAGCAGGCCAAAGCCATAAAAGTATACCCGGAGTATTATTAATTATCGGGGTCCATTTTGTCGCGAAGTGGTAAATCGCTGTCGTGAAATGGTTGCTGTTTGGTGTGTTGACCAGGGTAGGTTTACATCATCAAACAAAAACACCATGAACGCGTATATTATTGAAAATTTTGGCTCTATCGACGGGATTACCTTAACCGAACGTCCTGTACCAACACCAGGCCCAAATCAGGTTTTAATCAAAGTAAAAGCCGTATCCATTGCCCGGCGGGATATTTATATACTCAACCAGGTTTACCCGCTGCCCCCTAAACAAGGCATTATACCCCTGAGCGATGGCGTGGGCGAAGTAATATCTACCGGCGCCCAGGTTACCCGTTTTAAAACCGGCGACCGTGTTGCGGGTAATTATTTTGCCAACTGGCGCGACGGACAAATTGATATGGATATTATCGATCAGTTGGGTTGTACATTGGATGGCATGCTTGCCGAGTATGTAATATTGAACGAAGATTGGCTGGTCAGGATCCCTGCTAACCTGAGTTGGCAAGAAGCAGCCACATTGCCTTGTGCGGCTCTAACGGCGTGGTCGGCATTAACAGGGCCAAAGCCGGTCTTGGCTGGCGATACAGTACTTACCATTGGTAGCGGCGGCGTGGCTGTGTTTGCCATTCAGTTTGCAAAAATGATGGGGGCCCGCATTATCGCGTTAACATCAAAAGATTCAAAATTTGAAGTCTTGCATAACCTGGGTGCCGATGAGGTGATCAACTATACTACCCATGCCGACTGGCATCAGCAGGTAAAAGAATTAACAGGGGGTAATGGCGTGAGCCGGGTGATAGAAACCGGGGGTATTGACACGTTTGAACAGTCGGTAAAATCAGCAGGCTTTGGCGCCGAAATTACGCTGGTAAGCAGCGCGGGAGTGTTGAACAATTCAACAGTGCTTTTAAAAAGCGTGCTTGCCCCCTTGTTTGTTAAAATGATTAGCATACGACCAATTTTTGTAGGCAGCCGTTTAAGCTTTGAAGCCATGAACCGGGCCATCGAAGTATTCGTCATTAAACCGGTTATTGATAAAATTTATACGTTTAAACAAGTAAAAGAGGCATTCCATTATGTAGCGGCAGGTGAACAATTAGGCAAGGTAATTATCGTGCTAAATGAGTAAGCTTTTGTCATTATGAAGTAACAAAATGCTAAAAAAATTATCTGAAATAAGTTAGTATAATATTTATCCATAATTTAGTTTTATGCCTTTTGTACGAATAAGCTTATTGAAAACATTGGCTGCTGATGCCAAGGATAAAATATCTAAGGCGGTACATGAATCATTAATGGCTGAATTTAATGTGCCCCTTGACGATTACTTCCATGTTATTGAAGAACTGGAGGCATCGCAATTACACTACCCCAAAAACTACCTTGGCATAACACACAGTGGCAATATGGTGTATGTGCAAATAACTGCAGGCTCGGGCCGCACCTATCAGCAAAAAGAAAAACTATACGCAGCCATTGCCGGTAAAATAGCAGCCGAAACCCCGGTACTGATCAACGATGTGATTATAACCCTGGTAGAAAACGGCGGTAAAGAAAACTGGTCATTCGGTGAAGGTAAAATTCAAAACCTGAGCCATATAAAAGCTGCGGAGTAAAATATCCCGTATAATAACGGTCGCCAGTTGCTTAGTTGTCGTTTTTATACAATTTTTTACGATCTGATAATTGCAGTTTTGTAAAGAGCAACCCGTTTGTTGTATCACTTTGTAACTAACCTGCGTAAAAAAATTGGAAGCCATGACAAAAGAAGCACAAATTTTACCCAGAATAGCCGTTCGCAGTATTGGTGGGGGCTTACTGCTCATGGCGCTTTTTACCATGATGTGGGCGGGCATAGCGCAGGGTGGCCTGCAACGGCATGACCATCACGTGGTGTTGATCCTTTTTTCGGCTTTTAGTATCACCTTTGTGATGTATGGCATTGTGGTACTGATAGCAGCACAAAGATTTCCGAAGTTTACCAGCGATAGTGATGCCGCTGAAGGTAAAATGATGGCTACCCGCTTCGGGATCATTTTTGGCATCGAAGGCACTGCCATACCCGTTGTTTCGGTGATCTTGTTGGTTACGGGATATCAACAGTATACTTTACCTGCCATTGCCCTGATCGTTGGTTTACACTTTTACCCGATGGCCAAAGTGTTCAACAGAAAAATTGATTACTATTTGGCTACATGGACTTGTCTGGTAGCTATCGGTGGTATTATTATAACGGCCGGTCATCAATATACGCAGGCATTTGCTTTAACTATCATGGGTATCGGCGTGGCTTTGGCCACTTCTGCTTATGGTTTTTACATGCTGGTTAATGCGTTCAACTTAATTAAAAATAATAACAGGTAAGGAATTTATAATAGGCCAACCTGCTTTATATTATATCTATGAAACCATCATGAGCTAAGCTCTTCAACCGGAATGTATAATACAGCTCATGATAGCTTCATTACCTTTAAAAAACAAACTGCGAAGCACTCACGAGTACTGTTGAAAAACAACTTATTAACGAATAATTATATCAATGAAAAATCATCATTATCAAACAACCGTAACATGGACCGGCAATACGGGTTGTGGGACCAAAGATTACCGGGCTTATGAACGATGTCACGAGATCAACATTGATGGTAAGCAGTGCATTCTCGGTTCATCCGACCCGAACTTCCGTGGCGACCGGTCAAAACATAGTCCTGAGGATCTGTTGGTTGCTGCGGTTTCATCATGCCATATGCTGTGGTATCTGCATTTATGCACAACAGCCGGTGTTGTGGTAACGGCCTATGAAGACAGCGCCGAAGGCGTAATGCTCGAAAACACAAACGGAAGTGGTTGCTTTACCGTGATCCTGCTAAGACCGTTGATCACCGTTACCGACGGAGCAATGATAGACAAGGCCAATGAGTTGCACAAAGAGGCTAATAAAATGTGTTTTATTGCTAACTCCTGCAATTTCCCGATACTGCATGAACCGCGCTATCAGGTGTTAGCGGAAGAAGACCTGGCCGTATAAAACATCATTATGAACAAACTGAAAGATAAAGTTGAAGTTTTTAACCGGTTAATCACTACCGATCAGACGGTAAAGGCTATGGAGCTATTTTATGCCGAAGAGGTAGAACTACAGGAAAACGAAGCCGTCCCAACCACCGGGAAACAAAACTGTATAAGCCGCGAAAAATTTCTGTTGGGTAAGTTTGGGCTGGCATTGGTGATAACCAAGCAGGCTATTGATGAGGCAAACCAGGTGGTTTTTAGCGAGTATGAAATGACCATTACCAATAAGAATAAGGAAGACCAGAAACTTATATACAGAACCGAAATTTCGGTACGGCAATGGGAGAACGGCCGGGTAAAAAAGGAGAAGTTTTATTACAACGAGGCTAAGTCATTATAAATAGGAACATGACCACCACCAGTAACCAACCGGAAGAATGCCGGGACATGACCGATATACGGCGGGAAATTGATGCCATAGATCGACTGGTGATTGCGTTGATTGGCCGGCGATTTAAATATGTGCAGGCAGCAGCCAAATTCAAAAGAAACCCAACAGATGTAGCCTCACCAGAGCGCTTTAAAGCCATGCTCGCCGAAAGAAGATCATGGGCACAAGCCGAAGGGCTTTGCCCCGATGCCATAGAGAAAATGTACGCCGACCTGGTAAACCATTTTATTGCCGAGGAATTGAAAACCTGGAAGGCGAATCATTAAGATTCTTATTTTGTAGATACACACTACATGAGTCTCTGATCATATGATACGTACAATGCAAAAAGAGACGCATGTGATGCGTCTCCGTATATAACAAATTGTACAACTATCTCAATCGCCCCAAAACATTTCTTCTTTGGATTCATCGGCAGTAAATACTTCTACTTTGATGATCTTACCGTTTTCAACCGTGTACACATCAATATTATCCACATCCAAAATACCACCGGCGGGCTGGGCGGCATTCCAGTGCAGCAAACAGGCTACTTTGTTACCGCTAACACAGATAGATTTGATATCCGTAAGCTTTAGCGTATTGGCCGATAGCTCAAACATCTTCCCTACCATCTGGAACACTTCGTTACTGGAGTGCTTGATGCCAGAAATGCGGCTGTTGCCGGGCTGGCTCCATTGTACATCGGGATGCAACAGGGCGTTTAGCTGCTCAATATCGGCTACTTGTACGGCGTTTAAGAAATTGGTTACTACTTGTTTTGCTTCGTTTTTCATGTTACTTGTTGTTTGATGAATAGTATGGGTTAATTGTGCCTGGCTATAACCGGAGGTAGCCAACAGACATAGTACCCCGGTAAGTTTGACAGATAAATGTTTTGCTTTGAATAGCCTCATGGTGTTTTCCTTTCATTTTGATAAACCAAAGGTCGGCTGGAGACACTGCTCATAACTTACCATTACACGACATGTACTTATCACATTACGCCATTTTTTGGCGAAGCCATTTGCTACAGGTACATTAGTACAGCAATCAAAATATGATGGAAGACCAGCTTAAAAAACTAACGATAAGCTTACTGGCTTACGCCGTACAGCGCGATTTGTCGGCCGGAACACTGTGCCGTTTATCAAATATATCTATGCCCCAGTTGGAAAATGATAAACAGCCGTTCACCCCCAAACAAGTCGGCGACTTGTGGCTCAACGCTATCCATTTAAGTAAGGATACGTTGTTTGGCCTGCACTTTGGCGAGTCGTTACAGCTATCGGCGCTGGGTATTGTTGGTGAGATCATTAAAAGCAGCGAAACCGTTGGCGCCGCTTTAACCATTGCCGCGTCATTAACTCATTTAATCACCACGGCTTTTACTTTGGAGGTACAGCAGAATGATGATACATTTTCGGTAGCATTTATTCCTACAGCGCCCGATTGGCAAAGCTCCACTACATCGGTACAAACGCTCGATCTGCTGATGGTTTTTGTAGTACATGAATTGGATGGGCTGATGATGAAAAAGATAAGTCCGCGGGCTGTTAGCTATGGCAGGCCGATTGATAACCCGGCAGAATATGAACGCGTAATGCGTTGCAAACCGGTTATGAACGCAGCCACGAACACCGTTACCTTCGACAAAAAATACTGGAACGAGCCGATCATTACCGCTAATTACGAACTACAACAAACCCTGCTGCAAAAGGTAAACCCGTTAAAAGATACGCTGGCCGAAAAGCAAACACTCGGAAACCGCATTCACAATTATTTGATAGCCAATTCTTACCTGGGTCTCGTATCATTGGAGGATATCGCAGCCAACTTTAACATCAGTGTGCGAACTTTACAACGGAAACTTAAGGAAGAAGGCATCAACTTTCAACAGGTTGCCGATGGGGCACGCAAATCATTGGCCATTAATTATTTAAAGGCGGGCTCTTATCCGGTAAAGGAAATCTCTTACATGCTTGGCTATAACGAATTAAGCGCTTTTACCCGCACGTTTAAACGATGGACAGGCATTACCCCGGCCATTTACCAAAAGAATTATAATTAACCGTTTATTCCTTTTTGTAATCTTTATGCACAATTAAAAAGCTGGCGCGTTCTTCTTTGTGGAAAGGGATGTTCCAGTTACCCTGGTAGGTTATTTTGGTAGGCAGTAGTTCGCCTTCAAAGCTGTTGAGCTCGATGTTCATCTGCACATTAAAATCAACAAACATATTGCTGAATTTCATGTCAATATAGCGGCCCAGGATCTGGAAAGTGCGCTCATCAAATATGGTAGTCATCTCCTTGATCATAGTGTCACCGTCTGACGTACTGGGTTTGCAACGCACCCGGAAACGGTAAACCGGGATGGTATCCAGGTACTTACCACGCGCGAATTCATAATAATAATACCCGCGCATATCACCCGCGAATATCTCGGTTTTGCTGCTGATGAAAGGGATACCTTTTACCCTGCGTCCTGGAGTGAAGATGAGCGTCTTCAGCTTGTCTTTATAGGATTCGTTCTTCCCTCCCGACCCTGGCAGGGCATCGCCCTTAGTAAAATCCGAGTTGTAAGCATTCATGAAAATATAGTCGAACATCTCAACCGTATACAGCTGGTATTTCCCGTTCTTTTTAAACATGTTGCCGCTATCCGTTTTGGCTACATATTCCATCCTGTGCTTGCCGGCGGTGTTGCTGTGGATAATTTTGCGATAGATCTTACCGTCAACCTTGTTCTTTTTGTCGTAGGTAAAAATGCGGTTCTCGGCGGTAAAACCGTAACGTTTCATGTTTTGAAACGCTTTGTAAAAGCTGGTATCGGCCAGTACGGCATCAATAAAATCCTGCGCGTTTAGCCTGTGCGATTTGATATCAACCAGCGAGTCGATAACAATGGTACGTATGGTATCAGGATTAAAACGCTTGATTTGCTGCGCGAAAGAAGAACTTGAGGCAATGATTAATACCAGTGCTATTATTATTTTTTTCATCAAGGTATTGATGTTATTTGGCCATAATTGTTACACCATATCATTGCGAGCGCAGCGTGGCAATCGCGAACTATGCAAGTTAACCCTGTACAGTTCGCGATTATTAATGTTGTGTTTGTTTTTTCACGGTATTAATGAGCTCACTTCGTTCGGTTGTCTTCGTCGTTCCTCCTCGCAATGACATGACTTTTATTGACGTTTCTTCCGATTAATTCCCCAACTGTTTAATAGCCAGGTAAGCCATCAAACCTGTGCTGATCTTAAACGCGTCTTCCTCAACATCAAAGGTTGGCGTATGTACCGACGAAGTGATTCCGCGGCTTTCGTTACGGGTGCCCAGGCGGTAAAAACAGCTGTCGGCTGCCTGTGAATAGTAGGCAAAATCTTCGGCTGCCATCCAGATATCCAGGTCGAGCACGTTTTCTTTACCCAGGTAATCTTCGGCATGACCACGGGTAGCGGCGGTCAGCACCTCTTCGTTGATCAGGAATGGGTAACCACGCATAATGTTAAAATCGCAGCTGCCGCCCATGCTTTCGGCAATGCCTTCGGCCATTTTTTTCATGCGCTTATGAGCTTCGTCGCGCCATTTCTCGTCCATAGTACGGAAGGTGCCTTCCAGGTAAACCTCATTGGGGATCACATTGGTAGCGCCATTAGCAATCACCTTACCAAACGACAATACCGACGGACTTTTAGGGTCAGCAAAACGGCTTACCACCTGCTGCAGCGCGGTTAATATATGAGCGGTAATAATTACCGGATCGATGTTTTGTTGGGGTTGCGCACCGTGGCCGCCTTTACCTTTTACGGTAACATAAAGCTCATCGGTTGAGGCCATATATTTGCCTGCGCGGAAACCTACTTTACCCGCATCGATCAATGGCATTACGTGCTGTCCCAATACGGCCTGTGGTTTAGGATTTTCCAGCACCCCCTCCTTAATCATAAGGCTGGCACCACCGGGAAGTTTCTCTTCGGCAGGCTGAAATATCAGCTTTACCGTACCTGCAAACTGACTTTTCAGCTCGGTTAAGATTCGCGCGGTACCTAATAACGATGAAGTATGCGCATCGTGGCCGCAGGCATGCATTACGCCAACGTTCTGCGATTTGTAAGGTACATCATTGGCTTCGGTAATCGGCAACGCGTCCATATCGGCACGCAGGGCAACTACCTTATCAGATGGCAGATCACCTTTGATCAAGGCTACCAGGCCTGTATCGGCCATTTTTTCGTAGGTTAAACCCAGCTCGTCTAACTTGCCGGCTACAAAAGCCGATGTTTTTTGTTCGTGAAATGACAGCTCCGGATTGGTATGCAAGTGGCGGCGATTAGCCACTACATCATTAAATATTTTTTGGGATAGTTCCTGTATTTGTTCTTTAATCATTGGTATCCGTTTTGGGTAGATTTATTTTTTCTGAGATGATGAACAGGCTCGGGAATGAAGCACGCAGTTCCTGCATCAGCTTCTGCGCTTCCAGGCGGGTCCTGAAATCGCCGGCACGCACCTTAAAATTGGGTTCGTTATAAATGATGTAGGTACGCAGCTCTGGATATTCGCTTTGCAGGCGCGCCTGGGCGTTGTAAGCATCCTTGCGGTTGGAGCCACTGAAGAACTGTACCCTATAACCGTAAGATGAAGAGGCAACGGAAATCCCGCTCGCACTGCTCATCTCATAACGTTTGGCTATCAGCGTATCCACAAGGGGATCTCTAATTACCTCTACCCTGCCGCGTGCTTGCTGCGCAAACGCCTGGGTTGATGCTATGAAAAGCACAAAAAAAATGCAGTATCTGATAACCGCTGGTTTAGCTTGATGATCAAATACTGCTTTTTTCATTTGGTAAATTTTCTTTAAGCTGTCATTGCGAGAAACGAAGCAATCTCTATATAAGCAGGTCAAACAGGTAAGTTCGCTCTGTATAGTATAGAGATTGCTTCGTTCCTCGCAATAACGTACTGTATATTCTTAATTCTGCCCTACGCCGTGGCAGTTTTTATATTTTTTACCGCTTCCACATGGACAAGGATCGTTACGACCTATCTTGTTCTCCACCCTAACCGGGGTAGCTTTCTGCTGCTCGCGGAAATCATCCATCGGCATGCCATTGCTTTCGCTTACCAGCTCGGCTTTGGTGGTTTTCATTTTACGCAGATCCAATTTTGGTTCTGGTCTGGCTTCTTTGATTTCATCTGGCTGCTGCTGAACCGGGATACCGCCCCTGAACAGGAAGCTAACGATCTCTTTATTCACATTGGCCAGCATGCCTCTAAACAGTTCAAAAGCCTCAAACTTATAAACCAGCAGCGGATCCTTTTGCTCATAAACCGCGTTCTGTACCGATTGTTTTAACTCGTCCATCTCGCGCAAATGCTCTTTCCAGGCATCATCTATCAGGTACAGGGTCACGTTCTTTTCAAACGATTTAAATACCTCCACCCCATGGTTCTCTATAGCTTTTTTCAAGGGTACAGAAACCTGTATACCGTGGATACCATCGCTAAATGGTACCACAATATTTTCCACATACTGCCCACGGGTATCAAACACATCTTTCAATACCGGGTAAGCCTGTTGTGCAACGGCTTCCTGTTTGCGTTTGTAAAAGTCCATTACCGTTTGGAAGGTCCTGTCGGTAAGGGCCGCTATATTTTTCGATGCGAATTCGTCAATACTCAGTTCAATATCAACCGAGAACAGGCGGATCACTTCCAGCGTAAAGCCTTCGTAATTGTTCGCTTCTTTGTATTCGGTCACAATATCTTCAACCACATCAAATATGGTATTGCTCAGGTCAACATCCAAACGTTCGCCAAACAGCGCGTTTTTACGTTTGGTATAGATCACCGTACGCTGTGAGTTCATCACATCATCATACTCCAGCAAACGTTTACGGATACCAAAGTTGTTTTCTTCTACCTTTTTCTGGGCACGCTCTATTGATTTGGAGATCATAGAGTGTTGGATCACTTCACCCTCTTCAATACCCATACGTACCATCAGGTTAGAGATACGCTCTGAACCGAATAAACGCATCAGGTTATCCTCCAGCGACACGAAAAACTGTGAAGAACCGGGGTCCCCCTGACGACCGGCACGACCACGCAGCTGTCTATCTACACGGCGTGACTCATGGCGTTCTGTACCTACAATGGCCAAGCCACCTGCATCTTTAACACCCGCACCCAGTTTAATATCCGTACCACGACCGGCCATGTTGGTAGCGATGGTCACGGTGCCTGTTTTACCGGCTTCGGCCACGATATCGGCCTCTTTCTGGTGCATTTTGGCGTTCAGTACGTTATGTTTGATACCGCGCAGCTTGAGCATACGGCTCAGTAATTCCGAAATTTCAACTGAGGTTGTACCTACCAGTACCGGGCGCCCGGCCTCTGTCAGTTTCACGATCTCATCGGCAACGGCGTTATATTTTTCACGAACGGTACGGTAAACCAGGTCCTGCCTGTCTGCACGACTGGCCGGGGTATTGGTTGGTATCTCTACCACGTCCAGTTTGTATATTTCCCAGAACTCACCTGCTTCTGTAACGGCAGTACCCGTCATACCGCAAAGTTTGTGGTACATACGGAAGTAGTTTTGCAAAGTAATGGTAGCGAAGGTTTGTGTGGCATCCTCTACCTTAACGTTTTCTTTTGCTTCGATAGCCTGGTGTAAACCATCAGAGTAACGGCGACCATCTAACACACGACCGGTTTGCTCATCCACAATTTTCACCTTGCCTTCGTCCAAAATATACTCTGTATCTTTTTCAAACAGGGTGTAAGCTTTCAGCAATTGGTTTACGGAGTGGATACGTTCAGACTTGATGGAGAAATCGCGCATCAGCTCGTCCTTACGGGCAATTTTTTCTTCAGCGCTCAGGCTTGATTTTTCGATCTCGGCAATTTCGGTGCCTACATCAGGCATCACAAAAAAGTGAGGATCTTCGCCCGATGAGGTGATCAGCTCGATACCTTTTTCGGCCAGTTCAACCTGGTTATTTTTTTCGTCGATCACGAAGTAAAGTTCCGCGTCAACCTTTGGCATGTCTTTACCCTGATCCTGCATGTAGTGATTTTCCACCTTCTGCAAAATTGTCCGGTTGCCGCCTTCGCTCAAAAACTTAATTAAAGCCTTGCTTTTTGGCAAACCGCGGTAAGCACGTAGTAAAGCTAAACCGCCGCCATCAACTTCGGCATTACCTTCGTTAATAGCTTTTTTGGCTTCGTTCAATACACCGTTGATGTAGGCTTTCTGCGCGTTAACCAAACGCTCAATGCGTGGTTTCAGCTCATAAAACTCATGCTCATCACCGCGAGGGATCGGGCCAGATATAATTAAAGGTGTACGGGCATCGTCAATTAAAACGGAGTCAACCTCATCCACCATGGCATAATGTAACTTGCGTTGCACCAATTCTTCGGGGCTACGTGTCATATTGTCACGCAGGTAGTCAAAACCAAATTCGTTGTTGGTGCCAAAAGTAATATCGGCCAGGTAAGCATTGCGGCGTTCCTCAGAATTTGGCTCATGTTTATCAATACAATCAACAGATAAGCCGTGGAATTCATACAAAGGTCCCATCCACTCACTATCACGACGGGCCAGGTAATCATTCACCGTTACGATGTGTACACCTTGTCCGGCAAGCGCGTTTAAGTAGGCAGGCAGCGTAGCTACCAGCGTTTTACCCTCACCTGTGGCCATTTCTGATATCTTGCCTTGATGCAATACAATACCACCAATCAGCTGTACATCATAGTGTACCATATCCCAGGTAACCTCATTACCTGCAGCAAGCCAGGTATTGTGGTGTATTGCCTGATCGCCTTTGATCACCACGTTATTCTTGTGAGCGGCAAGCTCACGGTCGAATTGGGTAGCGGTAACTTCAATGGTTTTATTGCCGGCAAAGCGGCGGGCAGTTTCTTTTACAACCGCGAACGCTTCGGGCAGTATATTTAATAATATATCTTCCAGCTCTTTGTTGCGGTCTTTTTCCAGTTTATCCAACTGGGTGTAAAGCTCCACTTTTTCGCTTACATCCATATCCAGTTCGGTTTCGGTGCGGTCTTTAATAGCTTTTATTTCGCTATCAATGCCCGAAAGCCCCTGGGCTATGGTTTCTTTAAAATCTATGGTTTTAGCTCTAAGCTCATCATTGCTGATGTTTGAGAGTTTTGCAAATTCAGCCTTAATTTTTTCAACTATAGGCTGTATTGCTTTTACATCCCGTTCTGATTTGCTTCCAAAAAGCTTACTGATAAAATCTAACATATTATTTTGATATAATCGAACAAACTCAACAATTGCGCCAAGGCAACTAACTGAGTCATATTGACAGGTAAAGGTACAAAACCCCCTCTAAATCTCCCCCGATTGGGGAGACTTTTTAAAAAAACATGGATTATGGCTTAAAGCCCTCCCTCTCGTGGGGGGTTGGATGGGGTTACAACAACGCCAGCACGTCTTCCTTATCTTTGGCCAGCTGTACTTTAAGTTCATCTAACGAAGCAAACTTCACATCGCCGCGTACATAATGATGAAATTCCATGCGGATGGCCTGATTGTAGATCTCCTGATCAAAATCAAAAATATTCACCTCAATGTTACGGGTGAGGCCATTAACCGTTGGCCGGCTGCCTATATAGGCCATGCCTTTGTACTTATTACCCGCTACAACAACCGTTACGGCAAAGATACCATCACATGGGATAAGCTTATATTTTTCTTCAACCACGATGTTGGCCGTAGGATAACCCAATTGCCTGCCAATCTGGTCGCCGCGGATCACAGTACCGGTGATAAAGAAAGTATATCCCAGGAATGAGTTAGCCAGATCAACCTCTCCGTTTAATAACGCGTTGCGGATACGGGTGGAGCTGATGGCTACCTCGTTGATATCCTGCTCGGGTATTTCAACTACCTCAAAACCATAAACCGGACCAAGCCTTTGCAGATCTTCCAGACCGCCCTGACGGTCTTTACCGAAGCGATGATCATACCCGATCACTATTTTTTTGGTACCTATTTTATTCACCAGTACATCGCGGATATAGCTTTCGGCGGTCTGGTTCGAAAAATCTCTGGAAAACGGAGTGATGATCAGATGATCCACACCCAGGTCTTCCATTAGCTGTGCTTTTTCGTTAATGGTGGTGATCAGCTTGAGACTTTCATCCTCGGGCTGCAGTATCATGCGCGGATGCGGAAAGAAAGTTAAAATTACCGTTTCACCATCAATGCTATCGGCAATCTCCTTTATCCCTGATATAATTTTACGGTGACCGATGTGTACCCCATCAAAAGTACCGATGGTAACCACCGCGTTTTTTACCGCTGTAAATTCGTCGATATGATTGTAAACCTTCATGATATGCGTAAAAACACAAAGTTAATTTTTTGACCGTTACTACTATAAAAGTCAGTTATTTTGACTTTGGGATGTATTATTCAACAGGCGCCCCATCGCCGGTCTTTAGCTCCCTGATCATGGTTACCAGTTCCATTACTTCCCATGCATCAGCCACCTGAAAATTGCCGCTGCGTGTACGCCTCAATCTGGACAGATAGGCCCCATTGTTCAAAGCCGCGCCAAAATCATTTACCAGCGACCGGATATAAGTCCCTTTGCTGCAAACCACCCTGAAATCAACTTCAGGTAGCTCGATACGCGTCAGTTCAAATTCGGTGATAGTGACGTTGCGCAGGCGTAGTTCCACATCCTCGCCCCTGCGGGCTTTTTCGTACAGACGCTCGCCGTCAACCTTTATGGCCGAATGTGCCGGTGGGTATTGTTGTATATCGCCGGTAAACTGTTTGCAATTATTACGCAACTTTTCTTCGGTAAGTTGGCTGATGTCGAATTTATTATCGGGCTCGGTTTCCATATCGTATGATGCCGTGGTGGCGCCCAGCGTCATGGTTCCCGTATATTCTTTTTCTTCGGCCTGGAAGGTATCGATCTGTTTGGTCATTTTGCCGGTGCAGATGATGAGCAGGCCGGTAGCCAGCGGATCGAGCGTGCCCGCATGCCCTACTTTGAGCTTAAGCGGTTTAAATGCGTTGCGAATTTTGCCTACTACGTCAAAGCTTGTCCATTTGTAGGGTTTATTCACCAGCAATAACTGCCCTTCGGCAAATTCCTGTATATGTGTGTATATTTTCTTCAATGAGTGCAATTAAAGCGGCAAAGGTAGGGAAATAGTCTGAATCAGAATTTCCTGGATTTTAGAATGAACAGAATTACTATATACCGTCGATTCACCCGACTATTGCTACGCTTGGTCACCCTTTGTTTGCGGTGGAATGAAGGATTGAATTCATTATCACCCCCTCCTCACAGCAAACTCATAGTAAAGGTGCCTTGGTTGAGAAATTTGAGGAAAATTATAAGATTTCCAATGTATGCCCGCTCAATATTAAACCGATAATAACAGCACCAACTACTATACGATACCAGCCAAACAATCTGAAGCCTTTACGCTCCAGGAAAGTAATGAACGATTTAATAGCCAGCATAGCTACAATAAAGGCAATAATGTTGCCGATGACTAAAAACTTAAGCTGCTCGCCTGTAAAAAGCGGCGTATGGGTTTTATGAAAATCCCAAATTTCTTTCAAGGTTGCACCTAACATAGTGGGCACGGCTAAAAAGAAAGAAAATTCGGCAGCCGCGGTACGGGTTAATTTCTGACTCATACCACCCACAATAGTTGCAGCAGACCGTGACACTCCCGGAATAACAGCCAGGCATTGAAAAATACCGATCTTTAAAGCCGTAGGATAGTTGATCTGAGCCTCTTCTTTAACCGTTGTTTTATTAAACCACTTATCAACAAATAATAAGACAACACCACCAATTAACAGTGAAAAAGCCACAATAAGCGGACTCTCCAAAAATTGATCAATGTGTTTTTTAAACAATACCCCTACAATAACCGCCGGTATAACACCAACAACAAGTTTGAAATAAAATCCTATAGAACGGAAAAATCTTTTGAAATACAAAACAACTACCGACAGGATAGCCCCCAGCTGGATCACTACTTCAAATAGTTTTACAAAATCATCTTTACCAATGCCCATTAAAGATGATGCAATAACCATATGTCCGGTTGAGGACACAGGCAAAAATTCTGTCAGGCCTTCAATTATAGCCAGGACAATAACGTGGATGATGTTCATTAGGGGTAGATTGAGTTGGATTAGCTATTAATTGGTTGCTGGCTTTTTTAATATAGCGAAAAAGCCTAAAGCAAATCCAGCTAATACAACAATTGGTGCTATCACAATTTTGGTTGTGCTATAAATGTCAGTTGTGCCTGCCATCAATACAAAACCAAAGGCTACTACGGCAACGCTAATGATCAGCAACCGGTAATTACTTTTATCAAATATAAACTGTACTGGCTCGGTACTGGTTGCTTTTGTTGTAGGTTTAGCTGCGGTTGGTTTAACTTGTTGTGCCATATCTTTAATTAATGAATTGTTGAATTAGTTATTTAGTGAATTTTCGCGCCCAGGAGGTTTTGAATTTTGACTTATTAATTTTTGAATTACCTATATAGATCGTATATTTTTAAACGTAAAAATTTATTAACGGCCAAAAAGGTACTGAAACCCGATATAAAGATACCCAGGCCAATGACTCCCAAAAACACGATACCAAACTCGGTATAGTTTTGCAGGAAAACCAGGTCGGGAATATTCCTATAAGCCACATATAGCGTACCCACCAGTAAAATAATAGCGATCAATCCACCCAAAAGGCCATGCCATATGCCATATAGCAAAAATGGCTTGCGGATAAAGCTTTTGGTGGCGCCTACCAACTGCATGGATTTGATGAGGAAACGTTGGGAATAAATAGCCAACCTGATGGTATTGTTAATCAACGCAACTGACAATACCACAAATATGCCTGCAAATATTAAGATAATCAAACTGATAGAAGTTACATTCTGATTCATCTGGTCAACAAGTGATTGCTGATATTTAACCTCTTTGATCAATGGGTTTTTGAGCAATTCGGCCTTAAACTTCTCAATGTCTTTATTATTGGTATAATCGGCCTTCAGGTAAACATCTATGGACTGCGACAAAGGATTATAGCCTAAAAATTTAACAAAATCCTCGCCCAGGTCTTTTTGCAGGTTTCGCGCGGCCAGCTCCTTACTCACATACTGTGTTTGTTTTACCATAGCATTGCCTTCCAGTTGCTTTTGCAGCTGCAATACATCGGTTTCGTGCGCGGCATCGTCAACAAAAATATTCAGCACGATATTTTCTTTTACGTAGCGTGAAATATTATTGGCATATACCAAAAACAGGCCTAAAAGTCCTATCATTAACAATACCATGGCAATACCGAATACGGTTGATATGTATATCGTTTTTGTTTTTTTTGCTGACGCGCTTGCTTCAAATTCTTCCATTCTTGTGAGATGTTAGATATGAGATTTGAAATTTGAGACATTACCCGCATTTCTCTTTTTACATATCTGGATTTGTGCGAAATTAAGAAACCCGCTTTAAAGGTAAAAGTTTATTAGTTATAAATATAGTTTAATAGCTTTTAGGGCAGTCAGTTTTAACATTTATTAACTATTTGTCTGAACCCGAATTTGTCGAATTAAGGAGTTTTTTGAATTTGTTCGGCAATTCTGTCCATTTTTCTAATTCAATAAACGGCGCAACTCTCAACGGAGTTAATCCGGGTTCAGACAATCGTAAACAAAGCATTCTATCACTTGTTATCACTACATGACAAAGCCAGCAAATTCACCCAATAAGCCTTCGCCTGCCGACACGCCAACTAAAAGGCCGAATGACAATGGCGGTAAAAGCAAAGTGCGCAAGGAAGACAAACAATATCATGCCGATAAACCGCATGGCGGCGACATCGCCAAAAAACACGAGAAAGAAGAGCAACCTGTTGAACCGATAAAGACTGCGCCGACCTCTCCTAAATCCTCTCCAAAGGAGAGGACTTTTTAAAAATGTTTTTGTAGTCCTCTCCTTTGGAGAGGGTTGGGTGAGGTCTATCTCACTATCCCAGCCGAATTAAACTGCAGATCATACAGCTTGCGGTAATGCCCGTTCTCAATTTTGAGGAGTTCCTGATGGGTGCCGCTCTCCATAATCTCGCCGTGATCAAGTACAATAATACGGTCGGCGTTTTGGATGGTGGAAAGACGGTGAGCTATTACAATAGCTGTACGTCCCTGCATCAGTTTATTGATGGCATTCTGGATCAGCATTTCGGTTTCAGTATCTACAGATGAGGTGGCCTCATCCAAAACCAAAATAGCAGGATTATACACCAGTGCTCTGATAAAGGAGATCAACTGCGATTGCCCTGCCGAAAGTGTAGAGCCTCTTTCCATTACGTTATAGTCGTAACCACCAGGCAAGCGTTCAATAAATTCATGCGCGCCAACATCTTTGGCCGCAGCTATGATTTGTTCACGTGTTATGGAATGATTATTCAGACTGATGTTATTGGCAATGGTATCGGTAAACAAAAACACATCTTGTATCACGGTTGCGATCTGCGATCGTAAAAACTCCACCTGGTAATCGTGAATATCGTGGCCGTCAACTTTTACGCTACCTGCCCCTATCTCGTAAAAGCGGTTCAGGATATTAATGGTTGATGATTTACCTGCGCCAGTGGCTCCTACCAGCGCCAACGTTTCACCTGGTTTAATGTGAAAGTTGATATCTTTTAAAACCCAGTTCTCGTCATTATAGGCAAACCATACTTTGCTAAATTCAATATCGCCCTGCAGCCTGCCGGTTTTAATCTCGCCGGTATCTACAGCAACTTCATCGGTATCAAGCACTTTAAATATCCTGTCGGCACCCACCATACCCATTTGCAAGGTGTTAAACTTATCAGCCAGTTGGCGTATTGGCCTGAACAACATGTTAAGCAATACGATAAAGCTGGTAATAACACCAGGGGTGATACCGCCCGGTCTTGCCGAAATAGCAGCCAGCTGACTATCAGACAACATTCTTTTACAACCATACCATACCAGCAGACCCATACAAATGGCAAACAGAATTTCGACCACCGGAAAAAATATAGAATAATACCAATTGGAGCGGATGTTGGCATCACGATATTTCAGGTTAACTTCCTTAAACTTCCGCATTTCCTGATCTTCGCGGGCAAACAATTGAATGATACCAATACCCGAGATATGTTCGGCCAGAAAAGTATTCAACCGGGCCACTTGAGTACGTACATCCTGGAAGGAGGATTTAATAGCCTCCTTAAAAACATAGGTTGATGCAAACAGGAACGGCATCGGGATCAGTGTAATGAGCGCCAGCTTCCAATCCTCATATAACATAAAGCCGATCACCGCGAACACCAGCAGCATATCCCCCATGATAGAGATCAGCCCTTCCGAAAAAATATCGGCAATGGTTTCCAGGTCTGATACCGTACGGGTAATAAGCATACCTATAGGCGTACGATCAAAATACTTCAGGCGCAAACTGGTAATGTGGTTAAAAATATCAATTCGAAGATCACGGATAACAGATTGCCCCAGGGTGTTGGTTAAATAAGTTTGATAATATTGGGCAATGGTTAATACGATGAGCTGTGTTATCATCAATATAACCATAAGAAGCAGCCCATCGTAATTATCATTCAGGATATCGTTATCCAGCGTGTGTTGTATCAGGATGGGTTGCAGCAACGCGCCGCCCGCCAGGAAAATGGTCAGAAACGCCGAAATTACAAACGTGCTGTTATACGGCTTTACATAATGCATTACCCGTTTTAACAGTTTCCAATCAAGCGCTTTTCCGGTTACTTCCGACATAGTATCAAGTAATTAGTATCAAGTATCAAGACCTTAGCTTAGCAAATATCGAATAAAAACAGATCAATTGTGTTTGCAGATTGCAACATCGTAATTATCAAGACAAAAAATCGTACTACTTGATATTAACTACCTGATACTAAAAATGGGTATTTCACCTCGGTTAAATATAAGCCGCACGCAGGCACGCTGGTACCAGCGTTTGACCTGTTTTTGCTCTCAATAATGGCACGTACAGTTTCGGGTTCTATTTCATGGCGCCCTACCATTATTAATGTACCAACGATGGCTCTTACCATATTACGCAAAAACCTGTCGGCTGAAATATGAAAAACAATACCCCGTTCTGTTTTCACCCACTCGGCCCGGGTTATTTTACAATTGTTGGTTTTTACCTGCGTATTTGATTTACTGAAACAACTAAAATCGGTATACTCCATAATAATACCTGCCGCCTGGTTCATCAACACCGTATCGGGCACATCGCGTACCAGCCACGAATAGCCATGCAAAAACGGATCCTTCTGAAAATGGATATGGTATTGATAGGAACGCTGTGTGGCATCGAATCTTGCATGCGCTTCGGCATGAACCGGGATGATGTTTTTTATAGCAATATCAGGCGGAAGAAGGGAATTGAGACCTCGCACTTTTAGTCCATAGTCGATAGTCGATAGTCCATGGTTCATAGATTCACTTTCGTTCGTTTTCAGACTATCGTCTATGGTCAATGGACTATGGACCTCCACATCAAAATGTGCAAAAAACTCCCGGGCGTGTACACCCGTATCTGTACGGCCGCAACCAGTAGTTTCAACCGGCTGCCGCAGAATAGTAGCCAGGGCCTTATTTAATAGTTCCTGTACGCTTATTGCGTTTTGCTGTATCTGCCAGCCATGATAATGAGTGCCATCATAAGCCAGTTCAATAAAATAACGTTGTTTATTGGTCACGAAGCAAAGTTAATGATTTCAAATTGGCAGATTTCGGACAGGCATATCAAAAATTCCCCCTTCAGGGGGTTAGGGGGCTAAAAACAATTATATTTGCCCATATAATTTATTAAATATCATGCTGCAACGTATTCAAAGCATTTATCTGTTATTTGCCAGCCTCGTGCTGTTCGCGCTTTTCTTTTTTCCGTTGGCCCATAACGTTTATGTTGCCGGCAAACCTGTAAGCATTATGGTTACCGGCATATTTCAGGATGTAAACGGAGCCCAGCAAAACACAGAATCTTTTACAGCACTTACCGCCGTAACCGCTATTGTAGCCCTTATTCCACTGGCAATTATCTTTTTATACAAAAACCGCAAACAGCAAATTACCATTTGCTACGTAGCCATAGCGGCATTAATAGGATACAGCTACTGGATGGCCCAAACCGTTAAAAATATTATAGGCAGTGGACAGCTTGATACCCATACCATGGGCATAGGCATCTTCCTTACCTCACTAAGTATTGTACTGCTTATACTGGCAGCCAAAAGTATACAACGCGACGATAAGCTGGTGCGATCAGCTGATAGATTGAGATAATTTTTTTGTTAGACTGTAGGATTTTAGGACTATAAGACTGAGGGACTTTGAAATTTTCATGACCAGAGGATTAAGGCCAAAAGTTTTTGATAAAACATAAAAGGAGCAAATATTAAGGGCATAAAAATATTTATCCCTAATCTTTGCTCCTTTTTTTATTACCCTCTTGGTTCTTTATTCCACAAACCCCTACTCTTTGCTCTTCAAATCCAAAAGTCCTAAAATCCCAAAGTCCAACAGTCCCCTAAGAATAGTCGAAACTTCCTTTTTTGAACGGCAGTTTAAAGAAAGCTGTTATCACATTAGCTATATGTTTTAAGCGGTACCTCAAGTTCTTTTTAACTTTTGCCATACCATGGGCTTCCAGGTTCATGGGCGGAGTTTTGATGGTTCCGGTTTGTGATGATGTAGGCTGCGGCGTCGGGCGTTTCTCTACAACCACAATCGAATCGTAATAATGAACAGAATTTACCGAACGGGTGAATGAGCTAACCGGCAACGATTTTTCGACCGAATGATAAGCGTTCAGCTGATCAATAAAATTTTTAGAGTATTCGATAAAGCTGCCACGCCTTTTATGACCACCTCCGTATTTTAGCCAGTATGAGGTATGAACATCCTCGCACAGGTATACACCATCGGGTTTAACATGATCAAAAAGCTCCTCGTATGATACAATTTGCTGCAGCATGGTATGCCCCCCATCGTCAATTAAAATATCGATCGGTGGAATTTCCTGCTTCACCTGCCTTAAAAAGTTACGATCTGTTTGTGAGCCTATCAGTACTTTAATATTTTCTTCCTCCACCGCTTTACAAGCCGGGTTAATATCCATTCCATAAATTTTCGCTTTATCGCCAAAATAGCTTTTCCACATTTGCAGGCTACCGCCATGCAGGGTACCTATTTCCAATATCACAATATCTTTACCACGGTATTTACTAAAATGACGCTCATAAACATCAAAATAATGAGCCCATTTATAAATTACCCGCTTATCATTTTTATTAAAATATAACTCCAGATCGTTCATTTCAGCTTAATTAACGGCTTTAAACCTACATAAAAAAAATCGACTGCCAAATTGAAATTCAATTTGAATAACACCCGGGCACCCGCTTATCGCTTAACTCTCAAATTATCAAAAAGTTACCATATTTTTAAAAATTCAACAAGCTATTGTTTTTAAAAAATATAAACTCTATCTTTGCGCCCGATTTGGCGATGTTGCCAAATTCGTTATTTTAATTCATGAACCCATTTATTCAACTGGGAATCCGTCATGATATTGTTAATGCCATCTCTGAGTTAGGGTTTGAAAACCCAACGCCAATCCAGGAACAGTCAATTCCGGTATTGTTAACAGGCAGCAACGATTTTGTCGGATTAGCCCAAACCGGGACCGGTAAGACTGCTGCCTTTGGCCTACCATTATTAGAGCTGTTGGATTTCGAAGAAAATCATCCACAGGCACTTGTTTTATGCCCAACACGTGAACTTTGTTTACAGATCACGAACGACATTAAAAATTACGCCAAGCAAATGAACAACGTACACGTTGTTGCTGTGTATGGTGGTGCAAGTATTTCTGATCAGTTACGCCAGATTAAACGCGGCGTACAGATCGTAGTGGCCACACCTGGCCGTATGCTTGATATCATCAATCGCAAGGCGATAGATTTTTCGCAGGTAAAATACGTAGTATTGGATGAAGCTGATGAAATGCTCAATATGGGCTTTCAGGAAGACATTGATAATATCTTATCTACCACGCCCGACGAGAAAAAAACCTGGCTGTTTTCAGCCACGATGCCTGCCGAAGTTAGGCGGATCGCCAAAAAATACATGGAGAATCCGTTCGAACTGACCATGGGCACCAAAAACACCGGTAATGCCAACATTGAGCACGAATACTATATAGTACGTGCCCGTGACAAGTATGCCGCGTTTAAACGTATTGTTGATTTTAACCCCGATATTTTTGGTATTGTTTTTTGCCGTACCAAGATAGAGACCCAGGATATTGCAGAAGCGCTGATCAAAGACGGTTACAATGCCGATTCTTTACACGGCGATTTATCGCAACAACAACGTGATAAAGTTATGAAACGTTACCGTGAGCGTAACCTGCAGCTATTAATAGCTACAGACGTTGCCGCCCGTGGTATCGACGTTAATGATGTTACCCACGTAATCAACTACTCGTTACCAGACGAGATTGAGAATTACACCCACCGTAGCGGTCGTACCGCCCGTGCCGGTAAAACTGGTGTATCTATCTCTATCGTTAACGGTAAAGAGCTTGGCAAAATTCGCCAGATTGAACGTGTTATTGGTAAAAAGTTTTCAAAAGCCGAGATCCCCACAGGTTTTGACGTTTGCGAAAAACAACTGTTCTCTATTGTACATAAAGTACATAACGTTACCGTTAACGACGAGCAGATTGAGCAATACCTGCCACGTATCATCGAGGAGTTTAAAGATGTAAGCAAAGAAGAGTTTATCAAACGTTTTGCTTCTATCGAATTTAACCGCTTCCTGGATTATTACAAAAACGCTCCTGATTTGAACGCAAGTGTTGAAGAAGGCCGTCGTTTTGAAGACCGTGGCGAACGCACTTCAGGTGGCAAATCAGCTTACACCCGTTTATTTATAAACTTAGGTTCTGTTGATGAATTTAACCGCGGCGATTTGCTGGGTTACATTTGCAACACCACCAAAATAAGCGGCCGTACTGTTGGTAAAATTGATGTAAAAGGCGTTTACTCATTTTTCGAAGTTCCGCATGAGGATGTAGAAAAAGTAATGACTGCTTATAAAGAGATCGAATACAAAGGCCGTCCGGTAAGGATAGAAATATCTGGCGAAGGCACCAGTGATAATCGCAGCAGCGGCGGTGGATACCGTGGCGGTGGCGAACGTCGTGAAGGCGGATACCGTGGTGGTGAGCGTCGCGAAGGCGGTGGCGGTTACCGTGGTGGCGAACGCCGTGAAGGCGGTGGTTACCGTGGTGGCGAAAGAAACGGCTCTGGTGGTGGTTTCCGTGATTTCTCTGGAAAACCCCGCGAGGAACGTCCGGAACGTCGCAGAAGATTCTAATTTAAAGAGTCAGGAGATGAGAGTCAGGAGTCAGGACCGAAAGCCAGAAACAATGGCAATTTTGTCCTGATTCTTGAATCTTACTTCTTGATTCTAAAAAGAAAATAGTTTTTCATGTAGCTTCTCTGGTAAAGAAGCATAGTTTTAGTTTAGTTTTGTTAACAAAGCCTTCAGCCGCATCAGCAGCATGAAGGCTTTTGTTTTTAATGAGGATTTTGAGCAGCCATCTGAATCAAGGCAAAACTATATTTTATTTTCTTGACTCTTGATTCTAATGTCTTGACTCTTTTAACGACTAAATTCTACCAGGTCAGAGTCTGGGAAAAACAGCGTCAGCTTATGATCGTCCAGATTTTTGATCAGGAATTTGGTAAACGGCCTGCTGCCCTGGTACGATGTAAAAATGGTATCATTCGTTACAAAGTAGTCTTCCGTAACAGGCTTGCCATCGTCCATCGTAAATCCTTTATCGGTTATTTCAAGCTTGGTTTCGCCATCTTTTGACTGCCATTTGCCCACCAGTTTTTTGTTAACCGGGTGTTCAGGCGCACTGTTGCAGGCAAAAACCAATAATATCAATCCAACTACGGGGATCAATAAAGCTTTATGTTTCATATTTAATTTTTATACCCGTGGCAATCCGTATTACCAGATTTTGTTATTTTTTCTCAACAGGTTTATCTTTCAATTTGCTTTTGCTAATATAGATGTGTTTACCCTTTTTATTGACATAGAAATATTTTGAATTCTTATCAATATAAATGGTTTGCCCCCTTGGCCCCACCTTATCAGCATACTTTTTATCAGCTACGGCCGCCGCGCCTTTGGATGCAATTTCGGCTGTTTTATGACCAACTGATGTAGCCACTTTACCAGTCTTGTCGCCCACTTTTTTAAAGAAGCTGGTATCCTTTTTGGTTTTAGTTTGTGAAAAGGCTGGGGATATCATAAATACACACGCAGCAAGGAGGGTAATTTTGAATAGATTTTTCATAAGGAACGGTAATTAAGTTTATTACTAATTTAATAAAATAATCAACTCAATTTTTCTGCCAAATTGTTCATTTCCAATACCGGAGAGCTTTTCCCATATAAAATGGCATAAACAGCATCACATATAGGCATATCCACATTGTATTGTTTATTCACCTCGTGTAGGCAATTTACTGCATAATATCCTTCGGCTATCATATTCATTTCCAGTTGGGCCGATTTTACTGTATACCCCTTACCTATCATATTGCCAAAAGTACGGTTGCGGCTAAACTGCGAATACGCGGTCACCAGCAGATCGCCCAGGTAGGCCGATTCTTTAATGTCCCGGTTAATCGGGTGCACCGCAGCAACAAAACGTTCCAGCTCGCGTATAGCGTTTGATATTAGTACTGCCTGAAAATTATCGCCATAGCCCACACCATGGCAAATACCACTGGCAATGGCATAAACATTTTTTAACACAGCGCCGTATTCCGTACCATATATATCATCAGATACGATGGTTTTGATATAACGGGTATTGATCATGCCTGCAAACTCAGCAGCCAGTTCGGCATCTCCTGATGCGATGGTAAGATAAGAGAGCTTTTCAAGCGCTACTTCCTCGGCATGGCAGGGACCGCTGATCACCATAAAATCATTAAACGAAACGCCCATCTTCTGGTTTAAGAAATCACCAATAATCAGATTTTCATCAGGCACGATTCCTTTTATGGCTGATACTATTTTTTTACCGGCCAGATCGGCAGGGGTTATACCCGTCAAGGCATCTTTTAAAAATGCGGCTGGTACATTCAGCAAAATAATATCCGCATGCTGTATGATCTGCTTAAGATTAACCGAGATATTTTGTTTGGGCAGTTTAATTTCAACCGAGCTTAAATAATGCGGGTTATGCCCAAATTTATGCAAATGTTCCACCGCCTGTACATTCCGCATCCACCAAAAAATCTCCTTTTCTGTAGTATTATCAGCCAGCATTTTAATATTGGCTGTAGCCCAACTCCCTCCGCCAACAACCGCGATCTTTTTCTTGTTTTTTTGCATTAAATAGTGTTGCCAGGTTTTAATTGACAAAGCAAATTAATGAAAAATTGAGGTAAAAGGAGAATGGATTTTTGTTCCTTGCTCCTTAAATAGTTAAGTTTGTTTTATACCCTATACCTATGGATCCATCAGCCAGAGCAACATTTAACCGGCACTTTACGACAGAAAAATACGAGGGCTTTTTAACCCGCCTTAACGATGGTCTGCGCAATCCCGTATTATTTCGTGTAGCAGAAACACCGGTTTTCCTGGCTGATGACTTTCGCGATAAACTCATGGCTGCCGGCGAGAGCATCATGGATACGATTTTACAACCCGGGTTTAAGGAACTTACAGAACGATCCATACCTGATAAGTGGCGCCTGCCCAATGAAAATGCCCATCCACATTTCATCGCACTTGATTTTGGTGTTTGTAAGGATGCCGATGGCCGGATAGTCCCTAAATTGATCGAACTGCAGGGCTTCCCTTCTTTGTATGGTTTCCAGGTTCATTTGGGCAATACCTATCGTGAAGTATTCAATATCGATACAAACAAAACCATCTATTTTAATGGCCTTAATGATCAATCCTACTTTGATCTGCTCAAAAAAACCATCCTTGGCCCCTATCAGCCCGACGAAGTGGTTTTGATGGATGTAAACGCGCCTGAACAAAAAACCTCGGTTGATTTTTATATCACCCAGCGCTACCTGGGCATTCCCGTTATTTCGCTGAGTGATCTGCAACAACAGGGCGACCAGCTTTTTTACGAAGCAAATGGTCAAAAAAAACGCATCCGTCGTATGTATAACCGGTTGATATTTGATGAGATAGACGGCGACGAAAATATTTTTGACAAGGTTGTTGATATACGCCAGCCGCTTGATGTTGAGTGGATAACTCACCCAAACTGGTTTTACCGTATTAGTAAATTTACCATGCCTTACCTGCATGGCGATTATATTCCCAAAACACGATTTTTACACCAGGTAACGCCAATACCTACCGACCTGGAGAATTATGTACTTAAACCCTTGTTCTCTTTCGCGGGTCAGGGGGTGATCATTGATGTAACCGCCGATGATATTAATAATATTACTGATCCCGAAAACTGGATATTACAACAAAAAGTAAATTATGAGCCGGTAGTACAAGCACCGGATGGCGGTGTTAAGGCCGAGATACGCTTACTTTATCTATGGCCCGATGGCGATGCTAAGCCTACGCTGGCCATTAACCTGGCCAGACTTAGCCGTGGCAAAATGATAGGCGTGCGTTATAATCAAAATTTTGACTGGGTAGGCGGAACAATTGCCTTTATGCAGCGTTAAACTTTATACTAATTAGAGCGTCTGTACGTATAATATTGTATATATTAAAAATGTAGTATTTTTGCGACATGAATATTCAAACCATTATAGTAATTATTCTTTTTGCTGGCGCAGTCTTTTACATCGGCCGTATGCTGTATAAAAGCCTGACCGCGAAAAAGGGGTGTGGTGGTAATTGTAAATGTGGAGTTGATTTTTCTGGTATCGAGCCAGAGAACGCGCATAAATAATCAACAATACCATTCATTAAATCTTCATTTGTAACCCGTACTTTTAAATTTAGAAGTAAACTCACTTAATGTCTTCAAACAAGCAAGTTTTTCAAGCCGATTCACCAGGTAGATGGAATAAATTCAAGTGGCTCAGCCGCATACTTCTTGCAATACTTGTAATTGGGATAATAGCCGTAATAGTTACTATCAAATCAACCTATTACCCCGATTTGCCCAACCTGAACCCAGCCCCGAAAAAAATGTCGAAAGAAGAACTTGACCAGTTAAAACGGTCAACCAAGTTCAAGTACTTCAATATACAAAAGTCTGAAATTGAGGCCATGGAGCGAACCCGGCGTTTGCACCAGCTCAAGCATCCTAATAATAAAGACCGCATTAACGCGGCCTTTTACCTGGCCTGGGATCCTCAGGCTTATAATTCACTGATCACCAATCTCGGTCACCTGGATATGGTGGTAAGCGAAGGTTTTTCGATAGCACCCAAAGTTGATACCGTAATTACTAAAATTGATACCGGGCTTGTCAACATCAATAAAAAGTTTAATAAGCCAGTGCTCATTATGCTTTCTAACTACGTTAACTATAACAACGTAAGCGGCGGTTTTGACAGTAAAGATGTTGAACGGATCATCAAAAGCAAAAAACTCCGTACAGGCTTTATTAACAGCATTATCAATAGCCTTACTAAACATAAATTCCAAGGTATTAATGTTGATTTTAATGAAATTAAAGATCGCAACAGCGCAGAGTACCTTACCTTTTTGCAGGAACTTTACAAGGCTCTGCACGCCAAAAATTTCCTGGTAACCCAAAATGTGGTGCCCGATGATGAAGCCTATAACCTAAAGAAATTACAGCATTTTAACGACTTTTTGTTTGTAATGGCTATTGATGAGCACTATGATGCCACCAATGCCGGCGACCTGTCAAATCAGCACTGGGTTGAACAGATACTGGACGACGTTTGCAGCCAGGTGCCCAGCGAAAAAGTTATTTTAACTTTTGCCGCGGGCGGATACGACTGGCCCGAAAAGAGTGTTGGCCATGCCATAGGTTACCAGCAAGCTATAAGTACCGCGCAGGAAAAACAAAGTAAAATTATTTTTGACCCGCTATCGGCCAACCTGCATTTTAATTATGTCGACCAGAATGGCCTTCCACATACCACTTATTTTACAGACGCCGCTACCAATTTCAACGTTATCCGAATGGCCGACGATTGGGCCACCGGTGGTGTAGCTTTATGGCGCCTGGGATCTGAGGATCCGCGTTTATGGTCGTATTTCCAAAAGAATCTTTCGATAGACTCTTTAAGAAAAACAGGCATCGATCTTAAAAAGCTAACTACGGTAGGTTTAAATAACCGTGTGAATGTTGATTATGATGGCGAAGGCGAAGTTTTGGATCTCATCACTACTCCTACTACGGGCCAGATAGACGTAAAACTGGATACCGGCAGCTATACCATTACCAATCAACAGTATATTAAACTACCCACCAAGTACGTAATACGCCGCTATGGCTATGCCCCTAAAAAAGTAGTTTTAACTTTTGATGATGGCCCCGATCCGGATTTTACGCCACGTATTTTAGATATCCTTAAAAAGGAAAATGTACCGGCAGCTTTCTTCGTGGTGGGCTCCATGGCCGAAAAGAACATGCAGCTGGTGCGGCGTGAATATGAGGAAGGCTATGAGATAGGTAACCATACATTCTTCCACCCGGATATCTCAACCATCAGTCTTGACCGGGTTATATTGGAGCTTAACTCAACCCGTAAGCTTATTGAATCCATAACCGGAAGAAGCACCATACTTTTCAGGCCTCCGTTTAATGCCGATGCCGAGCCACAAACCCTGGCCGAGGTTATCCCAGTAGCCGAGAGCCGCAGGCAAAGTTATATTACCATTGGCGAATCTATTGACCCCTGGGACTGGCAGCCGGGTGTAACAGCCGACAGTATTATTGCCCGTACCATCAGGCAAAAAGATAATGGCTCGATGATATTGCTGCACGATGCTGGTGGCGATACCCGGGAAGAAACGGTAAAGGCATTGCCCGAAATTATCCATTTCTTTAAATCGCACGGATACCAGTTTACCACCATTGCCGACGTGCTGGGCAAAACCAAAGCCGATCTGATGCCGCCTATTCCAAATGATCCGCATACAGGTATCCTGGGGCCGGTATATGACGTGGCAGTGCATGGCTATTTTTATATCAACTGGATACTCATCTATATATTTTTATCGGCTATTTTCCTGGCTATTGGCCGTATTGTTTTAATTGGAGTGCTGGCCGTAAGGCAGCATGGCGAAAATAAAAAGATGGTAAAAGCCCGCGGCAACAATTTCCCATTGCCACCGGTGAGTATTATTGTGCCTGCTTATAACGAAGAGGTAAATGCCGTTGCTACCATACAAAGTTTATTAAAAACAGAATACCCATCATTTGAGATCATTTTTGTGGATGACGGGTCAAAGGATAAAACCTTTGAAGTGGTTAACTCCGCTTATGCCAATAATCCGCTGGTTAAAATACTAACCAAGCCAAACGGCGGTAAAGCATCGGCACTTAATTTTGGTATTACCCATGCTCAAAATGATTATGTGGTTTGTATTGATGCCGATACACAGCTAAAAACCGATGCCATTTATCACTTAATGACCTATTTTACCGATGAGGAAATAGGCGCAGTAGCGGGTACCGTAAAAGTAGGTAACGAAACCAATATCATTACCCGCTGGCAATCTATAGAATATATTACGGCGCAAAACATGGATAGGCGGGCATTTGACCTGATCAATAGTATTACTGTGGTGCCGGGAGCCATTGGCGCGTTCCGCAAATCGGCAATATTTAAAGCAGGCGGTTTTACTTATGATACGCTTGCCGAGGATTGCGACCTCACCATGCGCATCCTAAAGCAAGGCTATATTGTAAAAAATTGTGCCGAAGCCATTGCTTATACCGAAGCCCCCGAAACCATCAACATGCTGTTGAAACAACGTTTCCGCTGGAGCTTTGGCGTAATCCAGAGTTTCTGGAAAAACCGCGACGCGCTGTTCAACAAAAAGTATAAATTCTTTGGGATGGTGGGCATGCCAAACATTTTGATCTTCCAGATCATATTGCCGCTGTTTTCGCCGCTGGCTGACCTGATGATGATATTTGCCCTTTTTGGTGCCAAACCCGAGAAAATGCTATTCTACTATATAGCCTTTGTTTTGATCGATTTCATCGTGGGCATCATCGCCTTCCGGATGGAAAAAGAGGACTACAGAAAGCTCATTTACATTATCCCGCAACGTTTTATGTGGCGCCAGTTAATGTATTACGTTCTGTTTAAATCTATCAGAAAAGCATTAAAAGGCGAGCTGAGCGGCTGGGGTGTACTGAAACGTACAGGTAACGTAAAGGTTGAAAAAGAAAAGGAAAATCAGGTTTAAATCCTACACGTCATTGCGAGGAACAAAGCAAGCCCCTCACCCAACTCTCGTCAAAAAGTAATAACCCATGAAGTGGCTCAATCGCGCGGTATCGACTCATCCCGACATCGCTGCGCTTATCACCCCTCTCTCCGCTTCGCGCATAGAGGGGATTTTCATTCCTTTTTTCTATTTTCTCTTTCCGCCGAAGGCGAAGAGAGGCAGGTCCAGCGAAGCGTAGACCGTGTGAGTCGGCTCTGCACCCTGCTATTTCTCAACAAGACCTATTCTATCTTTTCATGCGCTGTTACATGAGGGCTTCGTCGTTTAGAGGAGCCCCTCCCAAGACAAGCATCATGTCAATTGAGTTTATAGATATGCTCAATTTGGAAACTAAATACGCTGGAAATTAAACGATATTGGTCGGTACCAATTTTTACCTAATGACCAATAAGATACCTGCTATAAGGCCCTCATGGCTTCCATACCTGTTGATTTTATGTTTTAGTATATCCGCGCTTACAACCGTAGCGCAGGATAAAGGCGATGAGGATAAAACCATGGCCAACAGTGTTAAAACCCGCGATCAAAAAGCCATTGACAAGGCTATGCAAAGCTGGTGGCCGGCATCCATGAAAACACGGAACAGCCGGCTAACCTGGTGGCGCGACGCCCGTTTTGGGATATTTATACACTGGGGCATATACTCCTTACCTGCCGGCGAATGGGAAGGTAAAAATATCGGCGGCTATGCCGAGCACCTGATGCGCAAGGCTAAAATACCACGTTCAACCTACCTGGAACTGGCGCATCACTTTGATCCAACAAAATTTAATGCCGATAAATGGGTACAGGCAGCCAAATACGCAGGCATGAGGTATCTGATCATTACGGCCAAGCATCATGATGGTTTTGCAATGTATAACTCGCAGGTTTCTGATTACAATGTGGTTAAACAAACCGCCTGGAAACACGACCCCATGGTTGATCTGGCCGCAGCATGTAAAAAATACGGCATTAAATTCGGCTTTTATTATTCGCATGCTTTTGACTGGGAACACCCCGACGCGCCGGGTAACGATTGGGATTACCAGAACCCCGGAGGCGATCTGAACTTGTTTGGTGGCCGCGACTGGTACGATCTGCACCCGGAACTGTTACCCAAAGCGGTTAATTATGTAGATAAAAAGGCCATTCCCCAAATCAAAGAGCTCATCACCAAATATCATCCGGATATACTGTGGTTTGATACCCCGCAAAAACTACCGCTATCAGAAAACATCCGCATCCTGAAAGCCATCCGGGAAACCGACCCGAATATTATAGTGAACGGAAGACTGGCACGGGGCAGCGGTAATTTACAGCTGGGCGATTATAAAAACACCGCCGATCGCCCTGCAGAGTTTTTCCCTGTAATCGGCGATTGGGAAGCTATACCCACTACCAATGAGTCATACGGCTACTCTAAATTTGATAAGAGCCATAAACCGGTAAGCTTTTTTATTCGTTTACTGGCCAAAGCCACATCACGCGGGGGTAACCTCTTGATGAATATCGGCCCCATGGGTGATGGCGAATTTGCTCCGGAAGATACAGCTATTCTGCAAGGCATAGGCCGCTGGATGAGCAAAAATTCGGCAAGCATCTATCAAACAACTAAAACCGCACTACCCTATCAAAGCTGGGGCGTATCAACCCGAAAAAACAACTTGCTTTATCTGCATGTATTTAACTGGCCAAAAAATGGCCAATTGATAGTGGGTGGCTTAAAAAGCGGGATCAGCAAAGCATGGGTGCTGGCTGATAAAAAGGAGTTAAAGTTTAGCAGGCTCGATCCGCTTGATGTGGCCATTCATTTACCTGCACAGGCCCCCGATACCAGCAACACGGTTATCGTATTAGAAACAACAACCGGAAAGATAGAAACCGATACCGTACGCTTGTTGGCAAGCCGTGAAACAACCAATCGTTTACTGGCATTTGATGCCCGCCTGGAAGGCAAGGGCTTTGGTTTTGGTGACGGTAAAACCAGCAGCTATTATGTAGAAGGCTGGAAAAACACCAACCAATCTGTAAACTGGGATCTCAGGCTAATAGAGCCTGCTACCTATAAAATACTTTTAAAGTACGCGGCAGATAATGTTGATGAAGGCACTTATGAATTAAGTATTGGAAACCATAAAGTAAAAGGCAGCGTTGAAGCTATAGCTAAAGGCGTACAGGTTAAAGAACAGGAGTTAGGTACTGTAAGCCTTGAACCGGGCGCGCATAGCCTGAGCATTACACCGGTTGAAATAAAGAAAGCCGGTTTAATGAAGTTATTAGAGATACAGCTGATACCAGTGAGTACACCTTAGTCGCGTTCAATAAGGCAAACCGCGTAGGCTACTACACCTTCTTCACGGCCAATAAAGCCCATTTGCTCGTTAGTAGTGGCCTTAATGGATATATCCTCCTCGCTGATGGACGCGGCCTCGGCTATATAGGTTTTCATGGCCGGTATGTGCGGGTTTATCTTGGGCGCTTCCAGGCATACCATAGCATCGATATTGCCAATACTAAAACCCTTCTCTTTGATCAGCACTACCACATGCTGTAACAGTACCAGGCTGCTGATGCCTTTCCAGCGGTTGTCGGTATTGGAAAAATGAAAGCCTATATCGCGTAAATTCGCGGCTCCGAGTAAGGCATCACAAATAGCATGTAACAATACATCGGCATCCGAATGCCCGTAAGCACCGGAATGATGCTCCAGCTTTACGCCGCCTAAAACAAATGGGTGCTGTTCTTTTAACTGATGTACATCAAACCCAAAACCTACTTTTATCTTACCCATTACCGTTTACCCACATTTGATATACCGCCAAAATTTGCCGACAAGGTAAAGCGCAGCGTATTGGCTAAAGGACTATTTTGCTGGCTCGCTGCCAGGTATGAAAAATCGAAATTAAAAATATTATACTTCATGCCTAAACCCAGGGTTAGATAGTGCCTGTCGCCCTTATCTGGGTTTTCATAAAAATACCCGGCCCTAACCGCGAATTGGTGATTATACCAGTATTCAACCCCAGGCGAAAAGCTGATCTCTTTCAACTCCTCACTAAAACCTCCCGGAGCATCACCAAACGACTGGAATATACCCGCCGGTACAGATACATCATCATCGTGCCCTTTGATGATATTTCCATTCACATCGCGTATGGGAGGTGTAGGCACCAGTAATTTATTGATATCAAAAGTGGCGGTTAATTCATTGGTTTCGTCAAGCTCCCAGGTATTGGCCACGCCCAATTTTAAATTGGTGGGTAAAAAGTATTTAGGTCCTACATCGCTATAGCCTATTTTTGTGCCTATATTGGAGATATGCGCACCAAAGGCAAAAAGATTTTCACTACCCCAGGGCTTTTTATAATACAACGATACATCAGCAGCAACCGCGTTACCCGGCTTGTTAACCTGCCCCGATCCCTGCGCAAAGGATATACTTGATATGCTTGAACGTATATAACGCAGCGTTAATCCGAGCGACAGATTCTCGCCAAATTTACGGGCAAATGAACCGTCTATCGAAAACTCGTTTGGCGTATAAGTGCCCTGGTCATTTGACTGATCATCTGTTAATTGAACCGAACCGTAATTAAAATAACGGAGGGATGCTCCAATGGTATTACGATCATTCAGTTTATGTGCATAGCTCAGGTAGGAAAGGCTGATATCGGGCACCAAATGTCGTAACCAAGGGCTATAAGATAGCGAAAGTGCATCGTTACTCTCCAGAAAAGCGAGTTTGGATGGATTCCAGAAATTGGCGTTAACGTCTGGTGAAATAGCCACACCAGCATCGCCCATAGCTCCCGAACGAGAATCAGGGGATATATTTAAAAAAGGCACCTGGACCGGTATCGCCTTAATATTGCTCCCATCAGTACTTGTACCTACAGGCGTTTGCGCAATAGCCGAAACCGGCAGCAGAAAGAGCACGGAATAAACAAGATAGCGAAAGGTAGAAAACTTCATTGGGTGAATTTAGCTTTTATAATTTAATTCATATACAGGTACTCCCAAAATTTACTCAGCATTTTTAAAGAACTATTGTAATAATTGCTCAATCAAAAAAAGCAAACCGGTGCAACTAATTTCAACAAATTTTCGTTCAAATGCCTGATAATAGTTTGAATTATTTTGAATAATGGGTTGTGTGCATTAGCATTATATCCATTTTTTTCTAAATTTACCCTATAATATAACCGTAAAAATATGAAAATACTTTTTACTAAAACTGCTTTCGTGCTGTTGGCTGTAAGTGCCGTGGTAAGCAGCTGCAGTAAACAACACGAAACTTCGCAAAAAACCGGGATCACTTATAACGACAAAAACAATGGTGGTTATGTGCGGTTCAGGCAAACCCATCCCGCACCGGGCCCGGGTCTGGTACCCATTGAGGGTGGTACTTTTGTGATGGGTGGCAGCGCTGATCAGGATGTTGCTTATGACTATAATAACGTAAAACGCAGAGTAACTGTCCCATCTTTTTACATGGATGAAACCGAGGTATCTAACCAGGATTGGCTTGATTACCTGCATTGGACGGCTATCACTTTCCCGAATGACCGGGAGTTATATTATGATGCTTTGCCCGATACCCTGGTATGGCGTAAACCCTTATCGTACAATGAGCCTTATGTAGATAATTACCTGCGTCATCCTGCTTTTCAGGACTATCCTGTAGTGGGTGTAACCTGGGATCAGGCACATGATTATTGCCAATGGCGTACCGACCGTACCAATGAAAATATTTTACGTGAATCGGGCCGAATGGTGGCCTGGAAGGATTTGAATGGTGGCAAAAACGGGCAATCGGCTGCATCAACAGAACCTTACAATAATGACATGTACCTTAACGGTCAGCAAAGAGGTCCCGGGTTTGACGGCAAGAAAATGATGCCGGATCTGAGTCCAAATGCCCAGGCCGGCACGGGCAAAAACGGCAAGCCCGTAAGGCCAGTACGTATGGAAGATGGTATACTAAAACAAGGTTACCGTTTACCTTCGGAAGCTGAATGGGAATACGCGGCTTTAGCTTTAGCAGGCAATACTCAGTTTGAAAACATCGACGACGGTAAAATGTACCCATGGAATGGTTTGGGCGTACGCTCGGCCAAGAGCAAAACCCGTGGTTTAATAATGGCTAACTTTAAACGTGGTGCTGGTGATAACGCTGGTGTTGGTGGTTACTTGAATGACAAGGCCGATATTACCGCTCCGGTACGCTCCTATGCACCAAACGATTTTGGTTTGTATAACATGGCTGGTAACGTAAACGAATGGGTTGCTGATACCTACCGCCAAACCTCATTTGAAGAGTTTGATGACTTTAACCCCTTCCGTGGTAACGAATACACCAACAAACGTATGGCCGATCCATCAAAAGGTCTTTACGCCAAAGACAAATACGGTCGCCCGATCAAAGATCCGGCAAAAGCCAACAGAAAATTAAAATACAGTGAGCTTTTAGCCTTGCAAGGTCAGCGTCCGGACTCAACCAATGCAACACAGGCTGCCCCTGTAGCAAATGGCAGCGTAGCAGCTGCCAATGCGGCAAGTGCTAATGCACAATTAGCTGTCCGCAATTCGGGTAAAGCATTTAATCCCGATTTGAGGGGAGACAAGGATACCGTTAACCTTGCTCTATACGGAAACACTACGCTTGTTAACAACCGTTCAAAAGTTTACAAGGGTGGCTCATGGAACGATATGGCTTATTGGCTAAACCCGGCTACCCGTCGCTTTATGGATCAGGACGAAGCCAGCGCCGAAATCGGTTTCCGCTGCGCGATGACCCTGGTTGGCGCGCCGGAAATTTACCCGAATGGCAAACCACATTACGGTGTTAAAAAGGCCAAAACTTTTAAATCAAAATAAAATATTCTTCTTATTTATAAAAAAAGCCATCTGTTTACCAGATGGCTTTTTTTATACTCATATTTTCAGCTCCATGTATGGAGGCTTCCTTGTAGTCTTCTTTAACAACAAAAAGGCTCCGTTATTTAGCCATCTTCCGCTACAGCTTCATTTCATCATATATAATCAAAGGATAATATCCGCATTCTGTGATAATCAATTAATTTAAAAAAATGACTATGCGCTTTAATACGCCTGTTTTCCTTATAACAAAAAAAGCCCCGGCCTATATAGCCAGGGCTTTTTTTGTTCAATAGTATTTTATTGATAACCTTCGTTTTGCGTTAAGTTCGGATTTGCATCCCGCTCACGTTTAGGTATCGGAAATATCAACTTTGGTGAATTCCACACGTAAGTATCAGTTACATTACCATCATCGTCATGGAGTATTACCGATTCATGATAACGTTTTAAGTCGTTTAACCTGAAACCTTCAAAAGCAAGCTCAACTCTGCGTTCCTGCTTAACGGCAGCAAATAAACCATCAAAATCTGTTGCTGTGGTATTATCTAATTTAGCCCGGTTCCTTACTACATTTATATCTGCTGCAGCACCGGTTAAATCAGCAGATGGCTTTCTTAACCTCGCTTCTGCTCTGATCAAATATACTTCGGCTAAACGCATCAAAAGAATATTGCCATACAGGTTGTTAAATTTTGAAGTAAAGGTATCACCTCCCGAGTCTGTAAATTCATTGGCCCTGTCATCGCCTTCTTCATAACGGTCAAAATGCTGTTGATTTATTACAGTTTCGCCACGCCCGCCAAAATTGCTGGCTGCAAAAACTTCATTTAGTGCATTAAAGCCCGACTGGCTCGACATTTGAATAGCAAAAATATCTTCGGAAGTATTAAATACGTGTGTGGCCTGAGGAGGAACCTGAAACTCATCAACAAATTTGGGCACCAGAGTAAAATCACCGCTGTTGATCACTTTAGATGCTTCAGTTTCTGCAAGTACAAAATTTTCCTGGGTAAGGTAAATCCTCGCTAAAACAGTTGATGCAGCTGATGAGCTTGCATAAGTCGATCTCCCAACTACAAGATTAGCTTCCGCTTCCTGCAAATCGGCAATAGCTTGCGCATATACCTCGGCTACGGTATTACGTTTCACTTTTTGTATACCTGCTATTGTAGTAGTGGGTGTAAGGACAATCGGTACGCCAGGGTTTGAAGAAGGGGTACCGTCATTCCAGGCCTTACCAAATATTCTTACCAGGTCAAAATAGGTCATACCGCGTAAAAACTTGGCTTCTGCCTGTACCCTTACCTTTTTACCTTTCGCAGTATCAACTAAATTGATATTAGCCAAAACCGTATTACACACGTTTATAGTATTATAGCCACTATTCCAAACACCTTCAACAAAAGCATTGTTAACAGTGATCGTTTTATTACTTAGCTCCGTATATTCTGAAAATGAGCCAAAATAGGAGAAATCGCCATCATCGCCCAAAAAATCAGTAGTTGACATGAGCCTGCCACCATAAATACCCCGTAAAGCGGCGGCAGTATATGCGCCAATCAGCACACCTTCAACATCTTTAGAGTTTTTTATCGCCTGATCTGCCTCAACATCGTTTTGAGGCTTAATATCTAGTTGCTTTTTGCAACTGGAGCTATACAGCATTACCAATGTACTTAATGCTATGATTGAATATTTAATTTTTTTCATCTTTTTCAGCTTAATTTAAAAGCCCACGTTAATTCCAAAAGTGATTGTTTTAGCCTGTGGTGCAGCATAAAAGTCATAGCCCTGGGTTATATTTCCCGAAAAAGCATCTGAATTTAACTCCGGATCCCAGCCTTTATATTTGGTCCAGGTCGCGAGGTTAGTTGCCTGTGCATATATTCTAAGGCTCTGCAATTTAATTTTGGTCAATATCTCCTTGGGGAAATTATAACCTATAATAATATTTTTTAACCTTACATATGACCCATCCTCAATATATCTTGAGCTTGGGCTAATACCGTTACCACCAAATAAACGAGCCTGTGGTACATTGGTAATATCGCCTGGCTTTTTCCATGAGTTTAGCTGATCAATGGTTTGATTGTCATAACCATTGCTACCGCTTGATGACATGTACTGCCCAGCTCCGTTATAGATGTTGTTGCCCTGAACAGCTTGCAATAAAAAACTAAAATCAAAACCCTTAAAAGCTACCGAGTTGTTTAAGCCCGCTATATATTTAGGGTTTGGATCGCCAATTTTAACTGGCGTTGCCTGGTTATAATCATTGGTTTTAGTCCTGTCGCGCTGACCATTTCCCATATCTGTGTTTTTGTAATAAAGCGCATCACCATTAGCAGGGTCAGCGCCTGCAAATTCTGGTGCAAAAAACACGCCCAATGGCTGGCCTTCAACTGCACGGTTTACGGCATCGCCGCTGCCGGTAATCACCTGCCCTTTCAAATCGGTAATCTTGTTGCGGTTAATGGATAGGTTAACGCTGGTTGACCACTTAACCACACCAACAAGGTTTTTGGAATCAATTTGCAGCTCAAATCCTCTATTTTGCAGTTTACCCAAATTTTGAGTAATAGTTGTATAGCCCGAAGTACCAGGTACCTGTACATTTAATAAAAGATCCCTTGTTTTTTTCTGATAAACATCAAACGTTCCAGCTAAGCGCCCTTCGAAAAAACCTATATCCAAACCAAGATCAGCTTGTGCGGTAGTTTCCCACTTCAAATCAGGGTTGGGTAGTTGCGTTGGCCTTGCACCCGCTACACCAGCGTAGCCAAATGCACTAAATAGTCCGCGTGCCGGGAAATTACCAATCTCGGAGTTGCCTGTAAGACCATAACTGGCTCTTAACTTTAACTCAGAAACAAGTTGTTGTTTCTTCATAAAGCTTTCTTCTGAAACAACCCAACCCACTGAACCTGCAGGGAAAAATCCATAACGGTGATTGTCACCAAATCTTGATGAACCATCAACACGTCCACTTAATGACAGCAAGTATCTCTCGTCATATTTATAATTCACCCTACTGAAATATGACAATAAGGAGTAAGCCGAAGTAGTTGATGATCCTGAAATAATGTTTGCCGAACTGGTCAACTTTTTATAAGCATCACTCGGAAACTGCGTACCCTGTAATTGGTTAAGATCATTTTGTTGCCTTTGATAGGTCATACCGCCAACTGCGTCTATATGGCTTTTATCAATATCCTTCGTAAACTGCAAAAAGTTGTTTGTGTTAAAGTTTACCGATGATACTGACGAACTGAAACCTGTTCCATTTGGTGTAGAAGTATTACGAACAGTAAGGCTGCCGGTATAAGTATCTTCGCCAGAATTTAATATATCAACGCCAACCTCTGATCTGAAATTTAAAAAGGGAAGTAATTTTACCTGCGCAAAAACATTCCCCAGGTTGCGGTAATCCGTTGTTTTATAATAACCATCGATAGCATTCAGTATCGGGTTAAAATAAGTAGGATAATTAGTGTTTGGTTCGCCTGTTGTTGGATCTAAAGCGCCACTGACCAAGCCGGTACGCGGGTCAATTGCCGGTGTAATTGGAGCCAAAGCTACAATTTGCATCGGTGTTGAAAACGCGTTATCATTATCTAAACGATTATTTCTGGTACGCGAAATACTTAAGTTTGCACCCACAGTTAACCAACTAGTAGCCTGGTTCTCGATATTAGTTCTGAAACTATATTGGTTAATTGAATTATTGAGCAGATATCCTTTTTGGTTATTATAGGTGCCTGACATATAAAACTTGGTTTTATCATTACCACCAGAAAACACCAAGTTATAGTTTTGTACAGGCGCGTGCTGTACGATCTCATCAAACCAGTTGGTATTTACCTTATAGGTTTTATAATCATCATTACCAGCCGAGTATCTTTTTAACCTCGCCTCGATTGAAGCTGATGAAACCCCTCCGTTTTCAGCAGCTTCACGCATATAGGCAACGTATTGTTGAGCATTCATAAACTCACGTTCATGTGTGGGTTTGCTAAAACCGTAATATTGATTATAACTAATATTTGTTTTACCCGCTTTACCCTTTTTTGTTGTAACCAATACTACCCCATTTGATGCCCTTGAACCGTAGATTGCAGCTGCAGAAGCATCTTTCAATATTTCAATAGATTCAATATCATTTTGGTTGAGATCCACCAGCGGATTGGTTGACGCACCATTAGTCGAAAAATCATCAACCGTAATAGGCAAACCATCTACTACATATAGCGGCTGGCTGCCGGCCGATACCGACGAAGCACCGCGTACACGTACCTGTATGCCCTGGCCCAGCTTACCATTCTGCGCTTGTATGTAAACACCCGGTGTTCTGCCTTGTATTGCCGACTCTAAACTGGGTACAGGGATGTTTGCAATATCTGCTCCTTTGACCTGAGATACAGAGCCCGTTAATGATCGCTTACTCTGTGTTCCGTAGCCTACAACCACTACTTCAGAGAGTTGTTTTGAATCTGACTCCAGTTGTACATTTAGAGGTTTGTTACTAATGGGAGCTTCGATTTCTTTAAATCCAAGAAATTTAAAAACCAGCACCTTTGCGGTAGCCGAAACGGTGAGGCTGAATGTACCATTTGGACCGGTTTGAGTGCCTGTTCCCTGAGCCCCCTTCACAGTTACACTTACCCCAGGTAAGGGCGAACCGTCTTTCTGATCTGTTACTTTACCTGTAATAACACGGCTTTGTGCTAAACCAAATGTAATACAAGAAAACAACAACAAAATTGTTAGTAAATTTTTCTTCATATAATCAGTATTGAGTTAAAAACTCAAGCTAATAAAAATCGGGGGCAAAAACAATAAAAATCTTAAAAAAGCGTTCCCTTCATTGCAATTTGTATCAAATACTGGTCAAAAACTAACTAATTGATGATCAAAATTTTACCTAAACAGAAATATCGACCAATTACCGGTGATATCCTCTATTTTTATAAAAAAACACCCAGAACAAGTGTTTCTACTGTGTAAATATGTATTGAATAAGATTTGCACCCATTTTTAGTGCTTTTAAGCGTGCTTCCTGGGTATCACCGGCATAAGTACCATAATCTTCCCATCCATTACCTAAATCGCACTCATAGGTATAGAAACACACCAAACGGCCTTTGTAGATGAGCCCAAAGCCCTGTGCCCGTTTACCATCGTGTTCATGGATCTTGGGTAATCCATTAGGGAAAGGGTATTTTTGATGATAGATAGGATGATTAACCGGCAATTCCACAAAATCAAGCTCCGGAAAAACCCTTTTCATTTGCGGACGAATAAATTTATCGAGGCCATAATTATCGTCGATATGTAAAAAACCGCCTCCGGTTAAATACTTGCGCAGGTTGCGGGCTTCCTGATCGGTAAATATCACGTTGCCGTGGCCGGTCATAAATGTGAAAGGATAATTGAACAAGGAACTGCCGCCCACTTCCACTACGTCATCATCGGCTTCAAAATTTGTTTTTAAATTTTCGTTACAAAATTTGATCAGGTTGGGGAGTGCTGTACGGTCGCCATACCAATCACCGCCGCCATTATATTTAAGCCGTGCAATTTTATAAGCAGGATTGTTAAAACCGCTCATCAGTATGATGGCTGTAAAAGCAATTACAAAAATCTTAATGGTCTTCATACGCGGTTCAAAAAGTTCACCTCAAAGCAGGCCTCAAGTGCCGCGGTTTCGGTGCGCAGGCGGCTTATACCTAAAGTTATGGGTTTAAACCCGTTTTGCAAAGCGCTTTCTATTTCGGCAGGGGCGAAATCGCCTTCAGGCCCTATCAATATCAGGTAACGGCCCTGTTGTTGTAATTCATCACGCAGGCTAAGCTTGTCGCCTGGCTCGCAGTGAGCAATATACTTTTGCCCGTCAAACGGACGTGTCAGTAGCTCATTTAGTTTCACGGGCTCGTTTAAAACGGGATGATAGGCTTTAAGGGATTGCTTTATCGCAGCGGTAATAATCTTGTTAAGCCTCTCGGTCTTGGCCTCCTTACGCTCAGATCGTTGACTGATGATCAAGGATATTTCATCAATACCAATCTCTGTAGCTTTTTCCAGAAACCACTCCAGGCGCTCTATATTTTTCGTGGGGGCAACTGCTAAATGCAGGTAATGGTTACGCTTATTAAAATCAGTTGTAACCGAAGTAATACTTAATATGGTACGTTTGGGGTGGGCATCATGTATAAACGCGGTATAAAATCCTCCGCGGCCATCAATTAATTGAACTTCGCTGCCTGCTTCCAACCGCAACACACGAATGGCGTGTTTACTTTCTTCCTCACTAAGAAAGTACTGAGGGTGTGCGGAGTCGATATCAGGTGTGTAGAATAGATGCATTTGATTAGTATCAAGTAGTTAGTATCAAGTATCACGACAGCTGCATTCACTTCAAGTAGTTAAAAAATCTTGATACTTGATACTAACTACTTGATACCTGCTACTAATGCAAATCTACCGTATCTTCTTCATTGATCAGCAATTCCAGTTTAACTGATTCGATGTTCTGGTCCGATTTCCGGAGCACGGTGATATTATATCCGTTTGATTCTTTTTGTTCACCTACATCGGGGATCTTACCAAAGATATCGCCCAGCCAGCCGGATACAGTATCAAAGTCGCCATCCTCGGGCAGATCATGCGGCAAATGCTCATTTACATCATATATCGATGCCAGGGCATTTACAATAAATTCACGATCATTTACTTTTTCAACGATAGGCTTTTCCTCATCGTATTCGTCCTGAATATCACCTACCAGCTCTTCCACAATATCTTCCAGGGTAACCATACCGGCGGTACCGCCAAACTCATCAAGCACAATCGCTATTTGAATGCGTTTCTGCTGCAGCTCGGCCATCAGATCGTTGATCTTTTTAGTTTCGGGAATAAAATAAGGTTTGCGGATAATATTTTTGAGTACGATCTCTTCATTACGGGCCAGCAATGGCAAAATATCCTTGGCGTGTACAATCCCGATGATCTTATCTATCACGTCATCATAAACAGGCATGCGCGAATATCCCTCTGTAATGATCATATCCAGCAATTCTTCTTTGGTGGAATTGATGTCGACGCCCGATATTTTAGTACGCGGTACCATGATATTTTTTACCACGCGTTCATTAAAATCAAATACGTTTTGGATCAGTTCATGCTCGTTTGAATCCAGAGCGCCTGATTCTTTACCTTGCTCAAGCAGATATTGTAATTCTTCGGAGCTGTGATGGGCCTCTCCGCCTTCTAAAGTATTAATGCCTAAAAGCTTAAGGATAAAATTAGCAAAGCCGTTTAGCAACCAGATTAATGGCTTAAAGAATACAAAGAAAAACCTGAGTGGAAGAGAAACCGCCAACACCGTGCGTACCGATTTTTGAATGGCTATTGATTTGGGAGCAAGCTCACCAAATACAATATGCAATACCGTAATAAAGGTAAAAGCCAGAATATGGCTTGCAGTAATAAACCCGTTTGAAAGATTTATCCCTACAGCCATAAAGCCTCTGATCACGATGTTTGTGGCAACTTCTTCGCCTACCACACCCAATGCCAGTGATGCGATGGTAATACCTAATTGCGTTGCCGCAAGATAACCATCTAAATTATGTAATATGCCACGTGCAACTTTGGCAACCCCGCTTCCCGATTTGGCTTTTATTTCAATTTGTGAGCCTCGTACCCTTACCATGGCAAACTCGGCGGCTACGAAGAAACCGTTGAGCAAAACCAGAAATACGGTTGCAATTAAATAAAAGGTACTTATTTCGTAATGCGCGGGGTCCATCTAGTAATTATTGCGTGACAGGAAAAGTAGTCTTATACAATTCCAAACTTTCTTGTATTACCTTATGGGCATAACGTACACCCAGCAAATGCTCAATGGTTACGTTTTTGCCTTCCAGTTTCTTGTAATCTTTAAAGAAACGTACAATCTCGGTCATGGCATGCGGGGGCAGCTCATTCAAGTCGTTAATATAATTTACCGACATATCATTTTTGGCTACCGCGATAATCTTATCGTCCTGCTCGCCATTATCAACCATGTGCATTACACCTACTACCTTGGCCTCGATGATCGACATCGGGAATACGTCAATAGAGCATAACACCAGGATGTCCAACGGATCTTTATCGTCACAATAAGTTTGCGGAATAAAGCCATAATTGGCCGGATACATTACCGACGAAAATAAAACACGGTCGAGTTTTAATAACCCTGAATCTTTATCAATTTCGTATTTAGCTTTTGAACCTTTGGGGATCTCGATGATCGCATTAACAACTTCAGGAATATTATCACCAGGAGAAACCTGGTGCCAGGGGTGTTGTGTACTCATTTAGTATATTCTGTTTATATTATTTATTTTCTTTTGCTTCTATTATTTTCTTTCTGATATACGCTACAATCAACGGAATAGAAGTAGCTATGATCAACCCTAAAACAATGTATTGCAGATAATCTTTTAACTGAGGGAAACGTTTTCCCAGAAAAAAACCGCTCAGGGTAAACGCGCATACCCAGGTTATACTGCCTATAAAGTTAAATAAAGTAAACCTCTTTATATCAACCTTTACCACACCTGCAAATATAGGGGCAAATGTTCTAACTATAGGGAAAAATCTACCTAAAATCAATGCCATGCCGCCATACTTGTTATAAAAATCGCTGGCCAGCGTCACGTATCGTTTTTTAAAGAACAGGGAATCATTCTTGTTGAACAATACCGGCCCCGTTCGATAGCCGAACCAATAACCGGCAAAATTGCCTAATACACCGGCACCTATAAGCGATAAAACTAATGTGGATATAGATACGTCGACTTTCCCTGCCGCGCACAGCAGGCCTGCCATGAACAGCAGATAATCTCCCGGTAAAAAAAAACCAAAAAACAGGCCGGTTTCAGCAAACACAACAACAAGCAGGAGATAAAACCCTCCCCTGCTTATAATGGATTGAGCGTCCGTTAAATTTTGAAGGTATTCCCAAAAACTTTCCATTCACTATATCTGTAAAACTACAAATATTAAATCAATTTGCAGTTATCCAGTAACCGATTAAATAAACCGGGTAATGAAATCTGGGTAAACACCGATAAGAATAGTTACCAGCGCCGAAATGATAAATACTATTTTATAATAAGCAGGTACTACCAGCTCTGTACGGTCGGCCGAGCGGAAGTACATAGCAATAATAACCCGGAAATAGTAAAAAATGCTGATGATGGCATTTATCACCGCTATAATAACCAGCCAAACATGGTACTTGGCAAGAGCTCCCGAGAACATGAAGAATTTACCCATAAAGCCGGCCGTAAGCGGTATACCAGCCAATGAAAGCATAGCTATGGTTAATACAAATGCCAGGAAAGGATTACTCTTACCCAAACCATTAAAGCTTTCAAAATTGTCGCTGCCGCTTTGTTGCTGAACCAGGATCAAACTACCAAAAGCGATGATCGAAGCGATAGAGTATGCTGTTGCATAAATAAATACCGAATTAGCCGAGCCAGAACCTAATGCCACAATAGCAAATAACAGGTAACCCGCATGTGATATGCTCGAAAAAGCCAGCATGCGTTTAAAGCTTTGCTGATACAATGCGGTAATGTTCCCTATAAATAAAGTGATAACGGTGATAACCAATATGATCGGCACCCAGAAATCTGACAGTGGCGCGAAACAAGCCGAGAACAGACGCAGGAAAGCGGCAAAGCCAGCGGTTTTTACCACAGTCGACATGAACGCGGTGATGAGCGTTGGCGCACCTTCGTACACATCCGGCGTCCAGAAATGGAATGGTGCCGCGCCTACTTTAAAGCAAAGCCCTACAATGATCAGTCCTACACCTGTGTAAAACATAGGATCGGTGTGCGGATGTGCTACAACCCAATCGCGGATCGCTTCCAGGCTAAATGAGCCTGTTGTGCCATATAATAACGTGATACCAAACAACAGAAAACCTGTTGAAAAAGCCCCCATTAAAAAGTATTTTAAAGCAGCTTCGTTTGATGCGAAATCACTTTTCTTGATCCCAGCCAGGATGTACAAGCTTACCGACATAATCTCGATACCGATAAACAACATCACCAGGTTGTAGAACGATACCATCACAATGATACCCGCCAATGAGAACAGGATAATAGCATAGTACTCCGCCACGTGTTTACTGATCTTATCAAAATATCCTTTTGACAACATCAGGATAAGCACAGTAGCTATAATAGTAATGCCGGAAAACGCGATAGAGAAATTATCAAACATCATCATACCGTTGTATATAGGCAGGGCAACATTATTCCATTGGGCAATAGCTAAGCCTAAGGCCGCCAGCAAACCAATAATAGTAACCGGTAATAACGCTTTTGTGGCTTTATATAAGCCCAGGTACAAAAGCACTATTGGTAAAACAGATATGATGATTAAAGTATTCATTTTATATTTTAAAAGCTCTGTAAGGTTATCTTCTCTTATACAGGGTTTATTATTATTTAATGTTTATTGATCGTATTAAATTATTAACAGCCGCTTCTGATATATGCAGAATAGGATGCGGATAAACACCTATTACGATGATCAGCACGCAAATAATACATAAGGTTAGTTTTTCAGATCCGCTAACATCGGTAAAAGTAGCGGTTAACTCATTGGTTTCGCCCTGCATTACATTTTTGTACATCCGCAGCATGTATACCGCACCAAAAATAATGGTTAAACCGGCAACGGTAGCCAGTGCAATATTGAAATAATGATATGCACTATATTCAAATACACCGTTAAGCAGTAAAAATTCACCCACAAAACCGTTGGTTAAAGGCAAGCCTACCGTACCTAATACTATAATTAAAAAAGCTATTGAAAATTTTGGCGCAACCTTGGCTATACCGCCAAGCTGGCTGATATCGCGGGTATTTAACCTGCGGCTGATGATATCCCAGATCAGGAACATACCTACCACATTGATACCATGGCTAAGCATTTGTATCATGGCTCCCTGTACGCCTATACTTGTCCACGCAAATATCCCCGCGGCTATTAGGCCAACGTGTGCTATAGACGAATAAGCCACCAGTCGTTTACCATCCTTTTGGTTAAAGGCGATCAGTGAAGCATATATGATACCGATCACCGCTAATATCATCACCAGGCTTTGCCATTGTAAAAAACCAAGCGGCGCATTGGGTATTAACCAGCGGATAACACCATAGATACCCATTTTAAGCATAATACCTGATAACATCATGGTACCGGCAGTTGGTGCTTCGGTATAGGTATCGGGTTGCCAGGTATGGAACGGAAACAATGGCATCTTGATGGCAAAGGCCAGGAAAAATGCCCAGAATACCAGCGACTGATGTTTTGCATCCAACCCAAGGCGGTAAAACTCATGAATATCATATGTTTTGCCCGGCGACTGCAGGTACAGGTAAATGATACCTATCAGCATAAATAACGAACCGGCAAACGTGTATATAAAAAACTTAATGGTAATGCGGATACGATTTTCGCCACCCCATAAGGCACATATAAAATAGATAGGGATAAGCGCTGCTTCCCAGCCTACGTAGAACAAAAATCCGTCTAAAGCTGTAAATACAACTAACATACCGGCCTGCATAAACAATATCAAACCGTAAAAAGCACCTTCGTTATTGTGTTTGTGCTGATAGGTTGATAAAATAACAAGTGGTACCAGCAAGGTGGTCAACAGTATCATGATCATACTGATACCATCGATACCGGCGCTAAAGTAAATGCCAAATTTAGGTATCCATGGTACGTCTATAGTAAACTGGGTACTTGCATCGGGTATAAATTTGCTTAAAAATAAACCGGCAATTACCAGTTCGGCAACTGAAAGAAATAATGCTGCATGTTTGGCAACCCCATTTTTTAATAAGGCTACTATAACTGCGGCTACTACTGGTAAAAATATTAATATACTAACGGTCATGTTATATGGTAAACGCTTATCGTTTATATTTTAGTTAATCCAAATATGCTATACGCCAATACAGCAATAATTCCAAGTACCATGATAAATATGTAGAAACCTACATTACCGGTTTGCAATAAACGCAAGCCTTTACTGGTTTCCATAGTACCCTTACCCAATCCGTTCACCAAACCATCAATACCCAGGCGCTCCACCACATTATAAAAGAAGGTGGACAGAAAATCCAAAGGTTTACGGATGATCATATCATAAAGCTCATCGATATAAAATTTATTGTAGGACAAACTGGTTAATGCCGGGCGCTCTTCTGTATCTGCAACCGGTATGCTGCCTCCTTTTGCATACTTAACATATGCATAAATTAAGGCTACGAGAGCCACTGCTACCGAAATACCCATCAGCAGAAACTCTGTAGGAGCAGACATTTCATGTTCGCCCAATATTGCGTTTGATTTTTCAAACACAGGGGTCAAAAACTGCTCCAATAGGTGATGACCACCTAAGACTTTAGGCCTTCCGATAAAACCAGCTGTAGCGGACAGCACTGCAAGCACAATCAATGGGATAGTGATAGTTGCCGGCGACTCATGTAAATGATGTTCCTGCTCATGCGTACCACGGAACTTTCCGTAAAAAGTAAGGTAAAGCATCCGGAACATATAGAATGAGGTGAGCATGGCAGTAAATACACCGATGGCATAAAAGGTGGTGCTATGCGCGTAGGCATGGGCCAAAATTTCATCTTTTGAAAAGAAGCCAGAGAAAGGCGGGATACCAGCTATGGCGATAGTACCTACCAGCATAGTAACAAAGGTTATTTTGATCTTCCCTTTTAAGCCACCCATTTTGCGCATGTCCTGCTCGCCGCTCATGGCATGGATCACCGAACCAGCACCCAGGAACAATAAAGCTTTGAAGAAGGCATGTGTTAACACGTGGAAGAAAGCACCGGTGTAAGCACCAACGCCCAAACCTAAAAACATGTAACCCAATTGTGATACAGTTGAATAAGCCAGTACCTTTTTAATATCGGTTTGTGTTAAAGCAATCAGCGCCGCAAACAAGGCCGTTGCCAAACCAATGATGGCTACCAGCTCCATCGTAAATGGAGACAGAGTATAGAAAATATTGGAACGCGCTATCATGTAAATACCGGCGGTAACCATGGTAGCCGCATGTATCAATGCCGATACCGGTGTTGGGCCGGCCATCGCATCGGGCAACCACGTAAATAATGGTAATTGAGCCGATTTACCAACAGCCCCCACAAAAAGCAATAAAGTTATAGCAGTTAAAGGCACCGCTTCTTTCGCGGTTAAAGCTGCTGCTTTAGGAAATATGGTAGCAAAGTCAATGCTGCCAAAAAAATGTATGATCAAAAATATGCCTAATAAAAAGCCAAGGTCACCAATACGGTTCATGACAAAGGCTTTCTTGGCGGCATCGGCATAACTAGGATTGGTATACCAGAAACCGATAAGCAGGTACGAACATAAACCTACGCCTTCCCAGCCAATAAACATGATGAGATAGTTTGAACCCATCACCAGTAAAAGCATAAAGAACACGAACAGGTTGAGGTAGGCAAAGAATTTACCAAAGCCATTATCATCATGCATATAGCCTATTGAATACAGGTGGATGAGGAAACCAACACCCGTAATGATCAACAGCATGATAGCACTTAACTGGTCGACCAAAAACGCAAAATGAATTTTAAGTTCGCCAACAGAGATCCAATCGAAATAAGTAATATTAATAGGATGGTCCGATGATTTGATCTGGAAGAAAACCGCCAGACTTAAACCAAAAGACACCAGTACCAGCAGGCTGCCAATAAAGCCGATTACGTTTTTTGATAATGAATTGCGGCCAAGTCCGTTAATAATAAAACCGGCTAACGGTAATATAGGAATAAGCCAGATGTATTGATTCATAAGCCCCCTCTAAATCTCCCCCTTAAGGGTGAGACTTTTAGTTTTTTATTGTTTTATTTATATGCCTTCCTCGCAGAAGGTGTTAATTAGTTATTCATTTTCTAACCCTCCCCCTTCAGGGGGCCGGGGGGCTCTACCATTTCAGCCTGTTCAGCACGTTGATGTCGATCGAATTGGTATTACGATATATCATCACGATGATGGCTAAGCCAACCGCTACTTCTGCAGCAGCCAATGCCATAATAAAGAACACGAAAACCTGTCCGCTGGCATCACCACGGTAAACCGAGAAAGCAGTAAGCAGCAAATTTACAGCGTTAAGCATCAGCTCGACAGACATAAAGATCACGATAGCGTTACGGCGTATCAATACACCCACTACACCTATCGAAAAAATGATGGCACTTAATAATATGTAGTGATTAAGCGGTACCGCGTGTATGGTATTTGTTAAACTTTCCATTATGCAGTTTTAGGGTCTTTAGTAGCCAGCAAAACAGCGCCTACCATTGCCGATAACAGCAATACCGACGATACTTCAAACGGCAGTAAAAATTCATTGAACAATACTTTACCCAGGTTTTTCACCAGGCCCAGATCGGGATTTTTTAATATCACCGGGTTTGATGCGGCTACCAGTTTTAAGGATGATGCCAAAGCAACCGCCAATATACCGCCGCCAAATACACCCGCTATTTTTACCATAAACGGCTTAACAGGTTCGCTCTCTTTATTGAGGTTGATCAGCATCAGCGTGTACAGGAACAATACCAGGATAGCCCCCATGTACACAATAAAATTAACGATGGCCAAAAACTGGGCATTCAGTAAAATATAGTGAATGGTGAACGTAAAAAAGGTAAGTATCAGGTAAAGGATACTATGTACCGGGTTTTTGGCCGAGATAACCAATATCGAAAAGAATATGGACAAAAACGCGATGAAGTAAAATGTACTCATGTTTATATTTACAAAATACCCTTTCCCATTAAAGTTTGGGCAAAGGTATAAAACTTCTTTATTGATTTAAGGGCGCCTCTACTAATTTGTCTTTACCGTAAATAAAATCCTTGCGCAAATAATCGGCAGGAACGTGATCACCGTCAAGATAAATAGCTTCTTTAGGGCAGGCCTCTTCGCACAGTCCGCAGAAAATGCAGCGCAGCATATTTATTTCATAAACAGCAGCATACTTTTCCTCGCGGTATAAATGCTCCTCTCCTGGCTGACGTTCAGCGGCAGTCATCGTAATGGCTTCGGCCGGGCATGAAAGGGCGCATAGTCCGCAGGCGGTACAGCGTTCCTTACCATTCTCATCGCGTTTTAGCGAGTGCATCCCTCTGAAGTTTTCTGAATATTCACGCTTTTCTTCAGGATAACTGATGGTAACCGGTTTCTTGAAAAAGTGTTTCATGGTAGTGGCAAGACCACCAGCAATAGCCGGCAGGTAAGCACGCTCTAAAAAATTGAGTGGCTTTACTTCCAGTACTTTTTTCTTATTACTTAATGATTCCATTTTAATTAATATCCTAAGTGTGTAAGCAATGTACTACCTATACCGGTAAGCACAATGTTGGCAATAGCCAGTGGTATTAATATTTTCCAGCCCAGGTCCATCAATTGGTCATAACGGAAACGTGGTATTGTCCAGCGTACCCACATGAAAAAGAAAATGAACAGGAATATTTTAGCAAATAATACAACCACCCCTATAATTGCTGCCGGATTTGCGCCAAGGCTCGCAGCAACATCGTCCATAAACGGATAGTTATACCCCCCCCAATATAAGGTAGCCATTACCGCCGATGATATAAACATGTTGATATACTCCGCAAACAGGTAAAAACCCAGTTTCATGGATGAGTACTCGGTATGATAACCACCTACCAGCTCGGTTTCGCACTCAGGCAAATCAAACGGGGTACGGTTGGTTTCGGCAAACGCGCATACAATAAACAGGATAAAACCAAGCGGCTGACGTATTATATTCCAGTGCCAGCTATGTTGTTGTTCGGCGATCTCTTTTAAACTCAGGGTACCGGTCAACATCAAAAGGGCAATGATGGATAAACCCATCGAAATTTCGTAACTGATATTTTGCGATGCCGCGCGGATAGCGCCAAGCAGCGAATATTTATTGTTTGATGCCCAGCCGCCTATCATCACACCATAAACGCCTAATGATACCACGCCAAATATGTAAAGCACACCTACATTGATATCAGTAACCTGTAAATCAAAAGTATGGCTGCCTATAGAGATAGCCTTCCCCCATGGAATAACCGCCGAACCTATACACGCTGTTAATATAGCCAATGACGGTCCCACGATAAACAGGAAACCTGTAGCGTTGGTCGGGATGATCTCTTCCTTTAAAAACATTTTGCCACCATCGGCCAGAGGCTGTAAAATACCCCACGGTCCGGCACGGTTAGGGCCAATCCTGTCCTGGAAAAATGCTGCTACCTTACGCTCTGCGTAAGTAGAGTACATGGCTACAACCAGGCTGATAGCGAATACGATCACTATCAATACAATCCTAAATATTAAGTCGGCAGTTTCCATTATAAACGGGTATCCCTTTCAAATTGTTCTTTATTCGCTTCCATCAACACCGGGTTGGTTTTAACCACTGGCAGCGGTGTAAATTCGTAATGATTGGAGCTGATCACCGATTTGTGCGATATCTTGCGCGGACCTTCGATAACCCAATCAGCTGTTTTCTTTTTATCAAAACGGCAGGTATTGCAGATAAACTCCTCTACCTCGCCATAAACATCTTTACGACCGGTTACCCTGATCACATCCTCGCCTTTATACCACAAAGTTGTTTTTCCACAGCATTTATCACAATCGCGATGCGCGTCGACCGGTTTGGTGAACCAAACCCTGTTTTTAAAGCGGAAAGTTTTATCGGTTAACGCACCTACCGGACAAACGTCGATCACGTTGCCCGAGAAATCGTTGTCAATTGCTTTTGATATATAGGTTGAGATCTCAGAGTGATCACCCCTGTTCAGGATACCATGTAAACGGGTATTGGTGATCTGATCGGCAGTGAACACACAACGGTAGCAAAGGATGCAACGAGTCATGTGCAACTGGATCTTATCGCCGATATCAATTTTTTCAAATGTACGGCGGTCAAACTCATAACGGGTTTTAGCCGCGCCGTGTTCAAAACCTAAGTCTTGCAGGTGACATTCGCCAGCCTGATCGCACACCGGGCAATCCAACGGGTGATTGATCAATAACATCTCCACCACACCTTTACGGGCCTCAATTACTTCGGGCGAGGTAATATTCTGCACTTCCATGCCATCCATTACCGTAGTACGGCAAGAGGCTACCAGTTTGGGCATAGGGCGCGGATCTTTCTCAGAGCCTTTGCTTACCTTAACCAAACAGGTGCGGCATTTACCGCCACTGCCTTCCAGCTTGGAGTAATAGCACATAGCAGGCGGAACAATATCGCCCCCTATCTGCCTCGCGGCATTTAGTATGCTTGTTCCTGGTTCTACTTCAACGGGTATTCCGTCTATGGTTACTTTCATTTTTAAGTCAAAATTAAAAATTCAAAAGTCAAAACTACTTTTGAAGATTAATAATTATTGAGGCAATGATCTTTGAAAGCTCATCAGCTTCGTTAATCAAATCTTTTATTTTATCCTTCTCCACATTTATAGTGTCCCTGATCAAACAGAGCCAATATTTTGTTTCGTTTGAAGATTTTAAGGCTATCGTGTAGAAGTTCTTAAAATCTTTTACTGAGCTTCCGGACTTGCCTTCCACTACATTTGCTCCTATTGAAGTTGCACTTCTAAGCAACTGGTCAAAAATCGAAAAGTAAATTCTATCGTAGTTTGCTGTTGATATAAATTGAATCACCTCTTTTGAAAATTGATAACATCTATGTTTGATGTCAAAAGGCTTTTCACTCAATGCTTCCTATTTTTGAATTTTGACTTTTTAATTTTGACTTATCCGGCCACCGGCTCGGGCGTAGGCAACGGATCAGCATAATGTGCTAAACCATAATTCCTTGTTGTTGCTTCGCTTGCATTAGTAACGTGCCATTCAAACTCATCTCTGAAGTGGCGGATAGCGCTGGCCACCGGCCATGCTGCCGCGTCGCCAAGCGGACAAATCGTGTTGCCTTCAATTTTTTTAGAGATATCAACCAACAGGTCCATATCACTTTGTTTACCATGACCGTACTCTAAACGGTGCAATACTTTCTCCATCCATCCGGTACCCTCACGGCAAGGCGAACATTGTCCGCAGCTTTCATGATGGTAAAAACGGGCAAAGTTCCAGGTATTCCTAACAATGCAGGCATCCTCGTCATAAGCAATAAAGCCACCGGAACCTAACATGGTGCCGCTCACAAAACCACCATCGCTCAATGATTCATAACTCATCAGGCGTGGCTCGTTATTCACTGTTTTCAGGATCAGGTTAGCCGGCAAAATAGGTACTGATGAACCACCAGCCACAACCGCTTTTAAACGTTTGCCATTGGCAATACCACCGCAATATTCGTCGGAGTATATAAACTCTTCAACCGGTAAGCCCAGGTCAATTTCATAAACACCAGGTTTTTTCAGGTTACCACCGGCCGAGATCAGCTTGGTTCCTGTACTTCTGCCGATACCCAGTTTAGCGTATTCGTCGCCACCTTCGTTAATGATAGGCACAACTGCTGCAATAGACTCTACGTTGTTCACCACGGTTGGGCAACCATACAAACCAGCAATAGCCGGGAATGGTGGTTTAATACGCGGGTTACCACGTTTGCCTTCCAGTGATTCTAACAAAGCTGTTTCTTCACCGCAGATGTAGGCACCACCACCGGGTTGTACATAAAGCTCCAGATCATAACCCGAGCCTAAAATATTTTTACCCAGAAAACCTTTGGTCTTGGCTTCGGCAATAGCTTTTTCCAGGATCCTGATCTGTGGCATCATTTCGCCACGAACGTAGATGAATGATGTATTGGCGCCCAGCGCAAAGCTCGATACGATCATTCCCTCAATTAATAAGTGAGGGATATAGGTCATCAGGTAACGGTCTTTAAAAGTACCGGGTTCCGATTCGTCGGCATTACAAACCAGGTAACGTGCTACACCTTCGGGCTTGGCCAGAAAGCTCCACTTCATACCGGTTGGGAAACCCGCACCGCCACGCCCGCGTAATCCGGATTTCTTTACTTCCTCCACAATCGCATCGGGCGACATGGTTTTAATAGCTTTTTCAACAGAAGCGTAACCACCCTTGGAGCGGTAAACATCAAAAGTATTGATGCCGGGTACGTTTATATGTTCTAATAATAATTTGCGTCCCATGTCTAATTTACAAATACATAACCTTTTCCGGTTACTGTCTTAGTTCCTATTGAATTATCTTGATCTATCAAATGAACTCTTAAACTATTTCTATTTTGAGATCTTTCTATTTGATGCAATATCTGTTTATTCTTTTGATTGCTCTTTCGAGTTGAATTTCGTCTACGTTTGTCACTTACCATAGATTTAAACCCATATTTGTTCCAAATAGCTTTATATCTCGCATGGGCTTCAGCACCTTCTTTGGTACGATAACCATAAGTATCATTTGTACTTAACTCTGAATATTGTTCTGGGTTACGTAGTTTATGATAATCTTTATCCTTTTGCGAGGCCATTGCATTTAATTTTTTGCCTTTGCTGTTAAATCGCCTATCAGTTTATCAACCGACTCGTTGGTCAGGTTTTCATAAAAAGTATATTCAGGGCCAATTTGTAAAACCGGACCGAAGCCGCAGGCTGCCAAACACTCTACACCGCGCCAGCTAAACAGGCCATCGGCAGTAACTTCACCCTCTTTTACACCCAGCTTTTGCTCAATATGATCCATGATCTTTTCGGCGCCTACCAGGCAGCAACCGCTGGTACGGCAAACCTCCAGTACATATTTACCCTGCGGGCGTAAAAAGTACATGGTATAAAACGAGGCAACTTCGTATACCTCGATAGGTAATATATTTAAGTAAGCGGCTACTTTATCCATGGCAGGTACACTCACCCAGCCAAACTCGGCTTGTACCAGGTGCAAAATGGGCAGCAAGCCCGATTTTTGTTTTCCCTGTGGATAACGGCTTACAACATCATCAAATTTACTGATCAGTTCCGGCGAAAAGTCAACCGGTACCTGAGTATCTTCCACTTTAAGCATCTAACTCTCCGGCTATAACGTTTAAACTACTCATGTTAATAATAGCGTCTGATAACAACATACCACGGCTCATTGGCGCGTACATCTGGTAATTGATAAAGCTTGGTCTGCGGAAATGCAAACGGTATGGGCTGCGCCCGCCATCATTCACCAGGTAAAAGCCCAGCTCGCCATTGGCACCTTCTACCGAATGATATACTTCGGTATTTGGGGTAGGTATCTCGCCCATCACAATTTTAAAGTGATATATGAGGGCTTCCATGTTATTATAAACTTCTTCTTTGGGAGGCAGGTAAAACTCGGGCACATCAGCGTGGAAAACATCTGTTGGCTCTTTTTCCAGTTTTGCCAGTGCCTGTTCAATCAGGCGCAGACTTTGCCACATCTCTTCGTTACGTACCAAAAAGCGGCTGTAAACATCACCATTATCGCCCACAGGAACATCAAAATCAAAGTCCTCATAGCTCGAGTAGGGGTTCATCGCCCTTACATCATAATCCACACCGGTTGCGCGTAATATCGGGCCTGTCCAGCTAAAGTTTAATGCTTCTTCGGGTGTAACGGCTGCTACTCCCCTGGTACGGTCAACAAAAATACGGTTACGGTTAAACAGCGATTCAAATTCCTTTAATACCTTAGGGTATCCGGCTATGAATTTACGCAGCTTGGCAAATGCTATAGTATTAAAATTACGTTCAAAACCACCTATGCGACCTATATTGGTAGTTAACCGCGAGCCGCAAACCTCTTCATAAATTTCATAAATATGCTCGCGCCATTGCATCATGTAGGTAAAGCCGGTTAGGGCGCCTGTATCTACACCCAAAATAGCGTTACAAACAATATGGTCTGATATGCGGGCCAGTTCCATGATAATGATGCGCAGGTAATCAACCCTTTTTGGCGTGGTGATTCCCAGCAGTTTTTCAACCGTCATATGCCAGCCCATGTTGTTGATAGGCGATGAGCAATAGTTTAAACGGTCGGTAAGCGGGGTTATCTGGTAAAAAGGCCTGTGTTCGGCAATTTTCTCAAACGCGCGGTGTATATAACCAATGGTTGATACGCCGCTCACAATTCTTTCACCGTCAATCTGCAGCACGTTTTGAAATACACCGTGGGTTGCAGGGTGAGTTGGCCCCAGGTTCAGGGTTGAAAGCTCGCTTTGCGGATCGTTGTCTGTATATACAGGATGATTTTGCATCAGTATAGTTTTTTAATCAGTATCGAGTAATTAGTATCAGGTATCAAGACTGTTGTCATGTGCCGTTTAAGCGCTTAAAAAATCTTGATACCTGATACTAATTACTTGATACTAAATTTTATATGTGTTATCTTCCGAAGAAGTAATCCTTTTTATCAACACGGTTAGGGTCTTCCAATGGAAACTCTTTTCGCATCGGGAAAGCCGTCATGTCATCAACATTCAATATGCGGCGCAGATCGGGGTGGCCGTCAAATATAACCCCAAAAAAGTCATACGTTTCACGCTCCATCCAGTTGGCGCCTTCCCATAAAACAGTAGCTGTTGGGATATGCACATCGCCATCAGCTAAAAAAACTTTTATACGGATGCGCGTATTTGTTGTAAGGCTATGCAAATGGTAAATAATACCAGTTTGCTTTTCCTGCTCAGGGTAATGTATGGCGGTAATATCTGTTAAAAATATAAACCGAAGCGCATCATCAGTTTTTAAAAAGGTTAACAGATCAATGATCTGTTCGCGACCGGTTTCTACGGTAAGCAAACCATACGGCTCGCCCACAAGGCTTACCTGCTGATCAAATTTCTCAGCAATTCTTTTTAAAAGCTCTTCGTTAGGGATCTGGGCCATTATTGAATTCCGTATTTAGCTAACAACTCCTGGTACTTAGGCTCGTTTCTTCTGCGAAGCGATTCTGTTTGTACCAGCTGTTGAATATTAATAAAACCATCGATAATAGCTTCGGGACGGGGCGGGCAACCGGGCACGTAAACATCAACCGGTATTACTTCATCGATACCCTGTAAAACAGAATACGTATCAAATATGCCACCACTTGATGCACAGGCGCCTACAGCCATTACCCAGCGGGGTTCGGCCATTTGCAGGTATACCTGTCTTAATACAGGAGCCATTTTTTTGGCGATAGTGCCCATAACCATTAACAGATCGGCTTGGCGGGGCGAAAAGCTGATACGCTCGGCGCCAAATCTGGCCAGGTCATAATGAGAAGCCATAGTAGCCATGAATTCAATACCACAGCATGAAGTGGCAAATGGCAGGGGCCATAATGAATTTGAGCGTGCTATACCTATTACTTTATCAAGCGAGGTAGCAAAAAATCCGGCGCCTTCTACTCCAGCAGGAGCGTCAACTAATTGAATATCACTCATTGAACTATTTTAATAGAAATCCACTATCCGGAAAAGACGGATAACGAGCGCAAATTTACAATAATAACCATGTAAAAAGTACACGATGACCATCCGGAAGCCATATTTAGAATCAATCTAAAGAGGGATTTTAATGTACAGATAGGAGAATTTTATATGTGCAGATGATTTTGTCTGAACCTGAATCTGCAGAATTTAAGAATTAACTGAATCCTATCATCTGCCTATCCGCACATCTACATATTTGCCCATCTAAACTTAATCCCAGTCCAAAGCTTTCTTTTTTATTACGTATATAAAACCTAATAAAAGTGTAGCCATGAAAATGAACATTTCGATCATGCCCTTGGTGCCCATCGCTTTAAAATTTACAGCCCAGGGGTACATAAATATTACCTCCACATCAAACAGCACAAACAATATGGCTACCAGGAAATATTTGATGGATATAGGGGTACGGGCGTTACCCACTACCTCGATGCCCGACTCAAAGGGGGTCAGTTTATCCTTAGTTTTACGTTTAGGACCAATTTTATGTGTTACAAACATGGTTGTTACCACAAAGCCTATAGCCACCAACATCTGAAATATGATGGGTAAATAATTAACTGGTGTACTGTGTAATTCCATGCTGCAAATATACTAATGCAACCATAATAAAAAAGGCCTCTTTTTGAAGAGGCCTTTTTTATTTTTAGGCAATAGGTATAAAGGATAAGCCTTTATACCTGCCGTTATAAAACCTTATTTGCTTTTACCAGCACCGCCTTTGCGGGCAAAGAAAGCAGCAGCTTGTTTATTAGTTGGATCTGCCTCCCGGGCTTTAGTGTAATTCTCGGTTGCTTTGGCGTCATCCTTTGCTTTAAACTCATAATAAGCACCTAAGTAAGAGTAAGCTTCTGCCAGATATGGTTTATCCGTATCAGCAACAGGTTGTTTAGCTGTTAATAAAGCTATGTATTGCTCGTAATACGGTTTAGCATATCCATTAGTTGTATTTCTGCTTGGCTCTCTTAAATCATTAGCCCTGGCCTGGTAAAGTGCTACCGCTGCAAGTGGAGCCGCTGCTTTATGTTGTATATAACTAAACGCAGTGTCGGCTTTTATAAGCAACATAGTATCAGCTACCGGCTTTGGAGTAGCAGTACTATAATACTGCAATTTAAATGCATTGTAATAACTTACACCTTCTTTTAAATAATCATTCAACGTAGCTGTACGCGATTTAGAAATAAATGCCTTGTAAGCATCACCAGCTTCGGCATATTTCTTTTGATTATAAAGGCTTTTAGCAATCTCACCATAAACATCAGCCTGAGTTGTATCTAATGTTAATGCTTTCCTTAAGGTATTGATACCTAAAGAATCCTGATTCGATGCTATTTGTATACGGCCAAGGTATAAATAATCACGTGGCAGGATACGTTTTGGCTCAGCCTTCTGGAACCAGGTGTTCATAGCGCTTAAAGCAGCTGGATAATCTTTGTTCTCATAAGCTGCATAAGCCTGGTAACGGTATGCCCTTGCATTGCTGTTTGCTGATTTGGAAAGATCTGTAGATACTTGTTGCAAGTCTTTGTAATTACCAGACATCAATAAGAAGTCGGCATAGTGCATTTGTGATTCTACAGACTGATCGGTCAGGCTGATATATTTTTTGTAATGATCGGCAGCCTCTTTGATTTTGGCAGATGCCATTTTCGGGTCTGTATTGGCCCAACGCAGGTCTGTTTCGGCCCATTCGCGGTAAGCCGGCCCGTAGTTAGGGTCGATAGTTAAGGCATCCTGAAATTGTTTTTCAGAATCTTCAAAGTTATTGGCAAACTGCCATAAAACACCGGTAGCTACTTTTGCAGCCGGGTTTTTAGGATCGATGGTTGCTGCATCAGAATAAGCCTGATAAGCTTCGTTGCTCTTTAACTGTGAGCGGTAGGCATTACCCAAAGTGATCAACAAGTCGGCATCTTTAGGGTTTACTACCTTACCTTTTTGTAAAACCGCAATAGCAGCATTAGCATCGGCAGCCGCCACTTTACCGCCGGCCGGAACCAATAAATAAGCCTCGCCTACGTATTGATATGGTTTTGAGCTTTTACCCGCCAATGTGATAGCCTGGTTAAAGTTGTTGGTTGCTCCGGCGTTATCTTTATCTAAACGGGCAACAGCGCCTAAACCGGCATAGTTTAAAGCCGATTTAGAATTTACGGCAATACCTTTGTTAAAAACCGTTTTTGCCGAGTCAGCATAATCTTGTTTAATATATACCCAACCCAGGTAAAAAAAGTTCTCATCCTTATCGGCTTGTGTTACCGTAAGGTTTTTAAGCATCGATTTAGCTTTCTGATACTGTTCGGCGTCAATAGCTTTTTTGGCGTCGGCTAGACTTTGCGCAAAAACTGATGAACCCCCTAATAACAGTCCTAATGATGCCGTAGCTATTTTACTGATCATTTTCATCTTTAATTAAAATTTATTTTTTATACTAATCTCTCTCGTTGGTATAGAATCGGGCAACAGGCCCGATTTTAGTATGATACGCTGGCCTACCTGGCTGCCTAAAAAGTTGGCAAACCCCATGGCCAAGCCTACCTTGCTGGTACAATTGATTATATAAAGCCCTCTGCTTAAAGGGTACTGTTTTAAGACAAGCGACTCCTGCGAGGGTTTAAAATAAGTGTCCGGGTATTGTTTATTTGACTCATCCCTGACACCTACTATTTTAACGTTATCTACGTATCCCGCATAATCTTTATCCGGATCATTCAACCAGCTAAAACCGGTTATACCTAATGCATCGGGATGCTCGCTTACATATTTTAAAACCTCTTTATTTGATTTAAGGGCGTAAATATTTTTTTGTGTAAATCCTTTGCTTCCGCTAAAGTCCTTCAAATATCTTACCAAACTCGAATTTGGGTTATCAAAAACAATAGTTCTGTTTAAATCGGCCTGTCCGGTGAGCATTTTTTTTAATTGCCCTACAGTAATGGTCGTATCATTAGAAGCCTTGTTTACAATAAGCGCAACGGCGTCAATGGCAAAACGTAATGTTTCAATAGCCAGTGTTCTTTTCGTGAGCACAGCACGCTCATCGGCGGTAAGCTCACGCGACAGGATGGCTACACGAACACTATCGTTGAGCAGGTTATTTACGGCCTCATTCTCTGTTTTATACAAAACATTGATTTTGGCATTGGGATTTGCATTTAAAAAAATATACAGCTCCTGGTCTAAAATAGGCGAAAAAGAAGCATCGGCTACAAATGTTGCTGTACCTGCTTTAACATTATTATCACCAGCAAATTTTGAGGTTTTTTGTTTACAAGCCTGTAAGCCTGCTATCAAAAACAATGCGAAAAATAAAAGCTTACCGTTAATATTAATTTTCATACTGATCCTTCTTAAACAACCTCGAAAACCGCAGAATGGAATAGGCAATAACAAAGGCTCCAAAGAGCATGCGCTGGTATCGCGGTAACTGTAAAGGCAGCTGATCCCAAAACATGATCATCAAGCCCAAAACAATAAAACAGACAAAGGTGACTGCGCCTAAAATAAACAAAAACCGCCTTTTGGGCGATTTTTGTTCTTTATTAATATTAAATGGCATTATTCGCTGGCTAACGTAAAGCTGATAGGCACACTATATTGTACACGTACCGGACGACCATTCTGGATACCAGGTTTCCAGTGTGGAGAGTTTTTCAATACACGAACGGCTTCTTCGTCGCAACCGCTACCAATACCTCTGGTAACTTTAATGTCTGTTAACGAACCGTCTTTTTCCACAACGAAGGTACAAATTACCCTACCTTGAGTTCCGTTTTCACGGGCAACTGCAGGGTAGCGGATACTTTTACCCAAATAGCTACCAAATTTTTCCAAACCTCCCGGGAATTCAGGAACCTGCTCTACCGAGGTAAAGATCTGGTTAGGATCGGCTTCTACTACTTGCTTAACATCCGAGTTACCTACCGGCTCATCAATTCTGATGTCGGCATTTGGGTCACCTTTCTGATCTTTCTGACCCGGGTCAGCAACCGCCAATTCTTTTACAGTTGGTGGATCTTTCTCCTTAACCTCGTTATCTGGTTTTACAACCGGAGGAGGGAAACGTACCTGGTCAACCTTTGGTTTTGGTGGTTCAGGTGGCGGCGGAGGTGGTTTTTTGGTTTGATCCACAGGTGGTGGAGGTAACAGCACAACGTCTGTTATCTTCACTTTTTGATCAGCTTTAGGGATAAGTCCCTGAATCCTGTTGATAATAGTAGGCAAAGCAACAACAAATACAAACACAATAATGGCTATAATAAGCGATTTGCTTGTATTTTTGGAGTTATCTCTTCTCAGCTCGTAAGCCCCGTAGGCCTTATTTCTGCTACTAAAAACAACGTCGATCCATTTCTGATCCAATATATCTAATTTCGATCCAAACATCTTTTAAGATTTAATGGGTTAATGTAACGTTATTTTAAATTAATTTATTATTAGTATAAACCATCTTTCTTGAGTAACTCGATCTCAACTGGTGAAATATCAACTATACCATAACTGGATATATTGGTAATATTCATCTCATCAAGAGCGGCAACTACGTTTTTGTAAGTTGATTTATCACTTGGTTTAATTACAACAAACATGGTTTTACCTGTTTTTTCTAAAACCTCTTTGCTTTTTTCAATAAGGGTTTTACGCAAACCGTCTTTGCTGTAATTATCAATGGTTGGTGCCGATTTTCCGGGCTCACCCAAGTACCACTCCAGCTTATCATTGCTGCCCAATAACAAGGTTAATGAGCGTGAAGCAGCAATAGCTAATTGATCCTTGGTTTTTTCGTCCTTATCAGGCATTGCAAGGTCCATAGCTTTTGGCTTGGCCAATGTTGTGGTCATGATAAAGAAAGTGATCAACAAGAAAGCCAAGTCAACCATCGCTGTCAAATCTACACGGGTGGATTGCTTCTTACTGCGAACCTTCCCGTCTTTGTGTTTGCCTCCCCCGGAGGTGTCTAATTCTGCCATGATCTTTTATTTTTTAGGAGCAGCGCCGCCGCCACCTAAGCTTGTTATTAAACTAAACTTGTTCACTTTTTGCTTTTGCAAAATGCCTATAACATCTTTAATAACCGGGTACTCTTCCTTGCTGTCGCCTTTAATAGCTATACGCAGTTGCACGTTATGCAATGCCACGGTAGCTTTACGGGCCTCACGTATCCAGTTAAACAATTCGTTACTTACCGAATCACGTGGGATACCTGGTTTGTTAAGTTTTTTCTGGTCATCAGCTGATAAAGCAATAAACTGATGCAGTTGAGCAAATGGAACACCTACTGATGTAAGTGTAGAAAACCTGTTCAACTCATCTGGCGTAAATGTTGTTTTATAAATTTCGCCCATTTGAATTAAGGTTTGCTTGCGCAGATCTACACCCTCCATTCCAAAAAATGCTTTCTGTGAACCTACAGAAATAGTAGCGAAGTCTGATTCCGGGATCGGTTGCTGTATCGATGATTTTGGAATATCGATAGGAACCGGGTCCTCGGTACGGACCTTCGCGGTCATGATAAAGAAAGTTAGCAGCAGGAACGCCACGTCGCACATAGCGGTCATGTCAATCGCTGTACTCTTTCTTGGAACTTTTATCCTTGCCATATTTGATTTTTTTTAAAATATATAGTTTACAATAATTATTAATACATCCACGCATTATTCCTGATTACATATAGGACAAACGGGGGGACGAAAGCTAATTAACCTATATATTTATTATCTGTTGGCATTTTTGTGTGAAGCAGCAAATGTTTGTACTATGCTGAAACCTGCTTCGTCAATGGCGTAAGTTAATTTATCAATTTTTGATGTAAATACGTTGTACATTACGATAGATACAGCAGAAGTACTGATACCGAATGCAGTGTTGATCAACGCTTCAGAAATGTGAGCAGATAGTTCGATCTGGTTTGGCACACCTGATACCGCTAATGAACCGAAGGCCTTGATCATACCCACAACCGTACCTAACAGACCGGTTAATGTACCGATAGATACCAAAGTAGCGATGATAGTTAAGTTTTGCTCTAACATTGGCATTTCCAACGCAGTTGCTTCTTCAATATCTTTCTGAATAGCTAATACTTTTTGGTCAACGTCAAGATTTGGTTCAGCTTCCATTTCAGCATATTTTTTCAGTGCCGATTTGATAACGTTTGCTACAGAACCTTTTTGTTTGTCGCACTCTGCTGATGCGCCAGAAATGTTACCAGCATTCAGTTGTGACTGGATCTTTCTAACAAAAGCATCTACACTGCCAGTACCTGAAGCTTTGCCGATAACTACGAAACGCTCAATTGAGAAAACGATAACCATTAACAAAAATGCCATGATCACCGGTACGATTACACCACCACTGTGAACCTGTCCAAATGGGTCTGTTGGGTAACCATTAACATCACCACCTTTGAAGTGGCTTGGATCGCCCAGAACGAATATGAAAATAAGAGTAGTAACAATCAGACAGATTGGAATAGTTAAGGATGCAAACAAGCCAGATGCACTTGAGCTTTCTTTGTTAACAGGAGTAGTTGGTTTTGTTGGTGCGTTTGCCATTACTTTTAAATTTTAGTTTTAGTTTTTGTTTATATTATAAGTTTGTTAAATGTGCTTTTGAATTAGCGAATAACAAAAATAGAATTTTAATGAAATAAAAAAATCTTTTATGTTATTCTTTACAATTTTTTAATACCGAATTACATTTTGTCCCTAATTGGTCATTATTAACGTAACAATGCTTAAATATTGTGTGTTGCCACGACAATTATTTGCAATGAAAACCATTTTTTTTTAGATTATCAAGCATTAACTGATAAAAATTGTGTTACTAATATGTTACAATATTAGTTTTAAAGCCGTTTTATAGCGGGCCGGGAGTAGTATAACGCTAAATATTTTTTTTTATTTTAGTGTACATTGTACGTTTTGTTATTTATTACCCGCCCGCCTTTTTAGCCTTATATCCATCGGTTTGCAGCAAAGTCAGGATCTTATCCCTGAAATCGCCCTGTATAAGTATTTCGGCATCCTTTACCGAACCACCAACACCGCATTTAGTTTTCAATTTTTTGCCGATCAGTTCCAGATCAGCATCGGTGCCGATAAAGCCCGAAACCCGGGTAACCAGCTTGCTGCCCCCCTTACGGTCGAGATAAATTTTAAGGTTTTGCTGCTGCGGTGGTAGTGTTTGCGCAGATTGCCCACCATTTTCCTGGTACTCAAAATCAGGATCGGTTGAATATACTACCCCGGTGAAATTTTTCTTAGCCATAACATTAGTTTTGAAGCGGGAGCGAGAAGCGTGTTGCCAAAACAGAATTCCCTAAATCAGACACCCGCACCACACACTCGCTCTCGCTCTTTTACTTAATTCTTTTTATACGTTGGGCCCACAATAACTTTTAACGAATTGGGCACTATATTAATATGTATAGCGGTACCCATTACTTGCGGCTCACCGTCAAGATGTATAGGTCCTTCGGTTTGGCGGGTTACATTAATTTGTTTACCGCGTATAATTTCAACATAACTGGTACTCTCTGATGTTTTGGTGAGCATACGGATACCCATTTCCGGAAAGCGCCACAACGGGAACTTACGTATGAGGCAAACATCAAGCAAACCATCCTGCACGGATGCCTTGGGCGAGATGTGCGCGTTGTTACCATATTGCGATGAATTGGCAATGCTTAGCATAAACGCGTTACGCTCATAAACCTTACCATCAATCTCAATATGATATTGCTGTTCGCCATAGCGGGATATTTCTTCTATGGATGATTTGATATAGGATATAAAACCCCGCTTTTTGCCGTGCGAAAATACTTCACTGATGTGGGCGTCGAAACCCATACCTGCCATATTAAAAAACGGCTGCCCGTTCACCGTTCCAGAATCAATGGTTTCCGCATTGCCTTTTACCAATGCCTGTATGGCCTGGTTGGGGTTCATGGGCACGCCTAAAAAGCGGGCCAGCCCGTTACCCGATCCGTAAGGCACAATACCCAGGGCTGTATCACTCCCTACTATGGCCGATGCTATTTCATTTACCGTACCATCGCCGCCAACAGCCACAATAATATCATATTTGCCTACGGCCTCCAGCGCGATGATCCGCGCGTGCGATACGCCATCGCTAAAAACAATGGTCGCGTCAAACACCGCCTTATCAATATTCTGATCAATAAGATCGGGCACCCCGTCCTTCTTCTTCCCTCCCGATATGGGGTTTATTATAAATAACGCTTTACGTTTCAATTATCTGTATTATTTCAGCCCCCAAAAGTAAATGTATTTTCGGCTTTGTGAAATTTGTTTTATTTTTGCCACCCGAAAGTGGACTGATTTAATTGCCTTTATAACACAAGGCTGGATTGCAACCACGTAAAAAAGTGCTAAAACCAACGCTTCTTTTTACCTCGATCCGTTAAAACTTACTCCTTTCGGTTTTTTTAATTAATTTTTTATCAAACTTATATGCCATACTTATTTACCTCTGAATCCGTATCAGAAGGACATCCGGATAAAGTTGCAGACCAAATATCAGACGCCCTCATCGATCATTTTTTGGCGTTCGACGAAAATTCAAAAGTTGCCTGTGAAACACTGGTAACCACCGGACAGGTAATTTTAGCCGGCGAGGTAAAATCAAAAGCTTATTTAGACGTACAAAAAATTGCCCGCGAGGTGATCAATAAAATTGGTTACACCAAAGGCGAATATATGTTTGATGGCAGCTCTTGCGGTGTACTATCGGCCATTCATGAGCAATCGCCGGATATTAACCAGGGTGTCGACCGTCAGGCTAAAGAAGAACAAGGCGCCGGCGACCAGGGTATGATGTTTGGTTATGCCACTGTTGAAACTGATAACTACATGCCCCTGGCACTGGATATTGCCCACGCCCTTTTAATTGAGCTGGCAGCCATCCGCCGCGAAAACAACGAGATCAAATATCTGCGCCCAGACGCAAAATCGCAGGTTACCTTGGAGTACAGCGACGACAATAAGCCACAACGCATCGATGCCATTGTGATATCAACACAACATGACGATTTTGATGAGGAAAAAGCCATGCTGGCCAAAATTAAACAGGATATCATCAGCATCCTGATCCCTCGGGTTAAAGCCAAATATCCAAAATACGCTCACTTCTTTAACGATCAGATCAAATATCACATCAACCCAACCGGTAAATTCGTTATCGGAGGGCCACATGGCGATACCGGCTTAACCGGTCGTAAGATCATTGTAGATACCTACGGCGGTAAAGGAGCACACGGCGGTGGTGCTTTCTCTGGCAAAGATCCGTCGAAAGTAGATCGTTCCGCGGCTTATGCAACCCGTCACATCGCCAAAAACCTGGTAGCTGCCGGTGTTTGCGACGAAGTACTGGTGCAGGTATCATACGCTATTGGTGTGGCCCAACCGATGGGTATTTATGTAAACACCTACGGCACAGCCAAAGTAAACCTGCACGATGGTGAAATAGCAAAAAAAGTAGAGGAAGTATTTAACATGACCCCGTACGCTATTGAAACCCGCTTTAAACTCCGCAACCCTATATACAGCGAAACCGCGGCTTACGGTCATTTCGGTAAACCAAGCGAAGTGGTAACCAAATCATTCATTGCTCATGACGGCAGCGAACTGAAACGCGAAGTAGAACTGTTTACCTGGGAAAAACTGGATTACGTTGACAAAGTAAAACAGGCTTTCGGTTTGTAAAACCAAGCAGCGTCGATTTAAGATAACTTTTATACATTTAAGCCACCTTAACAGGTGGCTTTTTTTATTTTAACCAACAATGACATTTAGCAAAGCTAAAGCTATATTGACATCTATTGAATCCAATTTAGATGGACGAATGAAATATACGTATGACTTAATCAAGCCTGATAGCTATAGTTTGAAAATGCAGGATAGCATAAGTGGCGTTATACGTTATTTAGATTTCAAATTAAAAAAGACTAAAGATATTGAGGTAGAATTTACCTGTCACGGGTTTAGTTTTAATTTTCCGCTGATAAAAAACGTGAGCTCTTTCACTTTTAATGTCAATGACTTCAGCCTGTTATTAACATATGGAATAAAGGTTGACGAAAATTCCTCAAACCCCGAATTAGATTTAGATGTGGAGTTTTAAGTTTTTCCTATTTACGCGCGTTTATCAGGCATTCAATTCCCGGCATAATGATTGCCTGTTAAAAAATGACGTTACGTAAAGAAGATTTTACCAATTTGGTGAACATTCTATCCGTTTTGTTTACGAAACTTTGCACCATATTTTTAAATCAACATATACCATGAGTAAAACAAAAATAGGATGGATCGGTCTGGGCAATATGGGTATCCCCATGTCGCTGCAACTGATCAAAGCCGGCTACCCGGTAACCGTTTATAACCGCAGTAAAGAAAAAGAATCGCCGCTAAAAGCCATGGATGCGGCCGTTACCTCATCACCAGGAGAGCTGATACAACAAACCGATGTGATCTTTATTATGGTGTCCAATGATGAAGCCATTGGCGATATATTTAATGGAAAAGAGGGTTTGCTGAGCGCTAAGGCCAAAGGTAAGATCATCATTAATATGAGCACCGTATCGCCGGCTATCAGTAAAGAAATGGCCGCTTTATGCCATGAACAGGGCAACGACTATCTTGACGCGCCTGTATCTGGCAGTGTAAAACAAGCCGAAGATGCCGCCCTGGTGATCATGGTAGGTGGTAAAGAAGCAACATTTAAAAAAGCGCAGCCCTTATTGGAAAAACTGGGTAAACTCGCCCTGCTGGTTGGTGAAACCGGCGCGGGTAACAGCGCTAAACTGGCCATCAATACCTTATTGAGCTTCCACGCGCAGGGATTGGCCGAAACCGTTCTTTTCGCACAGGAAAAAGGCATTAAAACCGAGGATATGCTGTCCATTATCAATAACAGCGCGCTGGGAAATATTTTTGCCAAAATCAAGGGCGATGCCATTTTAAATGATAATTACAAAGCCGCCTTCGCGCTAAAGCATATCGCTAAAGATCTGCGCCTGGCCAAAGCGGAAGGCCTGAACTCTCCCCTGTCTAAAATAGCATACCAAACTTTCCAGGAAGCCGAAGCCAAGCACGGCGAAGAGGATATCATCGCGGTAATTAAGCAGATAGGAAAATAATTGAGAGGGCGCTGGCCCTTTCTTTCCATGCGTCATTGCGAGCGCAGCGTGGCAATCCCTAAAATACAGAGCGGCTCTGCTCATCGGGGATTGCCACGCTGCGCTCGCAATAACGTGTTCTTTTATTAAGCACTCCCCTACACCTTCAACACAAACCGCACTAATCCTACCCCAAGGCTCAACAAGATCAGGTATACCACATTAAGCTTAAACCTTTGCATCAAAACAAGGGATAACCCTATCCATATCAAGGATAAAACATTAAGATGCCCCCAAGCCAATCCACCGGGAAAAACAACGTCTTTACCTAAAAACAAGGTCAGGTTCAGGATCACGCCTACCACAGCGGCGGTAACCAGTTTCAGGATCTGGCTCACCACTTCGCTGCCGTGCGATTTTTCTATCAACGGCCCACCCGCAAATGCGTATAAGAAACAAGGCAAAAAAAGTATAAAATATGGCAGCGAACAAGGTGACGCTGCCCATAGCTATGTAAGCATGAAAATGATTAAAGCCGGCCATAAAGCCCACAAAGCCAACTACAATAATGACCGGCCCGGGCGTAGTTTCGGCCAGGGCAACACCATCAACCATCTGCGATTTAGACAACCTGAATTGTTTCAGGATCCCATAGAACAGGTTAGCCATCATGTTGTACATCTCCGGTTAATTACTCTTGCAGATTGTTGTTGGTGACAACACCAACAACGGCGGTGGATTTGATTTTTTTGGTGATCAGGGAAATCGCTTTTAGATTAACGAGCTGATAGGAGGCACTAAATGTATTGTTTTCCAGCTATAAACAGCTTGCTTATCCCGCAAATTTTCGCAAAACGTATTAAAACAACAGCCCGGTTATCTTTAGCAGATAACCGGGCTGTTTGGTTAAGGCAAAACAAGGTCAAAAATCAACCGGTTTTAATTCATGTAGCATATCGAAAACCTCATACTTTTTAAATTTTCAAAAACCATCAAAAATTTGTTAAAAGCGTTAAGGCAAACTTAAAACTCTATTAAAAAACCTAATTATGAACTCATTTCACAGCGTTTTTGAACAAAAATTTGTTAAAATCCGGGGTTTAAAAAGTTTTATTATTACACTTTACCAAATACTACGGTACCATTGTGCCCGCCAAAACCAAAGGTATTGCTCATGGTTAAATTCACCGGGTAACTGATGGTTTCCCCTAAAACAATGTTCATGCTTTCGGGTACCGCGGGGTCAAGCTCGGTGGTGTTAATGGTGGGTGGTATCAGGCTGTCGCGCATGGATAGCAGGCAGATAATAGCCTCAATAGCTCCCGCCGCGCCCAGCAAATGGCCTGTCATGGATTTGGTAGCGCTGATTTGTATATTGTTCTTTTCATTTTTGGTTAATACCTGTAAAGCTTTCAGCTCGGATAGGTCACCAACCGGGGTTGAGGTGGCATGCATATTCATATAATCTATGTCGAAAATAGATACACCGGCTTCTTCCAGGGCCAGTTGCATACCCTTGGCCGCGCCCAAACCTTCGGGATGAGTGGCCGTCATATGATAGGCATCGGCAGTCATGGCGGCGCCGCGTACTTCAGCATAAATGTGGGCGCCGCGTTTTACGGCATGCTCATATTCTTCCAGCACCAGGGCTCCGGCACCTTCGCCCATGATAAAACCATCGCGATGGGTATCAAACGGCCGGGAAGCACCCTGAGGGTCGTCGTTACGGGTCGACATGGCCTTCATCGAACTAAAACCACCAAATGAAGCGGGCGTAATAGGAGCCTCAGAACCGCCGGTAATGATCACTTTGGCCTTCCCTAACCGGATATAGTTAAAAGCATCCATAATGGCTGTATTTGAGGTTGCACAGGCCGATACGGTGGTATAATTAATGCCCATATAACCATGACGGATAGAGATCATGCCCGAGGCCATATTGGTAATCAGTTTAGGCACAAAAAACGGACTGAAACGCGGATGCCCATCGCCCAGGGTGTACTCACGCACCTGTTCCTCAAAGGTTTCCATACCGCCCTGTCCCGATCCCCAGATCACGCCAACATCAAAGGGGTCCATCTTATCGAGCTCAAAGCCCGAATCTTTGATAGCCTCGTCAGATGCCACCAGCGCGTATTGGGTAAAAGGGTCGGTACGTTTAAGATCGGCCCGATCCAGGAAATCGGCCGCGTTAAAATCTTTCAGCTCGCAGGCAAACTGCGTGCGGAACAAAGTGGGATCAAAATGGGTGATGCGTGCGGCAGCACTTTTACCGGCTACTACGTTTTTCCAAAAATCTTTTACTTGGTTGCCCATAGGGGTTAATGCCCCCAGGCCGGTTACCACTACTCGTTTTAACATGGTTGTAAACTTTAAATAAAAATTTGGCAAAAGTAATGATAAAAATACCGTATGGTATATTGATAATGTAAATATATTTTCTATGGAACGGCTAATCGTTTTTACCAAATGGTAAGTGGATGCGCCCTAAACCGGCAGAACTTTGTGGTACTAAATATGTATATCATGAACACACCAAATCAAAACAGCAAATTACAAGGTAAACGAATTATATTAATGGGTGGTACATCGGGCATCGGCCTGGCTACAGCCAAAGCAGCAGCGGCCGAAGGTGCCAATGTGGTGGTGGTATCCAGCAGTCAGCAACGGGTAGACAGTTCCCTGGCCGAACTGCCCGAAAGCGCCAAAGGCTACGCGATTGATCTGAGCAAGGAGCAAAACATCCAGGATTTTTTTGATGGCATAGGTAATTTTGACCATTTGGTATACACAGCCGCCGAAAACATCAGCTTAATTTATGTGAACGATCTGGAGCTGGACAAGGCCCGTGATTATTTTAACCTGCGTTACTGGGGCGCGCTGGCATCGGTAAAATACGCTGCTCCGCATATTAATAAGGGCGGTTCTATCTCTTTAATGAGTGGCATTGCCAATCCTCGACCGGGATCGGGCTGGCTGCTTGGTGCAAGCATCTGCGGCGCTGTAGAAGGCCTAACCCGTGCTATGGCTGTGGAGCTGGCTCCTGTGCGTGTAAACGCGGTTTCGGCAGGTGTGGTGAAAACCAATTTGTGGAACAGCATCCCTGAAACCGATCGCGAAGCCTATTACAAAACCGTTGGCGATGCCCTGCTGGTAAAACGTGTTGGCGAAGCCGAAGATATTGCCCAGGCATTTACCTACCTCATGAAACAACAGTTTACAACCGGCCAGATACTGATCACCGATGGCGGTACCGTGCTGGTTTAATAAAACGCGGCTAAAGACCTACGAAGCTTTTGAAACTTCGTAGGTCTGAATACAAAATATTGATGCAAAAAGTGGGTTTACACTTTTTGTCGAAAAAAATTTATAATTTATTGACTATCAGATAATTAAATCAATTTTAACCTTAAATTATGTAAACCATGTAAACCCACTTTTTTAATAAAATCACGCCGCTACCGTATATTTTTACGGATGCGGCTAAGCGATTGCGGGGTGATACCTAAATAGCTGGCAATATCTTTTAAAGGTACACGCAACGCGATATCGGGGTTTTGCTCCACAAATAACCGGTATTGATCATCGGCGGTTTCGCCAATGTAACGGTTACGAACATTTACCTTGTGTATGAGGTGCTGCTGGTTAATATCATCGATGATGTCCCTGAGATAAGACAGCTCTGCATACAGCGCCATTAATCTGGTTTTAGTTATCACCATGATCTCGGCATCGCAACAGGCCTGGATAGCCGTTGGCGTGATACTGCCTTCATTAAAACTTTGCAGAATAGTGCAGAGGTTATTTTCGCGATAGAAAAAGTGGGTGATATCCACACCACGTTCATTATGGGTTGCTATACGCACCACGCCTTTGCAAACAAAATACATCTCGGAGCAAACCCGGTGCCCCTTAAACAGATACTCCCCCTCCTTGTAGCTTTTTAATTCAAAAGCAGCCAGGATCAGGCGGGCATCATCAGCAGCAATATGCCGGAACTGTTGAAAATAACTGATAAGCGGGTTGGGCATAAGCTTTTGAGCAAAATGATCAGGCAAATATATCAAAGCTTTGGAGTTCCTTCTCCTCCCCATTAATGATAACAGAAAGCTGATGTTTACCGGGATAAAAAGTACGGGTGGTGATCGGCTTAAATGGCTGCTTTCTTTTAACCACAATTTTCTCTCCGGCCAGGTAGGGTCGTTCGCTTATTTTGAATACCTTTTTGCTCAGTTGTCCATTGGCTTTATTGTAGTAAATACCATATTCCAGCCGTACGGTTTGCTTTTCGGTATGGTCATTTGTTACTGTGAAAGTAAATTCCAGGCTATCCCCTATTTTTACTTCGGGTGTCAGGATAAGGAAGCCGGTCATGGTTAAGCTCTTGCTCTCCAGCCCATAATGCTGCAGTATTTCGGCATGGCCGCTTTTTAACAGGGTACGACTGGCATGTTTTATGATAGCATCCGTTTCTTTACTGATGCCATGCCACTCACGGGCAATGGTCATCATTACTCCCGGGTGATCTTTGGAGATATCGTTCAGGTTATTGGCTACGCTTTTACGTACCCATTCGGAGGGATCGTTTTTTAAATTTTCCAAAACCGCGAGTACCGGTGCCGGGTCTTTTTTCAATGCGGGTATCGCCAAGCCCCAGGGCAGTCTGGGCCGGCTGCCTTCGCTGGCAAAACGACGCACTTTATGATTTTCATGTAATGACCATAGCTGCATCTGCATCATCATCCGGTCGGTGTATTTGAGCAGAAATGGCCGTACCGCAAATTCGCAGCTTACAAACTGGGTAATAAACTCCAGGGATTTTACAGAGGCTTCATAATGATCAAGACCATAAACTTCTATATAATCGGGCAAAAACATCATGGCCAGGCTATCCTCGCCAAAATGTTCGGCACGCAAACGGGTAATGATCTTTTCCATCATCTCCGCAGCGACTGGAAAATCAGCAGGCATAAACTCATGCAGCACAATGGAATTGTGCCGCATCCGCTCTTTCAGCGCCTTGTTCTCGTATCCATCAATAAAAATAAGCGACAGGAAACGCTTTTTATCAAAATCAGGAAGTACATGCGCAAGCACATCTGCAAACCGGTTATAAAACGCGGGAGAGTAAATATCTTTTAATAAACTGCTCATCTGGCTATTGATCGTACTTTGGCTACCGCCGGTATCAATTCGGGGTTGGTTTTAGCAATTACCCGTTGCAATTGTTCACGATTGTTATCACCCCACTCCCCCATCAGATCAATTACGGGCAGCAGGCTTTCGCCAAAGGGGGTTAAGCTATATTCCACTTTTGGGGGTAGCTGAGGGTATATTTTTTTGGTCACTATCTCATGTTCTTCCAATTGGGATAGCTGCATATTCAACACCCGCCGGGTAGCCTCGGGTATTTCCCGCTGAAGTTCACTTGGGCGTTTTTTACCTTTTGATATGTAGTAGATCAAATGGATCTTCCATTTACCGTACATCACTTCCTTCATAAGGTCGAGGCCGCAATACTGATCAATCGGGATCTTTTTTTCATACATAATACAAAGGTATACCATTCAATTTAAATGAACCATAGGGATAAATTTATCCCATACCGAATCCTTATTCCCTTATTGTGGTGATGGTCGGCTCTCCCGAATTTTGTTATCGCAATTCAGCACAATAAAATTAAAAACGATGACAAACAATATAGAAATAAACCATCCCGAATTTCTGAACAAACGCGTACTGGTTACCGGTGGCACCAAAGGGGCAGGAAAAGCCATTGCCGAACGATTAGCAAATGCAGGTGCCACAGTAATTACAACGGCCCGTAATATTCCTAAAGACCAACAAACGGGAATCCACTTCATCCAGGCAGATATCAGTACTGGCGAAGGTGTACAAAAAGTAGTTAATGAGTTAATGACTGATTTTAGCGGTGTGGATATCCTGATCAATAATGCAGGTGGCTCCTCGGCACCTAACGGGGGCTTTAGCGCGCTTAATGACAATAATTGGGACGATGCCATCAACACCAATCTATACGCAGCGGTGCGGCTCGACAGAGGCCTCTTACCAGCGATGCTAAAACAAGGTTCGGGTGTTATTATCCACATATCATCCATTCAAAGATCATTCCCGCTTTATGACTCCACTTTACCTTATGCAGCAGCAAAGGCGGCCTTAACCAACTACAGCAAAGGCTTGTCTAATGAAGTATCGTCAAAAGGAATCCGCGTATTAACCGTTTCTCCGGGCTTTATACAAACAGAGGCCGCAGAAACCTTTATTCAAAAAATGGCAGAAAGCGCCGGCGGCACCTACGAAACTGCCCTTGCTCGATTAATGGATTCGCTTGGGGGAATTCCGATGGGACGTCCAGCTTCGCCCGCCGACGTAGCCGAATTAGTAGCGTTCCTGGTATCTGACCGTGCGGCTTATCTAAGCGGTACAGAATATATTATTGACGGAGGTACTATCCCAACTGTTTAAATGATAATATCACACTCAAAAACAATTGCGCTCTTATAATGATAGTTGGTTATTCTATCGAAAGGCTTCTTTTGGTTTGGTATTTGCTTCCGTATAATTATTAAAGTTAATCTAATACTTAATATTATGAACATTATTCAGGGAGCATCAGGACAAGTTGGGTCGGCTATTGTGACCAATCTTGTAAAAAAGGGCGAGCCTGTAAAAGGGATCGTAAGGAGTAAAGAAAAAGCAGAACAGCTTAAAAAAAAGGGCGCTGATAGTGCCATTGCCGATGTATTTGACCAGCAAGCCATAACGGACGCACTTAAAAAAGGATCAACATTTTTTGTTATTACCCCAGAAACCGGCAAAGGCGACGATATATTAGGTGATACCAGGAAAAGTCTTCAAAATATCCGGAAAGCGATAGAAAAATCGCCTGTAAAAAAGGTGGTTGGTCTATCATCAATTGGGGCGCAATACGATAAGGGGACAGGCAATCTGCTTATGTCCTATTTTTTAGAACACGCCTTTAAAGATCTGGACATCGAACAGTCCTATATCAGGCCTGCCTATTATTACAGCAATTGGATGGCCTATCTGCCAGTAGTAAAAGAGAGCGGCATTTTACCTACTTTCTTCCCGGTTGATCTATCTATCCCGATGATATCGCCTATGGATGTAGCCAAATTTGCTACTGATATTATTACCAGCGATGACTCCGGGAATAAAATTTATGAGGCATCGGGTCCGGAATCATTGAGTTCCGCGGGTGTCGCGGCGGCATTTTCAAAGGCATTGCATAAAGAGGTGAAAGCAAAACAGATCCCCCGTGATCAATGGCCGTCGACCCTCAAAAAAATAGGATTCTCTGAAGATGCCATCAAAAACTATATCGAAATGACCGATATGGTAATATCCGGCCAGATACATGCCGAAAATCAGGGAACTATAGCCTTAAAAGGAAAAACAACGCTGCAGGAATATATCAACAACGCTGTAAACTAAACAAGCATTTAAAAGCAAAAGGAGCAATGAACTATGATTCATTGCTCCTTACCAGATCAGTTATACGTCTTGGGCGTTAATTTTCTTCGTAAAACTTAGGTGCTATCGCCATGGATAGCAGATCGGTTTTATGTTTATTCAGTAGTTTTTTCCACCAGAACTGAAATTTACGCGGATACACTACTCTGTCTTTAAAATCGGCCTTATGCAGGTCTTCCATCGCCAGTAATTTATGCATCACCTTGCGCGAGTGATCAACTACCGCGTGCGACCGCTCTGTATATCCCAGTATCCGGTTTATTTCGCGGTTGGTTTTCCCTACCAATATATATTCAAATATCTGCAAATGTAAAGTCGAAAATCCTTTGGTTTTGAGTAATGGTCTGCTTACTGATAATCTATCCTGCTTAATCATAAACCCCGGTGTTTAAATCTTTACTTTATGTTTTCAATCTTAATAACTTCAATCGTACCTAAACCTGTGCTTTACTTACACGGATTTGAAGTTTTATCATTCGGATCCTTTAGCACCTTAAACTCGGTACGCCTGTTCAACTGGCGACCAGCAGGATTATCTTTTCCGTTAGGAAGCGAGTTAGGTGCAACCGGCTTTCTTTTACCGTAGCCCTTTGCATATACACGCGCCGCGTCTATACCTTTTGATATGATATAGGTAACGCATGATTGAGCCCTGGCCTGTGATAATTTATCGTTATACTTATTTGAGCCAATGGAATCGGTATGCGCACTTAATTCCACTTTTATTGTCGGGTTATCTTTCAGCACACCAACCAATGTATCCAAAACAACTTTTGATTCCGGCCTTAATGTAGCTTTGTTAAAGTCGTACAATACATTTTTAATCACGATAGGTTTTTCCGGTGTAAAGGCTTGCAAGCAGATATCGGCGCTATATAAAGTATCATTACGCATGGTACCTGTAGCAGGAGCAGGCAGGTTTTTAGCAAAGTAGCAACCTTTTTCAAGTCGCAGACTGTGCGGACGTTTATCGGTTACATCAAATGCATAACGGCCATTTTTGCCAACTACCATTTGCTTCAAGGTGTCTTTTGACAACGAATCGATAAAGCTTACTTTAACGCCCTCTAATGGCTGATGCGTATCGCAATCAGTTACAAGGCCAGATAACACATATTTCTTGTTTTCTGCCGAGAAAATAGCCAGACAGCAATCAGATTCACGATCAGAGCTGATGTAGAATTTTTTGGCATCATCATGATCGGGCAAATAATACAGATCGTCTTTTGCGGAGTTAATAGGGTAGCCCAAATTTTTAGGCTCGCTCCATTTATCCAGTGTGCTCTGGCTTTCAAAAAAGTCAAAACCACCCAGGCCTATAAACCCTTTTGAACTGTACACCAATCTTTTGTTTGGCAGATCATAATAAGGCGCTTCTTCATCAAAAGCAGTATTGATAACGCTACCCAAGTTAGTTGCGCTCACCGCATCGCCATTAAAGTTCAGGTAAGCCACCCAGATATCGTCGCCACCCTGACCGCCTGGTTTGTTAGAGGCAAAAAACAGGCGCAAACCATCAGCTGTAACAAATGGCTGTATAGAGTTAAACCCGTCAACGTTTACGTTGCTGTTCATTTTCTTTGGGGCCGACCAATCGTTATCTACCCATTCGGTAAAATAAATGGCGTGTATGGTCTTGGCTCCCTCTTTATACCAGCGGGTAAAATACATCCGCTTGCCGGTTTCATTGAATGAAGGGGTGCCGTACTCCAATTCTTTTTTTCCTTTAGTATCCGGATCTTTTAAACTGATCACAATAGGTACGCCCGGTTTTGCTTTATCAAGTTGATATATCCGGTTCAGGTGTTTTTTATCATCTTTAACAAACCGTGATGAAGTGAAATAACTATTGCCGTCACGCTGAACAAGGGAATAATCAGAACCATCAGAAGCATAAGGCGCTGGCAACTTAGTTGCCTCAACCAACAAAGGATACTGATATTGATCTTTCGCGAAATGACAGTTTTTAATTTCTTTAGTAGCTATATCCTTGTACTTGCTTTCACCATTGTAATTTGCCTGGAATTGCTCCAATTGTTTTATGGCGTCGTCAAAGTGTTGAGTAGCCCTTAAACACACACCATACCAAAGGCGGGCTAAAGGATATTCTTTTTCATAATTGGCACTGATCACTTTATAATACCAGCCCTGGGCCTCAATATAGTTTTCATATAAACGATATGATTCGGCTAACTGGTAAGATATGTAAGCCTGGTCAGTCTGTTTTGTAGGCTTTTTGCTGGTTTTTTCGCCGGCGTGGTAAGGTATGGCCTGCAGTAAGGTAAGACTTAAACCTTCGGCAGCTCTTTTATAGTAAAAAGCAGCCTCATAGTAATCCTTATTGTTAAAGGCCTTATCGCCATAAACCCTCGGATTGTCCTTGCTATACTGGGCGTTGACCCCTTTAAACACAAGCAGTATGAGTAATGTAAAAATTATTTTCTTCATGTTGATAAAGTTTAAAGCCTTGGGCAAATTGCTTCCGGTTCCTGGATGCGTTTGCGAAATACATAACTTACCGATAACTCAATACCTCCGTTGCCAGATGTGGCCCGGGTAAGCGATGATGTATTGAAATCATAACTTGCGCCTATGATCAAGCTGTTAACATGGTATCCGATGTTAGCAATAGCCGCATCCTTAAAACGATACATACCGCCCAATATTAAACCTTTATCATCCTGTAGTTTTAATTCTGAATAAGCACCAACGGCTTTCTCTTCGGCTTTTTGTTGCCTGATATAAATGGCATGCGGAATAATGTCAAAATAATCCGAAGCCTTTATACGTACACCAGCGTGTACAGTATAACGTATGGGCAATTTAAGACTGGAACCATCAACCGCAAATGGATCCTTTGAGCGGGCAAGGTGGGATACACTTACACCACCAAAAAAGTTGGCGTTATGCAGGGGGTCGCCATCATAATAAAACACACCAGCTCCCGCGTCAAATATGGTAGCATTGGTATTTAAAAAGTTTTCGTTACTGGGTAGCGTTGGATCGAAACCGCTGCTTGGGTTAAACTGGCTGCCGAACTGCGCCTTGTTGGGGTCGAAGCTACGGTTAATGATACCTGCCTGTACGCCAAAGCTTACTTTTTTGTACCCATCATTTGATACGGAAATAGCATAACCAAAAGAGCCGTAAGCCGCAAAATAGTTATATCCGACATCGCCCGCGGCCTGGTTGATCACATTAAAACCTACCCCCACTTTATCAGTTGGCCTAAAATCAACAGACAAGGCGCCCGTTTGATACGCATTGTTGATGGTTGCGTATTGGTTTTTAAAATTTGCATTGACACGCACGTCGCCATTGATCACCCCGGTTAATGCCGGGTTAAGATACAAGGGATAGGCGTAATATTGCGAAAAGTGCGGATCGATCTGCGCCTTTAATTGACTTATTGCTCCAATCTGAAGCAGTATTGCCATGATAACTATAACTCTTTTTTTCATAGTAGTTTTATTAATTGTGATGCGGTCATGAAGTACGGTATCACGCTATGATACATGATACCGTACATATATAGGCCTTATCGTAATAGCGTAACTGTACCTTTTCTCTTAATTACCTGACCATCATTCATGGTAGCTTCAACATAATAAACGTATACACCAACCGGCTGCTTGGTACCCTTATATGTACCATCCCATCCACTTGCTTTATTAGTTGATTTGAATTGCAGCTCACCCCATTGGTCGTAAATTGATAATGTTAAGGCCTGGATGGTAGTTCCATAAACGTACAGTATATCGTTATTTCCATCCCCGTTAGGAGTAAACGCATTCGGTATAAATAATCCATTACCAAAAGGATTACTTGTAGTTCCGGTAACTGCTACAGAGTTAGCACTCAACTGGCAAGCAGAATTTCCGGTGGCGCGTACAATAATAGTAGCCGATTGTCCTGGCTGTAATCCGCTCACAGTATGGCTTAAGCCTGCGGCACCTGAACTTGGTGCAACAAAATGTTGTCCGTTATCTAAGCTTACCTGGTAACCGGTAGCCCCTGTAACAGCAGCCCATGTAAACGTAATGCTCTCTGAAGTAGTTGAGCCTACGGTCACTACTGGTGCAGCCAGCGGACTAAGTATGGTAACTGTTACCGGCGTGCGGGTAGTTGATACACAACCGCCTGCAACTTCGGCTTCGGCATAATAAGTAGTATTAGCTGATAATACAGGTGTTGTAAAATCGGTACCGGTGAACAAGGCTGCCCCTCCTGTATTGGCAGCATACCATTTGATAACCGCACCAGGTGTAGAACTTGTGGCCGATATGGTAGTGCTTGATCCAGGACATATTGAAGTACCTTGAGTGCTTGCCTGTGGCGCAATTGGCGCTGATGTTACGGTAACGGTAACACTTGTACGCGAAGCAGATGGGCAACCTGTATTATTTACCGCCTCTGCAAAGTATATGGTATTGGTAGTTAGCGTAGGTGTAACAAAGCTTGTACCAGTATATAATGGAGTACCACCACTTGCTGTGCTGTACCAGTTATAGGTAAAGTTTGCCTGCGGATTATCGATAGTTAATGTTACCGAACCTCCTGCGCAATTATTTACTGAATTACCGCCAGCTATTACCGGTGCTCCAGGCGCCGGAACCGCGGTTACCTGAACAGTGGCCACACCTGGGCTTGAGCATGTACCGCTTGCTGCTTCTACATAATAGGTAGCATTAGCGTTAACAGCCCCAAGCGGGAAGCTTGATCCTGTAAATACCAGGTTGGTTCTTCCGGCATCGGTGTACCAGTTGTAAGTAATACCCGCCTGTGGCGAAGCTACAGAAAGCGTTGCCGTACTACCCAAACATACCGATACATTCGGACTCGAAACGGTTGGCGTTGGTGGTTGTGGCGTTACTTTAACCGGCGCGGCTATTCTTGTTGACGCGTTACATGCCTGGGCATTTGTAGCTTCAACATAATAGGTTACATCGGCAGTTAACACAGGTGTTGTAAAGGTTGAACCTGTATGTACTGAGGCTCCGCCTGTTGCTGATGTATACCAGGTATAAGTTGTTCCTGGTACCGCGTTAACTATTTTGATAGTAGCTGTACTATTTTGACAAGTAGTTAAGCTGGTAGCATCAACTGTTGGATCTGGTGCTTTAGTATTATCAATATTAATAGTTACCGAAGTACGTGGTGAACTTGATGTACAACCTGTAGTATTGCTCACGGCTTCTACATAATAAGTAGTAGCTGCCGTAATTACAGGAGTAGTGAATGTAGCTCCAGTAAATATCGGAGTGCCTCCGGTGGCTACATTGTACCATTTAAAGGTAACATCAGGTGTAGTGCTTTTTGCAACCAACACAGCCGAACCACCTGAACATACTGTTGGTGTTGACGAACCTGCCTGGGTTGTTACTGTTGGTCCGTTTGGCAATGTGTTAACAACCACATCAATTTTAGTGCGGGTTGCCGAAGTACAACCAATGTTGTTTGATGCTTCTACATAATAAGTAGCATTAGCTGTTAGTACTGGCGTGGTAAAAGTTACCCCACTGGCCAATGCAACACCGCCTGTTGCAGAACTGTACCATTTATAGGTAAGCAATACACTTGGATTTGAAACAGTTATTAAGGCTGTAGAACCTGAACAAGTTGGCACTGTGTTACCACCTGCTATTACCGGTGCCCCTGGCGCTGCCACCACAGTCACTTGTGCAAAGCCGAAGCCGCTGCTGCTACAACCGGTAGCATTTGTTGCTTCTACATAGAAATCTGTAGTGGTGGTTATAGCGGCTGTTGTATAAGGGTTACCTGTAAACAGTAAGTGATTTTTGGTAGTTGAATCATACCATTTATAAGTAACACCGGCTTGTGGTGCTTGTACAGACAATGTAGCTGTACTGCCTAAACATACCTGTTGGTTGGCCGCCGCAACTACCGGATCTGGTGGAAGCGGTGTAACTGTTACAGATGCCTGGGCACGTGCAGATGCGTTACAATTGCCTGCAGTTGCTGCCTCAACATAGTAAGTTGTATTGGCTGTTAAAGCCGGACTAACAAACTGCACGCCTGTATATAATAACGTGCCATTAGTTGGTGCATCATACCATCTGTAAACCACACCTGTTTGCGGGTTAGCTATATTGATGGTAACTGATGAGCCCGAGCAAACGGTAAGACCACCAGTTGGGATCTGTATCACCGGAGTTGGAGGTATTGGCAATACCGTTACATCCACTTTTGTACGTGTTGCACTGCTGCAATTGGTTGAGCTTGCTGTATTAACCGCCTCAACGTAGAAAGTAATACTTGCTGTTAAATTATTAAGCGTATTTGATGTTCCGGTAAATACTGGAGCACCGCCTGTGGCTGCAGCATACCAGTTATAAGTTATGCCTGCAACAGGGTTAACAATACTTACGGTAAGGCTTCCACCATTACAAACCGGAGTAGATGTGTTGCTCAATATCGGCGCGGCTGGTAAACTGTTTGGTGTAACAGTAACCGATGTACGTCCACCGCCATTTATACAGCTTGAAGAATTAGTAGCCTCAATATAGTAGGTAATCGCCTGTGTAATTGCCGGGGTTGTAAATGTAGCACCGGTATGCGCCAATGCGCCGCCGGTAGCTGCAGTATACCAGTTATAGGTAACACCAGCCTCTGGCGAGGTAACTGCTAACGTAGCAGGACTGCCAGCGCAAACCGCCACATTTGGTGATTGTACACCTGGTTTTGATGGCAATTGATTAACTTTTATTGTAGCCGTTGTACGTGCAGGGCTGGTACAGGTGCCATTTACTGCTTCAACATAATAAGTGATGGTTGAAATTGGTGTTACATTAAAGCTTGTACCTGTAAACACCGGAGTGCCGCCGGCTGCTGATGTATACCAGTTAATGGTTGCACCATTTGCATTAGTTACAGTAAGCGTTACTTGCTGACCCGCGCAGATCTCGGCAGGGAAGCTGGCCAATACCGGGTTAACCGGTGATGGTGTAACGTTAGCAGTTGCCGCTACCCTGTTCGGGTTAGGACATAGCGTTGAAGTATGGCTGCTTTCTACATAATAAGTAGTAGTAGCCAGTATATTGGTTGGGCTATAGCTTGTACCTGTATGTAACAGTGTACCACCTACTGCCGCACTGTACCATCTGTAAGTTACACCTGCACGTGGGTTGCTTACTGTAAATGTAGCAGTACCACCCGCGCAAATATTTTGTGTATTAACGGCTAAGCGAGGCGCTTCAACTTGTTTGCTTGCATAATAGATGTTAGTTGTAGTTAACAATGTCGCTATACCTGAGTTTAAACGAACCTCTACCCTGTCAAACACCGCTTTTGGTGCGAATTTGATAATGGCAGTTTGGCCACCAGGCAGGATAGCTATTTTTATTAAGTTACTGCTCAGTGTAATACGATCGTTGTTAAAAGTAGCGCCGTTGTATGAGGCTAATTGTATAGAGCCCAATACATTGATATCGGCCAGGCTTCCCGGAACGCTTATTTTCAAGGTCACCGTGTCACCAACAAGCCCTGGATCCGCAAATATGAGTTTTTGTGATACATATGAACCCAATACACTGATTGGCAGATGTAATTGACTGAAATTGGTAGTATCCTGATCAACTGAATTATTTTCATCAGTTACACCGCAGGCAACGCAAATCAGACCGCCATTCACATCAAATGTTTGAGTTGATGCGAAATCGCAATTGGTTGAGAATATTGGATTTACTTTAACAGTAACCGCTGTACGTGTTGTGCTGGTACAGCCAGAGCTGGTTAATACAGCCTCAACATAATAAGTAGTATTTGATGTTAAAGGCGGAGTAGTAAATACGGCTCCGGTAAATATTGCCGTACCACCGGTTGCCGAGGTATACCATTTAAAGGTAGCACCCGCAGTGGTAGATGTAGCTGTTAATGTAGCTGTTTGACCAGACGTGATCTGACCGCCCGGAGCATTTGAAGTAATAACCGGAGCAACAGGTGTTGGATTTACAATCACATCTGCTTTAGCTCTGGTTGAGCTTGTGCAACCACCCGCTGCTGCTTCAACATAATAAGAAGTGCTGGCAGTTAAAGCCGGTGTAACAAATGTAGCTCCGGTTGCAACTGGCGTTCCGCCGGTTGGCGTAGTATACCAGTTAAAGGTAACTCCCGACTGGGTTGAAGTAGCCGATAATACCGCAGATGAACCAGAGCAGGTTGATACCGGTGTTTGTGATACAGTTGGCACCAGTGGTGTTGCTGTCACATTCGCGGTTACCTGGGTACGGCTTGAACTTCCGCAAGATGCAGCGCTTGTAGCTTCAACATAATAATTTGTTGTAGCAGTTAACGCAGGTGTCACGAATGTAGCACCTGTAAATACTGGTGTGCCACCCGTTGGTGCGGTATACCAGTTAAAGGTAACACCCGCAACCGCTGTTGCAGTAAAGGACGCCGGCTGACCAGAGCATACCGTTTGTGTTGGCACAGCAACAATAGGTTTAGCTGGTGCCGGTGTAACTGTTACAGTAGCCGGTGTGCGTATAGCCTGGGCGCAACCATCGGCTGTGCGGCTGGCTTCAGCATAGTAAGTTGTAGTAGCAGTTAATGCTGGTGTTAAGAAGGTTGCACCAGTAAATACTGCTGTGCCGCCAGTTGCTGAAGTATACCATCTTACAGTAACGTTGGCTGGTACGGTAGCTGTCAGAGTAGCCTGCAAGCCAGAGCAAATGGTAACATTTGGCGCACTGATAGTTGGTGATGCTACGGATTGGTAAGCATCATAAACATTCACAGCGGCAAGTAAACCGGCAACACCTGAGTTAAAGGTGATCTCCACTCGGTCAAATGTATGCGCGGCTTTAAATTTATATTTGAAACGGGAGGTTCCGTTCAATAAAGTTATTTTAAGTAATGATCCGTCAACGGTAACGCGATCGCCATTATAGGTTGAACCATTATAGGTAGCTACCTGTATCTGTGATAGTAAGCCTACATCGGCTAATGAACCAGGGATACCTAAGTCAACAGTTACGCTGTCACCTACAATACCTGTATTGGCAAAACGTAAGGTTTGTTGTGCCGATCCACCCAGTAAACCTACCGGTACATGTATTTGCGAGAAGGTTTCACTATTGTTATCAACAGAACCACCGGCATTGCTCACACCGCACAGTAAACATATACCGTTAACCGAGCTGGTCTGATCGATCGCGGCGTCGCAAGGAACCGGGTTAGGCCCAATTGGGTTTACATTAATGATACCCGATGCTCTTGAAGCCGACACTGCTCCGGTAGCAGGAATGCTTGATTCTGCATAATAAGTAACTTGTCCAAATACAGCAGGACTAACAAAGTTTGGTCCTGTAAATATGCTTGTACCTCCGGTTGGCGTAGTAAACCAGTTAAATACAGCACCTGGCGTAGTTGATGATGCGGTTAAGCTGCCCGAAGTACCCGCGTTAACAGTTTGTGTTGGCGGATTAACGGCCACATCTGGTATGATGATAGGCTGATTAACAGTAATGATCACCGCTGTACGTTGCGCGCTTACGCAACCAGAAGCCAGTGAGCTTTCTGCATAATAAGTTGTAGTAGCAGTTAAAGGCGGAGTTATAAATACTGCTCCCGTAAATACAGGTGTACCGCCGGTTGCTGTTGTATACCATTTAAAGATAGCTCCGGCAGTGGTTGAAGTGGCAGTCAATGTAGCCGAGCTTCCTGTTGTAACTTGTCCATTAGCCGGGTTTACAGCTATCGTTGGAGCAACGGGTACAGGATTAACAATTACATCGGCCTTAGTACGGGCTGGGCTAACGCAGCCATTTGCCGATGCTTCTACATAATATGATGTATTTGCGGTAACTACAGGCGTTGTAAATTGAGCCCCGGTTGCTAAAGGTGTACCACCGGTTGCAGCTGCATACCAGTTATATACCACACCTGCTTGTGTTGGTGAAACAGTTAACACTGCTGATGAACCCGAACACACAGGTACCGATGCCTGCGCCAGAACCGGATTAACCGGAGCCGGAGTAACATTGGCAGTGGCCGACGCCCTGTTAGGATTAGCACAACCGCTTGAAGCACGGCTGCTTTCTACATAATAAGTAGTTGTTGCATTTAACGCTGCCGTTGTAAATGTTGCTCCGGTATGTACTAATGTACCACCTGTTGCTGATGTATACCATTTATAGGTTATACCGGCACGAGGATTGTTTACAGTAAATGTAGCGGTACTACCAGAGCATATACTTACAGTTTTAGCAGCCAAAGTTGGCGCCTCTACCTGTTTGGTAGCATAATAAATATTTAATGTATTGAACAATGATGCCAAAGCGCCGTTAAACCTGATCTCAACCCGGTCAAACGCCGATTTTGGAGCAAATTTTACTAATGCGGTTTGGTTACCGTTCAGCAAGGTAATTTTCAGCAGGTTACTGCTTAAAGTAAGACGGTCGTTGTTATAAGTAGCGCCGTTATAAGAAGCTATTTGTAATTGGTTCAGTACACCCACAGTAGCCAGGCTAGCCGGAACCGCTATTTTAACCGTTACGGTATCGCCTACAACACCGGCATCGCTGAATATTAATTTTTGTGATACGTTTGAACCTACCAGACCAATTGGAACGCTCAACTGACTAAAGTTGGTGGTATCCTGGTCAACAGAGTTATTAGGATTGTTCACCGCGCAACCAACGCAAAGCAGGCCGCCGTTCACATCAAATGTTTGAGTAGACGCGAAATCGCAATTGGTTGAGAAGATCGGGTTAACTGTAATATTTACTACAGTACGTGTTGCACTTGTACAACCCGCAGCAGTACTTGCCTCTACATAATAAGTGGTATTGGAGGTTAAAGCCGGAGTAGTGAATGTAGTGCCTGTAGCCAGGGCTGTACCACCAGTTGCAGCAGCATACCATTTATAGGTAACACCTGCTACAGATGAGGTAACTGTCAGTGTAACTGATTGACCAGATGTTACCTGGCCGGGGGCATTAATAGTAGGCGCAACGGGTGTCGGATTAACCGACACATCCGCTTTTGCCCTTGTTGAGCTGGTGCAGCCCCCTGTTGACGCAGCTTCAACGTAATATGATGTATTGGCAGTTAATGCCGGGGTAGTATATTGAGCACCTGTAAATACCGGGGTACCGCCTGTAGCGGTAGTGTACCAGTTAAAGATAACACCAGCCTGAGTTGATGAGGCTGATAATGTAGCCGGTGAACCGGAGCAGATCTGTACCGGTGTAACTACGGTTGGTACTAAAGGTGTTGTAACAACATTAGCTGTTACCTGGGTACGAGCCGAGCTTCCGCATGAACCTGCAGTAGCCTGAACGTAGTATGAAGTAGTAGCAGTTAATGCCGGGCTGGTAAATTGTGCCCCGGTAAATAATGGAGTACCACCTGTAGCAGTAGCATACCAGGTAAACACAACACCGCTAACGGCTTGTGCCGTAAATGTAGCTGGTTGGCCAGAACATTCAGCCTTAGTTGTAGCATCCACAATCGGAGACGCTGGCGCCGGAACAATAGTTACGGTTACTGGTGTACGCTTAGTTTGGGCGCAACCATCAACTGTGCGGCTGGCTTCGGCATAATAAGTAATATTAGCATTAACTACCGGCGTAACAAAATTGGCACCAGTAAATACCGCTGTACCACCAGAGGCGGCAGTATACCATTTTATGGTTACGTTGGCCGGCACGTTAGTAGCTGTAAGTGTAGCGGTTGTTCCCTGGCATGTGCTTACGTTGGCAGCGCTGACAGTAGGTACGGCTACTGACTGGTAAGCGTCATAAACATTTACCGAATTTAGTAAGCCGGCCACACCCGAGTTAAACTGAACTTCAACACGGTCAAATGCCGCACCTGCTTTAAAGGCTACTCTGAAACGGCTTGTACCGTTCAATAAGGTAACATTTAATAAAGATCCATTTACCGTAAAGAAATCGTTATTGAAAGTTCCACCATTAAAAGTACCTATCTGAATTTGTGATAACAAACCAACATCAGCCAGCGAACCTGGGATACCTAATTCAACAATAACGCTGTCGCCTACAATACCTGGATGCGCAAATTGTAATGTTTGCTGAGCCGAACCGCCCAATAAACCTATCGGTACATGTATTTGAGAGAATGTATTACGATCATTATCAATCGCTCCTCCGGCATTGGTAATACCGCACAATAAACATAATCCATTAGCCGAATTGGTTTGTGCTGTAGCCGCAGCACAAGCTACAGGGTCGGAGCCAACAGGTATAACATTAACCACACCTGCTGCGCGGGTAGCCGATACGGCACCGGTAGCTGTTACTACTGCTTCGGCATAATAGGTGGTATTGGCAAATACTGCTGGTGTTACAAAAGTTGGCCCGGTAAATATCGGGGTACCTCCGGTTGGGGTAGTGTACCAGTTAAATACAGTTCCTGGAGTTGTTGAACTCGCGGTTATAGTGCCGGTTGTTCCGATGTTAACAGATTGTGTTGGCGGATTAACAGATACATCCGGTATTACTATCGGGGTAACGGTTACAGGCACAACAGTTCTGTCTGGCGATACGCAGCTGCCTAATGAAGCTTCTGCATAATAAGTAGTATTGGCATTCAATACCGGGGTAGTGAAAGTATTGCCGGTAAATACTGGTGTACCGCCGGTTGGAGCGGTATACCATTTTATAGTAGCCCCGTTAACAACGGTAGCTTTAAAAGTAGCTGTTTGTCCAGCCAGTATGGTAGCACTTGATGGCGTTACAACCGGTTTCACCGGAGTATCATCCACTATTACCTGTACCGGCGCACGTGTTGGGCTTACACAGCTTCCGCCACGGCTGTATTCAACATAATAAGTTGTATTAGCTGTTAAGGCTGGTGTAGTATAAGATGTTCCGGTATGAACAGCGGTACCACCGGTTGGCGTGGTGAACCAGCTAAAAGTTCCATTAGCCGGAGTCGGAGATGTAATGGTTAGTGTAGCCGGACTGCCTTTACAAATTTCAGGGGCAGTTGGGTTAAATTTAGGTGTAGGATATTGCTGTACCGCGTAGTATATCTTTAACGAGGTAAGCAACGTTGCTGCCCCTGAATTCAATGTTACTACCACACGGTCATAATTCCCAACAGCAGGAACGTATGCGGCATACTTACCAGTGCCGCTCAACAACCTTAATGTTAGCAGTGAGTTATTAAGTGGATAGCTGCCTACTAATGTTCCGCCATTATAAACGGCAACGGTTATTCCGCCAAGCAAATTTAAATCGGCAAGGCCACCTGGGGTTTCTAAGGCAAGTTTAATGGTATCACCTGCAAAACCTGGGTTCGGGAATATCAGTGTCTGTGAAGCCGATCCGCCCAAAAGTCCAACAGGTACAGTTATGGTTGATGCCGTGGTTGTGTCGGCGTCAGCTGCGAGTACATCGTTGTTAATGGAACATAATAAGCACAAGCCATTGATAGCAGTACTTTGCTGATTAGCAAATGTGCAAGGCGAATTATTATTGATGGTAACAGTGATTGTTATCGGGGTACGGGTTGTCGATTCGCAACCGGTAGCATTGGCAGCTGACACATAATAAGTAGTGGTGCTGAAAAGAGCCGGTGTTGTAAAAGGATTACCTGTAAATACAGGGGTAGCGGCTGCGGCCGAAGAGTACCACTTATAAGTAATGCCTGTTTGCGCGTTACTTACATTGATAGTGGCAGTTTGTCCAGCTACAATGGTTGCATTATTCACAGCCAGCGTAGGAGCTGCAGGCTTAGGCACTACAGTTACATTGGCTGCAACACGGGTGGCACTTGTACAACCGGTGGCGTTAACAGCCTCGGCATAATAAGCAGTATTGGCGCTTAAAGCAGGGCTGGTAAAGTTGGTACCGGTAAACAATGGCGTACCACCGGTTGCGGTAGCATACCAGTTATAAGTTTGTCCGGCTACTGGTGATGCAATGGCCAATACGGCTACATCACCCTCGCAAATAGCTACGTTTGTTGCGGCCAGCGTTGGTGCTGCAGGTAGCGCACTCAAAGTGGCAGTTACTTTGGTACGTGTAGTACTTACGCAGGTACCGCCGCTTGCTGCCTCAGCATAATAGCTTGTAGTAGCGGTTAAAGCCGGGCTGGTAAAAGTATTACCTGTAAACAATGGAGTACCACCGGTTGCAGTTGCATACCAGTTAACGGTAACGCCGGTAACCGGCGTGGCCGCAAATATCGCGGTGGAACCAGGGCATACCGTAAGATTGGCATTAGCAACAACTGGCGCTACCGGAATTTGATTAACATTAATGGTTACTGGGGTGCGGGTAGATGCCGTAGCACAACCTGGTCGGGTTGCCGATACATAATAAGTGATATTATTAGTTAAAGCCGGTGTGGTAAAACTTGCCCCTGTAAATACCGCAGTACCGCCTGTTGGCTGGGTAAACCAGCTAAAGCTTGTACCCGCTAAATTGGCGGTAGCGTTAAGGGTAACCGTACTACCGGCACATAATTGCGCTGTAGTTACCGCCACGTTATTAACTTTTATGATAGGTTGCGGTATCGCTATCTCGCCCTCATTCAGATCAAGGGTTGACAACACATTGGCCACCCCTCCAAGCCTGAGCTGAACACGGTCAAACACTTTCGTTGGTACGTAAGAGACGGTTAGCCGCTGCCGGTTATTTGAAAAATCGAGCAGGCGTATACTAAGCAATGATGCGCTTAAGAACTGCGTGTCATTATTATCGGTATTACCATTAAAAGTTGATATCGATATACTGGAAAGAAGCCCAACATCCAGCAAAGATTTAGGTATGGTTAGCGTCAATTTTACAGAATCGCCAACAGTTGATGCTGATTGAAAAATGAGTGTTTGTTGTGCAAATGCCCCTAACGCACCAACACCCGCGTTAAGGGTGGATGCTGTATTCGGATTGCCATCAATTGCGTTTTGAGGGTTCGCTACACCTCCTACGTTTAACCCCAAGCCAAGCAATGCCGAGGATATGCCATGTAATTCATCATAAGTGGTATTGCAAATAGGCGGACCGGGAGTAGTATAAAACGCGTCATACAGGTATATACTGCTTAACGCTCCCAGCAAACCACCGCTAAGTGTTACCCTAACCCTGTCATAAGCCTGCGTTGGCGCATAAATAAGCTCCAATTGGTTATTGCTGCTGGCTACACTTGCCAAAGTTGGCGCCGTAACCGGTGTGCCCGCCACACTGCCATTATATGGGGTAATTGTTACTCCACCAAGAAGTGTAACATCAAGCAGGTTATCGCCAGTTCCCAGTTTAATGGTCAGTTGCGTATTGGCCGGAACCGTAGTAGGGAAAATTAATTCCTGATACGTGGATGCTAAAAGGCCAACCGGTACGTTTAAAGTAGAATACGTTTGCAGATTTGCATCAATGGCATTGCCTTGATTGTTAACCACGCAGCCCAAGCAAAGTAAACCTGTAGCGCCGCTTTGTTGAGTAGTTGCAAAATGGCGTTGTCCGAATATTTGACTTGTAGCACACAATAACAGGCATAACACTATTATGTACCTGCTATAAAAGGTAAAGGTTCTCATGCAAATGAAGTTAAGGTAGGTGCAAATAGTTACACCTGTCAAAACTACGTACCGCCTGAGGATAATTATTAATACATCTTATTCACTTATTAATTCTGATTGAACATCCATTCACGAACAATATCAATTGTTCATTTTGTTCATTAAATGTTATTTTAAAACCTACAGCTCTACATTTCTCGTAAACACAGTAAAATGTGATAAAAACACATAATCCGGATAAAATACTACTGCAACATTATTTGATATTACCCCCGTATAATAATAGCAGTAACATTAATAATGTAATAACGGTAACCGATTCAGATAAATTGCGTAATATAAAATACAAACCTAGTAACCTAATTGCTTGAGTCTATGATATCCTTTTCACCAATTCAGTTTGAAACGTTGAAATCCCGAGTATTGGCCAATGCGAATATCAGAAGCATTACTCCGGGAGATTGCAAGGCCCTTGCATTTCAAATATATTCAAAAACAAAATTAACCGTAAGCGAAACCACATTAAAACGGGTTTACGGTTTTGCATATAGTAAATTCAAGCCATCTCTGTTCACTATTGATGTTTTAGCTAAATTTTGTGACTACGAAGGCTGGGATGATTTTTGTGAACAGGAAAGCGTTCCTTCTGAAAGATCACAAAATGAACATGTTGATTGGAAAACCCTTGGTCAAAATGCCGCCAAGATCACCCACTTTACACTTCAGGCCTTAAAAAACCGTTCAGGTATCCCTTTTGGCCAAACCATCCGCCGCAAATTCATCGACGATCATTTTGATGAATTTTTAAGAGGCGATTACACTGCAACCGTATTCGCCGCCCCTTCGGGCTATGGAAAAACTATTGGTCTTTGCCACTGGATAGACGAAAAATTAGAATCAGACAGCAACGATATCATCCTGTTTTTTAGCAGTAGCGCCTTAATGAACGTTTTTTTAAGCGGCCGCGACCTGAACGACTGGCTGCTGGCTTTGCTGGGCTACTCACATGAAGAAGATATTGAAGCCTTATTTGACATCAATAAACGTAACGATGGCAAGTTTTATCTTATTATTGATGGCTTTGATGAACATATGTTTAAAAATGACCAGTTTGAACTGGTGCTGACGCAGTTGATGGATATATTTTCTTTCTATCAGTCGCACGAATGGTTTAAGCTCATTTTAACCATGCGCTCGGCTAACTGGATCAATAACAAACACAATATGGAGTTTGGGCTTAAAAACTGGTTTACCGGTTTTATAACAGATCATGACCTCACTACCAATGTACCTTTATTCAATATCCAGGAGATCAAAGAACTGAGCCGCAAAATAAATCCCGATGTTCAGAATCTGATCGCCATTGATGTGGCCAACAATTTCAACCATCCGCTATACTTCCAATTCTATTATAAACAGAACAAGAACAACTTTTCGCTCAATAACATTGACCACATCTGTATATATGAGCTCATTTCCATATTTATACTGAACAAGGTTTACCTGGGCCACTATGCTACAGAAAAGATTCTGCTGTTAAAAGGGCTGGTTGATGAGATGGATTTTCAGGCCGGTATATATGAGCTGGATAAATTTAAATGCAACGATTTGCTTAAACAATACAGCCATGCCTATAACGAATTGTTAAGCATTGGCTTTTTACGCGAAGTGAACTCCAGTAACGACTTCCAGTTTAAGACTATGGTTCAGTTCGGCAACAATAACTTCCTGGAATTTACCATAGCCCGCAAACTACTTTTAGATAACAATCAACGCTTTGATCTGCAGCTGATCAAACTAATCAACAATGCATTTAATGACAGTGAGCATAAGCTACCTGTTATTAAGTGGTGTGTGATACATGCTGTTAAAAACGGGCAGCAGGAAAGCTTTGAACTTTTAGCACAAATCAGTCTTAACCCTAAAGAAAAATCGGAGTTGATCATTTTTTTAGGCGATTTGCTCCAGCGAGTCTGCTTTGGGTCAACCAATGCTGAAGCTACCGCCAACTATTTTAAGCAGGATTGCAGCGACGGGCTTTTTTATTACTTTTTTGGATTAGAGCTAATTAATACCGATTACAAAAAAGCATTGCAAACTTTATTAAAGTTTGAACTGTCTGATCATAAAAAGGTACTTACTTATACCGCCCTGGCTACTATAGCCGTACTTCAGTTGGACATGAAACAATTGGAGGATTACCTGGCGAAACTAAAAAGTTTCCCACAGCATGATTTCCATCAATTCGCAATCAATCCATTACATTGCCTCAATGCTATTTATCAGTACCTAAAATATGGCATGATCAGGAAAGATTTCTTTGCCGAGATCACCCGCTTCTATTTTAATCCGCCAAAACAAAACGAAAACATACATAGCAGAAAAGCTAATGAGCTTATTTTCCTGCTATCGGCTTACTCCACTTTCATTTGTCTTAAACCACACAAAACATTAAGATTTGTGAACGCGCTTCATACCATTGATAAAGGCAGTGCCGAAACATCATTCTCCTATAATTTCTTTTTAAAGATAGCCGAGTCTGACGCTTATTTTTTACTGGATAACCAAACCGAACTGTTAAAAAACAGTAATGAAATTTCTGCATCCTATAAACGGGAAGAGTATTTATTTACTCCGTTTATGAGATCATTATTTTACGGGCTTAAAATAAAAAACACCATTTCGAACAATGATTATTCAACCATTAATGGTTATTTGAATTGTCTTAACCAGGTGTCTGATGAGTCTGGGAACAAATTATCAAAGCTATTTATATATGCCAGCATTCTGAATAACGAGGCACTGCTGAATCTCGACCCGCAATTGTATAAACAGATATCCTACAACTATACCCGCCTGTTACGCGAATGTGGTTTAAGTGCTGATGTGTTTATAAAGCCTAAAAGCGAAGCTCTGGCGGTTAAAGTAAAGGTTAATAACTAAAGCTATGCATTTGAAGTAATCATTTTACTTTCAAACTTTCGCGTACTTTTTTCACTTCCAACGCAGTAACCAAGCTGCTGTTGTTTCCAAAATTATTGCGGATATAGGTGAGCACCTGGGCTATCTGATCATCGCTAAGAAAATTATGCGGGGGCATCACACTATTATAAGGTACATTTTTAACCTTCACTGGACCTTGCAAACCATTAAGCAATACTTTAATAGCAGGCTCCTTCATCATGTATTTGCCTCCGGTAACCCACTCCGATCCGCTAAGCGGCGGAAAAAGGTTACCATCGCCTTTGCCGTTTTTTTGATGACAGTTGGCACAATAAGTAGCATATAGTTTGGCCCCACCCGTTAACATACCGCTCATCAGGTTGTTACGTGTTTCATCAGGCGTTTTAAAACTCGGTAGCTTTTTTCTTAATTCCATTTTAGCCAGTTGGGCGATTGTGAACTTGGTTTTATCGCCCTGGTAAAATATGCGCCATACCCTCCCCTTCTCGGTATCACTTATATATAAGGAACCGTCGGGTCCCTGCGATATACCCATAGGCCGGCAAACCGCATCGCTCACACTTACTATAGTATTATGCCCGGCAAAACCATCGGCGAATATCTCCCACGGTCCGGCAGGTTTACCTCCTTTAAAAGGCACAAAGCAAATAAAGAACCCTGCCTGCGGATAAGGTGACCTGTTGGTAGATCCATGAAAAGCGATAAATGCCCCGTTCTTATACCTTGTCGGGAATTGGTTACCCGTATAAAACAACAGATCATTAGGAGCCCAATGTGCCGGAAAGCCGATCAAGGGTTGGGCATATTTGGCGCCATCACCTGCTTTTTTACCATCGCCCCCATACTCGGGATTCAGGAGTTTCTTCTTTTTAATAGGGTCATAATAATAGTATGGCCAACCTACATCCGTACCTTCTTTAATTTTCAAAAACTCTTCGGCAGGCAGCACCGCGCTTTGCCAGGGAGTAAATTGTTTAGGGAACTGCAAACGAAAGTCATCACGCCCGTGTGCCGCTACATATAAACAGTTATCGGCTGTATTCCAATCCATAGCCACTACACTCCGCAGTCCGGTAGCATAGCGTTTGCCATCTGCCTGTAGCTGGTTAGGTTTATCTTCATCAAACTGCCATATGCCCCCATACTCATTCAACAACGGGCAACCAGTTATCCCCATAGAACCGGGCACCCGGTTTTGCTCCTGGCAGGCGTTTGAGGGCGCGCCAAAAGCCACATACATATGCCCTTTGTTATCAAAAGCAAGTGGTTTGGCATCATGTTCCTGCGGTGGATGTACATCATGAACGATCAGTTCCGGCTTACCATCGGGCACCAGAGTATTGGGATTGAGTTTCATCCGATATACATTGATCTCGGAACTGAAATAAAGATATCCTTTATGCACCCGCATCGCCGTGCCATAGCTTCCCTTATCTTCATAATCAGCGAATTTTTTGATGATATCGGCTTTACCATCATGATTGGTATCCCGCATGGCCACGTTGCCGCCTATGGAATCAGGAAAGCGGAGTTTTACATATACATCACCATTATCATTCACCGCCAGATGACGGGCCCGCCCGGCAAGGCTATCCACTACTACCACAGCTTTAAAATGGCCGGGCAGAAACAGCCCTCCGTTGTTTTTATCGGCAATGGGTAAAGTGTCCTTATTTCCGGCGATGGTAAAACTGATGATAAAAAACGCGGCAATAGCCGTCAAAAATAAAATGGCGCGGTTTTTCATTAGATAAGTCGAAAGGTTGATGTACCAGCTACAACGAATTTTATCCTACAAATGTTTAACTAATGATGTGTTTTTTGTTAATGGATAAATAGCTGTAATCTAAATATCACAATTGATGTGGCGCTTTTTTATCAGCGCTTTTCTTTTTAAAATCCTCATAACTATTTCTGATATATATAATTAGATCATAATCGCTCATGGTATTCAGCTGTTGTAAAGTGGGCGCATAATCAACCCTGAAATCATCAATTTCATTAGTCTTAACAGGGACAACATTTTTTATCAATGAATCATTAAAGCGCTGGGTAATTTCATAGGCGGTTATTTCCCGTTTGGCAAAGCGGTTAAACCGTCGGGCTTGTTTAACCTCGCTCTTAAAATTTTCATATATAAAGGTCATCGGTTTTAAAAACAGGTAATAATAATGTGGCGTGCCGGTATAAAAGACGCTCTTTTTGCGATACCCCTTCTGGGTTTCGCGTAACTCTTTAATGAGCGAGTTCTCTTTGATTACCACTTCGGCCAGCTCGATAACAGGCTGCAGGTAGATGATTTTATCGGAAAAATCGCTTACAACCAACTCCAGAGTTAAGTAATTAGTATTGGAGAACTGCAAAGTATCATTCAGTAAAGCAACAATACTAAATACACCTTCTGTATTTGATCTCGCGGTAATACGGCTGCGCTTATTCAAAACCTGCACATCCGCTAATCTTATAGTAACGCCACTTTTAAGCACCAGGCCCTGTAGCGTTTTAGCCGCCTGCGCTTTAACATCATTAGATGGTGTTAAATAAATAATGAACAAAAATATCAGGATTTTAGGATTCATTGGCACTCCTAAAATTAGCGCAACTAACTGGCAATTACTTATTTTTAACTCTTTTTAACAACTCACATTAAGTTAAGAAGATTCGTAAACCCCATCGAGGTTAAAGCTTTGTAGAAAAATTACAGTTTCAAAACCAGTGCGGTAGGTACTATACTCAGGTTGCATACCTACGGCATGCTAAATACTTATACCTTGTTTGCTACAAAGCTTTTACTCCTACGGAGTAGCTTAGCATAATGACATGCCGCAATCAGGGCTAATTTCCTTAATCATCGAGATTAGCAAATAGTGCAAATAAATATGCTATCTTATCTTTGTAAAAAATCACGAACAGCTATGCCTGCATCCTCCTCCGAAAAAAATAAATTGGGTTTATGGACCAGCACCTCCCTGGTAGTTGGTAATATGATCGGTGCGGGCGTATTCCTGATGCCCGCCGCTATGGCCTCCTATGGTAGTATCGGCCTATTGGGTTGGGTGTTTTCGGCGGTGGGATCTTACTTTTTGGCCAAGGTTTTCAGTAACCTGAGCAAGTTGTTGCCGCACGCAACGGGCGGACCCTACGCTTATACCCGCAATGGCTTGGGCGATTTTGCCGGTTTCCTGGTAGCCTGGGGTTATTATCTGGCTGTAGCCTGCGCCAACGCGGCCATTACCATATCGTTTGTGAGTGCGCTGAGCACCTTTTTCCCGGTGCTGGCATCCAGTGCCGTTACTGCCATAGCTACAGGTTTATGTACCATTTGGCTGCTTACCTATATTAATACCCGTGGTGTAGTAACCGGCGGTAAGGTTCAGCTGGTTACTACTATATTAAAAGTAACACCGCTGATATTGGTAGCTATAGGCGGCTTATTTTTTATCCAGGCCAAAAACTTTTCGCCTTTTAATGGCAGCAGCACTACTATATATGGAGCTTTAAACGCAACAGCCACCATGACCATGTTTGCCTTTATTGGTATTGAAAGTGCCACGGTACCTGCAGGCAGTGTGGCCAATCCCGAGAAAACCATTCCCCGGGCCACTTTGCTGGGTTTGCTAATCGCCACATTGGTGTATGTACTGAGCAGTTTTAGTGTGATCGGCGTTATCCCTGCGGCAGCTTTAAAACATTCGGTTACTCCTTTTGCCGATGCAGCCGTAGTGATATATGGCAGCAATGCCCGCTATTGGGTGAGCGCCGGTATAGCCATTGCCGCCTTTGGCTCCCTCAACGGCTGGACTTTGTTACAAGGCCAGATGCCCTTTGCCATTGCCAGCGACAAACTATTCCCCGCCGTTTTTGCCCGTAAAAACAAAAAAGGAGTACCCTATGTGGGTATTTTGGTAAGCAGCGCGATGGTATCGCTTTTTATGAGCATGAATTATACTAAGGGGCTGGTAGAGCAATTCCGATTTCTATTACTGCTGTCCTTATTATCTATCCTGATCCCTTACCTGCTTTCGGCAGCATCATACCTGATCATCCGTGTAAAGCAGAAACAGGTTGACGGCTTAACCGGCGCGGTGATACTGGCCATTTTGGCTTTTGGCTATGCCTTATGGACCATTGCCGGTACCGGTAAAGAAGCTGTTTATTATGGTTTTTTATTGCTGATGGCCAGCATACCTTTTTATGTATGGGTGGCTTATAAAAAGAATAGCGGGAATTGAGTTGGCAGTGGGCAGTTTGCACTTATTGGTTAGTCTACTGCTGCGTTCGCCATCCCACTCTTCGCCTGCGACGGAAAGAGGGAACTCAATTTTGTCATCCTGAGGAACGAAGGATCTATTGGTGAACTTTGCAAATCGCAGAACAGATGCTTCACTCAGTTCAGCATGACAAACACATTTTTTAACCCTCTTTGCGGCGAAGCTGGAGAGAGGGTCGCCCGCGAAGCGTGGCGGGGTGAGTCTTCGCTGGTACGCTGAGCCTACTACTTAATAAACAACATGTCATTGCGAGGAGGAACGACGAAGCAATCTCATCGCATACTTAAACGCGAAGAGATTGCCACGCTGCGCTCGCAATGACATGGAGGGTTGGAATTACTTAAAACTCACGACTTGGTGCTTAAAACTCAGTACTTGCCCCCCCTCCCCTATTTCTCGTTCGACATCGAGTAAGGTACATCTTCGGCTTTGATACCGCGCTGTTTATTGGGCGTTGCCGACATATCAAAATTGAGCTCGGCGCCGCCTAACAGGGCTTTATGACTTAGCCAGTTAAAATCGTAAGGCTTACCATTCACGGTTAAGCTGTTCACATATTTGTTATCGGCATTGTTTTTTGGTGCGTTGATGGTAATGGTTTTACCGTTCTCCAATTTTATAGTGAGCTTTTTAAACAATGGGGCACCCAGCACATACTGATCGCTGGCAGGCGTTACCGGATAAAAACCCATGGCCGAAAATATATACCACGCCGATGTTTGGCCGTTATCCTCATCACCGCAGTAACCATCGGAGGTAGCTTTGTACAGCTTATTCATGGTTTCGCGTGCCCAGTATTGGGTTTTCCAGGGTTCGCCGGCATAGTTATACAGGTATATCATGTGCTGGATAGGCTGGTTACCATGCGCGTACTGGCCCATGTTGGCGATCTGCATTTCGCGGATCTCATGGATCACGCCACCATAATAACTATCGTCAAAAACAGGAGGCAATGAAAATACAGAATCGAGCTTAGCTACGAATTGTGGTTTGCCACCTACCAGGTTTATCAGGCCTTGTATATCATGGAAAACGCCCCAGGTATAGTGCCAGCTATTGCCTTCAGTAAAGGCATCGCCCCATTTAAACGGATTGAATGGTGTTTGGAACGAACCATCTTTATTTTTACCACGCATCAGTTTGGTGGATGGGTCAAACAGGTTGCGGTAGTTTTGGCTGCGCTTTTTGTAGATATCAGTTTCAGATGCCGGTTTGCCCAGGGCTTTGCCTAATTTATAGATGGCAAAATCGTCATAAGCATACTCCAGCGTGCGGGCGGCGTTCTCGTTAATCTTTACATCATAAGGTACATAGCCCAGGGTGTTGTAATATTCCACGCCCCTACGGCCCGTGGCGTTTGGCCCCTCGTTGTTGGCGCCATGTTTTAACGCTTCGTAAAGCGAATTGATATCATAACCACGCAGACCTTTCAGGTACGCTTCGGCTACTACCGATGCGGAGTTGTTACCAATCATACAATCGGCATAACCCGGGCTCGACCACTCGGGTAGCCAACCACCTTCTTTGTAAGAATTCACCAGGCCCTCCTGCATTTCTTTATTCATGGATGGATAAACCAGGTTGAGGAATGGGTACAGCGCCCTAAAAGTATCCCAGAAACCTGTACCTGCAAAATAGTAGCCCGGCAATACTTTGCCATTTACAGGGCTGTAATGCACGGTTTGGCCTTTAGCATCAACCTCATACATGCGGTTAGGGAAGAAAAGCATACGGTACAAGCTGGAATAAAAAGTACGGGTCTGATCGATCGTACCACCTTCTGGCGTTAAATGGCTTAAGGTTTTGTTCCAAACAGCTTTTCCCTTTTGGCAGGTAACATCAAAACTATCGGTACCCAGCTCGCGCTTCAGGTTAAGTTCAGCTTGTTCGGTGCTGATATAGGATGAGGCTACACGCAGATGTACCTGCTCGCCTTTTTTAGTTTTAAAGCTGATAACTGCGCCTGCATGATTGCCGGTATATTCCAACGAGCCATCTTTTTGGTTATCGTGCCAGGTTGATGACACTTCAAAAGGTTTATCAATATAAATAACAAAATAGTTTTTAAAATTGGCTGGTACAGCACCGCTGTTTTTGGTACTGTAACCGATGATCTTGCGTTCGCCGGGGATAATTTTCACGTACGATCCTTTATCAAAAGCATCGATCACAATGTGTGAGCTATCGCTTTGCGGGAAAGTAAACCTGAAGCTGGCAGCGCGCTCGGTTGGTGTAAGCTCGGTGGTTACATCATAGTCGGCCAGGTATACGCTGTAATAATAAGGCTTTGTGATCTCGGCTTTGTGCGAGAACCAGCTTCCGCGCTGCATATCATTCAGTTTAAGCTTGCCTGTTTCCGGGAATATGGAAAACATGCCATAATCATTCATCCATGGTGATGGCTGGTGCGTTTGCTTAAAGCCCCGTATTTTAGTGGCATCATAGGTGTACTGCCAGCCGTCGCCCATTTTACCGGTTTGCGGGGTCCAGAAATTCATACCCCAGGGCAGCGCAATAGCGGGATAAGTATTCCCGTTGGAAAGCGCCGGGTTTGATGAGGTGCCCATTAAAGGGTTAATATAATCAACAGGAGTAATGGGTGGAGTAGTTTGCTGAGCAATAGTTGCTATGGGTAAAAGGGCAAACACCAATGGGAATAATTTTTTCATTATTAATTTTTAGATGGGCGCTTTTGCTAGTTTGCTAAAACGTTTAATCAAGCTATGCAATATACGGCAGAATTCAATAATTTATTGTGATACGGTAATATTTTTTGATAGGGCTTACGGGTTTACAGGTAAACATATACGATGTGTTTATATGGGCTGAATATGAGTATACAGTACCCACAAAGCAAGTACTGTATACTAAATGCATTTCAATTATTAAAAACACTGGCTTACAGCTTTTTATAATAGATCAACTCCCCAGCTTCGCCATTTGCAGCTAATTGTGAAGGGATAAACTGGGTGATCACCAGCGCGGCTTGTCCGCCAACGGTTAAAGCAGTAATAGTTGGGTTGGCAAATGCCTGGCTGCCACCATCGGTATGGATGTTGAGCTTATCGGCATTGCCGGTTTGATAATCATACAGGTAACAGCGCCAGGTACCAAAATCGCCTTTAGCGCCCTGTCCTTCAATCAATCCAAAATTAAAGTTCTGGAATTTCAGGTAGCCGTCCCGGTCGCCGATGTTACCGTGCACACCCCAGTATAAAATGGCATTATCAATTTGGGGCTGGGCACTGGCAGTCCACGATGTCCAGGTGGTAGTACCACGTGCCTGACGATCAACATCGCAGTTTGACCAGTAATGGAAACCTACATCCACAGAAGTACTGCTGGCTGAATAAATATTGGGCGTACCCTCCGCACAAGTTGATAAAGTATGCGGAGCTTCGAATGTTTTGGCTACTGCGCCGTTCTGCAGATCTGTCCAGCTGTTAAAATAGCTGAATTTTAGGTGGTTGTTGGGTTCCTGCTCCCAAACCATTACAAAACCACCGGTTGAGGTAGCAGCAATAGTAGGCTGCGATGCGCCACCGTTGTTACTGCCTGCCAACTCGCGGATCCAGGTCCAGTGCAACAGATCGGTTGATGATGCCACATTAGTTTTAAAGGTACCGTTGATCATGGTATGATAAACCCCAATGTACCCGCCCGATGGATTGGCAATGATCTTGAGGCAATCCATGGTTTTGCCTGTATTGTCTTTAGCATTGTAAATTTTACCATCGGCGGTGGTCACATTTTCAACAATGCTGCGCAGGGCAGCCCTGGGTGCATCAGATGGTGGCGCAGCGGCCACTTTCTGTATGCTGTCTTTTTGTTTGTCGGCCGCGATATTGTTGCTCTTTTGACAGGATGCCAATACCAGCAGCATAAGCATGCTTTTAATCATCATGGTGTGTGTTTTCATAGGTGGTTAATTTTGGTTTATAGATAATTGGTTAATTTTCCGTTACCATTTCAAATCAACCTTAATACCATCTGGGCTGTTGCCAAAACCCAGGTAAAGGGTATTTGACGATGCATCCCATGATGTTTTCACATCGCTGATATTTTGGCCTGTGCTATCGGTTACCTTGGTTTCCTTAGGTTGCGCGGGTAACAGCACACGTACACTATTTAATGTTTTTGCCGGACTTTTAGCTACAAACGAATAACTGCTGCCCTGCCTGTTTTCGTTATAAATTCTTGATGCCGATGCCAGTACCTGCGGTAGCTTTTTATTGGGCACACGGTTCACTACATATAATAAGGACTGCTCACCGGGGTTCACTACTTTTTCATTCAGTACCGGCAATTGCGGATCGAACAGATCGATCACCGGACCTTTGATAGTATAAGGCTTGCTGTCGGCATTCTCGTCCATTACGGATACTACATCATACGGACCACGTTCCAGGTACAGGCTATTTTTAAATGTCAGCTCACCGGCTTTGGCCTTTTGCTCGTAGGCTTGTTTTACGGTGCTGATGTAGTTATCATCTTTGCCAGCTTCCAGCACATACTCTTTAGGATTTTGCCTTAATACATAAACCGAGCCTTTGCCTACTTTAAACTCCTGCTCATCTTTTGTTGGATCGATGCCCAGCAGCTTGAACAAATGCTGCGATGGGGCAGTAAATTTATTACCCTTGGTATCCCACCATTCCATAACCGACTGATACGGATCATCATCCCTGCCGCAATAGATCAAAACACCGCCCTGTTTTACCCAGTTGGCAAGATAAGTATGTACCGCTGCCGATACTGGCTTCATGTTGGAATAACTCATCACCAGTACCTTGATGTTTTTTAACGATGCCGGGTATTCCAGGTTTTCCATATGCACAGTTTGCACAGGTACGCCACGTTTCAACAAGGGCAGCGTTTGACCGTAAAAGTTGGAAAACTGCGGATCTTCAAAACCATTATGCGTTGGGAAGCGCTGAAACATCAATGTATTGCTCATCAGCACACCAATACCATTTACACCCGATACTCTGTTGGTGGATACCGGCATGCTGTTCAAGGCGTTCACCATGATCTGCATCTGGGTGGAATAAAACTGCGGGATCAGCGTCTTTTGGTCGGTGCCTGCAACTTTGTATGGATGGGTGTAGATACGCTCGGGCCATGGCATCACCTCGTAATCGGCAACCATGGGATATAGCAATTTGGCGGTGAAGGTAGCCTGGTAATTACGTTTGTAATCGCTCCAGTCGCGCGGCCAATCCTCAATAGGGTCGGTCAGGAAAAATACTTTACGACCGGTTGGCGCGGTCATCGAAACTACCGAGCCATACTCCAGGAAAGCATTCTCGAACACACGCTCTTTACGCTGTCCATTAAAAAATGTCGGCTCGCGCGAAGTGCCCGTCCATACCTGCGCAATGTAACCATCAATACCCGGCAGCGACGCCAGGCTGGCTTCCGGGCTCACAATTTGCCACGACGAATAGTTCACCAGCGAGTGGGTAGCTATAAATACTTTAATATTTAACCCTTTGCTTTTTCCATAGGCTTTGGCATAGTTGGATACCTCTTTGATGGTTTCAAAGTACAGGTGATATTTCAACTTGCTCGACAAGTAAGTATTCTCGGCCGATGCATCCTGCGGTTTCCAGGGGAAGCCATAATACTTTTGCCATTGCTCTTTAAAGCCCGCGCTGTATCCGGCACGTGCCCAAAACTCGGGCTCCTCTAAAAAGATGTTGGTAATACCCGCGTTGATCACTTTTTTTACCACCGCGGTTTTCATGTATTCGATGAACGAAGCATCGGGCACTACATAGGGCATGTCCTTACCGTGAAAGATGGTATCGCCCTTAATAGTTACCTGGCCTACGCCCAGGTGGTTTTTGCCATCCCATTTTCCTAAAAAATAATCTTTATAGTCGCCCCAGGCTATGCCGGTCATAAAATTTACCTGGTAGCCATGGTCGCGCCAGGATTGCACGCGCTGTTCAAAGGTTAAACCCGGGCGGTCATTGGCGCCATAAACAATGGCGATGTCTGACCGTACATCGATCTCTGGAATCCAGGGGCTGCTTGTCTGGAAAGCCGTTTTCTCCGGCAGTTTAACCGGGTTTGATTTTTGCGCATAACCAGCGAGCGATAATGCGATGAGGAAACTGGAAAACAGAATGTTTTTCATAGATATTATTTGTAGTACTTTCTAAAATAAACGGAAGGACCAATATCCTTCCGTTTCAATATATGACAAAATTTAAGGAACGGTTACCGTTTTAACGTCGGTATAATTATAATAATTTAACCCGTATGATATCCTGGCACCTACCCTCACAAAGTACTGGCGTTTGCCCGGCAGCGGACCGCCAATGGTAGTAACACTTAAAGTTTTACCTACCGACGTGCTGGCATCCGAGCCGCTAAGTTTTGGTGTATACCGGTTATCATAATTATTGTTTCCCACGTATTTGTTTGAATTAATAAACACCGCTATATCACTTATATCCTGCTGAAAATTGGGATCGCTGGTACCGCGGGTAATTTTAAAGCTAGTGGTGATGGTACCATCGGCGTTAACAACCGGGTCGCCAACAAAATCGATCCTTAAAAATGGTTCTACCGAAAAATTTACCGTAGTTACATCTTTCACATCCACCGTCTGGCTTTTATCCACAATGGTTTTGCCGTTATTATCCACCTGCACCATCGGCACAAAAGGCCCTTCGGCCGAGATCACATTTTTTCCCGCGAAGAGTTTGGTATTATTATAGGTACCATCCTGATACGAGGATATATAAAAAGGTGTAGGGTTACTGCTCCAGCTTATTTCCAATAGTTTTATCCTGGTGCCCGAGCCCTGTTCGGTTTGTATGCTTTTACCGGTAACGGCATCAGATACCACCCCTTTTAAGGTTACATCGGGCGCGGCATAATTATCAACCTTTTTGCACGAGCTGCCTGCTGCAACCAATACACTTAACGCTATGCTATAAAATATTTTTTTCATCTCTCTTAAAATTAATAACCCGGATTTTGAATTAAATTCTGACTCTTCTGTATCTCGCCCTGCGGAATTTGCTCATAGTACCAGCGCACATCAAAAGTATAGCGGCTGTTGCGCTCATCTAAACGGGCATCAAAAAAGTACTTGCCGTCGTTGGCCGAGTAAAATGGCATCAGCGTACGGTAAATGGTACTGTTTTGTTCCTTATCAATCACACGCCAGCGGCGCAGGTCCCACCAGGTTTTGTTTTCAAAGCCAAGTTCTTTTTTCCTTTCGGTACGCACTACATTAATATCGCTCAGGTCGGTTGGGCTCAGCAGCAGGTTGGCACCGGCCCTTTCACGAATCTGGTTAATGGCGGTAAACGCGTCCTGTAAATAGCTCTTATCATTCTGGCCCAAAGCATTCAACTCCACTGCGGCTTCGGCCCGGTTTAACAGTACTTCGGCATAACGCATTTCCAGCCAGGTTTGGTCAGACCGGTTTTCCAGCACTTCTGATGTTGGTTTATCGGGTACCAGGTTTTTGCGGATCGAGAAGCCCGATACGGAGCAAGTTCCGTCGCCGGTAAAATAACCGCTTAAGCCGGCGGGGTTCATGGTTGTTCCATTTGGTAAAGTGTAGGGTGTCTGGCTCGCGTTTGATGATTGTACCATATGATCGGTAGGATAATGCGCGGTTGAACCAGCCGGCAACAGCGGACTGATACCACCTGTTGAACTGCCGGTATAAATACCACGGCGGATCTCGATGCTTACCCCTTTAAATACATCGCCCGGCAAAATAACGGTAGCCCGCAATCTTGGTTCGGCATTGGCAAACAGATCCATAGTATTGGTGTACAGATCATATTTACCACCGGTTGTAGTTTTAATGGTACCATCGGCATTTTTAGGGATACCATCAAACATCTCCACAAAGTTCAGTGTAGGGTTAATTTCCGAAGAGTACCCATTAGCGCCCATCAACTGGCGGGGCACATTGTAGGCATCATAACCGTGTACCGACTCGGGGTAATGATACTGGCGTACAAACACATTCTCGGGACTGGTGGCATCAAAAAACAGGTTCACATAATTTTGATACTGCGCGTTCTTATCGCCCGCGGCCCATGCTTTTTTGTACAGACTGTATTTACCATCAAGCAATGCAGCGGCATCATAAGCAGCTTTAAAATAGGTAACCGCTTTAGCCGCCGGTATACCGCAAAGCCTGTTGCCGCTGGCATCGGTAAGGTTAATACTATTGTATTTGGCGATGGAGCCCGCATACAACATGGCACGCGATTTAAAACCGGCGGCCACATATTTATTGGCCCGGCCTACCTGGTTGCTCTCGCCCAAATTGGCATAAGCATAATCCAGATCGGTGGATATAAAGTCATAAACCTTTTCTTCTGATGAACGTGGAATTTTTAATTCATCGATGCTTTGTGCCGGATATTGTAATACTTTATCTACAATGGGCACACCACCATAACGTTTCACCAGGGCAAAATAGGTGGCGGCACGCAAAAAGCGGGCCTCGCCCAGCCATGCGCTTACCTGTGCAGGCGTAAAGTTCGACGAATATTTAGGCAGCGTTTCAGCAAAATAGTTGGCATCCCTAATCAGCGTATAGGCGTCGCCCCAGTAACCAAAGGTTTCCTGTGTGGCGCTGTTCTGGTCGCGGCTCAGGCCCTCGCCACTGATACAGCTGAATGGACTGATGATCCAGAAAAAGTTTAATCCCCGGGTTGGTGAATACCTGAAATCCTCGATAGGCAATTCGGCGTACATACGGGCCATGTAGGCCTGTATACCGGCACTGTTACTAAAAACGTCATCGTCTTTAACGATACTTGGCGGCAACGTATCGAGCTTTTTGCATGCCGACGTCCAGCAAAGCAAAACAGCAAATATGATATATGTGTATTTTTTCATGATCTGTATGGATTATAATTTAACATTTACACCAATGGAGAATATTTTATCTAATGGGTATAAATAGCCGTAAGTGGCCGATGGGTGTTCCGGATCAAGATATTTCAGGCCGGTGATGGTTAATACGTTATAACCATTTACAAATATCCTGGCTCCTTTGATACCTATCTTTTTAGCCACCGCGTCGGTAATACTGTAACCTATCTCGGCCGATTTAAGCCTGATGTATGCCGCGCTGTGGATGTTGGAGAGCGAGTTTACATCGGCAGTGGTACCGGTAAGCGCAAAGGTGCCTGGTGTCCATACGGTGTTCGGATCGTAAGGATCGGCTTTAGGATCGGTTGGGTGATACCTGTCCAGGAACATGCCCAGGGCACTACCCCCACCCCATAGCGGTATGTTAAGCTGTTCGATATAGGATACATTGATACCCGCGGCTCCCTGCCATACGGTACTGATGTCAAATCCTTTGTACGAACCACCCAGTGTTAAGCCAAATGTTGTTGATGGCACACTGTAGTTGTTGTTACTTACGTTTTGAGCTATAGGGTGTACATCCTGATCATTGATCACGCCATCGCCATTCCAGTCCTGCAAAATATAATCGCCCACTACCGCGTTACGTGATACAAACTGCGGACTGTTCAGAATCTGCTGATAGTTTTGGTATTGTCCGTTTGAACCGTATCCCCAGAAGATATTATTATAGCGGTTATCGTTGTTATTGTGCCAGTTAAGCTGTGAATTACCATACGCCGAATGCACCTTGCTGATCCATTGCGTACGGGTATACCCGAAGGTTCCTTTTACAAAATAGTTAAAGCTGCCAATATGGTTACGGTGATTAACCTCGATATCAAAACCCTGTGCACGGTCGCTGTTCAGGTTTTCCTGTGGCAAGCCTGCGCCCACTACACCTGGTAAATTATCGGCACGGGTATCCAACAGGCCGCTTCTGTCGCGCCTGAAAGCGTCAACCGTTAAACCCAGCAAACCATGCCAGGCCTGCAGGTCGATACCGGCATTGTAAGTTTTGGCTACGTACCAGAAAATATACGGATTGGGGATGCCCCTGCTTTGCGCGCCATTAACAAAAGTACCGTCAAATACCGAACCCGGAGGCGTTTGGTTATTGCTGCCGTTTGCCGGATAATTATAACCGCTCAGAAATTGGTAAGCATTTAAACCGGCGTCATCACCCAGTTTGGCGTATGACAGGCGGATCTTCAGATCATCCACAAATGATAGTGCCGATGAGTTTTTAAAGAAACCTTCCTGTGACACCCGCCATCCTACTGATGCGCCCGGGAAAAAGCCCCATCTTTTAAGCGGTGAGTTTTGCGAACTGGCGTCATCCCTGAAACTGAACTCGGCCAGGTACTTGCCTTTATAATCATAATTTACCCTGCCCACAAATGATTTGGTTACAATATCATATGGAAAATCGCCATCCACAGTGGCCGTTTGGTTTAAGGCATTACCGGCCTTTAACTGGTCTACCGGTAAGGATAATTGACGTTGCGCGTTAAAATTATCGCCTTTGCGCTCACTCTCTTCATAAAGGGCTAAAGCCGTAATGTTGTGCCCACCCTTAAGCGCGCGGTTATAGTTTAATGATAATTGCATTAAACTGGTTGGCTTTTCATAAAACTGCCTGGTTAATGAGCCCGGTGTTTGATTAGCTATAGCGTTATAAGTATTGGAGTTAGCATCATAAGTATACTGGTTGTATGGTTTTTGGTATTGCTTATTGCTCGACATGTAATAATCGTAGTTATACAAACCTTTGGCGCTAAGCCCCGGTACAAATGGCACATTATACGTTGCCGAAACTGATGATTGCAGCCACTTATTGTTGATCTGTTTATAACCATCAATATCGGCATCAGCCATCGCAACCGGGTTTGATCCGTCAACCTCGCCATTGTTCAGATATTTTGGGTTGTTGTTGGCATAAATGCTTTGCGTAGGCACCTGGCGCCAGAATGAACGGATGATCCACCAGGCATCCTGGTAGGGCTGGTTCTTTTGTTCCAGTGTTCCGCTCAGGTTCACATCCACGGTAAGATTCTTATTGATTTTGGTGGTGAGGTTTGAGCGCAGGTTATATCGTTTATAGTTCAGGTCGCCGCTTTTGAAAAAGCCGTCCTGATCGGTAATACCCATACTCACAAAATAGCTGCTATTGTCGGTACCGCCGCTGGCGTTCAGGTTATGCTGCTGCTGGGGGGCGCTGTTGGCAAAAACATTGCCATACCAATCGGTACTGGTTTTGGTACCGTTGCGGTAAGCGGCAAAATCGGCATCGGTATATTTTACCTGGCCACCGTTTACGTTATGCAGCAATTGCTCGTTAACCAGGGTCATATAATCTAAAGCGCCAACCGGTTTGGGCATATACGCCGGTATCTGCCAGCCATAAGTACCCGAGTAATTCAGATCCACCGTACCCTTTTTGCCTTTTTTGGTAGTTACGATCACCACACCGTTTGCCGCGCGCACACCATAAATAGCCGCCGAAGCATCCTTCAGTACAGATATGCTTTCAATATCATTAGGATCCAAACGGGTGATGTTATCGCGGGGGATACCGTCAATAACCACCAACGGATTTCCAAAACCACGAATATCAAAAGCGTTATCAAATGATCCCGGTTCGGCCGAGTTTTGTACAATGCGTACACCGGCTACTTTACCGGTAAGCATATTCAGCACGTTTTCGTTTTTGGTAGTTACGATTTCTTTGTTGGTAACCGAGGCGATAGACCCGGTAACGGTGGCTTTTTTCTGTGTGCCATAACCTACCACTACTACCTCGTTCACATTGGTGGCGTTTGATGCCAGCGATACTTTAATACTGTTTTGGCCCCCTACAGGAATCTCCTGCGTGGTGTAACCCACAAACGTAAATACCAGCGTTTGCTCGTTTGTGGCATTAATGGTGAACTTGCCCTCCACATTGGTAACCGTACCAATGGTTGTGCCCTTGATCTTGACGCTTACGCCGGGCAAGCCCTGCCCGGTTTCGTCCACAACGGTACCGGTACGGTTGCTTTGAGCCATAGCCGCCGAGCATACAAGCAAAAACAAAAGAGCCATGATACCATGCCGTACCACACCTTTAAATTTTGCCGGATAATGGATACCATGGCACCCACCATAATAGGTAAAAATTTCCTTCATAAATAATTGATTAAAATGGTTTATAATAATTTGCCCAAATGGTGTTTGGTATAAACAGGCTGGTTAAACCTGCACATTGGCATTACGCACACATTTGGCGCAACAATTATATGCCCGGCGGTATTAAAAGATGGGTTAATAAACGGGTTAACTCGGCTAAAATTTCATTAACCATAGCGAATTAAGTGGATTAACATCACAAACCACCCTGAATTTATTTTCAGGATCCCTACAGGACAGGTTAACCGTTACGATGTACGCCTTACTTATAAGATACTTGTCATCCTGAGCGGAGCGAAGGATCTATTCATCAACAAGTATGGCGCAGACCCGCTCTTGGCCGCGGGAGGGCCTTTACTTTGTAGCCACAAAGTAACCAAAAGGCTTTCAGCAGAAATGCTTCTTTGCGCTCATAGCCTTTGCCCTGCAAAGCGGACAGAACCACGGGCCGCTAAACCTTACCTCCACTTACGTTCGCTCATTATTCCCCGCTTCAGGTAAGGTTCGCAATGCCCTTGCAACTGCACCACCCACCATTGTTCTGCCCACTTTCGCCCGAAGCTTATCTGCTGACGGGGGAAGAAAGAAAAGAAATCATGAAAATCCTTTAATCCTAAGAATCATGGTTCAGACACCCCCCGCGTTAGTTAGTAGCGGATACCGGCCTGTGGCTAATGCCTTGTGGCGTATGAGCGGATAGCCCGGGCCGAAGGTAACGCCCTATTGGCTAATCCCACAAATTTTTCGTATCTTTATATCAACAAAACAGCCCGGTTCTCTTTTTTACCAGAGAATCGGGCTGTTTTGTTAAGAGCGAAACAAGGTCAAAAATCAACCGCTTTGCATTTAGTTATTTGACAGTCAATAAATTAATACTTTTTAAAGTTTCAGAAATCACAAAAAACAGTGTTCAAATTTGTTAAAAAGTGTTAAAATGAAGGTTTTTTGAATGTTTTTCGCCCATTTTTAGCCCGAAATAGGGCAGAAAAGTGTTAAAATTTAAGGTTTAAAAAGTTTTCTGACTGGCAAATGGCTAATTGCTTTTACTTCGGCTCGGTTTTGTTGGAGCAGATCTTATCAAAAGGTACCTGGTAACTGATACCCAACGATTTTTCATACTCGGCGGTAAACTCGTCATATACCTTGCGGGCATATTCAATGCCTTTGATGCGACGCAGAGCCTTGAGCTTATATTTCAAGGCGGTATCATTAAACGGGTCGATATTTAAAACCACCCGGGCAATATCCAGCGCCTTGCGGAAATCGCCACTTTCATATATCTTTTTCACCTGGGGTAATATCACGGGCATCAGGGTTTCTTCGTAGCCAAGTTTAATGTCATCCAGCCAGGTTTCGGGAATATATTGCAGCAAGCCACCACGGGCAATCAGATCAAAGTACTGAAGGACAGCTGCCTCAGAGTTGTTGATCTGCTCCAGGGCTCCGGTTACCGTAAAGTAATCACAGAAAAGTTTATCATCCAGCTTAAAACAATAGGTATCGTTCAAAAAGGTAAGTTCAATACCCTCTATATCGGCAATGATGTTGCGCAGGTGGTTAATGGTTACTCCTTTGATGTTCTTTGTTTTTACCACATCCTTATCGGGCCATAAAATGGTAGATATTTTTTTGGATACCACCCCGGTAGCATTCCGGCTGTTGAGCAACAGGAGGATGAACAGCTGCTTTATTTTAGGACTAAACAGGTAGGTGATATCCCGGCTGCTTTTATCGTAAACGGTAAATTCACCCAGCAGATAAATGGCGTTAGCCCGCTTTTCATCGTTTTTTTTATTTATAACTACTGTCCCAGTATCTTCTTCTCCGAGTGGTTCTCGCGCTGCTTGCTCCTCTCTTCTTTTTTTGATGAGCACGATTGTTAGGCCGATAACCAGAACAGCTGCCAGCCCAAATATTACATATTTGAAAACCGGACTGGCGGGGGCAATAGCTTTTTGAGATTGTTCGTAATCCTGCTGGCTCACCGGCGGGAACTCCAGCGCCAGGATCCGGATAGTCGACCGGTTAGGATCGGTAAACTCCTGAATGGCGCATAAGAATTCGTCCTGCACGGGATTAAAAAACAGGTTAATATCGCTTTCGATCCGTTCAGACGTAACCGGGATAGTTCCGCTGACCGCTTGGTACGAACCGTCTTTGATGGAGAATCTATATAACCGTAATTGGGTTTTTGGATGTTCATGCGGGTAGCAGAGCGCATAAAAGTATATGCCGTCTTTAGCCATGATGAGGTTATTGGTAGGTACAAAATCCTCTTCGTTGGGTTTTATTTCCCAGCATTTTTTGATCGTATGGTTAGTCAGGTTAACCCGGTACAGGTCATAAAAATGTCGCCCGCCCACAATCTGGTTACCCGACTGGTTACCATAGCCGCCAAAGATGTAAACCTCATTATTTCCATTAGCCTGGCTACTGGCCGAAAAAAAGCGCGGAGTAATGCGATCGCCGGTGAATGCTATTTTATCCCAGTTATCAGTTTGCGTATTGAGTCTGAAAAAATCATTATGATAGGCAAACGAGCCGTAGCCGCCAAACAGGTAAAGATCATGTTGATCCTTATCATAGAAAATGTTGTGATGGTGCCTTTGTTCTTTGATATTAGCGTTCCCTACTATGTCCCACTTCAAAGTAGCCAAATCAAGCGATGCTACGCATGGCGCCGGTTTAGATGCCCGTAATACCTCGTAAGCATACAACTTATTCTCCGCGGTGTTCAGAATACTTTTACCCAGAAATAAGGGAACTGGTGTTTTGTTTTGAAAAGCCTGGGCCGATATCCTTCCGCTCCTCATATCATAATGAATGAGTGAGTCGCTCTTAAAAATAAGCAATGATTGATCTTTGGGATTGAAATTGGCTCCCGCTACTTCACGAAAACTAAAAGCGATCCTCTTTTCCCAAAAGTAAGAGCTGTTAATGAGCCAGACCGGGTTATCTACATGTCCCCGAATTTCGCCTGAACCATCGTGTACCTCGTTGCCAGACCATTCATTTAGCGGAAAAGTAAAGGTTTTATTATCGTCACTTACTATTAAATTTTTAACCGCCATTTTGGGCACATCAGAATAATGCGGGTTTTTACCAAAGGTGATGGTGGGTATTATCTTGCTCTCAAAACCAAAATCGCTGGCCCTGTATACTTGGCCATTTACAAAAAATGCTACGGTATTTGCTTTCAGATTGATATCCACTTTAACATTTATCCAGATCCGCTTATTTAATTGCGATAAACGAAGCGGTATCTTGATCTTGTTGCTTTTACTATCGATGTTAAAATTAAGCGCAGGCGAACCGTCAATATTATATATATAGGTTAAACTGTAGGAGTTTTTATGGCCGTCGATAATATTAAAAACATAACCCAGGTGCTCATTGTCCCATAATGACAGGTCGAAGTTCATCCGCAGATGGTCATAAAAAGCAGGCACATCCGAGCTGAACACGGTATAAGAGGTGCGTTCGCCCATCAGGCTGTCGTTTGAATTAAACATTAACCCTTGTGCCTGGCTTTTAAGTGCCGGCACGAGTAAAATAAAAAGAAATACGATCTTATATACCTTTAATTGAAGTATTAAAAATTTATCTTTTTTTATCATCGCAGGGGATTCGTTTACAAAAAACCAACCTGGGCGGCCAGTTCAAATAACAACGCTAAAATATAGTTTTTTTAAGTAACAGACAGCCTAAAGACAGTGGTGTTGCCTGGCTTTTTTATAATTCATGCCACTATCAAAATACATCTGCTTTGCGACGTCTAAACACCTTAATAAAATTTCGTTACACGAAATATAATTCACTAAAAACAACAGTAATGATTGGCGACATACCGACGCATTACATCAAACACTTTAAGGTTATTGCTTGTGCGGTTACTAGCAGCTTCCTGGCCTTATCCTGCACAAAGCTCCTCATCCTGGCCCTATTGAGATCTTTAGGTGCAAGTAAATCAACACTTTCAATACCAGTTGCTTACGAAGTGGGTTTACATGGTTTACATTTTTCATGGTTAAAATTATTCTATTTAATTGACAATCAAATACTTAATCTTAACTTATCATCAAATAGCGGGTTTACATGTAAACCCACTCAGGATTACCCGAAAAAAAAAACTAAGGAGACCGAACCAGTTTTGACCCCGGCAAAACAACGACCAAGTATATCAACTATCAAAGCCGTGTTCTGCCGAAACATTTTGTAAGATTTCATAGTACAAATGTTAATAAATGTTAAATCCACAGGTTAATTTGTTAAATATTTTTGATTACTAAAGTTTTAGTTATACCTTGGTTTCCATAAATAACCTTATGAAAATCACAATACCTGCACTACTAATTCTTTGTTTAAGTACGGTTTCGGTGTTTGCCCAAAATACCTATTCTATTAAGGGATCGGTTGCTGATACGGCCTCCAGTTCCAAATTAACCAATGCCACTGTCAGCGTATTAAATGCCAAAGATTCTATTCTTCAAAAGTTTACCCGGGTAAAAGATGGTAATTTTGAGATCAACAATCTCAAAAAGGGGAAACTGATATTGCTGGTTACTTATCCAGGCTATGCCGACTATGTAGACCGCTTTACCTTAGACTCCGCACATACCACGCATGATTTTGGTCGCATTAAAATGATATTGAAAACCCAGCTGCTTGCCGAAGTAATTATTAAGGCAAAAGCCGCTGCTGTTAAAATAAAAGGCGATACTACCGAATTTAATGCCGCGGCATTTACCGTACAGCCCAATGCCAAGGTAGAGGACCTGCTCAAGGAATTACCGGGCATACAGGTAGATAAGGATGGTAAAATTACAGCCCAGGGGCAAACAGTAAGTAAAGTATTGGTTGATGGTGAGGAGTTTTTTGGTGACGACCCTACTTTGGTTACCAAAAACCTGCGCGCCGATATGGTTGATAAAGTACAGCTATACGATAAAAAGAGCGACCAGGCCACCTTTACCGGTATTGACGACGGTGTAAAAAACAAAACCCTGAACATTAAACTAAAGGAGGACAAAAAGAATGGTTACTTCGGCAAGATAGACGCCGAAGGGGGTACTGATAAATACTACCAGGAGCAACTGATGTTTAACCGCTTTAAAGGCAAACAAAAATTTTCGGTCTATGGAACTATCGGTAATACCGGTAAAACAGGTTTGGGCTGGGAAGATAATTCCAAGTATGGCAACTCCAACAATGGTATGGAGTTTGGCGATGGAGGCGAGATCTATTTTTATGGAGGCGGTGGTGATGACGGCCTGGATTCATTCAACGGCCAATACAACGGTCAGGGTATCCCGCTGGCGCGCACGGGCGGCGCACATTATGATACCAAATGGAATAGCGACAAGGAATCTATCAATACTAATTATAAAGTAGGTTCTTTAAATGTTGATGGAACCACCAATACACAAACTCAAAACAATGTTCCGGGGGCCAACGGTCAACCGGGAATTATTTTAAATAGCAATAGCGATAAAAACTTCCACAATCACATCTTCAGGCAAAAACTGGATGCTACCTACCAATTAAAGATCGATACTTCATCCAATCTCAAAATATCTGTTGATGGTACTACCAAAAGTACGGTGACCGATAACGATTATCATACTACAAGCCTGCGTAATGATACTTTATTGAATAAAAGCACCAGAAGTGTGATCAATAACGGCGATCAAAAAATATTCAATGCCAATGTATTTTATAATAAGAAATTCAAAAAAGTAGGCCGTAGTTTTTCTGTAAATTTTACCGAGGCCTATAATCAAAATAAGTCACACGGTTTTTTAAATTCAGAAATAAACTACCTTTATGGTAAGAAAGGGCCTATTGACAGCACAGTGCATATTGATCAGTATAAAACAGGCCTGAGCGAAGGTAATATTATCAATACCAACTTTACCTATTCAGAGCCTTTTACAAAAGCCCTTGCCCTGGTATTAAATTATGGTTTAAATATCAACAATGGAAAGTCAGATACACGCTCATTTGATAAAGACGCTTCTGGTAATTATACCGTACAAGATGACTCGCTGAGTAACAACTTCAAGCTCAATCAATTGTCAAACCAATTTGGAGCTATCTTTAATTATAATAAGAAAAAAGTCATTATCAATTTTGGTTCTAAAGTATCTGCGGTAAACTTCAAACAGATCAATGAATTTACCAATAGCACATTTACACGCAATTTTGTGAATTGGTATCCGCAAGCCAGTTTTCAGTACAAGTTTTCGCAACAGCAATCTTTGCGGATAAATTATAATGGTAATACCACACAACCTACTATTGATCAGATACAACCGGTACGCGTAAACACCGACCCATTGAATATTACCCTGGGTAACCCTAATTTAAGGCCCTCGTTCACCAACCGCATAAGTATCAATTACAATTCCTATAAAATAATAAGCAGTCAATACATCTGGCTTGGGGGCTCCTATTCCCAAACCATTAATCCTATTGTAAGTAATGTAACTACCGATGCTTTAACCGGAGCAAGTACATATCAATCATCCAATCTTAAAGGTCATCAAACCTCCAATATGTATTTTTATGGCGGTTATGATCAAAAGATACCAAAGATCGATATGAATGCCGGCCTTAACTTAAACATGAATGGCAGCGATTATTTTAACCTTAACAACACACAACTGGTAGAAACCAAACAATACACCTACTCTGCCAGTTTACGATTATCAAAATACAAGCAAAAGAAATATGATTTCTGGGCAGGGGCAGGGCCAACCTACACGGTAAACTCCCAGTCGTTACAAACACAGCTCAATAATAATGGACGGGGCTTTAACGCGTACGGCGGCTTTAATGTGTATCTGCCAGCTAAGTTCCAGATAGGTACCGATGCTAATTATCAGTATAACGCGGCAACACAATCCTTCAACGAAGATTTTAGGCGCACTACTTTAAATGCAAGTATTACCAAAGCATTTATGAAAGATGAAAGCCTTAAATTATCGATATCAGGCAATGACCTCCTGAACCAGAACGTAGGCTATAACCGCACCGGCTCGGCCAACCAGTTAACCCAGGAACGGTACACGGCTATAAAAAGATACTTTATGCTTTCACTTGTTTGGGATTTTAATCACATGGGCGGCGGCACACCTAAAAAATAATCACCATGAAATACATCATATTAACCATCACCATATTTTTTGCGCTTGGCAGCAACAGGCTGTTTGCCCAAAACAAACACTTTACCGAAAACGGCACCATTACGTTTGAGAAAACCGTAAATATGTACGCCCTTATTGAAAAACAGATCAATAAGGATAATGAAAGTTATTTGCGTCCGGCCTTCGATTCTTATAAGAAATCACAAAAGCAATTCAAAGCTTTGAAAAGCACCATGACCTTTGGCAACAACAAAACGCTGTATACACCCATTGAACCCGAAACCGCCACAGGTGGCTTTTTTAGCGACAGCCCTATGGCCGGGCAGGTAAATACAGTTTTTACCGATCTTTCTGCCGGCAGTGTTATCAATCAGAAAAAGGTATTTGAGGAAACCTTCCTGGTAAAAGACAGTACCCGCAAGATAAACTGGAAGATCACCAGCGAAACCCGTGAAATTGCCGGCTATACCTGTCGTCGTGCTAATGCCCTGGTGCTCGACTCTATTTACGTTGTGGCTTTTTATACCGATGAGATACCTGTATCGGGCGGTCCCGAATTATTTAACGGTTTGCCGGGGATGATATTGGGTGTGGCCCTACCCCATGAAAACATGACCTGGTTTGCCACCAAAGTAACCGATATGCCTATTGACGAGAAGAGCCTGGCCCCACCTAAAAAAGGCAAAGCGGTTAATAACAAATCATTGTATACCACATTATCTTCTGTAATGAAAGACTGGGGCGAATATGCCAGGCCCTATTTAAAGGCTTTCATGCTATAAATAACAAAATGCAACCAACCTGAACATTATACAATTAGTTTATCGCGATTGATGATAAACAAACAAGCCATACGTAAATTACGTATGGCTTGTTAATTTCAAATGTTCGTTGATCCGATACTACTCGGCGTTGGCCAATGCCCTGTCTAAATGAACATAACCGCCATCTACATAAATAAGCTGCCCTGTGGTATGGCTTGAGCATGGCGACAATAAAAACGCGGTGGTATTGGCAATTTCCTCGGCGGTGGTCATGCGGTTGCCAAGTGGTATCTTGGCTTCAATTTCCCGTAACTTACCATCCGGATCTGGTAATGTTTTTATCCAGTTGGCATATAGCGGTGTCCAGCATTCGGCCACTACAATGGCGTTAACGCGGATGCCATATTTCAGTAATTCAACGGCCCACTCGCGGGTTAACGCATTGCGTCCACCGTTTGAAGCCGCATAACCAGAGGTATGCCCCTGACCAGTATCTGCCGTTTTGGAGGTGATATTTAATATAGCCCCCTTTGATTTTTTCAACTCGGGTAAGGCATAATGAGCCATCAGATAATAATGTACCACATTTTTATGCAACGACGCCATAAAGCCTTCATAATCGCCGCTCTCCAACCCCACACCATCATTTACCCCCGCATTATTCACCAGGCCATCAATACGGCCAAACCGGGCAACTACAGCTTTAATAGCATGCTCACTTGCTGCAGGGTCTGTCAGTTCTGCCACTACCTGGAAAGCCCTTCCTCCTGCTGCCTCTACCGCATGTACCGTCTTAAGGTTATCCGCCTCTACCCTACCAACAATAACCGGTATGGCACCTTCAGCAGCTAATACTTTTACAATCCCTTCGCCAATGCCCTTTGCACCACCGGTTACTATAATTACCTTATCTGTGAGTTCTAAATTCATCTTTATATATTATAATCTTTTCAATACTTAGTGAGCAACAGAAAGTTTTACATCTTTTACTTTCAGGTTTTTATAAGCAAAATATAGTACAACGAGGAAGCATACAGCGGGTACCAAATAAGCTGTTTGTATATTACTCTTATCAGAGATAAAACCCAATATGGGTGGAAAAACTGCCCCACCAGCAATTGCCATAATTACTAATGATGAGCCTAATTTAGTTTTGGATCCCAGGCCTCTTATACTTAATGAAAATATTGTAGGGAACATAATCGACATGAAGAACTCAACTCCCATTAAAGCATAAACAGAGAATTTTCCATGTGACATTACTGCCAAAATTATCAGACAGATATTGATAACACTATAAAGAGCCAGCAATTTAACCGGGCTAATATATTTCATCAAAAATGTACCAATGAAACGTCCGGCCATGAAGCCCGCTAAAGCCACCGATAAAAACAGAGAAGCCGATTTTTGCTCGATGCCAGCTACCCGGCCTGCAAAGCGAATAAAAAAACTACTTACACACACTTGTGCACCTACATAAAAAAATTGAGCAACTACTCCTCTCATTAAATTTTTCTCTTTAAAAAGCGCTGTGAACCTCTTGAAAAAAGAGTCCTCTTTTAATAAAGCGCCTTCGCTTTCTTCTTCTTCCGCAATTTCAGGCAAGGAGGTTTTAAATAAAATAATGGCTAATATTAGTACCACGGAGCCAATAACCAAAAAGGGGATCTGAACAGCAGATGCTTCCTTATTAAGATAATCATTTAGTTGTGATGGCAACATACTTTTCTCCTGCGCTGAAGTTAAGTTGGTTTCTGATAAAATAAAAAGACCTCCAACATATGGAGCAATCGTTGCCGCCAAACCATTAAATGACTGTGCAAAATTTAAGCGGAATGCGGCACTTTCGGGATCACCCAAAGCCGTAATATAGGGATTGGCTGCTGTTTCTAAAAAAGCTAAACCACACGCTATAATAAATAAAGCCGTAAGAAAAAATCCATAGCTCCGTACTATCGATGCCGGATAAAATAAAAACGCGCCTAAAGCACATAACGTTAAACCTAATATAATACCGCCTTTATATCCAAATCTCCTCATGAACAAACCCGCTGGGATCGCCATAATAAAATAACCAATATAGGATGCAAAGTCAACAAACGACGATTGAAGATCGCTCAGCTGGCAGGCCTTCTTTAAATGCGGTATAAGGATAGGATTTAGATTTAGCGCGAAACCCCATATAAAAAACAGCGAGGTGATGAGGGCTACAGCAAACAGATTGTTGTTCTTGGTCATTGGGTGGTTGTAATGGGTTTAATAATTAGGTTTTGAATGTGTTTATTTAAATATTATGATTTTTATCATGAAGCGAATAGCCAAGTGTTTTCAATGCTATCTTATCCAGGGCATCTATATTCCCGATAAAGTGAAATACGCTATGCTTGTGTGATAATTTTTCGCCAGGTTTTAAAAATGCGGCGGGCGATACGCTTTCCAATTCATAAAAAGGTCCCATCTGGCTGCCATTTGCCAATGGCCCGTCGTTATAGGCGTTAACGGCATCACCGGTAAAAGGTGCTGTACCCGGTTTCCATTCCTGGTTCAGGTAATCGCCTTGAGTATCAAGGTCAAAAAGTACAATCGTCAAAACATGATTTGCGGCATCGTAACTGCCGATCCTATTTTTGGCCCGGTTGGGCGGAATACCTAATTTACCACGCGATTTTCCGTCGGCTTTAAATAATAGGGTGCCGTTGTTGTACACGATCCTGTCTTTAGATATCTCGCCAAAATAGTTAGTGGTGGCCACTTTACCCGTAGCCTCTTCTTTGTAAGGTACAATAATTACCGTTTGGGGTGATGGGGTAAACATATCCAGGCTCCATAAACAGGGTGCACCGGCAGTTTTATCCCAGGCTGCGGTGCCGCTATTGGCAATGGTGTTTACCGTAGCAAACCCTACAGATTTTACCGTACTATCTGCATCAATCCCCAATAGTTGCTGGATAGCGGCAGGTTCTAATATCTCAACATCGCGTTGTAGTTTGATGGATAATGTTGTACCCGCATAATTTTGTATACTGGTACTTTTTGCGAGGCTGGCTTTTTTACCGGTTGATGAAATCAGGTCCCAACTCTCATTATCAATAGCCGGCGGGGTATGCCAGTTGTCGAACTCCATTTTGGTGCCCGGTTTAAAAAACAGGGAGAATCTGCCACCTTCGGGGCCAAGCCAAAGTCGATCCTCGCCACCGTAGGCATTCATGTGGGCATCCAATTGTTTGGCGTTAAAAGTTTCGTATTTTATCCAGCCAAAGCTTTTGCCATTCAAACCATCCGCAGTTGAGGTAAATACTTTAGCCTGGTATTTAGGAGAAACAATAACCTGTCCTTTACCATCAGCGCTGCTTAAAACAACAACACTATCCTTTGCTTTTAAAAACTCCAGATCGTAACCAAAAGTACCTTTAGCAGCTGGCGGCGGAGCTGTTTGTACGTTGCATGCATTTAAACCAACTACCCATAAAGCAAAGAATAAAATTTTAACTACTCTCATACCATGCTCATTTATGTTTTGGATTTAATGCGATAGTATTTACCAGTGTGCCTATACCATCAATCGAAATTTCAACTACGTCGCCGGGTTGCAGGGTAAAAGTAGGTGGCGGCACCAGGCAGGTACCGGTCATTAAAAATGCGCCCACGGGAAAATCACACTCGCTGTATAAATAGCCAACCAACTCCGTTAACGAGCGTTTCATTCGTGATACGCTGGTGGCATCCTTGTAAACTACTTCGTTATTACGTTTAATAAGCATTTGAATGGCCGATTCAGCAGCAATTGGCTCCGTTGCTACCAGCAAACAAGGGCCAAGCGCGGCGCTCTTTTCATATATTTTTGCCTGCGGCAGGTACAAAGCATTTTCGCCCTCGATACTTCGCGAGCTCATGTCGTTACCGATGGTATACCCCTGTATGTTTCCTTTGGAATTGATAAACAGGGTAAGCTCCGGTTCGGGAACGTTCCATTCAGAATCTTTACGGATATAAACCTCGGCGCCTGTTCCGGAGACGCGTTGCGCTATCGCTTTAAAAAACAGCTCGGGGCGTGGGGCATCATAAACCTTATCATACAAAGTGGCTCCGCCAGAGCTTTCGGACTCTTCCATCCGGGCATCCCTGCTTTTCAGATAAGTAACACCCGCCGCCCAAACTTCCTGGCTGCCAATGGGCGGTAATATTTTGCCATTTAAGTGTTCGTTTTTTACTTCGGTACTGATGGGGGTAGTATCGGCAGATATTGATTGCAGATATCCCGCAAGGTCATCGCGGTTGATGAGGCTGTCCCACTCGTCATCAATAATATAAGCCGAATCGTGATGCTCCAATAAGATGCCTTTTCCTATTTTATATAATTTCATGAGGTAGATCTGATAGCAACATTAATTAACTTCCAATTCATCACGCGACGGAAACTTGGGGAAAGGGCCGTGCGGGCCGCTCTGGTACCAGAAAACCGTAGAAGCGATATCGTCCTGCAAAGGCATATACCGCCCATCGTGTCGCCAACCCAGGGCTTGTATGGTAACCTTTAAACTTTTCTCAAACCGGATCGGGTCGGCAATATGCCAGCGATACAGGCCGAAACGCTGTGCTATATAATAGTGTCCATCACCACGGATCACCTGGTGTAAGCCGCTGTACGGACTGCAAAATTCGGTGTATTCGGTTTTATCCTCTTCTTTGCCATTAGCAGCATCTTTATGATGGGTATCAAAATCATATGATCCGCAGAAATAATCTTCGGTACCGGTGCCATTTATCGTTGGGAATTTGGTATCGCCATCCATAAAAAATTTAATCTCACCCTCGCCCCACCAGCCATTTTTGTTGGAGCCATAGGCCAGGTACGTGCCTACGTATTGCCCTTTACCCTGAATACTATCCACCAACACAAAATCCTTTTTATAAGGCAATGGGTTTACCCTGCGAAACTGTGCATGAAAATAAGCGGCATCCTCGGGTACTTGTGTGAGTGTATAATCCACCTGGTAATAAAGCACCATATCGCGGTCGTCGATATTTTCCATGGTGATGCGGCATTTTTTGCGGAAAGGCATAGGCCAGTAGCAATTAAAAGCGCTGCCCGGATTAACGGCCACTGCCAGCGATTGCAAGGGCGCGTATTTACCCCAGCCCATGCAAAAGAAATCGCCAACAGGTACTTCTACAGACGGGGTAGTTTCACCGTCCCAATAAAAACGGAGTATGGAATAGCGCCAGTTACCAGTGGGTGTCATCCAGATATGCTGGATAGCACCGGGGCCGTCAATATCGGCAATGGTATAGGTGGTTCCCTTTTTGATAATGACGCTTGGGCTCACTTTCCAGGTTTGCCCCAGGTCGCGGGAAGCATTGGCACCGGTCCCGGTGGTGGCCATCCCGCCTTTGCCTTTTTCGCCATTAAAATTTTCCGGACTTATCGATCGGGTTTTGGCATCAGATAAACGATAAATGTTTCCGAGGTTTACATCGAGGCCATTAAATTTTTGCTGACCAAATGCAGATGATGTAACAAGAACAAACATCCAGACTACTAAAGCATAATTCTTCATCATAAGGCTATTCATTAACTATTGCTATATGCACTAATTGGAAATGCACGTCGGTTTACATTGTTTGCAAATTCCCCCGGGACATACTACCTCAAGGTATTCACAATCTTATCAATAATTTTTAATTTATAAATGCGGCTTATCAGCATAACATACCTTTATTTTGGCATGAGGGGCTGGACTAAATTATTGATTGATGAAAGCTAATTTACATTTTATAAAAATTAAATTCATTTTTGCGTATGTCATTTCAGCTCATATTAAATAATCTGGCCAAACACATTCATTTAACAACCGATGAACAGGAAACCTTCACTGCCTACTTACAAACCAAAAAGATAAAGCGGAAACAGTTGTTGCTTACTGATGGCGATATATGCAGGTATTCGACCTTTGTTACTTCGGGTTGTTTGCGGGGGTATACGGTTGATAAGAGCGGAATTGAACATGTATTGAGTTTTGCCCCGCCCGATTGGTGGATTGCCGATATGTACAGCCTGCTATCACAAAAACCCGGCATTTTGAATATAGAGGCGTTGGAGGATACCGAAGTGTTATTGCTATCAAAGGTAAACCAGGAAAAACTATACCTGGAGATACCTAAGTTTGAACACTTTTTCAGGATACTGACAGAAAACTCCCTGGTGGCCAGTCAGCAAAGATTGATCGACGGCTTGAGCCTAACCGCCGAAGAGCGCTACAACAATTTTTGCAAACGCTATCCTACGCTGATAGATCACTTGCCGCAAAAACAGATCGCGTCATACATTGGCGTCACCCCTGAATTTTTTAGCCGGATGAGAAACAAAAGACACTAATACCACTAATTCGTGCCCAATTTTTCTTAATCTACATCAAGTGTACCTCGTTATTGTTGCCTTAAATTTGTTATACAAACAAAAAGGTAAACATCATGGCACAAACCATTTTACATAAAGCAGAAACCCGCGGCCACGCCAACCATGGTTGGTTAAGCAGTTATCAATCCTTCAGTTTTGCTAACTATTATAATCCCGAAAGGATGCAGTTTGGCGCGTTACGCGTATTGAACGACGATACGGTGGATGCCGGCATGGGCTTTGGCAAACATCCGCATGATAATATGGAGATCATTTCTATACCATTGGAAGGCGACCTGGAACATAAGGACAGCATGAACAATGTAGCGGTAATTAAAAATGGCGATATACAGGCCATGAGCGCCGGTACAGGCATTTATCATAGTGAATACAATAATGATAGAGCAAGCCAGGTAAAGTTTTTACAGATCTGGATATACCCCAATAAAAGAAATGTGGAACCCCGCTATGATCAGCTTACCTTAAACCTGGCCGACAGGCACAACAAGCTTCAACAGGTATTGTCACCTAATCCCGATGATGCTGGTGTATGGATACATCAGGATGCCTGGTTTCATTTGGGCAAGTTTGATAAAGGCATCGATACAGAATATACCATCAAAAAACAAGGCAACGGCGTTTATGCTTTTGTACTGAATGGCCAACTGGAAATAAATGGACAAGTATTGAATACCCGCGACGCATTAGGCATCTGGGACACCGATCAATTTAAAATAACAGCGCTTACAGATGCTGAGTTTTTATTGATAGATGTTCCGATGGTATTTTAAGTTTTTAAATGATGATTGATAGCGCTTTGTTCGCCCCCTCCGTTCTGTCCTTGGCTGATGGAGGGGTGCCGGGCAAAGTGATACGGACTCATTTCACTGTTGATAAAAATTAAAACAATGAATCAAACACAAATATTAGTGATAGGCAGGCACCCGGAGATATTACAAACCGTAGTACGCCTGGTAAATAATAACCCGGAGTGGAAGGGCACGGGATGCCTTACAGAACAGGAAGCTATTAGTGTTTTTGATCAGCAAGTATTTGACCTTGTTTTATTAGGCGCCGGGATCGACGAATCTTCGGAGGACAGCCTATGTGCTCATTTCAAGGCCCGCAAACCCGATATAAAAATTGTGCAGCATTATGGTGGCGGTAGCGGGTTACTGAGCGCGGAGATATACGAGGCGCTAAAATCAAATCAATTATAGTGCGGTTGCTGGTATTTTACTAACTCATTTACCAGCATTTCTTTATTTAGGGTTTCCGGTTGAATAATAATCACCCCCTTTCCATACATACTTCTCATAAATGGCGAAATACTTTTGTCATACAAATTAATCGAACCCTTCGATTTAATTTTAACCATTAGGTTTTCCCAGCGAATACTCTTATAAGGCATCATTTCGGCCTTAGCCTCAATACCGTTATCATTCCATATAATTTGAAGTGTTTTATATGATTTTACCAATCTATTAGTAGCCCTAAAAACTGATACGCTTAAAATCAATATACAAAAAATCATTACGCCAATGATAATTAGAGTTTCTCCCTTCTTAGCTTGAAGAAACTGAAATACACCAATAAATAACGTAAGCAAAACAATTACCCTTACTCCCCTAAATAAAAATCTACGTTTTAAATTATCAAGTTGATTTTCATCAATTGTGTAGATCTGATTTTTTACCATATAAGCTTATCTAATCACAACGAAAATAATAAATTCTATTCGCTTATTTAAAGCTGTTTTTGAAAGAGATCGAGGACCTGTATCCAAGAAAAAAGTAAAGGCACAAAAAAAGCCTCAGCGATATGCTGAGGCTTTAAGTTTTACATCCTTGCTGGATGATAAGATTTGGCACCGACCTACTCTCCCACGTTTTACCGCAGTACCATCGGCTCTGGCGGGCTTGACTTC